>Ga0316192_10000001_pt1 | contig 207785 bp, 180 predicted proteins | sample MerIslwburrow_MG_FD_204931 | JGI IMG/M metagenome (GOLD analysis project Ga0316192, IMG submission 204931) | Coastal sediment microbial communities from Maine, United States - Merrow Island worm burrow | ecosystem: Environmental > Aquatic > Marine > Coastal > Sediment | place: USA: Maine...
CTGGCCCACGGTGACCCGGATGGCTGCCCGGTCGGTGAAATCAGGGACGAACTCGACATCCCGGCCTCGACGCTGTCACACCATATCGCCAAGCTGGTAAATACAGGGCTGGTCACCCAGGTACGTGAAAGCCGCACACTGGTCTGCAGGGTTGAAAGCGAGAATATGGATACGCTGATGGAATTCCTGGTGCAGAACTGCTGCACCGAGGACTGGTACATTCAATCAAGTTAAATAGAGTTCCTGGAACATTATTTCTAATTTTCTGGAATTATTGATTTATAAAAAACCAAGGCCGGGCATGAGCAACGATATCAACACCCTTAAACATCAATTACGTGAATTTGCTGACACGCGTGACTGGAACCAGTTCCACTCACCCAAGAACTTATCCATGGCGCTGAGCATTGAAGCCGGCGAGATCATGGAGCATTTTCAATGGCTCACCCAGGAACAAAGTAAAAATCTGCCTGCGGACAAGCTTGATGAAGTCGCAAGCGAGCTTGCAGATACCCTGCTCTACCTGATCCGGCTGGCGGATAAGCTCGATATCGATCTACTCGCGGCCGCGCAAAACAAGATCAAACTAAATGGTCAAAAGTATCCCGTGGAGAAATCCAGGGGTAATGCAAAAAAATATACTGAATTTTCCTGACGATTTTTAGCGGCTATTTTTCACAGGTTTATGATGGGCTGCTTAACGGCACCCTGGACATGGCGGTTGTGTCCGGACTTTGATCGGTGCGGTTATCACGGTCGTCATATTGGAGATTGTCCTGCATATCGTGATTGCCGCTTTTAACCACAAAGACGCGGATCAACCCGGGACGAAAGAGACCGCCTGTTCACAATGAAGGCAGGTAATATTTCCGGTTGGGTTCTCGGTATAGCGGTATTAATGATTGCCGCACATACGTTCATACAGGAGTTGGACTCAACCTGGGTCGCAAACCTCCTGCTGTTCGCGGTGTTTATCTCACAGGTGACAAGCTACACACTACTACTTGTCTACTATCGACGTGGTTATTGATATGAAGCAGTCAATCACCAATAACACCCGAAAATTGCGGTTTGAAAACGGGGAAATGAGCCAACAGGCACTGGCTGATGCCATCGGTGTCACACGGCAAACCGTTTTAGCCATAGAGAAAGGCAAGTACTCCCCCTCACTGGAAGTCGCCTTTAAGATTGCAGAAACACTTTCCGTTAGCCTTGATGAGGTTTTTCAATACCAGGTTATCGAAAAGTAAAACCTGCCAGAAATTCTCCACCCTGGCGTGATTGTGGTTCTGGGAGATCATCTCGCGCAACATGGATTCGGAATTGTTCTTCCAGGTCTCATCACCCGGTCCGCCACGACACCCGGGCACACGGCCCGGGTGTTTCTGCGGCCCTCATGGCGTGTTGGGCACCAACTCCAGTTCCAGGTTTACTGTCGCCTGGCCCTGCCCCAAGTCGATTTTTTCGCTCGCAGCGAGGTAATCGATGCCCGGAACCGGCTGGAAAGTGCCACCACCTTCCATGTAGAGCGCAACAACCACGTGGTAGCTCCCCGTCAAACCAACATCAGCAATCGCCAGGGTCAGATCCCTGGAAGAGTTGAGGATCCGCTCCACGTCGCCAATGCCATCACCGTCGCTATCCGCGTTGCTGATTTCCACCAGCACCGCCGCCGGCGGGCCGAGAACCGGCAAACTTGAGGCCAGGGTAACCAGCAACTTGCTCGGGGTACCTGAGAAATTATCGGGCAAGGAAATCGTGGCCACCAGGCTCTCGGGTGGATGCACCTGCTCGATGATGAAAGCCTTGCCCAGCGTCAGGGAGGTGCCTATCCAATCTTCGTCGCCGTCCCCGTCGAAATCCAGCATTGCGAAGTCTCCGGGCAGCCGGATGTTCCTGAAAATCAGGTTAGGCTGCCACAGGCCGGTTTGTCCGGACCCCGGATTTCGGTGCCACAGGCCACGGTGTGCGGTGTGGTCGGCACTGACAACGTCCATCAGACCGTCTTTGTCCATGTCAGCCAGCCACATGTCACTGGGCGAGGCAAGCCCCGCGATGATGACTTCCGGTTGCCAGGTTCCCGACAAATCTGAACCTGGGCTCCAATAACGGGTTACGGTAGAATTGAAGATCTGGTTAGCGATCAGATCCGGGTAGCCGTCTTCGTTGAAGTCGTGAATCCACATGTCGGCCGCAGCCCAGTTGTCATCATCGATCACTACCTTTTGCCAGGGCTGATCCCAGTTTCCCGGGCCGGGGTTGATGGCCATCCAGATTTCACCCCGGTAGCGGGGAGGATTGCTGTTCGCAACATCGAACATCGCGTTATAGACGACCTCCGGGTATCCGTCTCCATTCAGATCAGCGCTCTTGTACGCGAGGGTTCCACGGATATGGGGATCCGTTGCCGGGTCCATCGGCAAAAAGTGCGGAATCCAGGGGTTGCCCGGATCGCCCGTGTTCTCCATCCAATTGCCGACTGAGGACGTGCCGAAAGCCCCGCTAAAAGCCAGGTCTTCATCACCATCATTGTCAATATCGGCCGCGACGACAATCATGGCGTTGTAATTGGTCGCTATCGGATCCGGGTTATCGCGCACCACGGAACGGACCCAGCCGTTACCGTCGCGATGATAAGACAAAACATTACCCGAGCCATCCTCCAAAGGCGCCAGTTCGGGTATGTTCAGGCCAACAATAATCATCGGGTTGCCGCTGTGCTCGATCACTTTCACACCCCAGGGACTGTAAAACAACGGATCGGCCGCGGACCATTGGTCGATGATTTCTGTTTCCCTGACGGTCATGTCGGCGTTCATGTAGTACACGCCGAGCTTGAGCACATCCAGCGGGAGATCGGGTTGCTCAAAATGCGGTTCTCCGACCATGATGATATCCCTGATACCGTCCCCATCGAGATCATACACGTCGAGGTAGATCGCCCCCGGTACGAAGTCATCCGAACCGAGCATATGCTCTTCCCAGAGCAAAGGACCGGTCAGGCGCTCGGGGTGCCAGGGATTTATATCGGAGGGATTGCCTTCCGGGATGTGAAGCGCGATACTCCCGTATTCCATGGGCTGCTCCGGATCGTAAACCATCGTCCCTTCCGAGAATCCGCGTGCATCAGTAGCCTCGACTACAAAATTGGCGGCCACGCCGGTAACGACCACAAGCCCGAGCCGCTCACCCACAAGTTCCTGACCCGAGAAAGTGAACAGGTTGCCAGCCAGCGGAATATTGATGTGAGCGGGAAATTGATCCGGCACGGGCACAGTCTCCGTGACAACGGCGCTCGGCGTCGGAAGCGTCATGAAATCACCTGGCCACGAGGCCTCCGAGGTCACGTAAAACATCAGCTTCAGGTCGGGGCCCGTCACCTGGTCGGCAGTGACGGAAACGCAAACCTCTCCCGGGTTGCAAGGTGGCTTCTGATTAGGCTCAGCCAGATCAACCCGCCCCAGGTCAAGACCAGCATCCGGCTGGTAAATTACAGTTTGGCTTGAGAACCCGCGCGGATCTTCCGGTTCGACTATGTCCCCAGCGGACGATGTGACCACCAGCCCGAGTCGGGTGTCATCCAGTGATTTGCCAGTTAGCGCAAGCAGGTTGTCTCCCAATGGAACGCGCAAGCGGGCGGGGAATCTTTCGGGTACGGTTGGCGGAACTTTCAGTACCCAGTCCGGCATGGACAGGGCGTCGAAATCGCCGGGCCAGCCATCCGACGTAGTCTCATAAAACATGAAATTGAGCGGGTGTTCAATGGCGACCCCTGCGTCAAGCGTAATGCACAAATCCCCGGCCGGACAGTCAGTGGAATAAATCTCCGGAGGCATCTTGTCCAGCGCTTCCATCACCGCAATCTTGCCCAGAAACTCCAAACCTGTACGGAACTCGCCGAGACCGGGCTCCAGGTCGGCGATACCGCGGGATGTGTAATATACCTTCATGCCAGAGGGACGCTCATGCTCCACCACGCCCTCTTCGGGCAGGACAACCCGGCCAACGGCTGCAGTGGCCACATCGTACATGGTGTGCAGTGCAGCGGTAGGAAATGCAGAGGGTACAACCAGGACATGGGTAAAACCGTCCCGCTCGAAGTCGTCCAGGGTGTTCTCGATTGACGGGGTGGAGTAATTCATTCTGCCTGTTCGGGAGACCCAGGGCAGCTTACTTTCAAGGTCTTTATGGAAAGCGTCCTCCGTCGTGATCAGCTCTGAATAGATGTCGCCTTCGGCCCAGCCAAATTCAGGAAATGGGGGAACGTAAGGGGTTCCGTGCGAGGCCAGTAGTACGCCGATGTTATGGTCTTCCACCCCCGAAGGTACAGAGTTTCTGAGATGATGCGCCATGGACACGATGCCCCCGCCAAGGCTCTTGCGCATGTAGGGGATTTCGAAGAACGGCTCGGTAACCATTACTTCCATATCGTTAATCAGATGGCTGACCTCCTCCATCTGGTCGCTGATTTCATCGGTGTGGGTGGAGTTGGATACCAGCATCGGGACAACCACCAACTCCTCGTAGAAGCCGTTGGAAATCTCGTAGACCACATCTCGAATACGCGGCACATCGTCGAGCAGAGCCAGGTAAACGTCCACCTGCACACCCGGCACCTTGATGTTCAGGCTATTGATATGTCCACGAATCGAATCATTATGCGGACTGTAATTTCCACACTGGTAGTAATTGTTGTAAATACTCGCGTGAAAGGCTTCCCAGGTGAAGAAATCAGGCACATCCCCGTCCGGAAAGACGGCAGCCTCGTGCACAATACCGTTCTGATTAATATCTCCGAAGATATAACTTAGGGCGGTGGCGATCTCTTCATAAGCCGCTGCCCATTCCGTATGCTGGTAGGCTTCTGGAACACCCAGGTCTTCGCCATGCGGACCAAAGGGCGCACCGTCGGGATACACTATGGGAATGTCACCGTCCTCGACCATCGCAGGTTCACCATGCCCGACGAACATCAGGGCAACCCGGTGGGAGCCTCGTCCGGGTGGTCGAAAGACCGACTCAGCAAGATGAACGCCGCCGGCGTCACCACTCCGGCTGGCCACCTGAATTCGGGCATCAAAAGAGGAATTTGCGTCATTATTATCGCCTGATGCGAACGGCGAACATATCAATGACAAGCCCAGGATCACTATCGAGATGATTCGAATTAGCATTTTTCTTGCCCTCATCGGTTGTATTTATCGGCTGTTTTCTGGTTCCTTCCTCGCTGGAATCGCAACCTAACATGCTATCTGCATAATGAGGGGGGCAGATTGACTTGGGTCAAAAAGAAACTAAAAATCTCTCAGAATTGCCATCTTCGAGCTCAGCGAGGTGTTCTATAATCGTCTGCGCAGTCACCAGACACCGGGATACATAACACCGCTGAGGTTTGAAAAGGAATATCGATCGGTGGCTTAATTAAACTGTCCGGTAATCCGGGCTAACCCACTCTGACCCCCATTTATTACTGGCGGATTGTTAATATTGCAAATCGGGCCTGACTGAATGGAAACTTCGGCAAGGGGCTTGAATCATACCAGCCACTACCAGGAACCTGACGATGCGAAAACTGCTATCAAGCTGTTGTTTTACGATTTTGACGCTTGTTCTTTGCGTGGCTCCCGGCCATGTTGCTTCCCAGACCGAATCGAAAAATTTCAAAATCCTCATTTATGGGGCGACCGGTAAAGTGGGAAGCCAGGCTGTTAAAGAAGCCCTGGACCGTGGCCATATCGTGACCGCGGTATCGCGTGATCCCTCACGCATCGCCCGGGTTCACGACAAGCTGTCGGCCGTACAGGGAGACGTTCTTGTTCCCGAAAGCGTCGCCAGCCTGGTTGCAGATCAGGATGTTGTCATCATTTCTGTCCGGGGTGTTCTGGGCAAATCGAAAGACCCCAATGATGCTGTTCCCTTCATAGCGGTCAAAAACGTGGTCAGCGCACTGCGCGATATGGGAGACACGGCCCCCCGGTTGATTCATGTCGGTGGTTCGGGTTCGCTCGAGGTGAAACCCGGTGTTGTTTATGCTGATACTTTACCGATGCTATTCATACCAAGAAAACTCCAAACGGAGATTGAGGGGCAGGTATTAGCACTGGAATACCTGCGATCGGTTACCAGTGTAAATTGGAGCTATGCCACACCCGCAAAGAATTTCACCAACGGCAAGCGAACCGGTGTGTTCCGGATTGGAGGCGACCAGTTGCTTGAGAGCCCGGGAGGCAGGAGCAGGATATCCCGGGCTGACTTCGCCGTCGCCTTGATAGACGAGGTCGAAACGGCAGCACACATCCAACAGCGCTTCTCAGTCGTGTACTGAAGCTGGAGGACATCAGTTCTTGTATTGATACCCAAATTCCGAAATATATTCTTGCTCCCACCGGGCCGTATAGTTCAGAACTTGAGTCATACCCCCTTTGAACGGATAGTTTACCCACACAGAAGCACCGAAAAAATCGAAGTACGTAACCTGGTTAACACGGGTTCCGTAATCCAGGGCTTCCAATTGAATGTAGCCATAATGATACTTTTGGCCGCACTCCTCCGGGTTTAGCAGTTCATACCTGAGAAGATGCTGCTCGGGAAAGACCGTGGTTTGCCATCTAAAAACCGCCCTGGATTTATGGGAATACTCAGTTTCTGTAACAACTACATTATCTAGTCGACTGACAAGCCGGTGGGAATTGATAAACTTGTTTCTCAACAAAAGCAGACTGTCAAAATCAGTTTTGAATTTCCAGAACACATCCAGTGAAGCATCCACTGAATAGGTTAATTTGAAACCCCTGCCATCCTTCCTTTCCGGCTTCAATTTAGCAATGACCGGATCGCCGTTAAAAAGTTGTCCTTTGGAGGGTTCAGGTACAGCAGACTCTGATGCAATACTGCTGGCAGCAAAAAGTATGGCAACCAGAACACCACCAAGATGAAGGGGATGCAAGCGGGACATCTGGATCACAGCAGTGGTTGCTATCGCTGGGCCAACGAGATCTCGCTTGTTTTGTCCATCGTGATTTTGGTGATGGTGGTCGTGAAACCATTCTGAGGAAACCGTCATAGTGGCTTAGCGGTGGCCTCTGTTTAGTCTCAAACAGCAGTCCAGGCACTGCACCAGCCTTCGCCGTTAACCAGTTTGCCCTGAAAAATGCTGCAACCGCCCCAGCCGTCAGCGCCAGCCTGGTAGAGTTTGCAATTGTTACAAACTTGCTTCTGTCCCTCCGGCGTAGCCCGGTTGGGATACTTTTTAGTGTCAACGCTGGTGGCGTCATGTCGATAACCCAGCGCTACGGATATGGGGTCTGACTCGTCTGCTTTCTCGTTGTTGGCTTTCAGAATAATTGGTATCCCAGCCAATGGAATCGCTGAGCTGGCAACCAGTGTTTTGCGCAGGAATGTGCGTCTTGCGACTTTGGCATTACTCTTCATAAATGACTCCTGTTACAGTTAATACGCGCTTAAATTCAAAGTTAATCGGATTAGATTTCACCATAAATTCATATTAATAAGAATTATAGTATAATATTTGTATAATTAATAGATGTATTATTCAATGGATATATTATAATTATGACCATTTTTTGTATAGGTATTTTTAAGCGGACATGAAACTATTTCTTGCGACGCTGATGTTAGTCTGTCCACTGTATGCTGATGCTGAAGATGTATTGACTGCCAGCTTCCCGGATGGCCTGGATGACGTACAGGTCAGCCTGTGCTTCGACGGGCCCGCACCGCTGCGCCTGTACAGGCATGAAAAAGCGGGCGCGGTTTCGAACGGACCATTTTATGAAGGTAAACCACTCAAGGTTTCAGACAACGGCTCCGTAGTTGGCTTGCCCGCCCTGCCTGAAAACGCCTGTATCAACTGGCAAACCGGTTTCACGGTGGCACTTAAAAACAGGGACTACCACTTAATCATGCAGACAGGTGAAGACCTCGTAATGAGCACCAATCTCTGGTTTTGGAAAGGGCCAAAAAGCCGGGACATAGTCGTTGATGTCAATCTGCCCAAAGGCATGTCAATTTCGACACCCTGGAAAGAATTGGAAAAGTCGGCTTCGAAAATCCGCTTCCGTCCTGATAAAACTTCCGCAGACTGGGAGTCGAGAGTGGCCCTGGGGAAATTTGACGTAGATCTGATAAAAGTGGCAGGAGCCAATATACGACTGGCAGCGCCGGGAAACCTGTCGACATCACAGAGGAAAAAAATTCGGCAATGGATTGAGCAGACGGTTGACTCTGTGACATCGGTTTACGGATATTTCCCGCAACCCCAGCCACAGGTGCTGGTCGTTCCGATTGGCACGAGAGACGAAGCGGTCGTAACGGCGCACGTGATTCGGGGCGGTGGTCTCGCAGTTGTGTTTTACATTGACGAAACCCGCCCGCTGCAAGAGTTCATGGATGACTGGACCGCCACCCATGAATTCAGCCATATGCTGGTCCCGTACGTTTCCAGCCGTGACCGCTGGTTATCCGAAGGCCTGGCTTCGTACTATCAGAATGTTTTACGCGCACGGGACGGTCGCTTGAGTGAAACCCAGGCCTGGCAAAAACTATTTGAAGGATTCAAACGGGGTGAAAAGGGCACCCAGGGCGGATCATTGGCACAGGCAACACGCGGTGGCAGAAATTCAACCATGCGAGTGTACTGGTCAGGTGCCGCCTTGATGTTGATGGCAGACATGCGACTTCGCGAAACCACTGACGGCCGTCAGTCGCTCGATACTGCACTGCAATCCCTTTCCGCCTGCTGCATGGCGAATGGGAGAACCTGGCGGGCAAGGGAATTGTTTGAGCGACTGGATGAATTGACCGGTACTGCAATTCTGACGGGCTTGTATCAAAAGCATGTACATGAGCACAGTTTTCCGGATATGCGTTCGACCTGGGGCGATCTTGGTGTCAACACCCGGAACAACCGGGTCAGCCTTTCTGACGACGCACCGCTGAAAGACGTGCGCACAGCGATCATGAAAGGCTGAGGCCTTATTCAGACCGTCGGCCTTGATCTCGGACAAGGAAATACTAAATTTTCCCTGATATTCTCGCCTGATGAACAGAACTTTCCGAGAAAGCGAAAAGGCCCTGGCTACAGCCGATAGCTACGCCGAATGGTACGAAGCGGCACTTGAACTGGACCGGCATGAGGGCCGGGATAAATGGCGCGAGGAACTCGAGTCCGACGACTACGACTATCGCTTGCTGGCCTCCCGGGTTAGGGTGCTGAAAAAATTGCGGCGCAAGCGGGACGCTGAGCGCACGATCTTCCGCCTGCGCGAAGAACTGCACGGCAACCTGGGCAACATGGCCAATCCGGCGCTCTATCAGCATGCCCGGGCCGGTACCAAGAAACTGATCAATGAATACCTGGACGAGGTATCTACCTGTCTCCAACTTCTTACTGACAGCGATGCCGAGGCGCTGCCACCCATGCGCAAACGACGTTTTCTGAAGCGTGCGGCACGCAGTTTCGGGCGTTCCTGCCTGCTGCTCAGCGGCGGCGCATCGCAGGGCTTGTTCCACCTCGGCGTGATCAAGGAGCTTGAAGCCCAGGGCATCATGCCGCGCGTCATCACCGGTTCCAGCGCCGGCGCGGTCATTGCCGGCATCGTCGCCAGCCATACTGATACGGAGCTGGAAGAAATACTGGTCCCCAGCCGGATGGAATTCGAGTGGTGCCGAATGTTCGGTATTACTGACATGATCAAGGGCTCCGGGGTGCTGGACCAGTCGCTGCTGAAAAAATCAATCGACCGTAATATCCCGCAAATGACCTTCCTGGAAGCCTATGTGCACACCAATCGCATCCTCAACATTACCGTATCACCGGCGGAGTCCAACCAGTTTCCCCGGCTGCTCAACTACCTGACCGCGCCGAATGTCCTGATCCGAAGGGCTGTTCTCGCATCGGCTGCTATTCCCGGCCTTTTTCCGCCGGTGCAACTGCGGGCCAAGAACTTTGCCGGCAAGTCTGTGGCCTATATGCCGCAAAGCCGTTGGATTGACGGTTCGGTGCACGAGGATATTCCAAAAGAGAGGGTCAACCGGCTGCACAATATCAATCATTACATCGTCAGCCAGACGAATCCTCACGTGTTGCCTTTCCTTAGCGATGATATGGACGAAAAAGGTTTGCTGCCCTTCATTCAGGATGTGGCCATCAAGGGGCCCATGGTACAGATCGAGCATTTCCTGGAATTGGTTCACCAGCATTTCGAGTTGCCGGGTCTAAGTTCCATTATCAAGAAAGCGCACGCGATGGCTCGGCAAACCTACAGTGGTGACATCACAATCTACCCGGAACGGCACCTGATGAACCTGGGGAGAACGTTCTCCAACTTCGGGCCGGTGGAAATCGAAAAAATATTCCAGGAAGGCCGCCGCGCCACCTGGCCAAAAATTGAGCGAATCAGAAATACCACGCAGATAAGCAGGACTTTCGATGATTGCCTGAGAAGCATGAGTGAACGCTACCGTTACGTGAAGCGCTGAACTAACATGCAAATCGTAATTCAAGGAGTTTAACCAATGTATCTTTTAAGTCGTATCAGGGTTGGAATCTTAGGCCTGGCCGGGCATGTGCTGAATTTCCCCAAACCATTCTCCTTTGTTGGGCCTGACGCTTCCTTGTCACTGGTTCGCGAGATTATCGGTCTTGGCCTAAAACGGGTGATGGTGATTACCGATGGGCAATTGCTCGAACTCGGGATCGTGAATCCGCACATTGAGTTGTTGAAAAACGGTAAGGTCGAGGTGGAGGTGTTCAGCGAGATCGAACCCGATCCGGGTTACGACCTGGTGCTCAAAGGCGTCGAACGCCTCAAAGACTTCAAGCCGGATGCCGTACTGGCCGTGGGCGGCGGGTCATCGATCGATGGCGCGAAAGCGATTCTGCTCAGCCATGCCAACAATTGTCATCCATCCAGCTTGACCGGGGTATGGCTGTATTCCTGGCCACGCAAGCGTTGCCTGCCTTTCTTCGCTATTCCAACGACCGCCGGTACCGGTGCCGAAGTGACCATCGCGGCCGTGGTATCGGACAAGGCAGCTCAGATCAAATATGCCATTATCGATCCCAAAACCGTACCCGCCATGGTGGCGCTTGACCCCAAACTCATGGTCGGGCTGCCGCCTTTCATCACGGCACCTACGGGGATGGATGCCCTGACCCATGCGGTCGAGGCCTATGTCTCTACTGTGGCCACGGCCGAAACCGATGGACTGGCGCTCATGGCATCGGCCAGCATCATGCGCAATCTCATCCTCGCCTACACGGACGGCCAGAACCTGGAAGCCCGTGAGCGCATGGCGGTAGCCGCCTGCATGGCCGGTCTCGCCTTCACACGTGCCGGTGTCGGTTATGTACATGCCATCGCCCATCAGCTCGGTGGTCTTTACCACGTACCGCATGGACTGGCCAATGCCATCGTGATGCCCTACGTGCTGGATTTCTCCAAACCGAACTGTGCCCACCGCCTGGCCAAGTTGGCCCGAATTTCTGATATCGGCGAGAGTAATGCGTCGGACGCAGAACTGGCGGATGCCTTCATCGCACGTATCCGCAAACTCAATTCGGAGATGCAGATCCCCGAAACCATCAAAGAACTCAAGCGCGAAGATTTCGACAAGATCATTGACCGTGCATTTGCCGAGGCCCACGGTACCTACGGTGTACCTCGCTACCTGACACGCGCTGACGCCACGGCGTTACTGGAGAAACTACTGCCTTAGTTTCAGTCATCCCGTAAAACGGGGGTCAGAGTAAAGTGCCAGAGTTACACGCCAGCACTTTACTCTGACCTCGCAGGGAATATACAGCAACGATGATCCGTCTTTAATTGTGAAGACTGAAAAGTGCGGAGCTTTGTCAGTACGCGGGTGTGGAACTTATCTGCCGCTACGCCATTACGGTATCCAACGGGCCCGGGCTGGAAACCACCCTGCAGCGGGCCCTTGAGGTGTATTGATTAACGGGGCAAAGCCCTGACTCCAAACACTTTCTTCTCTTAACTTCCAATCAGCATACGAGAATACTTTCCAACAAGTAATCGAACCAGGTACACAATCGCCATACTCATGAACAGTGCAAAGGCGAAATACATCCAACCGCTCAGGTAGATGCTGAAGGGTTGAAAGTCCGGGTTACGTAAGACCGTCCAGAATATTTCAGCCAGCGACACTATCATGAAAATGTGTAGAAAGTAGATGGAAAAGGCCTCGTTAGCGAAGTTGGTCATCCAGCGCGGTTGATTCTCTGCAAGACTCCGTAACCACAGGAGTATAACGGCGGCAATGCAGAGTTTTTGCACATAAAATAGCGACTCCTGCAGGGAAAAGAAGCCAAACCGGTTGATTCCGGCAAACATCAAAACCGCAATAAGAACTGAGGTCAAAACGGCCACTGTAACCAAACGTTTAAGATGCAAGGCGATGTAATCCAGGCGCGCCTCCAGTTTTTCGCCAAGATAGAGTCCCACGGTGTATGCGCCGGTGAAGTAAATCAGAGTGCCGGCATTGAGCTGGTTCACTCCTGGCTCGAACTCAGGACGTGAGAACACCAATGGTGAAAGCATTATTATCCAGGCGGGAATAGCCGCATAAGACCTTGCCCCGGTTAATTTGCTCAGCAGTGGCGTGATGGCGTACATGAATAACAAAACAGGGATATACCAGTAGGTAAACTGCGCTTCTCCACTTAGCAAATTGGGAAGAATTGAGCCCAGGTAGTCGGACATGTTGGATGGCAAGGCCAAAAGGCCCGTCCCCAGATCATTCCAACGCATCATCGAGAAAACAACCGTGCAGACAATATAGGGACTTAACACGTATAGTAATTTGCCCTGATAAAAACGCCGGTAGCCACGCGAGCGCAGGATGGATGAGAAAAGCAAGCCTGAAATCAATGCAAAATACAGCGTACTGTCGTGGAACAGCATTTCATTCAGAACATACATGGGTGCAGTCCGATCCTGCTCAAAATTCAAGGGTATAAGCAGCGCAAAGGCGAAGGCATGGATCGCAACAATATTGAGAATGGCAAAACCACGAAAGCTATGGACATAGTCCAAATAACCCTTTTTTATCATTTTTATTTATTCCGGATTGGGTTGGATTCACGAGGAGAGTATAGGTAGGTAAAACACGGCAGCACAAGGAGTGCTAAAGAATGGAGCAGCTTTACATACCGCCTACAAACCTGGATCCTACAAAAAAAGGGGCCGTACGGCCCCTTTTTCTTCGACTTGGCTAGCTATTATCACAGCAAAATTCCACCGTACTGAACAAAGAACGGTGCAAACACCAGGCTCAGAATAGCCGACAATTTGATCAGGATATTCAGTGAAGGACCTGAAGTGTCTTTCAATGGATCACCCACGGTATCGCCAACCACTGCGGCATGATGCTCGTCCGAGCCCTTGCCGCCATGGTGACCCGCTTCGATATATTTCTTGGCATTATCCCAGGCGCCACCACTGTTGGAGGAAGCAATTGCGAGTACACCACCCGTAACCAGTGATCCAACCAGGATACCGGCGACGGCTTGAACACCAAACAGGAAGCCGGCTATCAGTGGTGTACCCATGATCAGCACACCAGGGGCGATCATTTCGCGTAAAGCCGCCTGGGTTGAGATTGCCACACACTGTGCGTAATCCGGTTCACCGGTACCTTCCATGATACCCGGGATGGTCTTGAACTGATGACGCACCTCTTCGATCATGGCAAATGCGGCTTTACCAACCGACTTCATGGTCATGGCGGTAAACAGGAATGGCAGTACTGCACCGATGAATACGCTGGTGTAGATCATCGGGTCGAGCAGGCTCATGTTGATGGGTGCACCACTCAGTTTTTCGGCGGCAGTGATGAATGCGGCAAACAGCGCCAACGAGGTCAGGATGGCCGCGCCAATAGCGAAGCCTTTACCGATCGCAGCCGTTGTGTTGCCAGCAGAATCCAGAATGTCGGTACGACGGCGGACTTCTTTTTCCAGGCCGACCATTTCTGCAATACCACCGGCGTTATCCGCCACAGGGCCATAGGCATCAATCGTCAATGCAACCACCAGGGTGCCGAGCATGCCCAGTGAAGCAATGGCTACGCCGTACATGCCAGCCAGGTTCCATGAAACAAAAATACTGGCCGCGATACACAGATAAGGCAGAACCGTGCTCTTGTAGCCCAGCGCCAGGCCATAAATGATATTGGTTGCAACACCTGTTTCACAGGATTTTGCAAGTTCCTGTACTGGTTTGAATTTTTCCGAGGTGTAATAACCGGTCAACAAACCAACGGCCAGACCCGCTACAAGGCCGGAAAGGAAGCACCCGTAAACACCCATGCTGGAGTACATTTTGCCACCCAGTTCAAAGGACTCGGGAATCAGTTGCATGGTGAAGAAATACATCACTATCGCCATCAGCACACTGGAGATGATCAACAATTTCATCAGTGCCGGTGCAACATCATGCTCGGTCTTTACACCAACCATCAGCTTGGTAATAAAGCTGATAGGAATACCCACCGCGCTAATCAGGATGGGATACAACAGGGCGTTGGGGTCGGCTGCAAATGCAACGGCGGAAATTACCATCGCGGCACAGGTGCTCTCTGCACAGGAACCGAATAAATCAGCGCCCATACCCGCAACATCACCCACGTTATCACCTACGTTATCGGCAATAACCGCCGGGTTTCTCGGATCATCTTCAGGGATGCCCTGTTCTACCTTACCCACGAGGTCTGCACCAACATCGGCTGCCTTGGTGAAAATGCCACCACCGACACGGGCAAACAGTGCGATGGTTGATCCACCCAGACCAAAGCCCGCGATCACTTCCATCAGTACATGATTGTTCTCAGGTCCAAGGTCGGACATCAGCCAGCTCATCGCAACATAAATGATGACCAGGCCAAGTACTGCCAGGCCGACGAGGGCAAAACCCATCACCGCACCTGAATTGATGGCAACATCAAATGCATGGGAAATGTCTTTCTTGGCTGAAACAGTGGTGCGTGCGTTACCTTGCGTAGCCACCTTCATACCAATATAGCCGGACATAATTGAGATAAACCCGCCAAACAGGAAGGCAATGGCAGTATAGATACCCTCGCGGTAATCAGGCGTATGCGCATCGTCAATAAGAACCACAATAATGGCGGCAAATGAGACCATGAAGATTGTCAGGAATTTATATTCCTGCTTAAGAAAGGCCATTGCGCCCTGTGCAATTGCACCATGAATAAACTTAAGGCGTTTGCTGTCTTTTTCGTTGAGGCCCATATCCAGCGGTACGCTCATGACCTTTTTCATGTAGAAAAAAGCGATCGCCAAACCAAGCAATGAAAGTACTGTGCTGACTGTAATTGTTATTCCCGACATCGTGATTTCTCTCCCAGGATGAAATGATTTTTTTGATCGCGCGAACTATATCACAACAGGCTCAGTTTTTGCCCCGGAAAACCTGTCAATTAGCGATTATTTTTCAAGAGGTTCGGAACTTTTTTATGAATCAAAATAATTCAGGACATTGTCATTGTCTGACTCACAGGTATACACCGGATAGAATTCAAGGATAGAATCCAGCAGGTTTATTTCATATGGTGATCCAGGTAGCCGACCGCCTGTAACACATGCCCGCTGTTCAACTTATTTTGCGTATGTCCTGCCAAAAAAATCGCCCTCATGCCAGGCTGGCCGTTTCCCGTCATTCGCCAGCAACTCCCCGATTTTTGCATTAATTCGTGTGAATTTTGCTGCGGCCTTGTAGTTAATCGGCAGATTCAGATCATCGCTGGGTTTATGGTAGTGTTCCTGAAGAAAGCCTTCAAAAATGGGTTGTGTATCAATATTCCCGTCCAGTGAGTTCATACCTGTTACCAGGAAAACCGACGGAACCCCCTGCTGTACAAAACGGTAGTGATCGCTTCGCACAAACAGGTTCTGATCCGGGAACGGGTCCGGCGACAGCTCAACGGCATAACTCTGTGCAGCCTCCTGAACCGTAGCACCGAGACTGGAGTGCTCCGCACCAAAGGCGATCACATCACCAAACTCATAGAGTAACAGTGGCATATCAAGATTGATTGCACTGACGATAGAGTCGATGGGAACGGTCGGGTTCATAGCAAAATACTCCGATCCAACCAGCCCTTTCTCCTCGGCGGTTACGGCCACAAACAGGATGGACCGCCTTGGTGTTTTATCCTGTGTCAACAGGCGTGCGGTTTCAAGCATCACCGAGACACCCGACGCATTATCCAGCGCACCATTATTGATCAGGTCTTTTTGATCCTGGTCATTACCTTCCGAATGGAGTTCCCCAATATGATCAAGGTGGGCGCTGTATACCACGTACTCATTCGCGATTAACGGATCCGAACCCGGCAATACGGCAACCACATTTGGACTATAAATGACTTCATGGGTACTTTTCTGGCGCATACGAACCCTGCCTTCAAGATCAAACGTGGTCAGTGCCCCGCCATTATCATCGCTTGCCAAAAGTGCTTCCAGGCTCACGGGCGCATTCTCAAAAAGAGGATCTGCCGCAGTATGTCGCAACATAGCACCCGCCTGAATTTGTTCGAATACCCCGTGAACTTCACCCTGTTCATTCAACCAGCCCATTGACGGGGTGCCAACACGACTGCTTACCCTGTCCCACTGGTATCGTTGCGATGCCCTTGGTGTATGAATCACCAGGATCCCCACGGCGCCATGTCTCACAGCCGCCCTGGTTTTTTCCATGGTGGAAGCGAAGTGTGCACCTTCCTCACTTGGAAAGTCATGTGGTTGACCCGCGAACAGGACCACTATTTTCCCCCTGGAATCCAGGTTTGCATAATCATTATGCTCAAGCTCGGCTGCCTCAATACCATAGCCGGCAAACACCAGGCCAGCTTCGAGATCAGATGAGGTGCTGCCAAGTGCCGGTCCCATGTAGAACTGATCGATAAAAACCAGTGAAGAGGTTTCCGAATCATGAATGTAGGTTAGTTCAGCAGAACCCGGCTCCAGAAAAGCCCGGCGCAATGGCACCTGTTGAAAGTAACCGCCGTCATCGCCGGCCGGTAGCAGACCCATTTGCCGGAACTGGCTGCTGACGTAATTGGCGGCGATGTTATAACCATCACTTCCAGGTTGCCGGCCCAGCATCAGATCATCAGCCAAAAATTCAATGTGGGCGCGCAGACGATTCTGAAGTTGTAATTCAGAATCATCCGTGGCCTGTGCCGAAGAAATGGTCAGCGCGGCAATACAGCCAAGCAGCATCAAAGTTTTCACAAGAGGTTCCTTAGCTTAAAGGTCAAACGGTTCGAGTTTCTTGGGTACCAGGATATTTTTCAAACGAATATATTTTGGTAAACCATCGCGGCCGTACGGCGGGTAATCTTCCCCGTGGATAAGGGGTTCCAGATATCGCCTGGCAGCCGCTGTTATGCCGAACCCGTCTTTGGAAATAAAGCTCCGTGGCATCATCTTCTCTTTATTTGCCACCTTGGCCAAATCCGCTTCACCGACTTTCCAGCGATACGGCTTATCCGAGGTTCTGACCACGATAGGCATCACGCCGGATTTACCTTCCAGTGCGAGATCGACTGCCGCTTTACCCATTGCATAAGCCTGATCCACATCGGTTTTTGAAGCGATGTGGCGGGCCGAACGTTGCAGGTAATCGGATACGGCCCAGTGATTCTTGTAACCCAGTGCATTGGAAATCTTGCTGGCAATCACCGGGGCGACACCACCCAACTGGGCATGACCGAAAGCATCCCGAACGCCTGAATCGGCCAGGAACCGGCCTTCCTTGTCCCGGACGCCTTCGGAAACCACGATAGAACAGTAACCGTGAGTTTTAACGGCCTTGTCGACCTTTTTCAGCAAGGCTTCTTCATCCAGAGGCAACTCCGGAAACAGGATAATGTGTGGTGGATCACCTCTTTCCTGCTGCGCAAGCCCGCCTGCAGCAGCTATCCAGCCCGCATGGCGACCCATCACCTCGAGCACAAACACCTTGGTGGAACTGGAGGCCATGGATTCGATATCCAGACTGGCTTCCATGATTGAAACCGCGACATATTTGGCGACGGAACCAAAACCGGGGCAAACATCCGTAAAAGGAAGGTCATTATCAATGGTTTTGGGAACACCGATACACTGCACGGGGAAACCCATCTTCTTGCCAATCTGTGAAACCTTGTAGGCCGTATCAGCTGAATCACCACCACCATTGTAAAAAAAGTATCCAATATTGTGTGCCTTGAACACTTCGATCAGCCGTTCATATTGCGCGCGGCTCTCATCGATACCCTTCAGTTTGAAGCGGCATGAACCAAATCCACCGCCCGGTGTATGACGTAAGGCTGCGATACTTGATTTGCTTTCTTTGCTGGTATCAATGAGTTCCTCGTTGAGGATGCCGAGGATGCCATTTTTTCCGGCATACACCTTACCCAACTGGTTCTTGTTCAGGCGGGCTTCTTCTATCAAGCCACAGGCAGTTGCGTTAATCACCGGTGTGACACCACCGGATTGAGCATAAAGTAAATTCTTCTTGGTCATGATTTTCTTAAATCCCTTCAATCTTCATTGACTTGGTTGGTATGAGAGGTTAGCGTTAGCGGCTATTTTAAAGGACTGGAACCGTCCAATGCGAATTGTATTATTAGGACCCCCGGGTTCAGGAAAAGGAACCCAGGCTGCTTTGCTGGTTAAGCAGTTGGATGTACCGCATATTTCCACTGGTGCGCTTCTGCGTGACGCCGCTAACAGAGGTACTGAACTTGGTTTGCAGGCCAAGGCGCTCACTGACAAAGGCGAGTTGGTACCGGATGATGTCATGTCTGATGTGCTCGAGGAAAGACTGGGTCATAAAGACGTAAGCAATGGCTTTATCCTTGATGGTTATCCACGCAACCTGGCACAGGCCAAATCACTGACTATCTTGCTGGAACGCCTGGATCAGCCTGTGGAAGAGGCCATTCTTGTTGATATTGAACCGCATCACATCATCAAGCGTATCGCCAGGCGTGCGCAGGAAGAAGGTCGCGCCGATGATACCGAAGAAACCGTGCGAAACCGCCTGCGGGTATATGCAGAGCAAACCGCACCGGTAGCGGATTATTATGCGGAACGGGGTCTGCTGACCAGGGTTCTGGGTGAGGGCGGCATCGACGAAATCTTTCAGCGGATTCTCAGTGTATTGAACCTCGGTAAAGCATCCGCCTGAAGTGACGGGTTGGTTATCTCCTATCGCGTCTAAATGCAAAAAACAGTCGCTCTTTTTATGAATGACATACTGATAAACCTGGCGCAAATGTTGCGCTTGCGGGGCGGACCACAAAACATGCCCGCCTCGTGGTCGCTGATGATTATTCTGCTTGCGGCTTACCTGGTGCAAAACCTTATAACCGGTCAACAGTTGGAAGATCAAAATGCCGCTGTAAAAAGTCTGCTGGCTGTTTTCCTTCAGGTTGTTGTTCTGACAGGTTTATTAACCTGGCGAAAGCACCTGGAGCGTTTTTCGCAAACGATGAGCGCCCTGGCTGCGGTGGGTATTTTTTTCAATGCCATAACCTGGGCTTTGCTGTCAGTATCGGATCCGGCAGTCAACCAGCCGATCCTGGCGCTGGTATGGTTCGCAGTATTTATCTGGAGTCTTTTTGTTGATGCGCATATTTATCGCAATTCCTTATCCGTTCCATTTGCGATAGGTATGCTGGTCACCGTTCTTGTACTTGCAGCAAGTTATGTGTTGATTGAAATGGTGTTTTTGCTTGGAAAATCCTGATTCAACGATCCTTCTTACGAATTGAAACTTGGAATGAAATGAAAATTCATATTCTTGGAGCCTGTGGTACGTTTATGGGTGGTGTTGCCATGCTTGCCAGCCGCGCTGGTCACCAGGTTACCGGTGCCGACCAGCATACCTACCCACCGATGAGTAACTTGCTGGAGAACGAAGGCATCACACTGCATGAAGGTTACAGCGAAGAACCCATGCACGATAAACCGGACCTGGTCATTGTCGGAAATGCCCTGAGTCGCGGTAACCCTGCTGTTGAATACGTCTTGAACCAAAGGCTCAACTTTACTTCTGGTCCGCGTTGGCTGGGTGAAAACTACCTGCGGGGCCGCAAGGTCATAGCGGTTGCCGGCACACATGGTAAAACCACCACATCCAGCATGTTAGCGTGGATATTGGAATTTGCGGGGCTGAATCCCGGTTTCCTGATCGGTGGGGTGCCGAGGAACTTTGAGGTTTCAGCGCGCGAGGGCGCAGATTATTTTGTTGTGGAAGCAGATGAATATGACACCGCTTTTTTTGACAAGCGTTCCAAGTTTGTCCACTACCGCCCGCAGATCGCCATCCTGAACAACCTGGAATACGATCATGCAGATATATTTCCGGATCTTGCTGCGATAGAGACACAGTTCCACCACCTGATGCGCACCATACCGGGTAACGGCACCATCATTAGCAACGGTGCAGATACAAACCTTGAAAGGGTAATTAACAGGGGATGCTGGAGTAATCTGCAGCGATTCTCCTTCGACGATAAATATGACTGGCAGGTTGAGCTGATGAAAGCCGATGCCAGTGAGTTACGCTTCCATTTCCAACAAGAGGTGATTGGAACACTGAAATGGAGCCAATGCGGCCGTCACAACGCAATGAATGCCTGTACCGCCATTGCTGCGGCTGCGGCTGCGGGGGTACCGGCCACTATGGCAATTGAAGCCTTGTCATTATTCCTCGGTGTGAAGCGTCGCCTGGAGCTAATCACACGGTCTCAAGACATCAATGTATATGATGATTTCGCTCATCACCCCACCGCGATTCGGCTGACGCTCGAGGGTCTGCGGCGCAAGGTCGGTAACGCCCGTATCCTGGTCGCGCTTGAGCCACGCAGTAACACCATGCGGGCCGGTGTCCATGCACATGAACTGGGGCCTGCATTAATGGCCGCCGACCTCGTCTGGCTCAAGACCGGTGAGGATATTGACTGGGACCCGAATGTTGCATTGGCCCCGCTGGAAGGACGCTTTAAAAGCGTGACCCGGGTGGATGATATGCTGCAGCAGATAAAGAATAACCTGAACCCGGGCGATCACGTTGTTTTCATGAGTAACGGTGGTTTCGAAGCAGCCCCCCGCAGACTGGCAGACTATTTAGAGCCCACGTGACCCATACCGATATCCCTTTATTCCCGTTGCATACTGTCCTGTTTCCAGACGGCTATTTAAAGCTCAGGATATTTGAACAGCGTTATATCGACATGGTACGCGAATGCAGCCTCAAGGCTTGTTGTTTTGGTGTTTGCCTGATTAATAACCCAGAGGATTCGAACCGACCGGCCAATCATATGAGAGTGGGCACAACGGCGGAAATTTGCGATTTTTCAACCCTCGATGACGGTCTGTTGGGTATTTCCGCCCGCGGCAGGCAAAAATTTATCATTCAAAACACCCGAATGCGCGACAACGGCTTGTTGATGGCTGAAGTGGAAACACTGGATGAAACCGCTACGGTTGACCTGCCGGAAGAGTTTTCAGTGCTGTCCATGATAGCCGGGCGCTTCATGGAGCAGGTCGGGAACAATTATCCATCTTTTCAGCCACAGCATTTACAGGATGCCAACTGGGTTGCTTATCGCCTGGCCGAGTTGCTGCCGCTGGCAAATAATGAAAAACAGGTATTACTGCAAACCGGCGACCCATTGGAGCGTTTGCAACTATTGCTTGACGTGTTACCCCGGTTTCAGGAGCCTGCTGACACCTAACCCGCATATTTCACCAGTCGGTATCGAGCCGGGTACGAAGTGTACCATGGGATTTATTTGAAATAATGTCTTTTAATTCAGACAAATCATTTACTTATAGCGAGGCTCGTTACCGACTGGTGAAATATGCGGGCTAAGGTTCCCTGATCAACAGAAACCCGTCACCAACGCTCCTGGTTTGCAAATTTCCAGTCTCTTTTTTCAGTTGCTCCAGCCTTGCTTCTGGAACACGTACGGCACGCCAGTAACTGAAAACCTTCATTCTTTGGATCAGTATCTCATCGTTAATCTGACCAAGGTGAACCGGAAGGCCACCTGGAGTCAGCCTGAAACCGGAGTCCCATATACGAATGGTCTCCTGTTTTAACGGGTCACCACCAAGACGGTGTAACAACAGAGTGTCGGCGTGACCGAAGTAATCACGCTTTAACGGCGGCAAGCTCAACTCTGTGGGTTCCGGATTTAATGATAACAGGGTCCAACGCCAGTTGGCCGGCTCCGCTTCCTGCCACCCGTGAACGGCCAGTACCCGTGCAAGGGTTGCCGCATCTCCCGCAAATTGAAAGTTAAACTCGCGGGCGGCAACGTTTGGCAAGTGGGTGCGCTCACGCGGTAAATCCTGCCATTCACTTTCCCACCAACCCCGGGCGGTTATTTCGCTTTGCGGCAACGGCAGCTTGAACGCCGCAAGGTCGGTTTCAAGGTTCTGTCCCACCTGCCAGGCAAAGGTGCCAGCCAACATTCCGAAAAAAATCAGGCTGGCGGCGATGCCGTTGAAAGAACGCATGGCGCGTTGACGGTAAGCAATACCGACCACAAATGTCCATGCCATACCCAATGCCACACCCATTAACGCCCCACTGAGCCAATCCAGCCCAAGATATAACCTGGCCAAGACCAGCAGGGACAGAAGCAGGCCGACAATAACGTATGGCCATTTTCGTTTTCGACGTCTTAGTTCCCTCGCAACCATCACGGCGAAATAGCCCAACACAACCGTAACCAGTGTTAACGCCGCACTTGGATCGTGCAGGGCATTAAATCCAGCTTCGCTTAATATCGGTGTTGAACGAAGTGACCAGCCGAGCAGTATCTGTAAAACCACCCCGCCACCCATCGCAACCACCCAGTGCAATGCCGCCTTCTGACGCCCGGCACCGATCAACCACAACAAGACCGCCATTGAGGTTGGAATGAGAACCCATAGGCGGGAAAGCTGTGTCAGGGCGACCATCAATGGATCGGCAATATGGTTTCTAAGTGTCAGCGCGTATGCCTGGACTGACTGGTCAATGGATTGTGGAGATGCTGAAAACGGTGACAGGAATAGCAACATCACCATTCCCCAGAAAATTAACACCAGCAGCAAACCCATCATGGTGACAGATAACACTTCCGGCTGGGTTGAGTCCAGCAGCGGCCCGGCAATACGTTTGAACACCGGGTGCCGGCGCATCCACCGGATCACGTGCCGCATCCAGCGTGCTGAATGACCCGCCAGGTACTCATAGGCCGTCCAGATAATCCACCAGGTCAACCAGAGAACCACTGCACCGATGATCAATACCAATGACAGACGGCCGGCATATTCTGATGCCACCTCGAGTGAAGCACCAAACAGCATACCGGGGATCAGGTAACTTGGTGTCCAGACAATACAAGCTGGAATGTCGACCATAAAAAAGCGGCGTGGGGCCAAACCCATCATACCGGCAGTCACCGGAATCACAGGTCGGAGAGGACCGATAAAACGACCTATGACAACACTTTTCGGGCCATGCACATAAAAATAATCACGGCCCCTTTCAAGCATTTTGGGAAACCGGGAAAATGGCCACATCTCGGCCAGGTGACCCCTGTATCGCCGGCCGATGGCATAGCTGACGAAGTCTCCGACAAATGCGCCAACTGACCCCCACAGCCAGATAGGCAGCATCTCCAGGGCTCCGAAACTGATTAATGCTCCCAGGCCAAACAGGATAATAATGCCGGGAATCAGGATACCGACAAATGCCAGTGATTCCACAAAAGACATGACAAACACCCAGAAACCCGCCCAACCCGGGTTGGCAGACATCCAGTTAAGCAGGTCCTGTGTCCAATCAGTTTCCACTTGGGTTAAGCTCGCCCTTCTTTGCGCACAATTCACAGCTATAATACGGGATTGAACTGCTTAATGCCTGATGCAGGGCCCGTAAATGCAAACACTCAAAAACAAAACAATTTTTATCACCGGGGGATCCCGCGGGATCGGAAAGGCCATTGCTCTGCGTGCAGCACGTGACGGCGCCAATATTATCATTGCTGCCAAGTCAGACAAACCTCACGCCACCCTGCCCGGCACAATTTTTTCGGCCGCAGAAGAAATTGAGCAGGCCGGTGGCCACGCCCTGCCGATCAAGCTTGATGTCCGGGATGACGAGGCCGTTGTTGATGCCGTCAACCAGGCCGTTGATCGCTTCAAAGGCCTGGACGTCCTCATCAATAACGCCAGTGCCATCACCCTGGAAAACACGCTTGATCTATCAATGTCAAAATTTGACCTGATGCACTCGGTCAATGTACGCGGCACCTATGCCTGTTCAAGAGCCTGTTTGCCCCATCTCCTGAAGTCGGATAACCCCCACATACTCAACCTGTCACCGCCGTTGAATCTTGACCCTGCATGGTTCAAGGATTACCTGGCGTATACGATTTCAAAATACGGCATGAGCATGTGCGTTCTTGGTATGGCTGCTGAATTTCGCTCACGGGGTGTTGCCGTTAATGCCCTGTGGCCGCGCACGGTAATCGCTACCGCAGCCATCAACATGTTGGGTGGTTTGGTCAAAGCAGATAACTGTCGTAGCGCAGAGATCATGGCGGATGCGGCCCATGCGATACTTTGCCGCGACAGTAAAGCCACCAGCGGTAACTTTTTTCTGGACGAGGACGTGTTGCGATCTGAGGGCGTTAAGGACTTTGACCCCTACGCGGTCAAAGCCGGCCAGCCCCTGATGAAAGATCTCTTTCTAGATTGAGCAGTCCCACAAGCCAGGGCCGTCACTATGTTGCCTCGCTAACCGGTTTGCGGGGCATGGCTGCCATATTCGTATTCGTGTTCCATTATGGTTATTTCAATCCGGGTATCCGGCTTGACCTGTCCGTTCCGGTGATTGGCAACATTCTGCAATTTCCACTGGGCTTTGGATTTGCCGGTGTTGACCTGTTCTTTGTATTGAGCGGATTCCTGTTATCACTCCCCTTTGCACGCGCCACCCTGACTGGTTCAGTGCACCCGCCACTCGCTCAGTATTACAGAAGACGACTTTTGCGGGTATTTCCGGCCTACTATGCCCAGTTGGCCATCATACTGATATTTGGAGCGTGGTTCGTCACCTGGCAGCCCCTTGGCGGAACCACGCTGATTGCCCACATGTTGATGTTTTTCAATATTGGTTTGGACCCGGTCCGGCCTATGGTTGGCTTATGGTGGACCCTGCCAGTTGAATTATCATTCTATTTATTGTTACCCCTTTTCGCTTCGTTCATGCGCCCGGGCAAATGGATGGTACTGCTTGTTGGTGGTGCTTTTTTGAGTGTGCTCTATCGTCTTTGGTCTGCGGACCATTTCGCTGCATCACCTGAAGGTGCTGTTTTTCTTGCGGCTTCGCACCTGCCGGGCTCCTTACCCGAGTTTTTGCTGGGTGCATCGGCAGCACTGCTGGTGCAATGGCTCGACTTGCGGTCCGGCAAGCGCCCCAACGTCTGGATGATGGATGTCTTGTTCCTCACGGGAACCACGCTGGCGATTTTATGGTTCTGGAAAATCGTGCTTCCAAACGGCAGTAACTACTGGGCCGGTCACTGGAGCATGGTGATAGCGCCGCTGGCACTTGGCCTGCCGCTGTCAATAATGGTCTTCAGCCTGTACCGGGGAAGCAGAATTGGCAGATGGTTGTTCGCCAACCCGGTGGTCTACTTTCTTGGCCTGATCAGCTACAGCCTGTATCTTTGGCATTTCGTGGTTCTGCAACAGGCTGGTCTTGTATTTGGCGAAGCCTATACGGCTATGCAAGGCTTCCCAAAATTCCTGTTTTCTTTTTTACTGGTCGTGCTGGTGTCATCGCTGAGTTATTACCTTTTCGAGCGGCCTTTTTTTCGACTGGGTGCCCGGCGCAAACGACCGGACCAGGCTTCAAGCACACCCGCGTAAAGCTTCCCTTGCCGCATCGATCGTCGCTGAAATATGTTCCTCTGTATGCGCTGAAGAAACAAAGCCCGCCTCATAAGCAGATGGCGCCAGGTAGACACCACCGTCAAGCATGGCGTGGAAAAAGCGCTTGAACAGTTCAACATCTACGGCGCCTGATTGTTCAAAATTGACAATCTGCTTCACTTCGCTGAAATACAGTCCAAACATACCCCCGACACGGGTGGTCGTAAACGGTATGCCAAAGATATCTGCCTCAGCCTGTATTCCTTCCGTCAGCATCCGGGTTTTTTCACTGAGCGCCTCGTAGAAGCCCGGCACCGTAATCTGATCCAGTGTCGCCAGACCTGCTGCCATGGCTACCGGGTTGCCTGACAAGGTACCCGCCTGGTAAACCGGTCCGGAAGGCGCGACCAACTCCATCAACTCGCGTTTACCACCAAATGCACCGACCGGCATACCGCCTCCGATGACCTTTCCAAAGGTCGACAGATCCGGCGTAATGCCGTAATGGGCCTGGGCACCGCCGAGCGCCACGCGGAACCCGGTCATGACTTCATCAAAAATCAATATAACGCCATGTTGATCACAAAGGTCACGAAGCCCCTGCAAATAACCTTCCACCGGTGGAATACAATTCATATTACCGGCCACAGGCTCGACAATCAGGCAAGCTATCTCGTCGCCCTGCTGGTCAAAACAGCTGCGCACTGCTTCCAGGTCGTTAAATGGCACGGTCAGCGTCAGGTCAGCGCAGGCTGAAGGAACACCGGGAGAGTTAGGCACCCCCAGGGTCAGCGCGCCACTGCCTGCCTTGACCAGGAATGCATCGGCATGACCGTGATAACAACCCTCGAACTTCAGGATACGGTCACGACCGGTTGCCGCGCGTGCCACGCGTATGGCGCTCATGGTTGCCTCGGTGCCGGAGTTGACCATACGCACCATATCCATACCATCTATCAGTTCACACAACCTCTCCGCCATGGTGACTTCGGCAACCGAAGGTGCACCAAAACTCAAGCCCTTGTTGACTGCTTCCTGCACGGCCGCGATGATGGCCGGGTTGGAGTGACCGGCAATCATCGGCCCCCATGAGCCGACATAATCGATATAGGAACGTCCGGAAACGTCATACAGACAGGCACCCGAGGCATGATCAAAAAATACCGGGTCACCGCCAACCCCGTTAAAAGCGCGAACCGGGGAATTCACCCCGCCCGGTATATGTAATCGTGCCCGTTGGATCAATTCATGGCTGCTTGTCATTTTGGCTGTTCTCAGTTTGAAAAAACGTCATTTTAACCCGCAAAAGGTTTAAGCGCGCGCCTTTGCATGGCAAACTAGCATTTTTGTTATCACAGGATTACAAACGTGTCGGAAAACGGCTATAAAGTCTGGATGTGTATCATCTGTGGCTGGGTATACGAAGAGGAAAAAGGTTGCCCCGAAGAGGGCTTGGCACCCGGCACACGCTGGGAGGACATACCGGAATTTTGGGTTTGCCCGGACTGTAGTGCAGGGAAAGAAGATTTCGAAATGATCGAGCTCTGACAGGGGCTTGTCCAGGGAATAAGGCAATAATATGAGCACTGGAATTACAAGAGACAAGCGTAATGGAATGATTGGCGGGGTATGTGCCGGTCTTGCACGGCATTTCGGCTGGTCAGTGACGGGTACGCGGGTCGTATATGTTCTGGCCTCAATTTTGTCAGCGGCTTTTCCAGGAATTATCGTTTACATCATTCTGTGGTTGTTAATGCCTGCATCCGACTGAGGCCTGAAACCGCCTTTTAATGAACGCAGGATAAACAAGACACCATGGCCTTATACGCCGGTTAGCGTTGTACCATCCGCCTTTAACTCCAGCCACCTGAATGCCGGGCCGCCCGCATCAGGTGTAAATTTCTGTGCCGCCGTCAGGCCGTTGATTGCACTTGATGGGCTACCCAGCATGGCAATGCCGTTTCTGCCCGTCTCGAATACCTGGTGAACATGCCCCCAGACCACTGCTTTAACATTTGCCTGTTGATCGATCAGTTGCAGAAAGTGCTCAGGATCCTGCAAACGGTACTTATCGATCCAGGGGCTGCCGATACTAACGGGTTGATGATGCAGGGCGATGAGCAGCGGTCGCTGCTGATTATTCCCAAGAAAACCTTCCAGGTCCGTTAACGTCTTTTCACTGAGGCGGCCTTCCGGTCTCCCCGGCAGGCAGGAATTCAAGCGAACAATCTGCCAGGGACCATGTTCTGACACCTTGATGGTGTCTACAGGGCTTCCGGGGAAGACCTCCGCCAGCAGACCGGGATCATCATGGTTTCCGGGTAACGCGAGCACCGGGATACCAAGCGGTTTGAGATAATTGCGTAAAGCCAGGTATGAAATCAGGCTGCCATCCTCACTGAGGTCACCGGTGGCCAGCAACAGATCAGGACTCATCGCCTTGACCCTGTCGATCAGGCTATTCAGGTTCTTGTGTGGATTAATACCGCGATATTTCTGTTTACGGTCGGCCGGCAGATGGCAATCCGTTAGCTGGACAATGAGCGTGCTTGAGCTCACAGCCGTGAAACCCAATCAGTCCAACTTGATGGTCAGCCGGTCTCCCGGTCCGACACCCAGTGCTGACGCGGTACCGGCATTAAGTTCCAGTACATACATGGCCGGCCAGGTACTCGGATAAGAAGGGCAGCGGCTCACTTTGCATGGGGGGGTATCTGCAGAGATACTGACCATTTTCAGGTCCTTGTCAAAATACATGATGTCCAGAGGAATCCGGGTGTTCTTCATCCAGAAACTGCGTAGAGCCTCATTCGGGAAAATAAATAACATACCCTGATCGGGCGGCATACTATCCCTGAACATGAGTCCCAGGCTTTGTTTCTCCTGGGTGTCTGCAATATCAACACTGAAGGTTTTGCCACCCAGTTCAACACTGGGATCGCCCGCAGCACAGGCAACGCAGGAAGATAACATCAATAAACATAGCAAAAGTCGCATCTGGCTTATCCGGGTTCTGGTTCAACTGAATGATAACAAGCAACTCCTCCAGTTGTCCGGAAATCACTTCAAACCTAACTATTGGCAAAGTAATCCCGGCGCAGGCCGGGATAACGGTGGTGTTTACGAGTAGTTTTTAACCATTCAATTTACGGCAGCAATCTGAACTTCAGGCGCATCATCGACATCCAACGCTACCATCACATCCCCGAAATGTTCAGGTTGTATGTCACCCATCACATTGACGACCACGACTTCTTCATCGTCAGCCGAAACGATGGTCAGTCCGTGCATGCCCCGGGAAGAAGATTTGGAATACATTTGTACCAGTTCACCTTCTTCGCGTACCAGCATGACCGACTGCCAACCGTTGTTGCTGAGCTTGTTACCCATGCGATCAAACCTCTGCGCAATGCGGTCTGTATCACCATGTACCTCGTAAATACGGATCCGCACCCCGTCGAGGCTTCTTAGCAAAGCCTGGGTTTCCGGTTCGTCATCCAGAAAGCGGGCAGCAAAACGTAATGTTGTCGGGCCCAGCGACAATGACATGGTGCGGTTGGTGTCGCTCATGCCGGGTGAATCAAGATTGGCATATCCATCGTTGCTGCGCGGTGCTGTAATACCACAGGAAGAAAGCGTCAATGCGGTAAACGTCAGTAACAGCACCAGCGCGACAGCATGGTAATTCTTTGATGATCTCATCAACTCAGTCCATATCCAGATCAACATTGACATCAAAACTGTCCATTACCTTACCCAGTTCGGTAGGATTCAGCTGACCGATGACATTGACAAATACGGCTTCTTCTTCATCAACCACCATCACCGTCATGCCTTCCATGTGTCCTTCAATCATTTTCATGTAAACCAGGACCTGCTCATCGTCTTCATTGACCTGCACAATTGGCTCCCAACCGGAGGACTTAAGGCTGCTCTTGGTCTTGCCAAACTGATCCCGGGCGGCGTCAGTGTTTTCATCCAGGGTGTATATCTGCACCCGAATACCTTTGAGCTTTGAAATCATCTCCGAGGTCTCCGGGCTTTCTGATGAACTCATCATGCCAACAAAGTTGAGCATTGTTCCACCCAGGTTGATGGTGATTTTTGGCTCACCATAAGTGGCCGACAGGTCACCAAAGTCAACGTAGCCTGCCAGGTCTTTGAGCTCATCTTCCTGCGCCATGGCCGGCAGTGCCAGCAATGCGCAAAACAAGCCGGTAACAAACTTATTCATCAATAAACGTTTCATGCTTCTTTCTCCTTGGAGTTTAAATTCTGTGATTGGATGACCTTGTTGACCGAACCGGTCACTGCGTTTGCCATCGTATGACCAACTACTGATTCAATTTCGCGCCCGGTAATGACACCGGCTTTGTCGAGGTAGGCGAAGGCGATGGCCATGTCCTGGCGGGCCTGGGCGATCTCGCTGGCTGAGGGTGTATCAGGACGCATCATGCTGACAGCGATGACCACCAGTGGAATGGCTGCCAGTGACATCGCCCAACGGGGTTGTAATAAGCTGAACACCGGTGTGCGTCGATGCTGGCGTGGTATTGCCTTCAGGCGCTTTCTGAGACTGTCCGGTGCCCGTTCTGCTTTTATCTCATCCATTGCCTGCTGGAGTTGATACGCCTCGACAATGGCCCGCGCCAGCTGGCGATCATCCGTGGCTTCAGCCTTTAGCAGATCGGCATCTTCTGCACTCAGCTCACCATCGAGCAGCGCATTGATTCGATCTTCCCATTTTTCATCATATTCATTCATGGTCTTACCTCGGCCAGTTGCTCCCGCAACTGCTTTCTTGCACGGTGCAGGTAGGTTTTAACCTGCGCCAAATTTAATTCCAGCATTCCGGCTACTTCTTCGTAGCTGTGTTGGTTTACATCCCGTAAAACAACCAGTGATCGGTAGGGCTCTTTCAAACCTGCTATTGCCCGCTTCAGCCAGACCCCGGTTTCAGTGGCTGCGGCTCCCTGCATGGGACCGCTGACTTCTTCCCCGGCCATATAACTCTCGTCAAATTCCACGTTGACCCGTCTGCGCCTAAGTCGGTCTAAACAACCATTGCGGGTTACTTTCATCAACCAGGGCCTGATACGTTCGGGATCAATCTGATCCTGTTTATTCCAAAGCTTCACAAACGCTTCCTGGGTGGCATCTTCCGCCTCCTGCTCGTCTTTTAAAATATAACGCGCAACCGTCCAGGCCTGGTCCTGGTATTCCTTCACCCATTGACGGTATTGTTTGCTCATCTCATGAGAATAAACGCAGCCAGCATGAAATGGTTACAGTGTTTGCTAAAATTAGTGAAAGAAATACAAGCCGAAAGGCATTTATATCCCGGGAGAATGGGCCATGGCCTTGTCAGAAAGCGACCTGCAACGCTTTAAATCACTATTATTGAATCTCAAAGCCGGATCGCTTGAGGCTGGCGAAACCGGCCAGCAGGCTGAACAGGTGGTTGAGCTGGACCAGACGCGGGTTGGACGGCTGTCGCGAATGGATGCCCTGCAGGCACAGGCCATGTCCGTGGAAACCGGCCGGCGGCGTCGGCAACATCTTGTCGGAATTGATGCCGCGCTAGAACGTATAAGAACGGGTAGTTACGGGGATTGTTTTGAATGCGGTGAATTAATCAACCCGAAACGTCTGGAAGCGGACCCCGTTGCCACCCTTTGTATCAACTGCGCTGAGGCGCATGAGTAGCCACGATTTACGCGCCCTTTAGCCTCTTGTTAGCAACCCATTGCGGGCATCACAAAAAAAACAAATCCGGATGCTCTTGAAATGTAGACCACATATCCCCAACTCTGCAGGCAGGCTGCGGAAAACCTCGACGAGGTTTTCACAGGCATTAAACAGACCTTTGCGGTAAAGCCGTTGGGGTCACATGTATTTTTGAATAGAAATTTTGGAGAACCTCAAATGAACCTTCGTCCTTTACACGATCGAGTGATCGTGAAACGAATGGAAGAAGAACGTATGTCCGCTGGTGGCATCGTCATTCCTGACTCAGCAACTGAAAAACCTGTCCGCGGTGAAGTACTTGCGGTAGGCAATGGCAAAATTCTCGAAAACGGTGAAAAACGTGCGTTGGATATTAACGTCGGTGACACCATTCTTTTCGGTAAGTACTCGGGAACCGAAGTAAAAGTGGATGGCGAAGAACTGCTCGTTATGCGCGAAGAAGACATCATGGCGGTTATTGAAGCCTGATAACCCCTTTTAAGTATTGAATGAATTGAGGATTAGACAATGAGTGCTAAAGACGTACGTTTTGGCGAAGACGCCCGTGGCAAGATGCTGCGCGGTGTTAACGTTCTGGCCGACGCGGTCAAGGTAACGCTGGGACCCAAGGGTCGCAACGTGGTACTGGAAAAGAGCTTCGGTTCTCCTACCGTCACCAAAGATGGTGTTTCCGTGGCAAAAGAGATCGAGCTGGAAAACAATTTTGAAAACATGGGTGCACAGATGGTCAAGGAAGTTGCTTCCAAGACCTCTGACGTCGCTGGCGACGGCACCACGACAGCAACTGTATTGGCCCAGGCCATGTTGCGCGAAGGCATGAAAGCCGTTGCGGCCGGCATGAACCCGATGGATTTGAAGCGGGGTTTGGATAAAGCCGTTTCAGCTGCTGTTGATAAGCTCCACGGGATGTCAACACCGTGCACCGACAACAACGCGATTGCACAGGTTGGCTCAATATCTGCCAACTCTGATACAGAAATCGGAGAGTTGATCGCTGAAGCCATGAATAAAGTTGGCAAAGAAGGTGTTATCACCGTTGAGGATGCCACCGGTCTGAAGAATGAGCTGGACGTGGTTGAAGGTATGCAGTTTGATCGTGGTTACCTGTCACCCTACTTCATCAATGACCAGGCAACCATGAGCGTTGAGTTGGAAAATCCTTACATACTGCTGCATGACAAGAAAATCAGTAATGTACGTGACCTGCTTCCGGTACTCGAAAGTGTTGCCAAGTCCGGCAACCCGCTTCTGATTATCGCTGAAGACATTGAAGGTGAAGCCCTGGCGACCCTGGTGGTTAACTCCATCCGCGGTATCGTTAAAGTCTGTGCCGTTAAGGCACCGGGTTTCGGTGACCGTCGCAAAGCGATGCTGGAAGATATCGCTGTACTGACCGGCGCTACCGTGATTGCAGAGGAAGTTGGTCTTTCACTGGAAAAGGCAACGCTTGAAGAACTGGGTTCTGCAAAGAAAATTCAGATCACCAAGGAAAACACCACGGTTATTGACGGCGCTGGCAGCAGCGACGACATTTCCAGCCGTGTTAACCAGGTTCGTGCTCAGATCGAAGAAGCCACTTCTGATTACGATCGTGAAAAACTGCAGGAACGCGTAGCCAAGCTGGCTGGTGGTGTTGCAGTTATCAAGGTAGGCGCCGCGACTGAAGTCGAAATGAAAGAAAAGAAAGCCCGCGTTGAAGATGCCTTGCACGCAACCCGTGCAGCGGTTGAAGAAGGTGTTGTTCCCGGTGGTGGTGTTGCCCTCGTGCGCGCACTTGAAGCTGTTAAACACATGAAAGGCGATAATCACGACCAGAATGTTGGTATCGAAATCGCTTGCCGTGCCATGGAAGAACCCCTTCGTCAGATCGTCGGTAACGCCGGTGAAGAAGGCTCTGTTGTACTGAACAATGTAAAACATGGCGAAGGCAACTACGGTTACAACGCGGCAACTGGCGAGTATGCCGATATGATCGAGTCCGGTATCCTGGATCCGACCAAGGTAACCCGTTCTGCTCTGCAGAATGCAGCTTCTATCGCTGGCCTGATGATCACCACTGAAGCCATGGTGGCTGAACTGCCTAAGGATGATGCTCCTGGTGGCGCACCTGATATGGGCGGCATGGGTGGAATGGGTGGAATGGGCGGCATGATGTAATCATGTAGTTCAAACCCCAGCTAAACAAAAGACCCCGCCTGATGGCGGGGTTTTTTTTCGCCTGTCCGGCTTCACACCACCTTTCACTTCACCCGCCTCAAAACACTCTCCCCGGGTATAGCTTTATCAAGCTGACAACCTGTGTTTGATGCACCTGTAATGCTTTCTTTCATCTTAGATTCTTTTGAACTAATGTAGGCATCCAGATACAACATCCTGAGACCACCCGGATATGGCGAGCCTTCGACCCAATAGGATCACCCTGGAAAATTTCAGGGGCGATCTCTATGGTGGCCTTACTGCGGCGATAGTTGCACTGCCCCTGGCTTTGGCGTTTGGTGTTGCGTCGGGAATCGGGCCCATCGCCGGTCTCTACGGTGCCATTTTTGTGGGTCTGTTCGCCTCTTTATTCGGCGGTACACATAGCCAGATTTCCGGGCCCACCGGTCCAATGACCATTATCTCTGCATCTGTATTCACACAGTTTGGCAGCGAACCTGCCGTTGCTTTCACGGTTCTGATGATGGCCGGTGGTTTCCAGATTTTATTCGGTTATCTGAAACTTGGTCGTTATGTAAACCTGATGCCGTACCCGGTTATTTCGGGTTTCATGACCGGTATCGGCTGTATTCTGATCATCATGCAGTTAGACCCTTTGCTAGGCTATGAGAGTCAGCAAAACGTAATAAATGCACTCACCGTGTTACCGGACTATGTCCACAACCCGAATTTGCACGCCATCGCAATAGGCATCCTTGCCATTGCCATCGTCATGCGTACGCCGAGTCGGCTTGCGCGTATCGTGCCGCCACCTCTGGTGGCGCTGGTGGCCTGTTCGATAATGGCCTTGCTGTTTTCCGAAGCGCCGCGTCTTGGGGAGGTCTCCACCGGGCTACCCGGGTTAATAATGCCTGAGATCAGTTTAGTTAAACTAAATCAAATGCTCGTATCAGCGGCAGTATTGGCTGCCCTTGGTTCAATCGACAGCTTATTAACATCGTTGGTGGCGGATAACCTTACACGGACATTTCATGATTCGGATAAAGAACTCGTTGGCCAGGGAATCGGTAATATTGTCGCCGGACTGACCGGTTCACTACCGGGTGCCGGCGCATCGATCCGTACCATCACCAATATCAAGACCGGCGGTCGCACACCGCTGTCAGGCATATTGCATTCCGTTGTACTTTTCATCGTGGCAATCGGGCTCGGCCCATTGGTAGCAATCATACCGATCGCAGCGCTTGCGGGCATCCTGATCAAGGTTGGCATAGACGTCATAGACTGGCGATTCATCCGCAGGCTTCATCGGGCACCGCGTGTAGATTTTGTCCTGATGATCGTGGTACTCGCGTTAACTATCTTTGTAGACATCATCACCGCCGTGGCTGTTGGAGTGATGCTCGCCAGCCTGGCTTTTGTAAAGGAGATGGCGGAATTGCAGGTGGAAAACATCAAGACCATTTCACACCCGGATGAGGAACAACTTTTTGACGCAGAAGGAAAAGCCCTTTTTAGACAATGTGAGCACCGGGCCATGATCTTACACCTGTCCGGTCTGATCAGCTTTGGTGCGGCCAGTGAACTGACCCGCAAGTTTGCCAGTGTGGGTAATTATGAACTACTGATCATTGATCTGCAGGATGTTCCACGCGTGGATGGCAGCGCCGCATTGGCACTGGAGGAAATTATTCAAGTGGCCACGGAAAGCAACAAACACGTGTTTGTGGTTGGCCTGACTCTGCACGTTGCCCGTGTACTGGTGCAGATTGGCGCCTTGAGTCTGATCAAAGAAACCAGCCGTTTTAATAGTCGTAATGAGGCCCTGCACGCGGCAGTTGATCTTCTTAAATGCAACCCCTTATGATCACCTGGCGAGTGACCCTTCGTTGGCTATCACGCCCGGCCCCTGGTTGTGCAAGGGTACACCCGCGATGCGGATGACTCTGATCATGTCCAGCCTGGTGTTTTATTTCTTCTTCGATTTCTTCAACAAACAACTAACGGGCGGCTAACCCGCTTGTTCAACACCGTTATAATCTACACATGCCTTCAAACAGCCAAACCCTTATCCTGGAGTTCAGTCCTTTTCTGAAACAGTTGGTAAACTGCCACCCGGACTGGCTGGAAGAGTTACGGTTGACAGGTCGACTGGAAAACGCCATTCCGCCCGATGCTGATCAACTGGCAATAATGATTCAGAAAACCGGGTTGGATTCCGCTTTGCGACAGTTTCGAAACCGGGAAATGATGCGCCTGATATGGCGAGATCTGAACGAACTCGCACCCGTCGATGAAATCCTTTTCGATCTGAGCAGGCTTGCGGATGTTTGCCTGCAAGCCGCTGTTGATTTTCACAGCCTGGCACTGGAGGAAAAGTACGGCATACCACGAAACACAGGGGGTCAACCCCAAAAATTAATCGTCATTGGCCTCGGTAAACTTGGCGGCAGGGAACTCAACCTATCATCCGACATCGATATCATTTTCTGTTATCCGGATCAGGGTGTATGCGATGGTCGCCGTGGCCTGGCCAATGAACAATTTTTTACCCGCCTTGCCCGCAGTATCATACGCAGCCTGTCGGAAATTACTGAAGATGGGTTCTGCTTTCGGGTCGACACCCGTTTACGGCCTTTTGGGGATTCCGGACCTTTGGTCAGCAGTTTTGCCGCACTTGAGCAATACTATCAACGCGAGGGGCGTGACTGGGAGCGATATGCCCTGATCAAGGCACGGCCGGTTGCCGGGGATATTGTTTCAGGCGAACAATTGCTGGCTATATTGAAACCATTTGTTTACCGCCGTTATATCGACTTCGGCGCCATTGAAGCACTGCGGGATATGCATGCCAACGTCCGCGAAGATGCTTTGCGTAAAGATCGCGGGGATGATATTAAGCGCGGACCGGGTGGTATTCGTGAGATCGAGTTCCTCGTCCAGACGTTTCAGTTGCTCCGTGGTGGACGGGAGCCTGACTTACAAACACCCTCGATTTTCAAGGCTGCCGCCAATTTGCAGAAGCTTCAGATGCTGTCAAACGAAGCGGTGACAGAGATTCTGACGGCTTACCGGTTTTTACGGAGAACAGAAAACCGCATTCAGGCCTTACACGATCAGCAAACACACCGGGTTCCGACGGGTGAGGATGGTTTAAGGGTCGCGCGGGCCATGGGATACAAAGACATGCCGGGTTTCCAGTTGGCGCTCGAACAGACACGAAACAACGTAGAGGCCCTGTTCGAACAAAGCCTGCCACAGTCGAGTGGACCTGCTGATGATAAGAACCCGTGGAATGCCTATTGGCAAAGAATGCGAAACAGCAGCCAGGATGATAACCCGGACACTGCCGAACGGAAGCCACTGTCAGCGTTCATTAAACGATTGAACCGGCTTTCACTCAGCCAGCGGGCATCGCAGCGCCTGGACCAGTTTATGCCCCTATTACTGGAACGCTTCGATTCCCTGTCACCCGATGATGCAGTCATCAACCGTGTTCTCGACCTGATTTCCGCGATTTGCAGACGCAGTGCATATCTTTCCCTGCTGGTACAGAACCCGGATGCCACCAAACGCATGCTGGAGTTGTTCACCACCAGCAAGCGTGTCGCCGAAGCGGTAACCCGGCATCCGGCATTGCTTGATGAACTGATAGACCCGAGCCTTGGTGCCTATCCACCCACCAGGCAGGATATCCAGGCAGGTGTTCAGCGGATTCTGGATGGCGGTAACGATACCGAAACAAGGTTGCAGGACCTGAACTACTTTAAACAGATGATCAGCCTGCGGATTGCGGTAGCGGTGATGAAGTCAACAATGTCGGCATTTGAAGCGAGCACCGCATTGAGCCAACTTGCCGAAAGCCTGGTGCAGGCCGTTTTATTTCTGTCCCGTCTTGAGATGGTAAGCCGCCATGGCCACTTACCCGGACCGGAACTTGCAGTTATTGCCTACGGCAGCCTGGGAGCCTATGCGCTGGGTTTTGGTTCCGATCTCGACCTGATATTTCTGTTCCAGCCGACAAATTCAGAGTCAGATGGTCCCCGTCCGCTATCGGCTGAGCGTTATCACACCAACGTTGCACGCCGCATGCTCAGCTTAATGTCAGCAACAACCCCTTCAGGCCGGCTGTACAGTATCGATGCCAGGTTAAGACCCAATGGCCGGGCCGGTATGCTGGTTTCCAGTGTGGATGCGTTTAAACGCTACCAACTGGAGGAGGCATGGGTCTGGGAGCTACAGGCATTGACACGGGCAAGGTCATTTGCAGGTGACAAACAAACAGCCAACAGTTTTGCATCCATTCGGAGAATGGTACTGACAACGGGGCGTGACGAGGCCCACGTCAAATCCGAGGTGCTGGCCATGCGGGAACGGATACGTAATGAGCATGGTGATGCAAACCCTCTCAAGCATGGTCACGGGGGCTTGCTGGATATCGAGTTTGTGGTGCAATTGGGCTTACTCCTCAATGCTGCTGAGCACCCTGATGTCATCGGGTTCACGCAAGTGGGCTACCAACTGAAGGCTCTGCAAGAATGCGGCTGGATAAATACCAATGCTTTCAATGTACTGGACAGTGCATACGCGCAGCTGAGTCACGCACGATTACAAACTGCTCTTGTCGATGACAGTGCCGAAATTGAGACCGCTCCACTGCTTGATATCGCCCAAGCGTTATGTGATGGGATATTGGGGTAGAATACACTTTCTTTTTTTGTGGAAATGACATGACTCACCCCACCGACGCTCAGGATGACAGCCTGGAATATGCAAACACTCAAACACGGGTCGAGGTAAGCCGCGCTGATCTGCCGCTTTCCTGCCCTCAAACTAATGAGAAGCTTTGGAATGCACACCCGCGCGTTTTTCTTCCTATTGAGGAAAGCGGTGAAGCAACTTGCCCTTATTGTGGTACACATTACACTCTGAAAAACGAGTAAGTTATCTCGATACAGCACCACTATGTCCTCGAACCGCAGCCATGCAGTTGAAAGCTTGTGAGCTTCCCGAACCTGTATTTCAGGGTTGACACGACACCAACGCACCCGCCTTCATGCACGTAGTACAAGCACTGGTTTCTCTCGGGATAGGCGGCTCGGAAATGGTTGCCGTTGAAACTACCGAATTCCTTCGCGCAGCCGGTCACCGGGTCACTGTTGTGGCGGCTAACGGACCGTTGCTGGACCGGGTGAACGCTGCCGGAGCAGAGTTTCTTGACTGGCGAATCGGCCGCAAGCGCCTGGGAACGTTGCGTTATATTCGGCAGTTGCGTTCCTGGTTGCTGGAACACCAACCGGATATCGTTCACGTTCATTCCCGGTTACCGGCATGGATTTGTTACCTGGCGCTACGCAAGCTTCCCGCCGACAAACGGCCGGTTTTTATTACATCCATGCACGGCCAGTACTCGGTTAGCAGTTACAGCGCCATCATGGCGCGTGGTGATTTTGTGATCGCTGTTTCCAACCACATACGCGAATATACCTTGAAGAACTACCTGCCCGAAGATAGCCCACAACTGCGCACGATTTACGGCGGCACCAGCCGCGATGATTTTCCATATGGCTATCGGCCATCAACCGAATGGTTGCAGCGTACCTTCGTGGAGTTCCCGCAATTGGAGGGTAAAAGAATCCTGCTGTTACCTGGACGTTTGTCCCGTTACAAGGGTCATGCAACGTTTATTGAACTACTGGCCATACTGCTGAAAGAGTTTGATGATATTCATGCCGTCATACTCGGCCGGGCAAAACCGGGCTCAAGGTATATCAACGAACTCGAAGGTCTTGCCGAACGTCACCAGGTCAGCGAGCAACTGACATTCTGCGGTGTAAGAACCGATATGCGGGACTGGATGACGGCCTCAAGCATTGTATTTAACCTGTGCAGCGATCCGCCTGAAGCATTTGGCAGAATCGCTCCGGAAGCGTTGTCGCTGGGTGTGCCGGTTATCGCATGGGATCACGGGGGTACCCATGAGATTTTAAGCGTTATGTTTCCAACCGGTGCGGTTGATCCTGACAACCTGTCGGATCTGGTACAGAAAACCCGTGAATTTTTACAACAGGCGCCCATGGTCAAAAATAGCGATGCATTTTCACTGAAGGATTCCATGGATCAGACCATGCGTCTGTATGATTTTGCTGTGAAGAAGGAAGATTGATGAACCTACTGCTAAAGCGATTACAGGCTGACTGGCCGTGCTGGCTGGCCGTATCTTTTTTCGCACTGTTGCCATTTGGCAGACTGGCAGAAATTCCACTATCGGCCTTTGCCCTGTGTTTACCTTTTTTGGCCCGCTCAGCGGTTCACCGGCAACGCATTCGCCAGGTTGGCATTATTGTCGTCCCCATCTTTCTTTGTTTTTGGATTCCCATGGTGGTGTCCAGTATTGATTCATACCTGCCACAAAAGAGTTGGACCAGTTCACTGGCTGCACTACGGTTTCTGGCCGCTGTGCTCAGTATGGCGGTTTTATTGCGTGCGGATTCCGCGCGCTGGCGCGTTATCCGCTGGATCTCTTTTCTGCTGGTGTTTTGGGCGGTGGATGGTTTTGTGCAGCTGATTTTTGGCAATGATCTGTTCGGTATTGCAATGAACCCGGACCGTCTCAATGCGCTGTTTGTACAAAAATACCAGTTTTACGGTCCAACGCTGGCCATGCTTTCACCGTTATTACTTGAACATGCACGCCGGCACTGGCCGGCCTGGGCCTGGGTGACTGCTTTCACCCTGATGCTGGGCGCGGTACTGATCGCCGGAATGCGTGCCGGTTGGCTGATAATGGGCCTGGTTCTGGCGGTTTACCTGTGGTTGATGTTCAGGCGTGAGAACCGAGAGTTGAGAAAGGCATCATTATCAATACCCGTGCTTGTGGTTACTGCGATTATTGGAAGCTACCTGGTTTCGCCCCTGTTCCAGGCCAGGCTTGATCAGTCACTGACCATTACACAAGGCACCCAGGCTGCGGTCAGCGCGGCAAGTAACCTGCGAATGCCAATTTTCAAAACCAGCCTGATCATGTACAAGGAACACCCGGTCAATGGTGTAGGTGTGAGGGCCTTTCCCGTGGCCTACATGGAATACGCGGCCGACGATGATGTCCATATTCAAAACTCGGGTGGTAAATCCGGCGCAACTCATGCGCACAACCTGGTGCTTGAAGTGATGGCAGACACCGGCAGCATCGGATTACTGGGGATGATTGCCGGGTTTGTACTGGTATTGCGCTTCTGGAAGCAGATGACACCGACGCGGCGCAATGAAGCATTTCCTTTTGCACTGGCGTTGGCACTGGTGCTGTTTCCGCTCAATTCGCACTTTGCCCTTTACGGCACCTATATGTCTTCGTTGATCTGGATTCTGTTCGGGCTCTGGGTAGCCTCAATTGAGACCAAGCCGGCCTAGCCAATGCGTTTTTTCTACTCTTTACTGGTCACACTGCTTACTCCCTTTGTTTTGCTGTACTTCACGTTCCGCGGGCTTCGGGACCGTGCCTACCTGAACCGCCTGGGTGAACGGTTTGGCTTTGTGCCAGAGACCGTAAAAGCCGGTGGAATACTTGTGCATGCGGCATCGGTCGGTGAGTTTAATGCGGCCAACCCCTTGATCAGGGCGTTGCTGAAAACCTATCCCGGTAAATCAATCACGGTCACTTCGCTGACACCAACCGGCTCCGAACGGGTACAAAATGAACTCGGGAATAAGGTATCTCACTGTTACATTCCGCTTGATTTACCCGGCGCCGTTTCCCGCTTTTTGAGCCGTTTACAACCACAATTGATCATCGTGATGGAAACCGAAATATGGCCCAACCTCTACCTCCAGGCGCAACGGCTGAACATACCGCTGATGATGGCAAATGCACGTCTTTCACAGCGGTCGGTGAATAGATTCCAGCGTATGCCCGGATTTGTAAAGGATGTTCTGCACGCGGTTGACTGGATTGGAGCTCAAAGCATCGATGATCAGAACCGGTTGACCGGATGCGGGGCTGATCCTCAAGCGGTTGAACTAAGCGGAAACCTCAAGTTTGATCTTGCAACACCAGCCAGTCTTAACGAGCAGGGTGCTGCCCTGCGATCACGCTGGAACAGTAGCCGGCCGGTGCTGGTTGCAGGCAGCACCCATGAGGCTGATGAGAGTGTGGTGATACCCGCTTTTGTGGATTTATTGAAAAACCTGCCTGACGCCCTGTTGATCCTGGTGCCACGCTATCCGGAACGATTTGCCCGTGCAACGCAAGTGGCAAAGGCCGCCGGCTTACGAACCGAACTTCACAGCCAGGGTGAGGCTTGTTCTGAACAGACGCAGTGTTTTGTGATCGATACCATCGGTGAACTCATGACCTACTACGCCTGTGGAGATGTCGCATTTGTCGGTGGCAGCTTCGGTGATCAGGGTGGCCACAACGCGCTTGAACCTGCTGCACTGGGCAAACCTGTTCTGATGGGTCCGAATATGGATAATGCCAGGGAAATTGCTTCTCAGTTGTTGGAAAGCAACGCCGCGCGGCGCGTCACCAATCAGCAGGACTTCCAACAGGCCGCAGAGCAGATCCTGACAGATGGTGTATTACGCGACAGCATGGGCCAGGCGGGCAGGGACTTGATTGAGACAAATAAGGGTGCGCTGGATTTAACGCTAAAAGCGGTTGAGAAGCTGCTTTAACCGAATAACTCGAACAAAGGCACCGTCATCCCCGCGAAAGCGGGGAACTCCTAGATTAAACATGGTGCCAGGTTTTGGCAGGTCCCCGCTTTCGCGGGGATGACTTTGCCAGAATTAATGGCTGATTTTAGCCAGGAATATGCCTGGACCTAATTAAGGATGGTATTAACTTTTTCCAGGTCTTCTGCAGCCAATACGCCCGCCGCCGCTTTAAGCCTCAGGTGATCGACGATATAGGTATGACGTGCCAGCGAGTTATCGCGTTGAGCCTGGAAATAACGTTGCTGGGCAATCAATACATCCACGATGGTACGGGTACCGACCTCAAATCCGGCCTGGGTTGCCTCAAGCGCACTTTCCGCTGAAATCATCGCCTGGCCAAATGCACCCACCTGCTCTATTCCTGCAATAACCGCGCGATAGGCATTTTTTGTCGCTCTTACGACTGCCCTTTGCTGCTGATCCAGATCCTCATTGACCGCATTGAGCAGATAGCGGGCTTGTCTTGTTCTGGAAGTTATCACGCCTCCCTGGTAGATAGGTACGTACAATCGCAGACCGACCTGATTGTCATCACTTTGTATTTCAGTCGTAGCGAAGTTTTGCCCGGTAAGATCGGAAAACGCCCGTTTGTTGTTCGTGAACCGATTTAAACTACCAACCAGGTCCAGGGTAGGAAAGTGACCGGAACGCTGCAAACGTATGTTGGCATCAGCAATTTCGACACTCGTGTGCGCCCAGACCACGGTCGGGTTGTACTGCATGGCAATATCAACCCACTCTTGCGGGTTTTCCGGTAGTGGCTTGACCAGTGGCAAAACCTCCTGCAGTGGATCGTAGTCATCAAAATACTGACCGGTCAGTTCATAAAGGGCCTCTTTGGTATCGGCCAGGTTGTTCCTCGAGACGATGGCGCGGGCACGCGCATTGTCATAGCTGGCGCGGGCTTCGTGTACGTCTGTCACCGCGGTCAGACCAACTTCAAAACGTTGCTCTGCCTGCTCGAACTGTCTTTGCAGGGCCTTCTCTTCAGCCTCGGCAAAAATAACACCGTCCTGTGCCGTCAACACGCTGAAATATCCACCTGCTACCCTCACCAGGAAATCCTGGTAGGCAATATTGTAGGTCGCTTCCGCCTGGCTGACCTGCCCACGGGCAATATCCAGGTTCTCGTAATTGCTTTGTGCGTAAAGCGATTGGCGTAAATCAAAACCGTAGTATTCAGTATCAATATCACTATCTTGTTTTGTTCGTGGCTGAACGAGTTCACCATCAATAACAACTTCGCCAACTCGCGTTGTCGCATTACCCCAATCGCGGGTGGCTCTGCCGCCTATTGTAGGTAACATATTTGCCCAGGCCTGCCGGGTGTTCTCGCCGGTGGCGTCTTTGCGATATGCGGCCGCTTGCAACTGCGGATCGTTCTTGATTGCCAGGTCATGAACTCCGACCAGGTCAACGGCAAACGCCGGTGACGATATTAAAAAAACGGCCGCTATCAAAAACTTTTGATTATTGATATTGAGCTTCATAACCAACTCCTACATTCCTTAAAATTCAAATTCCGGTACTTTTTCAGCATCTACCAGTCTTGCCAGGTTTGTTTCGAACAAACTTTCCTCTCGCCACTCGGTGGCATTCAGTTTTGTTAAAAGCTTTGCTTCCATTGCGGGTTCTTCACCGCATACCACAAATATGCGACCACCCGGATTAACCCAGCCACGGAAGTGATCCGGTATATCCGGTACGGAACCGGTAACAACCAATACATCATGTGCCTGCTCAGGCTGCCAGCCGGTCATCACATTACCGGTTTCAAGATCAACATTGTGAATGTCCTTTTCCTTCAGCCTGGCCGCAACCTCGTTTGAAAACTGTTCATGTATATCAACACTCACGACATGTTTGGCCAGTTGTGCCAGGCAGGCGGTTATAAATCCGCTTCCGGTTCCAATCTCGAGAACCGTCTCGTCCGGTTTCAACTCCAGCGACTGCAACAAGCGACCCTCTACAACAGGATTCATCATGGCTTGACCATGGTCTAATGGAATCGCCATGTCGGTAAACGCCATTTTCCGGTATCGCACCGGTACAAAATCTTCTCGGTGGGTTGTTTCCAGCAATTGAAGAACACGTTCATCCAGAACCTCCCAGGGCCGCACCTGTTGTTCTACCATGTTGAATCTGGCTTGATCGAAATTCATACTCATCCTTTTCTACTCCCACCGGTCTATGCTGTTGTGCTACTACTAAATTAAAATAGCAAAATAAAGACTTATCCCCAGTGAGACTTGGCACAGACTGCTGTTTTAAAGGCAATACTCAAAGTGCCATTAGTCACAACGGGGTTTTTTAATAGTTTAAATAGACGCTCCGCGCGTCAATTAGGTTTCAATTTACATAAAGCGTTATTATCCCATACAGCGCGTCAAATGCTGAATAAAGGTTTAAAAATAATTGAATCAGTTTGAAATAAAGTATTACAAAATCCGGTCATGACTACTGACACGGAACGTACTCGTCGATTTAATGAGCTTGCAGAAGCTTATTCGACAGATTTGTATCGCTACGCCATGTGGATATGCGGCAATGATGCCCTTGCCAAAGACCTGGTGCAAGAGACGTTTCTAAGGGCATGGCGGGCGCTGGACAACCTGAAGGATGTGGCAGCGGCCAAAAGCTGGTTGATTACGATATTGCGACGTGAATTTGCCCGCACATTTGAACGTAAGGTGCCACCATTTACCGATCTTGACAAGGTTGTAATAGTAGAAGATGACGAGTTGGAACCGGATGAGTCAACGGAGCGTGATTTACTGCGCCAGGGCATCTTGAAACTGGACCCTAAATATCGGGATCCCTTATTGCTACAAGCGGTTTTTGGACACAGTTGTGCTGAAATTGCTGAACAGCTCGGAATCACGAAAAGCGCTGTGATGACCCAGTTGTTCAGAGCACGGGAAAAACTGAAAGTTCAACTGCAAAAGGATGGAGTAACGGGTAATGTCCATGAACTTTTCTGAGTTCAAAAAACTGATCGGTGCTGATCCGGGGAATAAAGATCCTGAGACCCTGCGTGCGCGTCACTCTTCACCTGAGTTTGAAGCTGTCGCAGTCGAAGCCGAGGTGTTTGAGGAAAAACTTAAAACAGCTTTGCATATCCAGCCGCCTGCTGACTTGCTTGATCAAATAAAAAGGATAAGCCAGCAACCCGTCCGGAAACGGAACTGGATACCACTGGCGCTGGCCGCCAGCCTTTTGGTCTTTGTTGGTGCCGCCGGTTTGGTCTGGAAACAATCCCACACATGGGACAGTGTTGAATCCTATGTCGCAGATCATTATTCATATGACGGCAGCGACATGGCTGCAAAAGCAACTGACTATTTATCCGATAAGGATATTTCCAAAATACTGGCCAAACTGGACGCGAGGGCCGACCAGGAGTTGGCTGGTCGTATCAAGTTTATCAAGTTTTGCCCAACGCCGGATGGGCGTGGTGCCCATATGATTGTCAGTACAGACCAGGGCCCGATGACCATTTTTTACATGCCCAATACCCGGGTGACTGATGGTGAAATGGTCAAGTTTGAACAAATGCATGCCGTATTGGTGACCCTGGAACACGGCTCTGCAGCCATTATTGGCAAGCAATCACAGAACGTCGAAAGCCTGGTTACCACGCTCAGGAACTCACTCAAAACCGGACTGGTTGACGTTTGAATCAAAGGTGGTTTTGCTGCCTGAATTTCTTTCTGTCTCAAACGGGTAACTTCCGGCACACGCATCCGGCTAAAAATCTGTTATCTTCGTAATTATGAAACGAAAAATCTGGATTGCTATTCCTGTTGCACTGCTGGTTATCTGTGGTGCAATGATGTTCTGGTACAACCATGAGCCGGATATGTTTGACCCGGTTGAGCGCGCTCAACAACATGCCGGGGAGCATGGTCATGCCGACGTAACCGGCACCAACACTGCCTCTGCACTACTCGAAGTGGTCGATGTCATGCTCAACAAGCGTGGTGGATACCTGTCAAACGACATCCTGCCGCCATGGGTGTTTCTCGACAACGTACCCAACTGGGAGTATGGCGTACTGACCCAGGTTCGCGACCTTGCACGTGTCATGCGTAACGATTTCAGCCGCTCTCAAACACAGTCGGCCGAGGACCCTGACCTTTCGCAGGCGGATCCGCTTTTCCACTACTCCCACGATCGCTGGTTTCCTCCTGACACGGAAGGCCGTTACAGAAACGCGATGGAGTTTCTCGAAAATTACCTGACACGTTTATCAGACCCCACCCAGCCGAATGCCCAGTTTTACGCCCGTGCTGATAACCTCGTCGCCTGGTTGGGCCTGGTTGAAAAAAGGCTTGGGTCATTGTCTCAGCTTCTTTCAGCCAGTGTTGGCCAGGAGCGCCTCAACACCGACCTGTCCGGTGATACTGCCGCGACGCAGTCTACTGCGTCACCACAGGAGGTGGATGTTAAAACATCGTGGTTCAAGATAGACGACGTATTTTATGAAGCCCGCGGCAGCACTTGGGCATTGATCCATTTTCTCCGGGCAATGGAGGTCGATTTTCATGACGTTCTACGCAAGAAAAATGCCTTGATCAGTTACCGTCAGATCATCCGGGAGCTGGAGTCCACCCAGGACCCCCTGCACGCCCCAATGGTCTTGAATGGTGACAAGTTTGGTGCCTTTGCCAACCACTCGCTGGTGATGGCCAATTACATTTCCAGGGCCAATGCCGCCATCATGGATTTGCGTTTTCTATTGGAGCAGGGCTAGGCTCCTGCCAGTCTTGCGGGAAAAAGCCATGCGTGTAATCTTTTTTCTGATCGGCCTGACAATCCTGGGCGGTTGTGCAACTGAAGATGCTGTATCTGAGCGCAGACATGGCCAGCAACTTGTATGCCACAAAGGTCGCACCATGGCCGTGTCAACCGCCGATTCGTTTGGTCATCAAAATCACGGGGATGCATTTGGACCCTGCCCCAAAGATCAGTGATCATTAAAGTGCTGCAGCGACCGTTAGACTATGTGCAACGCCTGGAAAGTCGTCGCACTGATGATATTAACCTGGTTGTAATCCATTGCACCGAATTACCTGATATGGCCATGGCACGTATTTGGGGTGAGAAGGAGCGTTACCCGGAGAGCAATACAGGCAACAGCGGGCATTTTTATATTGATCGTGACGGCAGTATTGAGCAATGGGTGCCTGTCAGTCGTGTGGCTCACCACGTCAGGGGTTTTAACCCGCAAAGTATTGGCATCGAACTGGTTAACAACGGTCGTTATCCGGACTGGTTCCTCAGCGGTCATCAGCAAATGTCAGAGCCCTACCCCGACCTGCAGATCAAAGCACTGGCGACCCTGCTAAATCAATTGCAAGCAGAATTCCCCGTGCTGGAAATGATTACCGGGCACGAAGACCTTGATACCGCGATGATACCCTCTGAAGACGAGCCCGGCACCATGATCAGACGTAAACTCGATCCCGGACCACTGTTCCCGTGGTCCGGACTCATGAAACAAATATCACTTCAACGATTAACGGCAAAAGACCTGTGAAAATCAAAAAAATCTGTGTGTACTGTGGTTCCAGTCCGGGTAAAAACCCGGCTTACTCTCTTGCTGCAACAGCCCTTGCCAAAGCCCTGTGTGAACGTAACATCGGTCTTGTGTATGGCGGCGCCGCCGTGGGTGTGATGGGTGCGATAGCCAATGCCGTCCTTGAGGCTGGCGGTGAGGCCATTGGCGTCATTCCCAAAAGCCTTGCCGTGAAGGAGGTCGCCCACGATAGTCTCACTGAATTGCACGTTGTAGCTTCCATGCATGAACGCAAAGCGATGATGGCTGATCTTTCCGATGGTTTTATCGCGCTGCCTGGAGGCTGGGGTACGCTGGAGGAGATTTTTGAGATATTGACATGGGCCCAACTGGGGTTTCACGACAAGCCTTGTGCCCTGCTCAATATTGAAGGTTATTACGACCAGTTGATTGGTTTTCTTGAAAACTCGTTTCAACAGCAATTTGTTAACGAACTTTGCCGTCCCATGTTGATTGAAGCCCGTGACCCCGGGGTGCTATTGGACCAGTTTGCCTCTTATCGTGCACCCAGGGTTCGTAAATGGGTGGGAGAAGATGAGTTGTAATCCGTGGGTTAAGATAGATAGTGCAAAATCAGGAGTTGATGATGAAAATTAGTCAGGTTCTTTTATCCGCTGTATTTGTTTCCCTGCTGATCAACCCCGCACTGGCTAAAGAGTCGCGCGGGGACAAACAAGCCAGGCTGGACGCTGCCTGCGAGGTCGAACGACAGAAAAAAATCGCTCCCATGCGGCAACAGGTTGTAGAAGAGTGCGTCACCAACAAGGAACTTCCCAGCCGCAAGGAATGTGAGCGATTCTATGCAGATTATGGTGAACGGACCGGACGCAAGGCGGCGCTATTCTATGATCTGCCTGAATGTGTCACCGCATTTGAATTTCAGCAAGGGGACGGTAACTAAGTTCTATGTGTTACTGATCCGCGTCGTTGTGAAGGCCGGTCTTTACCGATACCCTTACGTATGAATCCGGACAAAGTACCCGTTTTACTCAGCTACGCATTCCGGCCGTTCTTTCTGATGAACGGCATTTTTGCCATGCTGAGTATATTCCTTTGGGTCATGACCCTGCACGGCTCAGGGCTTCAGGGCGTCACACCGCTTTGGCATAGCCATGAAATGTTAATTGGGTTTGCAGTGGCGGCAGTAGCGGGGTTTAGCCTGACTGCAGTGGCCAACTGGACCGGGCGACCCGCCATTCAAGGAACTCCACTGGCCTTGCTGGTGGTCTTTTGGCTCGCGGGAAGGCTGGCAATGTTGCTCTCATCCACGTGGCTACCTGCCAGCCTTGTGTTTTTTTTGGATATGCTTTTCCCTGTATTGCTTGGCTGGTTGCTTAGCCGGGAGATCATCGCGGGTCATAGTCGACGTAATTACCCCCTTGTTGCCATAGTTTTCCTGGTGGTTGGTCTGAATGCTGTTTACCACCTCGGTGCCGCCCAGTGGCTGCCTGGTGGCGACCGTTTGGCCATTTACCTGTTAATTCACACCCTTGTGTTGCTGGTCACCATTATTGCCGGGCGAATCGTGCCGGGCTTCAGCGGTAACTGGTTGCGTCAACAGGATCAGAAACAGATGCCAGTCAACAGTGATATTGTCAACAAATCTGCTCTCGTGCTTACCGTACTGGTCGGCCTCGCCGCCAGTTTCGTACCCATGCATCCGTTGACCGGTGTGTTGGCCTTTGGCGCTGCCATTGTTCATGGTTTAAGACTGGCCCGCTGGAAGGGGATTGCAACAATATCCAATCCCCTGTTATTTGTTTTGCATATCTCATATCTGTGGTTACCGGTCGGTTATACGCTTTTGGGCTGCGCGGTTTTTGGCTGGTTGTTTACACCAACCGCTGCCCTGCACGCCCTGACCATGGGTGCCATAGGCAGCATGGTGCTGGCAGTGACGACACGGGTTGCACTGGGTCATACCGGAAGACCTTTACAGGCGGCGCGACTGACGGTATTGGCTTACTGGTTGTTAATGCTCGCCGTTCTGGTGCGGGTGCTGGGACCGTTGAGTGGACAGGGTTATATGCTGATGATCGACATCTCTGCCATGGGATGGATATTGGCGTTTGCCATTTTTACCTGGGTGTATTGGCCGATCTTAAGTCGTCAACGAGCGGCTTGAAAGGATTGCCCGGGAACCTGAACTATCCGTGCCGGGTGATACCCAGTTCCTCGTTGGCCACTACAATACCGTTTTCATCCGCATAAAGGTGATGGCCCGGCTCAAAGCTGACACCGGCAAACCTTACCGGCAAGTTGAGTTGACCTTCATTCCGCTTATTGGATTTAAGTGGATAGCAATTGAGTGCTCGCACACCCAGATCCATGCTCTTGAGAATTTCCACATCGCGCACACAGCCATTGACAAGCACACCTTGCCAGCCATTCTGTACTGCCATGGCACCCAATAAATCACCCAATAGTGCACATCTTAGCGAGCCCCCTCCATCCACGACCAGTACCTTGCCATGACCGGCCTTGGCCAGGTTTTTCTTGACCAGCGAGTTATCCTCAAAACACTTGATGGTGACGATCTCCCCGCTGAAGTTATCCTTACCGCCAAATTCGGTGAACAGGGGTTCAGCGATCTGTAGCTGATCCGGAAATTGATCACAAATATCGGGTGTTGAATATTTCATTGTCTTATTATCCTGTTTAATCAGTGGTGTATTCGGATTAATCCCCAACCTGAATAAGCAGCGCTGCCCTGGTTGGCGCCGGGTGTCCTTCAACGGTAATGGAAGGGTTTTCCTCATCCAGGCACTCACGAAGGGATTCAAAGGTCATCCAGTCGGTACGGCGTTGCTCATCGGTGGTTGTTTTACTCACATCAAGTACCTTTGTATCGGGCAGGCCCGCCCGTTTCAGCCAGTCATGCAGAACCACCAGGTCCGGAATAGCGTGTACATTGCGCATCCGTGCATAGCGGCCTGAAGGATTCAGTATTCCCTTACCCTCAAGAATCAGTGTTTCCAGTATGATCTGACCACCGGGCCGGGTCAGGTTCTTTAGCTGTACAAGGTGTTCAACGGGTCTGCGCCGATGATATAAAACCCCCATTGAGAACACACTGTCAAAGCCGGGAGTATCCGACGGCAGGTCTTCAATTCCAAGCGGCAGGACAAAGTTATTCAAACCAGGACCTAATTTTCGCATCGCCAGCCATTGCATGACAAAAACCATTGTAGGGTCAACACCCACCACCAATTGCGCATCGGCAGCAAGCATACGCAAACCGAAATAGCCATTGCCACAACCAATATCCAGAACGCTATGATCTTTGAGGTTCAGGTGCGGTTTTAAACGATTCCATTTCCTATCAGAGCGCCACTCGGTATCAATCTTGATACCACCCAACTCCAGAGGCCCCTTGCGCCAGGGGTGCAAATTGAGCAACTGTTGACGCAATAGGGCCGGATCGGCAACCGGCCGGCCCAGTACCGGTGCATCACGGTTCAGTTGAATGTAACCGTCACCGTCAGGCAAAGCGTCTATGGTTTCCAGCCAACTCGACAGATCGCCATGGTTTGAGTTTATCAGTCTCTGCCAACCGGATTCCGCCAGTTCCTGCCAGGCTGAAGTCTGTAGTTGAAGATAGGGATTTTTCACTTGAACGCTATATAACTGATAAAACTGAAACACTGAAACCAGCGATGGTAACGGGAAAAGCCGGCCTGTTGCAGACGCTTGAAGTGAGAAGCCTCGGTTTCCGGCAGCAGAACATCTTCGAGGGCGTTACGCTTTTGGGCGATTTCCAAATCCGAGTAACCCTGTGCGCGCTTGAAATCGTGATGCCATGCGGTCTGATCAGTTTGTTCGCGCTCATCTTCAAAACATATTTTTTCTGAAATGATCAATACCCCTCCAGCGCGCATACCCGCCGAGATTCGGTTGATCAATGACTGACGTTGATCCCGCTCAAGAAATTGCAGGGTGAAGTTGAGTACCACAACCGATGCATTTTCAATTTGAGTATCCAGTATATCCTTCAAGTGAACATCGATTGGAACGGTACCGCCTTTATCCACCCGGTTTTTTTTGCAGCGGGCAACCATGGCCTCTGAATTATCCACTGCAATGATACGGGTGCCGCTGGCTCGTACCGCAAGACTCATGGCCAGGCTGGCTGCCCCAAGGGAGCAACCCAGGTCGTAGATATTTGAATCAGGTTGAGCGTAACGTCTTGCCAGCAGACCGATCATGGGTATCACCAATTCATATCCCGGCACGGAACGGGCAATCATGTCAGGAAACACCTTGACCACCTGCTCATCAAAGCGGAATCCCGAGGTTAGCGCCCGGTTTTTGGCAAATAGCCTGTCCTTATCATCACTCATGTTTATACCTGATTTGGAGGTTCTGCCAGTGACTTCTGGGGCATCCCAATCTAGGGGGTTTCTGATAACCTTTTAAATCGGAGAAAGCGGTTAATTATGATGACTTACCCATACCTGCTTCAAGTTAAAAAGAGGGATTGAAATGTTTGAAAATGCATTAATCACAGCTGTTGTCCTGGTATTTCTCGCTGTTGTTGTTCTCCGTAAAGCCGTCATCATCGTCCGGCAGGGTTACGAGTACACGATAGAGCGTTTCGGTAAGTACAACACCACATTTCGTCCTGGATTTCATTTGATGATTCCATTTGTTAACCGGGTCGGGCAACGCGTTAACATGATGGAGCGTGTTCTGGATGTGCCCTCACAGGAGGTTATATCCAAAGACAACGCCGTCCTGACCGTGGATGGAGTGGTCTTTTTCCAGGTGCTGGATGCTGCCAAGGCCGCCTACGAGGTTTACCGGCTGGAACACGCCATTTTAAACCTGACAGTCACCAATATCCGTACTGTTCTGGGCTCAATGGACCTGGATGACGCGCTATCCAAGCGCGACACCATCAACGCCCAGCTTCTGAATGTAGTTGATGAGGCCACGACCCCGTGGGGGCTTAAAGTTACACGTATTGAAATCAAGGACATTACACCGCCCATGGACCTGGTCAATGCGATGGCAAGGCAGATGAAGGCGGAGCGTGAAAAACGCGCCAATATTCTTGAAGCAGAAGGCTTTAGACAGGCGGAAATTCTGAAGGCTGAAGGTGAAAAGCAAGCCATTGTTCTGGATGCGGAAGGCCGTAAGGAAGCAGCATTCAGGGATGCAGAGGCCCGTGAACGCCTGGCCGAAGCTGAAGCCAAGGCCACGACGATGGTTTCAGAGGCAATCGCTGCAGGTGACATGCAGGCCATCAATTATTTTGTTGCACAAAAGTACGTTGATGCACTGAAAACGTTTGCCAACTCCCCGAACCAGAAGACACTGCTGTTACCGATGGAGACAACAGGCATCCTTGGCAGCCTGGCGGGTATCACTGAAATAGCAAAATCCGTCAGTGGCGGTAAAACACCCGGGGGTACCTGAAAATGATGGAGTGGCTTGACCATATTGTATTCTGGCACTGGTGGATACTCGCCGGACTATTGTTAATCCTGGAACTCACAGCCCCGGCCTTCTTCTTTCTTTGGCTGGGCATAGCGGCCGCCTCCGTTGGTCTGATTTTGCTGGTTTTCCCTTCCATTGATCTTGAAACCCAGTTGATACTGTTTGCCATTGCATCCATCGTGGCTGTTCTCGCCTGGCGAAAATACCGGGAAACCCGTCCGTCCAAAACCGACCAACCCAACCTGAACCGCCGTGGTCAACAATATATCGGGCGAGTTTTTTCCCTTACTGCGCCAATTACCAACGGCGTGGGTAAGGTGACCGTGGATGATTCCACCTGGAAGGTTAAAGGCCCGGACTTACCAGAAGGCACGCATATCAAGGTGACAGGAGTCGACGGGGTCGTATTTAAGGTTGAGGCAGCGGATTAAGCGTCACCTTCCGATTTGACACCGGGCTAAGAGAGAATCGGTATCATACCTACGGTTGTCTCACTTAAATCGAGGCTTCGCCTTCGCTAGGGCGGGTAGTTACTTCCAGGACTCGCTCAAGCACATCCCTGTGTCGCTCGATACTCGGCTTCGGCCCAGGCCAGACTCTCGACCGTTACACGATCTCACCTTCTCCTGAACATAAGTTTATTTTTGTACTAGTTCAGCGAATTTTTTCAATACGGATTTCGCCTCTTTGGTTTCTGTAACACGATCAAGCACTTGCTCCGGGTTCAGGCCTTCCTCACGCATGGCAGCCCCCCTGTACCGAATATAGTCCGACATGATCGGGGCGGAAAACTCCGGATGAAACTGTACTCCCCAGACGTTTTCTGCATACCTGATTGAAAAGTTGTCATCCAGCGGACTGGTAGCTAGTCGTTGCGCCCCCGGTGGTAATTCCAGCACCACTTCAGAATGTGAAGCCTGCGCTGCAAAGGTGTTTGGTAGGTGCCCTAGTAAGCTGTCTTCTGCTTTATTATCAATAATTTGTGCGTCTACTGTACCAATTTGCCGCCCGACAGGGTTTGGCCCGGCGCAACCACCCAGCGCGTTAGCCAGCAACTGGTGACCGTAACATACACCCAATATCGGTATACCTGCTTGCACCGCCTGGTACAGCCACTTGGCAGTGCACTCACTCCAGTCCAGCCTGGCTGATACCATCGCGGGCGAACCCGTGATCACAATTCCAGCCAGGTTTTCCGGTGCGGGTAATGACTCGTGTCTGAAAACATCTATCTGCAATAGATCCGAAACACCCAATCCATCCGCAAACCAGTCCTCAAAATCCCCGTGGCGCGGCTTTATCTGTTCAATTGTGCAGCCCGTTTTAATCAGTGCGATCTGTTTCAATGCTTTTTGTCCATTTTTCTTCTGTCTTTCATCACGCTTGGCTATACTACGCGGTTAACTAGTCGGTTTTTAGATCACGGGATTTTCATGACTTTTCAAGATTTTATCAACTGCCTGCAAACCTATTGGGCAGAACAGGGTTGCGTACTGGTGCAACCGCTCGATATGGAAGTAGGCGCAGGCACCTTCCATCCGGCGACATTTTTGCGTTCTATTGGCCCGGAACCGTGGAATTCGGCTTATGTGCAGCCATGCAGGCGACCAACGGATGGCCGTTATGGAGAAAACCCGAACCGCTTGCAACACTACTACCAGTATCAGGTTGTCATGAAACCGGCACCAGAAAATTTTCAGGAATTGTACCTGGGTTCACTTAAGTCTATTGGTATTGACCCTGCTGTGCATGATATTCGCTTTGTTGAAGATAACTGGGAATCCCCGACACTGGGTGCCTGGGGTCTTGGATGGGAGGTCTGGCTCAACGGCATGGAAGTTACCCAGTTCACCTATTTTCAACAGGCTGGCGGTCTTGAGTGCCGACCTGTTATGGGTGAGATTACCTACGGCCTTGAACGACTTGCGATGTACCTACAGAACGTGGACAGCATATTTGACCTGGTATGGACTGATACCGGTGGTAATAAGGTAACTTACGGTGAAGTTTTTCACCAAAATGAAGTTGAGCAATCAACCTACAATTTTGAATACGCTGATACCGGATCTCTTTTCACTTTGTTTGATATCTGCGAGTCCGAAGCAAGCAAACTGGTGGAACTTGATCTGCCATTACCTGCTTACGAACAGGTGCTCAAAGCTTCACATACCTTTAACCTGCTGGACGCCCGCCGTGCTATTTCAGTGACCGAGCGGCAACGCTTTATTCTCAGGGTCAGAAATCTTTCACGTAAAGTCGCTGAAGCCTATTACGCACGCAGGGAAAGCCTGGGGTTTCCTGGATTAAGGGAGAGCGCTGGTGAATAAGGCAAAGAACATGGACAGCGTTAACAACACTCAAGGTTCTGCAGACCTGTTAATCGAACTGGGTTGTGAAGAATTACCGCCAAAATCGTTATCCAATCTCGGTCAAACGCTGTTCAGTGGGTTTTTGGATCAGCTCAGGAAGGCCGAACTTACCTTCAACCCCGACAAGAGCCGGGTTTATTACACACCAAGAAGACTGGCCTTGCTGATATCAGATGTGGCAGCGTCACAACCGGATCAGGTGATAAATCGAAAGGGTCCGGCGCTTGCCGCTGCATATGATGCTGATAAGCAACCAACACCTGCGGCCTCCGGTTTTGCGAGGTCTGTTGGCAAGTCTGTTGATGAACTCGACACCCTCAAGACCGATGCTGGCGAGTGGTTGTTTTGCCAAGTGACAAAACCCGGTCAGGCACTTGATGTGTTGCTCTTACCGATGCTGGAAAAAGCGCTGGCGGCATTACCGGTGGCGAAACCCATGCGTTGGGCTTCCAATGATTTCAGTTTTGTCCGGCCGGTACACTGGCTGGTTATCATGCATGGTTCCAGGGTTCTGAACGGTAACCTGTTTGGGCTAAGCGCCGGCAATACCACCCGTGGGCATCGTATACACAGCCCCGGCCCGCATGAAATCACGACCGCTGGTGATTATGAGAAAGTGCTGAAGGACGCCTGTGTCATAGCGGATCAAAATATACGACAGGCAATGATTAGAAGTCAGGTCGAGGCCCTGGGCGAAGCCGCCGGTGGTAAAGCCTTAATCAGTGACAGTTTACTTGAGGAGGTTACCAACCTCGTTGAGTGGCCACGATCCATTTGTGGAAGTTTTGATAAGGAGTTCCTCTCTGTTCCCGCCGAGGCCCTGATCGCCAGCATGCAGGATCATCAGAAGTTTTTCCCGCTGCTTAGTGACGATCAGGGCGAGCTAGTGAACAGGTTTATCGCTGTTGCCAACCTGGACAGCCTGGATTTTGATGCGGTACGAGAAGGTTTTGAGCGCGTTATCCGACCCCGGCTCTCTGATGCCCGGTTCTTTTGGGATCAGGACAATAAATCTTCAATCAGTGACTGGTCGGAACAGCTGAATAATATTGTTTTTCAAAACACGTTAGGTTCAGTTGGCGACAAATCAAGACGTATCGCGATAATTTCAAAGAACATAGCAGAAGAAACAGGTGTTGACAGTACAGCGGCTTACCGGGCTGCCAGTCTGTGTAAATGTGATCTTGTCAGCCAGATGGTGGGAGAGTTTCCAGAACTCCAGGGAATCATGGGGCGTTATTATGCCTTGCAAGGTGGTGAAAAAAATGAGGTGGCTCTCGCCATTGGGGAGCATTACCTTCCCGCCTTTTCCGGTGATCGTTTACCCTCTGAAGCACTCGGAAAGGTTATCGCACTGGCGGATCGAATAGATACGCTCGCCGGTATTTTCGCTACCGGGCTTAAACCGTCCGGAAACAAGGATCCCTTTGCGTTGCGCCGTGCCGCACTGGGAGTAATTCGTATATTGCTTGATGGTGAATTAAATATTGAACTTGACAGGACGCTCGCAATAGCGGCTTTAGGCTTACAGGAACAGCTACCGGTTTCACCGGAGGTCCTGGAGGAACTGCGCCGGTTCATATTGGAGCGATTGAAAAACTATCTGCGTGAACAGGGCTACGAAACCAGTCTTGTTAATGCGGCACTTGATGCACCGCTCAGTACGCTGCCTGACCTTGTCATACGACTTGATGCTCTGCAGGATTTCATGGGTCATGATGTTGCGTCAAAGCTTATCGAAGCCAATAAGAGAATTGGTAATATTTTGCGCAAATCAGGACAGGACGTTGATAACACGATAAAAGAAGATGTGTTAATTATAGAAGAAGAAGTCTGTCTTTTCGAAGATGTTAAAAGAATTTCCAGTGATTTGGACCAGCTCTATAAAGAGGCGGATTACGGCGCTGCACTGACATTGCTAACTGGTTTATCGGATAGCATTGAAGCCTTTTTTGACAAGGTGATGGTAATGGATGACAACCCGGAAGTTCGTCTGAACAGGTTAAACCTCCTGGCCAGGCTCAAGGGTTTGTTTGACCAAATCGCAAACCTCGCCTTACTGGGCTGATTACAGCAAACCCCGGCGATCTGCCAGCCCGGTTATTTTCCGGGCTGTAATCAGATATCAAGATTGGTTACGTAAAGCGCATTCTTTTCAATAAAATCACGCCTTGGCTCAACCTCATCACCCATCAGGGTGGTAAAGATTTCGTCAGCTGCGACCACGTCTTCAATGGTCACTTTGAGCAATCGACGGGTCTCAGGGTTAACCGTCGTGTCCCAGAGTTGCTCCGGATTCATTTCACCCAGCCCTTTAAACCTCTGGAAGGTTCTTCCTTTACGACTTTCATTCATTAACCAGTCATGCGCTTCGGCAAAACTCCCGACAGCTTGTTCTGAAGAACCACGGCGTACGAGGGCACCCTCCTGAATCAGGTCATGAAGTGTATGAGCCAGTTTGCTGGTCAAGCGAATTTCCGGAGAACGGAAAAAGTCCCGGCTTAACAATGTGGTTTCTACGACACCATACGTGGATTTGCTAAGCAGTAACTCAAGTTCCTGTTCGGTCTCCCTGGCGCGCAAATCAAAGCTGATACTGGGGGGAGAGTTTTTGTTCATTGCTTCAGCAATTCCATTACACCATTGCTGTGCCTCATCCACGGTCCATTTGAAAGAAAATGCTTTATTATTAATGAGTTGATCCAAAAACAATGGTTCAAAACGAATCGCCATACGTACGCCCGCAGCCTTAACAGCCATGTAATCCCGTAATAACCCTTCCAAAGCTTCACTCGACAGAGGCGGAGCGTCTGGAGCACAAACCAGCGACGCATTGTCCATAGCACGAGCCAGCATGTACTCGTTCATTTCGGCATCATCTTTCAGGTAATATTCCTGTTTACCCTGTTTCACCTTGTAAAGCGGTGGCTGGCCAATATAGATATGACCGCGTTCAATTAACTCGGGCATTTGCCTATAGAAAAAGGTCAGTAAAAGGGTGCGTATATGAGACCCGTCAACATCAGCATCCGTCATGATAATGATGGTGTGATAGCGCAGTTTCTCAATATTGAATTCATCTCTGCCAATGCCGCAACCGAGAGCCGTTATCAGTGTGCCCACCTCGGCAGATGACAGCATTTTATCAAAACGGGCTTTCTCTACATTAAGAATTTTTCCTTTAAGTGGCAGAATTGCCTGGGTTTTTCTGTTTCTGCCCTGCTTTGCGGAACCACCCGCTGAATCACCCTCCACTATGAATAACTCCGATAAAGCGGGATCCTTTTCCTGGCAATCTGCCAGTTTACCCGGTAATCCTGCTATATCCAGCACACCTTTTCGACGTGTCATATCGCGTGCTTTACGGGCCGCTTCGCGGGCCCTGGCCGCATCCACTGCCTTCATGGTAATTATTTTTGCTTCTACCGGGTTTTCCAGTAAAAAATCACGCAAATGAGACGCTACCAGCGATTCAACTACGGGTTTGATTTCAGAAGAAACCAGTTTGTCTTTTGTTTGAGAGGAAAACTTCGGATCCGGGGCTTTGACTGACAATACGGCCACAAGCCCCTCACGCGCGTCATCACCTGTCATCGAAACCTTGTTTTTCTTTGCTAAACCGGAATCTTCGATATATTGGTTCATTGTCCGGGTGAGTGCTGCTCTGAACCCTGCTAAATGAGCGCCGCCATCACGCTGTGGAATATTGTTGGTAAAACAGAATACACTTTCCTGGTAAGCGTCAGTCCATTGCAATGCAACCTCGACGGAAATATCATTCACTTCACCACAAAAGTACATAACACTTTGATGTAAAGCGGTTTTTTTACGTCCCAGGTGCTCTACAAATGATCGAATTCCACCCTCATACTCAAAAACATCCGCTTTTCCGGAAATTTCGTCAACCAGTTCAATCCTGACGCCGGAATTTAAAAAACTTAATTCCCGTAAACGCTTGGCCAGGATGTCATAGTGGAAAACTGTATCTGAAAAAACGTTTGTACTGGGTAAAAACTTTATTTCGGTACCTGTTTTCTTTGTTTTTGCTACTTTTTTGAGTGGTTCTACTGGTACACCCATCCTGTAGTGTTGCTGCCAGACGTGACCATCTCTCTTAATGGTCAATTCCAGTTCCTCAGAAAGCGCATTTACGACCGAAACACCTACACCATGCAAACCGCCGGATACTTTATAAGAGTTATCGTCGAATTTACCACCGGCATGAAGCACCGTCATGATAACTTCTGCTGCCGAGCACCCCTCTTCTTTATGAATATCAACCGGTACGCCACGCCCGTTGTCAGTCACTCTGACATTACCATCCATCTCGATAATGACCTTAATCGCGTCACAGTGCCCTGCGAGGGCCTCGTCAATGGAATTATCCACCACTTCAAACACCATATGATGTAAGCCGGTGCCATCGTCCGTATCGCCGATATACATACCCGGTCGTTTACGAACTGCGTCAAGGCCCTTTAGAACCTTGATACTACTGGAATCATAATCTTTGTTGCTCATATAGCCTCTAATTACCGCCTTATACAACTCATTTGCCACTTCATTTAGCAGCAATAAAAATTTGACTTGTTGCGGATTTGTATGCGCTGAAACGATTTACATTATACCACTGAGTTGCATTAAATGTCTGTTTTTTGGGCTTTTAACCAATTCACACGGACATGGTTGTGGCACTGCCGTGTTTCACGTGAAACACTGTAAAATGACTTTTCAATGACTTAATTGCTGGTGGTAATACAGTACCGGTTACCAGGATCTGTGTATCCAGTTCTATCCCCGCCCTGAGTACCTTGGCCAGGTGTGCCTCATCAAACTCTGAAGAAAGGTCATCCAGCATTAACACCGGTTTTTCCCCGGATTTACATATCATTTGCGCCTGCGACATAATCAGCGCGGCAGTCATTGCCTTCTGTTCACCCCGGGATAATCTTTCCCTTGCCGGTACCCCGTTCAGTGTCAAATTTAAATCCGCCTTGTGTGGGCCTGGTCCGGTAGAACCTCTCTCAGTATCCCGTGTCATCGATAACTGGATTGCCTCTGCAAGGCTATCCCCGGTCCAGCCCTTTTTATAACCTAGTTTTATATCCTCGAGTGTCTCACAAAAATTTGAAAGCTGATCTTGCAATATCGAATTTAGCAGGTTGACGTGTTTTTCCCTGGCAATGTGTAATTGTTCTCCCAGTTGAATAAACTGATCATCAAGACTTTCGACAACCATTCTGTTGGCTTGCTTCAATGCGGCGTTTCTTTGTTTTAGGACGCGGTTGTATCTTCGCCAAAGCATCAGAAAAGCATGTTCCACGTGGAACACGCCCCAATCCAGGTACTTTCTACGCCCATCGGGTGGTCCACTGACCAGGGTATGACTATTGGGTTCCAACAAAACGTGGGGGAGTAGTTTGGTCAGTTCACTCAATTGCGTAATGTTTTCACCATTGTGACGCGCCGACCAGTTGCTCTCATCGCGCTCCATTCCCAGTTGGTGCGGATTACCCGAGTGACTCTCAATTTTACTTACAATCTGAAAACTATGACCTTCAGGGCCAATTATTGAAGATAACTGGCCGGTTCTGAACGACCGGCCTTTGGATAGTATGGAAAGCGCTTCCAGTATGCTGGTCTTGCCCGAACCATTATCACCTATGAAACAATTCAAACACGGATCGAAATCCAGATGTGTCGAAGAGATATTTCTTAAGTTTCTGATACTTAGGGATTTAACCCGCATATCGTTGTTTTGTCCAGCTCAGAGCTTGAGCGGCATTACCACATGTCTGTTGATATCAGAGTCCGGTGCAGAAACCAGGCAACTGCTATTGGCATCCTTCAGTTCCATCGATACCACTTCCGTATCAATGGCCATCAGAGCATCAAGAAGATAAGTCACGTTAAAACCGACAGCCAGACGGTCGAAATTAAATTCAGCTTCAATTTCCTCCACGGCTTCTTCGTGTTGCGGATTGTGAGCAATAATTTTTATAGTGGACCCTTCAGCTTCCAACCTCACACCCTTGTACTTTTCATTGGATAAAATTGCCGCCCTTTGCAAGGCATGGATGAATAAGGCCCTGTCTACCAGCATCTGTCTGTCTGCACCGACCGGGACGACAGCTTTATAGTCAGGAAAACGGCCATCAATCAACTTAGAGGTAAATGTAGTGTCGCCTTTCACCAGTCTTATGTGGTTGCGGCCAATGGCCAGGATGACCTCGTTTGAATCATCTGACAGCATGCGGGTTAATTCCATCACACCTTTTCGCGGCACGATGAGTTGCCGGTCACTATTAATGCTTACACTGCTTTCAAGATCACATATAGCCAGCCTGTGGCCATCGGTGGCGATCGCCCGTAATTGATCATTAGTGAAGTCAAATAACAGGCCATTGAGATAATAACGGACATCCTGATTTGCCATGGCAAAAGAGGTTTTGTCCATCATTTTTTTAAGCGCTTCTTCAGAAACATTAATGTTTTCAAGGGCTTCCACCTGATCTGTCGCAGGAAACTCTGATGCCGGCAGAGTGGCAAGGGTAAAGCGACTTCGACCGGCCGAAAGTGTTGCCTTATCATCACTGACACTGAAAGAAATACTCGCACCATCCGGCAGAGCCTTGACGATATCCAGAAACTTACGGGCTGGAACAGTAATCTCACCATCCTGAGCAACATGGGCGGGTACACTTGATATGAGCTCAACTTCCATATCCGTACCGGTGACGGTCAAACGGTTATCCCGTGCAACCAGCATGAAGTTAGCCAACACCGGTAATGTTTGTCTACGTTCAACTACGCCGACAACCTGGCTGATGGGTTGAAGAAGCACTTCCCTGGATATAGTGAATTTCATACTTTGATCCTTTTTATTACTGTTTTTTAAATAATATATATAAACAGTAGTAGTAGTAGGCCCTGTTGCCTTGGTCAAACAAGTCAATAATCTCTTTATATTTCAAATAGATAAAAAATTCAAACCTTGTGTACATCATTACGCTAAGCTTGTGTATAACTTGTGGAGAAACAGGTCCTGCTCTTAATGATGAACTTATTAACAACTTGTTAACAACTTATTCAGGTTTTATCCCTCTATTGTTCCACAATCTGTCACGCGGTCAACTGACGCAATAATTTAACCTTGTCTTCCCTTAAGCGTCCATCGGTTTCACACAACTCAACTATTTTACGGCAAGCATGCAATACGGTTGTATGATCCCGCCCGCCAAAGGAATCACCAATTTCCGGCAAGCTATGCTGTGTTAGTTCCTTGCACAGGGCCATTGCCATTTGCCTTGGACGCGCAATACTGCGATGCCTGCGTTTGGATAATAACTCCGCCATCCGTATTTTGTAATATTCACAAACCGTTTTCTGAATATTCTCAATCGTGATAAGCCTGTCGTGAACCGTCAGTAAATCCCGCAATACCTCGCGGGCAAAGCCCTCTGTTATTTCTCTGCCGGTAAATCTGGCGTTGGCAATCAGAGTATTTAAAGCACCCTCGAGATCGCGCACGTGTGAGCGTAACCTATTGGCAACAAGGAAAGCGACAGGCTCTTTAAGTTGAACCCCTTTTGCCTGGGCCTTGTTCATTAAAATGGCAACACGTGTTTCGAAATCCGGTGGTTCAATAGCAACCGTTAAACCCCATCCAAACCGTGAACGAAGACGGGCTTCCAGACCTTCAACTTCCTTTGGATAACGATCACAAGTCAAAACAATTTGTTGTTTGCTATCCAGTAATGTATTGAAAGTATGAAAAAATTCCTCTTGAGAGCTTTTTTTTCCGGCAAAAAACTGGATGTCATCAATAAGCAAAGCACCGGCGGAGCGATAATGCTTTTTGAAACTATCAATAGCACCGTGACGAAGAGCTTTAATCATGTCGCTGACAAAACGCTCGGAATCAAGGTAAAGCACCTTGACAGAGGGGTTCTGTTCACGGATTTCGTTGCCAATGCCATGCAATAAATGTGTTTTACCGAGCCCGGTGCCACCGTATAACAGTAACGGGTTGTAGGCATCACCAGGTTTTTGTGCGATCTGGGATGCCGCGGCATAACCCAATTCGTTTGATTTACCCAGGACAAAATTATCGAAGCGATAACGGGGGTTGAGACCGGTCGATATCCTGTTTTCACCTGCTACCTGGATCTGTTGACTGGTATCGGCGGTTTCTGCGGGTAAGCCATCCTCTATACTGACCGACGCCCTGGGTTGATCAAGGTGCTCAAATATATCCCGTATCCGCTCAAGATAATGAGTGGCTATATGATCCCTTACATAGGTATTTGGCGCGATCAGGCGGGTCCGGTTCTTGCTGTTGACAACTTCGAGTGGGCGAATAAAGGTATTGATATCCTCAGCCGGTAACTCCCGTTCAAGATGTTGAAGACAAAGGTGCCAGATATTTTGCGTCATGCCGCGTTCAAGCCAAAAGGGTTTAAATTCTCCGGCGCTATAGATTTATCCATATTAGTGTGTCGAATTAATTTTATATTTCAATAAGTTATATTTATTATTATTTATATTCTTTCAAGTTGTTGCAGATATACTATACAGACAAGCTGATTAGGGCTTAGTCTAACGTGCTGTGGATAACTTGGCTACAGTTGAAAACAGACTAAAGCATAAATCAAAATTCTTCCGCCAATTGCTTGAATAATATGCTTATACGGGATACTATTCGCCTCTTGTCTCGGCTGTCTGTAAAAACGGAAAAACAGTCTTAAAAATAGTATTTATTGAGGTTTTAAAAAATGAAACGTACTTTTCAGCCCAGTGTTCTGAAACGAGCCCGCCGACACGGTTTTCGCTCCCGTATGGCAACCCGCGGTGGCCGTGCCGTAATCAATGCACGTCGCGCCAAAGGTCGTAAACGATTAAGCGCCTGAGTGGCGTAGCTCTGATCGTTTATAAAGCCGGTTATACAGGTCCGGACCTCCGGACCGGTTAAACGGTTTAATAGGATCAGTTCAGGAATACCACGCATAAACCATTTACAGGCCAGGAATGATGAAATTTTCCAGGCAATCGCGACTACTCAAACCAGCCCAATTCAGATTAGTTTTTCAACGGCCCACCAGGTCATTTGATGACTATTTCAGGGTGATGGCGCGGGCCAATGGAATACAGCAGCATCGTCTTGGCATGGCAGTATCAAAAAAGGCCTGTGCAAAGGCTGTTGGTCGAAATCGTATCAAGCGCCTGGTTCGGGAGAGTTTTCGAGCCAGGATGATAGAACCAGCAACAGATCATGCACTCGATATTGTTGTTCTGCCGACTGCTCAAGCCGCGAAACAAGACAACAAAAAGCTGGATGAGTCGCTTTCGATTCACTGGCAAAAACTGACCAGGAAAGCCGGGAACAGAAATACCGGTAGCCAGCCAGATCAATTAAGGACACAGAGATAATGGCAAACCTTCGCCCGATGCTATTCATGGGGTTACTCGTCCTCGCCTACTTGATGTGGGTGGAATGGCAAAAAGATTATGGTGTAGAACCACAATCAAAACCCGTCACGGAAGTCACCAGCAAATCGTTAGATACACCTCCTGTACCGGTCCTGCAGACCACCCCGTCAAACCCCGGGGATTTACCATCGCCTGACGCCGGTCTGGCAAGCCAGGAGCAGGAAACGGTCTCTCCAGCTATCATGACGGGCGCCAATGAGTTATTGACAGTAACCACTGATTTGCTCGAAGTAAAAATTGACCGGGTTGGCGGTACCGTGGTTTCGGCCAAGCTATTGGATTATCCGGTTGAGCTCGATATACCCCAAATCAAGGTGGATTTATTCAATACCAGCGGCCCCGAAATGTTCATTGCACAATCAGGCCTGTTGAGCCGTTCATCGGCACCCAACCACACCAGCACTTATCAAACAGACGTCATGCAATATGATCTTGGTCAGACAGCGGAAGAAATTCGCGTACCGCTGACCTGGACTGATGACAATGGGATTCAGGTTACCAAGACACTGATTTTCAAGCGTGGAAAATATGACATTACGGTACGTCACACACTTTCCAATCAAAGCGATCAAAGTTGGTCCGGTAGCCGTTATGACCAACTGCAGCGATCCATAATTACAGACAAGGATGATGGTGGATTCACCAATCCGGGCAGGTACAGCTTTTTTGGTATTGGTTTTTACAGTCCGGATGAGAAATTTGAAAAAGTAGATTTTGACGATGTAGCCAGCGAACCCTATCAACGCAGCTTTGCCGGCGGTTGGCTGTCCATGGTTCAGCATTACTTCTTTTCTGCGTGGATTCCTCCCCAGTCAGAGATTGATGCCTATTCAACCCAGATTTACTCACCTGACGGATTTCCACGCTATATAGCAAGGGCCGTTTCACCACTTGTTGAAGTGGATGCGGGTGCCAGTCATGAATTTGAAAGCCGCTTGTATGTTGGACCAAAGTTACAGGATGAGATCGAAGAGGTCGCACCAGGGTTGGACTACACGGTTAATTACGGCATATTCACTGTATTTTCCAAACCGTTGTTCTGGTTACTTTCCAATATTCACAGGTTTGTCGGAAACTGGGGTTGGGCCATCGTGCTCCTGACCGTGTTAATCAAGTTGCTGTTTTTCAAACTGACTGAAGCACAATACCGTTCAATGGCGCGTATGCGAAAGCTGCAGCCACGGATTGAGCAGCTGAAAGAACGCTATGGCGACGACCGTCAGCGCATGAGTCAGGCCATGATGGAAATGTATAAAACCGAGAAGGTTAATCCACTGGGCGGGTGTTTACCCATCCTCGTACAGATACCCATTTTTATCGCACTTTACTGGGTGTTGCTCGAGTCGGTCGAATTGCGCCAGGCGCCGTTTATTCTGTGGATTGACAACCTGACCGCCCGGGATCCTTATTTCGTCCTGCCGGTGTTGAATGCCGCTTTCATGATGTTGACCCAGCGACTGACACCCACCGCGGGTATGGATCCGTTACAACGCAAAATCATGCAGTTCATGCCGATAGGCTTCTCAGTCATGTTTGCATTTTTCCCGGCAGGCCTGGTGCTTTACTGGGCAACCAATGCGGGCCTGTCTTTGGCTCAACAATGGTATATCACCAGAAAAATCGAAGCAGCCGGTTAAAAGGGCCCGTAAACCACATTGGTTTTTCGGCTGGACCTGTTCGATTTCAGCTGAAGTGCAGCTTCCTGAAACCCATAGCTACCAGGCTATGGGTTGTGGTCCGGCCCAGCACCCGGGGCAAAGCTGCCCCCGTTTATCTTCCCAAGAACCAGGCTAATTTACGAACTGGCGGATATCCACTAAGCTGTGCAAATGTCTGAAACTTCCTTTCAAGCAACTGTCACTGACACCATCTGCGCCATCGCAACCCCCCCTGGTGTTGGTGGGGTAGGGGTGATCCGCGTGTCCGGCCCCTTAAGTGCCAATATCGCACAGAAAATACTGGGGCGGTCGCTGCAACCCCGAAGGGCGTGCTTTGCACGCTTCAAGGATAAACACGGCCAGGCTATTGACTCTGGTATTGCCTTGCTGTTTTCCGCTCCGGCATCGTTTACCGGCGAAGATGTACTCGAGTTGCAAGGTCACGGTGGTCCACAAATCATGCAGATGTTAATGACCAGGGTTTTGGAACTGGGAGCGCGTCCGGCGCGTGCCGGTGAGTTTTCTGAGAGGGCATTTCTGAACAATAAACTCGATCTTGTCCAGGTTGAAGCCATTGCTGACCTGATCGAATCGGGTACCGAGGTATGCGCGCGTGCGGCACAGCGTTCGCTGGAGGGGGTTTTTTCAGAACACGTCAACAAACTACAAAAGGAACTGATCGACCTGCGTGTATTCGTAGAAGCAGCAATGGATTTTCCGGACGAAGAAATAGATTTTCTGGAAGATAGCGATGTGCTGGAGAGGCTGGGCAGGGCAGGTGAACACCTCCAGACCCTGCTGGATCAGGCACATCAGGGTCAATTACTGCGTGATGGTATCAATATTGCTATTGCCGGGCTGCCTAATGCCGGTAAATCCAGCCTGCTCAATGCACTTGCCGGGCGGGATTCGGCCATTGTTACCGACATTCCGGGTACCACCCGTGATGTTTTGCGGGAACATATTTCGTTGGACGGCCTGCCCGCTCACATTTCTGACGCTGCCGGCATCCGCGACTCCATTGATATTGTAGAGGCTGAGGGTATACGCAGGGCACGTGCAACCCTGACAACTGCGGACCTTGTTTTGCTTGTGATAGATTCTTCGCAGGCGCTTGAACCGCAGTTGGCATTGCGAAGTGAGATTCCCGTGAAAGTTCCCTGTATTGAGGTCTACAACAAGGTTGATTTGACCAGTGATAAAGCCGGTGTGGACGAGCTTTCACTGAGGGTCCGCGTGTCTGCTAAAACAGGGCAGGGCCTGCAACGACTGATTAGCCAGATCAAAAAAACAGTGGGTGCTTCGATAAGTTATGAGGGCACCTTCTCCGCTCGTACGCGTCACCTCGACGCGTTAAAAAGAACACGAACCCACATCCTGGCCGGTCATCAGCAACTTGAACAGTACAACGCACCGGAGATCCTGGCAGAAGAACTGCGACTTGCGCAGAGGGAACTGGGAGAAATTACCGGGCAGTATTTGCCGGATGATCTGCTTGGGGCAATTTTCTCCAGCTTCTGTATTGGAAAATAGTTTTATCAGGGGTTTTGTTAGGCTATTCTCTTATATTCCAAAAAGCTAATAGACAAATAGAAAATGATGGAGTGGGAGCCGGTACTCAGAGTCTCATTGTTGAGCCTCCTTGTGGGCATCATATTTGGTGCGGTGGTTAACAAAACCAACTTTTGCACCATGGGGGCAGTCAGCGACTGGGTCAACATGGGCAATAAGGGTCGCTTGCGTGCCTGGTTCCTGGCTGTCGGTATAGCAACCCTGGTGACACAAGCCTTGCAGTACAAGGAAATCATCGATCTGAGCGAGGCGATTTACCTGACGCCAAATTTCGGCTGGCTGGGACATCTTTTGGGTGGGTCTTTATTTGGCATTGGTATGACACTGGCTTCGGGTTGTGCAAACCGGACCCTGGTCAGGGTCGGTGGTGGGAACCTGAAGTCACTGGTAGTGATGATTTTTATTGGTCTGACGGCCTATATGACCATGCGTGGTTTGATTTCACTGGTCAGAACCAATGTCATCGAAGTGACCAATATCAATCTGGCAGCACACGGGGTTTCTGACCAGGGTATTGGAACACTTGTCACTAATGCCCTGGGGCTGGAAAATTCAAAACTTGTGCACGGTTTGCTTGTATTGATTCTTGGTGGCGGACTGATTGTTTATTCACTAAAAGGAAAAGAACTCAGAAACAACTTCAACAATATCCTGGCTGGCGTCGTCATAGGCCTGATTATTCCTGCCGGTTGGTATATTACAGGTGTCATCGGCTTCGATGATTTTGAGCCCGTCCGGCTTGAATCATATACATTTACTGCACCGACAGCCGATAGCATGATGTACCTGATGACATTTACCGGCTCAACCATTAGTTTTGGTGTTTCAGCCGTGCTTGGTGTAATCCTGGGTTCATTTCTTTATGTCATTACGACCGGTAAATTCAGGCTGGAAACCTTCAACGACCGGAACGATATGATCCGGCATATGCTGGGCGGTATCCTGATGGGGTTTGGCGGTGTATTGGCGCTGGGTTGTACCATTGGTCAGGCAATCACAGGTATGTCAACACTTGCACTTGGTTCATTGCTAACACTTATCAGCATAATTTTTGGCAGCGCCCTGACCATGAAAACAGATTACTACCGGTTGGATGACCTTGGTTTTTTCAGCGCTTTGCGTTGTGCCCTGGCGGATATGCACCTGTTACCGGCACAAAAAAAGAGCTGAACCGGATAGTTCAGCTCCTTGATAGATATTACGTATTCGGCATTAAAGCCGTTTGTAATGATTTACCCGCTTTTACGAATAAGATAAGTCCAAACACCACCTTCTTCGTTTTGCTCTACCAGTTCATTACCGGTGGTACGGCAAAAAGCCGCGAAATCAGCAACAGAACCTGGGTCGGTAGACTGAATTTCCAGAGTTTTGCCACCGTCCATCGTTTTTAGAGCTTTCTTAGCTTTCAGAATTGGCAACGGGCAATTCAGGCCTTTTGCGTCAAGTAATTGGTCTGCCATGGTATTTTCCTTGCTGTTAAGTGTTCAATAAATCAGATAAACAGATTGATATGGCTTTGAGTCGCCACTTCGATATAAGTTGCAGCGCCACCTATCTCGATTCCTTCGATCATGTCATCCTTTGAATATTCGAACAAATCAAGGGTCATCTGACAGGCAATCATTCTTACATCAGCTTCAACGGCAAGATCGCGGAGTTCAGGAATTGAGGCAACACCTTTTTTCTTGATCAGGTTTTTCATCATTTTAGATGCGGCAGCGTCAACTCCGGGGATAGCAGAAACAATATTAGGCATACCCATATGCATACCCATCATCGGCATTTTCATGGCAGGGTTGCCCAATGAAGTCACCTGGAGACTCAGGTCCTTCATTAACAGGGGAAGCCCATAAAACGTGAAGAACATTGTGACGTCCAAACCCATGGCCGCTGCGGTGGTGGAGAGAATGAAAGGTGGATAAGCCCAGTCCAGGCTGCCCTTGGTTACGATGATTGACATGGTGTTAGGATCGACACCGGGTTTCATATCTGTGCTGCTCATTTCAGCTACCTCGCTTGTGATAAAAACCTTCTTTTGTTAGGAGGTTAGGACGCTTGATTATATATAAAACTGGTTTATTAAGGAAATCGAATATTCTAGTCGGTGATGAATAAAAATAGCAGGGAACCTCTCGTGACCGTAAGAAGTTCTGCTCAACATCTGAAGGGCAAACAACCCAAATAGGCAAAAACATGAAAAAACTTTACTAAACCTTGGAACAGGCAAAGCCTTTTTAGGTAGTATGCGGAACTGTTGTTGATTTTAACCAGAGAACTTTAATGACCGATCTTGATATCAGCTTTATCCGCAGCCAGTTCCCGGCCTTCAGTGAACCATCACTGCAAGGTTTTGCACATTTCGAAAACGCCGGCGGTTCCTTTGCCTGTGGTCAGGTGATCGAATTGCTAAACCGCTACTATCGTGAAACGAAGGTCCAGCCGAATTACGGATTTGAACCTTCGCATAGCGCGGGCTTGCAAATGGCACTGGCGCGTCAACGCATGGCCTCATGGCTCAATGTGGAAACGGACGAAGTTCACTTTGGCCCTTCAACATCACAGAACACCTATGTGCTTGCCCAGGCACTGCGGGAGCACCTGCAAGCCGGCGATGAGATCGTCGTGACCAACCAGGATCATGAAGCCAACGTTGGTGTCTGGCGAAGGTTGGAAGCGGAGGGGATGGTTATTCGTGAGTGGAAGGTCGATCCGGATACAGCTGAACTGGATCCGGCGGGCCTGGATAATCTGTTAAGCGAGAAAACCCGGGTGGTAGCCTTCACACATTGCTCAAATATCGTTGGCAGCATGCACCCGGTACGTGAATGGACGGACAAGATCCACTCTGTCGGTGCCATCGCTATAGTGGATGGAGTGTCATATGCAGGTCACGGCTTGCCGGATGTTGATGCGCTGGGGGCTGACATCTACCTGTTTTCACTTTACAAGGTGTATGGCCCTCACCTGGGTGTGATGACCATGCGAAAAACACTCAATGAAAAACTGCCCAACCAGGGTCATTTTTTCAATGCTGACTACCCAACGGCCCGTTTTACACCATGTGGTCCCGATCATGCGCAAATTGCGGCAGTCAATGGTGTGATCGATTATTTCGATGCTGTTTATTCACACCATTTTGCTGATGGCGGTGTTACGCCCCAACAAAAAACCAGCCGTGTACGGGCTTTGTTTCAACATACCGAACGCAGGAACCTGAGACCACTGCTGGATTTCCTTGATCAACGGCAGTCTGTGCGCCTGATTGGTAAAGCCATGACCAAAAACCGCGCGCCCACGGTTGCTTTTACCGTTGAAGGTCGTGAACCCGCAGAGATCGCAGCACAACTTGCGAAACAAAAAATAGGCATTGGAAACGGCAACTGTTATGCCTATCGACTGATGGAAGCGTTGGACATACCACCGGACCAGGGCGTGGTGCGCTTGTCATTCGTGCATTACACCAGCCAGGAAGAACAACGCCGCTTAATGGAGGCGCTGGATAGCATCCTTTAGAGTAAACATATGTCACAGAATCCTGAATGAGAAACATTCAGAGTGAATTGCCCAGATAAAACGGTTATCCTTGCGCCAATAGCAGGGAATGTGGGAGGTTAGGCGTCAGAAATGAAGCCCACCAATACAAATAATCCTGATTACTTCCACAAGGTTGTGGATTGCCAATGGGCTTGCCCTGCGCATACGGATGTGCCTGAGTACATTCGAAAGATCGCACAGGGTGAATTCACCGATGCCTATATCCAGAACCGGGAGAGTAATATTTTCCCCGGTATTCTTGGCCGGGTCTGTGACCGTCCCTGCGAACCCGCCTGCCGGCGTGGGCGTACCAACGAAAAACCGGTGGCAATTTGTCGTCTCAAGCGTGTGGCAGCAGACCACCGCGATGATGACATCAGTGACCGTTTACCGCTCATTCCAGAACAGAAAAACGGTAAGAAAATCGCGCTGATCGGTGCCGGTTGTGCGTCACTTGCGGTGGCGAATGATTTAATGCCGGTCGGTTACGAATGCACAATTTTTGAGGCGCTGGCTGAGCCAGGCGGCCTGATGCGTTCAAATATCCCTTCATTTCGCCTGCCGGCAGACGTACTCAACGAAGAGATTGCCTACATCACTGATATGGGTGTTGACCTGCGTCTGAACCACCCCATAAAAAGCATGAAAGCATTGCTGGATGAGGGATACGATGCGATTTTTGTAGGAACCGGCGCACCCAAGGGTAAAGAACTGAACCTGCCGGGTCGCGAAGAAGGCACGGCCAATATTCATATTGGTATCACCTGGCTTGAATCAGTAGCTTTCGGGCATCTTAAGAACATCGGAAAACGCGTGCTGATTATCGGGGTCGGTAATACCGCGATGGACTGTTGTCGTACCTCCTTGAGGCTGGGTGCTGAAAACGTCAAGGTCATGGCGCGTAAGCCCCGTGATTTTTTTAAGGCTTCTGACTGGGAACTGGAAGATGCCGAAGAAGAAAACGTTGAAATTATCGTCAATCACTCTCCCAAGGAATTCGTCATTGAAGACGGTCGACTAGTCGGCATGATATTCAAACAGGTGGAGTATGAGATTGAATATGGCCGGATTGTCAATCAACTGACAACCGGCGAGATTACCGTTCCCTGTGATGATGTTATCCTGGCTATCGGTCAGGACAATGCTTTCCCATGGATCGAGCGGGATCTTGGAATGGAGTTTGACCAGTGGGATGTGCCGGTGGTGGATGAAACCACTTTTGAATCTACTTTGCCGGGTGTCTTCTTCGGTGGTGATTCGGCTTTTGGACCCAAAAACATTATCTGGGCTGTTGAACACGGTCACCAGGCCGCTATTTCCATTCACCGGCACTGCCATGGTGAAGACCTGCACGATCGATTGCCGGTATTGATGAACCTTGGCAGTCGCAAGATGGGTATGCACGAGTGGAGTTATTCCAACGATTTTGATCCGGCTGCACGGCGTAAGATGGAACACGTGGCCCTGTCACAACGATTCAAGGATTTGACCACGGAGGTTGAACTGGGCTTTACCGCAGAGCAGGCACAGCAAGAGGTTGAACGCTGTCTGAACTGTGATATCCAGACGGTGTTTTTTGACTCCCTGTGTATCGAATGTGATGCCTGCCTGGATATTTGCCCCACGCAATGCCTGACAATGACACCCAATGCTGAAGAATTTGATCTGCTTGACCAGCTGAAGGCGCCAAGGGTTAATCATGATCAGCCGTTATTTGTTTCTGAAGCACTGAAACAGACCAAACGGGTCATGGTCAAGGATGAGAATTTGTGTATCCATTGCAGCCTGTGTGCCGAGCGGTGCCCGACAGCAGCCTGGGATATGCAGAAATCACTATTTAAATTCCCGCGTGCGACTGATTACAACGGAAAAAATAACAACGGAAAAAGCCCATGTCAGAAAGCCGGGTAAATGATTTTGTATTAAAGATAGGCACAGTGAACGGTACGGGTTCCGCAAGCGCCAATGGGCTGTTGCTGAAAGCCTTTTTCCGTATGGGTATACCGGTTACCGGTAAAAACCTGTTTCCTTCCAACATCCAGGGTTTGCCGACGTGGTATGGGATCAGGGTTAATCACAAGGGTTATATGGCACGCTCCAAAAGAGTAGATGTCATGGTGGCGCTGAATGCCCAGACCTATCAAAAGGACATGGATAACGTCACCCCCGGCGGGTTTCTGATCTATGATTCGACCTGGCCGCGTGAGCGCCAATTAAGTCGAAACGATATTACGGTCCTCGGTGTACCCCTGGCCAAGCTGTGCAATGAGAATTTCAGCGATGCCCGGGTCCGCATCCTGATGAAAAATATTGCTTACGTCGGCATTTTGGCAGCACTGCTGAATATAGATACCAAAATATTGCGTGCGTTGATCGAAGAAACCTTTGCCAGCAAGCCCAAGCTGGTAGAGAGTAACCTAAAAGCTATCAATCTTGGATTTAACTACGCGAAGGACAACTTCACCTGCCCGCTTCCCACGCACGCTGAGACCATGGGTAATAACAGCAAGCACATCATGATTGATGGTAATTCTGCTGCTGGTCTGGGTTGCGTGTATGCGGGCGCTACAGTCGGCGCCTGGTATCCCATTACTCCGTCGACCGGTTTAATGGACGCGTACAAAGCCTATTGCAAGATGTTTCGAATAGACAAGGAAACCGGGAAGAAGAACTATGTGATCATCCAGGCGGAGGATGAGTTGGCTGCCGCAGGTACCGTTCTGGGGGCCAACTGGGTGGGTGCAAGAGCATTTACACCCACTTCAGGCCCTGGAATTTCACTGATGAGCGAGTTCATTGGTTTTGCCTATTACACCGAAATTCCCTCCGTTTTCTTTAATGTTCAGCGCGTTGGACCTTCCACCGGTATGCCAACCCGCACCCAGCAATGCGACATAATGCTTTGTGCTTATGCCTCACATGGTGATACTCAACACCCCCTGCTGTTTCCTGCCGACCCGTATGAGTGTTTTGAAATGGCAGTCAGCGCATTTGACCTCGCCGAGCGTCTGCAAACACCGGTTTTTGTGTTGTCTGATCTGGATATCGGTATGAACGACTGGATGATTCCAGAGTTGAAGTGGGATGACAATTACCAACCGGACCGTGGCAAGGTACTGAGCTCCGGGGACGTCGACAAACTGGAAAAATTCTATCGTTATCTTGATGTCGATGGTGACGGTATCGCCGCGCGGACATTGCCCGGTGAAAATGCCAAGGGTGCATATTTTGTGCGTGGCTCCGGTCACAACAAGCATGGTATGTATACGGAGAGCTCCGAAGAGTACAAGGATCTCGTCGATCGTCTTCTTGTCAAATGGAAAACCGCCAGGGCATTGGTACCCAAACCCGTATTGATAAAAGCGAGAAAGGAAACTCCCATTGGAATTATTGCCTATGGAAGTTCGCATGGTGCGGTTATCGAAGCGCTGGATGATCTGCGTGAGAAAGGCATCGAAGCTGACTACATGCGTGTTCGCGCCTTTCCGTTCAACGGGGAGGTTACCCGCTTTGTAGAGCAGCATGAAACAATATTTGTTGTGGAACAGAATCGTGATGCACAACTGCGTTCACTTTTGATCCTGGAAACCAATACCGATGCCCGCAAACTGATACCGGTTTTACATTACAGTGGTATGCCCATTCCAACCTCGTGCGTGGTTGAAGGTATATGCGAGCATTTGTGTGCGAAGGACGTGGCATGAGTTTTATAAAAAAGCCAAAAATTGACTTACCCGGCCAGCTACATAATGAAATTGGTCTGCTTAAACGCGATTATGAGGGTGCCATGTCAACCCTGTGTGCTGGTTGCGGACACGACTCCATTACAGCAGCGATTGTTCAGGCTTTTTGGGAGTTATCAATACCACCGGAAAAGGTAATCAAGCTTTCAGGTATTGGCTGTTCATCAAAAACACCCGCCTATTTTCTTTCAGGCGCCCATGGTTTCAACTCGGTTCATGGCCGCATGCCTTCAGTGGCAATTGGCGCTCACTCCGGTAACCGTGACCTGGTTTGCATTGGCGTTTCCGGTGATGGTGACTCGTTGTCGATTGGTTTTGGGCAGTTCGGACACGCCGTTCGACGCAATTTGAATATGTTATATATCATTGAAAACAATGGTGTATATGGTCTGACAAAAGGTCAGTTCTCAGCTGCAGCTGACAAGGGCAGTAAATCCAAGAGAGGCGATATCAATCAATGGAAAAATATTGATGCCGTATCCACCGCGATATCAATGGGCAGCAGTTTTGTGGCGAGAAGCTTTTCAGGTGATCGTGAACAACTGGTCACCCTGATCAAGGCCGGTATCATGCACCCCGGGTGTGCCATCCTCGATGTGGTTTCCCCGTGCGTGACTTTTAATAATCACCCCGGATCAACCAAGAGTTACACCTACACCCGTGACCACTATCACCCGGCCTCGCAAACAGACTTTATTACACCGGCCAGTGAAATCAAGGTCAGCTATGCCGAAGGAACGAGCACCGTGGTGGAGTTACACGACGGTTCAAAGTTGCTGCTAAAGAAAGCCAGCAGTGGTTATGACGCAACCGATCGCAGCAGGGTGATGCGCTATCTGGAGCAGCAACGCGCGCAGGGAGAGGTTGTCACCGGCCTGTTATACATCAATGCGGAACTACCTGAAATGCATCGCATTTACCGGACCTCAGAAACTCCGATGAAAGATGTCGCGTTTGAAGAACTGAACCCGGGTAGCGAGGCGCTGGCGAAGCTCCAGGCCCGTATGCGTTAACACTCAGCTGCAAAAATCAATATCCACCTTCCGGCCGGGTTAATTCTTTGGAGGATTATTGAGCATTTCCTCACATATCGGAATCGCATTACTTGCCCGGTCAAGTACACCTTTCGCCAAAACGGATATACCCATGGTGGCAATCGCAGCGCCACCGTGAAGCGCGGCTTTGCCGGGATCAACTCCCACTTCCGGCTTGGCCAATGTGCCACTTATCAGGATATAAGGGTGGAACATTTCACCGGGGTTGATCTGCAGGGCATTGGTTGGTGTTGAGTTGAAATTGAAGTTCATTTTTTCTGTTTTCAAATCCAGTGTGCCCTTGGTAACAATGGCAATCTTTTGGGTTGTAAACGCAATAGCGGGCTTGGTGGTTACCAGGCCGTCAGATATCTGCAGATTGGCAGCAATGCAACCGAATTCCGTATTAAAACTCTCCTTGGATTTCGGCATGATCACGCTGAACAGCTGATCAAAAATGAATGTTTCCAACAAACTCAGATCTACGTTTTCCGCGTTTCCACCTTTGCTGGCCATGTACAACGACCCATTCAAAGTACCTGCCACTTCCCTCACGTTACTGCCTTTTCCCGTGGCGCGAAAGTCAACATCAAAAGCGGGTACTGTATCCAGCTTTTCGTCAGGTAAACCGGATGCATTGACAACGAAATGGTCTGTGCGTAAATCTAATTTGACATCTGCCTGATCAGCACCGGTTGGATTGATGGACAATGAGGCGTTGAGACTTCCAAGCGGTGCTTCATATGATAATTGCGATATGTTCAGACTACCATTTTGTTGCTCAACATTCAGAACCAGGTCCGTGATGCTGTCCTGCCAGTACCTAAGCTCGGCAACATCCAGTTTTATCCACAAATCCGTGGAAGCCAGAGCATCCATTGGCAATGGTGTCGCTGGAATCAGGCGGTCGGGTTTGGTAGTGTCGTCGGTCTCTTTGCCAGGTTTTTTTGGGTCGATAAAAGGACGAACGTCAATATAATCAGATGTTGCTGTCAGCCTGATGTCAGGTTTAGAGCCCTTCAGAGATACGTCAAGTTCACCGCTAAGGTGGCTTTCTCCCAACGAGCCCACCAGGTTGTGGAAAACTATTTGATCGGCGTTTCCACTGAAATCGGCGGTGATGTCCAGTGGCAGGGCGGGAAGCGTTTTGCCATTGAGCTGTCCAAGCTTCGATATATCTTCCGATAAAACATGAAAAGCCACCTGTGGGTTATTATGATCTACCTTACCTTTTAATGAGACCTGTAAATTACCAACACTGGATACAAATTGATCTATGGTAATCAGGTCACCCTGTTTGCTTCCAACAGCGTTTAACCGAAATGCCGCCATTGCTGCTGAAAACCTTTCTGTCCGGGGTAAAAAGTTGCGTATGTCATCACCCCTGATGTCTGCATCGAAGCTGATATCATGACTGCTGCCGATCGGCCAGCCAAGCTCAAGATCAACTTCTCCGTGAGCTTTTACGGTCTCAAAGTTAAAATCACTGATTTTCAGCTTGTTGTCTGCCAACAAGATCAGGGCACTGGATTCAAATACGCCGCTTGGCAGACCCGGGTCGTCGTTTTTTATCAACAGTTCATTTAGATCCGGACCCTTGATGGAGAACCGGACATTGGAACCGATCCAGTCCGGTTGATTGCTTATAAGGGCCTCAAAATCAAGAGCCGTTTTACCAATCAGACCGTCGACCTCACTGAGTTTCCAGCCATTTTTCTCAATCATGAAACTACCGGCAAGCTGGAAGGGTTGGCCAGGAACAAAAATATCCAGCGAATCACCAACGGCCTCGAAACTCTTTAATGAGGAGAGGTTTTCCCCGTTGATCTGAAAATCAAGAGCGGTGCCGGAAAGTTGGTCATCAAGTCTTATCAAACCATCCGTTTTCAGTTTGATAGCTTCAATTGCAAACTCAATGTTTTCCAGACGTATCCCTTCATTCTGTACCTGAACATGACCACCGAGCTCGTAAGGCTGGTCCGGCACTTCTATATTTCCCACGTGCCGCTTAATCATCGGGGCCAAGTGTTTGCCGCTTAATTGGAAATTGATATCTGTTCCTTTGCTACCGGAATCAAAAGAAATCAGGCCGCCCAGTTCAAGCCGCTCGTCCTCAATCGTCGCAAGCACGCCGCGTTCAATAATCAAGCCGTTTTCTGCCACATCAATCCGTGCATTCAGGCTGAATGGTTTTCCCGGCAACATGTCGATGCCGAAAACAGCCATGATCGAGTTTGCATTAGGGCCATCCAGGTGCGCATTGAACCTGCTGCCAACATAGCCCGGAACCGGAACCAGGGTACCTGACAGTGTGGCTTGACCCAGCGAAGTCTGCAGCTCAACCTGAACCAACTCAACACCTTCAGGTGAGGCAGAAAGCTTTCCGTTGATATCAAACGGTCCGGTCGCAAGACCCTCTATACCGATCAACTCATGAAACTGTTCGACTTTATCTCCTGATATCGAAAGCTTGATACGACTGGCTTCAAGTGTAGGGAAGTTTGTTAGTAACGCGTCAAACAGAAGTTGGGTACCACCAATATTCAGGGTCAGATCCCGTACATTCAATGTACGGCCAACCCGCTCAGCGCGGCCAACGAGGTTGAATGGTTTGTCTGGCCAGTTTTCAAGTCCAAACACAGTTGTTAGCGCATCCAGGCTTGGGCCATTGATTGCCACGTCCAGGTCAACCTCATTCAACTCCGCGATATCCGAAGCCTGTGCTGATGCACTCAGTGAGATATCACCCACTTTACCGTTGATGTCGGCTTCATATACCCCATTGACCAGAGCGCCTGTTGCGCGCAGGGAAAACCCTCCACCACCGAGGTCATCAATACCCAGCATGGCAGTGATTTCATCAATGTTGGGACCTTGCATGTTGAGGTTGAAGCTGGGTTGGCGGAGCTCCAGCAAGTCATCAATAAAAGCATTACCTTCCAGCACCAGTTCGCCAAAATGACCGGAGCCCTTATAGCTGATATCCCGGCCATTTAGTATGTTTATATAAGGGCCAACGGTGTGGGTGTACTCAACCGACCTGTTGTTGAGGTCCCCGTTGAGCGTGGTGTGCAACATCCCGTCTGCTTGTTGGTTGTGGCTAAGGGATTCAATATTAAAGACGTTATCAACATCTTTTTTTCCGTTGAGGAACCGAAACGTGGTGTCACTGACCTGAATATCGTTGAATACAACAATAGTATCACTGCTTTCTTTTTTCGAAGGAGGTGAAGGTTTGTTAGCGGTTATCCAGTTTCCCTTGCCCTTGTCGTCTGTTTCCAGATTTATTTGCAAGTCGTCAACTTCCAGTGTTTCTATAAGTATGACGTCTTTGAAAATAGAAGCGGTATTCAACACCAGGTTCATATGCCCTACAGCAATAAGCTTGTCACGCGTGGCCCAGTCCGGGCCCGAAACACTGATGTTTTTAGCGCTTATCCGGGTCAGGCTGCCGGTATCGACTTCCAGCTCACCATCAAGTGTGATTGAGTAGCCCGCAAGTTCGCTTAAGTAGCGTTCCAACGGGCCCTTGATCATGTGGGGGTTGTAAAGAAGTACGGTCAGGCCAACTGCCAACGCAATAATTAACAGCAACAACCATTTGAAGAGTGTCTTCATGCTCTCAATATGATAGCTCTTTTTTTACGGCGGGGTTATTTTTCTGCGATATGTGAGAGTTAAAAAGAACCAAATTGACGGTTCCATGACAAGCTCACTGAACGTATCATGCAAGGTTCGAATTGGATTAGTACCTCCAGGGGCTTTTATGTGTTCTATTTTTGCTGTATTGGATATAACTGGTGATTTACAGGCTTTGCGGCAAATAGCTTTGCGGCAATCCCGCCTGATGCGTCACCGCGGACCTGACTGGAGTGGAATACACGTCTGCGAGGGGGCCGTACTTGCCCATGAGCGTCTGGCCATCGTTGATGTGAATACGGGTGCGCAGCCACTGCTTTCACCGGATGGCAAACAGTCACTCGCGGTTAACGGTGAAATTTACAATCACAAACTGTTGCGCAAGTCATTAGAACAACCCTATGAGTTTGCCACCGAGTCTGACTGCGAGGTTATCCTGCCGTTGTATCTGGAAAAGGGCAGCGGGTTTTTAAATGACCTGCAAGGCATGTTTGCCTTTGTTCTATTTAACGAAACGGCTGGCCGATACCTGATTGCACGGGATCATATTGGCATTATTCCCTTGTATTACGGGTTTGATGATGAACATCAGTTGTTTGTTGCCTCGGAAATGAAGGCCTTGATGGATGTGTGCAATGTTGTAATGGAATTTCCTCCGGGTCATTACTGGGTCAGTGGTGAACAAGAGCCGAAACCCTATTACCAGCGCCCCTGGCAGGATTTCTCTGCGGTGGAAAACGCAGAAACCAGCATTAGGGCAGTGGGTGAGGCATTGGAAAAGTCAGTCATCAGCCATTTGATGACGGATGTACCTTACGGTGTTCTGCTCTCAGGCGGTCTGGATTCATCCATCATTGCCGCGGTCACCCAGAGGCATGCCAGTATGCGTGTGGAAGACGATGAACGCAGCCCGGCCTGGTGGCCCCGCCTGCACTCCTTCGCCATCGGCCTGAAAGGTTCACCGGACCTCGCGGCGGCAGAAAAGGTGGGGGAACATATCGGTACTATCCACCATGGTTTTGAATTCACCCTACAGGAAGGCCTGGATGCAATTGATGAAGTGATCTACCACCTGGAGACCTACGACGTCACAACCATTCGGGCGGCCACCCCGATGTATTTGCTGGCACGTAAGATTCACGCCATGGGTATAAAGATGGTGCTTTCCGGTGAGGGTGCGGATGAGATTTTTGGCGGCTACCTGTATTTTCACAAGGCTCCCGACGCCCGTTCTTTTCATGAAGAAACCGTTCGCAAGTTGTCCCGTTTACACAGTTATGACTGTTTGCGTGCCAACAAGGCCATGTCGGCCTGGGGCGTTGAGGCACGCGTACCATTTCTGGATCGCGAGTTTCTGGATGTAGCCATGTCAATCAACCCGCAAGATAAAATGATCACCAAGGGGAAAATGGAAAAACAGGTATTGCGTGAAGCCTTTAGTAATTTGTTACCTGAAGAAATCGTGTGGAGACAAAAAGAGCAGTTCTCCGATGGTGTCGGATATAGCTGGATAGACGGTATCCGTGATTACGCCAGGACCCAGGTCAGTGAAAAACAACTGGCGCAAGCCGCCAAGCGGTTTCCCTACAATACACCCGCTACCGAAGAAGCATATTTTTTCCGGCGTTTATTTGAAAATCATTATCCGCTTGCAAGTGCAGCAGAATGTGTACCGGGTGGGCCGTCGGTGGCGTGCAGTACGCCCGAAGCGGTGTTGTGGGATGTCAGTTTACAGAAATTGAATGACCCGTCGGGTCGTGCTGTCAGCTCGGTGCACCAGGACGCGTATTGAGTAAGACCGGATTCAAAATCGTGGGATTTCCCAAATCAGAGAAGCCACTATATTAATGATAACGACAAGCATCAGGAAACACAGTAAATGTTAATTCAAAAATTTGGAGGCTCATCACTGGCTGATATAGACGGCTTCAACGCGGCCGCCGGTATTATCAGCAGAGCGGCAGCCAGCGAAAAAGTCGTGGTTGTATTGTCGGCCATGTATGGCGTGACAGATTTATTGGAAAATGCCATAAAAGCAGCTATCGCCGGTGACGACTACAAGGCCATTCTCGAAAACATACGTCAAAAAGAGCAGGGTCTTCTTCAGGACATGCAAACCTCCGGTTGGGCAAGTCCGCAGGCAACGGAGTTTTTGCAGGTACAACTGAAACGCCTGGAATCCCGTCTGGAAGGTGTGGCCTTGCTGGAGCAATGTCCACCTGCAGTGCAGGCAGAACTTCTCTCAACCGGTGAAGGTTTTACCAGTCGTGTCATGGCTGATCTGTTACAGGCACAAGGCTACTCCACCCTTTGGTCGGAAACCGATGTTTTACCGCTGGCGAATGACAGCTTCACCGATAGCCTGGTGGATATTGAAGCCGCAGCACCCCGTTTGAAGCATACCGTTAGCAGTGAACACAACATCGTGATTCTGCCCGGTTTTTATGGTTGTAATGCCGAGGGTAAACCACAGTTGCTGGGTCGCAATGGCTCGGACTACTCAGCCGCAAGTGTGGCAGCAGCGCTACAGGCCAGGAGTTGCGAGATATGGAAGGATGTTGACGGATTTTTTAGCGCCGACCCGCGTATTGTCGCCGGTGCCAAGGTTCTGGATGAGGTCAGCTATGAAGAAGCCATGGAGTTGTCGTTTTTCGGTGCCAAGGTTATCAGCGCAAAGGCACTAACACCGTTGATGAGCGCCGGTATCCCTTGCGAGATCAAGAACACCTATCATCCTGACCTGCCCGGTACATTGATCCATGCCAATACTGAAAAACCTGCGGTCGTCCGGGGCATTTCACATTTGGATGACGTTGCCAGCATTACCTTGCAGGGGGGCGGTATGCGCGGTCGTGTGGGTGTGGCCCGCCGTGTAATGGAGGCACTGGCCAATCAGTCGATTTCAGTACTGCTGATCGTGCAGTCCTCTTCGGAATACAGTATTACGCTTTGCGTGCGCAGCAGCGATGCGGAGGAAGCGCGTAAAGCCCTGGCAAATGCATTCCATTTTGAACTATTACATGGGTTAATCAGTGATATCTCGCTGATGGATCAGCGCTCGGTGATAACGTTGGTGGGTGATGGAATGCGTCACTACCGCGGAATAGCGGCACGTTTTTTGAGTGCAATATCTGCCGCTGGTGTGAATGTTGAGGTCATTGCCCAGGGTTCTACAGAATGTGCCATAACGGTTGTTGTGCAAAGGAAATCAGCCTACCCGGCATTACGTGCTTGCCACACCGCGTTTTTCAGTCACACAAGTCATATGGACGTCATTTTGCTCGGCTGCGGTAATGTTGGTGCGGCCCTTCTGCAACAGTTTCAAAGCCACGACAGATCATTGACCGCCGGTCACAAGGCCTTGCATGTCCGGGCGATTGCCAATAGTCAAAAATTGCTGGTTGGTCATGACATCGTTGAGTTGGGGTCCTGGCAGCAGGATCTTGAGGATCACGGTACCAGTTGGACCGTTGATGACATTATTGATATCCGCAGGAAGCTTGGCTTGCTTAATCCGACTATTATTGATTGTACCTCGGATGAAGAGCTGGCAAATCAGTACACCAAGTTTCTGGCGAGTGGGTTTAATGTCGTTGCCGCCAATAAAAAAGCCAACACCAGGGACATCGAATATTATCGCGAAATGCGAGCCACTGCCGCCCGCCACTTTCGCAAGTTCATGTACGAAACCAATGTCGGCGCGGGTTTGCCATTTATTGATACCCTGCAATCGCTGATCCGGTCCGGCGATGAACTCAAATCCTTCAGTGGAATTCTGTCCGGATCCCTGTCCGCGATATTTGGCATGCTGGAGGACGGGGTTACATTTTCCCGGGCCGTTGAAATGGCCATGCAACTGGGCTTTACCGAACCCGATCCCAGGGATGATCTTTCCGGTATGGATGTGGCTCGCAAACTATTGATCATCGCACGTGAGGTCGGATTGGATCTTGAGCTTGATGACATCAAGGTTGAACCAGTGATTGAAGATGGCTTTGCAGCGGATGCCGACAGTTCAGAGATCATAAACCACCTGAAAACGCTGGATGATGATTTTGCTGCCAGAATAGACGCCGCAAATGCCGAGGGTAGTGTATTGCGATACGTTGGCCGCATTGAAAATGGTTGTTGTAGTGTCTCCGTGGAAGTAGTGCCGAAATCTGATCCGCTCCGCTTAATACGTGATGGTGAAAATGCACTGGTATTGCATTCCAGGTACTACCAGCCCATTCCCCTGGTGTTACGTGGTTATGGTGCCGGCGCTGAGGTGACTGCTGCCGGTGTGTTTGGAGACCTGTTACGCACAGCCTGGAGACCTTTGGACCTATGAACGGAAAAGTTTTGACGGTGTATGCACCTGCCTCATCCGGTAACATTTCAGTCGGATTTGATGCATTGGGTTTAGCCCTGGCCCCCGTGGACGGTAGCCTCCTGGGTGATTGCGTGAGCATCATTGAAGGTAGACCGGACGACTGGATGCTGTGTGTTGACGGGCCATTTGCACACGCACTGCCGCAGGATCAGGAAGACAATATCGTTATTTCATCCTGCCGCCGCTTTGAGCAGGCCGCCCGTGCGGCAGGCAGCGATGTTCATCCCCTGAATATTACCCTGGACAAACGATTGCCGGTGGGTAGCGGCCTGGGTTCAAGCGCCAGCTCAATCGTTGCGACCCTGGTCGCGCTGAATCGTTACTTTGGCCGCCCGCTGGACCGCCCGGCACTGTTACAACTGATGGCAGAGATGGAAGGCAGTATTAGTGGTGAAGTACACCTCGATAATATCGCCCCGTGCCTGCTCGGTGGATTGCGCTTGTGTATACCCGGTGGTGCCCGTCAGTACAGTTTGCCCTGGCCGGGTCACTGGCAGTCCGTGGTTGCCTGGCCGGGTACGCGGCTGGAAACCCGGTCGGCCAGAGAGGTTTTGCCGAAAAACTATGATCGTAAAACAGTCGTCAATCATGGCGCACAGTTTGCCTTGTTCGTGCATCAGCTTCATCAGGGCGACGCAAGATCGGCGGCAAACTGCCTGGTAGATTTACTGGCTGAACCCTATCGAAAGACATTGTTGACTGGTTTCGAGACAGCACGGGCTGAGATGGTGAGGATGGGGGCATTGGCGATGGGCATTTCCGGTTCGGGCCCAACGGTATTTTGTATTGTTGACGACAGCCGTACTGCCGAAGCTGCCGCCGAATGGCTGCAACATCATTACATGCGAAATGAAACCGGCTTTGTACACATTTGCAGGGCGGACCTAGCCGGTGCCCGGGAAGTTTGACCAAACCCTTCAAAGCAGGACATTTACTTAAATGCAGTTCATTAATATTAGTCACCCCGAGCAAAAGGTAACATTCCCCCAGGCTGTTATTACCGGGCTTGGTAAAGGTCAGGGCCTGTTTTTTCCTGAGCATCTTGCACCCCTGGATAATATCCCGGCCTTGCTGGAGTTGGACTTTGTTGATCGCAGCAGAATTATATTGCAGTACCTGGTTGGTGACGCGATGCCGACCCATGTTTTGCAGATGTGCGTCGAGGAGGCATTTAATTTTCCGGTCACACTGGCACCTGTTTCCAGTCATGTTCATGCCCTTGAGCTTTTCCATGGTCCATCACTTGCGTTCAAGGATTTTGGTGCACGTTTTATGGCGCAATGCCTGGCGAGCTTCCGGACAGAACAACGCACGACAATCCTGACAGCTACTTCCGGTGATACCGGAGCAGCCGTAGCACTCGCGTTTTACGACCAGCCTGGAATCGATGTAGTGGTGCTGTACCCCAAAGGCAAAGTAACACCCTTGCAGGAGAAACTGTTCTGCACATTGGGTGGCAATATCAAGACCATTGCCATTGAAGATGATTTTGATGCCTGTCAGCAGTTGGTCAAACAGTCATTTGACGATCAGCAACTGGTCGGCTCGCTTGGGCTCAACTCAGCCAATTCGATCAATGTGGCCCGTTTGCTGGCACAGGTTTGTTATTATTTTGAAGCAGTTGCAAATTTACCCCGTGGAACCGAGCCCGTATTCAGCGTCCCCAGTGGCAACTTCGGTAATGTAACTGCCGGCTTATTGGCCCGTGCGCTGGGTTTGCCGATGAAGCGTATGATTGCCGCTACCAATCGCAATGATACGGTACCCAGGTTCTTTGAATCAGGTAAATGGGAGCCAAGACCAACGGTGGCTACATTAACCAATGCCATGGATATTTCACTTCCAAACAATTTTCCCCGGGTACTGGAACTGGAGAAGCGCCACGGTTTGCCACTGCAGGATTTGCTGACATCATTTTCCATCAATGACGATGAAACAAAAGAAGCGGTACGAGCACTTGATGCAGAGTCTTACCTGGCTGATCCGCACAGTGCGTTGGCCTGGAAAGCACTGACAGACAGCCTGGGAGACAATGAAACCGGGGTGTTTTTGTGTACCGCGCATCCGGCCAAGTTCAGGGAGACCATTGAAGACACATTACAACGGCCCGTGATGCTGCCTGAAGCCCTGGAAAAAGTATCTGAAAAGGAAGTTTTGAGTATCGGGATGCCAGCTGATTTCAATTTATTACGCGAGTATTTATTGAAAAAATAAAAAACTTGTATATTTACCAACTTTTTTCCTCAACGATTGTTTTATATCACAAGGGGGGGATTGTTTTTCTCCAAAAACGTGGCTCCGGGTAAAACCGGAGCTTTTTTTTAGCCTGGAAAAAGGTTGCCCCGACTCTCGAAAATGGTGAAGGAGGACTAAAAACACCAGTAAATAAGAGCCGGGGACTTTTCGAACGATACAGTGACCTGTAGTCCCTTACCTGACCAGATCCGTCTGGTCTTTCACTATTGAGCCAGCTTTCCTGGCTACAGACGTTAATAAAAATAGTCCCGGTTTCAGCGCAGGTGAAAGGGGGGGAGGAATTCACCTGGGAATAACGAAACCGGGACATAATTGTGGTAGCGGGCGTTTGCTACCGAAATCCCCCAAAACTTAAAAAAATCTCCTGAGTCTCAACCAAATATCATGACAATATTGACTGCGATGGCGAGAACTGAACCGGCAACCACCAACCGCATGATATTTTTCATCACTAATTGCTCCATATTCATACTCCTCGTTATTGCCTTGTTTCCAATTCAAATGATGCATGCTCTATGATCATCAGTTTTCTTTCTGCCAACTCGCAGGCATGCAACATTCGTTCGGTTGCTTGTTCGGAAATAGATCCTCTCCGGCTCTCTATCATGTAGCGCCAAAACTCAATTTCCGCCTGCAACATATTTTCTTCAGTTTCCATTGCTGCCTGTTCCGTCAGCGGTGTCATTCGATGGACGTACTTTATGCAAGAGCAGAGAGTTCCGCTTGACCAACGTGGACAATCAGTTGACCTAAGTTGCAGGGTGATTAAGAATGATGTGATGTTTAGCCAGAACCATTACAGGTAATCGTCCGGATGTCAGTTTTTGCACCCAGCATGATCATTTTGTGGAAGACGATCGAATCTTACGGGATTGACCCTGAACCGTTGTTTGAGGCTGAGAACATCAGGCCGAAGTTGCCTATTGACCCTTCCATGCGTATGCCATATGAAAAAATTGACCGGATTCGGGCAAAAGCGTTCGAACTCTGTAATGATGAGGCGATAGGTATCAGGGCGGCTTCGGTTTATTCAGCTTCACACCTGGGCGCACTGGGCTACGCCTGGCAGGCAAGCCTGACCCTGAGAAATGCCTTCACAAGACTGGAACGTTTTATTCGGGTCGTAAACGATAAAGCGATTGTTCTTGTTGAGAACCTGGACGATAACATGGTCGTCACCATCCGCTTAGATGTACCCAGTGAAAGCTTGTCAGCACGGGACGACAGTGCCCTGGCGATAATCACCAGGATGTGTAAGTTGGTTTACGGGGATCGTTTTCGTTTAGAGGGTGTGAACTTTAAACACCCGACACCACGTGACCTTAAGCCCTATTTTGAATTTTTTGCCTGTCAATTAAACTTTGATCAGGCTGACAATCAGTTATTGATACCTTTGTCTATTGCAGATGACCTGATGGTTGGTGCAAACCCTGAACTGGCCTTGCTCAATGACCAGGTGGTTACACGCCGCCTGGCGCTTCTGGACCGCAACGACATCGTCGCAAGAGTGCAATCAGCGTTGATGGAACAATTACCAAATGGTCAGGTCAGTGATGATTCAGTAGCTGCTGCATTGCATATGTCGGTACGGACGATGCATCGCAAACTGGCGGAGGTGAATCAGAACTTCAGGGCCCTGCTGGTCGAAATGCGCCGTAACTTGGCTGAACTCTATATCATGGATAACAGCCTGACCCTGACGGAAATTTCCCTGCTGCTTGGATTCTCCGAGCCAAGTTCTTTTTCACGCGCCTTTAAAAGTTGGACAGGCTCGGCACCCAGCGAAATAAGACAGGCCCGTTCGGATGATGCATAACAAAAACTTACCCTAACCGGGGTTGATGACTTTTTCCGCAGCATCCCGTATCTCCGGCCACGCTTTGAGTACAGTTGCAAAATCACCCCAGATGCTTTTCCAGAAACTGATTAACTCGTCACTCTCCATGTCTGCAGGTAAGCCCTTGACCTTGAAGTCGGGACGACTGGCCCTGTCCAAATCAATATCCAGTTGTGATATACCGTTTCGCAGGTAGTTCTGCCAATTAACCGGAGTTGTTTCGGTCGTTTCCAATAATGTGCTGAGGTGTTGGAGACGCTCAGCATTGCTACGCAACCTGCTGTCGCGGTACATGGATGTCAACGAATCCACACTTGCGCCGGCCATGTCATTGAACCACGTTGATAAACTCGACAGGCGATCAAGCGGAGAGGTTGATTCGCATGAGGACTTGTATTCGACAATTTTTTCAATGAAAAACCTTGGAAACGAATCAGCCGGCTTGAAATCCAGGTCCTTGTCAAGCCACTGGCGGCCAGGTATCGGCAAATGCGGTATCGCCCATGGGTAATCCAGTGTCACGCTGGTTGGAAAAATAATATCCAGCATGTAGCCGAACAAGCGGTCCTCTCCACGCATGATGGGTAAATAGGGCGGTAACATCTCGCGGTTATCAAAGCCGGTGATGGGTGACATGTTGGAATGGGGCGCAAAATGTGGATGGTTTCGTCCACTCCAGACCTGACGGGTACTAAGCGCATCAGTCGTTGATTTAGCTGACGCCAGCATTTGCTTGAGTGAGGACGGCGCCATATCAGGAAGCCAGGTGTTATTACTGGTGCCAGGGCAGCCAAGTGATCCACACTCGGTGACCATAACGACTGACTCGGGACTTAACTCACTCAGTTGCAATGCTGTTGCATTGGTGAAGCCGGCAGGTTTTAAGTGATTCTCTCCCAGCACTTCCAACGCCCCTGAAACGGTCAGGCCAAGACATTGCATATGCCGGTTGATGGGGTCAGGATTCATTTCTTGTCGCAGAAACGCCCATTCCTGTTCGTTACCAAAAAATGCTGCTTCCCGTGGGTCGTCAGAAAAAGCAATATCGGGTTTTTGTCGGGGTGGGTTGTACAAATCGCACACAACATCATCATCGATCATCACCAGGCGACGACCACAGGACAGCAACAAGGCCAGGTTGCGGGACAAACCGGACGTCCAGTGGTCTTTCCAACGGGACGGGTCCGCCAGAAAATGAATGGCATATTCGTGTTCCGGTAACTGGTTGACGAGCTTGGTGAGTAAAGATTGCTGCTCGGCCCGGCCAAAACACTCAATCGGGACAGCAAGCCTGGAAGCAAACTGGTCTGTCAGAGCCTGGTTCTGGCTGATGTTCTCGGGTTTACGGGAGTCATCTATCACGTACAGGCGATGGAGCTTCTCGGTATCGCAATTGGCGGCGATGGACTCAAGTAAGCGCTCCAGTGCCTGTGGTCGCTCCCAGGTTAATATAGCTACAACCGGCGCGCCTGTTCCTCTTTCCAATTCCTTGTTTTCAGCTTTTTGTTTTAGCCTGTCACAGGCACTTTTTGCTGATAGCATGATGCCGTTATCAAGCATGCTTTTGAGAACTTTACGGATATCATCCTGTTGGCCCTGCATGCCGGGGTTAAGCTCAATGATGGTCGCCGTATGCTGATCCAGGGTTTTAAATTGCCGACAGCGCAACAAGGAAGCATAAACTTCGGGTTTGACCATCGCACGCTGGCCATTCCGGGTATTGTGCAATAACAAGTTTCCACCGGGTAAGGGGTAGGCCTGGCAAAGGTCAAAAGCGATCCAGTCGGGTAACGCTTTGAAGGCGTTATCCTGGTTGACTATCGTGCCCAGCGAAAACCCCTTCGAATCACTCATTATGTGAGTCCTTTGTTTCCGCCAGTTGGCGGCAATACTCACGACAACCGACGACTGAGAGGTATGGTTCGGAGGTATTGTAAGAAAGACGGTAGGCATGTTGCTCTGCCTGGGCCTTCATCTGCACCTGGTCCTGATTGGAGAATTCGGACACGACTTCCATCACTAACTTTTCGGCTTTGTCGCATTGTTCAATATCAAAACCGTAGAGACGTGGTTTTACTTCCGGCATTTTGTAAATACGCTGACAGAACATGACCTGTCCCCATTCATCCTTGGTCCTGGTCCAGTCAGGCGAGCCATCATCCTGAGCGGTCAGTGATGCTGTAAATAAGGTCAGAGGAATAATGCAAAAAATTTGGTGACGTAACCCGGATAAGTACATAATTTGCTTTTCTGCCTGAATAGCCTACGCATTGGTTAAGTTGAGATTGTAAGGTAGGAGGCAGTTGCTGTCCTGCAAAAAAAAGCAGATGTTTCAAATTGAAACATCTGCTTTTACTTACCCTGTACTTGCCCCAAAGCGCTTAATCATATTTCAGCGAGAGAATCCGTTGCTGCCAACAGCAAACTATTCTCTTCCCCTAAGCTTTATGTATGACCGCCCGGAGTACAGCGGGTGGCGAAATCTTGTGTCTAACGACCGCCGGATAATTGGGTGTATACCAACTGGCAACCATGCAGATTTTGTTTTTGTCACCCCCGCAAAAACTTCTGCCAACGGTCCAAGGATACTCCAAGGCATTAAATAAATCTACCATCAATGGGTTTTTAAGAAATATTCCTAATGGCTTTCAATGCGCTTAAATGGGCGCCGACCAGTACCGGACTCACCTCCCTATGTAAAAAAGCCGGGCCTTATCTGAGGTCCGGCTGAATAGCGGAGAGAAAAGTCATAGTACAGTTGGAGTGGAAGTCGTTGCATTTGGCTTCGAATCCGCGCGGGACTGAGGGTATAAATGTTTACAGGCAATGCGACAAACCGAGAAATAATTATCATTGAAACGAATAAAATGATTCCGGAATGCGACGACTAACCTTAAAAACCCGGGCAGGTTCATTGGAATACACCATCACGCACCGACCGAGGGTAACGAAACGTTTGCATATGGAACTGGATGAACAGGGCAACCTGGTGATTGTAGCACCCCGTCATTGGCCTGAAACGCATATCAGAACCACCCTGTCCCAGAATACATCCCGGATAGAACGCTTTCTCGTCAGGGCCCGCCAGCGGCAACTGGAGCCATTGCTTTATGAAAACGGTGAACTGCATTTCTACCTTGGTGAACGCTACCCTTTGGCGATTTACCCGGGTTCGGGTCGTAAAGTCAGCGTTGTTTTTGCTGAAAACAAACTTCGTATAGAGAGTAAACAGCACCAATCAGAAACTATCCGGGCGGCGTTACAGGCCTGGTACCAAAAGCAGGCCCTGAAGGTCTTTAGCGAACGCTTACAGATAATCGCAGGCAGGGCAGACTGGGTGGACGGGCGACTGGTCCCGTTGAAACTGAGAAGGATGAAACGCACGTGGGGTAACTGCTCTTCGCATGGGATCATCAAGCTGAATACACACTTGATCAAGGCGCCCTTGCCTGTCATTGATTCTGTCATTGCCCATGAACTTTGCCACCTGCAAGAGATGAATCATGGCAGGGCATTCTATGCCTTGCTTGAGCGTTTGAACCCCGACTGGCGGGTAGACCGCCTGAGATTGCGGTCAGAAGGGAATCTTTATCTGTTATAGACCCACAACAGTGACGACCTGATAAACTCAATAAACCATTTAAATCAGGCAAATGCCTGCTTTGGCAGGTTTTTATTACCGGCCATTCCTAGTCGCTGTTTTTTCTGACATATAAGCCATCAAACCAGACCGTCCACTCCTGGCTTTCAGGATCCTGCTGCTCAAAAAACTGGCGTACGCTGCCATCTGTATTGGCTGTCCAGGTGCCCCGAAAAGCCTGGCTTTTACCCGTCTTGTAATAGTTGATTTTGCCAGTCAGAACCATTGAACCGGATTCGTTCAAACCACCCGTGTAATCAATCGAATAACCACCGGCCACCCATAACTGACGCCATTGATCCTCCACTGCATCGTAATAGTTCATGCTGCTGCCTGTACCGCCTTGCAGATTGGTCCAGTTTTCCATGATCAGGCAGTTTTTGTGATGTTTGGTGATGGAGTTGGTGCCCTGAAGCTGCCGCTCATCGTTATTTGCATAAACATTCCACTCACCGACCCAGAAATCAAAATCATTAAAACTTTTCAACGACTCACATACGGGTTTGGGCGGTGCCGGATTTTCAGCGGATTGTTCATCAGCGAGTGTTGTTGTTGCGAAAAACAATGTAACGAGTGCTACGCGAATGGTCTTCATCAATGTCTTCATCTTGTGATTTCTCTTGATTGCACAGTGGCACTTTCAGTTTATTTATAAGGCAAACCGACAGCCAAATACATGTGTCTGCGCTAAAAAGAGTGATGAAAGCGTCGCTTTTTAGCTTTTCTGAAGTTTTTGTTTTGCAGAATTGTTCATTTAGCGGAATGAATTTGCCAGTTTTATTTTCAATAAGTCTCTAATTGCACTTAATAGGGGCTTTTCAAAAAGTCATCACCGTGTAGGATAGGTGATTCCGCTGCAAAATAACCGCAAGGTATAAAATGCAGGGCATTTGACACTTACATTGAAAAGTAGAACACCGAATATGGAACAACGCGAACACACCAAAGGCCTGTATCAACCGGAGCGCGCTAAAGACAGTTGCGGATTCGGGCTAATTGCTCATCAGCATGGCGAGGTAAGTCATGAGTTGATCAGTACTGCTTGCAAGGCACTGGCGCGAATGACGCACCGGGGTGCTATTGCGGTCGATGGCAAGACCGGAGATGGTTGTGGTGTGCTGATGCGGTTTCCAAAGTCATTTTTCAAAAAGGTGGCAAAAGAGGAAGGCATGAGGCTGGGCCGGGTTTTTGGAGTCGGTATGGTGTTCATGAATGCAGATCCAGAAATTGCTGCGCGATCACGCAAGATTTTAAAAAAGCACATTAAGAATGAAACACTGAGTATTGCCGGTTGGCGTCGCGTACCGACCAACCCATCGGTATGTGGTCAAACGGCGCTGGATTCCATGCCGTGTATTGAGCAGGTATATGTCAATGCACCTCCAGGCTGGGGACCCCACGATGTTGAGCGGCGACTTTTCGTCGCCCGGCGCATGGCTGCAGCTGAAAATATGAATCTGGATCAGCCGGACAAAATGTTCTACGTGGCTGCGTTTTCCAACCTGACAGCCGTATATAAAGGTCTGGTTATGCCGGAAAATCTGCCGGAATTCTACCCTGACCTGAAAGACCCACGGCTTAAGAGCTCTATCTGTCTGTTTCATCAGCGATTTTCAACCAATACCCTTCCAGACTGGAGATATGCCCAGCCTTTCCGCTTCCTGGCGCACAATGGTGAGATCAATACCATTGAGGGCAACCGCAGCTGGTCGGAGGCAAGGACACCCAAGTTCCAGACCCCTTTATTACCTGACCTGCAGAAGATTCGTCCGCTGGTTAACCAGCAAGGCTCGGATTCATCCTCGCTGGATAATATGCTGGAGTTGTTTCTTGCTGGCGGCATGGATGTATTCCGTGCCATGCGTATCCTGATCCCGCCTGCGTGGCAGGCGGAACCTGACATGTCAGCGAAACTCCGGTCATTCTACGAGTTCAATTCAATGCATGTTGAACCCTGGGATGGCCCTGCGGGTATCGTTATGACCAATGGCCGGGTAGCGACCTGCAACCTGGATCGTAACGGTTTGCGTCCTGCACGTTATGTGATCACAAAAAATAACTGGATTACGCTGGCATCTGAAGTTGGTGTTTGGGATTACAAAGAAGCCGATGTTGTTGAGAAGGGCCGTGTCGGACCGGGTGAGATGTTTGTCGTTGATACGCAACTTGGCAATGTGTGGCGCTCGCGCGAAATTGATGACGCACTAAAATCACGCCATCCCTACGGTGACTGGCTAGCCGAGAATATCATTCGCATCTCCAGCAATGATGAGCAGGAAGAAACCGCTGCCCAGGTCTATATGAAAGAGGCCAGCCAGGATCTGCCGGTATTTCAAAAGCTTTTTGGGATCAGCAACGAAGAACGTGAACATGTGCTCAGGGTAATGGCTGAAAACTCCGAGGAAGCGACCGGCTCAATGGGTGATGATACCCCGATTGCCGTGTTGTCACGAAAATCCCGCCCCGTCTACGATTATTTTCGTCAGCAGTTTGCGCAGGTGACCAACCCTCCGATTGATCCTTTACGGGAGCAGTCCGCGATGTCGCTTGAGACCCTTTTCGGTCGGGAACACAACATCTTCCAGGAGACCAGTACGCAGGCACACCGTGTTGTGTTGCCGTGGCCTGTGCTGAATGTAGTGAAGTATCGCAAACTGCTTGAACTGGACCAGCGCTGGTATCGTAACCAGACATTCAGTCTTAATTATGATCCGCAGGAAGGTTTGCAGTCGGCTTTGAAGCGGCTCTCTGATGAGGTGTCAGAATCAGTTGCCAGCGGTACGGTCGTCATCGTGCTCACCGATCGTGATATCGACCGGAACAGCTTACCGATGCATGCGGCCCTTGCAACCGGTGCCGTACACCAGCGGTTGATTAAGGATGGTCTGCGCTGTGATTGCAACATTATCATTGAGACTGGAAGCGCACGTGATTCGCATCATTTTGCCGTGTTATTCGGGCTTGGGGCAACCGCTGTTTATCCGTACCTTGCCTTCCAGGTTATCAATGACCTGCATTCGCGTGGTGCACTCAAGGGTGATTTGCTGCAGCACCGTAAGAACTATCGGCGCGGTGCGCGAAAAGGTCTGCTCAAGATACTTTCAAAAATGGGTATTTCCTGTGTCACCAGCTACCGTGGCGCACAATTATTCGAGGCTACCGGCCTGGGTAAGGAGATCACGGACCTTTGTTGTCCTGGAGCTGCAGGTAACATCGGTGGTGCCGGATTTCGCGAGATCCAGTCCGATCAGCAGGAACTGGCCCGGGATGCCTGGAATTTTGGTCAGCCCATAACCCAGGGTGGATTGCTTAAATTCACATGGAATGGTGAATACCATGCTTACAATCCGGATGTTGTCACTTCGTTGCAAAAAGCAGTGCAAAGTGGCAATCAGCAGGATTATGCGGTTTTCGCACGTCTGGTTAACGAACGTCAGCCGGCGGCATTACGTGACCTGTTAAAGCTGCGGCCGGCGGAGAAACCCGCACCGATTGAAAATGTTGAGCCGGCGAAGAAGCTGTTTCCTCGCTTTGATACTGCAGCCATGTCGATAGGCGCCCTGTCACCCGAGGCGCACGAGGCCCTGGCAGTTGCAATGAACACCTTGGGTGGTCACTCAAACTCCGGCGAAGGCGGTGAAGACCCTGCGCGTTTTAACACCAATCGAAATTCCCGTATCAAGCAGGTTGCGTCCGGCCGTTTCGGCGTCACCGCGCATTACCTGGTTAACGCCGACATCCTGCAGATCAAGGTAGCGCAAGGTGCCAAACCGGGTGAGGGCGGGCAACTTCCGGGTCATAAGGTTTCTGCTCAAATCGCTGCCTTACGTCACGCGGTGCCGGGTGTCACCCTGATTTCTCCGCCCCCACATCATGATATTTACTCAATTGAAGATCTTGCACAGCTGATCTTCGATCTTAAGCAGGTAAACCCGGATGCCATGGTGTCAGTGAAACTGGTTGCTTCGCGTGGCGTGGGAACCATTGCCGCCGGTGTGGCCAAGGCTTATGCAGACTGCATCACCATTGCCGGTCATGATGGTGGCACAGGAGCCAGTCCATTGACCTCGGTGAAGTATGCCGGATCACCCTGGGAAACCGGCTTGCCTGAGGCACACCATGCACTGGTCGAAAACGGTTTGCGTGATCGGGTTCGTCTGCAGGTGGATGGCGGTCTTAAGACCGGTCTTGATGTCATCAAGGGTGCCATTCTGGGTGCTGACAGTTTTGGGTTTGGTACCGGGCCAATGGTTGCGCTGGGTTGCAAATACCTTCGTATCTGCCATCTGAACAATTGCGCCACCGGTATCGCTACCCAGGATGAACAACTACGTAAGGAACATTTCCACGGCTTACCCGAACTGGTGATGAACTACTTTCGTATGATTGCGCAAGAGGTGCGTGAACACCTGGCTTACCTGGGTTTTGAAAAACTCGAAGATATCATTGGACGCAGTGACCTGCTGGAAAAAATCGAACCGCTGACCGATAAGCAGGCTTGCATTGATCTCAATCCGATTCTGGCCAGCGCGGGTGCTGCCGGTATGAAGGGCGGCGGCTACCAGGGTATCCGCAACCATCCGCATGACCGCGGTGAACTCAATGCACGCATTGTCACCGGGCTTGGCCAGGCACTCGAGATGCGCGAAAGCACAGACCTGTCTTTTGATATCCACAATTATGATCGCTCCGTTGGTGCCAGCCTGGCAGGGGAGATAGCCAGGCGTTACGGCCGAGACGGTCTGGAAGGCGCACAATTTAACCTTACTTTTACCGGTACCGCGGGGCAAAGTTTCGGTGTGTGGGCCACAAAAGGCATGCATTTTCGATTGTTTGGTGATGCCAATGACTACGTTGGCAAGGGCATGGGCGGCGGGCGAATCGCCATCTCACCAACCCGGGAATCAGGCATTGTTGCTAAACGCAGTGCCATTATCGGCAACACTTGTCTGTATGGAGCAACCGGGGGTGAACTGTATGCAGCAGGGCAAGCCGGCGAACGCTTCGCAGTGCGCAATTCCGGTGCCACCGCTGTTGTCGAAGCCGTGGGCTATCATGGTTGTGAATATATGACCAGTGGTATCGTCGTTGTTCTCGGTCGTACAGGAGCCAATTTTGCTGCGGGCATGACCGGTGGGCGGGCGTTTGTGCTTGATATCAATGAAGATTTTGAAAGTCGTTGTAACCCGGCCCAGGTCACCGTATCCCGCTTGAATACAGACGAGGGCAGTGCAGACAAGGCCCTGTTGCAATCATTGATTGCGGCGCACGTACGTTATACCGGTAGTGATTGGGGGCAACGTATCCTGGATAATTTTGAACACTTTATGCTCAAATTCAGGGTCGTAGATCCGAAGCGGGAAAACCTGAAACCACAGGCAACCGCCGCGCCGCTGAGGGTAGTTGGATGAGTAAGCTCAATATACGCACGAAATTTGAATTCATTGATCGTGAGCGTGCTAACCCGCACAAGCGTTCCATGGAGTCGCGCAAGCACGAGTTTATCGAGATCTATGATGCTTTCCAACAGCCCGAAGGTGAGGCACAGGCAGAACGTTGTATCGCCTGCGGTAACCCCTACTGTCAGTGGAAGTGTCCGGTCCATAATTACATTCCGGACTGGCTCAAGCTGGCTGCAGAAGGCCGGATCATTGAAGCTGCTGAACTGGCGCATCAGACGAACAGCCTGCCTGAAATTTGCGGCCGTATATGTCCGCAGGATCGTCTTTGTGAAGGTGCCTGTACACTTAATACCGGCTATGGTGCGGTGACCATTGGTGCCGTTGAGCGGCACATCACCGATACCGCTTTTGCTCAAGGCTGGCGACCGGATCTTTCAGGTGTTGTAGCCAGTGGTCACACGGTGGCCATTGTAGGTGCCGGGCCAGCCGGTTTGGCCTGTGCGGATGTGCTTGCACGAAATGGAGTTAAATCCATCGTGTATGACAGGCACCCGGAAATTGGCGGTCTGCTGTCTTTCGGAATTCCGGAGTTTAAACTAGAGCACAAGGTCATCAAAACCCGTCGCCGGATACTTGAGGGTATGGGTATCGAGTTTGTATTGAATACCGATATAGGCGGGGACGTCTCTTTTAGTGATCTGCTTGAAAACCATGATGCGGTATTCCTTGGCCTGGGCACCTATACACCGATGACAGGCGATATGCCGGGTGAGGATGCTAACGGTGTTTACCGGGCACTGGATTACCTGATCGGCAATACCAAGTCATTGCTTGATATGCCTGCTGGTGAGCATGATTTTATCGACCTGAAAGGTCAGCGGGTGGTGGTGCTGGGTGGTGGTGATACCGCAATGGACTGTGTACGTACAGCAATACGCCAGGGCGCCACTGAAGTTCATTGTCTGTACCGCCGTGATCGTGAAAACATGCCCGGTTCACAAAACGAAGTGGATAATGCTGTGGAAGAGGGTGTGCAGTTTCGCTTTAATGTCCAGGGCCTTGAGGTTATTGAAAGTCAGGGTAAGGCAACTGCAGTTAAAGTGGTTGAAACCCGTCTTGGTCAGCCAGATGAATCCGGTCGTCAACGCCCGCAAGCTGTTGAGGGTAGCGAGACTGATATCAGGGCCGACGCCGTGATTGTCGCTTATGGTTTTCAGGCTTCCCCGGAAAACTGGTTCGAAGAGCACGAGATTCACACCAATGAGTGGGGGCTTGTAGATGCGGGTGAAAATGACGGGTTTCCCTTCCAGACCAGTAACCCGAAGGTTTTTGCAGCGGGTGACATGGTACGTGGTGCCGATCTGGTTGTCACCGCTATCGCCGATGCCCGCAAAGCCGCAGAAGGTATTGTTAAATACCTGACCAAGTAACTGCAAAACGGAGGGCCTGGGCTCTCCGTTTGGTTTTGAGGTACGAACTGTTTAATGATGCGTTATATTTAAATAACCCTGCCGAAAAAAATATGAAAATAACCAAGCTGGACCAGTTAAAAATTGAGCGTGAACCGGAAGTAGAGTCGCACCCTAGGCGCTGGCCGATTCCGGTTTTAATCGCCGTGATATTGGCGGGAGCCGCATACTGGTTCTTTATGAAACCGGAAGCAGCCATTCAAGTCCGCACGGCAATTGCTCGAGAGGTTTCCAGTCAAACGGCAAGTACGGTGTTGAACGCATCCGGTTATGTAACCGCCCGGCGGCAGGCGACAGTTTCTTCCAAGTTTACCGGCAAGGTCGTGGAAGTATTGATTGAAGAGGGTATGCAGGTAGAACAAGACCAGGTGCTCGCCCGTCTTGATGACTCCAATGTAGCCACCGCTTATGCCCTGGCAGAAGCGCAATTAAGGTCAGCAGAGACGTCACTCAAAGAGACCCAGGCACTGTTGAATGAGGCCCGTGCCATTTTCAAGCGTACCCGGAACCTGGTGGACCGGGGTTTATCCAGCGAGGCAGAAATGGATCGTGCCCGGGCGGGGTCCGAATCATTGGCTGCTCAACTTGAACGCAAGCAGGCGGATGTACGGGTTGGGGAAAAGCAGCTTGATGTCTACCGCCAACAACTGGAGGACACCATTATCCGGGCGCCGTTTGCAGGCGTGGTGGTCGCAAAAAATGCCCAGCCCGGTGAAATGATTTCACCTGTCTCCGCCGGTGGCGGATTCACACGAACCGGCATCGGCACCATTGTTGACATGAGCTCGCTGGAGATCGAAATCGACGTGAATGAGGCCTATATCAACCGGGTGAAACCAGGTCAGAAAATTGTGGCCACCCTCGATGCTTATCCCGACTGGTCGATCCCCAGTCATGTCATTGCGATCATACCCACGGCCGACAGGCAACGCGCCACGGTTGAAGTCCGTGTGGGCTTTGATCAACTGGATCCACGAATCCTGCCGGATATGGGTGTGAAAGTGGCATTCCAGGAGGAAGGCAGTGCAGCTACCTCCGGCCGGGCCGGCGTATTGCTTCCGCAATCCGCGATCAGTGAAAAGAATGGCAAGCAGTATGTTTTGCTCGTTATTGACGGTGTGGTTGAACGACGAGCAATTGCAACGGCGGGAGAGCGTGGTAAAGAAGTGCTCATCACCTCCGGTCTTTCCGGTGGTGATAAAGTAGTATTGAATGCTCCTGCAAGTTTGGAAACAGGAACACGGGTAAGGGAAACAAGTGAATGAATAGCAATCACCTGGTAAAAGTCAGCGGCGTGGACAAGGTTTTTAAACGCGGCTCAGAAGTTATCCATGTGCTGGGCGGGCTTGATCTGGAGATTCCGAATGGAGAGTTCCTGGCGCTGATGGGCCCTTCCGGTTCCGGCAAATCCACATTGTTGAACCTGATTGGTGGCCTGGACCGGCCAAGCGAAGGCACGGTTGAGGTTGGCGGAAAGCGTATCGATAAGTTATCAGACCGCAAACTGGCAGGCTGGCGTGCGCGGCATGTCGGACTGGTTTTTCAATTCTATAACCTGATGCCGGTTCTCTCCGCACAGAAAAACGTTGAATTACCCTTGTTGCTGACCAAGCTTTCCAAGGCGGAACGTAAAAAACGTGCGGCCCTGGCATTGGATATTGTCGGTCTGTCCCACCGGGCCGGCCACTATCCCCGTCAATTATCCGGTGGTGAACAGCAACGCACTGGTATTGCACGTGCGATCGTTACAGATCCGACACTGTTGCTTTGTGATGAGCCGACGGGTGATCTCGATAGAAAATCCGGTGATGAAATCCTGGACTTGCTGCAGGCCCTGAATAAAGAACAGGGTAAAACGATCATCATGGTGACACATGATATTCACGCCGCAGCCAGGGCGACAAGGACACTGCACCTGAACAAGGGCCAACTCAGCACCGAAGCGGTTGATTGAGTATGAGTAAGCATATTAAACCGTTATACAGGCCCGCATTGAGGGCTAATCCATGAAATATTTCTACTTGATTTTCTCCAGTCTCAAGCGCAAAAAACTGCGTACCGGCCTTACCATTTTGTCAATCATGGTGGCGTTCATATTGTTCGGTTACCTGACCGCCATCCGCCAGGCGTTTGATGCGGGTGTGGAGGTTGCCGGGGCCGATCGCCTGATCGTACGACACAAGGTCTCATTGATCCAACTTCTACCTCAGAGCTACGAGGCCAAGATCGAGAGAATTGATGGTGTAGATAACGCCACGCATTCCACCTGGTTTGGGGGGGTTTACCAGGAACCAAAAAATTTCTTTGCGCAGATGCCAATCGTGCCCGAGGAACTTTTTGATATGTATCCGGAGTTTGTAATCAGTGATGAGCACAAGGCTGCCTGGCTGGAGACACGCAGTGGCGTACTGGTGGGGCGTGGATTGATGGATCGTTTCGATTGGAAACTGGGTGACAGAATACCCATCAACGCCACGATCTGGGGCAAGAAGGATGGTGGCCGGACCTGGGAATTTGACCTGGTGGCTGTCTATGACGGGGCAGAGAAAGGCACTGATACAAGTCAGTTCTTTATCCGTTATGACTTTTTTGATGAAACCCGCGCCAATGGCCAGGGATTAGTAGGTTGGTATACCGTGCGGATTTCCGATCCTGAAAGGGCGGCCGAGGTCGCGGCGGCCATTGATGCCGAATTTGCCAACTCTGCCCAGGAAACCAAGGCCGAACCTGAGGGTGCGTTTATCCAGGGTTTTGCCAACCAGATCGGAAATATTGGTTTTATCATCATGTCGATCATGTCAGCGGTGTTTTTCACCATCCTGTTGGTGGCCGGTAACACGATGGCCTATACGGTTCGTGAACGGACCAATGAACTGGCGGTATTGAAAGCCATCGGTTTTACCGATCGGGGTGTACTCGGACTGGTACTTGGTGAGTCATTGGCTTTAACACTTGTGGGCGGGGTTCTCGGTCTCGGCCTGGCCTGGTTGCTGGTTTCCATGGGTGATCCCACTGATGGATCATTTCCAGTCTTTTATTTGCCGACCTACGACCTCTTCCTGGGCTTAGTCCTGATTGTAGCAATGGCATTTATCGCCGGCATTGTCCCCGCATTGCAGGCACAAAAACTGCAAATTGCAGATGCGTTGAGGAGATGAGCAGTGTTTAACTGGATATCGCAGGTTGTTTCGGTCACACGCTTCAGCATTCTCTCCCTGCCACAACGCAAGGGATCTTCAGCGGCTGCCTTACTCGGTATTGCCGGTGTCGTGGCGGTTATGGTCGGGGTGCTGTCCATTGCCCAGGGTGTTTTAAAGACCATGCAAAGCTCTGCCGGTGACAACAACGCAATTGTGCTACGTAGCGGCGCTGACTCGGAGATGATGAGTGGGCTTGGAGGTGATGATGCCCGTATCATTGCCGAGGCTCCGGGTATTGCCCGGGATGCCTCCGGCGCCATCGCATCGCCGGAATTGTTCGTGATTATCAACATGCCGATGCAATCTACAGGCACGGATGCGAATGTTCCATTACGCGGTGTGCAGGCAAGCGCCATGACCGTGCGGGAAAGTTTTAAACTGATAGAAGGTCGTATGTTTGAGTGGGGACTCAACGAGGTCATTGTCGGCAAGGGTGCACGTGACCAGTTCGCCGGTCTTTCTGTCGGTTCAAGTATTGAAGTTGGCCAGGAGAAATGGCCTGTCGTGGGTGTGTTTGAAGCGGATGGAGGCTTGTCTGAGTCAGAAATCTGGGTTGATGCGGCGGTATTGCAACCGGCCTACCGGCGTGGTAATTCCTACCAGGCGGTGTATGCAAAACTGAACACCAGGGAATCGTTTGATGAATTCAAAGACAGCCTGACCAGCGATCCACGTCTGAATGTTAAAGTGATGCGCGAATCCGAATATTACGATTCCCAGTCAACCACGGTGTACAACCTGATCACGGGCCTCGGAACCATCATCGCTATCATCATGGGTCTGGGTGCCGTTTTTGGTGCGTTAAATACGATGTACACGGCGGTTTCGAGTCGAACCCGTGAAATAGCCACCCTTCGGGCGCTGGGTTTCCGTTCGGGTCCGGTGGTCATATCGGTGGTCAGTGAGTCGTTGTTGCTGGCTTTCGTGGGTGGTCTTATAGGTGCCGCCCTGGCCTGGCTGGCATTTGACGGTTACCGTGCGGCGACCCTGAATTGGGCCAGTTTCAGCGCAATCACCTTTGCATTTGATGTCAACATCAAACTGCTCGCACAAGGCATAATCTTTGCCATGCTCATTGGTCTGGTCGGTGGTCTGTTTCCCGCCATTCGGGCGGCGCGGCAACCCGTGGCACAGGCCTTGCGGGAGCTTTGATTTAATTACTCCCCCTGAAATTTTTAGAGATTCTCCTATACTGAGAGATGCCCACCTAGTGCTAATCCGGCCGATGTGGGTATTTTTAACTCTTAGAAAGAGGGAGATTCGAACGATGCATTTCAAGAAAATATTAATAATGGTCACCACACTGGCAATGCTTGGAAGCATGTCAATTGCGGTTGCGCAGGACGAAGAGAAAAATGACGGTCTCGCACGTGTTGCGTTAATAACTGCCAAGGATGGCCACGGTAAGGCACTGGAAGAAGCGATAGTCAAATACCATCATTTTATGGGTAAAAAGGAAGGCGCCTTTCGCTACCAGTGGTATTCAATTGAGACCGGCCAGGATTCGGGAAAATACATTGCACGCTCCGGTGGTCACAACTGGGCCGACTTTGATGCCGAGCATGACTGGGATGAAGAAGCCGGCGCCAAGTTTGCCGAGCTGGTTCAACCCCATATAGCGAATGCTGTTGTCACCATCACCAAAAATGATGATGAGTTGGGAATCTGGCCTGACAGCCTGGAAGGCTACGAGTATTATTCAGCGACCCGCTGGCACATCACACCGGGGCACTATGACGCTTTCAGTGAAGGTCTGAAAAAGATAGACGGGATTCTGAAAGCAGGCGGTTTCCCGGGGTACTACACTTTCATAGATACCGTTTCCGGTGGTGATGGTAACTCAGTTATGTTGGTTAGCCCGCGTAAGAATTTTGCCGATATGGCGCCAAAAGAACCTTCTTTCATGGATATCATGGGCAAGGCTATGGGTGAGGAAGAAACCAAGGCGTTTATGGCTGACTGGGGTACCACTTACAAATCCGGACAAAATATGCTGCTGCGTCATATGGCTGAGCAAAGTGACTACGGCGATGGTAAGTAAGCTCTGAAACACACGTGTTAGTAAAACCCCGGCCCGGTGCCGGGGTTTTTTATTGTCTGGGCACATATTTTCCGCCGGGCGGTGTCAGCAAGACTTTAAATGCCGGGCGGAAAGTCGCCAGAGTTTCCGATATCATAGCTGCCTCATTGACACAAAGACTGAAAAACCACTCATGAATACTTCGATCGTATTGACCATCTTGGCTGATGACCAGCCAGGTATTATCCAGACTGTTTCCAGCACGCTTCACAAGCATGGGGGAAGCTGGACCCAAAGTAATATGAGTTCGCTGGCCGGGCAGTTTGCCGGCATCCTGTTGGCCTCGGTGCCAAGTGAAAATTCCGCTGCCTGCCGCGAAGAGTTGCACGGGCTTGAATCACAGGGTTTGCGTGTCATCGCGCGAATCTGTGACCAGACTTCTGAAACGGAAGAAACCCGTGAATACACCCTGGACCTGGTTGGTAATGACAGAATGGGGATTGTTCATGAAATCACCACGGTACTGGCCAGTCACAACGTCAACGTGAAGAGCCTTGAAACCGTGGTCGAGGCGGCCTCGATGGGCGGTGGCGAAATATTTAAAACGAGGGCTGAGTTGCTGGTACCAGAGAGCACTGATATCGATGTGCTTGAAGACGATATCGCGAACCTGGCTAATGATTTGATGGTGGATATCACCTTCGAAAAATAAGGCCACTCCAAACCGTGCTTTTACCACGGAAAAAGAACAATAAGGCGAGAAACATGCCCGGCATCAAAAATCCAGGACTCAGGTGGACGTGTGCATGTGCAGGATATCAAGATACCTGCACAAAATGGCAGTGTCTGTTACGTGATGCTTTGCTTAAGTTACCGGTATTTCGGCAAAAAACCATGACGGGCAGGATTTACCTGGGCCCGATGACCACGGGCCTGATATTTATCATGATCCTGATTTCGAACACGGTGATTTACCTGCCGCTGTAGAGGACGAAGGCTTATAAATCGTCCTCATCAAACAGGTCGTCCCATTCGTCCAGTTCTGCATTAAGGGCTTTGAGTTCGTTTCTTCTTTCAATTTTGCGCCTGGCTTCAATCCGCCTTTTCGCTTCAGATGCGGTATCCTTTGTTGACGTGGACGGCTCTTCTGATGACTCTTCAAAATCGATATCATCATCGAAGTCATCCAGTGAATCCAGACCATCATCATCATCAAATTCTATTCGGCTTTCTTCACCCATCTGAGTATCTCCACACAGAGCCAGGCACTAATAGTGCAGATTAGAAGTTTACTTTGACTTTATGTCAAGAGTTTTAATGCGACTGCCATGGCAGTATTTAACCATCAGTTGTTGGAAGCCTTGGCCGGGATACAGGGGAATACGAGTGCGTGAGTTGACAAGAACTTTTGAGGACTTCAGTCTTAGGAGCCTTGATCAGGGAATTTCAACATTAGAAAGTCGTCTTCTTGGTGTTACTGTTTGTCGTCACATTTGCATGTGCTCGTCTTTCTGCTGATGGTGGTAAGGCACTGGTGGGCGGTACGCTGATTAACGGACTGGGTTCGACGCCTATCCAGAATAACGTAATCCTGGTTAGGAATGGCCGGATTGAAAAAGTCGGAACCATAGATACCCTGCAGGTTCCCGAGGGTTATGAAGTCATTTCCACCGAGGCAATGAGTGTCCTGCCAGGGCTGTGGGATATGCACGTCCACCTTATGATTAACGGCCACTCAGACTATGACTACTGGGATGTGGCTTATGCCGACAAGCTTGCCAGTGAGATCATGCCGGCCTCGGCCGTTCAACTGTTGCTGGCCGGGGTGACTACCGCGCGCGATCTCGGCGCACCGCTGGAAGACTCCCTGAAGGTACGTGATCGTATCAATGCCGGTGTGGTTTTACTGGTTGGTACCGATAATGGAATCCCGATGAAGTTTCACTGTCAGTCGACCTGGAATGAGCTGGATGTCTGGGTGCGCATCATGGATATTCCGGCGATGGAAACCATTCAGTCAGCCACCTACTGGCCATCCAAATTCATGGGGGTCGAGAACGACTGGGGCACCATTGTTGCCGGACGTTATGCCGATATCATTGCAGTCAAGGGTGACGTGCTGAAATACATCAACCTGTTACAAGATGTCGATTTTGTCATGAAAGGTGGTGTGGTTTATAAACACGATGGCCAGGCGGTTGAGGAAAATTTGAAGACTCGTTGATTTGGTCCGCAAAGTGCATGTGTATCGCGGAAGCTGTTTTTATACGGATTGTCCGGCAGCGTAAGCTGAAGACCAGGCCCACTGGAAGTTAAAGCCTCCCAGGTGACCGGTCACATCAACCACCTCACCGATAAAAAATAGGCCGGGCGTGGTTGATTCCATGGTTTTGGATGACAGGTCACGTGTATCAACACCTCCCAGGGTGACTTCTGCCGTACGGTAACCTTCGGTGCCGGCGGGTTTGAGCTTCCAGCTTTCCAGCTTCTGGGCAACGGCTTCAAGCCATACATGGGGCCATTCGGCCAATGCGGTCTCTGCAAGCTCCGGCCACCATAATTTTTCCAGTTCCAGAACGAGCTTGCGCGGCAGCAAATGATCAAGGTGGGTGCGTAACAGTGTCTTTGGGTTTTGCTTTTTCCAGTTGAGTAAAAACTCCATTACATTATGATCCGGCAACAGGCTGGCAGTGACGGGTTCACCAGGTGACCAGTAACTGGAGAGCTGCAGCGCAGCAGGACCGCTGAGACCGCGATGGGTGAAGAGTATGTCCTCACGGAAGGATTGCCTGTCATTAAACAGAACGGTATCGGTGGAAACACCCGCAAGGCGCTCACAGACTGCATGCATTGAATCGGTAAAAGTAAATGGCACCAGCCCCGCTGATCTGGGTAACAGACGCAGGCCAAAACGCTCTGCCAACTCATAGCCTATACCGGAGCCTCCGAGGCTGGGAATTGATAGTCCGCCTGCGGCAACCACCAGTGTTTCGCTGGAAAATTTCCCCAAACTGGTGCCCAGGTGAAAACCGGCTCCAGGTGCCGACACTGCTCCTCCAGCGGAGGCATTGGTAACCCATTCAGCAGACGAATGAACCACGGCTTCAATCTCGCAGTTGAATTTGATCTCCACACCGGCCTGCCGGCATTCCTCCATCAACATTGACAGGATGAGCTTGGATGATTGCCGGCAAAAGAGCTGTCCGCTTAAACCATTGACGGTTTCCTTCTCAAAATACTCAATACCGTGTTTTTCCACCAAGGAAATAAAATCCCATTGCGTATAACGGCTCAGGGCTGATTTGCAAAAGTGCGGATTGGAGGACAGAAAGCGATCGGGCGCCACGTGCAAATTGGTGAAATTACAACGCCCGCCACCGGACATTAATATCTTTTTGCCCGGTTTGTTAGAGCGCTCAATTATCAGCACACGGCGACCGCGTCTGGCCGCGGTCATAGCGCACATCAACCCGGCGGCGCCAGCACCGATGACTATGAGATCCGGTGTTTTCATGCTTGCGCATTATGGCTGGGAATTTGGTGATATGCACAGTCTTTATGCCCTGCACAGGTATCTTCGGCGACGCGCTGTAAAGCATTTTTGAATTACTCAACTATACTTTTATATGTGACTGCAAGGTATGCCGTATTGGAAACCGCGCTCATTCACCTCACTGAATTATAAAAAAGGGCTGACGATTGAAAATGTACTGTGGAGGAAATAAAGGTGATTAAAAGCATCATTTCAAAATCTATTTTCGGGGTGGTATTACTGGCAGCGGGGATGGGTACCAGCATAGCCGGCAGCGATAAAGAAGAGCTCATCGCTCACGCACGTGCTGCGGCGCCGGCCTCTATTGGGGCAGGCGCCACGGTGGTGATCAACGGTGAAGTGGTTGCTGAAGGAAATAATGGCTGGACCTGTATGCCGGACACCATGCCCGGTGATCGCGCTGCCCTTTGTGTTGATGCCCTGTGGGCGGAGATGATGGCGGCGGTGGGTGCGAAAGCGCCATTCAAGGCGACCGGCGTGGGCATATCATACATGCTGCTTGGTGAGCCTCCCGGTAGCGGTGTGAGTAACTCTACGCCCTATCACGAGGATCCTGTTCACGCGCATGACTACATCGAAACCGGTCCGCACCTGATGGTTATCGTACCGAGAGAGTTGCTGGAAGGCATCACCACTGATCCGTCAGGAGGTGGCCCTTACGTGATGTGGAAGGACACCGACTACGCCCATATCATGATTCCGGTAGATAATGGTCAATAGATTCCTGTAAAGTAAGCCGCACTTTGCACACGCTCTATCCGCAGTCCGGTTCAGGGCTGCGGATTTAGTCTGTAATTATTTCAGCGCAGGACTGGCGAAGATGATCTCGCCCTGGCCGATTCAAACAACAAATCATCGAATCACCATGACATTGCTGCAAGCGGACGGCTATGCTGCAAAAAACCATCTCTAAATAAATTTTATTATGAAAAACAAAATAGCGATAACCCTGCTGGCAGTTTTTCTGGGCTCCGCCGATATCGGGGCTCAGACACAACGCCCGATCAACACCCGTGATATGTACCCCAGTGTCTCCACTGATGGTAAACGCGTTGCTTTTGCCTCAAATCGCACCGGGCCAGCACGCACCGGGCAGATATGGCTGATGAATATCGATGGAAGCGGCTTACATCAACTCAGCCAGGGGCCCTGGTCCCACGCACAGCCCGCTTGGGGTTTTGAAGGCCAAAGTATCTATGCCTACCAGTTGACCGAGACAAAAGACGACGAGTTTGGAAGTATTGTGAGAATAAAAGTGACGGAGTAAACGGGGATAATCGTTATAAAGGGTGCGTTATAGGAAACGCACCCTCCATCGTGAAACCTCTAAAACCTGAATTCGAAAGTGGCGCCAAACAACATGGATGGGTCATACTTGGTCTCATCTACGAGATCATCCATTGAGTCTTTGAGTTTTATCTTTCCACTGAATTGAATTCCCGCAAAAACGGACAGGTTGATCTTCTTGTTCGGTGTGAGATTTGCCGAGAATATCATGGGTATGGACTTGTCACGCCCGACACCATCCGCTGCCGGTCCCTCGTCATCAAGGCGGAATTCCACGTTTTCATAACGTCCCGCCAAACCGAATGACCAGTCATCATTCAGTTTATAGCTGAGGGTCAGGCCGGGCCCCTGCGAGGAGGCCAGTCCACGCCCGGTTGACAGGTTCCATCGGTCACTGATGTCCCAGTCGATGGCCAGGATCGGGAAAAACTTTGTCCCGCTTTCGAGACGTGAAAATATGCCGAAACCGGGGCCGATGGTCAGGTTTTCTTTCACCCTCCAGGTTGCTGCGCCAAACACACCCCATGTGCGGCTATCGCTGGAACTTGCGTCTTTTTCACCGTTGAAACGAAGTGTGGGGATGATGAAAATTGAGCCGGTTTCACCAAACCCGAACCGGCCGTTTAACGATACACGGGTGTCATCAATTTTGTTCCAGGGCCCACCACCGCCAAATCCGGTTTCGTCGTTAAAATCGTAGTTGGATTGACCGCCACCGACTGAAATTCCGACAGAATCCCGTCGACTCCATGCGTAATCCACACCCGCACTGACAAACCAACGATCTTTTGAAAATCCGCCATCGCCATCCTTCAGATCGGCTTCTGATTGATGAACGCCGCCGCCATCTATTTTGAAGTACCATGGACCCTTTTGCTGCGGTTGGGCTGCGACAGGCATGGCGTAAAGTAAAGCGACCAATGCGATTGCTGTTAAATTTCTGGTGCTGCAAATCATTTAAAAGACCTTCTTTTCGTCTGTATTAAGCATGGTAAAACCATGGAAGCGGACAAGCTTATTGAAAGTGTCGATGAAAGTCACCAAAAGTCGGTAGAAGTAGGTGTATTAAAGAGCTCGTATATCTGAATTTTCGTTGATTTTTCTGTTTTTTAAAGGGTCAATCCGGGTGATTCTTTGGAATTTGTTGGTATAGCAACTATGCTTTACAACAATGGTAGATCATCAGAAAATCAACCAATCTGGATTAATCCAATGATGCCCGGAATAAGGACTTTGAACCGATCAATAACAGGCAATGGCAGGAAGTATGGCGTACCGTCTGGTTTGCTGATTCCTCGCTCGATTTATATGGCCCGGACGGGATACATCCGTCACGCCTCGGTACCTACCTTGTCGCTCTTGTGCACTTTGAGTTGATTTATGATCGTCCGGCGACGGATCTTCCCGATATCGCAATCGTAAATGGTCGCCAGCTCAGAACCCCGGCTGCAACCGTCGCCATGCTTCAAGAAGCTGCCCATGCGACGGTCAAAACCTGGGGCATTCGATAAACACAGAAAACATTCACCATGTTTACCATGAGCCATACCCGGTCATAATGTAATATTCAGCCATGGCCCATCACACCCCGCCCGGACCACCACTCGAAGCCACCACCCGTGGTTTTTTCGGCGTATTCCGTTATAGCCGGCGTGCAATAGAACTGGTCTGGGTCACCAACACCCGGCTCACCGTGGCATTGGCTGTGCTGACGCTGATCGCTGGTGTCTTGCCGGCGGCGATGGCCTATGTTGGCGCATTGATCATTGACGCAGTACTCGAGGCCACCCGTCTTGCAAAAGACACCGGTGCCGTCAGCCTGACCCGTGTATTTACCCTGGTGGCTGTAGAAGCGTTAATTGTTGCCACCATTACCGGTGCGCAACGAGGTATTTCACTTTGCCAGGCACTGTTGCGTGCACAATTGGGCCAGCGTGTAAACGTGATGATCCTGGAAAAAGCCGTCACCCTGGAACTGGCCCAATTTGAAGATTCCGAGTTTTACGACAAGCTTACCCGCGCCCGGCGTGAAGCCTCCAGCAGGCCCCTGTCGCTGGTCAACCGCACATTCGGCCTGGGCCAGAACCTGATTTCATTAATCAGCTACGGCGTGCTATTGGTGCAGTTCTCACCATGGGCAGTGTTGATCCTGGTGCTGGCCGGTCTGCCGTCATTTGTCGCTGAAACGCGTTTTTCGGGTCAGGCCTTCACACTGTTTCGCTGGCGTTCACCCGAAACACGCATGCAGATATATCTCGAGACCGTGATCGCGCGTGAAGATAACGTCAAGGAAGTAAAGCTGTTTGGCCTGGGTCCGTTGTTATTGCAACGCTATCGGGATATTTTTCAGCGTCTTTACAAGGCGGACCGGGCACTGGCTATACGTCGTGATGGCTGGGGTTTTGTGCTGGGCCTGATTGGTACCGCAGCATTGTATGGTGCCTACGCCTGGATTGCTTTCGCCACGGTGGTCAGTCGTATCACGCTGGGCCAGATGACCATGTACCTGATGCTGTTCCGGCAGGGGCAATCGGCGGTATCCGCCATCCTTTCCGCCATCGGCGGGATGTACGAGGACAACCTGTATCTCTCCACCCTGTATGAATACCTGGAAACCCCGGTGGCTTCATCAGACGCCGGCAAGAAAAGCGGCCCGCAACCGAATGACGGCATACGTTTCGAAGCCGTCAGTTTTACCTATCCCGGTGCCAGTGAAGCGGCGCTCAAAGAGGTTGACCTGCATATTCACCCCGGCGAATCATTGGCACTGGTGGGTGAGAACGGTTCCGGTAAAACCACGCTGATCAAGTTATTGACCCGTCTTTATTCACCCGACCAGGGGCGCATCCTGCTGGATGGTATGGACCTGAAAGACTGGGACGAGGAAACCCTGCGCCAGCGTATCGGTGTGATCTTCCAGGACTTTTCACGCTACCAGTTCCTGGTCGGTGAAAACATCGGGGCAGGGGATGTACGCCAGTTCGAAAATGAACAGCGCTGGAAAGACGCCGCCAACAAGGGCATGGCCGATGATTTCATTGAAGACCTGCCTTCCGGTTACAAGACGCAGCTTGGCAAGTGGTTCAAAGATGGCCAGGAATTATCCGGCGGGCAATGGCAGAAGATTGCCCTGTCACGGGCTTTTATGCGTACAGACGCCGATATTCTTGTACTGGATGAACCGACCGCCGCCATGGATGCTGCCGCCGAGGCGAAAATCTTTGAACATTTTCGCAAGTTGACGCAGAACCGAATTGCTATTTTGATCTCACACCGATTTTCGACCGTGCGCATGGCCAGCCAGATCATTGTTATTGAAAATGGCAGGGTTATTGAGCGTGGGAGTCATGAGGAGTTGATGGAGTTGAACGGGCATTATGCGAATCTGTTTTCGCTGCAGGCGGCGGGGTATAAATAATTTCAAAAGAGGGTCAATACGCCATTGACCCTCTTTTGAATAGCTATACCTCAGGGTTCGGTTCTGCCGGGGCCAAGTAAGGGGCACAGGAAGTAGACATCTTCCTCATCCATATAGCCGTTCATATTCGCATCCACCCACCAGCGACCACCGAAATACTCGGTATCCGTGGGGCCAAACTCAGTCTGTACGCCTGTTGGTCCAACACCGGGTTCCAGTTGCTGAAAATTTTCGGTGCCGTTGTAAGGTAAGTCTCCAAGCAGGACAGTATCGTAATACAGGTCCTGGGAAGTGACGTAGATAACCGGGAATCCGGATGCACCTCTGCCCTTGGTTCGTTCCTTGGCTAAAACACTTGTGGTCATCATGGTCATGGCGCCGGCGAGAGCAATCGTGGTTAGTAACTTAAATGGTTTCATAGTCGTGCATTCCTCTTTGGTTGGTAGTGCGCTTTTAAATAAAGCTGGTGCGGTATCAAGAACCGCCGTTTGCGGATGGTGTCCCATCAACCCTATGTGGGTTTGAAAGCGGATACGGCGACCAAAGAGAAAAGGTTACACGGAGTGTAAAAATAATTTTTTTTAGAGGAACTTCCGGGGCTATTTGAGATTATCCCTTGCCGAAACCCGGATGGCGCAGAAGCCACCAGGCGGCGATACCCGCGCCTACGCCCACCATTAACAGGCCCGGAAGAATGTGAAAGGCAAGAATATGTGCCGGTTCGTACATACAAGCCAGTTGCATATAAAGGGCCGGAAGCATACCGGCCGCCAGGCTGACAGACATGGCCGTACGTACGGGTCGCAAGGGATAGAGCCGGCGAACATAGAACAGGCCTGCCAGGATCGCCGGAAGTGCATAGATGATTGTTTCGAAATAACAATAGTTACGTTTGCCCAGTTTTGATGGTTCCAGGGCAGGGCTGACAAATCCAATCACATACTGGGCCAGCCAGAGTGTCATCAGAACCAGACCGGCAACCGCAAATTGCCTGGTCAGGGCGGCCGGTACAGCGGAGCGGAACGCCAGCAGACTGAACCAGAGTATTGCTGCCACACCCAACATTGTTTCCAGTAGAAAACGTGGTTCTGTGCTGAGTTGCGTTAGCGCCCCCGGACGAATTGGTCCGAAAAGGTGGGTCACGGCAACCACGTAAATGGCGCTCAGCGCGAACCAGGCTAAGGCCAGCCTGTTAATATTTGGCGGCGGTGAGACCGGCTCCAGCTTACTGCTAAGACTTGAGATCAGTGTTTCGTGCTTGTTCACAATTGATCCGCCTCCATCATTTTCTTTAATTTGCGGATGGCCCGGTGTACCCGTACCTTGACCAGGCTCTCGGAAATACCAAGTTTTTCTGCTGTTTCAGCAACACTGAATCCGATGATCTTGGTCAAAACCAACACCTCCCTGTGCTGCTCTGACAACGACCCGAGCAAGTGACCCCTGATGATTTCATTATCTGCTTCATTTTGTTGGCTTACCTGGGACAGGACTTCCTGCTCTCCCTTGTATTGACTGCTTACTCGTTGTCTCGAGCTTTGCTTACGCAGGGTATCGATGGCCTTATGACGTACGATGGCAAACAACCAGGGCCTGAAGGGCCGGTGTTGATCATATGTATGGCGAGCCTGATGAATGGCAATCAGGGTTTCCTGTACACAGTCCTCGGTAAAATGGTGCTTGCCAAAACGGCTGCAAAGAAAATTGTAAATCACGTCTGTCAATTCAGTGAGCAACTGCCGGTAATCGGACTCGTCACCCGTCTGTGCGTTCGCCATTAATTTTGACCAGCGCTGTTCGTCAGATTCATGCTTCAACGTGATATGTTTTTCTACCGTTTTCGTTAATACCGGTTCGTCCGGAATAGTTGTCGACCCCTGACCATTGACCGCTACCGAGAATGATCCTAGCAAAGTAGTCCGCCCAGTCATAGTTTTGGCCTTGGGCAGAGCCCATTCCAACCGGTCTTCCATTGCAGTATTGAAAGGCGCCACTGCAGACATTTTGACAAAATTCTGTAACACATGGATTCCAGGAAATTAATTAACATACCCGACAAGATACGTTTGCCACGAGAAAAGGGTTACATGCAACTACTTCGGTCAGGGTAAAACTCCGGTAAACCAATGTTTTTTTGGCTTTTCAGGGTTAAGCAACTATGCTTAACGGTAACAGTGGACAAAAAGAAGCTAATCCTTGTCATTTTTCAATGAATTAAAACGTCGAAACGTCTTTAAAGTCGGGGTCGCCTACCTGATAACGGCATGGTTGCTGGTACAGGTTGCCGATATGCTGCTGGACAATATGGACGCCCCGCCCTGGGTGCTGCAAGCCATCTTTGTGGTGCTGTTGGTTGGTTTGTTCGTCACACTGTTGGTCGCCTGGGCATTTGAACTCACGCCCGAGGGTATCAAGAAAGAAAAAGACGTCGATCGAAACCAGTCCATAGCGCCGCAAACCGGGCGCAAACTCAATACCGCCATCATCACTATCCTGGTTCTTGCGCTGGGCTATTTCGCCTGGGATAAATTTATCGTACGGCCACCGCAGGAAGCAGATACGGTTTTGGTCGTCTCAGAAGACCCTGTGGAAGATGTGGAAGAACCGGCTTTACCCACAGATAAGTCCATTGCGGTACTACCTTTCCTCAACCGCAGCAACCGGGCTGAAGATGAGTTCTTCACCTCTGGAATCCATGATGACCTGCTGACCCAGTTAGCGCAGATTTCTTCTCTACGTGTCATTTCGCGAACCTCGGTGGTTCAGTTCAAAGATACCAGCAAAAGTATTCGAGAGATCGCAGAGTTGCTTGGTGTCGCCACAATTCTTGAAGGCGGTGTGCAGCGGGCCGGCAACCAGGTGCGTATCAATATGCAGTTGATCGATGCCGCAACCGACGCTCACCTGTGGGCGCAGACCTTTGATCGTGAGTTAACCGCCAATAATATTTTCAGTATTCAAAGCGAGATCGCAACCGCGGTCACCGAGGCCATGCGCGCCACTTTATCGCCCGAGGAGCAACAGAGGATAAGCGCTGTACCAACAGAGAATATGCAGGCACTGGAGGAGTACTTCAAAGGCCGTGCCGAAATGGATCAGCGGACACGACCGGCCATTGAATCATCCCGCTTGCGTTTTGAGCAGGCACGGCAACTGGATCCTGATTTCGCACAGGCTTATGCCGGTGAAGCACAGGCTATTATGCTGCTGTCAGATTCTGACAATGCTTACGGTGAGATTCCGGTGATGGAAACCCTCAATCTGGCCCGGCCATTACTTGAAAAAGCGTTGGAACTGGCACCTGCGGATGCACAGGTGCTCGCTGTTTACGGGCTACTCGAATCGAATAGTTACAATGAGGAACTGGCACTTGACTATTTTGCCCGTTCCCTGGCTTTGAACCCATCAAGTGGCGAAGTGCTCAATTGGCAACGCATGTCACAGTTCGGCTCAGGCCGGATGAAGGATGCGACAGAGACCAACAGGCGCATGGTGGAAGTCGACCCCTTGTCAATGGTTACACTGTATAACGGCGTTCTTACCATGGTTAATCTGGAGGGACACGATGATCTGACTGTCGAAATGATGTTAGAGCGCCTTGAAGGTCTGGACAGAGGGTATGGTTTATATGCCCGTGCAGGTGTTGAACAACGTCGTGGTGATATCTCCGCTTCAGCCGGATACCATTACAAATCACTGGAGCTGGATCCCGGGCGCAGCTCCAATCGCAATGACCTCGCTGAACTCCTGGCCCGTTTAGGTTTGGTTGATGAGGCCCTGTTGGTTTCACCTGATAGCGCCAATGACATAGCTTTCTGGATGGGTGACTGGGATACCGCGCTCCGGTTGGCAAATGAACGCCTCGAACAGGAGCCGGATTCAATTGATGCAAAAATTAATTTACTCTTTGTTTTAATGTGGTCCGGTGATGCTGACAGCGCCTACCCATTGGCGACTCAGATATGGGAACGGTTTGAAAAGCATCCTGCGGAGATGGGTTCGATGGGCATTAACATGGCCTGGATAGCCACAAAAACCGAACATACTCAGCAAGCACATATGTACCGTGAGGCTGGCGCAAGATGGCTACAAAATCTCATTGAGGCGGGTTTAACCGGTGTGGGCCGATACGCGAATGAAGCGTTACTGGCCGCCATAGACGGTCGTGATAACGACGCCATTATTGCAATCACGAATGCCATTGATAAGGGTGGACGCTGGCAGGCTTACCTGGAACACTCGGTGTTCGGTCACCTGAAGGACAATGCAGGTTTCCAGGCACAGGTTAACCGGATGGCAGACCTGGTCAATACCGAACGCACTGAAATTCTCGCGATGTTGTGTGGCCCTGATACCATTCTCACCAGTTGGAAACCCGCGCCTGCAATCTGTGAAATCTATCAACAGGAAACAGCAACTGCAAAGGGTTAGTTTTCAGAACCGGTAGGTGAAATTCAGCATCTGGCTCGTTCTTTTACCCATGCCTATCTCGGCGAGTATCGAGAAACTGCGGTTGATATCCCAAGTTCCGCCGATGACATAGTTGTAGGCTTCCTGCGTGGATTGCTCAATGGTCACCAGTAATGTGTTTTCGCCGATATCCAGCGGCAGGTCAAGCGTCTGGGAAATATCCTGGTACATGACACCCACCCAGAGAACGCCGGCGAATTTGCCAATTTTTCCATTCCAGCCAATCCGGCTCGAAATCACCGTTGCCTTGGCATCGGTCAAAGAAATATCCAGGTCAGCCGTTGTCCAGTTGAAGTCAATCATGCCGAAGAAGTCTTTATAACCGCCTGCAATGGTTGTGCCGTAGCCACGAACATTGGCTTTGTAATCAAGCCTGAATTGTGTGTCGACCTGGCAGTTATTGCCGGGGAACCTACACAGGGTGGGGAATACAGGTTCGAGATCAATCATCAACGGTCCGATGGCCCGGCCATTGGTTTTGGCGAGTATCCCGTAGATATTCCAGAACGGCAATATCCATACATCGGAACGCAATGTGTAGGTGGTTTCTTCATTCTGTACTTCGTTGACCACCGCGACATTGGGTGTTTTCACATCGATACCATTGACGAAAATGCCGCCGACATCAAAGGGCTGATCCTGGTGCATATACCCTACTGAGACCCCGAATGGCCGTGGCAGGACGTAACCCAGATCACAGGCTGCTTTACCCAGTATGGGCAGGAAATCTGACCAACGGTCTTCACAGGTAGACTCACCAATCCGGCCCGATTCGTAGGGAACATTCGAGATCGGGTTTTCCCTTGATGTCGGACCATCCATTTCCTGGGTTTGATCCGGCTCTTCCCCGGACGCTTGTTGGGCCGGCAATGTGGAACTGCAGCATAAAAACAGCAAACCAGTCAAAACAGTTTTGTTGAAGTTAATCATCCCGTGGAAAACACCTTAGGCAGGCAAAAAATTAAGATACGTCATATTAGCAGATGTTTTACGCGATTCACTTCCAAAAAGGCAAGCGCCGGTTGGCATCGTGTTAGCCAGTCCTTCATTAATGCAGTATGGTTAGATCATGACAAGTACGAACGATCAGACACTGACCCGGGATTTTCACGCCTGCCGGCAACACTCGGTCAAAGCGTGTGAGACGCTTGAGCTGGAAGACTATGGATTACAGGCCGCGGCATTTGCCAGTCCACCCAAGTGGCACCTGGCCCATACCAGCTGGTTTTTTGAAACCTTTATACTAAAGCCGTTTGCCAAGGGCTACAAACCGCTCCAGCCGGCCTACGAGGTTTTGTTCAATTCATACTACAACACCGTTGGACGGCAGTTCCCACGGGCACAAAGAGGTTTACTTTCACGCCCAACGGTTTCACAGGTACTTGCTTACCGGCAACATGTTGATAATGCGATGTCCCGGCTACTGGCAGCGGAAGATCACCCGAAACGGCTAGCCATTGTCCAACGTTGCCGGCTGGGTATTGAGCATGAAAAACAGCACCAGGAACTGTTTTACACGGATATCAAGTACTCGTTTTCCGTTAACCCCCTATATCCGGTTTTTGAAAAAAGGGGTGTAAGACCATCTGTGGACACCGGTGAAATGCAATGGTGTGAATTTCCCGGCGGTCTGTTCGAGATGGGTGTCAATGTTGATCAAGCCGGGTTTGCATATGACAATGAAATGCCCGCACACAAGGTATATGTCGAACCATTTTCACTGGCAAACCGTTTGGTCACCAACCGGGAATACCAGGATTTCGTTGATGACGGGGGCTATTCAAAACCGGTTTACTGGCTGGCCGATGGCTGGGCGACGGTGCAAAAGCACCAATGGACACAGCCTTTATATTGGCTGGATGTGCAGGGTAAAGCCATGGAATTTACCTTGTACGGCGTGCAGGAAAGGCAGCCCGACCAACCGGTTTGCCATCTGAGTGGTTATGAGGCCGATGCCTACGCCAACTGGGCCAATGCGCGTTTACCGACCGAAGCCGAATGGGAGTTTGCTGCCGGGCAGCAGGCCTTCAATGTCGGGTCAGATTCTTATTTACACCCTCAAGCGGCCGTGTACGATGACGCGGCCGGACACTTGTTGCAACTCTATGATAATTGCTGGCAATGGACCGCCAGTGCCTACCGTGCTTATCCGGGTTTTGAAGTTTCCGAGGGCGCAATAGGTGAATATAATGGAAAATTCATGTCAAATCAGTGGGTATTGCGTGGTGGTTCCTGCGTTACCAGTGATGACCACTTGAGACCTACCTACCGGAATTTTTTCTATCCCGAAGATCGTTGGCAGTTCAGCGGGCTCCGATTAGCTAAAAACTTATAAATTCAACGACAAAAGGACTATCCATGCCAGAACCCGCATCAGCTTCGGACGTATTGCCGCCAGACAATCTTGTATTCAGTGACCTGCACCCGCGCAGCAATGACAAGCGCACAGAAATACTCAGTGGACTGCAAAAAAAGCAAAAGAGTATCGACCCCAAGTATTTTTACGATATCCGCGGCTCCATGCTGTTCGAACAAATCACCGGCCTGCCCGAATACTATCCAACACGTACAGAACGGCAAATACTCAAACGCAATGCAAAGGCCATGGCTGAATATTGTGGCCAGGATTGTGTACTGATTGAGCCAGGTAGCGGTAGCAGTGAAAAAGTCAGGTTGTTACTCAATTCCCTGAAGCCGGCCGCTTATGTACCCATGGATATCTCCGTCGATTTCCTTAAACAATCGGCGATTCAACTGGCGGAAGAATACCCCTGGTTACATATCCATGCGGTTTGTACCGATTTTGCCAAGCAGGAAAAAGAACCTGAAGGACTTCCAACTGGTAAGCGTGTAATTTTTTACCCCGGCTCGACCCTGGGTAATATGAAACCTGCTGCTGCCAGTGATTTTCTGAGAAATCTGGGTCGTTGGCTGGATCGGGACGGGGGTGTCTTGATTGGTATTGACAGGCATAAGTCAACCCGTGTTCTTGAGCAGGCCTACAATGACAAGCAGGGTGTTACCGCCTTATTCAATTTGAATATACTGAGCAATATCAATAGATTGCTTGGCACGAACTTCGATCTCAACGGCTTTGACCACCTGGCGTTCTATAACAAGGAAAAAAATCGTATTGAAATGCACCTGGTGAGCAAACTGGATCAGGTGGTCAACCTGGGTGATACCAGTATTTCATTTGCCCGGAGTGAAACCATTCATACTGAAAACTCCTATAAATACACAGATGAGAGTTTTCAGGAAATTGTGCAGAACGCGGGGTTTAACATTCGCGCTGGCTGGTCGGACGAACAACAGTTATTCGGCGTGTACTATATTGAATTGAAGAACTAGACTAGCGCGAGTGCCCCCACTCGTGAATATAGCCCTTCAGTGTCCGGCTCTCGAACACGTTTTCTTCAAGGTGTGCATTGACCAGGTCACTGATTGAAATGATACCCGCCAGGGCTCCATCATCCAGAATCGGCAGATGCCGGATATGATGCTTTGTCATGACGTTCATCACGTAGTTGAGATCATCGCCGGGGACACCAATGACCACATCTTTCGTCATGATGTCGTTGATAAGGATCTGGCAAGGCGAATGTTCCGTCGAGGGCTTTTTCCCGCAGGTCTCTCCGCAGCACTTCAGTATGTCTCTTTCCGTCACGATACCGGCAACCTCGCTGTCCTCACCTGTGACAATCAAGGCACCAAAGCCATGATGATTTAGCTCGACAATTGCTGCGTGAATAGTCTGGTCAGCACCAATCGTAATGACATTGGTTCCCTTATCCAGAAGAATGTCTCTTATTTTCATTTTGAAGTCCCATGCGGTGCCGATACGTTGTTACAAAACACCGCGGGCGCGAATGATTCACTCGGGTCACAGTAGAATTGCCAATCTTTTAAACCATGCTATGCTCAAAATGAATAAGAAAAATTGATTTAAGTCAGTTGCTTGTGTTTTTGCGTGTGTGAGCGTTGTTGGTTCGGCTTGATTTCAATCATTTCCATCCAGTGATTCGCCCTTTACTGATCCTCAATTCCCGCCATTAATTTGAAAAAGAGCGTCGGGCAATTAACGCTTCTAATCTTTCCCCAGATGCTCATAGTCCGTGACCAGTTGTTTCACAGGAGGCAGTGATTCCTTGTAACTGACGATGGCCACATCAAGGGGAACGTGGGCGAATAGCTCCAGCGCACGCATGATCGCGGCGAAGATCCAGTCTTCGTCATTGCCAAATACACCACCTCCCAGCAGTGTCAGGTAAACCTTGTTGTTTCCGGTTTTGGCGAAATTCAAAATGGCAGCCCAAAGTGTTGCTTCGTAAGAAGCCTTGAGTATCAACTGGGCGAACGCCGTCCACAAACTGTTTGCGTGCTGCGAGTAGGCAACCGGCAGGGCAGAAGCATAAACCTGTGTAACGAGATGCTTGCAGCCATAAAGTGTGACCTGGGTATCCCATTGAATACCGATGCGTAACTTCTTTCGTAAGGCATCGCGCTCATGTTTTGACATGGCTTTGAGTTTTGATGAAATTTCCCTGAGTCCGGACGCTGTCGCCATGGCGTAGCCGTTTTCCATGCACCATAAGCGGCTGTTGCTATTGCCCAGGGTATTTCCTATGTCCTTCAGACAGTCGATTTGATTGTCGGCGGACTGCCCGATCCGCCCGTTCACCTTTGCCAGGTAACTCCGATAAATTGTGCCACCGCCGGCGGCTATTGCGCAGGCGGGTCCCTGGGAAAGATCATTCTCATAATGACCGATACCTTTTTCGGGAGTTACATACTGAGACGGCATCTCGAGCAGGTTGAACTGGGAAGCCACCTGAAATAGCGCGCCGGCATTGTCAGGATCTGCGTGAAGTGTTTTTGCATCAGCGATGACTTCCCGGATTTTGATATGTCCCGCAGGCACCCCGGTTACCGGCACAGCTGACCGGAGTTCAGCCAGGGAAGGAGTCTGGAGCTGGCCGCAGACGATGGTTGATCCATTGACCCTGGAAGTAATGCTGTCGCCGTTTAACTTGAGATTGGCGCGAACCTGCTCTGGTGATTCTTCAGTAAAGCCTGTCAGTTCCTCAAACCACATCATTGCTTGTATCTGATCAGAGAAAACGTGACCAGAGCGGTCGTGAGATCATCATGGTCAGGAACATGGCTGCGGGTCCCCACTTCTTTTTGCTCCACAGGAACTTGAACTGTGCCTTGATAAAAGGTGTACTCAAAAACGCATCGGCCAGTGCCTGTGACTCGTTGGCGTTAACGGCCTTGAGTTCATCGCGCGTACTGCCGCCCCGGAAAGTCCGGACAGCACCGGAGCTTATCCACCCCCGGGCAATCCTGTGGGCCTCTTCCAGCAGTTTGTCATGGGGAGTAACCCACTGGATCAGACCCGCCTCGAGGGCCTCCTCCGCGGTTGGCTTCCAACCTTCACTTCCAAGCATTCTCCCGGCATTCGCCTCACCCATGAGACGTGCGAAATGTATGCTGGAACAACCCTCCGGAGTGACACCCAGTGCCGCAAAGGGCGTTGAGAATGTCGCTTTCTCCGATGCGATAATGCCATTACAAAGCGTTGCAGATGTCACGCTGGCACCAATGGCCGGCCCGTTAACGGCGATCAGCAGGGGTTTTGGGAAATCCAGGAACTTATCAAATAGTGCCTGGTTATGCTCGACGATCATGGCGTGCAATTTACGCGGATGTCCGAGTTGAAGTGTCGCTGCCAGGTTGACACCTGCACAGTAATACGGATCAGCACCGGTTAATACCAACACCCTGGTATCGACATCTCCGGCAGCGCTCAAGAATGCTTCTTTAAGTGCATCCATCATTTGCATGGTCCAGCCATTGAGCCGGGAGGGTGTGTTCATCGTGAGGGTTGTCACCCCGTCACTTTTGTCCTTGAGAATGAGGCTTGTTCCCCGCGAGGTTGGCTTTGATTTCTCGGTCATGGCTCCCGTTCCTCGTTCCGGCAATTCAGGATACCAGCGTCCAGGAAACCGGACCAGAGCAGGCTGAGACGGAATCTTGAAAACCTACATTGATGAAGGAGTGTCTCCAGCGTAGCAGTGTTCGTGATTCACCTGGCAGCGATGACAACGTTTGGCTGTTGGATAGGCTTGCAGGCGTTCAACAGAAATGTGGGTTCTACAGTTATCGCAGAGACCAAAAACACCACCGGCAATACGGAGAAGCGCTTGATCAATATCCCTGATTTCCTGGATATGCCGGTCTATGTCCGACAATTGCAGGTCAACAAGCAGGTCGGCTACCGATGCTTCCCCGATATCGTGCACTTTGCCGGCAAGCTCTATATAACTTTGATCATCCGTCTTGAGTAGCTCTAGCCGTATCTCCTCACGTAGCGCGAAAAAACGGTTGTCCAAGGTCTTTTTGAAATCGCGAATCTGATTTTCGGTCAACATCACGTACTCCTCGCGAATAACGGTATATCGCTTGTGCAGGATAAGACCTGTTAACCGTCAACAGAATGATTTGGGTCAATAAAAGTGAGTATCAGGCATCGATCACCAGCACACCGGCCCCCCTGATCGCATCCTGCTGCAAGGCAAGTAACGCGGTGTTGGCCTCTGCCAGTGGAAAAACCTCCGTGTGCGTACGAATGTTTGCTGCAACTGCCTCTTCAATAAACTCCCGACCATCCGACCTGGTATTGTTGGCGACAGATCGAATGATTCGCTCCCAGTAAATATCCTGATATTCAAATTCTGGTATCGGGCTCATGTGGATTCCGCCGAGTACCAGGCTGCCACCACGTTGCAGTGCTTTCAGTGCGACAGGGACGATGTCACCGGCCGGGGCAAAAACGATGGATGCATCAAGTTTCACCGGTGGTGGATCAAATGTGCCGCCAACCCAGGTCGCACCCAGTTCCCCGGCCAGTGTTTGATGGCGTTCATGATCACGTGTGAATACATAGACATCCGCGCCACGATGACGGGCAATCTGGATAGCGATATGACCGGCAGCGCCAAAGCCGTACAGACCCAGTTTTGCACCTGCCCAGTTGTTGATTTCACATTGGCGCAGGCAGCGATAACCGATAATCCCGGCACATAGCAGGGGTGCAACTTCGATATCACTCAATTGTGCAGGAAGTGGATAGACGAAATCTGCGGGAGCGGTTACGTATCCGGCAAATCCACCATTTCGTGTCCAACCGGTAAATTCCGGATGCTCACACAGGTTCTCCCGGCCGTCGCGACAGAAGCGACAACTTCCACAGGTTGAATTCAGCCACGGTACGCCAACCCGCTGACCCTGCTTCAAACCGGAAGCCTCCGGGACAGACTCGAGGGTACCCACAACCTGGTGACCCGGAATAATGGGAAATTGATACCTGGCGGCATCCAGTTCACCTTCAACCACATGCAGGTCGGTACGGCAGATTCCGCAGGCATGCACTTTGATGAGCACATCACCGGTTGCCGCAACCGGTATATCGAGTTCAGTTAATTCCAACGGACTCTGTGTTATGGGTTTGCATTTGTTGAGGACTTGCGCATACATGGCTGTTGAGCTCAATTGCAGTCATCCACGGGACGAATGATTTGACCGTTCGTCACAACAGCTTCACATACGTCGTGAGTAAGCCTGGTCGAAAAGTTTCTCCAGTTCAGAATGCGTACCCCTTAGCTGGTCGATCACCTGTTTTGCCCAGTCAAAATACTCGCGCCTTCTTTCCAGGCTCCAGGTCGCCGGCGGGTTTATCGTCAGGTCCCGTAAATTACTGATTTTGTCAGCCAGCTTAATCAACTTGGCCTGATCGCTGATACTGGAGGCATGTTCAATTTGTAACTGCTTGCGTTTTTGTCTGACAGTAATGGTTTTGTCATCAGTCACTTCCATCACTATGCTACTGATTTCCTCGCCAAACTCGACGATCAACTCCTCTGCTGTTGCTTCAGTGTCTTCAACGGTATCGTGCAAAAGCGCACTGCAGATCACATGGATATCCGTTATATGAACCTCGTTGCAGAGAATGTTGACCAGGGAAATAGGGTGGTTGATATAGGGGAATGCAGCGGCATTCTTGCGGCGCTGATTTCGATGTTTGTTTGCCGCATAGTCAAGCGCTTTTACCAGCAACTTTATATCAGATTCTTCGCTCACTTTAAAACACCTGTCCCGGAAATCATGGGAGTGGTATCGGGATTTCCAGTATCAGACAAAACCCACTAAATGTTAATGACCTATTGTAGACCCTGAAGCGCAAAAACTCACCACTCCGGTTGCCTGACTTTTTGCGGTTAAGTACCGATGTCTTGCCTGCCATCAGGCTTCTTTTTGTCCAATGGTGTAGTTAAGGCATAGTCGCTAGAGTCCCCGTTGCCAAAGAAAGCACTGGTGTCAGAATCTATTCCAGGTTGATAACTATCTTTCCCCTCGCGTGGCCTTCTTCTGAATAAAGGAGCGCTGCCGGTACCTCACTCAATGTATAACGACGGTCAATGACCGGGGTGACTTCTCCGGCCTCCATGAGAGCAGCCAGGGTGTTCAGGTCATCCGGGCGCATTTGCGCCATCAACAGGGTGAACTCCTCCTCTACAAACGGGGAATACACGGAGGCCTTGATCGGACCCATTAAGGGGCCCAGCCAGTTTCCCTTGCCACCACCAATGATGACGAAGATACCACCGGGTGTCAGGACCCGCCTGTTGTCTGACAGAGAATGATTGCCGATCATATCGATGATCAGGTCATATTGTTGCCCATTCTCGATGTAGTTTTCCTTTTTGTAATCAATGACATGATCTGCTCCGATTGAGCGTACCATCTCGGCATTTCGTCCACTGCACACACCGGTCACCTCAGCGCCTATTGCCTTGGCAATTTGCACAGCAAACGTGCCCACGCCTCCCGATGCACCATTTATCAGCACTTTCTGCCCCGGTTGTAACTGACCCTTGTTGCGTAGCGCCTGTAAAGCGGTGACAGCAGCAATGGATACGGTAGCCGCTTGCTCAAAACTCACGTTGGATGGTTTTAGAGCCAGTGCCCGGTCTTCAGCAATGGTTACATAATCGGCGAAAGCGCCAGTCCTGCCACCAAACACATCATCTCCCGGCTTGAACTGCTTTACGTTTTTGCCAACAGCCTCGATCGTACCCGCAAAGTCCACACCCAAACGTATTTCATCTGGCTTACCCAGACCGGTTCCCAGGCGCATGACGTACGGCGAGCCCCTCATGTAATGCCAGTCAAGCGGATTAACGGCAGCAGCTTTTACTTTCACCAGGACTTCATCATCTGCCGGGGCCGGCTTGGCAATGACAGCCAGCTCCAGAATATCGGGTGAACCATAGCAGCGATAAACAATGGCTTTCATGGTTTCTCCATGGTCGTAGGGTAAAGCTGCAGGAGGGCAAGGCGAGTTATGACTAAGCATTGCAGCGAGCACCGATATGGCAACGGCGGCAAGAACTATGAAAACACCTGCTATTTTTTTATATATTTGCTTCATTTTTAGGGACATGGTTGCCTTTTTGCTATTCGTCATCGTTGGAAATAAAACTGCTCCAGGACCCATGCATGGGATTGGGAAGGATGTTCCAGCGTATACCCCAGTATTCGCTGTATTCCATGATCATGCGTCTGCGATCTTCTGCGGTTGCTGCCTTACACGGTGTAACCGGTTTGGCGCGTGTGCAGGGTAGAAAATCACCCAGGTCATCACCGATTAACATGATGACCCGATAATCCCGGGCGACGAGCTCCTGGCGAAAACGTTTCTCTCTGTTCCATTCAGGCTTTTCGCCAACCAGTAACAGGTGATCGGCATCAGTTTCGATACCCGCCTCGGCCAGGTCCTGCAGGGTAATGGCTTCCTGTGGACAGGGTCCCGGTGCAAAGTCACGTTCATGGCAGGGGCGGTTGGTAATGAAAAATACCGTTACACCCTTGTCTCTGGCGGCCTGTACAAATTCAGGTGCACCTTCAATCTGGCGTGAGGGGTTGTTGTGCTGCCACTCATCGAAAGCTTCATGACTGAAATTCCCTTCAATATATATTTGAAATTCGACGTTACTGAGTGACGTTTCATCGACGTCAAGAATAACGGCTGTAGGAAGTTCGGCCATAGCCTCCTGTCCGGGCAGTGCAGTTGCGCTCTTATCCGCAATCAACTCATCAAGATGACGGGTGGCATTTTGATAGGCCTGCAGTGTGAGCGCATCGTATTCTGCGGCGGATTCCACCCAGGCTATTCCCAGTTGCGGTTCCCTGGTAAGTGATGTTTTCGTACAGGCTGACAGACCCGCAACCATTGTCAGCAATAGGACAGGGATAGTTTTCTTCATTGTCATACGGTCAAACCGGTTAAGAGAGAAGATAGTAGCAGATGAGAGCACTATGGTGCGTCCGCGCCTTTCCCGGTTACCCGGGTTTACTGCCTATACCCGATCCATTGTCTGATCTGATCAGCCACCGGTGAAGCATTAAAATCGGTGTTGGATAAAACAACAATCGTGTAACCGCTATCCGGAAACACCGAAAACTCGGCGTTAATTCCGGGTGCTCCACCGTTATGTCCAATGTAGCGCCGGCCATTGACACGATGGTCTGCATACAGGTATGCATAGCCGTCATCCGGGCCTTCAGAACTAAAAACCTTGCACCTTTCTAATAAGCCCGCAAGACCGATTTACTGTTAATTTATGTAATTGACAACTGTACCAGCGCCCTATTAAATAGTTACCTAAAGGGAAGCACCGGCCATTTTTAAGTTTTCATACCGACCGGTATGATGCTGTTAGCAAGGGATGCAGGTTCGGTGCGCAAGGAGCAGCACAATGAAGGGGGTTCACATAAATATCCGTATGTCGAGTTATCGAGCGGTCACGCTATATATTCCACTTACCATTTTTTTCTGAGGCTGGCTGGTTTCGCACAGACCCAGGGAGTGGATACCGCGACAGAGATCACCGGCGAAGTGAGTGTCGTTATTTACGATGACTTAGCCACCGGCAGATCTGAAACCCGCTACTACATCATCAATCGTGAAAAGGGTCGAGAAACACGGGTATTTGTTAATAGGGGAGCACCCAAAGCATTCGCCACCGGTAAGAAGGTCAAGGTCCGGGGCCGGAGTCGTAAGAACGGCTTGGAAGTCCAAAACTTGACCCAAATGGAAGCCGAACCGGCGCTTGGCAGAGACAGACTTCTGCCACGCTGGTTGCCGGCACCGAGACACGTAATGTCGCCAGTGGCCGGATCCACGTAATCAATGAATTAGCAACCCGATCTAAATCTTTTGCAAATTGAAACGCAAATAGCGGATGGTTCCCTTCTCAACCTCTGATGCCACTCTGTCCAGCCAATACCTGATTTCGGCGATATCGAGTTTTGGAAGGTTGACGCCTGCCACAACGGTGCCAACGCCCAGTAGCAACAGCTTGCGCTTCAACAAACTGATCAGGTTTTGCAGGGCGGGGCTTTCATTGGAAAACTCCCTGATCTCAAAACCTGCGTTTGTAAACATATCCGAGTATGCCTGTTGGTCAACCGCGTCTGCCAGGCAGGTCCAGGGCGCGACAATTGAAGCGATGTCACCTGGTAGCGGGCCACCTACTGCCATGTCGGTTATGCCAAGCTGGCCTGATGGTTTCAGGACCCGTTTCACTTCTGCCAGGACAGCCTGCTGGCGGTGAAAAAGGCTGAACGTACATTCGGCAAGAACGCCATCAAATTTGCCATCCTTAAACGGCAGTTCATGGGCATCGGCCTGTTGAAACTGAACCGTTGCAAGCCCATGGCCATCAGACAACTGGCGATCCTGTGCCCGCTTGATATTGTCTGCGCTGATGTCGATGGCGCTGACATTCAGCCCCGGGTTTTCGGCCAGCATCAGGGCGGATGTTCCGGTACCGCAACCCAGGTCTGCAATACGCGCTTCTGCTTGCAGGCCCATTGCAGCAATGGTTCTATGCGTGAGATCCGGGCCGCCGGGATGGAAGATATCTCCAGCGAGGTGGCGGACCCAGTCCTGTTCATAAAAGGCAGAGCAGCACGAGACCGCTTGGCTTGCATCCACCGAGCTACTCATGGGTATTGAGCCCATTGTCTGTAGCCGGATGACTGCTTGCATTCAGTGACCAGTCGTAGGTTTCATATCGAATCCTGTATTTTCCATCAACCGCCGTTTTCAGTTCCAGATTGAGTGCCGGTTCCGCATATTGCTGCAAATAGGCAAGAATATCGGCGGGAAAATCCTTTTTGTACCATTTGAAAATGCTTGACAGCATCACGGTATTGGCCTCAACCGATACATTTTGCCTGTTGTTGATGAACTCACGGCCAGCCTGGTCCAATTGTTCATCCGTCCACTCCCAGGGCCGTAACACCGGGCACGACGTACTGGCACAGTTGAAAGCGAAATGCAGTCGCGGGTCCTTCTGCGTCTTTAGCACCTCCTTCTCAAGTTTGTACAGATTGGTTTTCTTTCCACCCACGGTCACTTTGCGGTCATAAAAAAACCCTTTGCCGGGTACCAGCCTGGAACTCACGGATATTTTCACGTCCTGTACGCTTTCCAATGGCCAGTATTCCAGTACGGCCTGCAATACCAGCGTGTTGTAGGTGTTTATCCAATAACTCCGTTTCATTGCCGCTGTAGGAAATTGACCGGGGTCGCTTGCCGGACTAACCCTGGCCAGCAAGGCCACTTGCCGGTCAAGTGCTTGCAGATCTTCCGGTGAACCCTTCCATGTGGCGTAGTCGATTTTGTCACCGTCATCGCTCAAATACTTTTTGACCAGGCGAACAAAGGTTTCGTTGGAATACACGTTCTGCTCCTCCGGGTTGGCCGGGTCTGCGTAGACAGGGGCCGGGTAGAAAGCACCCGGAGCGGCTATCAGTATCAATATTGCTATAAAGAATGCCCGTGTTTTCATGCATTCACTACTTTGATCTGCGCCAGGCCTTCAGCACTGGCTGTCATTTGCGGCCGGTTAATGGCATTAAACTCACAGAAGGAAACCGGATTTCCCTGCTTGTCCAAAATGTGTACACAGCATTGATCAATACGGTCCTGATCATAGGTATACGCGTCCATGAAAGGCTTGATACTGATGGTCAGCAGCTTGTCCCATATGTCTTTTCCACCCGACTGCGCATCAATCACCGCATCCAGCAGTTCATTGACCTGGGTGTCCTGGAGCCCCTCCAGGGCCTCATCAATGTAGCCGTTTGTGGTTGCCCAGCGAATGGCCTCGCTGAAAGCGCCCGGACCATTGATGGTATCGGTGAAAGTATCGATGAGCTCGCGTGCCTCATCGCCGCCCCAGTCCTGGTAACGGGGGAAATAACGTGAAACCGGAACCAGGCCGCCGGCCGTTCTGAAGGCCACGGCCATGCCAAAACAATTTGGATCAGAGCAGGGAATGGGCATGAAATCATCGGGTGAGAAAACACCAAACTGTTCACAGATCAGCTTGACGGTATCAGCAAGTGTCAGGCGTTTCTGCAATCTAGGGTTATCGTAGCGGCCGGAGTACATGGCGGGCTGGATTACCACGTTTTTTAGTTCCGGGGTATCCACGGCCAACTGCACAAAATCACCCACTTCAGAGTCATTGATGCCACGGGTGAGTGTCATGACCGGGTGAATGCTGATGTCATTGGCCTCGCAAAGAGCCAGAGCTTTACGCTTGGTTTCCAGCAAGTCCGTACGTCCACGCAAGGTCTGATGGGTACTTTCCCTGAACCCGTCAAACTGAAGATAAACGAATAACTCTGCGTCCGGGAATGCCCTGGTACAGCCTGCCAGTTTGCGGGTAAAAGCTGTTTGGGCCAGCTTGATACCGTTGGAGTTGATACATACCTTTTTGAACCCGCGATCAAAAAGCAATTCGACCATTTCTATGAACTGCGGGTGAATAGTGGGTTCGCCGCCTGATAGTTGAATCATGTCCGAACCACTTTTCCCACCTGCGACCAACTGGTCCACCTGCCGGGTAAATTCATCCAGGTCCATCATATGCGAGTGCTGGGGGGATGAGCCTGCAAAACAGGTCGGGCAAGTGAGGTTACAGCGCTCCGTGATTTCAATCAGTATGGTGCAGCTGTGATTGGCCCATGCTTGTGAATCAGCCATTGACCCCGATACGCCGGCAGGCTGTCCACAGCTGCTGCCGCAGCAGGATTTGCCTGACAGTTGCTGGCCAGTGGACTCATAGTAGTGTTGGATATCGGAAGACAACAAAGCCGAAAACCGTCCATGTTGGTCACAGGATTTGTCCATCCAGACTTCATTGTCTCGCTCCAGAACCTGCGCTTTGATTGAGGCCAGACACCGGGGACAAATACTGGTGGTGGTCTTAATTTTCCTGCCCTGCCCCCAGGCAATATCGGTGGAGCCACCTGATTCGTGCTCGTAGAGAGGTTCGGATTTTTTCAGGGTAATTTTTTCCATATCCAAAAGACCCATGGCAACCGGTTTATCTTTCAAACGCCCGCATATCACTCAGCGGGGCAATGAGCATTTCAGAAGATGAGGAAATGGTGCCTGGATATCAATAAATTCGAGCAATCGGGCTGATTCAGCGATGTCTGAATTTGCATCAGCAAAGACGCCACCCTGATTAAAATAAAAAAGAAAGGGTTTGGAAATTTTTAATCACAGGATCAAATTATCAGACTTCAATCTACTTTTGTTTTTTTTTCCGCGCGGGTTTTCAACAAGGCCTTTTTCCACTTACGTTCTTCATTTTTCTTTCGTAGATAAACTCCAAGTACAAATATCACGGCGATGAAAGGCAGGGCAATCAAGCTTAAAAACCTCGGGTTTAAATCACTCAGAGAGCGGAGAAGTTCGTTGAAACTGATGGATTCATGACTGATTATTACAGCCAGCCCGGCTACAAAAACCAGGGTAAAAACACCCGACAGTAAAACCTTATTCTTATTCATAAGATTCTTTTAAGGGCCTGAAAAAGGGGTCCATCTTCATATTCATCCCTTTTATTTTTTCCTATTTCCTGCCAAACAAGTTCACCACGTAACCTGTCATAAAGAACACAAATGCGATGAGGCTTATCGGTGGCAGTCCACCGTGCCAGCCGGAGGGTGAAAGCCAACCTTTGAACCCCATAAAAAACAGGTGGATGGCGCTGAGAAGCATGGCGAACAACAGGAACTTCCTGGAGGTAATGAAAAGGATAAAGGTCTTTTCGTCCCGTAAATGGGTCTGGAAACTCAGGTTGTAGCCCCACAACACCACAAATGACAGGATGCCGCCCAGCATGCTCAGGCCGCCAAACAGGGTCAGGCTGCCGTCGGTCTCGAATAGCTTGCCGAAAATTTCCGGTCTGAACAACATGAAGCTCATCAGGGCATGGATTAACACCAGCAGGAAGCCCGTCATTCCCAGGATTTTGCGAGCTGAGAGCCAGCTATCCGGTACCGGGACACCAATATTGTTTAACGGACCCAGGCTGAAATTCAAAACAAGCAGTACAAGTGCCGCCAGGGAAATGCCCTTGTTCAGGATTAAGAAAGGAAAGTCCTTCCATCCCACAGGGCCAAGAATGTGATAGCGCAATACCGCATAGGCGACGCAGAGAAGGATGGTAAATAAAATAATTCTACCAGCAGCATTTTTGTTTTCGGATTGATTGGTATTCATAAAAGCACCCCTTGTGAAAATGGTGCGCCCGGATTGATTACGTCGGGCATCCTGCCCAAATATAATACGAATCACTTCGTGATCTCATCATTTGCGTGCACACTGGCACGCAACGCCTCTATGGGTTCGCTTTGCTCACTCGAAATTCGCTGCCGGCGAATTTGTCGAACTCCTGACCACCTGGTTGGAAGCCAAGTACTCTATCGAGCTGAGTTACGGACGCATAGCCGACTATTCTAGCCGATCAACAAAACTAAGTACTCGAAAGTGACTATTTTGTTAGTCTGATAGTGCTTAAGAATAAAAATCGGAAAACTTTTTAGGAATTTACTAATGCCCGCTAACGAATCCATGGTGTTTCAGGGCCAGTGCGCCTTCAACCGGATCAGGCTTTACAGCTTGTGCAGCTTACTGCTTCCAGGCTGTCACAATTCCGTCACAATTTGACCTGCGACATTTTGCCCTTCATCAAACAGGTGCATTATGAAACAGCAGAGTGTATTAAACAGAGTTGACTGCCAAGAGGACTAATAAAAATGTTTCATCCAATCACCATTCCATTCGATTGCGTCATGTTATTCAACCGGGTTTACTTAAGAGAGGGTATTACAGCAGAAGACGTGGAACTGGAACTCGGCGAAATGTGTAATGTGGTAAAAAACACCTACCATGACGAAGGTGGTTTTATTGCAGGCCAGGTTTTTGAATTCACAGGTTTTGCATCTGCCGAAGGTTCGCTTAAAAATGTCCGCGAAGAACAAAAGCATGTCGCTATCCTGACTTACTGGAAATCATTTGAACAACATGAAAAGTCACACGCGGATCAGATGTTCAAGGAAAAATTCAGCGCATTGCTGGAGCATGTGGAAGAAGCGGATGAGCTTGGTTACAGGCTTTTATGGCAGGGTGAGCCGGAAGATTTGTAGGTGGTGGATAGCGATTAACCAGGGGTTGGGTCAGGCCGCTTGATTTCAAACAAGCTGGCCAGTGTGGTTACAAGCTCACTTTGAACCTCCGGGTTGGAGACCTTGCCTGTCTTTGTATCAAAGTTACCGTAAAAACCGGGGATGGATAAACTGGCTTTAACGTCACCGCCATAGTGTGGTGCACTTTTCACCGCTGCTGCCAGAACACCCGATGCGCCACGCCCGCCAGGCGACGTAGCCAGCAGGATCAGTGGTTTGCCTTGATAAACCTTTGAGTTAATACGTGAAGTCCAGTCATACAAGTTTTTAAACGCTGCAGTATAAGCACCATTATGCTCCGCATGGGAAATCAGCAGGGCATCCGCTTCACCGATTTTGTCGTAAAAACGATGGGCCAGTTCAGGAATTCCCCATTCCATTTCCCGGTCGACACTAAATAGCGGCATTTCAAAATCATTCAAATCCAAAATTTCAGCATTCACGTCATCCAGAATACTGACAGCATATTGAATCAGTTGTCCATTGATGGACTTCTTACTGTTGCTGGCTGCAAAGGCTAGTAGCTTCATTAATATTCCCGGCTCTTAATCGTCACTTAATACAGGACACTACACTAGGATACCATTCACAATGTTCTGAAGCCTTCGCGGTGAAGGCTTCGTTGTATTGCGTGGGAGCAGTTGTAGTGACGGGAACAAAGTAGAGTGTCAGATCAGGCAGTTGCATACCGGGCTGTCCGGATGGCGACACCTTGGCAACATATATAATTAGTCAAATTAAAAAGCCATAATAAAAGGCCGCCGGGATCAGGTCTAAGCAGGCGGACGGAAACTGGATTTGGCCCCGAAAATTGGGAGATATTATGCAAGTACTGGGTATAGACATTGGCGGCAGCGGTATCAAGGGGGCGTTGGTGAACACGGATGACGGTCAGCTTGTCAGTGAACGTATACGCATCGAAACCCCGTCCGGTTTTGAAATCGGCTCCGTGACAGACACCATTGCCGCACTGGTCGACGAGTTTGACTATAAGGGCCCCGTCGGGGTCGGGTTTCCGGCCGCGGTTGCAGAGGGCATCGTTCTGACCCCGCCCACGGCTCATCACGTGCCGGGCTGGGTTGGTCAATCAGTCGATGACAGGTTCTCGACTGAGACCGGCTGTGATGTGAGGGTGCTGAATGACGCCGACGCTGCCGGTTTGGCGGAAATGCGGTTTGGTGCAGGGCAGGGGATCGACGGCGTCGTCATCACCGTGACGCTCGGTACAGGTGTGGGAGGAGGTCTTTTCATGGATGGCAAGCTGGTGCCAAACCTGGAGATAGGAAAGCTTTTCCTGGCCAGCCATGAAGCAGTGGTAGAACAATACATGGCGGGGCGGATTAAAAAGGACCATGGCCTGAAATGGTACGAGTACGGTGAGCGTCTGAATGAATTCTGCCTTCATATAGAGCATGTGTTTTCACCGCAACTGATCATTATTGGCGGGGGTGTCAGTAAAAAGCACAAAAAATTTCTATCGGAAGATCAACTGCTACGAACCCGGATTGTGCCGGCAGAGCTTCGCAACCAGGCCGGGATAGCGGGTGCGGCTATCTGGGCTGCCGGGGCCGGTCGTTAGGCGTGACTCCATTCACAACCGTGGTTCACTTTATTGGGGGTCGCTTTTTTCCTTCAATTCAACAATTAAAGCTTCGGCAGCATCCGACAGGTAGTCCTGGGGGTTAGAGCGGCAGTAGTTTTCGAGCCAGCTTACGATTGATACGGCCGGAAAATCCTGGCCAACAACCGAGTTTATGTCTTCGTCAAGCGCACGCTGGTAGTTCATTCCTGAAATAAAACCCTGGACCCAGGTGACAGAGCTATAAAGCTTTGCTCCATTGGTTCGCTTGGCAGACACATAATCCGGGCAGCTATAATTGCCTTCGCCCTTTATAGCCCAATCTCCCCGGGCGCTGATCGAAACAAGCGTCAGCAGAACGATCAGTGTAATTTTAATCACATCAGTTTCTCCACTTGCTTTGTAGTTCGCAGCAATAGCCAGTTAACCAATATTAGCAGACGAACTGGATAGCAAGGTGAATCTGGCTGGCAAAAGGAAAAACAGTCCCTGTGAGGCATTGATAAAGGGAAAATTTTCTGCCTCCGATCCTTTTTAGATCATATGTTGGTCAATCAGCTTAATTGTGTTCTCAACTTCAGTCTCGGAAAGGGGGCCGTCTTTCGCAAACAGGACTTTACCGCTGGCGTCCAAAACAATCACAGCACAACTTTTGTTCTTCATGCCCCATCGTTCCAGGCCCACACCCTCATCATCAATAACAAAATTGATGGATTGGTGCATGGCCTTATTCTTGGCCATTCTATTTACGATGAATCCTTTAGCCAGGGACATCGTATCCGCCATATGAACAATGATGGTGGTTTCAAGCTCTTGTGAAGAGTACTGTTTTTTAAGCAGGGCGTCGGTAAACATTTTATTTTGACTCACAGCATCTCGATTGGCTGCGACGTACTGTACGAACTGAACTCTTCCCTTGCTATCGAAGGACTTCGAACTCCAGGGCTTTTCAACGATACTGTTCTCGCCGATATAAATTTCCCCTCCCTCCCGGATATCAAGAAGCGGCAGAGACCGTCCGGTTTCAAGGGAACTGCCTTGCTTACCATCAAGTCCTGAAATCGGTGGCTCAACGGCAAATACGGCAGACTGAAACAGTATCGCGACAATCGCGACACGGGCAAGATATGGCAAGCGAGTGGATTTCATGGGTTCAATCTCCGTTGACGGCAAAAGAGATTAACCAGTCGCAGGCTGCTTCGCTTGACGTGGGTGGACATTAGCTTGACTAACGTGTGTTGGCTGTTCGCAGGTTTATGAAGTTCATGCGTGATGAAGCCCCGTTAAAACCTCACTTCAGCATTCGGGGGTTTAACGTAAGTTGCCCGCAATTTTTCGGTCCATTCCACATTTTTAAAACCCTGGGACCAGACATGAAATTCGCTGTCCTTCATTCCTTCGATGAAAACCCGACAGGATAATCCGCCAAACCGTCTCAATACCAAGATAGTCAGTGCAGCGTTTCCCCACTACGCGCTCTACGCTCTGCTACTCGGATTGACGCCTCTGGTCCAGATCGATCCTGATGCGCTCAAGCTTGCTGTCACTCAGGTGATAAAAGAGCAATAGTCCACCGGTTAGTACGTACAGGGCACCGGGAATCACCGAAAACATCAGGCGCAACGAATGCAGCGCTTCATCGGTTTGCTGCACTGCTGCACCGTCATAATTGGCAATCGTGAGCAACAATCCGGCAATGCCAACGGCAATACCACCGCCAATTTTCTGAGCGAAGGTCGTCGCAGAGAAAAACAGTCCTGTCGCCCGTCGATTGTTCTTCCATTCAGAGAAATCTGCGGTATCTGCAATCATCGCCCATAACAGCGGAATGGTTGGTGCTATCGCTAGTTTGGATAGAATGTTGATGGTGTGTAACTGGTAAAAGTCTTCGGGGCCTGGGAGATACAAAGCCATGGTCAAGAGACCGGATAGCACCGAACAGACCAGATAAACATTGCGTTTTTCAAAGTGTTTGACCAACGGGCTGGCTAACAATACGCCAAATATGAGGCAAAGGGTGGTGGAAGTGTAAAAGATGGTGGTGTCGTTTTCGCTGCCGACAATGTATTTGAAATACTGGTTGACGACGGCGCCCTGAATGTTGATCAGTATAAAAGTCACGATGCCCAGCAGGAACAAGATCAACCAGTCTCGAATGCCAAATACACATTTGAAATCTTCAACGATATTATTGACCTGATCTTTCGGCGGCTTGATACGCTCTTTGGTCGAAAGGAAGCTTATGAATAGTAATATTGTGCCCACTACCGCCAACACGGTGGCAATTAATTGAAAGGCGCCTTGTTCAGCCTGGGTAATCACCTGCTTCAGGGTTCCGGTTGTGTCCAGAAGACGGGCTTCACCCCAGTTAAAGTCTTTGATAAATGCAAGCGCTTCGGCCGGAAGGTTTATGGCAGTCGCATGAGCCAGCACCTCGCCGACGATCAGGTAGTTCTTGAATGTCATGGTCAGACTGACCACAAACATACCGGTAAAACCAAGGAAAAAGCGGTATTGGTTTAGCAGCGTCCGTTCTTTGGAATCACTGGTCATCACGCCTGACAGGGCTGAGAAAGGAAGGTTTACCGCAGTATAAAATGTGCTCAGCATCAGGTATCCGCATGCGGCGAAAATGATCTTGCCTGTTTGTTCAAAGTCAGGTGTGGTGAACAGCATGATCAGGGTCGCACCCAGGGGGATGGCGAACCACAGCATGTAGGGGCGGAATTTTCCGTATTTTGTGGTTGTTCGGTCTGCAATGATGCCGACCAGCGGATCGGAGACAGCATCCCAGACCCGGGCAGCCAGCATGATGGTACCGGCAGCCGCAGCGGAAATGCCGTATACGTCCGTGTAATAGAAGAACAAAAACATACCGGCCAGGTCCCATGCAAAGTGACTGGCGGTGTCCCCCAGTCCATAGCCGAGCTTTTCACGAAAAGACAGTTTTAACATTTGTGTATTCATATTTATTGGTTTTTGCTTAATGAAAAATTTTGTCCGCACACTGTGACACAATTGTCAGTGTTACAGGAGGTGGATTCATTTATTCGTTTTCAGGATCATAACAGACCCAACCCCCGGAATGATGCTGGATTGACAGGAGAACTTTGGATGAGAACCAGGCTGCTCAATATCATCAGATTAGACGGTAATGCCGCATTTGTGATGAGATCAGCCCTGGCTTTGGCTGTCACCAGCGTGGTTCTTGTCAATACAATGACGACAGTTCCTGGCTGCGCCAAATAACTGGATAGGTGTGTCTCGGATTATGAGCCCAAGTATCCGCACCCTTCCTTTTCATAGGAGGAAAATCAGTGTCTGTTCGATATAAACACCTGACGGTAGAGGACTTTCCCCAGGCTCATGCAACCATGGTTGAGGCATTTGCCGACTACCAGGTGGATATGAGCTACATGACCAGTGAACGATCTTGGCTCAGAAACCGGAAAAGCGGTGTTCACTACGACTGCTCGGTGGGCGCATTTAACGGGGAAAAACTGGTGGGTGTTACTTTTGTGGGTCTGGATGACTGGCAGGGTGACAAGGCGGCTTTTGATGCAGGTACCGGTATTGTTCCCGGATATCGCGGTCAGGGTATTGCAAAAGCGATGTTTGAATTTATTCTTCCGGAGCTTCGCGATCGCGGTGTTTCGAAATTTCTGCTGGAGGTGCTGCAGCCGAATAAGGCTGCGATCAAAGCTTACACAAAAACCGGTTTCAAAATTAGTCGTGAATTTGCCTGTTATGACTTGCAGCCTGGTTCATTTGCTGCAGAGAAGCTTGCCTGCGGTGATTTCGACGTACGGAGAATCGATAGAGCAAGAGTTCAGGCGTTCAAGAATCAGGTAGACTGGCAGCCATCGTGGGAAAACAGCTTTTCCGGTATGGACCGCATCGAGGACGGACTCGTCCGGCTGGGTGCGTTCAGGGGGAATCAATGCGTGGGAATATTGGTTTTTTATCCACTATTGCGATGGATCATGAGCCTGGTGGTGGTCCGGGATTTTCGTCGACAGGCCGTGGCTTCAACCCTGATGAGAGCGCTTATGAAAGACCTGCCCCGGGATGTCGATGTCGTAAAGATCAATAATATCGATCTTTCCGACAAAGCCATGCCGGCGTTTTTCGAAAAGGCCGGCGCGGTACACGTAATCGATCAATTTGAGATGGAATACAGGTTCCAGAGAAGTTCCCAGACCAGAATTGCGCGTGTGTAAGACAGTCCCCGAAGGCTTTGATGCGTATGCTCTAGTTATTGGCTTCGATATACAAGCGCCGATGATAGCGCAGGTAATCCCTGTTAACGGTGTGATCTTCCCGCTCAAAAAGGCTGCCACTCAGGGCGCCGATGAGGGTGCCATCATCCTCAATAGCGAAGGCCCAGCCATCGAATAGCACATGACAGTTGGGGCATAAGCATAAAATATTATCAACCGTGTCCGGCCCGTTATGGGGGCGCCCGAGCGGCCGGATATAAGCCGCTTGTGCATACGCGCCGCCGGGTCGCTCGATACGCGTTGAGCAGGTCTGGCAAAAATGTTGGTGTATTTCCTTCACCGTCTCCGAAACAAGGGTATCCCGGATGACGCGTGTGGTGTAAGACTCGACCTTGTCAGGCTCCTGGTTGCTGGCCGGTAAAGGTAGTTCGCCCGCGGGTGTGGAGATCGGTTTGTCGTCTATTTTTCTCAATGCAAAACGGTAGATCCTGAAACCGGACTTACCCCGGTCAACCCACCACCTTTCAACCAGGTAAAGGCCATCATAGCGATAGGTATGTTGCCTGGTGGAACCCAAACCTCTTGTTACGCGCACCGGTAGCCCTTTGTTATAACTGACAACCAGTGCAAGGTTACCCCTGCTCAGCTCGGCGTCTTCATTTTGCTGTTTGGTGTTTGGGTCGAACCCGGCCTGACCGCCATATATGAGGTAATCACCATAATCCTCGTCATCTTCATAACCACCCGAAACGACGATCGAATCCGCGCCCTCGGTGCTCGAACCGCTGATACCCGCCTGGGTAGGCCTGTGAATACCGGAGGCAGCGAGTTCCGCACGGCTGGCAAACTCGGTACCCGCGTCTACAGATTCAATTTCACCAAAATGACGCACAGCATTACTCCTGAGCGTAATTGCTTATTGTCAATTGTAGACTTTTTTGGCAATAAACGCCGATAATCAGGGGCATATTTCACCTGTCTCCAATCGGCATGCTGAAATAGACAGTTCGGTGTTAACCAAGTGAGGAGCAATGAACATGACAAACCAGACTGCGGTCAGATTCGGCTATCCGCAAACCCTGATCCGGGAATACGACCATTGGCTGGTATTATTGCGTGAACCCCAGGCCACACTCGGTTCGCTCATATTGTGTGCGAAGTCAGATGCGACCGAGTTTTCAGCTCTGTCCGGGGAAGCCTATGAAGAGATGGGTACGGTTGTGACGGATATTGAGCATGCGCTCAAAGCGGCATTTGTCTATGAAAAAATTAACTACCTGATGCTGATGATGGTTGATCCGAATGTCCATTTTCATGTAATTCCGCGCTATTCGGAAGCACGCAGCGCCTGTGGTCTGACCATCCCCGATCCGGGATGGCCCGTGGTGCCGCAATTGGGTGCAGCGCAGGAGGTAACCCCGGCGGAACGCCAAGCTCTTATTGCGCATATATCCGGATTCTGGAAAGAATAATTGCGGGCGTTCAAACCATGAAAAATGCTGTACCACCTTCAACCGGGGTTTACCGTCACCACTTCACTGTTCCCGAGAGCGCAGTGGATCAGAATGGACATGTGAATAACGTCGTTTACGTTCAATGGATGCAGGATGTTGCCGTACTTCACTATGAAGCCGCCGGGGGAAACCAGGCGATGGAGGAGGCCGGCGCAACCTGGGTGGCCCGTTCGCATCACATCGAATACCTGAAACCGGTGTATGCCGGTGAGGATGTGATTGCGCTGACCTGGGTAGAAAACCTGCGGCGTGTCAGATCACTGCGGCGTTACCAGTTTTTGCGCCAGGGCGATAACGTGCTGCTTGCGAGGGGGGAAACGGACTGGGTGTTTGTGGATATTGAAACTGGACGGCCTCGAATGATAGCTGACGATATCATCTCTAAATGGCATGACGAGCATTCCGGATAACTGTGCCCCAATCCCAGTTGTTCAATCGCTTCCGGGGTTTCCTGTCCACACCAATCACGCCGAGATGTTAAAATAGTCAGACCTTCACCCTGATATGTGAACAGAATGTGCGGTTTTGGCGGGTTTAGCTCTGGTTTTCGCCGGGGATTTTTCCTTGGCGTGCTGGGGATTATTTGTGCCGTTTCATGGGCCGAGGCTGCCGAAGATTACCAGGTTTTGCGTGAACGCCTGGTCACAGAGATTTCACAGGACGTTATCAACACCGGTAGCTATGTTGGCAAGAGTGCTCTTGACGAGCGGGTGATGCGGGTCATCGGTACGGTGGGCCGACACCGTTTTGTACCTGCCGAACTTCAAGCCCGGGCCTATGAGAACCGTCCCCTGCCCATTGGTTATGGTCAGACCATTTCCCAACCATATATCGTTGCCCTGATGACGGATTTACTGGAGTTGGAGGCCGGCGATGTCGTGCTGGAAATAGGCACGGGCTCGGGTTACCAGGCCGCCATTCTGTCCAGACTTGTCAACCAGGTCTACTCCATTGAAATTATCCCCGAACTGGCCGAGTCGGCATCAAAACGCCTGCGTCGTCTTGGATTCGAGAATGTCGAGGTAAAGAACGCCGATGGATACTTCGGCTGGCAGGAGCACGCGCCTTTTGATGCCATCATGGTGACAGCAGCCAACAGTCATATTCCGCCATCGTTGGTTCGCCAGCTGAAACCCGGAGGGATAATGATGATTCCGGTTGGCGCCGTTTTCCAGGTTCAGCAACTGAGCCTGGTGAGAAAAAGCCTGGATGGTGAGGTGACTACCCGCCAGATCATGCCGGTCTTGTTTGTGCCGTTCACCGGCGAACATTAGTGTAGTGTCAACACTGGGCCGGCATTGTATGCGGGTTAGTGCTTCAGTCGCTGCGGGGCCACCACTCTACTCCATCGCGCTGATTTCAGCCGCTGCGCTGGCTTATGAAATTCTGCTCATGCGGTTGTTCTCTATCATTCAATGGCACCACTTCGCCTACATGATGATCAGTCTGGCATTGTTGGGATATGGTGCCAGTGGCACGTTTCTGGCTTTATCCCGGCGTTGGTTGAAGGGACGCTTTCTGGCGGCCTACCTGGTTAATGCCGTTTTGTTCGGTATTAGCGCCATGGTTTGTTTCCGGCTCGCGCAGACCGTTCCTTTCAATGCCCTGGAGATTCTGTGGGATCCACGGCAGCCGCTATGGTTGATGCTGATTTTCCTGCTCCTTTTGATACCGTTTTTCTGCGCGGCAAATTGTATCTGCCTGACATTTTCTGAGTTCAGTAACCAGTTGCACCGGGTGTACTGCTTTGACCTGCTGGGTGCGGGCGGCGGTGTCGTGGTCATCATCGGATTGTTGTATATCGTGCCGTCGACCGGTGCGCTGCAGGTAGTGAGTGCGCTGGGTTTTGTCTCTGCTGCCATTGCCTGGTGGGAGTCTGCCGCACAACCTCGTTGGCCGGCGCTTGTATTGATGCTGGCAGCGACCACGGTATTGTTACCTGGGGCGGGGTTTTCTTTACAGGTATCGGAGTTCAAGAGTCTGAGCCAGGCCTTGCAGGTACTTGATGCAGAGCAAATTGACCAACGCTCCAGTCCACTGGGCCAGATAACGACGGTTAAAAGCCCATCGGTCCCGTTCCGCCACAGTCCCGGCATGAGTCTGAATGCACCCGGATCCATTCCGGAACAGTTGGGCTTGTTTACCGATGCGGATGCGTTGAGTGTACTGACCCGGTTTGATGGTGATATGGAAACGCTCACCTACCTGGATTACCAGTCTTCAGCTTTGCCCTATCATTTGTTGGAACAGCCCGAAGTGCTGATCCTGGGTGCCGGTGGCGGTGCGGAAGTCCTGCAGGCGCTGTATCACCAAGCCGGGCATATCGATGCGGTGGAGCTAAATTCACAGGTGGTGGAGTTGGTGAACGTGGAGTTTGCGGATTTTACCGGCGCGCTTTACGAACTACCGCAGCTTACAGTTTACAACCGCGAGGCAAGGGGGTTTATCAGTGCTGGCAGGCAACTTTATGACCTGATACAGGTCGCCCTGATCGATTCATTCGCCGCATCTTCCGCGGGTCTCTATGCACTCAGCGAAAATTATCTGTATACGGTGGAGGCATTCACGCAATACCTGAAGCACCTTGAACCTGCAGGGATTCTGAGTATTACCCGTTGGATCAAAGTGCCGCCACGGGATAGCCTGAAAATCTTTGTAACGGCGATCGAAGCCCTGGAACAGGCAGGTGTTACGGATCCGGGACGGCACCTGGCCATGATCAGAAGTTGGAATACCAGCACTTTGCTGGTGAAAAATGAAGCTTTCACCACCGGCAATATAGCCAACTTGAAAGCGTTCAGCAGGGAACGGTCATTTGACCTGGTTTATTACCCGGGTGTCACGAGGGATGAGGCCAATCACTATAACCAGTTGCAGCAACCCTGGTTTTTTGAGGGCACAAACCGCCTGTTGGGGCCCGCACGTGCTGAATTCATGGATGATTACAAGTTCGACCTTTGGCCGGCCACCGACAATCGGCCTTATTTTTCCCACTTCCTGAAATGGAAAGCCCTGCCCGAGTTGCTGGCATTGCGCGACCGGGGAGGTTTGCCATTGCTGGAATGGGGTTACCTGGTCCTTATTGCCACCCTGGTGCTGGCCGTGCTGGCCAGCTTCTTGCTGGTGTTGCTACCCCTTTGGCTTCACCACAGTAGTGAAACGGGTGCACGTGGTTTTCGTTCGCGCATCCTGGTTTATTTCACCGCTGTCGGTATGGCGTTCATGTTCATAGAGATCGCCTTTATCCAGAAATTCATCCTGTTTTTGCACCATCCCCTGTATGCCGTATCGGTTGTGCTTTGTGCTTTCCTGGTGTTTGCGGGATTGGGCAGCCTGATGTCCAAGCGCTGGCTGAAACATGTTTCGCTTTTCCGGATCACTATCGGTATAGCAGTCCTTTCTTTGCTATATGTTTTGCTGCTGCCTGAACTGTTTAACTGGCTGGTACACATACCCATCGAATTCAAAATACCTATAAGCCTGGTATTAATCGCGCCGCTGGCATTCCTGATGGGCATGCCCTTTCCAATCGGACTGGGTTTGGTGTCAAGCAGGCTGCCGGCCTGGATTCCCTGGGCCTGGGGAATTAACGGCTGTGCCTCGGTGGTGAGCGCCGTCCTGGCAACCGTTCTCGCGATTCACCTTGGCTTTGTATTTGTCGTGGTAATGGCCCTGTTCGCGTACTTGCTGGCCGCCCTCATTTTGCAGCATGGAATTGGACGGGTGCCGGGCTCGCATTCGTAAGTATTTAAAGAACTCCGCCTCCACCCCGGTGTTCTTTTGGCATTTTTATTTTAATGCCAGCTCAATCAAGCGCGCGGCAGTCTCGATCTGCTCCTCCTGGTGAGGGGTCAGCTTGCGGGTACCCCGGCACTGGATACGTACCCGATCATCTGAAAAAACAGTTCGCCAGGGGCCAACCCGTTCCTCTATTGAATAAGCAGCAAGCTCATTGTCCTCCATCTTGGAATCCGCCCCAAACATTTCTGTTTCCGCCAGGCGGTCCATGCGGTCCTCCATCGCTCGCGCCGTCTTTAAGCTGTGTTGCCTGCTCGTTTGGTACGTCGTCATCCGCGCACTTGAGCGGGGCAAACTACTGGCTCGTGAGGGAAGTGTATTTGCGGTATCCATTGGCACAGTCATCACCGCTAGTTCCTCTTCACCACGCACCACCCGGTCCACGGTTTCCTGCGGCACACGAGCCAGCACGCCCTTGGCCTGTCCGGGTTTGAAACCGTAACGCTCGCCGACCAGCACAATGAAGCGGATGCTGTTCAGGGTGTCCTGACCATAACGGGCCAGTTTGCCTCGTCCCTGCTTGTGATGCGGCGGCAGCACCTTTTCGATGTAGTAGCGCACCGTTCGCCCGGTCAGACCGGTTTCTTCGGCCAGTTCCGCCAGGGTATAGCTGTGATTTTCGTTCATATGAGCATCCACGGTTGACAAACCTCACTGTCGAACCTATATTTAGACAGTGTATATTGTCGAATATGGCTCAATGTCCCGAAAACATTGAGTTGTAGTGAATCTAGCGTAGCTCAAGTCGGGCTAATTTGCCAGTCAGTTGTGTCGAACATCGTGGTTTCTTCGACAACATTCCAAGACTTCGACAGTCCGGTTGAGAAAAATATTTTGGCTTCGGTCGCTTTCTCGGGATTTGAGAACCACAGCCCTTACAGTGAGGCTAAACGTATTTCTATTGTGATCTGTGGGGAGCAATTCTTTCTTGGGAACAGCGTTCTGAACGCTTCGCGGTGAAGTGATTGACTTTGCACAAACAAGATACAGAGGAGAACGAAATGAATGCAGTAGCACAAGCTTTATCCGGCCTTCGGGTTGGCGATTTGAAAACTTATGATGGCCTGACGGTTCATCCGTTGATTCGAGACAGCCTTTTGAAGAAGGACTATCTCACCCTGGATGAGGCATTGGCGCAGAACCAGGCAAAAGTGGTCGAGGTTTCTGCAGGTGGCTCGGTGCCGAACCTGTTGTTCAGCAACCTTGGCACGCAGGCAGTATTTCTGCTGGATGGTGAGGAACTGGTGGGTGCAAAACAGAACCGCATCCTCAACATCACGGTGCTGGCACCGGCTGGCAGGGATACGGTGATACCGGTTTCCTGCGTCGAGGCGGGGCGCTGGCAGCACACGCGGGATGACTTTGCTTCCGCGCCAAGGGCGCAGTTCTCAATGAGCCGTGCGAAAAAGGCAGCGCGGGTGAGTGAAAGCCTAACAGCCACCAGTGAAGCCTTTTCAGACCAGGGTGAAGTGTGGTCGGACATATCCGCGAAGCTGGGGAGTATGCACAGTCATTCACCCACTTCGGCCGTTGAGCAAGTCTACCAGGACCATGAAGAAAAGCTGGCGCAGTTTGTCGCACATCTAAAATGTGTTGAAGGGCAGGTTGGGGCGGTTTTCTCAATCAAGGGGCAGGTAACCGGTGTGGAGTTCTTTGATGCCGCCCTGACCTGCCAATTGCTGATGCCCAAGATCATCCGCAGCTACGCACTTGATGCCATTGACCCGGGATATCGCGGACATCAGGCCAGTAATATGGGTTCACCGGCCGAGGTCATTGCAAGACTGAACGCTTCCGGTTATTCCACCCACAAAGCCGTGGGCGAGGGTGAAGACCTGCGGTTTGATTCCACCCCGGGTATCGCCGGCGGGGCGCTGTTTGCAAGGAACCGGGTGGTACACCTGTGCGCGTTTGTCTCCGGAGAGCACCAGGCAGCAGGTAACGACGGTACGTACTCGGCTTCTGCCTCGCAACGGCGGCGGTTCAGGTATGTGGCCTGAGAGTATTGAGACGCTACGCCACGCTCCCCCTGGTTAATAAAGTGAGACGGCACGGGGTCAGAGTTCATTTACGATATTCGTTTTTAAACCGGTATGTTGTTACATTAAGAGCCTGACCCCTGAAAGATATTGAAGATGTTCTGCGGGTGATTTTAGTAGTTGCCGAGGTGGTCAATACCCGGATGGAGTTGAGCTTATATGAAACAATCGGTTGTGCACTTGGCATTGGTGGTCGGTGATTATGATGAGGCAATAGAATTTTACACTCAGAAGCTTGGCTTTGATTTGCTTGAAGATATCTATATTCCGGAGCAGGACAAACGCTGGGTACTGGTGGCGCCGCCAAATCATAACGGTGCGGCGATACTGTTGGCGGAGGCATCCGGTTCCCAACAGCAGGCTTGTGTAGGTAACCAAGCCGGTGGTCGTGTGTTCCTGTTTTTGAGCACCGATGATTTCTGGCGCGATTACCGCCGGATGTTGGCCAAAGGAGTAACATTTGCAAGAGAACCGGTTGAACAGCCCTACGGTACAGTTGCTGTGTTTGAAGACTTGTACGGCAACTTGTGGGATTTGATTGAGCACAAAGCGGGTAGCCGGTTCTCGCAACATCAGGATGAATGAGCCATTCGGACGAATCTGCATAGTGGTTTTGTACACACAGGCGAAGCTTTGAAAACGGGAATAAAGATATGAATAAAATCTTGTTACTTATGCTTTTAAGTCTCTTGTGGATAGTCAATTGCTACGCGGACTCCTCTGACTCTACCACGCCTTTATCAAGGGCCCAATATATGGCCAATGAAGGGCTGATGGTGGTGCAGGGTGAAACCAAGGTGGTATTCGATCCGTTGTTCCGCAACAGCTATGGCCAATATCAGCTTTTGCCAAAGGAGATGGAAGAAGCCTTGTTTTCCGGTCAGCCACCGTTTGACGGTATCGATGCGGTTTTTGTCAGTCATTATCACGGTGATCACTTTTCACCAGCCGATATATTGCGCTTGCTTAAAGAGCAGCAGGGTATTCACCTCTATGCGCCGGTCCAGGCCGTCAACGGTTTACGGTCGGTGTCCGGTACAAACGATGAGAAGATTTTTGAACGGGTGACAGCCGTCGAACTGGCCTACAAGGATACGCCTGTCACACTGGAAATGGAGGGCTTGTTGATAGAGGCTGTGCGCATTCCGCATTCGGGCTGGCCGAACGGACGTCTTGATGTTGAAAATATTTCCTGGCGGGTGACCCTGAATGCAACTACCACGGTATTACATATGGGAGATGCTGACACCAATGATGTTCATTTTGCGAGGGATGCGGCCTATTGGGATAAGCGTCATACACATATGGCGTTTCCACCCTACTGGTTTTTTACCACAAGCCAGGGCCCTGGCATTCTTGAAAACCGTATTAAGCCGGGCCACAGTGTGGGTGTACACGTACCGGTATCCATACCAAAAAATCCTTCCCTTCGTCAGCAGGAACTGCGCGATGCTGATTTGTTTACCGAACCGGGCGAGATTCGCGAAATTTTGCCCGTTACTCCACGGGTTGAGAAGAATTGAACAAGCCGGGTACAAAAACCTCTTTAAGTTGATCAAGTAGCGGAAAGTAAAGGGCTGTCCTGATCGGACGGGCTTCTGTCAGCGCCAGTGCGTCCCGGTATCGTAGCAGTTGATCCTGGTATCGCCTGGCCTCGTTATCCAAAAAACCTTCCAAATCACCTCCACCATGACTGGATGTTTTGTAATCTATGATCCAGCGGGTACCGTTCTCCACGAATGTACGGTCCAGCACCATGCTGACAGGTCGCTTCTCCCCCAGAACAGCGGTGATCGCGTATTCACAGTGTGCATCTTCATGATCTTCGAGTATCCACCTGCCCTGATCCGACGCCAGGCAGATTTCTATGGCACCTGTCGCACGGCTTATGATGGTAGCGGCTTTCTCTTTTTGAAGCCCTTCAGCACTGAGCATTTGTCGACACCAGTTGTTGAGCCTGGACACATCGCCATCCGCCGGCCACTTTTCCAGTCCCTGCTCGCCGATCAATTGCAATATCCGGTGGACCAGGTTACCTGTCAAGCGGGCATCCTCACCGGCCCAGCTAAACTCGATATAGCTGTGTGTTTCCGCTAATTCTGTTTTAACCATTTGAACTGATTCCGGAATATCCGGGAGCAGCCAGTCAGTGGCCAGTCGCCGGTAATTCTGGGGCAGTTCAAGCCCGGTCATCTCCGTTTCCTGTTCCGTTTCGGTCGCTTGTTCTTCGGTCTTCAGTAAGTCGTCTGCGGCATCGCTGATCAGAGGGGTTTGTTCATGCGCTATAGCCGGCCATAAACCACCCAGCAAACTTCTTGAGGCGGCCTTGATATCACCCCTGGCAGTCGGCTTGACTGCACCGAATAGATACAGGCTGTGTATGGCGCGGGTGGTGGCAACATAAAGCAGACGACCATTCTCCAGCCCCTGACGCTGCTTCTCAATACCTGAAATGAACTGGATCAGATCACCTGACTTCTTCTGTTGCTCTTTTTCTATACTGTTTCGCATCGGTGACATCACGATTTTGTCCAGGTCAGGAAGTTCGAACCAATGCACCAGTTTTCTACTATCCCCGCCAGGCTCACGATTGAGCCCCGGCAGAATGACCTTGTCAAATTGCAAACCCTTGGCGGCATATATTGTCAGTATCTGCAATTTTCCATCTGCCTCTGTATCAGGCTCGGCGTAAAGCTCCTGCAGGCGCAGATCCAGTGTGTCGCGATCAACGGGTAGGTTTTCGGACTCCAGCGAATCAAGCAGATTAAAATAGCTGGCTGCGTCATCCAGTTCACTGGCATTTTCAATACAGGCTGGACCGCCCAACTCTATCCAGGTGGTTTCAACCAGGGATCTGACCGATGCCCGTCCACGCCGGTTGATGGCCTGTAGTAAAACGGGTCCGGTGCGTCGCAATCGTTGTGAACCTCCGGAGGAAAGCCCGCTAACGCTGCCATGACCTTCTGAACTGCCGGCTTCGACTGCATCCGGGATAATATTGTTGGCCTCACCAGCCACCAGTGCATCAAGATCCGCAAGGTCAAGACCGATGTAGGGTGCACTTAGCGTGGCCAGCCACGCGAGGCGGTCAGCGGGTTGAATCAAAGCAAGCGTCAGTGAAACCAGGTCCTGGATCAGGCTCGTATCCGCCAGCGGAGTAAATTTAATCGCCTGGTAGCGAAAACGGGGTTGCTGTGCTTTGAGTTTGTCGAGTGCCGCCAGAATTTCAGTGACGTGGCTTCGGGAGCGCACCAGTATCGCGATGCTCTCATCCGGACCGGACTGCCGGATGATATCAATAACCCGACGGGCCTCTTCTGCATCATCACGCCCGGGTAGTATCTGAATTTCAACACAGCCCTGCTCCGGCACCCCAGGTTTGGTAGCGGCTTCGCTGTAACATACGGCGCCCATCACAGGATCGCTTTTCAGCGGCATCACCATTGGAAAGTTATGATTGACCCAATCCACGATGGGTTTGTTTGAGCGGAAATTTACACTGAGCTGTATCGGTATAAGCTGAACATGATCAAACAGATGACCCTGCCACGCATCGATAAACAGGCTCACTTCCGCTTTACGGAAACGGTAAATGGATTGCATCGGATCACCCACGAGAAACAGGGTGTGCCCGTCACCATCGCTCCAGCCGGTGGTGAGCTGTTTCAGTAGCCGGATCTGGCTGGCAGAAGTGTCCTGAAATTCATCCACCAGCAGGTGCCCAATACGATAGTCCATGCGTAAGGCCAGATCACTGGGCGCACCTTCGTGGCCCAGGGATTCAATTGCCCGGTAGGCAATTTCAGAATAATCGAGTTCCCCTGTCTCCGCCATTACGAGCTTCCAGTTTTTGGCAGCACGCAACAATATCCTCATCAGGGATTCAAGAGATTCCCAGGCTTCATCTTCGTAAACGGGGTTGGGTAAACCACTGATAGTGTGATAAATATTCCGCAAGCTTTCACTTTCACGAAGTGCATCGAGCAGGGCTTTGAAATCTTCCTTGAATGCTGCAAAGCGCACCCTGTCCTCGCCATTTGCACGTGAAGGTGCCGGAAAACCGCCATTGGCGTTTGGCGCTGCTTTTCGAAATTCACCGGCACCGGTTAGCAGGCTGCCTATCATGGTTTTCCAAAATGGCAGGGCTTCCGCGCTGGTGGGCAGGTCGAGAAAATTACAATCCGGACCGCCGCAAACATCCAGCAAGGCCCGCAGTGTGTCGGAATTGTCCGCACCATTGCCTATGGCATAGTGATAGAAGCGGGGGAGTTCACTCAACAGGCTGTCAGGCGTGACATGGCGCGCTGTTTCAAGCTGCACCGCGACCAGGAAGCGCAAAGCCTCTTCCATGCCCTGCCGGTCAAAGCCATCACCCCTGCGTAAATCCAGCAGGTGGCTCATCCATTGTTCGCGACTTGCCAGCATAACGGTCAGCAGCTCCACCAGCCTGTCATACTGGTTGTCGTAGCGATCAAGTACGCGGATGACATCGGTTTTTAATTCATCGTTTTGCTCTTCAATCACGGCCATCGTGCGGGCGGCAGCCTTGCGATAAAGGGCACTGGCGTCTTCCGCGATTTGCTGACCGCCACCGAGACCGGAGAGCACCGGTAACTGGCGGCCAAGTTCACTACAGAGACTGTCTATGGTGCGGATACGCAGCCGGCTGGGTTGCTCAAGCAGGTTCCAGCCCTGCCTGGTATCGTTTTCCAGTACCGCCAGTGCCAGTTCACGACTGACCTGTTCATGGGGTTGCAGGTTTTCATGTTCATGTTCGCCCGCTTGCTGCCTGGCCGCGGCCTGCAGGCGGCTAACCAGGCGATGACTCATTTCTGCGGCGGCCTTGCGGGTGAAGGTAATCGCAACCACTTCTTCCGGATTCTCAACATGCGCCAGCAGGGCGAGTAAGCGCTGGGTCAGGAGTTCGGTTTTACCCGAGCCCGCAGGGGCCTGCACGATGTAGGAGTGTTGCAGATCACAACCCAGCTCTCTTTGTTTCCAGTCTGAAGGAAGGCTCATGAAGATAGCTCCTGCTCTTTGTTCCGGCTGATTTGGCGCTGTTTTTCGAGGTCACCAACACGGCAAAACGATTGCAGCTTGCAATAGCTGTTGTCGCAGGTTTTCAAGCCATGTTTCGGATCGATGGCGGACTCACCGGCCAGAAAGTCGGTCATCAGCTGTTGCAGGACTTGTCGCCAGTCTGCGATGGTCTTTGGCAAATCATTCCCGGCATCGACCAGGTACTGGTTGGCCTTGTTCTCTTTCGGGGGGAGGTCGGGTAACAGTCCACCCCGCTTGACCACGCCTTTGTAATGACAGCCGTCGTCCCGGATGATGCCAAACACAACCCCGGCCGGGACCTTCTTGGCGGTGATGGCATAAAGGGGTAACTGGGGGTTTTCAGGACGGTCACCAAACCACTTCCTTGGATCCTCGAGGCCTGTTTTATAATCGATGATGATTTCATCACCGGCCGCCACGCGGTCAACCCGGTCTATCACCAGGTTGATCGTCTGACCATTGATTTCGGTTTGAATTTTCTCTTCAAAGGCGATAACTTCAAAGGTTTCGCGCTGTTTTTCGAGTGCCAGGTAATCCATAACATGACGTTGTATACGGTCCGCCTCAACGATACGGAATGCCGGTCGCTGTTTTAGTCCACGATCATCATTTGTTACAAAATCCACGTGTTTGCGGACCTGCACGCTGAGGGTTTCTTCATCCAGTTGTAAAAGCGCCGCCTGTGTTTTAGTTTCTTTCCAGAACAGTTCCAGCACACGGTGAACCAGTAGACCATGCAGAATCGGGCTAATGCCGTCGACCGGTGTTTCCAGACCATCGGCAGCCAGGCGGTTGCTGGCAAAAGCACGGAATGGGCACAAGGCCTGGTGCTTGAGAACAGAGCTGCCTCCTATTGCTGTGGAGTAAATAAGTTGGCCGGGCGTCCCCAGCGGGCCGATCTGCGGTTTTTCCGCGCCGGCAACGATGCTGCGCCAGTCGTTACCCTGCCAGGTTGGCGGTTCGCTATGCACGTCGATAGTGTCAACAGCAAGCAGTGGGCTGGCTAAAACGTCTTCACCATCGACCTGGCCCGGGTAGCTGAAAACACAGTCCGGGGCGGTTTCCAGCAGACGTTGTGTAATGGTCCTCGCGACCTCAAGCTCACGCTGCGGACTCGAATTCGGTAAATTTGCTGCGCGCTGCAAGCCGCCTGGAATGAATGGGTTGGGCTTGGCGCTGGCAGGCCAGTTGTCATTGTGTAAGCCGACCACCCACAAATGGTCAAAGCGTAAGCCATTGACCTCATAGAGACCCAAAACCTGGATGGGTGCATTAGGTGTGTGTGCCTGGAAAATTCTTTCCCGGCAGATTTGTTTTAGCTGAAAGATGGCTGTTTTACGTTCAAGGCCGGTAGTCGTGGCGTCCAGTGAGGCGAGTTCACGTAGCCCGTCGCGCCAGGATTGCAGTGCTTGCCAGTTATGAGCCTGCTCATCTGCTGCTTGTTGCGGGAGATCCTCTGACAGGGGCCAGCCCAGGCTCAACAGCAAGCGATCAAAGGACTCGGCCCAGGTGGAGGCCGGTAATTTTCTTTTGTTTTCATTCTTAAAACGATTCAGGATAGCAAGAATGGCCGTCAACTCAGGGCTGTTCCAGGGCTGTGGTTTTTGCTCATCGGGTGGCAGCATTTTGCCACGGTGGTCACGCTTTTTAATTTCGCCTGCACGGAAAATTAACTCGCCCAGTTTCAATTGGCGCGGATATTGGTCACGCAGGCACTTTTCCAGCAATGCACGTTTGTTTCTTTCGCTGACCGAACCCCGCAACCAGGGGGATCTCAGAACACGGCCTATTGCCTGGATGTCGATACGCTCATCGAGCAGTTTCAGCAGATCAAACGCGGTTTCGATCATTGGTACACGGGTAAGTGGTATACCCATGGAGATATTCCAGGGCTTTGCCCCTTGTGCGGCCGTTTGGTTTCCGGGGCTTAGAATTTCTTCAAGCTGCCGCTCGACCACCTGTCTTCTGGCCTGTAGATCCATCACCACGACAGCGATAGTAGAATCCGGCTCCTTCTCGAACCAATAACGTACCCAGCGCGCCATCTGTTGGAGTTCGTGTTTGCTGTCCCTGTATTTCCACAGCACGGCCCTGTTCTGCCGGGATGCAATAGTCAGGCGGCAAACCCCGTTGCCGTTGTTTATCAGAGTTGAAAGCAAGTCCGCCTGGGCAGGGCTGAATTCGTCAAAACCCAGGAGGTCGATATTATCTGAAGCGGGTAGCAGACCTTCCTTCAGCACCTTGCAAAGTGGAGGCAGACGATCTTCCGGGCTTATCCAGTGACCTTTTTCACAGCGCTTCTCAAAGGCCTTGTTCCATTGAAAGAAGGCTGCGTGATTTTCATTTTCGCCGCAAAACCAGGAGGAGTCTTTTAGATCAAGCTGCCACTCGAAAATAAGGCTGCGTGTTTTACATAACTGGTTTGCGAGTGACTCAGGGCGTATCAGTTGATGCGTCAGCGGTTCATTTTTCAAGGTGCTTTCCCACAGGCTGATCAGTTGTCTGTTGCCGGGAGCAGCACGGCGGGTGCCGGTCATGTCCTGTAGGCTGGCCGCCTCCCAGAGTTCATCCAACCACACATTCCAGGAAGAAATCACGGGGCTTTGCCACTGACGGTCACCGTGATCGGTGCGCCATTGATTGTATTGATTGGTTAACACGCGAGCGAGCCGGCTATTGCCTGTAACTAAAGAATGACCCGGCTTCAGACGCCTGAACAGGGCTTCAAGCTCAAGCGTTTGAGCCGAAAGGCCTGATATTTGCGTTGAAATATCTGATAAGACGTTCATCATAGGGCTATCATACTGATAGATTTCTCAAAAACTGAGATTGTTTTGAGAATAACTCACACCGGCAGTCGGGTTTGATGAAATTATACCGTCCTGGTATGAGAGCAGGAACTTCAATTGGGTTTTCGTGGTCTAGGAGATAGTTCGTAAGTATTTGACTGTGAAGCTGTTAAACGACATTGTTATCCATTTCCCCCGGTCCAGCGGGCTGAAGCTTCTGTTGGCCGTCACGTTCATGCTCACCGGTTGTGCCTCGGTAAATCAGGTAAAGCTCACACCACCTCCATTAAATAATCAGGGCGCGGTGGTACATGTCAATGACGTAGACGTGTTGGCAGTCTCACCGGCCATGGACGAATTCCTGGAGCGCTACATCCTTCAATACTCGAGTCCGCAAACGAGGCTCGAATTGCTCACCAACTCTGTCACCAGTTCCGGTGTTCTGGGTTTTGTCTATGATGAAAGTCGTACATTGACCGCAGCGGAGACTTTTGAAACGCGTTCGGGCAATTGCATTGGATTTGCCAACATGATGGTTGCACTGGCCCGACGGGCCGGGCTGAAAGCCCGTTACCAGGAGGTATTCAGGCGTCCGGAATGGTCCGATTATGAAGATGATACCGTGCTTTTGGTCAAACATATCAATGTCGTGATCGAGACCCATCGTAATATCTGGGTCGTCGATGTCAGTGGTATCAAAATCCATCCAACCGCCCGTCGCAGGCTCATTGACGACAGTTATGCCAAGGCCCTTTACCTGAACAATATTGCCGTTGATTCTCTACTCGAAAACGATTTGCCGACGGCTTATGCGTATATGTACAGCGCCATTGAGGCTGATTACCAGGCGACAGACCCCTGGGTGAATATGGGTGTGATCTATGGCCGGAACGATCAACTGGATGATGCGGCATCTGCCTTTAATCATGCACTTCAGATTGACTCGAACGAATACTCTGCATTGAGTAATCTCTATGAGGTTTACATCGAACAGGAAGATTTCGAGTCGGCAGCAGATCTCGAATCAAGGGTTGAAAGATATAGAAGTAATAACCCTTACTACCTATTGAAGTTAAGTGATGAAGCGCTTGAACTGGATCAGTTCGAGGAATCCATAAGCCTGTTGCAAAGGGCAATCAGGAAGAAAAATGACGACCATAAACTCCACTTTGCATTGGCCAAGACCCAGTATCTATCCGGCGAAACTGTAGAAGCGGAAAGTAGCCTGATTCGCGCACGGGAACTGGCTCCTGAAGATATGGTTGTCTATTACGACCGGCCCCTGGGCGAGTTGGTAAGCGAGCAGTAATCACTGCTGTGGATTGTAATATCCGTGTAGAGAACGTTTGCAGATAAACAAATTATCGCGACAGTTTCGCGAGTCGCGCCTTGGTGTCCTCAATAACTTTGGTGTCTTCCACTAACCGGTCGGGATCAGGATCACTTTCAACAATGTCCCGCAGAAGGCTTATCGCTTGTTCTTCCTGCCCGGGCCGAAATTTCAACAGGGCATCGGCCAGGTAGTATTTGCTCAAAAGGCTGTCTGGTGCGACCTTCAGGGAAAGCCGGATTTCGCTGATGGCAAGATCCCGATCGACCCACCATGTCAGAAACGGGATCCTTGGAACCCTTGCATTAAAATGTCCCAGCAATCGGTGGGCGCCGCCGTTCTCAACGGATTCATCCATGAGCACCATGACTTCGGCAAATTGTCGAATCTTGTTCACAACCCCCGTCAGTGCAGATATTAACTTGCCGCTGTATTGTCCCCACAGGCCCCAGTTGGCCGAGGCCCAGAAGAAGAATTCTGCAACCGCTGCCTGGTTGCCGACTGCATTTGCCACTGCGGCGGGCTTCATTTTGAATAGACCCTTGCTGAGCCCATACTCGCGCTCGATCTGTAACACGCCGGTTTTGGCAATCTCACGACCCTCTATAAATAGCTCGTGGCGTGCTTTTTTTTCTTCGAGAATGAACTCGCCCTTGAAATAAAAGGCACGAAGAAGTTTCCATCGTGCTTCGAGACTCCCGGGTTCTGCATCGAGGGCTCTCCTATAGGCGTTGATGGCTGTTTCTATCGGCGCTGCCGCCGCCCGTGAACCCTGGTGACCGTCGGCGCGTCGTGTCCATGCCTGATCACCTGCTGCGATGCCATCAGCGGGTCCGGCCATGACCATGGCCGGGGTAGATACCAGTGCACATACCAGCAGATAGGCGATACAGGAAACAATCAGTCTCGTACTGCAAACCCCACTACGCATCATGCAGTTATGTCCTGGCCTGATAATCGTTGCCGGACCTGTTGATTAGGGTTAATTTTCATGCTCATCAGCTCACTGAGTGTTGAATATGATAGTGTTTTACACGAAGTCCTGATGTAGGTCAGGATAATTTTTCCGCCGGTGTTTATTGTACTTGATGGAGTTAATCATAAAGGATCGGTAACGAATTTATCTGTTGAAACCGGCCCATTGAAGTCCTTTTCAGAGGAAAACAATCATGTCTTTTAATCTCAAGAATCGCAGCTTTCTCAAACTGCTGGATTTCTCAAAACGGGATCTGACCTACATCCTTGACCTGGCAAGGGACCTCAAACGTGCCAAGTATGCAGGTACAGAGGTTCAGAAGCTACGTGGTAAAAACATCGCCTTGATTTTCGAAAAAGCATCCACCAGGACCCGCTGTGCTTTCGAAGTGGCCGCCTACGACCAGGGTGCCAACGTGACATATCTCGATCCGGTCGGGTCACATATGGGTAAGAAGGAGTCGGTCAAGGATACCGCCCGCGTGCTGGGTCGTATGTACGACGCCATCGAATACCGGGGTGCAGGCCAGCAGATAGTTGAGGAATTGGCAGAGTACGCAGGTGTACCTGTATTCAATGGCCTGACAGATGAATTTCATCCAACCCAGATGTGCGCCGACCTGATGACCATGCGCGAGTTTATCCCGCAACCATGGCACGGCTTCAAATATGCCTACGTGGGTGATGCACGCTCCAATATGGGTAACTCGCTGATGATCGCCGGTTGCCTGATGGGTATGGATGTCCGCATTGCCGCACCCAGGGAATTGTGGCCAAACGAGGAGATGTTGGAATTAGCACGCCAGCTCGAGCAGAAAAACAAGGGAACGCTGACCCTGACCGAAGATCCCTATGAGGCGGTCAGGGACGTGCAGTTTATCCATACCGATGTATGGGTATCCATGGGTGAATCGGACGAAACATGGAAAGAGCGTATCAGGCTGCTTACCCCCTACCAGGTCAATGCCAAATTGATGGCTGCAAGTGGCAACCCCAGGGTGCGTTTCATGCACTGCCTGCCCGCGTTCCATAACCTGGAAACCGAGGTCGGCCGGGACATCTTTGAAAAATTCGGTTTGGATGCTCTTGAAGTTACCGAGGAAGTGTTCGAATCCGATGCCGGTATCCAGTTCGAACAGGCAGAAAACCGCGTGCATTCGATTAAAGCACTTCTGGTGGCAACACTAGGCAGCCAGTGATGGCCGAGGGGAAAGACGGGGTCAGAGTAAAGTGCCAGAGTATTCACTCTGACCCCATTTGGGACCCCATTTGGGAAAGGGTACAGTAATCTATGAGAGTGGTAGTGGCATTGGGTGGCAACGCTTTATTACAGCGCGGCCAGGATTTAAACGCTGAAAATCAACGTGAAAACATTCGCGTTGCGGCCATGCAACTGGCCGAAGTACACAAGCATCACCAACTGGTCATCGCTCACGGCAATGGACCTCAAGTGGGGTTGCTGGCGCTGATGGATGCGGCCTATACCGCCGTTGATCCTTATCCTCTTGATGTTCTGGGTGCGGAAACGGTCGGTATGATCGGCTACATCATTGAGCAGGAACTGGGCAATATCATTCCGTTCAAAGACCATATCGTTACGGTTCTTACCCAGGTACTGGTTGACCCCGGTGATCCCGCCTTTCAGAAACCAACCAAGCACGTGGGCCCGGTCTATGATCAGGCGGAGGCTGAAAGGCTGCGAAAGGAAAAGGGCTGGTCCATGGCAGCGGATGGAAAATATTTCCGCAGGGTTGTCCCGTCACCAAGGCCACAGCGAATTATCGAACTGAACGTGATCCGTATGCTGGTGGACAACGGTGTTGTTGTCATATGTGCGGGTGGCGGAGGTATTCCCACTGCGTATGATCAGGACCAAAAACTTTATGGTGTGGAAGCTGTTATCGACAAAGACCTTGCCAGCGCCCTGCTTTCCAGGGAACTGGACGCCGAAATGTTTGTGATGTTAACCGATGTCGCGAACGTCTACGCCGATTTTGGAACTCCGCAGCAACGGCCCATACGTGCCGCACACCCCGACGCACTTGAGCAACTGGATTTTGCGGACGGCTCCATGGGACCGAAGATTCAAAGTGCCTGTCAGTTTGTACGGGAAACCGGCAAGCAAAGTGCCATTGGCAAGCTTTCAGATTTAACCGGTATCATGTCCGGTGAAGCGGGAACGTTGATATCGAATGAGATAGGGGGCATTGTATTCGTGGAGTAAATTCGTGGGGCAGACTTCTTGGGGGCCTCAGGTGCAGGGCGGGCACGACCGCCAGGGAATATTGATGAGTTGAAATATGAGAAGGCTTTTCCACTGCATGGTGTTTTGCATATTTGCTTGCTTTGCAACCCTGGTTTTTGCAACACAGGATAATGAAGAGGGAACCGAAAGAGGCTTCGAATGGAACCTTAGCGGTGCCGCTGTAACTTTCCTGGGGGAAAATTCATATTTCGGTGAATCGAGGGAGATTTACGGCGATAACACCGATGACTGGTCCGAAGCAGCGGCTGAGTTGGGTTTTTCAGGGTTTCTGCCGTTGGGACAAGGGTCTTTTTTTGGGGCCTTGTCGGGGCTTTACAGCAAAACCTGGGGGGATGATGCAAGCGGCAACACGGTCGGGCTTGATGATCCTGGAAACTTCAATATCGAGCAGGCTCATATTGGTTGGCGTTCAGGAAACACCTTTCCGTCTCTGGACAAAGATGCCCTGACGCTCAAAGCCGGAAATTTTGACTACGTCGTGGGAACGGGACTTCTACTTGCAGATGGTACTGCAGATGGCGGCAAGCGTGGGGGCTGGTATCTTAGCTGGCGCACTGCATTCAGGGAATCATTCCTGGCGAGGCTGGAATCAGGTGCATGGAAACTTGATGGTTTTTTCTCCAGGGCGAGGGAAGACGTAGAGCTCAGCGGGTGTATGGTTATGGTGGTGATTTTGAATACGAATTTACCGGTGCCGGTCTTTCTACAGGGCTGCTGTATCTGAAAGTGCCGAATCAAAATATTGACGAAGACAGCTTCCGGCAAAGATATGATTCACTGTCAATCAGGGCAAACTGGACAGCCACAGACAGGCTTACTTTTGCGGGCGAGTACCTCTATCAATCCAGACCTGGAACACATCCACGGGGCTGGTTTCTGAAAGGCGCCTATCAATGGACCAAAACCCGCTGGTCGCCCGAGTTCAGCTACCGCTACGCACATTTTGATGGCGATGATCTCTCAACTTCGGGTAACGAGGCGTTTGAGACGGCAGCTTATGGTTCTACGGATTACGGATACTGGGTTCAGGGTGAGATCTCGGGTGGTTACCCGCTGGAAAACAGTAACCTGAAATCTCATATGCTCAGGATACAGCTATGGCCAACAAAACAGCTGAAGCTGAATGTGATCTACTATGATTTCACACTGGATCAGCCCAATATTTCCGGCGATCCGGTGGGCTCTACCAACTGGGGCGATGAAGTCAACATGACGGCTAATTATTCAATCAGTGGCGACTGGACTTTGAATGGAGTTTTTGGCTGGTTGGTGCCGGGTGAAGCCGCCAAAAACTGGACCGGTGGTGACAAAACATGGGTGTACGGGATGATCTATGTCAGCTTCAGTTTATAGTTTGATAATTTAGTGCTTTTTAACCGCTTTAAATGATTTAAAATTCAGCCACCAAGTGGCATTTTTGCTGAGGGAAAATCATGCGACATGTGATCTCGGTCCACGACCTCTCGGTTGAGGAAATTATTGATGTTCTCGACCGGGCCGAAGGTATGCTCGACATTGCCAGGGGGCAGGCCGTCAACGACTGTCTTAAAGGCAAGGTTCTGGGCAGCATATTCTTTGAACCATCAACACGTACCCGGCTTTCTTTCGAGACGGCCATGCACCGTCTCGGTGGTGGCGTTATCGGTTTTGCCGGAACCGAGGCAACCTCGGTTGTGAAGGGTGAAACCCTGGCCGATACCATCAGGATGGTCAGCGGTTACGCCGACGCGGTCGTACTAAGACACCCGCGAGAAGGCGCAGCAAAACTGGCCACGGAGTTCTCCGCCAAACCGATCATTAATGCGGGTGACGGTGCCGGTCAGCACCCCACACAGACCTTGCTGGACCTGTTTACGATCAGACAGGAGATGGGCAGGCTGGAGGGTTTGAATATCAGTCTCGTTGGTGATCTGCGTTATGGCAGGACGGTTCATTCACTGGCATTCGCACTTTCGAAATTTGGTAATACCATCAACCTCGTTTCACCTGAGGGTCTGGAGATGCCGGGTGAGGTAGTTGAGCATCTTGAAGATTCAGGTCAGTTTGGCACGGCCTGCCATTCTCCTGAGGCGGTTATAGACTCGACCGATATCCTCTATGTCACAAGGATTCAAAAGGAGCGTTTTCCGGATCCGGTCGAGTATGAAAAGGTCGCAGGCAAGTACCGTATCGACCCTGAACTGGTTTCCCAGGGACCTGACAACATGATTGTCATGCACCCCCTGCCGAGGATCAACGAGATTGTTCCGGAAGTCGATGCCATGCCGCAGGCCAAGTACTTCGAGCAGGCATTTAACGGCGTACCGGTGAGAATGGCATTGCTCTCGATGGTTATAGGAGGTGACTGAAATGTCTCAAAAGTACATGAAAGTCGAAAGAATCGATCACGGCACGGTGATCGATCACATACTGCCCTCCATGGCGTTTGACGTGCTCAGGGTGCTGGATCTGTCGAGTGACAAGACCATGAGCATACTGGTTAACAGTCATTCAAAAAAAGGCGGGAAGAAGGACATCCTCAAGTTTGAAGGTGTGGAACTCTCGGCCGAGGAAGCAAATCTGGTGGCGCTGGTTTCCCCACAGGCAACAATCAACATTATTGTCGGTGGAAAGGTTGTCAGGAAATTCAATGCCGAGGCACCTGAAGTTGTCAGGGGCATACTGACCTGCTCGAACCCGAATTGCATATCAAATCAGAATGAACCCATCACGACCGAGTTCAGACTGGGGCCTGACGAGGGGCACCGTTATGTTTGCACTTATTGCGAAAGGGATATTGTCGACCTGGCAAAACGAATCGGCTTATAGATCACGACTTTTTGCGTGATCTAACTGCCTGGAAAATTGTATCTAGCGCTTTAAATTCTTGCGTAAATGCTCTAATGCTGCCAGTTGTGCGACTGCCTGCATCAACTCGGCCTGGGCTTCCGCTATATCTTTTTCACCACTGCGATCGGCCAACTGTCTTTCAGCTTCGGCCTTGGCATGCCTGGCTGAGGCTTCGTCCAGGTCTTCACCACGCATGGCGGTATCCGTCAAAACGGTCACCATGTGCGGCTGAACCTCGAGGATGCCACCGCTGACAAAGAAGAATTCTTCCTCGCCATTTGGCTGCTGTACACGAACCGGTCCGGCCTTTAACTGTGTGATCAGTGGCGCATGGCGCGGGGTAATACCCAGTTCGCCGGCAATACCGGAGGCAAATACCATCGAAGCTTCACCCGAGAAAATTTCCTCGTGTGCACTTACGATGTCGCATTGTATGGTCTTGGTCATAATTCCGGTCCCTTGAAAAGAGGCTGCTTATGCGGCCTCTTTCTTGGCCATTTCGGCACCCTTGGCAACGGCCTCTTCAATACCGCCGACCATATAGAACGCCTGCTCAGGCAGGTGATCGTACTCACCGTCAACAATACCCTTGAAGGCGCGGATGGTGTCTTTCAGGGTGACATACTTACCGGCAGAACCGGTGAAGGTTTCAGCAACGAAGAATGGTTGTGACAGGAAGCGCTGAACTTTGCGCGCACGTGACACGATTGCTTTGTCCTCTTCAGATAGCTCGTCCATCCCGAGGATCGCGATGATATCTTTGAGCTCTTTGTAACGCTGCAACACACCCTGTACAGAGCGAGCTACGTCGTAGTGCTCCTGACCGATGAGGTTAGGATCGAGCAGACGTGAGGTTGAATCCAGCGGATCAACAGCGGGGTAAATACCCTGCTCTGCAATGTTACGGCTCAGTACCAGGGTTGCGTCAAGGTGAGCAAAGGTGGTTGCCGGAGACGGATCGGTCAAATCATCCGCAGGTACATATACCGCCTGGAAGGAGGTGATAGAACCGGTCTTGGTGGTGGTGATACGCTCTTGCAACAAGCCCATTTCAAGCGCCAGTGTTGGCTGGTAACCTACCGCTGAAGGCATACGGCCCAGCAGCGCGGATACTTCCGTTCCTGCCAGTGTATAACGATAGATGTTATCGATGAACATCAAAACGTCATTACCCTGATCACGGAATTCTTCAGCCATGGTCAGACCGGTCAAAGCCACACGTAAACGGTTACCCGGTGGCTCGTTCATCTGGCCATAGACCAGTGATACCTTACCGAGTACGTCAGACTCTTTCATCTCGTGGTAAAAGTCATTGCCCTCACGTGTACGTTCACCCACACCGGCGAACACCGAGAAGCCTGAGTGCTCGATAGCGATATTACGGATCAGCTCCATCAGTGTTACGGTCTTACCAACACCCGCACCACCAAACAGACCGACTTTACCACCCTTGGCGATCGGCATGATCAGGTCGATAACTTTAATACCGGTTTCGAGAACGTCGTTACCGCCCGCCTGGTCTTCGTAGGAAGGTGGCTTACGGTGAATAGGCATGGTTTTTTCAGCACCAATCGGCCCTGCTTCATCAATCGGCCGACCCAATACGTCCATGACGCGACCGAGGGTTTTCTTTCCCACAGGCACCAAAATGGCGTCACCGGTATTGGTAACAGAAAGACCCCGTTTCAGACCATCGGTGGATCCCAATGCAATCGTGCGTACAACGCCATCACCCAGCTGCTGCTGAACTTCCAACGTGATATCGGTGTTATCAACGGTCAATGCGTTGAACACTCTTGGCATGGCATCGCGTGAAAACTCCACGTCAACAACGGCGCCGATTACCTGAACAATTGATCCAGCACTCATAAAACTCGCTCCACTCTCTTGGTGATGTGCATAAAACGTGACTAAATGACTTCCGGTCTCGCTTTACCCACAAATAAATAAAAATTCCTGTTCAATATGCTGACACAGCCCCTGGTCACCAGGACCGGGTGTTTAAACCGCCGCAGCGCCGCCCACAATCTCCGAGATTTCCTGCGTGATGGATGCCTGGCGGGCCTTGTTATAGACCAGTTGCAGCTCATCGATCAGATCGCCTGCGTTGTCTGTGGCATTCTTCATCGCCAACATGCGTGCTGCATGTTCCGATGCGAGGTTTTCCAATACCGCCTGGTAGATCAGGCCTTCGATATACCGAACAGATACCTCGTCCAGTAATGTCTTGGCGTCGGGTTCGTAGATATAGTCCCAGATATCACCTAACTGTATGTCGTCGTCGGGTGGTAATGGCAGCATTTGTTCGATGACAGGGTTCTGCGTCATCGTGTTGATAAATTCATTGGAAACGATGTAAAGACGTTGTATCTCGTTATCGCGATAGGCTTCCAACATGAGCCGAACTGCGCCGATCAGGTCTTCAATCTGTGGCTGTTCACCCAGACCGGTGACAGAACCCAGGATATCGACGTTAACGTTTTTGAAAAACGCAGCGGCTTTTTTACCCAGCGTTACCAGTTTGACCTCTGCATTCTTTTCCTGCCACTTTGACATATCTGCCAGGGTTGCACGGAACAGGTTGTTGTTAAGACCACCACAAAGACCCCGGTCGGTAGAGACAATGATGTAGCCAACTTTCTCGACCGTTTCATGCTCGATGGTGAAGGGGTGACGAATTTCCGGGTTGGCTTTGCTGAGATGACCGGAGATACGACGCATCATACGTACATAAGGACGCGTTGCGTTCATCAGGCTCTGTGATTTTCGAATTTTACTGGCAGATACCTTTTCGAGCGCAGAGGTCACCTTCATGGTGTTGCCAATGCTCTGGATTTTGCCTGTAATTTCCTTGCCGCTTGCCATATTTGGCGTGCTCCTACTGTTTAACCGGTCTGTTTACCACGAACCGGTAGCTTTGAAGTCTTCCATGGCTGCAGTCAGCTGTGTTTCGACCTCATCATTCCAGTCACCATGATCCAGTGTGTCCAGAAGTTCTGATTTGGAACTGGCCATATATTCCTGTAAGGCCGCTTCGCAATCACCGACCTTGATCAGCTCGACGTCATCAAAGAAGCCACGATCGGCGGCAAACAGCGAAACTGCCATCTTGCCAACGGACATCGGGCTGTACTGTTGCTGTTTCATCAGTTCGGTTACGCGTTGACCACGATCCAGCTGTTTGCGTGTCGCGTCATCGAGATCAGAAGCGAACTGGGCAAAAGCCGCAAGCTCGCGATACTGGGACAGCGCCAGACGGACACCACCACCCAGTTTCTTGATGACCTTGGTCTGGGCGGCGCCACCTACACGGGATACGGACAGACCAGCGTGTACCGCCGGACGTGTACCGGCGTTAAACATGTCGGTTTCGAGGAAGATCTGACCATCGGTAATCGAGATGACGTTGGTCGGTACGAAAGCGGATACATCACCAGCCTGGGTTTCAATGATCGGCAATGCCGTCAGGGAACCGGTCCGGCCTTTAACTTTTCCATCGGTGAATTTCTCTACGTATTCTTCGTTGACCCGTGCAGCGCGCTCCAGCAAACGTGAATGCAGGTAGAAAACGTCACCAGGGTAGGCTTCACGACCCGGCGGACGACGCAGCAGCAGTGATACCTGGCGATATGCCCAGGCCTGCTTGGTCAAATCATCATAGATGATCAGGGCGTCTTCACCACGATCACGGAAATATTCACCCATGGTGCAACCTGAATACGGTGCAATGTACTGCATCGCCGCAGATTCTGATGCCGAAGCATTCACCACGATGGTGTGCTCCATGGCGCCGTGCTCTTCAAGCTTGGCAACCACGTTGGCAACCGTTGATTGTTTCTGGCCGATCGCAACATAGACACATTTAATGCCGGAAGCGACCTGGTTGATGATGGTGTCGATAGCGATAGCCGTTTTACCAATCTGGCGATCGCCAATGATCAGTTCACGCTGGCCACGACCGATGGGAACCATGGCGTCGATGGATTTGAGACCGGTTTGTACCGGCTGGTCTACAGACTTACGCCAGATAACGCCGGGCGCAACCTTTTCGATAGGGGCGAAGCCGCTGTTTTCGATCGGGCCCTGACCGTCAATCGGGTTACCCAAAGCATCAACCACGCGTCCCAGCAAACCTGGGCCGTGAGGTACTTCGAGAATACGACCGGTACATTTGACCGTGTCACCTTCAGTGATGTGCTCGTAGTCACCCAGGATTACTGTACCTACGGAATCACGTTCGAGGTTCAATGCCAGCCCAAATGTATTATTGGGAAACTCGATCATTTCACCCTGCATGGCGTCTTCGAGACCGTGAAGTCGGGCTATACCATCGGAAACACTGACCACAGTGCCTTCATTACGTGTTTCGGCCGAAATATTCAGCTCTTCAACACGTTTTTTGATCAAATCGCTGATTTCAGATGGATTCAATGTCGTCTGCATCGTCTTTTTCCCATAGCGTCACTGCTTTCAGTGACCGTTGTGTTTCTACTAATTCAGTTAATAAGGCTATTTGACAGCTTTGCCAGTCTGTCTTTAAGTGATCCGTCGATGACCTGGCCGTCGGCGTAAACCACTGCTCCGCCAATCACGCTTTTATCTACTTCGCTCTCCAGCAAAATATCGCGTTCAAAGCGTCTGGCCAAAGCATCTTTCAGACGTGTTGCCTGATCTTCATCAAGCTCAAACGCTGAAACGACTTTGACGCGAAGAAGCTTATCGGCCTCCTCCCGTAGTCTCTGGAACAGTTCTGTGATTTCCGGCAACAGGGGGAACCGCTTGTTTTCTGATAAAACAGCCAGAAAATCCCTGAACCTGGAATCAAATGCTTCGCCGCCGATATCAGAGAGTATTTTTACGACCTGATCACTGGTCAACTGCGGGCTTTGCAACAGGTTGGCCATGGTCTCTTCCGTGACCAGCGCACTGGCCAGGGTAAGCATTTCATTCCAACGGCCCGTAGCGTTATCCGCTCCAGCCAGCTCGAAAGCGGCTTTTGCGTAAGGGCGGGCCAGGGTGGTCGTGTTGCTCATGGTCAGATCTCGGCGATCAGCTTGTCGAGAAGCTCTTTATGCGCTTCGGCATCAACTTCTTTTTCCAGTATTTTGGATGCACCAAGTACCGCGAGACTGGCGACCGAAGCGCGTAATTCCTCACGTGCCTGGTTGGTTGCAAGCGCGATATCGGCTTCTGCTGCTGTCACCTGTCGCTGACGTTCGCTACCGGCATCCTCTTTAGCCTGATCCAGAATCTGGCTGTGGCGCTGGTTGGCTTGATCCAGGATCTCACCTGCTTTACTGCGTGCTTCAGTGATTTGCTCGCCGGCTGTCAGCTTTGCAGCTTCCAGCTCTTTTTCGGCCAGATCAGAAGCGGCCAGACCGTCAGCAACCTTTTCACGGCGCTCGTCCATGGCCTTCAGCAAAGGCGGCCAGATAAATTTCATGCAGAACCACACGAAAATCATCATCGCGATTGACTGCAAAATTAAAGTGGCATTGATATTCATGCCTTACCTCGTTCAGATGGTTCAGTTTAACTGCCCGGAAAACCGGGCGGTTCACGTGAGCTGGCTGATTACCCGCCCAGGGCAGTTTGCAGTTGACCCACAAACGGATTTGCGAACGTGAAGAACAACGCAATACCCACACCGATCATCGCAACGGCGTCCAACAGGCCAATGGCCAGGAAGAACTTGCCTTGCAACATCGGAGCCAGTTCAGGCTGACGTGCAGAACCTTCCAACAGGCGACCGCCCAGAATACCCACACCGATACCAACACCTAATGCGCCCAAACCAATAAGCAGCGCCACGGCGATTGCGGTCATACCAATTACAATTTCCATCTATAACTCCCTTTCCAAGAGATTGATTGCCTAAAAAAATTAACAACTACTAAAACAAAAACAAAAAACTCAGTTTATCAATGGTGCTCGTGAGCCATGCTCAGGTAAACAATGGTCAGCATCATAAAAATAAACGCTTGCAGTGTAACGATAATCAGGTGGAACGCAGCCCACATAAAATGCATTAACTGGCCACCCAGGAATGCCAGGCCACCCACCAGCAGCATTTCTACCGCCAATAACCAGAGCGTTTTCTTGTTATCGAGCGTGCCCTTCATATTCAACCACAAGGTGGCAAATACGCTGGCTGTAGCCACGATCCAGAACCAGGCTGGAATATGTTCACCGAACACCGAACTCAGCCCGCCCGCGATAATACCGGAGCCGGCCGTGAAGACAACTGCAATCAAAATGAAGATCAACTCACCGGCGTACATGTTGCCGAACAGTCGTAAACCGAGTGATACGGGCTTGGCGAGCAATGCAACAGTTTCCAGAAGCAGGTTGGGTATAAAGAAAACGGCCTTTCCAACCGGGCCCTTTGAAGCAAACGGTTGTCCGGTCAGTTCAGCTATGAATCCGCCGACACCCTTGACCTTGATCGTGAAAAAGAGAATAAGAACAAATACTGTCAATGCCATGCTCATGGTGGCATTGATATCTGTGGTAGGAACCACCTTCTGGTAAGGCACACCGACCTGGGTCGCAACCCACGGCAGCCAGTCAACCGGGATCAGGTCCATGAAATTCATGAAAAAGATCCAGACAAAAAGGGTCAGTGCCAGTGGCGCGATAAATTTACTGGTGCCGTGAAAGGACTCACGCACACTGGTGTCGACAAATTCAACTATGATTTCAACAAAAGCCTGGAAGCGGGTAGGGACACCGGCGTTGGCCTTTTTGGCCACACTTCTGAACATCATGTAGAAACCAAAGCCGAGTACGAGGGCCCAGAACATCGTGTCTACGTTAAAAGCCCAGAAACCCATGGCTGTCGCCTCTGCCGCAGAGTGAGCAATACCCCACGTGCCATCCGCGTGCTGACCATAGGTCAGGTTCTGCAAATGGTGTCCGATGTATTCGCCTGTGGTTAAGTTTTCAGTGCCGCTTGACATGGATATCAGTCCGCTCTCAAATTTACGTCCCAACCGGGGAGATATGTGTTCAATTCAGTAGCAGAAAGCGGTAATTCAGCTTGTCGCTATTTAGCGGGGCATTATAACACTCTGAATTAAGTCAGAGCAACGCGATGGCGCGTTATTGAGAATCATCGACATAAAGGTTGAAGATGACTATATTTTGTTTACCGACCACGCTGGTTTGATACAGGGATTCAGTCCGTTTTGACAGGTGAATTAATGGTTTGATTATTGATGCCTGCGCTCGATGTGATCGATAGTGTAGTATTAATAACTACCACAGTGCCGTGCTACAAGTATCGGGGAGTCGTCATGTTCATGCCATTATTGCTGGGTTGTGTCACGGTCATTGTTTCGATGGCTATCCAGATCTTTGCAATAGTTTATATTCTCCAGTACCTGTTCAGAATCGTGTCCAGCGCGAGCAAGAATACCGGTACCAAACGCAGGACTACCTACGTCATCAGTATGATCATGGCAATACTCTTTATCGGGCACATGGTCCAGGTTGCAATCTGGGCGGTCCTGTTCATGTTTGTGGGAGAGTTCAGTGATTTTCTGACCGCCTATTACCACTCCATGGTCAACTTTGCCTCACTGGGCTATGGTGACATCGTCATGAGTGAGCAGTGGCGGCTAATGGGTGCGATTGAAGCCAGTGTTGGTGTGTTGATGTTTGGTGTCTCCGCTGGGGCTATGTTGTCGATAATGAGCTATTTATTAGCGCATGACGACCGTATTAAAGACCAGTTGGATGAAATTAAAAAGCATTCACATAAACACCAGGATGAATAGCCTTCAAGTGATATTAGTTTGTTAATCCACAGCCCTGATCATACGCGGGTGAATTTACCCGGACCGCCGAAGAATCTTTTTTCCAGGGCACTGGCGGCGCTCGCGTTGATCCTGTTTGTCGCAGGCTGTGCGACCGCACCACTCGATTTCCCCAGGGATTACAGCGAAGCAGTAACTGATACTGGTAGTACTTACCTCGGTGAAGAGGTTGCTGAGTGGACCGGGGCCCATCCAGGGAAATCCGGGTTTTATCCCTTGATTCAGGGTCTCGATGCGCTTGGTGCCAGGCTTACCTTGATTGACCGGGCAGAACGCACGATTGATGCGCAGTACTTTTTAATGAAGCCCGATTCGGCCGGTCGTCTTTTTGCCAGGAAACTACTTGAGGCGGCTGATCGTGGTGTCCGGGTGAGGTTGTTGCTCGACGATATATTTACGACGGTCAACGATGATGCTTTTGTTGTGTTAAACCAGCACCCGAACATCGAACTGCGACTCTTCAATCCAATTGGCAGGGATGGTGTATACCACCTCAATTACCTGGGGCACTTCAAGCTCGCCAACCGGCGCATGCATAACAAGTCCTTCACCGTTGATAACCAGGTCAGCATCATCGGTGGCCGAAATATTGCAGACGAATATTTTGAATTATTGACAGATACCGAATTCGTTGATTTTGACATGCTTGCGGTCGGACCGGTTGCTGCTGAGATTTCCATCATGTTTGACCGGTTCTGGAATCATGAACTGGCAGTACCCATGGAAGCCTTTGAAACAAACAAGAAGCTCCCGGACCTCGCAACAGCACGTGCCAATGTTGACAAGGCTGCTATCGAGGCTGGCCAGTCAATTTATGGCAGGGCCCTGGATTCGGAGTTGATGCGCAATATTGCCGAAGACCGGGTTGCTCTTTTTCCGGCCGAAAGCAGGGTTGTCACCGATGATCCTGACAAGTTGCTGAACAAGGTCTCAGCAGAGCAGAAAGTTCTGGTAACCGCACTGGCCGAGTCGATTGATAAGGCAGAATCCGAGGTGGTGATCATCACGCCCTATTTTATTCCCGGTAAAAACGGAGTGGAATTCTGGCGAAGTATTACCAACCGGGGCATCAGGGTCGTTATTATTACCAACTCGCTGGCGACCAATAATCATGTGCCGGTGCATAGTGCATACGCTCGCTATCGCCATGACATGATTGCTGCAGGAGTGGAGTTGTACGAGGTCAGGGTGGATGCCTCGAGTGTACCGGAGGGAGAAGAAGATACCGCTTATGATTCCTTGACATTGCATATCAAGGCCGCTTTTATAGATCGCCGCTACACCCTTGTTGGTTCCCTCAATCTCGACCCGCGTTCCATTGATATCAATACCGAAGCCGGGGTGTTTATCGATAATGCTGAATTAGCCGGCGGAATCGCTGACAGGCTGTTTACAGGCTTGCCTTCATTTGCCTACCGCGTGACGGAAAACGAGAAGGGGAAACTGCGTTGGACCGCGCTGATCGATGGTGAGGAGGTCGTTGAAACGATAGAGCCCCAGACGAGTGGGTGGCTGAGATTTAAAGCATTCCTGTCTCGAATTTTGCCGGAAAAACAGTTGTAGGGTTTTAAATGTTTGACGGAACAGAACTAAACTTATAGCCCTGTTGCGACACTGGAAACAATGGATAATTGGCACCGGTCAACAACCACCGGTCTGGTTGGCGCAATGCCAATCAATGGTCATTCAATTTCACGGCGGCTTATCCCGACACACCGCTTTTCGGTACCATTCAGTCGATAGCATCCGTTGCCCGCCAGACACCGGGTCAGGCAAGCCTGTCCTTTCTTGTGAAAATTCTCCTGGATGAACAGGATGCCCTCATCATCCGTCCCGGTATGAGTGTGCGCGCTGACATTTATACCCAGAGCAGTGAGGAAACGCTGGCGGTGCCGGTGCAGGCCGTGCTCTACGATGAAGATCTGGATGAGGGCAAGAAATCCAGGGATAAAGAGGAACAGACCTACGTGTTTGTCATGGAGGACGGGAAGGCCGTCCGCAAAGATGTGAAGGTCGGTATCTCCAGTGACAGTGACCAGGAGATCATCGAAGGTCTTGAGCAGGGTGAGACTGTTATAGCCGGTCCATTCAGGGTATTAAGAGATATGAACGATGGTGACGCTGTTGAGGAGAAAGAACCCGAAGAACCCGAAGAACCCGAAGACGATAATGGTGTAACCGTGGAAATCGGTGATGGGTGACCAGGTGCTCAATGCGCTGGATGGTGTTGACCTGGATATTTCACGTAATGAATATGTGGCCATTGTTGGTGAAATGAGTGAGGCCGAACTGGCAAAAGCACGCAACCGGGAAATCGGGTTCATTTTCCAGAGTTTTAACCTGTTGTCGCGTGCCTCAGCTCTGAAGAATGTGATGCAGCCACTGGTCTACCGTGGGATACCTCGGTCAGAGCGAAAACGCCTGGCCAGTGAGGCACTGGGTCATGTGGGTCTCGGCGACCGCCTCGAGTCCCGGCCTAACCAGATGTCAGGTGGTCAGCGTCAGCGGGTTGCCATCGCGCGTGCATTGATTGGTAACCCTGCCATATTGCTGGCCGATGAACCCACCGGCAACCTGGACAGCAAAACCAGCCAGGAGATCATGGCTTTGATCGATCAATTGCATCAAAAGGGTCAGACCATCATCATGGTGACACATGAGCCCGATATCGCTGCGCATTGCGACAGGGTCATCAAGCTGACCGACGGTAAGGTCGAGTCGGACGAGCGCAAACAGACGGTGGCTGCCTGATGTTCGCGCTCTTCGAAAGCTTCCGTTCCGCCCTGGAGTCAATCCGTGCCCATGGCTTTCGTTCGTTGCTGACCTCGCTGGGGATCATCATTGGTGTTACTTCGGTGATTGCGGTCGTCTCAATTGTGCAGGGGCTTTCATACACCATCAATGCGCAGTTCGCTGGGCTGGGCGGCAATTCACTGACGATCCGTTCATATACTCCCTTCAAAAAACAGATCCAGGGGCGATTGGCCAAGCTCAGGGACAGCGACATGCAGGTTATCACCAATCGTGTTGACGGGATTTCCGATATCACACCTGTATTGTTCACACAGACGGGCCAGCAGGGCGCCATCAGTTATCGCTCACAGGTGTCATTTTCACGCGTGGTTGGAATTGGCCCCAGCTATCTTGATGTCAATAGTGTTTATCCTCAGCAGGGCCGCTTTTTTACGACTGATGATGACGAGCGGCGGCGACTGGTCTGTGCGGTTGGTGTTGATGTGATCGAAGATCTCGAAATACCCGGTGATCCCATTGGCAAGTATTTTCGGGTGGGTAACGAGTGGTGCAAGATCGTGGGCGTGATGGAAGAACGTGGTGAGTTGTTTGGCTTCTCGCAGGATAATTTTGTGCTGCTGCCCTATGGAACTGCCAAGCGCATCATGGGTGCCTCGCGTGACCTTGATATTCAGATCCAGTTACTGGTCGATGATATGAACCGGCAGGATGAGGTCAAAGACCGTGTGCGGCGTGTATTACGCCAGGAGCACGGGCTAAAATCCGGAGAGCCGGACGATTTCAGGGTACAGACCGCTGAGCAGTTAACCGAATCATTTAACACGGTCATCAACATGGTGACCGCCGTATCTGCCGGTATCGTCGGTATATCATTATTGGTCGGTGGTATCGGTATCATGAACATCATGCTGGTATCTGTTACCGAGAGAACCCGGGAAATCGGTATCCTCAAGGCCTTGGGCGCGACACGCCAGGACATCCTGCTGCAGTTCCTGATCGAGGCACTGGCATTAACCATGATAGGAGGCTTGCTGGGGGTTGCCATCGGTTACGGATTGGGTGCACTGGTGGCTGCTTTGCTACCGGGATTCCCCGCAGCGCATGTACCACTCTGGGCGGTGATGCTGAGTTTCGGCTTCTGTGCCGCCGTGGGTATTATTTTCGGGATTGTGCCCGCCGCCAAGGCAGCACAACTCAATCCGATTGATGCATTGCGCTATGAATAGATCACTCGGACATCATATACTTCTATCTGGACAGGAGGTTTTAAATGATGCAAGTCAGATATGGCAAAAGTACGGGTCTATTGATCTCAGTACTGATTCTGCTTACTGCTTGTAGCATAACCCCATATACCCTAGGCCCGCTCGATGTAGATGCGTTACGCCAGAGAGCCGAAACGCAAACTTTCGAGCCCTTGACTGTGAAAGCAACAGTTCCGAATGCCGAGGAATCGGAGTCCCTGTTTGGGGTGCCTCTTTATGAACACGATGTCCAACCGGTGTGGTTGGAGATCAGCAACCGGGGTGAGGAAAGAATTCGTTTTGCGTTGGTCAGTGTCGACCCCGATTATTTTTCACCACTCGAGGTGTCATACACTTTACGCAGCGGTTTTTCCAAGACTGCCCGGGCAGCCATGGACGAGCGATTCCACAGTTCGGGTATTACCCGTTTAGTAGAACCCGGTGAAACAGTTTCCGGGTTCATTTTTACCCATTTGAGTCCGGGTACCAAGAGTTTTAATGTTGATTTGTTTGGTCTGGAAACGCAACAGAACTTTGCCTTTTTTATCCAGGTTCCTGGCTTCCTGCCGGATCATGCTACGGTCGATTTTGAGCAGTTGTATACTGAGGATGAAGTCCGCGAAATGACAATAGAAGCATTTCGCGATTCCCTGGGCGAATTGCCGGGTTACACTGCCAATAGTGAAGGCGAACCCAATGGCTTACCCGTTAATGTGGTGATTGTTGCTAATGGAATTGATGTATTGCGTGCGCTCCTGCGTGCCGGTTGGTATGAATCAACCGCCGGTAGCTCAGTCAAGACCGACTCCGGGCAAGGGGCCTATTACCTATACGGTCGAGACCCTGACGCTGTTTTCAGAATACAGCGCAACAATAGTGTGGACCGCAACGAGTTGAGACTATGGCTGGCACCCAAGCTGGTGGATGGTGAGACGGTTTGGCTGGGCCAGGTCACCAATTTTGTTGGCCAGCGCAGCTATATTGAAAAGGTGTTTTTCGGCGCTCATCTAGACCCCGATGTTGATGAAGCCCGCGGGTTCCTTTTGCAGAACATCTGGTACTCGCAAGGGTTGCAATCATTCGCCTGGTCGGATACTGGAAAGCAGGTACTATTTGATCAGCCCGGCACAGATTTTAACAATAATCCGTTTTTCACCGATGGGTTCCGGGCCGTGCTGTGGTTATCAGGTACTCCCTACTCAATGCTCGACACCGTCCGGTTAGATTGGGACCAGGAGAGCAGCCGATGAAACGGTTAAGCTTCAGAGCACTCATATGTGTCGCAAGTTTGGTTCTGCTCCATGCGTGCGCCTCAACGCCCCCAATAACACCGGATAATGCCGGTGATTATCTTGCCCGGGCGCAAACCCAGGCAAAGGACGGTATCAGTGTTACTGCCGGCGTGCCTGACAGGAAAGAATCCAGGGCAATTTTCAAGACCGACCTGTATAAACGGGGGGTTCAGCCTGTATGGCTGGAAGTCACCAACTCCAGCGATGAGAGGGTAACCGTTCTTCCAGCCGGGCTTGACCCGGGTTACTTTTCGCCTAACGAAGCTGCCAACCTTGATCTGAAACTGCTACCGGGAGGCAAGTCGTCTCCTAAAATAGATGCCACCTTCTTTGGCCAAAGCCTGAATACAGCCATCGAGCCGGGTGAGACCCAGAAGGGGTTTTTATTTAGTGCACTGGATGAGGGTACCAAGGCCTTTAACGTGGATATCATTGCCCCGGGCATACTTTCAACATTTACGTTTTTCATTCCGGTTCCGGGCCTGCATATCGATCATTACAACATTGACTGGGCAAGTCTTTATTCCGAAGGTGAGATTCAGGATCTGGATGCAGAGGCGCTGAGGGCATACCTGGCTGCCCAGACCTGTTGCACGACCGACAAAAAGGCAAAGGGCGACGGGGACCCGGTCAACCTGGTAGTCATTGGAAGTCCTGTGGAGGTCTACGCGGCCTTTATCCGGGCGGGCTGGGATGAAACGGAAACCATAACCGGCGGTACATCATGGAAAACCATGCGGTCTTTTATAGGTGGTGGTGAATACCGTTACTCACCTATCAGTGGTTTGTACGTATTTGGCCGGCCCCAGGAAGTCGCTTTCCAGAAAGCCCGCGACAATATCCACGAACGAAACCATCTGCGCCTTTGGATGTCACCGGTCACCTTTGAAGGTGTGCCGGTATGGATGGGGCAAATTAGCCGGGATATCGGTGTGCGTTTTACGAAAAAAACCATCACAACACACAAGATTGACCCTGACACGGATGAGACCCGTGAGTTCCTGCTGGAAGACCTGGCCTATTCTCAAGCGCTTAAGAAATTTGCCTATGTCGAAGGCGCGATACCCGCGCCGATTGATGAACCCCGGGGCAATTTTACCGGTGATCCCTATTTCACCGATGGTTACAGACTGGTGATGTGGGTTACTTCGACCCCGGTAGATACCAATGATGTCGAATTTATCGAGTGGAGTATTCCAGAAGGGCTGTAAGTCCTGGCCTCACAAATAGTTGGGAACCATATTCCTTAGCATGTTGAGGTTGGAACGTGCGCCTCGCCGGGGCGTTCAAACAAAGAGCACTGGATACCCGCACTTCCTGTGATCAGTTCGGGCAGGGAAGATACATAGAAATGTGTGTATGGAGTTCAAATTCATCATTTAATCGCTTGGCTATCCGGTTCAAAGTAATACAATGGATAGAACATTGGTTGATGGTATTGTCGGGGTGTTAAGTGAATAATATGTTGAATCCAACGCTATGGTTGAAGTCTGTCAGTCCACTTAGCCGTATTTTGATGACTTCCTGCTTTCTACTGGTTTTGTCGGCGACAGGCGGCGCAATGGCCGCGCAAACTGACACGGAGGCCCAGCCTGCCGAAGAAACAAGCAACCAGGCACCGGATTATACGGAGGAAATGGCCGAGACGACCGACGAGGTTAATACCAACGACCCGACGGCGGCAGCTATCTCAGTATCATTTGGCTGGGAATTTTTTGATTGGCATGAGGATGAGATTGCACCGGGGCAACCCCGGCCAGCCGGTAATGACAATAACTTCAATTCGAGAATCGTGATGCCGCTGCCTGCCGGTACGCTCGGCTCCCCATGGCCCATCATTAACCGGTTCTCCTTTGCCAATGTTGAGGCGGCCGGTGGTACCAGTGGCTCCGGCAATGCAGAGTTTATTTCCCTGTTTATCCCCAAAACGTGGGCAACCGGCAAGATTGGCATCGGGCCTGCTTTAAACCTGCCGGCTGACGATAAGCAATTTGGAGCAAACGTCTGGCGCTATGGTTTTGCCGGGGTTGCTCTTGAGAATAGCCTGGAAGGCCGTTTGATGTGGGGTGTCCTGGTGCGCCAAGTGTGGGGCAAGACAGATCCGAACAGTAACAAAATTCTGGCTTCTCCGTTTGCCTTGCAGCCTATCGCCGTTTACCAGCTAACCGATGGCTGGTATCTCAGTAATGGTGAATCGGCCATCGCATATAACTGGCAGAAAAATGAGTGGCTGGTACCGCTTGGAATACGTTTGGGTAAAACCATCAAGGACAGAAAAGGCGGTACCTGGAATATGTATGGTGAATACCGCACCAACGTGGTGTACAAAGACTGGCCGGGGTCTGCAGCCAAAAACATAATCCGGATTTCGGCCTCTTACACGTTCAGCAATTAAGTAGTTATGGATTGACCATGAACGGCTTGGTCGGATCGTTCAAGAACCTTTCAGTTATTGTACTGTTGGCAGTTCTCGCACTGCCAATGCAGCTTAAAGCGCAAGATCTGGAGCCCCGTCGTTGGGGTCATTTGCCCAGTGGGTTGACCGTTGTCGGTGTAGGCTATGCTTACACAGATTCGTTTGTATATTTCAGTCCGTTCTGGAAAATCAGGGACGCATCAGCCGAGATCAACAGTATTGGCGTCAGTGCCCTCTACGCTTTTGATATGGCAGGAAAGTCAGCCCGGGTCAGCTTCTTGCTGCCTTACGTATCAGGCCGTTGGGAAGGCGATGTTGATAACAAGTATGAAGTCGTTAAACGTCATGGTTTCGCTGACCCCCGACTTCGATTGTCGGTCAATCTGTACGGTGCCCCGGCGCTGAAGGGTGCGGGATATGCCCGATACCGTGCTCAACATGCTACCAATACCGTGGTGGGTGCTTCAGTGTCGGTGTCGGCTCCCCTGGGGCAGTATGATGAAGATGAACTGATAAATATCAGCGGCAATCGCTGGACTGTACGGCCACAGGTGGGAGCGGTTCATAATCGTGGTCCCTGGTCTTTTGAACTCACTGGATCGATATTTCTGTTCAGTGACAACAAAGATTTTGTCGATAGTGCCCGGCTCGAACAGAGAACGATGTATGCGGCACAGGCACATGTGATTTATGACTTCAAACCTGGTCTATGGGCTTCGCTGAGTACCGCTTACGGTTCGGGTGGGCGGGTATATCTGGACAAACAGAAAACGGCTTTCGAGGTCGATAACTGGTTATGGGCCGCCAGTTTCGGGTTTCCAATCGGTAAAACCCAAAGCGTCAAGTTGACCTGGCTTTCAGGGCGAACTCAAAATAATGTGGGAAGGGACTCGGATAACCTGTTGCTTGGCTGGTCGAAGAGATGGGCAAAATAGTTTTGTGCGTGCAGACCATTAAATCCTCAAGGGTGCCTTGACCGGATTTTATAACCAGTGAAGCTGCAAAATCATCATCTTCATTACGAAAACCGGTATGTGGTCAGGTGAAGGAGAATCCCAGGATATGAAAAAAGGGCTGACGGCAATCTGTGCCGCCAGCCCCGTTTCAAGTCATTAGGCTTGATCTAACGACAAGCTGTTACTTGTCACCCGCTCCTTTCTCTATTGCTTCCATCACGCGGTCGAGGTTAAAGCTACCGGGCTTCTGCCGTGGTGGAAAATCCTTAAAGCTTTGCAGCCATTGGCCGACATAGGCACCGGCAGGTGCGAACACGAACATGTGGTCTGCCCACCATTGGCTGTAACCTATGCTTTCATCCCAGGCGCGCTCGAACGGATCCATGCGCAGATTGGCCAGCATTGGTGCCCGCAGTTGTGTATACGGTTGTGTCCAGACATCGACACCGTGGTGGTCCTGACGCAGGAAGGTGATCTTCCAGTTGTTATAACGCAATGCTGCAACGTTTCCGTCATCTGTCCAGTAGAGGAACTCCTTACGTGGCCACTCGGCTTCACCTCTGAATGCCGGCCCAAGGTCGTAACCATCCAGGTGGACTTTATAGTTTCTGCCGCCGGCTTTCTTACCCTTCAGTAAATCTTCTTTAACATTGGGGTCACCTGCTGCTGCGAGAAACGTGCTGAGCATATCTTCATGTGCACCAATATCATTGATGACGGTACCCGGTTTGATGGTGCCCGGCCACTTGATGGCGGTAGGAACGCGAAAACCGCCTTCCCATTGCGTGGCCTTCTCATTGCGAAACATCGTTGTTCCGCCATCCGGCCATGTGAATACTTCTGCGCCATTGTCAGTGGAATACATGACAATGGTATTGTCTTCGATACCTAGCTCCTTGAGCTTGGCCAGCAATTGACCAACCATGCCATCATGTTCAACCATGCCATCGGCATATACACCGAGTCCCGTCTTACCTTTGGATTCAGGCTTAAGGTGAGTCCAGATATGCATGCGGGTGCTGTTCCACCAGACGAAGAACGGCTTGTCGGCTTTTACTGCCCGTTCCATGAAGTCCATCGCCCTGGTAGTGACTTCCTCGTCCACTGTTTCCATACGCTTGATTGTCAGTGGGCCGGTGTCTTCGATGCGACCGTCGGCATAGGAGTGGATCACGCCGCGAGGACCAAACCTCTTCTTGAAATCCGCATCTTTCGGGTAATCAGGGTGCTCAGGCTCCTGCTCAGCATTCAGGTGATAGAGATTACCGAAGAATTCGTCGAAGCCGTGGTTGGTTGGTAACATTTCGTCGCGATCACCCAGGTGGTTTTTACCGAATTGACCGGTCATGTAGCCTAACGGCTTGAGCAGACCAGCAATGGTCGGGTCTTCTATCTTCATGCCTTCCGGCGCACCGGGTAGTCCGACCTTGGTCAGACCGGTACGCATCGGCGACTGGCCGGTAATGAACGCGGCACGGCCGGCGGTACAGCTCTGTTGTCCATACCAGTCAGTGAACACGGCGCCTTCTTTGGCGATGCTGTCGATATTCGGTGTCTTGTAACCCATCATGCCCATGTTGTAAGCACTGATGTTGAACTGACCGATATCATCCCCCCAGATAACCAGGATGTTGGGTTTGTCAGCTGCCAGTACTGCTTGCAGGGGCAGTAGTATCAACAATGCAATTAAATTGAATGTTCTGAATTTCATGCGTTCCTCCTAGTCTTAAAAATATGCTAACACAAGTAATCAAGTATGCCTGATCCCGGAATGTTGAACCAGCACATTTCCGGGACATCGCTTGTCATTCCTGCCCACATGGTCTACCTGGGCTTTACGCTTCCGGTAACTGCGATGGTCTCAAACATCATGGCTGCCAGAGGCATTGTAGGATTGTCAATGATGATTCATGCCTCTTTAAACTATTGATCAGTATCGCGTTTTTTCAAAGCCTCAGATAGCCCAAGCCCGAAATGCGTTATAGCCAGCGAGTATTCGTCCAGCGAAACCGGTACCAGGTCTATCTGGGTGCGTGGCACGACACGGACGGATCCGGCAAAGGGTGTAGGTGTCCACGGTTGCATGACCACGAGCATATCCTGACCATGCTCTCCAATGACAAAGACAGGCTCCAGCGATCCATCATCGTGACGCCAGCATGCCGGCTTGAAGGATTCTTCATCCTCCAGGTTCAGGAACGCCCCGACCAGGCTTTTCATTATCTTGTACATCGGAAGGTGGTCCAGGCTTCGTGATTCCAGCCATTCGGCGGCGCGCCGTGTTGGTTTGGCCGTCCAAATCAGTCCGAGCAACAGTGCCACCAGAACGATTAATACCAGGGCGATCAGCCAGACGGGATCGTTTTCCCGGACCCAGTCGCTTGAAATAAAATCGGCGATCGGCGTTGCCAGGGAAACCATGGCTTTGAACAGTTCCCGTATAGTGAGGTAAACCAGTACCACGGGTATCAGTACGATGAGACCTCGAAAGAATGCGTTTTTTAAAAAACTGAACATATTCCTAGCCTCCTTAAAATAAACATGCCTTACGTGACCTGACGTACCTCCAAACAGTTGAAACAGCGTAACTCACAAAGTCAGAAGAGCTGCCCTCGCCAGGAAAGCGGGCCATGCAAGAACGGCTCCTGCCACATGCAGGTGATTGTTCTTTGAAATCGCCAATGCCAGGAACAAAGCCCCGATCAGCCCATCCAGATAGGTGACCCAATCAACCGACTCAAATATGATATCCAGACCGATGCCCCACGCCTGCACGAATAACATCAGCAGAAAAAAGCGCTTACTGAATGAAAAATAGAACTGATCCAGCCCTGTTTTCCCGTCGCCCCTGAGACCGACAGATACCAGGTTACCCGCAAACAGCAGGGCAATCGGCCCCAGGATAAATGCGATAAATGACTGGAATTGCCATCCATCGATCTTAAGTATCAATTGGGCTTGCCAGAAGAAGCACAGATAGATCACCAACAGCAGGATAAGCCAGCTCGTATGCAGGGTGCTTGCCCTGGTTTCTCCGGCGAGCAGGTTTGACAGGAACATCAGGATATTGACGATTCCGGTTACAACGATAGTCACAAACATGATCGCGACGAGCAGTGTTGTCGGGTTATCCATGAGTGATTCTCCTAATACGCAAGACCTACCAGGCCTGACCGACCTGGATGTACCAGTTATATTCTTCCGGCCCCTTGGCGATATCAACACCTATCCAGATATTCTGAACATCAAATATTTTGTAACGTGCACCAACCCCAAAGCTATAGATGCTCTGCTCGGTATCGAAAATGGGGAGGTCACTGCTTACCTTGCCCGTACCGGCAAAACCAATCATGGCCCATTTGGGTGTAAAGTTGTAGCGGCCTTCAATCTCGCCAACAAGCGTACGATCACCCTGGTAACGCAGGGCCGGTATCCCGCGAAGGTTGACATACGGGTAGGCGAAAAATGGCGCATCGCCACTGGTGGCCTGATATTCCAGGCGTAATCCCAGCACGAACTTCTCACCGAAGGGGTGAAATGAGGTCAGCTTCAGCTTGCTATTCCAATAATCATAGTCACCGCCGATGGCATCGTCGTAACGCCAGATGGCCAGATCAATCAACTGGCCCGAATTGGGCATCGAGGTGTTATCCCGGCTGTCCCATGCCAACTTGCCGGACAGGCCGACGTTCTTCAGGTCGTTGGGAAATAGTTTGATGGGTGTTCCGTCTGGTAAATCCACCCTGAAAGCGGTGTCGGCGCTGAGGTAGGACAGGCCAATACCCCAGAACCAGCGGCTGTCCCCAAACCGGAAACGGGTTTCCTGGTAGGCCAGAACACCCTCCAGGTTGAACTTGTATGGATAGTCCCGAATGTAAAAAGTTGAATTAACATTGGCCCAGGCCGCCACCCCGGTAAAGCGGATATGGTCATCTTTAAAGCTATTCATATGACCCGCACCGGCTGCGGCAGTCTCGTTGCTGGTGTAAGCACCAAACACACCGGTGACAGTGGGTGGTGGCTCCTGCTCGTGAGAGGCCTGGCTGATTGATTCCAGTGAGGCTATGCGATCCTTGTCAGACACCGCTTTTTTAGGGTGGAAATAAGACAGCACCAGGCCAAGACCGTCGCCGATAGCTGGCTCGGTTATAAAAATCGGAATGGGTAAAAAGCGTCCCCGGTTGGGGTCTTTGTCCTTCTGGCGTTCCCAGAAACTCTTTTTCTTCTCCGGCTCTTCTTCCGTATCGCCATTTGCAGAAGCAGTTTCTTTCTCCACTTCGATTTCAGTTAAGGTTTCAGCCTTATCCTGTTCACCAAACACGGGTGCAGGGGCAACCAAGGCAAGGAGAGCCATAACCAGCAGGGCATAGAATCCTTTCATTGATCGCAATGTCATCCCCGCGAAAGCGGGGAGCTCTTTGACCTGGCACCGGCCGGGAGGCTGGCCTGGGCCATGACGGTGCCTTTATTTAACCGCTTGCTTATGGCCATTCGGGTATACGACCCGGTGTCCACGGTGCGCCTTCGGCTTGCAGTTCGGCTTCCACCTCCGCGAGGTCGGCGGCAATAGCCTGGAGCTCAGCGAGTGCCTGGCGGAATTGCTGATCTGCAATCCGGTAAGAATCACGATAATTGTCCGTCACCGCAGATTGGCTGTCCCAGTGGCCGCCGACGATATTGTTGATGCGGTTGTTAAGCGACATGGGTACTGGCTCGGCACGACTGGAAATTGTGCTGTCGCCACTGAAGCGGACTTTCAGGTCCTGCATACGGGAATTAAGGGCGCGTAAGGCCTGTGCCTGGGTCTCACTGGATGCGGGTGTGTCTGCCGCGGCTTTGAGCAAATGATCAATTCTGTCCTGCATTTCACTTCTCGCTTCGTTGGCACCCATGATGGCACGGTAGAGATCGTTTGATTGCATCTCAAAGTCGAGCAGCGCCTGACGGTCTTCAGTGACCAGGCCGCCTTCGAACAGCGGTTTCAGTTCGAAAGACTGCGCAGCAGATAGATCTACCAATTCACCCTTGACACGCTTCGCCATGGTCACGGTATATGTACCGGGTAAAGCCATCGGACCCTGTGGCGGACTCTCCCATGGGGCGAAGTCGGTACTTGGTTCGAGTTCAACAGGATCGGGTGCCGGATAGCGCATATTCCAGGCTACACGGTGAAATCCTTTGCCGGCTGGTGCGCTTATCCGCTGCATCACATTACCGGATGCATCGCGTACCGTGAGCGTGATGGATGGTGCTTCTTCCCGGTCCTCCTGCCGCAATTGATCCCAGCTGGGGTATGGATTATCCCCATCTTCTTTTTCACGTTCTTTTTCGATTTTCCGGCGCTTGTCTTTTAATGACTGCAGATCTTCGGGCAGGTAATAGGCGAAAACTGCTCCATAAGGCGGGTTGTCAGCCGTGTAACGGCCCACGCCCCAATCACCTTTGCCTCCCCAGCCACGGCGGCTGTCCGGTACATAAAGCCAGGCGTCACGAACCTGGAACAGGCTTGGTTTATTAAGTTCATCACTGCCCGAGCGCAATGGTGAATAGTCGTCGAGTATGTAAATTCCACGTCCGAAGGTACCAACGACGAGGTCGCCCTCGCGACGCTGGATTTCCAGATCACGCACTGCAATGGTCGGCAGGGAGGTCATTTCGTTCCAGCTAGTACCACCGTCGTTGCTGAAAAACAGGCCAAATTCTGTCCCTACGAATAACAGGTTGGGGTCAAGGTGATCCTCGATAATGGTATGTGCCGTGCCGCGTTCCGGCAGGTCGTTACTGATCAAGGCCCAGCTCTTACCCCGGTTTTCAGTCTTGAGAACATAGGGTTTATAGTCACCACGCTTGTGGTTATCGATAATGGCATATGCGACATCGACGTCGTGGAATGAGCTGATGATGTCTTCGACGAGAGACATGTCAGGCACGTCGCGGAATGAGTCGAGAGTAGACCAGCTACCGCCACCGTCGCTGGTGACATGGATCAGGCCGTCATCGGTGCCGGCGTAAATCAAGCCTTCAAGTAACGGGCTTTCGTCAACGGCGATCAGGGCTCCATAAGTCGAGGTGGATACATTCTTGGCGATCGCATCGACGCTCCATACGCGTCCCATCACATCCAGTTTGTTACGGTCGATCCCGCGGCTCAGGTCACCGCTGACGGCTACCCAGCTTTCACCACGATTATCGGAACGGAACAGACGTTCGGCTCCATAATACAGTCTGTGATTATCGTGCGGGCTTATGATCAACGGTGCATTCCAGTTCCAGTTGTAGTTGTTCTCTTCACTACCCGGCATCGGCGTAATCTGCAGACGTTCACCGGTGATACGGTCAAAGCGTCCCAGTGAGCCGTATTGGGCCTGCGCGTAGATAATATTGGCATCGGTGGGGTCGATCTGTGCTTTAAAACCATCTCCAAACTGGGCGACGCTCCAATCTGCGTTGGTGATGCCGTCGGTCATGGTATTCCGGCTGGGCCCGCACAGCGTGAAGTTATCCTGTGTGCCTGCACAGACGTTGTAGAAGGGGCTGTCGTTATCCGGTGTGGAACGATAGAACTGTGTAACCGGCAGATTGCGTACATGTCGCCATAACTGGCCACGGTCCCAGCTTTCATAAACGCCACCGTCGCCGCCGATATAAAGATGCGTGGTATTGGATGGGTCTATCCAAAGTGCATGGTCATCTACATGACGGTTTCTAAATGAGATTTTGTTCCAACTCTTGCCGCCATCTTCGGAAACATGTGTGAACGTATCAACCGAATAAACACGTTCCGGATTCTGCGGATCGACATACAACTCGTTGTAGTACTGTGGGCTGGAGGTGAGGTGATCGGAGCGTTTTTCCCAGCTTTCGCCAAAATCCGTGCTGCGGTAGATACCTTTGCCTTCTTCGTCAGCCTCGATAATCGCGTAGATCATATTGGGGGCCGATGGTGCTGCCGCCAGGCCGATACGGCCGAGATCACCTGAAGGTAATTCACCGGCAACTTTTTGCCAGCTGATACCACCATTGGTGGTTTTGTGGATACCGCTGCCCGGCCCGCCATTGATCAGCGTCCATACATGGCGCCGGCGCTGGTAGCTGGAAGCTACGATGACTTCAGGATCGGCCGGGTCGATGACAAACTCATTGATACCGGTGTTTTCATCAATATCCAGGATGCGTTTCCAGCTATCGCCGCCATCGGTGGAACGATACAGACCACGGTCACCACCAGAATTCCACAAAGGTCCCTGGGCGGCCACGTAGATGGTATTACTGTCCCCGGGATGGAAACGGATCATCGAAATGTGACCCGAGTCTTTCAGACCCATGTTTTTCCAGCTCTTGCCGCCATCGACGGATTTGTAGACGCCATCGCCGAACCCGACACTGCGTTGGGCGTTGTTCTCACCGCTGCCTACCCAGATAATGTTCGGGTTTTCAGGGTCAATTTCGACCACACCAATGGCGAATGAACCTTCATTTTCAAAAAGCGCCGTCCAGGTGATGCCGTTGTTTTCTGTTTTCCACAGACCACCGCTGGCCATGGATACGTAGAAACTCTGTGTCTTACCCGGATGAAAAGCGAAATCAGAAACCCGCCCGGATGTCAGCGCAGGCCCGATATTACGTAATGGAACACCGGCTAATGGGTGCTCGGCAGCAATGCTCAAAACAGGTAAGGAAAGCACGGCGAGTGAAAGAATGGTGTAATACAGTCTTGTGCGCATTTTCTTAATGACCCAAATCCGGATAAAGGCAACCATTTTACGTAATTTGCCCGGTATTAGCACGGTGTATCCCGTTGTCGTCTCATCGACCGAGTATGTCTCTTGGGACATACCAATACCCGCCGGTTTTGTGTATCGTAGTAATCAGGTACGAGCAATGAATAAACTCAAATCCAATTCCTTTTGGGAGCAACTCAAGAAACGCAAAGTCGTTCGTGTTGCGTTGGCCTATATTTTTGTTGGTTGGGTCGTCATGCAGGTTGGTGAGGTGGTTTTCGAAGGACTGGGTTTGCCTCCCTGGTCATTGACTTTGCTGATTGTCTTCATTTTGCTCGGTTTTCCTATTGCGCTCGTTCTATCCTGGGCTTACGAAATTACCGCTGACGGTGTTCACAAGGATCCCGCCGGCAATATCGAATCCCTGACTGAAATAGAAACCTACCAGGAGGGTGCGCCCTCCATCGCTGTGCTTCCTTTCGATGACCTGAGTGAAAAAGGGAACCAGGCCTATTTCTGTGAAGGCATGGCAGAGGAAATACTCAATGCTTTGTGCAAGGTTGCCAATCTGAGGGTTGCTTCGCGTGTCGCGGCATTTCAATTCAGCGGCAAGCAGGCCGATATCACTGAAATTGGCAAAAAGCTCAAGGTAAAAACGGTGCTGGAAGGCAGTGTGCGTCGATCTGACGACAACTTACGCATCACTGCTCAACTGATTAACACCCGTGATGGGTATCATCTGTGGTCGCGTCAGTTTGATCGTAAACTGGCGGATATTTTTGATATTCAGGAAGAGATAGCGAACTCGATCGCCAGCACTCTGAGCCTTACCATAAAGCAAAAACAAAGCTCTGCGCAGCAACACGTGGATCCGAAAGCCTACGATTTTTTCTTGCGTGGTTTGAGTTATTTTGCCCGGCACACCACACAGGATAATGTGTATGCCCGGCAGATGTTCAAGCAAGCCATAGATATCGAGCCGGAGTTCGGACGTGCCTGGGCCGGTATCGCCTATACCTTTGGTTTTTCCTATATGTATTTCAATGCCACCGAGGTAAACCTGGTTGAGGCTAAACGTACCAGCGAAAAGGCACTTGAACTTGCACCCGACCTTGCTGAATCTTATGTTTCAGCGGGAATCGCATGTTGTATGAATCAGGACTACAAAAAGGCTGAAGTCGATTTTGAGAAAGCGATTGAACTGGACCCGAAAAATTACGAGGCCTGGTATTTTTTCGGTCGTACCAAGGTGCATGAAGGTGATCTTGAACGCGCACTGAAGTTATTTGAGCGGGCATCCCGGGTTCGTCCTGAAGATTTTCAAAGCGTGTTGTTGCAGGCCCAGCTGTATACCAGCCTTAACAAGAAAGCAAAGGCGCTGGAGGTAACAGAGCAGGGTATCGAGCGCGTCCGTGCCGTGCTTGAACTCAATCCGGATAATAACCGGGCGTTAAACATGGGTGCGTTTGCTTTATTGCGTCTGGGACAGGAGGAAGAGGCGAAAAAATGGATGGAAACCTCGATGAAAAATGCGTCAATGGATTCCATTATCCAGTACAACGGTGCCTGCTTTTACTCCCTGGCGGGCGACGTTGACAGCGCATTGGACTGTCTTGAAAACTGCCTGATCAAGGTAGGCAACATCAGCCGTGAGTGGCTGGTGCACGATTCTGATATGGACAATATTCGCAGCCATCCCAGGTACGAAGAAATCGTCAAGAGCTTCCCCGAGTAAACTGCAGAGAACAATAAAACAAAGTGGGCCAGGTACGGTAAGGAGAAACAGGGCAAGAGAGACTGACCTGGCAGAAACTTTCTGACTAAAGCTGCGGCCTTAATTTGTCCAGACAGCCTGCATATTTGGTTATGATGCAGACATGCATTTGCTTTTACCTATTATTTTCATTTTTGCGTTGATCTTTGGCCCGGGCTGGTGGGTGCGTCATGTTATGTCACGTTACAACACTCCCGCTGACCGCTACGACGGTAGCGGTGGGGATCTGGCAAGGTATTTACTGGATGACCTTGGTCTTCAGAATGTAAAAGTGGAAGAAAGCTCCACAGGTGACCACTACGACCCGCAGGAGAAAGTTATTCGTCTGACGGCCGGAAACCTCAACGGCCGGTCTTTAACGGCCGTGACCGTGGCAGCACACGAGGTCGGTCATGCACTACAGGACGCCACCGGTTATGCCCCGCTCAAAATTCGTAGTCAACTTATCACGCTGACGCGACCGGTAGAAAGACTGGGGGCCGGTATCTTAATGGCTGCACCGTTCGTCGGTATGCTCACACGGGTGCCGCTGGTGAGCCTGTTGATGATCCTGGGTGGTTTGATGAGTCTTGGTACCACCACTCTTGTGCACCTAGTGACACTGCCGACCGAGTTGGATGCCAGTTTCAGGCGGGCCTTGCCCATGCTGGAAAAAAGCGGCGCCCTCAAGCCGGTTGACCTGCCTCACGCAAGGCGCCTGCTCAAAGCCGCGGCTTTGACTTACCTTTCAGCCTCGCTTGCGAGCCTGTTGAATATCGCCCGTTGGTGGGCCCTGCTGAGACGCTAGGGCAATCGCCCGGTTTTTTAATTCCAATAGCCGTGGTCTCAAATAGCGTAGTACCCGCTTTTGTGTTGGTTTTCCCCCGGGATAAATTTTAAAAGTATCATTAAAAATAGTTAAGCTGTTGAGGCAAAGTGGCGGATTAGCTTGGGTTTATAGCCAGGAAATATCAAACCTTAACAAGAGCTTAAGCTCCCCTTAAGCAGACCTTCACGTACAGGTTTTTATAATCCAATTAGGGAGTAAGCCAACGATTGCTCCCCGTAATCGAGCGCCCTCCACCCTCTGGAGGGTGTCTCGATAGTCATATAGAAAATACCCAAGTCGGCAGGGATAGCAAGCCTGGGGTGAGGGTTCGCAAAGGAGATGCAAAAATGCTGAATAAATTCCTTGTTATGTTTGTCGTGTCACTTCTCACGGTGACCGGAGCAGCCACCGCGATGGCCGGTCCGGGCGGTGGTGGCGGTCATGGTCATGCTAACAACGGTGGAGGCGGCGAAAGCAGTCTGGTCCCATTGTCACAAGACGAAATCGACGGACTGCTTTTCATGCGTGAAGAAGAGAAAGTTGCACGTGATAGCTACATAACACTGGGTGGTGAATGGGGTTTGGTAATATTCGATAATATTGCCTCATCCGAACAGTTGCATATGGATGCTCTTGAGAATCTCTTTGATAAATATGGACTCACGGATCCGGTTATCCCGGGCGTGGGAAAGTTCGCAAATGAAGAACTGCAGCGTCTTTATGATTACCTGATGCTGTGGGGTATGGAATCCTTGATGGATAGTCTGTATGTGGGTGCCGCAATCGAGGAAACTGACATGATCGACATTCAGCATGCAATTGACGATGCCAGCCCCAACCACGAAGACATCATCAGCACCTATGAAAGCCTGATGTGCGGCTCACGTAACCACTTGCGATCCTTCGTCAGACAGATTGAGGCCAATGGAGGGGTATACGATCCAAGTGATGAGTATTTCGCCGAAATTGCCTACTCACCGATGGAGCGCGATTGCGGGAGCGAAGATTAACGGCTTCAAAAACCAGGTCACTATGCCAGGCTGTTTAACTCAAACCCAGGATCTTGTTTCCCTGGGTTTTAACTATGGGATCCATTCACTCAAAGCGGCCAAACCCAGAGAATCATCGGTGCACCAATCACGATGACCAGTATTTCAAGAGGTAAGCCCATCCGCCAATAGTCGCCAAAGCGGTAGCCCCCCGGGCCCATAATGAGGGTGTTGTTCTTGTGCCCGATGGGTGTCAGGAATGCGCAACTCGCGGCCACCGCTACACACATCAGGAACGGGTCCGGGTTAACACCCAGTGTGTTCGCAATATTGACACCAATGGGTCCAGCGATCACGGCGGTGGCAACATTATTCATAACATCGGATAGTGTCATGGTGACAATCATCAGTATGACCATCACTGCCGCCGGTGACAGGCTTGAGGCGGCATTCACAATACCGGAAGCAATCAGCGCAGTGCCACCACTGCCCTCAAGTGCTATACCAATAGGAATCATTGACGCTAACAGCACGATCACCGACCACTCAACGGATTGATACACCTGTCGTAGAGGCATGATGCCGGTTAGCACCATCAATACGACCGCGATTCCGAGAGCCACGGTCAGGTACAGTGCACCGATACTTGCCAGTAAAACGGCGCCGCCGAAAATCAGCACGGCAAGCCCGGCTTTCTTACGCTGGGTGACCTGTAATCCCCGTTCAGCCAGCGGCAGGCAACCCAACCAGTTGGCAATATCATCCAGTTTTTCATTGTTACCGAGCAATAAGAGAATATCGCCGGCCTGTATTTCCAATTCCTGCACCCGCTTGATAAAACGCTTGCCCTGCCTCGAGACGCCAAGCAGTGTGACGCCATGCCGGTACATCAGGCGCAGTGAATGGGCTGAGCGGCCGTCAATACGTGCACCTGGCGGAACAACCACTTCCAGCAAGGAGGCATCATCGGAAGTGAATACACCCCCTTCGGTGCTGTTTTTCCTGGCATATTGAAGCCCGAGAGCACCAACGATTGCCTCTATTCCCTCAGGCGCAGCTTTCAGTACCAGGATGTCATTCTTGCGGATCTCCACACGACGGGCCATACCCGGTTGACGTTCGCCTCGTCGGATCAGACCGACAATCTCGGCTTCGTGCTCAGCGGTTATTCCATCCAGATCCCGCACTTTTTGTCCGATAGCCCTGGATGCTTCAGGCACTTTAACTTCGGCGAGATAGTCCCCAAGATGGCTTAACTCCTTGGCCGTATCGTGTTGGCCACGGGCCACCGGGATCAAGCGCCAGCCGATCAACGCGACATAGGCAACGCCGACAATGGCAACTGCAAGACCCACGGGTGCAAAATCGAACATGCGGTAAGGCTCACCCATCACGCTGGCCCTGTATTCGGCGATCACGATGTTAGGTGGTGTACCGATCAATGTGATCATGCCGCCGAGGATAGAAGCGAAGGAAAGTGGCATGAGGCTCAGCGCGGGACTGCGTTTGGCCTTTGCTGCTGCCTGCATATCCAGCGGCATCAGCAGGGCCAGGGCCGCAACGTTATTCATAACCGCAGAAAGTACAGCGGCAAAGCCCGCCATGATACCGATATGAGTTCCCAGCTTGCGGGACCCGACAATCAGGTAGCGTGACAGAAGTTCGATGGCACCGGAGTTCGACAAGCCGCGACTGACGATCAGCACCAGGGCGATGACTACCACCGCGGGGTGTCCAAAACCCGAGAAGACCTCATTGACCGGTATGACGCCCAAACCCGCGGCAATCAGTAGGGCCGAGAAAGCAACGAGGTCGTAACGCCAGCGCCCCCAAATAAGGAATGCAAAAACGAAAAACAACAAGGTAAAGAGAATGTTCTGGTCTGTCATAGCCTCAGCTTACTCATGGGTTTGGGTTTATTGGTTTACGGACTCCGCTTCGCTGTAAGATGCTGCAGCTTCCGGGTCCGGTTCATAGCTGTCTTCACCGCCTGGGAAGTCCACTTCGTTTGCCTTTTGTTCTGCCAGTACGACCCAACCGCCACCCATCGCTTTGTAGGTGTTGATCAAACCAACATATATATCTTTCTGTGTATCCACATAAGTCAGTTTTGCAGCAAACAGGCTACGCTCCGAATCCAGTACTTCGATATAACTGGTAAAACCATTATCGTAGCGAAGTCCTGCTATACGTGCATATTCAGTTAGGGCTTCTACCCGGCGGCCGTCTGAGATCAGTTTCTCACGCGCTTTCTGTGTGCTGATCAGGGCATCCTCCACCTCTTGCAGGGCGGTAATAATCGACTGCTGATAGGCGAATAACGATTGTTGTTGAAGGGCCTCGGCCTGTTTCACGTTAGCTGAAAGGGCACCGCCAGTGAAAATACTACCGGCGAGAGCGCCTCCGGCAGCCCATGCGACAGAGTCGGAATCAAACCAGGCATCCAGATCGCCACTGACGAACCCGGCAAGGCCTGTCAGTGAAATTCTTGGGAAATAGGCAGCGCGCGCGACACCGATCAGCGCATTGTTGGAAATCAAATCCTGTTCGGCCTGCCGGATGTCAGGTCTGCGAAGCAACACATCTGAAGGAACACCTTCAGGCACCTGCGCAAGCGTCAGCTGATCAATGGTCTTGCCACGTGCAATGGGACCCGGATTTCGCCCCAGTAATGACGAGATCAGGTTTTCAAGGACGGCAATATCCCGTTCTATGACGGGTATCGCACTGACAGCAAGCTCATATTCTGACTGTATCTGTGAAAGTTGCAGCTGACCTATCACGCCGCCACTAAACTGTAACTCGAACAGTCGCAGGGACTCGGCACGTAAATCCCGGGTTCGGATGGCAATTTCCAATTGGCTGTCGAGACGCCGCAAGCTGACATAGCTGGTTGCCACAGACGAAACCAGGCTCAGGATCACGGTGCGGCGTGATTCTTCGGCTGCCAGTAACTGGGCTCTCGAAGCCTCCGAGGCGCGGCGTATACGACCCCAGACATCCAACTCCCAGCCGACATTGATAGTGGCCTCGTAACTGGTAGTGATGGAATCGACTCCCAGAACGTTAGCCTTGTCCCTGCTAATGCCCTGGCGATCAGCACCGACGCCATAGCCAACCTGCGGAAAGAACTCCGAACGGGTGATGTTCAGACGGGCTGCAAATTGTTCCACCCTGGCCGCAGCCGTACGTACATCCAGGTTGGCCCTTAGTGCCTCATCAATCAGTTCGTTGAGAACAGCATCATCAAATTGTGTCCACCATTGGGTGTTAACCACGTCCGAGGCTTCTTCATCTGTGAACCTATAGGCTTCGGGTGTATTGATCTCCGGTTTTTCGTAATCGGGGCCGACGGCACATGCACCAAGAAGAAGTACGATCAATGCGGTTGAAAGGATCTTCATATCAGGTCTCCCCATCCATCGGGGCTGATTCATTGACCGGCTTCTTACCGGACATTTTCTCCTTGGCCGAGATAATCAGGTAATAGAAAAGGGGCACAAAGAACAAGGCCAGCGTGGTCGCGCCTATCATGCCGCCGATGATACCGGTGCCAATAGAGTGCCGGGCGGCAGCACCGGCACCGGACGCCAGAACCAGCGGCATCGCACCGAGAATAAAAGACAGGGAGGTCATCAAAATTGGACGTAGACGCAAGCGGGCGGCTTCAATCGCAGCGTCTTTGGCGGCCATGCCTTCCCTGTATTTGAGCTCTGCGAACTCCACGATCAGAATGGCGTTCTTGGTTGAAAGCCCAATCAGCGTAACCAGTCCAATCTGGAAATAAACGTCATTTTCCATGCCGCGCGCCCAGACCGAAACCAGTGCACCGAATATGCCAAACGGGACTGCGGTTACTACCGCGATGGGTAAAGACCACTGTTCATACTGTGCCGCCAGGATCAGGAATACCATCACCAGGGCAAACACGAAGACAATCGCGGCGGTCCCGCTGGCCTGTTTTTCCTCATATGCCTGGCCGGACCAGGCGTAGGTGTAACCATTCGGCAGCACATCGGCTGAGGACGACTCCATGGTGGCGATGGCTTGACCTGAACTGAAACCCGGTGCCGCATCACCGGTAATTTTCGAGGCCAGAAAACCATTAAAACGTGATACCAGGTCAGGCCCGGAAACGAACTCAGTGGTGACTACCGAGGAAAGCGGTACCATCTCACCCTGTCTCTGGCGTACGAAAATATTCTGAATATCTTCCGGTTTTTCGCGAAAACGTGGTTCGGCCTGCAAAATCACCTGCCAGACGCGGCCGAATTTGTTGTACTGACTGACGTACAAGGATCCGAAAAGGGTTTGCAGCGTGTTGTAAACATCAGCGATCGGCAAACCGAGTGTCTCAGCCTTGGCCCGGTCGACATTGGTACGTAACTGGCGGGAGGCCGAGTTGATGGTTGTATTCAGTCTGACGACCTCACCGGTCTCTCCGGCCTTTGCAATCAGTTCGCGGGTCGTGCTCTCAAGATGAGCGACACCACCCTGGCCACGGTTTTGTAACCAGAACTCGAATCCACCCTGGGTTCCGAGGCCCGGGATGGGTGGCGGGTTGATCGGGAAAGCAAAGCCTTCTTTCAGAGCCCGGAGCCTGGGTGTCGCGTAAGCGATGAGGGCATTGGCCGTCAATGACGGGTCATCACGTTCTGAAAAGTCCTTGAGTGAAATGAATACCGTCCCCGTGTTGGTTTTAAACTGGCCATCGATAATACTGAAGCCGGACAGGGCCGAGGCATCCTCAACCGATGGATGTTGCGCGAAAATATCGGCAACCTCATTGGTCATTTCCTCTGACCTGTCTATGCTCGCACCATCGGGTAAAATAACCGCCGCGAACAGAAAACCCTGGTCTTCGGCCGGTACAAAGCTGCCCGGAATAACGGCGAAAAGAACATAAATACTGATCAGCATGGCCGCCAGCGCTGCCAGGGCAATACCGCCATGTTTAATGGCCAGTTTGACACCGCCAACGTACTGGTTGGTCATGCGCTCCACCCAGTTATTGAAGGTCGTGAAGAAACGGCCGGGTGTTGAAGCAGGTTTGAGCAATATGGCTGCCAGGGCTGGCGTCAGTGTGAGCGCTACGAAGCTGGAAATACCCACAGAAATTGCGATGGTGATGGCAAACTGCTTGTACAAGACACCGGTGGTGCCACCCAGGAATGCTACCGGAACGAATACGGCGATCAATACCAGGGTGGTGGCGATGACGGGGCCGGTTACTTCCTCCATGGCGCGGAAGGTCGCCTCCAACGGTTTCATGCCCTCTTCGTTCATGTTTCGCTCGACGTTTTCAACCACCACGATCGCGTCATCACAAACAATGCCAATGGCGAGAATCAGCCCGAACAAGGTCAGCAGGTTAATCGAGAAACCGAGTGCAGACATACCCATGAATGTGCCGATGATTGAAACAAAAATAGCAATCGTGGGTATCAGCGTGGAATTGATGCTTTGCAGAAACAGGTAGGTCACGAGAACAACGAGAATGACTGCAATGATCAGGGTTTCAATCACTTCATCGATAGAGGCTTTTACAAACTCGGTTGAGTCCAATGAAACTTTATAGTCGATGCCATCGGGGAAGCTCTGTTTCAACCGTTCCAGTTCCGCACGAACATTTGCGGCCACTTCCATCGCGTTGGAGCCTGGTTGCTGGTAGACCGCGATGAATGTCGCAGCGCTGCCATTAAGATTTGAACGCAATAAATATTGTTTCAGACCCTCTTCGGCAAATCCGACGTCGTTCATACGTACAATTGCCGTGCCCTCAGGATCTGCCCTCAATATGACGTTTTCGAATTCCTCCGCCTTGGTAAAACGGCCTTCGGTTACCACCGGGAATGTCATCTCCACGGGTCGGGATGTGGGTGCCTGACCAAGCCGGCCGGCACCGAACTGTTTGTTTTGCTCACTTACCGCTGCTTGTATATCGGTGGCTGTAATTCCCAAAGCGGCCATTCGGTCCGGTTGTAGCCAGAGACGCATCGCCAGGTCCGGCAGACCCATGATGCTGGCCTGGTTGGCGCCGGGAATACGTTTGAGGGCATCGAGCACGTAGAGGTCGGCATAGTTGCCTATGTACTGCTCATCGTATCGATCTTCAGGGGAGTAAATACCGATCAGCATCAGAAAGCTGGATGAACGTTTCTCAACTTTCACACCGGCGCTGCGTACCACATCGGGTAATTCCGGCAGTGCGAGACCGACGCGGTTATTCACCTGCACCTCGGCGGTATCCGGATCGGTATCCATGCTGAAGTAGACGGTGAGTGTCAGGTTACCGGTTGCCGAACTGCTCGACTGCATGTAAAGCATGTTGTCGACACCGTTGATCTGCTTTTCAAGAGGTGCGGCCACCGAGTTGGCCACCGTGTCGGCATCGGCACCGGGGTAGTTGGTAGATACCGTTACCTGGACAGGTGCAATATCCGGATATTGCGTAATCGGCAGGCCCGCCATGGACACAAAACCGCCAATAATGACAACGATGGACAACACCGTGGCCAGGATCGGTCGCTTGATAAAGGTCGCAGAAATCATACCGCTTAGCCTTTGCCGGCTTTATTGGCCGCCTGGTATGGAATCGTGTTGACTTCCATGCCGGGCTGGACAGTCAATGCGCCATCAACAATAACCTGCTCACCTCCATCCAGTCCCGCCTCGATAAACCAGTCATCACCGTGCCATGGGCCTGTTTTAACTGACAAAAATTTGGTCTTGCCTTCTTCGATAATCCAGACAAAACTGCCCTGGGCCCCTTGTTGAACCGCCCGTTGGGGGATCAGGATGGCCTGCGGACGCACAGCGCCATGTAACCGTGCCCGTACAAACTGACCTGGACGTAGTAATTTATCCGGGTTAGGAATTTCGGCGCGAATCAGGAAGGTACCGGTCTCTTCGCTCAGCGATGCATCGGCAAAGGTAATCTTGCCGGTTTGCGGGTAAATGCTCTGATCGGCAAGCTCAATTTTAACTTCATACTCTTCACTCTCGGGTGATCTGACCAGGCCACTTTCCTGGTTTGCCCGGTGCCGGAATAGCTGGTTTTCAGATATGCTGAACTCCACCCACATGGGCTGAATTTGAGCCACGTAGGTCAACAGTGCATCCTGGCCTATACCGATGAAGGAGCCTTCACGTTTACGGGCAAAACTCGATACACCTGTCACCGGTGTGTAAATATCGGTATAACCAAGATCCAGATCCGCCTGCATTACTTTTGCGTTGGCGGCCTCCACCGCGGCTGCTGAAGAACGGAACATACTGATGGCATCGTCCAACTCTTTTTGGGCAACGGCGTTTTGTTCTGCCAGTGGTTTTACCCGTGCAAGATTGGCCTCGGCATTGGTCAACCGTGCCTGCTGTTGAGCCAGTTCGGCTTTCGCGGCCCTCAGTTGCGCTTCGAAAGGTTTGCGGTCCATCTGGAACAACACATGGCCCTCTTGCACCATGGTGCCTTCCTCATACAGCCGCTTTTCAAGAAAACCTTCCACCCGGGAGCGAATTTCGATCCGCCTTGAACTCACCGTTTTACCGACGAACTCCGAGTAGACCGGGATGTCACGTGGCTCTGCCACCACAACGGAAACTTCGGGTATGGCTTGTGCCGCGGGTTCGGGCTTATTACAACTGATCAGGAAAAGGCTGATGAGTAAAAGTGACAAAAACTGAAGGCGATTAAGCATAAAATCCGTCCTGCGCTTTTAATCTGAAAAATAACGCTCATTCTACGGTTTGAGTAACTAACCGGCGTACGGAGCTGTTCAAGAATTGAGCTCCGCATGGTCAAAGACCCGCCCATTGTAGTTATTCTGAGCTTCCACCGCGAATGTAATTATCCACCTTATTGATGGCAATACGCATTGCAGTGTTAATGATCTGCCTGCGGGATAATGATACGGAATACTCTTATAATAAATGCAAGTGCACCTGCTTTTTCAGTTACTGACAGCGTGCGGGTGTATCTAAACCAGGAGAATCAAATGAACAGGTTCTTATTTAGTTTTGTGATTCTTGTTGCGCTGTGTTGTTTTACAGGCAATGCAACCAGCAAGGAGCTGATCCAGGAGTTCAAAGGCACCGGTAACAAAAATACCGCAGAATTTGAAGTAAAAGCGCCATGGATCGTTGATTGGCGTACGCAGGGTGACTACCCGGGACAGATGGCGGTAGAAGTGAGTCTGCTTACTGCGGCGGGTGAGTACGTAGGTAAAATTGTCACGACCAAGTATGTTGATAATGGCGTAAAGTTGTTTAATGAAGGCGGCCATTTTGTCTTTCAGGTTAATTCCAGTCTCGCAAGCTGGACACTGCGTGTTGAGCAACTGACCAGGCAGGAAGCCGAATCCTACACACCGAAGGAAAAAGTGAAGCTAAAAGATGATCTGGATTGATCGGCGGACTCATAGTCCCCGCCACCATTGACCCTGAATGGCTTCACCCCAACATCCTTTAACAGGAAGCCGTTCGCGGCTCGGTGAGTATTGCTGCTGATCGCAGCAAGGTATCTATCTGTCAATTGGTGAGTGGGTAAGGCATGGATTACAAAGACTATTACAAAACACTGGGTGTTGATCCCAAGGCTGCCCAGGATGAGATCAAGCGCGCTTATCGAAAGCTGGCCCGTAAATATCATCCGGATGTCAGCAAAGAGACGGATGCTGAACAGAAGTTCAAGGATGTGGGTGAGGCCTACGAGGTTCTTAAAGATCCCGAAAAACGAGTCGCTTATGATCAGTTGGGTTCAAACTGGAACGCGCAGCAGGGCTCCCGTCCGCCACCTGGTTGGGACGCAGGTTTCGAATTTCAAGGAGCACCCCGGGGCGGTGCTGGCCAACATGATTTCAGTGATTTCTTTGAATCACTATTCGGGCAGGCAAGAGGCCCTGGTGGTGGAAACCGGGGATTCCATATGCAAGGTGAAGACCATCACGCCAAAATACTCGTCGACCTTGAGGATAGCTATCACGGCGCGTCTCGCTCAATTTCACTGCAAATGCCTGAGGTGACGCCAGACGGTCATGTTGTTCGCCGAAACCGGACGTTGAAAGTTAGCATTCCCAAGGGTATTCGCCAGGGTCAGCAAATTCGCCTGGGTGGACAGGGTGCCAGGGGACAAGGTAGCGGCAAAGCGGGTGACCTTTACCTTGAAATAGAGTTTAATCCGCATCGCTATTACCGGGTTGAAGGTGCAGATGTTTACCTGGAACTACCCGTGGCGCCGTGGGAGGCGGCTTTGGGTGCGAGTGTCAAGGTGCCAACACCATCCGGTGCCATTGGCCTGAAAATCCCTCCAAATTCAAAAGCCGGTAAAAAACTGAGACTGAAAGGACGGGGTATTCCGGCGAAAACACCAGGTGATCTGTATGTTGTATTACAGGTGGTGTTGCCACCCGCCGATGATGAGAAATCACGGGAGCTTTACAAGCGTATGCAGGAAGAAATTCCGTTTGATCCACGTGCGTCGATGGAGGTGGCCTGATCATGAGTGTCGATAGAAATGGCGATAAACTTCTCGTCGGCCAGGTACTGGAAGAAAGCGACCTGGTTACATTGGCTGACCTGTGCCGCAGTTGTACCGTCGAAACCCAAACCGTCACCACCCTGGTGGCAGAAGGTATCCTGGATCCGATGGGAGGAGATGTGGAGCACTGGCGTTTTACCGTCGGCAGTCTCAGGCGCGTAAAGACGGTTATACATCTGCAGCGTGATCTGGGTGTCAACCTGGCGGGTGCCGCACTGGCACTTGATTTGCTTGATCGCATTGCGGAACTGGAGCGCCCCTAGTGTAGCGGGCAGGTGCGATTATTCCCGTTAGGCATGAACCCCGGTGCATATTCCTTTATGATTGCACCCCGCATTATTGCAATTGAATTACAGGGATTTTTATGAAATATTTTTTAAGTGCTTTATTGATTGTTTCTGCCAGCCTGGCGTTTGCTGATGATTTCGATGCCACCGAGGCTAAGCTGAAGACAGCCATGGCGGCTGATATCAGGACGGATGCTGAAAAAGATCGCGACAGAAACCGCCGTCCGGTTCAAACCCTGGAGTTTTTCGGTCTTCGTGACGGTATGAAAATCGTAGAACTGCTTCCGGGTGGTGGTTGGTACACCAAACTGCTGGTACCGGTAGTGGAGGAAAACGGTGAATATTATGCGGCGTTTGGTACCGGCAATATTTCCAAGAACCTGGTGACCGAGCCGGGTTTTGAGGATATGCAGGTCATCGCAACCGATGCAAAGGTCTACCGGAAAGATGGTGCACGTACTTACACGCTGGAAACCAACGGGCTTGGTGTCACGGACGTGGACATGGTGCTGACTTTCCGTAATTACCACAATTTCGATGCCGAAGGTCGGGCAGCTATGAACAAAGCCGCATTTGACGCGCTGAAATCCGGTGGTGTCTATGCGGTCGTTGATCATACCCGCCGTCACATGGAACAGGATACTCCCGAGAACCGCAGAAGAATTGATCCGGTTCTGGCCATTCACGAAATTGAGGCCGCCGGGTTTGAGTTTGTAGATTTTTCAGACCTGCATTACCGTGCCGATGATGAATTGCGTTATGAAGTGGGGCGTAAAACGGTCACCGGTAACACGGATCGCTGGACATTGAAGTTTGTTAAGCCCTGAACAAGTGTCAGCCGAAAGCACCGTCATGGCCCAAGCCAGCCTCTCGGCCGGTTCCCGGCCTCACCTTCTCCCCGCGAAAGCGGGGACCTCTTCGATCAGGCACTGCATTTCCAGTACGAGGTTCCCGCTTTCGCGGGAATGACATTACCTTTGTTAGGCAGTGTTTTTCCCCTAAAAATACAGCCTTATTGCACCGAACCAGGTCCAGCCGCTATATTTGCCGCCGTCATCTGCAGCATCCTTCATATGGGCGTACTCTCCGCCCGCCATTAACTTGAGCTTGTGGCCATAAAGGAAGTAGTTGAGTCCCGTGTATACAGCCTGGTAGTTATTTCCTTCACCCTGGGTGACCTTTTGCTCGTATCGGCGTTGTAAGACCAGTCCGTTATCCCTGCTGCTTGTGGCGTACTGGTAACGCAGGACGACTTGTAGCGGGTCCTGATTGCCAAATAATTCGTTGGTCAATATCCAGCTTGGCTCCAGGGTCAGGCCAAATACATGCCCGCCGGCCTCAAACGGTTGAGCCACGGTCAGGTCTGCACCCATCTCCAGGCGTCCGCTTTCGCCCTTGTGCCAGAGGGAGGCTACATGGCGATAAGGTCTGAAAGCATTACCCTCTGATTCGCCGGGGTTATGCAGGTAATCGAGATGCAGACTGCCTTTTTCAAAGAACAAAGGCGTTTCGTAAGCGACGCCGACAACGGCTGCCGAACCGCTGTTAAAATCATCGAACTCCTCCTCGATGCTGCGGCTGAACCAACCGGCGTGGTAGGAAAAACGACCTTTCCCCCCTCGCAAGTGCACGCCCACCACTTCTGCCGGCATCACCTGGTTCACCACCAGTCCACGCTCTATGGCATTGATTTTTTTCGAGGACTTACTGCGCTCATATCCGGTAAAGAGGTAGTCAAGGCGGCCAATGCTCAGGGAGAGATCGACCTCCTCCGGCGACCACTTGATAAACCCCTCGTACAGACCGCCATAAAGCGGATCGCCGTCGTTGTGCAAAAACATTTGCGCCTGCAAGGTGAAATTCTGGAACCATTTGGAACTGAAGCCAACAATTTTACGGCGATTCTCCCAGTCAGCGGCAGTTCCCTGGCTGGCATCCACGCTCCAGTACTGACCATGATAGCGGCCAATCAGGGAGAAAGACTGTATGACGGGATTGTCCGGGTTGTCATACAGTACGGGCAGGGCCCATATTCGATCGTAAATGTCGGGATTCTCCGCGGGGAGCTGCTGGGTCCAGCCGTTGAGACTAAAACTGGCGGCCAGTACGATGACGTATCGTACTGGCCAGTTGCGATGGTGTGCAGAAATCTGCACCGGTGGTTATTCTCCCAGTAGGGCCTCACACAAGACAGCATTGTCATCGGCAACACGCTCAATCGGGACGCTACCCTGTCGATTGATTGAAGGGATATCGTATTCAACCATACCCGAGTTACAGTCCGAAAAAGACAAGGTAATCGTGCCATCGTCAATGTACTGAACCGCCTGTACGTCGGTGGCGGTATCGAACAGTCCGCCTGAAGCAATAGTGATATTCAGTACAGCCGTGTCACCGTCTATGTCGCCAAGCGCCGTCAGCCATCGGTGACCGGGAGAGCCCAGGTCGGCACTCGCATCTACCGGGGGCAAACTTGTATCGTAGGTGAACCAGGCCAGGGTGACCTTGTGAAGTTCAGGAAATACCGTGATGAAAAATCCCTGGCCATCGGTGAGCGGGTTGTACCAGGCATCATTCAATCCGGCATTCATCACGAAGTTATCCGGTGCAGGCGCGACGGCATCCGTGGAGACGGCTGTCATGACCAGGTTTGCTTCGGTGATGAATTTGCCATTGTTGAAGTCATCGATGGTGTAATCAATGACCGGTAACTTGGGATGCTTGACGAAGGGAATGACCGTCAATTGGCCGATGGCGTCCGCCACTGCCATACCGTTACCGATGACCCTGCCAAATACTGTGTTGTCGTTACTGTTCGAGTTGTCGGCGAGGTTAATAAACCATTGACTGGTAGCGCTGTCAGGAGCACCATTTGACTTGGCCATGGCCACGGTTCCACGAGTATTGGGTATGTTGTTTTCGTCTTCAATCGGGTCAAAAGTGAAGATGAAGAATGAGTTTGATCCATTGAAAGTAAAACCCCCACCCTGGAGTTTATTTCCCGGCTCGCTAATGTGAATAAATGACTTTGTGTACTTGCCACTATCAATATAGCGCAGGAAATTTTCCACCGTCTTAGGTGCATCTTCTTTCAGCAATTCTATTTCAATGTTGCCCTGCGGGGTCTCGATCAAAACGGTATCCGCCGCTGCCATTATCGGTATCGCCAGTAGTGCAGACATGGCGAAGGTGGTAATGAGGGTACGACTTAAGGTTGTAGATTTGCGTAACTTGGCGCGGGTCATGAGTGCTATTTCCGTTTCGTATGATTGTGTTTTTAAAGGAAATGCAATATACCAGACCTGCGTGATGGTGCAAGGGATATAATTGATCAGGATCAGTTGAACTGTGATTAGTTGGCAGGGGTCATAATTCATAGCTACGTGATAATCTGCCGGTGCATAACCATGAAAAAAATCATTCCTTTCCTCTTGCTCATCCTCCTGTTCGCAGGTGCAGCCTGGTACTCTTTCATGAAGCCGCCGGATCCTGTCAGTGAGATTCCCCCACCGCAGATAGCGCCAGCGCTAACCGCCCCGGTGAAGCAGACGCCATCACTGCCTGAAACTGAGGTCGTTTATCCTGAGTCTGAAACTGAACTGGTAGCCCCACCGGAGCCATTACCGGCACTGCCTGAAAGTGACCCTGAATTTACGCTTGCACTGGCAGATATTTCAGGTGACGGTGCCTTGGCCCAATACCTGGTCATGGATCAGGTCATAAGCAGGTTGGTTGTCTCAATCGACAGCCTCACCTCCCGCCAGGTGCCCGTTCACATCAATCCGATAAGACCGTTGGAAGGGAAGTTTTTAACCGAAGGTGAAGGCACGGTTTTGAGCACACAGAATTATGCCCGCTATGATGGATATATCGCTTTGCTGCAAAGCATGGACACTGACATGCTGGTGAAACTCTATGATCGATACAGCCCGCTGTTTCAGCAAGCCTGGGAGGAGAACGGCGGCACAGGATCATTTAATGACCGTTTTTTCGAGGTGATTGATAACCTGTTGGAAACGCCTGACGTACCAAGCCCTGTTCACCTGACCAAGTATGAGGCCGTGTACCTGTTCGAAGATCCGGAACTGGAAGCCATGACGGCCGGGCAAAAGGTTCTTGTCCGGATGGGCAGTGCAAATGCCTCGATAGTCAAGGACAAGCTGGCAGAGTTAAAAACAAGATTGTAGGGTGGGTAACGGCCCAGGCCGCCCTCTCGACGGGTGCCCCGCAGCCCAGGCTGGCTTCTCGACGGGTTCCCCGTCTCACCTTCTCTCACCTTGCAAGTTACGCACCCTGCGGGGTGTTAAGCGATGTGTTTTGAACCAATCTCGCTGATGCTCCGGCAACCAATCAGACCCATACCCCTGACAATTTCAGCACGTAGCAGATCTATTGCCTTGCTCACACCCTCCTGGCCACCGGCGGCCAGGCCAAACAGGTAAGGCCGTCCTATTGAGCAGGCCGTGGCACCGCTGGCCAATGCTTTCAGAACATGCGTGCCGCGGCGAATACCGCCATCACAGATAATTTCACACTCGCCACCCACTTCGTCAACAATCGGGCCGAGAGCCTCATAAGCTGATAACGACCCATCGAGTTGACGGCCGCCATGATTGGAAACCATGATCGCCGTGACACCGCGGTCCACTGCTTTGCGGGCATCGGATGCCGACAAAATACCCTTGATGGCAAACGGGCCTCCCCATTCCGATATCATCCACTCAAGGTCATCCCAGGTAACCGATGGATCGAACTGGCTGGCAATATATTCAATTAACGATGTGCTTTGCGAACTTCCCTCGGGAATCTTATGGGCCACGTTGGCCAAAATGGCCTTGGGGTGGGTGAGGGCGCGATAAACCCAGCCCGGTCTGGCCGCGAAACCGGCTATACCGGCGAGATTGAGTTTTGGCGGCATACTAAAGCCGTAACGCAGTTCGCGTTCCCTGTTACCCGCTACCGGTATGTCCACGGTCAGCATCAACGAGTCGTAGTTCGCATCTTTACAGCGCTGGATGAATTCACGTGTAATGCTGCGGTCTTTCATCACGTATATCTGAAAGGACTTTGGCCCGTCGCAGACCGCAGCCACGTCTTCAATGCTGGTTGCACCGACGGTGGATAGAGAATAATAGGTGCCGGCCGCAGCTGCTGCTTTTGAAACTGCGGTTTCGCCATCGTGGTGGAACAGGCGGGTCATTCCGGTGGGTGCCAGGAAAAGCGGCATTGAAATCTCGCGGCCCAGTACGCTCGTGGTGGTGTCTATTTCTGCCACGTCAATCAGGTATTCCGGTACCAGCCTCGACCTGTCGAAGGCATGTGTATTGCCGCACACGTTGGATTCATCGTCAGCCCCGCCATCAATGTAATTGAAAAGCGGTTTCGGCAGTTTCTTTCGGGCAATTTTCCGAAGGTCTTCGATGTTGAGTACTTTATCGAGGTTGGGCACGGGTAATTATCCTTTTCAAATCAGTACGGTCGATCAGCAATCAAGCGCCTTCCACCTTGCCCAGGTCGCGAACACCACCCTTGTCTGCGCTACTGGCGAATACGGCATAGGCTCGCAGTGCCTGGCTGACCCGTCTCCGTCGTGGTGATGCCGGGCAGTACTTGCCGTTGGCCTCAATGGCTTTGCGCCGTGCGGTAAGCTCTGCGGGATCAACCTCCAGGTTAATGCTGCGCGCGGGAATATCAATACTGATCGTATCACCTTCCTCCACCAGGGCAATCAAACCACCGCTGGCTGCTTCAGGTGAGACGTGACCGATGGAGAGGCCGCCTGTCGCGCCGGAAAACCGTCCGTCCGTTATCAGCGCACATGATTCCCCGAGACCCTTGGATTTAATTGCCATTGTGGGCCCCAGCATTTCCTGCATGCCCGGTCCGCCTCTGGGGCCTTCATAGCGGATAATCACGATGTCTCCGGGATTGATGAGGTCAGCCAGAATGGCTTCATTCGCGACTTCCATTTCTTCAAATACCCTTGCCTTGCCACTGAATTGGTACATGGCTTCTGCCACCGCGGCGGTCTTTACGATACAGCCCTTTTCAGCGATGTTGCCATAGAGGACGGCAAGACCGCCTTCGGAGCTATAGGCATGATCGAAGTCACGGATACAGCCACCGGCACGATCGAGATCAAGCTCCCAGTGATTATCCTGAGAGAATGGTTTTACCGTACGGATACCACCGGGTGCGGCGGTAAACAGGCGCCTGGCATCAGCATTGTCAGTTCTGCCGATATCCCATTTGGCCAAAGCTTCACCAAGGCTAGCGCTATGCACCATGCTCACGCCGTTATTGAGTAAACCGGCTTTCTCCAGCTCACCCATTACAGACATCATGCCGCCAGCACGGTGTACGTCTTCCATGAAGTAATCATGGGTTGAGGGTGAAACCTTGCATAGATGGGGGATACGTTTCGACATGGCATCAATATGCGACATGTTGAAATCCACCTCTGCCTCCTGGGCGGCAGCAAGCAGGTGCAATATGGTGTTGGTCGATCCACCCATTGCAATATCGACTGCCATCGCGTTGCTGAAGGCATCGAAGTTGGCGATTGATCTTGGCAGCGCCGAGTCATCATCTTCACGGTAATAGCGATTGGCCAGTTCAACGATCAGGTGGCCGGCTTCAAGAAACAATGCTCCGCGATCACGGTGGGTGGCCAGCAATGAGCCATTGCCGGGAAGGGAAAGACCCAGGGCCTCGGTCAGGCAGTTCATCGAATTGGCCGTGAACATACCTGAACAACTGCCGCAGGTGGGGCAGGCGCTATCTTCAACATCCTCCAGGGTGTTACCCGGATATGCGTCCATATTCACCGCACCGGAAAAGGCATCGGTCAGGTCAACACGGAGTAATGGTTTTTCGTCATTTTCCAGGCGACCGGCTTCCATCGGCCCGCCCGAGACAAAAACAGCGGGGATATTGAGACGCAAGGCGGCCATCAGCATCCCGGGTGTGATCTTGTCACAATTGGAAATACACACCAGTGCGTCTGCGCAATGGGCATTGACCATGTATTCAACGCTGTCGGCAATCAGGTCACGGCTTGGCAGTGAATACAACATACCGTCATGCCCCATTGCAATACCGTCGTCCACGGCAATGGTATTGAATTCTTTGGATACCCCGCCCGCGGCCTTGATTTCGCTGGCTACCAGGCTGCCAACGTTCTGCAGGTGTACATGACCGGGTACAAACTGGGTAAAGGAATTGGCGATGGCAATGATGGGTTTGCCAAAGTCGCCGCTTTGCATCCCGGTGGCGCGCCACAATGAACGGGAAGCCGCTGCGCTGTCACCGCTGGTGGTGGTATCGGATCTTAATGGTTTCATGAATTGATCAAGGTTCCTAAAGCTTCAAACTGGTGAAAAAGGTAAAATATCTGCGATGTGGAATCCTAACACTCATTGAAGGTAACGGGTTCCATTTCTGGATAAAATGGGTATGTAGATTGACCATCGATGTCGATCAAAGCCGACTTTTCACCAGGAGATTTAACCATCCATGGGTCCACTGAAAGGTTTCAAGATCATTGAAATTGCTGGAATTGGCCCCGGTCAGTTTGCCGGCAT
>Ga0316192_10000002_pt1 | contig 180397 bp, 155 predicted proteins | sample MerIslwburrow_MG_FD_204931 | JGI IMG/M metagenome (GOLD analysis project Ga0316192, IMG submission 204931) | Coastal sediment microbial communities from Maine, United States - Merrow Island worm burrow | ecosystem: Environmental > Aquatic > Marine > Coastal > Sediment | place: USA: Maine...
CTCCTGGTGCAAGGGTTTTCTGCCGTTTTAAGCTTTCCTCGTGCACCTAATCTATCTGATTTTACACCTAAATCCTTTAGTGATTTGTGTTTGAAGCTTTGTCAGCAGGCCCTAAATAGGGGCGTACTGATATGTAAACCCCTACATTTTAAATGTTGTCAAATTTTTAGGCTTTTTTTTCTGCGGACTCTTCTAAATATAAAGACATGACAACAGAATTACCTTTTTTGTTATAGACCACTTCATCCATAATATTATTAACTAGGTGAAGGCCATAACCGCCCTCTCGCTTTCCTTCTTTCAAACGTTTTTCAGGAACTTGTGACCAATTTTCAGGCAGGCCTAAATTAACAAAGCCGGCCCCATCATCTTGTATCCAAAGAATTATTTTTTTCTCCAGCAAACGGTATTTGATAGTGACTTTAAGTTGAGAATCATTTTTGTTTCCCCATTCAATGGCGTTAGCACCGATTTCTTCAATCGCTAATTTTATTTGATTACATATGGTGGGCGAATATTTTTTTTTCATTAATGTTGATATGAGATTGTTTACACGTCTTAAGTATTCAAAGTCGCTGTCAAATTCAAAAGAGACCCATGCTTTACCTTCTTCATTGTCAACAGTAATTTGTCCACTAGGTATATTTGTTTTAAAAGCGCTGCGAACAGCTTGTGTGATATTTCTTAAAGGAAAAGGTTTGCAAATGAAATCGGTTGCACCCATTTCAAGAGCCGTAAAGATATTACTGTCGCTATGAAAGGCACTAACTACCAAAACAGGAATATCAGAATTGTTTTCACGAACCCATTTTAAAAAATCCAGGCCATTCATTTCGGGCATGTCTATGTCTGTGACGATCAAATCTGGAAAGGTTGTTTTTTTGATTTCATTTTGAGCTATGACCGGATTTTCAAACAACAATACTTTACCTAATGGTTTAAGTTGGGCGCCAATGAGGACTCGTGTATGTTCATCATCATCAATTATAAAAATAGTTTTTTCTGTTTTATTCATATCTTTATTTTATGATATCTTTTGATATTACATGTCATGATTGTGTAAAGTGTCTAATAATCTTTGAATGTCTTTGGGGATATCACATTCAAAATATCGTTCTTCATCTGTCAAAGGGTCTTTGAACTGTAATCGCCTTGCGTGAAGGCATAATCTAGGAATAATTGTTTCTTCATTTTTTGAAGAAAGGTGACCTTGTAAACTAGATAAAGTTACAGGCACTTTGGCCCCATAAGTGTTGTCACCTACAATCACATGGCCTAGGTGTTCTAGATGAACACGAATTTGATGTCGACGACCTGTTTTAGGAAAGCAATTGACAGAGGTATGTTTATTGAAGCGCGTGTCGACGACAATAAAAGTTTCAGACTCTTTTCCTGAGGGGGTAACAGCCATGCGTTCTCTTTGTTTTGAATGACGGGCAATGGGTTCTGAAACAAGATTTTCATCGTATTCAATAATTCCTTCAACTACGGCAAAGTATTCTTTTTTGATGGTTCGATCGGCAAACTGTGCAGTTAAATTTTTATGAACGCGATTAGTTTTGGCGACTAGTAGAAGGCCAGAAGTAAAGCGGTCTAGGCGATGTACAATGCCAGGTCGATATTCTTCACCTGTATCGTGAAGCTCAGGATAACGATGAAGAAGACCATGAACTAAAGTTGTCATCCGCTGCCCAGCGGCTGGATGAACAGAGAGGTTGGAAGGTTTGTTGATGAGTAACCATTCCTCCTCTTCATAAATCACCTCAAAGTCTACATGGCGAGGTTCAAGATCCATGACAGGAGGAAGTGGCACACGACATAAAATGTGATCATCTTTTTCTACCCGGTAACTTTTTTTTTCAAATTGTCCATTGATAGAAATAAGATCGTCATCAAACATTTTTTTTAAAAGAGAACGTGATATTTCTAAACGAGCACTCAAATAGGTGTCTAGTCGAATGCCGTTGTTATTTTCAGAAACAATAAAGTTTAAGGTGTTTTTAGAGATTCCAGTCGTTTCGTCCAAAGGTTTTTTCTTTTGTTTAATTCGGTTTCAGTAATAAAATCAGCAGCTGATTTGTAAGCCGTAGAAGTAGATTCAAGTTCTTCGTTATAAACTGTACGGGCTTCTTCAAATCGGCCCAGATCTTCTAACAAACAACCTTTAGCAAGGTAAGCAAAATTAAGAATGTTTTTTTCAGAGGCGATTTTTGTTTTTTTGTTGTCGGCAATGAAATCGTTAACTTTTTTTAAAGCATCGTTTGGTGGAGTTCCTTTTTCAGCTAATTGTTGCTGAGCCTCTATGATATATGTTTTCACAATTAAAAATTTAGCGGCAAAAGATAAAGGAGAATCTTTTGTTTTGTCATTGTTTATTATGGTTTCACATTTTTTGCGAGCCTCATCAAAATTATTATCTTTTAACTCAGGTAAAAATTCGTTTAAATATTGAGTTGATAATTCTTTTCCTTGAGAAATTTTAATCTCACGTGATTTAGTAAAGCCCAAAAAACCAATAATTACAATCACAACAGCGGCAATCAGTACGCCATAACGTCGCATAAAAGCTTTAAAAATTTCATCTTCATTGTGCTCCAAAATTGCATTATCACCTTCTTTAGGCAGTGGATTTTCTAGAGGTAAGTTGTCATTATTTTCCAAAATCAGTCTCCATTGTTTAATTTTGCACCAGACAGGATTCGAACCTGTGACCCCAACTTTAGGAAAGTTGTGCTCTATCCAACTGAGCTACTGGTGCCCAATTGCTATTCGGCATCGTATTGTATCAAAGAATGGCACTCTACAGGAGCCAGCTTTTTTTTACCATTTAAAAAGGATAATTCAATAATAAAAGAAGCTCCTAGTACGTTCCCTTTTAGGGTATTGATCAATTCACAACAGGCTTGCATGGTGCCCCCAGTAGCTAAGAGATCATCTGCCAAAAGAACGTTTTTACCGTGATTTAAGGCATCTTTATGTATTTCTAAGGTGTCACTGCCATATTCTAGATCATAATTACAAGAAATTGTTTCGTAGGGAAGTTTACCTGGCTTACGGATAGGGACAAAACCTGCTCCAATTCTTTCGGCGATGCCCGGAGCGGTTAAAAAACCTCTGGCTTCGGCGCCCGCCACGACGGCAATATCTTTATTTTTCCAAGGTTCGGCCAATTGATCCAACATGTCGTTGAGAATTTTAGGGTTCTGAAATAAAGGAGCGATATCTTTGAAAACGATTCCTGGTTTGGGGAAATTGGGGATATCACGCACAAGAGATTTGAGGTGGGTTTGGATATCAGTGTTCATATTAATGGGCTCCTCTTTTTAGAAAGTGTCTAATTATAGTAATATCTATACCTGTGACGCATTATTTTTCAATTTTTTCGTCATTCCCGCGTAAGCGAAAGTTCGTGGACATCCACTCCCCCCCTACGCGGGAATGTCGTCTGGATTGATAGAAATTTAATAAAAATTCTGTAAAATGAAGTTATGCCACGTTTGATTATTGAAACAGGTCCTAAAAAAGGCCAAGAATACATTTTTAGCGAAAAAGAAAAAGTTGTTATTGGGCGCTCCAGTAAGAATTTGATTTGTGTTGAAGATGTTCTTATGTCGAGGCGACATGCCATTGTGTATTACATTGATGAAAAATGGGTTGTGGAGGATCTTGATTCGCGCAATGGTATTTTGGTTAATAATAATAAAAAGAAAAAAATGGTGATTAAATATGGTGATGAAATACAAATTGGTCACACCAAACTTGTTTTTCAAAAATCTCCAAGAGGTATCTTGGCGGGAAAAACAGTAGCCGGCTACACATTTCTTGAAAAAATTGGTCAGGGGGGGATGGGTGAAGTGTACCGCGCTCATCAAAAATCACTTAACCGTATTGTGGCGATCAAAGTGCTTATTAGAAAAAAGAAAAAAGATGATACGGCTATAAACAATTTTATAGATGAGGCCCGTAAAGCAGGCTCTTTGAATCACCCCAATATTATTCAGGTACATGATGTGGGCCAAACCCCTGAAGGTTTGGTGTATTTTTCAATGGAATATATTGATGGTTTCAGTCTTAAAAAATGGATTCTTGATCATTATCAAACAGATAAACCTCTTCCAATCAGCACCTTATGTAATATTTTCGCAAAAACGGCGGAAGCACTTCAGTATGCCCATGTCATGGGTTTGATTCACAGAGATATAAAACCAGACAATATTATGCTCACGAATACTGGAGAGGTAAAAGTGGCTGATTTGGGTATTGCCTTAAAAATTGAAACTGAATCTGGTTCTAAAGGTGAGGGTGATGAAATGAAAAAAAATAGTGGTGTGATAGGCACTCCCCATTACATTGCGCCAGAACAGATTTTACAACGCCCTGCAGATGGTCGCCTAGATATTTATTCTTTAGGAGCTACGGCTTATCATGCATTCTCAGGCTATACAGTGTTTAACGGTAAAAATGCTAAGGAAATTATTAAAGCTCACGTACGTGTTCCCCCGACACCAATAACGGATCTTAATCATGATATCCCTGAAGAAATTGGTCGTATTATTATGAAAATGCTAGAAAAAAAACCATCAGATCGTTACCATCAAGCTAAAGATGTCGCTGACGCGTTTAGGGAAGTGGAAGAAAAAACAAAAACAAAAAAAAGCACCTTTTTTAATTGGCGCAAAAAATAATTACATTCACCACTTTTTTCAACTATGAAATTTTTGTGAATAAGTTATGTGCAAAAATGTGATTTTGATAAAATATTGTTAATATAAGGAGTGTTGGATGCCAAAATCATATACAAAACTATTTTTTTACCTATCACTATTTATTTGTTTATCAATATCTTTTACTCAAGCGGCTGAGGTTAAAGTTATATCTATTCCCAGCAAAAAGATGAACAAAGAAATTTCTTCAACTCTTATTTTACCAGATACCTACAAAGATAATGATCAACGTTTGCCGGTGTTGTATCTTTTACATGGCGCTGGAGATACGCACAAAAAATGGAATAGTGCTACTACAATTGCAAAATTGGTAGACGAATATAACATTATTTGTCTTTGTCCTGATGCTGGAAAAACAAGTTGGTACTTTGACAGTCCAATAGATCCAAATTATCAATATGAAACATTTGTTTCAAAAGAATGTGTAGAATATCTTGATAAGAATTATCGAACCAAAGCAAATCGTCAGTATCGTGCAATATGTGGTTTGAGCATGGGAGGACACGGTGCTTTGTTTTTGGGTACCCGTCATAAGGATGTTTTTAGTACGGCAATTTCATTAAGTGGAGGAGTTGATATTCGACCGTTTTCGAATAAATGGGATATAAAGAAAAGATTAGGGGATATAAAAACCCACAAGGAAAACTGGGAAAAACTTACTGTAATCAACATCATAAAAGAATTAAAGGATAACGAACTTAGCCTTTCAATTGATTGTGGAGATAAAGATTTTTTTTTAGAAGCGAACCGTGCGTTACACAAGCAATTACAAGAAGACGGTATAACCCATACATATCTTGAAATGCCTGGAAAACATAATTGGGATTATTGGAAAAAAGCTATCGTAAGACAAATGAAATTTATTGACAAACAATTTAAAAAAAGTCCAGAAGGCAAAAAGGTTGGAGAAACAGTAAAGAAAAAAGAGGGTAAAGTAAAAGAAAATAAAGTAAAAAAAGAGAATGATATAAAGAAAGAAAAAATTAAAAAGTAGACCACACATAAGTTTTGAGCCAATACCCCCATTCAGCGAGGAAAATTAAAAATAAAAATACGATAATCAATCTTAAATTTCGATTAAATGTTATGGCTTTGTTGGGGTTTTTAATGACTTGTTCTAGAAATGTCACACGCTGTTTGATGCTGCCATGCGTGAGTGAAAAAAATTTATAGGGAATACCCGTTGCCATAGAAAGTTTTTTTAGAACGTCGCAATAACTTTCTTCCTCTTCTGAATGTTGTAGAGCGTAGAGATCAGCTTGTTTTTCTAAACGCCGAGAGACAAAAGAAAAACCAACACCAAAACAAAATAAAGTAGTGATGGGAATAATTGATGCGTGAAATGTGTCATGGAATTGGGTTTCTAATATAGCGCCCAAATTAGCAACCGTATTAAAAAATAAAAAATACACCCACATATGCTTGTGTACAATATGACCAAATTCATGCCAAAATACTTGTTTGATTTGTGGCAAGCTAAAAGAATCTACCATGGCTCTAGTAATTACCAAATAGCGAAATAGTGGAAGTGTCCCCACCACAGCAGCATTGATTTGCCCTCGCCCTGATTCCCATATTCTTAAGGAGTTGTATTTTATATGTAAGGTCTTTGCCTGATTTTCTAACACTTCTTTTACTTCGCAATCAGGCATCACTTTTGTTTTCATTACAAATTTAATAATGCTCGGTGCCACTCCTACCATAAAAAAAATAATAACGGAAATGATGGGTAAGGCATATAAAGGGCTGTCCCAAGAGCTTGGTATGAAATTTAATAGAGGGCTTAAAATTAAATAAGGAGATAAGAGTAATAATTGAAATCTTAATGCTGGCCCAACGTTGCGTCGGTGGTTTGTAAAAGAATCTAACCCTGGCTTCATTAGAATAATAATTTGTGAAATAATAAACGAAAATAAAAAAGTCCACTCATAGATTGTGAAAATGTAATAACCCGTTTTAATGCGTATGGACTCATAAAAATATTCGGGGATGCCTCTTGTCCATGGCATCGTATAAACAAATAAACCAGCAGTGATTATTTGTAATAAAGGGGTGGAATAATAACGATATTTTGGAGGTAAAAATTTATTCAATAAATAGCTAGAAAAAAATGTAAAGCAGTAAAAGCCAAGCCAAATGGCTACCGTTTGCCAATAAACTCCAATATTGTCAAAGATTTGAGGAAAAACGTCAAAACCTTCTCCTTCGCGCCAATGAACTGCTCCAAGCACAAACATAAAGCAAAGCAGCGGTAATAACACGTATTACCGCACAAATTCATTGACGAAAGAATCCACTATTTTCTGGAACTTATTCTCAACTTCATAGTGTCCATCGTTGATTTTACGCTTTAATTGCTCAATTTTTTCAGATCTAAGCATATCACCATCTCTTGCGGGGTGATGATCCGCGGTCTTGCGTTTTGTCATGTCTCTCTCTGTCTCTTAAAAACTCTCTTTTTGTGTATCGGGAGATTATGTGGCCTAGGTTGAGTCCTTTCTCTAATTTTAAGCAGATGTTAGATTGACCCCGAACCAAAGATTTGATATAAATTCCCTCTTCCCCTAATGAGTATACTTAGGATTAGTGTAGATTAGGGTGATTAGCTCAGCTGGCTAGAGCGCCACGTTGACATCGTGGAGGTCACAGGTTCAAGTCCTGTATCACCCACCAAACAATTTGAAAGGAGATCCTGTAGCCGGCGAACTGCGCGTTAATGAACGCATAAATGTACCATCTGTAAGGTTAGTAAAAGAAAACGGAGATATGCTAGGCGTGGTAGAAATATCCGCAGCTATTGAAGAAGCAAAAAAAGCTAGTCTGGATCTTGTTGAAGTTAGTCCTCAATCAAACCCACCAGTTTGTAGAATGATGGATTATGGTAAATACAAGTTTGAACAAAAGAACAGGCAGAAGCAGAAAAAGAAAACAGGTGGCGGTCTTAAAGAAATACGTTTGAGACTGAAAATAGACGACGGTGATTTCAAAATTAAGGCGAACAGAGGGCGCCGGTTTTTGAAAGAAGGAAACAGGCTGCAGTTGACATTAACACTGCATGGCCGAGAAATGACGCGGAAAGAAATGGCAGTAGATATTGTCAACCGCTTCAGAGACGAATTAAGTGACGCTTCCAAATGTGAACGGGAAGCTCAATTTGAAGGACGCCGTGTGATAGTCATATTGGCACCAAAAAAGAAACAAGGTTAAAGGAGTTTTTGTGACTTGCTGTAAAAAACCTAAAAAGGTAAAAAACAAAACCCATAAGGGAATTGCCAAACGGATTAAAATCACAGGCACAGGTAAAGTGATGATTGGCAAACCTGGACGTCGCCACTTGGCTCTCAGTAAAACGGCGAAGCGCCGCAGACAGTTAAGGCGTAAAACAGTTCTTCAAGGTAAGATAGCTGATCACTACAAACACGCCGCATTGGGCATCTATTAAAGGAGATTTGATTTGCGTAATACATATGTTGTGGCTGGAAGAGCCCGTCGTAAAAAAGTTCTTAAAGAAGCTCGTGGTTATCGCGGTAATCGCAGTAAAAATTATCGCAATGCGGTAGAGCAGGTCAGACGCGCACGAGTTTATGCTTTTGTTGGCCGTAAACTAAAGAAGCGTGATTTCCGTGCGTTATGGATTCTTCGTATTAATAGCTCTTGTCGTGCACGTGGTATTAATTATAGTCAATTTATCAACGGCTTGAAAAAAGCAGGGATTGAGCTTGACCGTAAGCAATTGTCAGAACTTTCTATTCATTTTCCTGTGGAGTTTGACAAGATTGTCGAGATGGCTCGCAGTAGCGTTGCTAATTGAAGGTAGTTTTACATATACTATTTTTAATGGTTGCAGTTTGTGCGACGGTCTATAACCCGTTTTATTCTTTTTTAATCATTTGGGCATCACTATGTGGTATTTTGCTCTGTGATTATTTTGTTAAAACTACAGAAAAATCTATGAAATTAATCAGGTATTATCAATTATTTATGTGGCTGTTACTCGTTGGTAGTTTTGGTTTAGCGTTAACCTATGATGCCTGAAAAATTTAAGGTGGGTACAGATCGTCTTAGCAGTGAACAAGCCATAGCTTGGTTTGAATCTGCCGATGAATTTGCTTTGGCAAATTGCGCTCAACAAATGCGCAATAAATTTAACCCTTGTGACGAAGTTACCTATTTGGTGGATCGCAATATCAATTACACAAATGTATGTACCACCGATTGTCTTTTCTGTGGTTTTTATCGTCCCGTTGGTGATGAAGGGGGTTATGTGTTGAGTAAGCCTCTACTTAAAGAAAAGATGCAAGAGCTACATGATTTGGGAGGCTCAAGAATTCTTCTTCAAGGGGGGCATAATCCAGAGCTGAGAATTAAATGGTATGAAGATCTTTTTTCTTGGATGAAAAAAGAATTTCCTGATATTCAAATTGATGGCTTGTCACCTTCAGAAATTGATAATATTTGTACGATAGAAAACCTTGATACAAAAGAAGTGTTGTTACGTTTACAAGTAGCGGGCTTGGATTATCTTCCTGGTGGCGGCGCTGAAATGTTGGTGGATAGTATACGTCAGCGCATTTCTAAAAAGAAAATTTCTGCTAAACGTTGGATAGATATTATGGATGTGGCTCAGAGTCTAGGTTTGAAAACATCCGCTTCTATGGTAATAGGAGTGGATGAAAGTTATGCGCAACGCGTAGAACATTTAAAACTTCTGCGTGATCAACAAGATAAGTCTTTGCAACGAGGCGACAAAGGCTTCGAAGCTTTTATCATGTGGCCTATGTTGTTGGATAATAATTTAGGTAAAGTTCTCAAACGAAATGAGCCTGTAGCGATCAGTGAGTATTTAAAAACATTGGCTTTGGCACGTGTGTACCTAGATAATTTTGATCATGTGCAAGCGTCTTGGCCAACTATGGGGCCGGAGGTAGCTGAAATTGCTTTACATTGGGGTGCGGATTCAATAGGTTCAACGATGATGGAAGAAAATGTGGTGTCACAATCAGGGGCTATTCACCCAATGATGACAGAAGAAATGTTGAGGCGTCATATTGAAAAATCAGGATTCAAAGCTGTCAAACGAGATAGTAATTTTGAACTTTTAGAAACCCAGCAGGGATAAACGGTTAAATGGATACGGATCCAAATGTTTTTATTTGGTATGGAGTATTTGTTTTTTCTACCGTTTTACATGAAGCTTCTCACGCATTAGTAGCTTATAAACTTGGCGACTCAACAGCCTATCTGGGTGGACAAGTTTCATTAAACCCTTTACCTCATATGCAGCGAGAGCCATGGGGAATGATTTTAATTCCATTAGTAACATTGTATTTGATTAAATTCCCTATTGGTTTTGCGCATATACCAGTAGATGCGTATTGGGCGCGAACATATCCAAAAAAATCAGCACTGGTGTCATTGGCAGGACCGTTGGCAAATCTTTTGATTGTTATTATTGCGGGATTGCTCATCTGTTTGTTTATTCATTTAGGGTATTTAATGCCACCAAAATTATGTGGCCCACATAGATTAGTTGATTCTGTAGGTGAAGGTATGTGGTCAGTGGTCGCAACGGCATTGACTGTATTTTTTTCGCTTAATTTGTTGTTGTTTATGTTTAATATGTTTCCATTTCCTCCAATGGATGGGGGCAGTGTTCTTCAATTGTTTATACCAAAAAAACATATGCTGGGTTATCAGAATGTTATTTACAATCCCGCTTTTAGTATTGTAGGACTTTTGGTCGCTTGGCAACTTTTTGAGTTCGTTTATTCACCACTTTTTAAATTTTCTAGAGATATTATTTATCCGGGAATGTATGGTTGGTGATAACGATAAATTTTGTCTAAATAATTATAATTGCTCTGACAACACATCACCTTTTAATTTCCAACCCGCTTGCTTTGCTTTGTGGCCCATAATTCGATAAGCCAGAGTAGCCGCATAAAAATCACAATGCTTGAAAAATTTATGGGGCTTGAGCTCACAAATGTCAGCGCCGATAACCTCCGCTTTAGAGAAGAGTGAATCAAGTAAGTGGTTGATTTCATTCCAATTCAAACCTCCAGGAACAGGAGTGCCTGTAGCAGGCATATCGTGTGGGTTTAAGCCATCTACATCAATTGTCAAATAAACGGGTCCTTTGACGTCTTCAACGACTTTTTTTAATTGTTTTGTTTTCCAACTGTCATCATGATCGTAGTAGCAGGTAATCTGAGGATCATTGTCTATTAGAAGAGCTTCTTCCTGGCTGAGCGCTCTAACGCCGCATTGAACAATGTTGTGTCCGCAATCACGAGCCCTAGCCATGACACAGGCATGGTTGAAAGGGCTGCCGTGATAACTGTTGCGTAAGTCGGCATGGGCATCAATTTGTAGAATAGTGACAGAACCAAATTTTTCTTTAAGAGCCTGAAAAACACCTATCGAAACACTGTGTTCGCCTCCAATAAAAAAGGGAAACTTATGCTGCTCAAACCAATAAAGAGAGCGTTCATATATATGCGCGATACACTGTTTGAGGGGAGGACGACAATCAAGGGAGCGGTCTGTGCCAATCCCAACACGGCAAGTTTGTTGGCCAAAATAGGCATCGTAAAACTCTAAATATTCAGAGGCTTTAAGCAATGCGGTAGGCGCATTTTTAGTGCCTTGTTGGTAGGTCGTTGTTTTTTCTAATGGAATGGGTACCACAACTATGCGTGACTCCGCAACGGAGGCAAAATCACCTTCTAAACCTAAAAAGGGGAGGCTGTGCATATTAAAGATTTGTTAATATATGTAGGGATGCAACGGTGCATCCCTACGGGGTAATTTGTTCTAAAATTATTTTTTTTCATTTGTTATGTCATCTATAGTAGGGTTAAAGATGTCATCAGCTTCTTGAAAAACCATATGAGAAATTCGCTTTTTGAATTCTAGGACCTTTTGAATTTGATTTTTTATTTCATCATCTTTTTCTTTAATGATTGATTGATAGCCGAGTATTTCATTGTTGAAGCGATTGACGGATCTAAGAAGGCGATCATTTTCTTCTGCCAACCGTTTGTTTTCCATTCTTTTTGATTCATATTCGTTGTCATAACGAGAAAGTTCTTCAACATGCTCGCGTTGTACAATTTCAAAATCTTCAACATCCTGCCTTAAAGAAGATTCAATATTACGAAGATTTTCTATTTCAGAGTGAAGATTCTTAATGGTTTCTTTGAGTGTGACAATATCATCTTGATGTAAACGAGAACGTTCTTCCCATCTTCTGGAAGAATCAGACATTTGAATAAGAGAGTTTTGTAGCTCACCAACTTTTAATTTCCAATCGTCAATTTCTTGAGTGAGTTTCGTGTATTTTTGATTTAATTCTTCATGACGTCTTTCTAGTTCATCTTTTTCATTGGTGATTCTGTTGAGTTTTGCTAAAGATTCCTTAAAGGGCACAAGAGTATTTTCCAACTCTTCGACTTTAGCTTTGCTTTTTTCCCAGAGAAGTTCAATTTTTTCTTTTGAAGAATTTTGAATGGCACAATCGTTTTGTGATTTCTCGAGTTCTTTGGTTAGTTGTTCAATTTTGTTTTTAGCGTAATAAGAAAATTCCTTTTCTTTAGTGATTGAGCTTTTTAGTTCGTCCACCAGGAGGTTTTGGGTATCAAGTTCGTCCTGTCGTTTTTTAAGGCTATTCGTAAGTTTTTCGTTGCCCTCTTCAAGAATAGAAAGGTCTCCATTCAAATCGGCAATATGTTTTTGTGAATGCTGTGTTTGATCTGAAAGTTGCTGTTGTGTTTTGAGCAATTCATTTTCTAAATTACTTTTGAGTTGATCAAGGTTTGCATTGTCGGCGTTGAGTTGCTGGATGATATGGGTACTGTTTTTATGGGCTTCTTTTATTTCAGCTATATCAAAATGGAGTTCTTCGATTTGAGCATTTTTTTCATCACAAATTTTTTGATGCTTAGCTAAATTTTCATCAAACAAGGCTTTTAATTTTTGACGGTTGTAACTTTCATGTCTCACATTTTCAGTAAGTTGAGTTATTTGAGTGTCATGGTCTTTTTTGTCAGCGCGCAATTCCTGAAGAATATGCTCAGCTTCTGTCGCGCTTTTAAGAAGAGCTTCGTTTTCTGCTGCCAATGAATTTTGTGACGATAGCATTTCATTTTTTTGCAATTTCAGCACGTCTTGTTCTTGAATTGATTTTTTTAAACAGATCTGTAGCTTTTCTATTTCATTAACTTTGACATTTAAATCATTTTGAAACGTTACAGACTTTAATTGCCATTCATCTTCGATTTGTTGTTGTGAGATCTCATATTGTTTTATTTGATCTTTTAAACTTGTAACCAGCTGATCGCTATCACGGCGCTGGATTTCAATCTGAGATTTGTAATTATTATCAAGAACATTTTTTTCATTTTTAAGAAAATCAATTCTGTTGTTGAGTTCGTTAATTTTATTTTGTGATGAACTCTCAAGGTTTTTAAAATTAATCTCAGCATCAAGTTTTATTTTATCAACAACAAGTTTATTTTTTTGATTTAACAAATCAATTTGTTTTTCAAATTCTTTGAGTGATTGTTGTTTTTCAGAGACCAGTGCTTCGATGCGTGTCCTAGAGGTGTTATTTTTTTCTTTAAAGATAAGGGTTTCTTCTAATTGATCCTGCAACTGGTCCTTTAATTTGTTGATTTCTTGTGAAAATAAAGATTGTTTGTTATGCAAGGCTGTGTTTAATTCTTTAATTTCAGAATTAAGATCACATTTTTCTTGGTTTAATTCGTCACAGTGATGAGAGAAAGCCCTTTTTTCTTCTTCATAGGCTTGTTCTAGGTTCAAATAACTTTTAATTTTTTCATCTAAACTGTTTTGTGTTAGTTTGTATTTACTCTCAAGTGCTTCAGTTTGGTGTTGTAGTGCCTTGTAGCGTTGGTCAGATTCAAAAAAACGTGAATTTAAAGATTCTGTTTTACTCAAAAGATCAGCTTTTTCTAATGAAAAGTTTTTAACGGTTTCCTGTAATTCATTTTTTAATTTTTCGATGAGTTGTGTTGAATTTTGTTGTTGTTGATTATGAGATGATTTTAAAGATGATAAACTTTGATTCAGATCTGTTATTTGATCTGTCAGTGACACTTTTATATTTTTAAAATCAGCAAGATTTTCTTCTGAAGATAGAAGATTAGCGTTTAAAGAGGCAATCTTTTCATGCAACTCTTCTTTGTTTGTGGTGAGTGTCAGAGTGTTTTGTTTTTCAGATGTGAGCGCATGATTCAGCTCTTCAATCTCTTGTGTTAAACTCAAATTGATTTTTTGTGTGTCGGATATTTCATTTTCAGATGAACTTAATTTGGCACTTAACGTTGCAATGGTGAGTTGCAATTCGTTTTTATTGGCATTTAGATTTTTAATTTGTGATGTCAACTTGTTCTCAAGTTTAATAAGCTGATTTTTAAGTTCTGCATTTTTATTTTCTGTGTCAGAAAGGGCAACGTTTTTAGAGTTTAAATGATTATTTAGCTCTTCTACTTGATCGGTCAATAGGTCATTGCTTTTATGAAGGATTTTGTATTTCTCTTCTGAAGAATTGAATTGAGAGTTTGAAAGTTCTAGTTGTTTTTGCAATTTGTTTTTTTCATCAGTGATAATGTTGAACTCTTCAGATTTTAAATGATATTTGTTGTTAAATTCGGCAATAGTATTTTCAAGTAAGGTTGATTTGTTCTTCAAAGCGTTGAATGTTTTGTTTTTAGAATCAATATCTTGGCTGAGCCGCTCTACCTGTTCAGTTAGTAACCCATTGCTTTTGTGGAGGATGGAAATTTCATTTTCCGAATCCTGAAATTTAGAAGTTAAAACGGAAATGTTTTGTTGTAAGGTGTTTTTACTTAAAGTGAGTGCTTCAATGTTTGTTTTGTGATTGCTGTTGATTTCGTTGATATTGTTATTTAGTGATTCAATTTCATCTTCACAAATGAAAATTCTTTCTTTTTTAGATGTCACATCTTCTTTGAGTTGTTGTACTTGTTGGGACAGTGCAGCGTTATTTTTATGACTATTGGAAATGTTTTCCTTTGATAGTTGTAGTTTAGAAGTTAAAAGGTCAAGGTTTTCTTGCAACTCATTTTTTTCAATTTCGTACTGTTTGATTTTTTCATTATAAGAGAATTTTATTTTTTCAATAGTTAAAGAATGCTCGTTGTTAAGGTTGTTTATGTTGTTTTCAAGTTCATTAAGAGCATGATTTTTGGATTCAATGGTATGGTTAAGTGTTTTGACTTGTTCTGTAAAGAAGGCGTTGTTTTTCTGGATGTCAGAAGATTTTTCTTCAGAAGATAACAGGTCAGCATTCAAAGAATCAATAGTATCTTTAAGTATTTTTTTGTCATCAAGAAGCGCTTTGATTTTTTGATCATGCTCGGCAAGCATTTCCTCAATGGTCGACGAATGCGTGTTGTTGAGATTGTCGATGTTAATTTCCATTGAAGAGATTTTGTTTTCAAGTTCATTAAGAGCATGATTTTTGGATTCAATGGTATGGTTAAGTGTTTTGACTTGTTCTGTAAAGAAAGCGTTGTTTTTCTGGATGTCAGAAGATTTTTCTTCAGAAGATAACAGGTCAGCATTCAAAGAATTAATAGTATCTTTAAGTATTTTTTTGTCATCAAGAAGTGCTTTGATTTTTTGATCATGCTCGGCAAGCATTTCCTCAATGGTCGACGAATGCGTGTTGTTGAGGTTGTCGATATTGATTTCAAGTTCGGCGATTTGTGCTTCAACGTTATTGAGATCTTGATTTTTAGATTCAAGCGAGTGTGTGAGTTCTTTGATATTGTCTTCTAATAACTCATTATTTTTTAAAAGTTCGGAATAACTTTTTGAAGAGTTGTCAATCTCAGCGCGTAAAGACATAACGTCCTTTTCGAGTTCGCTTTTTTCGTTAATGATTATTATTTGTTTTTTGTTGAGATTATTAACAGTGCTTTCAAGAAGAGTGGCTTTACTTTCGTTTGCGTTAAGTTTTATGGATTTGGATTCCAGTGTGTGATTTAAGGTTTTGATTTGTTCTAGTAATAGCATGTTTTTTTTATGAATGCTGGATGTTTTTTCTTCTGAAGAAACAAGCTTTGATTTTAATTGTTCTACATTTTTAATGAGAGCGTTTTTTTCGTTAATAAGAAGTTCTGTTTTTTTGTCAGAATGTGCGTTGAGTTTGTCAACTTTTTCACGGTGCTCTTTGTCGAGGTTCTCGAGATCTTTTTCAAGTAAAGAAATTTTGTTTTTAAAAGAACCCAAGGCGTTGTTGTTAGATTCAAGCTGTTGATTTAATTTGTTAACGTTGTCTTGTAACAGAGCGTTACTTTTTTGAACTTCTATTTGCCTTTCTTCATGTGCCTTGTTGTTTGATTTTAATTCTTCATTTTCTTTACTTAAAAGATTAATTTCGTTTAGTTTATTTGCATTTGTTGTTTCGATTTCTTTTTGAAGGTTTTTTACTATACGTTTGTGATTTTCGACGTTATCAGTTAATTTGTTTTCTAAAATTAATACGAGATCTTTTTTTGTTTTAAGATCCGCATTTATTTCTTGAAGGCTAATTTTTTCGTTGCCAAGGTTCATAACTTTTAACTTTAATTCATTATTTTTTTCTAATAAGGCACCTTTCTCAATGAGGCGCTCCGCATTGTTTTTTTCAATGGTGTCATGAAGGTTTTTTAATTTGTGAGCATGTTCATCGTTCTTGTTCGCAATGTCTTGTTTCTGCCTGTTGATTTTTTCTTCAAGCGACAAGGTTAAAGTGTTTTTATTTTCAAGATCTTCTTCAAGGGCTTTAATTTTATTGTTTAGTCCCGCTATGTTTTCTTGGACTTCACGATGTCGATGGCTTGAATGGGCGCGTTGTTGTTCGTTAAGGCTTTTTTCTTCATTGATCGCTTTCTGTAGTGTTTCGCGTTCATTTGAATGTTGTTTTTGAATGGTTTGAAGCTCGGCTTGAAGAGATTGTACTTCCTGATAAAAGGTGGTTTTTTGTGAGGAAAGTTTGTTTTCAAGGTCAGTAATTATGTCAGTTTTGTGTTGTAGTGTTGTTTTTGCCTGATTGTAATCTTTAATGGTTTCTTCAATTTTGTTTTCGTACTGAGATACTAAGGCGGTTTTTTCTTCATTATGTTTAGAGAACAGCTCATTAAAACTTTCGGTATCCTTTTCAAATTGTGCCTGTTTAGCTTTATTATCTTCCTCCTGTTGTGCTAATAATTTTTTTAAGCGCTCATTTTCTTTAATTTGTTCGTGTAATTGTTTTTGCGCTGTATTTTTTTCATTGAGAATATCATTGTCATATTTAGATTCCGCGTGATTTTCTTTAATGCGTATTCCTAACATTTTAATTTTATGTTCAGCATTTAATTGATTTTGTTCACGTACATTGCATTCGGCAATTAAATTAAAGGCTTCTTCTTCTAGGTCGATTATTGTTTTATTTAATAAGGCGATGTCTTGTTGGTATTGTTTTTTAATAACTTCTGTAGAAGATTTATTTGTCAGTAAATTATTTGAGGATTCCAGCTCTTTAATTCGTTCTTTGAGTGCGGCATTTTCGTTAAGATAATTCCTAAGTGTGTTTTCAACAGTAGTTTCACTGCCATCTTTAAGAACATTCTCTAAATGTTCGCCAAACTCTTTTTTGGCGTTGTCACTTAACTCAACGGTAAGATTTTTTAGCCTATTTTGCCCTTTAATGGAATCGGTTTCGATCCCAGATTTTTCGCCCTGCATAGCATTTCCTCTCTCTGCTTCTCTTTTTTATCTCTCACATATATGCCAATAGCCCATTAAGCATATAATTTTTATTATTATTCCTTATAGTATAATGCTATGATGTCAAAGTTACGCTTCAGAATTTATTTATTTCGTCCTTTAATACCACAAAATACGGGCAACATTGGCCGGCTCTGTGTGGGTTTTAATAGTGGCCTGTCTATTGTGGGGCAACCAGGATTTAATATAGATGATAAATCATTGAGAAGAGCGGGCTTAGATTACTGGCCCAAACTTGATTTTGAACACATTCCCGATGAAAATGTATGGATCCCACCTAAAAGATGCTTTATTGTATCTAAATTCTCTGAAAAGTGCCTATTTAACGTTAACTTTCAACAAGGCGATAGCTTTCTCTTTGGTCAAGAAACGAAGGGTATGGAGTTTTTTCCTGAAAAAATCAAAGCCAAACTGCCCACATTTTCAATCCCCATGAGCCCCAATATTCGATCTTTTAACTTGGCTAATACGGCTTCAATGGTGCTTTTAGAGGCAACAAGACAATTAATGAAGAAATCAGCACTATAATTTTTAAAATCTCAGAGTAGAATACCTCCATTCTTAATTGTTCGGGGAGTGGCGCAGTCTGGTAGCGCACCTGGTTTGGGACCAGGGGGCCGGAGGTTCAAATCCTCTCTCCCCGACCACTTATTCTATAAATCATCATTATGTTAAAATTGCAAAGATAAAAAGAAAGTCGAATTATGAAAATGATGATATGGAATAAAACGATCATGAGTATGAGTTTTTGCTTGTTGTTGATGTTTACTACGGGTGTATCAAAAGACAATAACAAAGAATCGGGTGCCGAATCAAAAGCGGAAGTTCATTCAGAAAAGAAAGTGGATGATGATGTTTGGACAGGGAAAAAATCTTTGTTTCATACATTTACGCAATATGATTTTAAATTAGAGGGTGTGGATTGTAAGGTTGTTGTTCCTAACGAAATTGCTGATGGTAAGCCGTGGATTTGGCGTGCCAGATTTTTTGGGCACGAACCGCAAACCGATGTGGCTCTTTTAAAAAAAGGGTATCATGTCGCGTACATTAATGTTGCTGGATTATATGGTTCTCCCAAAGCCGTTGCAATTTGGGATACTTTTTACGAATACCTGACAACAGTCAAGAAATTTTCTAAAAAAATGACTTTAGAAGGTATGTCAAGGGGAGGACTTATTATTTATAACTGGTCTGCTAAAAATCCAAAGAAAGTTCATTGTATATACGGAGATGCTCCCGTATGTGATTTTAAAAGTTGGCCAGGTGTGAATAAAAAAATTCTTATGGCATATGATCTGAAAACGGAAAAGGAAGCACTGGAGTATAAGGGGAATCCAATCGACAATCTCAAACCCTTGGCAGATGCGGGTGTTGCATTGTTGCACGTTATTGGTGATGCAGACAAAACAGTACCTGTTAGTGAAAATACGGCCGTTATTGAAAAACGTTATAAAGAGTTGGGGGGAGTGATCAAGGTGATTGCAAAAAAAGGTGTCGCACATCACCCTCACAGCCTTAAAGATCCAAAACCTATAGTTGATTTTATATTGAAACATTCGCAAGATTTGATTGATAAGAAATAACGCCTGTTATTACTTACGTTAAGCTAAGATGAATTAAGGTCTGAATACGGCATTATAAAGATGTTGCGTATTTATAAATGAAAAAGAACCTGTTACTACTTATAATTCAACGATGGTAAATTTTAAAAATAGCATATATATGCGGGTTCATTTTTAGGGGTTATCGATGAACTGGCAATTGATTTTATTGAATGAAGATGCCCTTGCGCGAGATCTATTTCATGGCTTTACGATCGGACGAACTGATCGTAATCACTGGATGATTGATGATGATTCTATATCCCGTGCACACGCTCGATTTGATATGGTGGGCAATAGATTTTTTATTAAAGATCTTCATAGTTCTAATGGAATTTATCTCAATGGTGAGCGAGTGCGTGAAATGGAAGTTTTTCCAGGTGATCGTTTACAGGTGGGCGAAAAAGTTTTTTTAATTTCTAGTGGGGCTCAAACAGAATTGATTGTAGTTAAAGAGGAAGGCCCAACGCTTGAACCTCGTTTGCCCGAAGAGGGTTGGCAGATGGCGGGCTGGCGTCATTTGGCGCGGCAGTTGTTGGAAGCTTTAGAATATTTACAAGCGTCTACATCGCTCCTAGGAGTGCAAGTTGTGAGTGATGTGGTGGTTAATGAAATCATTACGGAAAAAAAACAGGTTGATATTTCATCGTGGGTGTTGGAAGAATTGAGCCGAGGTCCTTTGTTGTTGAATCAAGCAGATATTATTGGAGGTAGAGATTCTCTTGTGCAACGTCACGTGTCTTCCATTATGGCTTTTCCTTTAGGGAAAGGAGCTTTTGTTTATTTGGAACGTTGTGAGGGTCAATGGGGAGAAAGTGATTTTTATAATGTTAAAAAATTACTCATTGAATTTCAAACGGTTTTTTGCACTTCATTAGAAATGTGGGTGAATCGTGAATCTTTGAAAGCTCTAGTAAGTAAAGATCCCACATACAAAGAACTACTAGATAAAGCACGTAAAGTAGCTAAGCAAGATGTGAATGTTATTATCGCAGGGCCAGCAGGTAGTGGTAAAAGTTTGTTGGCAAAATGGTTACACGAATGGTCAGGACGAAATGATGAAAAATTAATTTTAGTAGATTTGTCACTGATTCCACAAAATTTAATCACCTCATCTTTATTGGGGTATGAAAAGGGAGCGTTCACAGGGGCTGAAAAAACCCGAGACGGTTACTTGCAAATGGCCAACAGGGGAAGTTTGGTATTAGAAAATTTTGATGAAAGCCCTAAGGAGGTGCAAACACTCCTTTTAAAAGTATTGGAAGAAGGAGAGTTTTCCCCTTTGGGAAGTACGAAAAAAATACCCTTGGATGTGAGATGGATGGTGACCACCCGTCAAGATTTGAAAGTTATGGCAACTAAAGGTGAATTTAGAGAAGATCTTTTTTATCGTCTATCCGTTATTGAACTTAACATTCCTGCATTAGATGCACGTGGAAGAGATATTGAAACTTTGATAAGAGTGCTGCTAGATGAGTGCGCGACAGAACAAGGGCGTAAAAATCTGCAAGTTGATAAAGAATTTTTCAAGTATTGTCAGTCACGATTGTGGCCTGGCAACGTGAGGGAGATTAAAAATTTTATAGAGCGAAAAATAGTAGAGTCCCCAGATAATGACAGTCTCACATGGGTTGAAGAAGATGATACAGAAAATCTATTTCTATCTCTCAAAGATCTAGAAAAACAACATATCACAAAAGCCTTAGAACGCAGCGGTTGGAATAAGGGGAAGGCCTGTGAGCTATTAGGTATCACACGCCCCACCTTGTCTAAAAAAATTGCAGATTACAATTTACATAAAGCAGATTGAAAGAATCTTTCAATTTTATAGCTATCCCTTAGTTTGGCATAAATCACGTAACTGACTTAATACAAAGAACTTACGAACTGTTTATAAATGTGGCACAGTATTTTCAATAGTAATAGGTGTAAGGAGCGAACAATGTCATTTATCTTTTTTTTAATACTAGTCCTACTCATTGTGAATGGGGTTTCTGTACTCAAGCTTATTTACCGCATGGCTTTATTTTTTATTGTGCTGACTTTTGCGGGTATCGCTTCTTACATTATTTTTTCATTGTCAGGAAGCTCTGAAAAAATAAGTCATTTGGAAGCCTCTGTACCGGTGATCAAAGTGGAATACCATAAGATGGGGCAAGACAATCGTTTGAACGCTCGTATTATTGAATTACGTAATGAGGTCAGGGCTTGTCAAAATTTGACAAAAAAAAGCGTTTTATTGAAGCATCTTCAACGACTAGAAAGATTACAGATCCAACAAGAAGATGAAAATGATGCCGTTAAAAATCTTCAAGAAGACAGAGAAAAATTAAGAGAAGTTGAAAATTTACAAAACAGTTTAGATAAGAGAAGAAAACAATTAGATGAAGATGCCAAGCGTTTGGAAGAATTACAGAAACAAATTAAGCGCAGTCAAAAAATAATAGAAAAACTAAATGAAGAAAAATAATTTGATGAAAGGAAAAGATATGATTAAGAAAATTCTCATAGGAGTGGGAGTATTAAGCATTGGCAGCATTGCCATTTTAGGTTGGACGCCTGTTAAGAGTTACTTTAAAACTTCTGCGGATATTGTTAGAACAAGTATCGAAGACAACATTCCCTTTGCAGTGGAAGTCAAACGATTGGAAGGCATGATTGACGATCTCAACAATGTGGTTCGGCAACACACGCGTACATGTATGGAACGACAAGTTGATTATGAAATGCTTCAAGAAGAACTGAAGGAAAGAGAAAAAAATGTATTGATCCAAAAAAATGATTTAGCGACAGCTCAGCAACTTTTAAAAAGTGAGCTTCAAACTTTTGTGATTGCAGACAAAAGTTACAATCGTCAAGAAGTTAGCAAAGACACACTCAAACGTCTTGATACCTATGAAGCTGATGCAAAAATGTTGGCGATCAGGAAACAAACCACAAATACATTGGGACAAGCTTTAAGTGATGCCTATGACCAACTCGAGGCGATGAAGAACAAAAGAAAAGAATATGCAGAAATGCTACAAATTCTTCGAGCTAATCATATGCAGCTAGAAGCACGTAAACAATTGGCCGCGACGGTTAAAGGTTTGAGTTTACCCAGTATTGATAATGAATTTGGTGAAGTGGCAGAATTGTTTAATCGCTTGAATAAACGTATTAAAGTTGAAAATCAAATGATTGAAACCTTGCCTCAAAAACGAAATTTCACAATCGATTACAAACAAACAAGCAACGACAATACCCCTGCTGTGCTAGATAGGCTAGAAAGTGCTTTGGGCAATAAGTCCACATTCAACGAAAATAAGCCTGAAATCATAACGCAGACGGTTTCTCAAATTGTTGAAAAGTAAATCGTAGGAAAGTCTCTACGTCGAAAAGCCCATCTCTGGGCTTTTCGCAGGAACTTTATTTATAATGTCGTTGAAGATAGGGATTAATAAGATGGATGATGACACGCGAATCTTGCATAATTCACCACTAAAAACAACGGAGTTGGTTTCAGGTGATGAATTATCGCGCTATAAAATCGAAAAGTTTTTAGGCCGCGGAGGCATGGGAACAGTTTATCAGGCCTTCGATCCTATTCTCAAACGTAGTGTGGCTCTCAAGCTTCTTAATACCGAATTTGCCCAACAAGAAAGTTTTGTCAAACGTTTTGATAGAGAGGCTGAAAACTTAGCGAAACTCAATCATGAAGGTGTTGTAAAAGTATTAGATAGAGGATTTGACAGAGGATGGCCATTTCTGGTGATGGAATTGGTGGAAGGTTCTTCACTGCGCCAGGAAATGAATAGTGGGAAAATGTATTTGGACAGGGCCTTATCACTAGTGAGAGATCTGGCCGAAACATTAAAATACTCTCACAGTTGTGGCGTGGTGCACCGCGATATCAAACCTGAAAATATTTTAATTGAAGTGGATGGCCATAAACCCAAACTCACAGATTTTGGTTTATCTAAAGCTTTGCAAACACATGTAGTTGAAACTCAAATCACTATGACGAACATTGTTATGGGAACCTTAGATTACATGGCGCCAGAACAACGGCGCAACAAGGGGGAGGTCAACTATCAATCAGATCTCTATTCATTAGGTGTTGTTTTTTATGAAATGCTCACGGGTAACCTTCCCGTTGGTGCGTTTGAATTGCCTTCTAAAGAAGTGGGCAGCCCTGAGTGGGTGGATAAAATTATAGTAAAATTGTTGGCCACTGATACACACAAGCGTTATTCAAGTGCTTCAGATTTGCTGTTGGACTTGAATGAAAAAAGATCGCCTGATATAAAAAATGATGAGTTTGATAATTTGTCTGCTTCATTAGGGTTTAATTGGATAGGCTTCATTCAAGGGTTGCTGGTATTGCTTATGATTTTTATGTCATTACCTTTTTCCTGGATGATAATTGGAGCGGGGTTATTAGAAGGCATACAAAGTTATCAAAAAGAACAAAATAAAATTGTTAATAATGAAATCAAAAAAGAAGAAAGAGTTCCTAGGTTTTTAAAACTCAGTATGGAATATTGGATGGGGTTGATTGCAATGGTGTTTATTACGAACCCGCATCAAGATAATTGGCAACTTGTTGAAAAATATATCAGTGCGGCTGATTCAACCGTTGCTTTAAAACGCTCTACTGTGTCTGGGTGGGTGGATTCAAAGATGCAATGGATGTCGGAAGGCATTTCAAGTGTCCTACAAGGAAACTATCTATTCTTATCATTGATTATGGGAATTCTGATAGCGATGATGTGTTTTCTCTTTTTTCGATTCAAAAAAACCAAACCTACTGTGGAGGAACGCTATGAAAATCCCAGTGCCAACAGGCAACCTCCTCCTCTGCCTGTTGAAAAAATCAAACTACCTGGGCTTTATAGAGATGTGAGTGATGCCTGGCTGGGGGGGGTGTGTTCGGGGTTAGCTCATAAATTAAACTTATCCGTAGGTGGTTTTCGTTTCTTAGTATTCATATCAATTTTTATCTTTTTTGTACCCATTTTGGCCTATATTATTGCTTGGATAATAATGCCAGGTTATCACGTAAAAAAATATCAAGAACCGGAATCGGCAGTGGCTAGAAAAAAAGGTAAGGCAGGGGGGTGTTTGATTGTCACGTTGGTTGTTGTTGCCGCGTTATTTGTTTTTATGCTCTTATTATAAGGCCGTCTAGATAATCTAATTCAGTTAATATAAATCTATTGAACAACCCAGAGATGTCACACGGCCGAATGGTTTAGATTCAAAATCATTAAAATATAAGAAAAATCGCTAGTCATCCTAATCCTTAAAATTAAATACCATTCTCTTGTTAGGGGAGGCCACACGGGGGAGTTAACAATAATTTTTAGGAACGGTAATGGGTTTAGAAAGTTTAAAGTGTAGAAAAAATATAAACACAACAGAAAATACAGTACATAAAATAGAACCTTCAAAACCAAATTCTCCACCCGTGATGAGTTGATTTCCTGAAATGTGTTGGGTGATGAAACTATCAAGTTTTAATCCGCTGACTTCAAAGCCAAATACAGGACCTTGAGAAAAATTCCATGTCAAATGCATCCCTATGGGGAACCACAGGTCTTTTTTGTGCATATAGTAAATACCAAAAATAACGCCGGCCAAAAATAAATTAATAATGGGTAAATATCCCATATTAGGATTACTGATATGAACAAGGGCAAAAATAAGTGAAGAAATAAATAAAGAGATCCATTTGTTGTAACTTCCTAATAAATTATTGAGCACATAACCACGAAACACCAATTCTTCATGGGCCGCGACAAGAATAAAAAAACAAAACAAACCCACAAAAGAAACGCCATCAAATTGAATGTGAGTGACACTCACGTATCCTGTAAAATACAGGATAAAATATCCTATAGCAATCACAGTAAAGCCGGCAAGAAAACCATAAGATAACTGTTTGGCCCAACCTGCTACTTGGAACCCTAAAGAAGTAAATGAGCGTCGATCAATCAGCTTTCTAAAAATAAAAACAGCGGCCACCGAACCGACAAAAGAAAATGGCATAGAAAAAATATGGAAGTCCAGCATGTTGTCATTGACGCTTTGAAGAGCTTGGGCCACATTTTCAAGGCTGTCTAATAGAATTTTTTTATCAAAGAATGTTTTGACAGCAAATCCCAGTATCCCAAAAGCGGTTAGGAAAATAAAATAAACGATAATAAATAATAATACGCGCAACCAAGCGTGTTTTATTCTAGGTGATAACTCAGTTTCCATGTGCCGAGTATTTTAGTGTATTTGCGAGGCTCGTTGTTGTAATTTTAAGAGTCTATTTTTCCATTCTTCTGAAATATGTGGAGTTTGACAAGCGTCTGTCACTAAAGTTTTGTTATCAAGATAGCGGAACATAATGTTGTTGAGGGCGGCGATAGAGCCTTCCTCGTTGCCGCGTTCGATAAGTTTAATTTCAGATCTGGTAGAAACAGAACCTTCTTCCAAAACTCTAAAGTAAAAGCCCGTTCGTAATTCTTCATGAATCCATTTCAACATCTGTGGCAAGCCCAAAGACAAACCAATGTTTTTACAACGCTCCGTGGGTTGTGAAACCTGAACGGTGGCATTACCTATTGTTAATACATCACCCACACGTGCTTGTTGTTCGTTGTAGCCTGACAGAGTTAGATTTTCACCAAAAGCTGGGAGAGCAATGTTGTAGCCAGCCTTTTTATTGTAGTAACTATAGTTTTCATAGGCAAAAACATGAACGGCCATATTTTTACCGCCATGACAATCCTCATAAGAATCATCTCCTTCAAAACCATTTTTTTTCAATAAAACAATTTGATCGGTCGGTTTTTTTTTGATACCAGAAATGATGTGATTATTGTTATCAAAGGTTACTTTTTTGGGTAGGCCAATATTCAAAGAAACGATTTTTATCGGGGTCATGGCGTGAGTCTATCCCAAGAATCACAATGATTGCAAGGTTCATTAAGAACATTTTCGACTTGGTCGATCCATTTTTTTTGTAGTTGTTTTGTGGCATCTCTCAATGATAGTTTGGGGTAATGGCCCAGTGCATGTTGGGAAGTCCAATCTTCACGACACAAAGAAATTTCTCCATTCCAGCGAAGAATCAATTCATGAAACAGTTTTCTGCAAGGTGCTCTGAACCGACGAACAAGATTAAGATCCGATGTGCTTTTTATATGTCCCAGATAATCAGAAGGATAGCGCCACAGCAGATGGTCACAAGATGAAAACCAACGGTCCCAAAATTCTTCCCAGTGTGGGATCAATTCTGGTGTCCGTGCCATTTCGACCACCATCAGTGGTCCGTTCATGGAGTCTCGTTTTTCAGCGAGATCTTTAACGTGTTGATTTGAGGAGTCGTCAGAAAAATTTTCATCTATCACAATGCTGATGACGGTGGCTTTGCTGTTGATCAGTTGGGTGACTCTATCTGAGTTTAGGTCTTTACTATTTAATCTCAGATGCAATCCATGACATCCTTTTTTTATAAGTTGATGACAAAATTTTGGCCAATCAGGGTGAGTGATCCAAGGGCCGCGACCGTCAATGGTGATCAATATGTCATCGTAACACGTTAATTCTTCCAGTAACTGAGAAAATAATTCTTGAGTGAGGTGTTCTCCTTCATTTTCCCCTGACCATTCCCATTCTATTTCTCTGGAAGGGCCTTCGGCAAAAGGTTGTTTTTTTGCTTGTGCGATCCAATTTTCAGCCGAGTGATTGTCTGGCAGGTTTTCAAACAAATGATTGATCCATTTGAGTTGTCGCGTGGTGTCAGCGGTAAAGCGCCAAGGATTGCGACTTAATAAGGGGGAGACTTCAAAGTTGCCGGGGCCGATAGCTTCGTCTGCATTTTCTTTTCCTGTATTGTTTACCGCTAAACCATCGCCCAAACTCAATTGGTTTTGGGCCATTTGCAAAATTGTTGTCGGGCTGTAAACCGCTCCAAGTAATCCGGGACTGGCTTGATGAAAAACAACTTTGGCCGAACTCATTACTTGACAAGCATGGTGAATAATTTTTTCTGAAAGAGCGATATCCAAACAGGGCCATTCAGCTGATACTTGATAGATGAGATCGCAAGGATGAGCTTCATTCACAATAGCAAAGGCTGCGGGCCAGCCATCTTCATCAAAAACAGATGCGTATTTCAATCCGCCCCTCCAGCCATTGGCACTCCAACGGCGACAACGACGAAATCGATCACGGCGTGAAATATCGGGTAGAGTAGAGTTGTGTAAACGAATATCGTAAAGATCGCGACAGTTTTCTAAAAAAGGATCAATCGTTTCGCAAACTATAGCAATATCATTGATGGACGACACTTTTTTTAATTTTTCTATCACATGATGCAGTAGAGCTTTTCCCGCGAGCAACTCTTTGTGCAAGGTTTTTAGACCTCGAGGATTGATGTCTCTTACCGTAATATAAGCGTCAACTTTCATCGCGAAGTATTTTCTCTTTAATCATATCGAGATCCTCAAAAATATCTTTGGATTGAGTTTCGGGATACAATTCTAAGCGTTTGCGCCCATTGATCATAAATTCTTTAAAATAAAGCAAGCCACCTCTTAGACCTTTCAAAAACTTGTGATCTCTTTCCAATTGTTTGAGTTGCAGTTCTTTTCCCGTGTAATCTCCTAGGGCAATTTCCATATCGTCTTTTTGTTTTTGGTAATCGTCTGATTGCGTCAATTCATTTATCATAGAGGTAAAGCGTTGGTAGCTGTCAAATTGTGATTTGATTTTGTCTATTTTATGAAGAAGATCTTTCTGTTGTTTGTTATCGTTAAAATTATCACGTAGTGTGTCGAGTAATTTTATGCCTTTTTCATAAAAGTTAAGCGTTCTGTCGGCTTCTTCAAGATATTCATCAAAAAGTTCTAGATAGCGTTTACGTTCTTCGGTGTTGGCATAGGATTTTTGTGCCAAGAGAGAAAAATGTTTGTCTGTAGAATTGAAATTTTGTTGCAGAGCTTCTTTAAAACTCATATGTTCGGCGCCTATTTTAAAGGCGCCTTGTTCACAGGCATCAATAACTCGTTCAGGATGCTCTTGAAATAATTGCCTGAAGCTTTGCAAATAAGTGAACATTTGTCTGTCGGTGTAAATAGTACCGCCACCGATAGCAGGAACTGAATAGAGGTTTTGTTTGACACGGGCAAAGTATTCCCACTCTTTATTTTCCATAGAAACAAAACGATTAGTTTCTGTCCACCAGTTGTCATAAATAGCGGTGCCTGGCATATGGGTGAGGTGGCCAGGGTAAGCCAGATCTTGTCCTACAAAAATAATAGGATCACAGCCCAAATATTGAGCTAGATAATAACAGGTTTGAGAAACTGTGGCACCGGGTGGCAGTGTGCCGTGTTCGGTTTCTCTAATTTTGTGTAAAAATGTTTTCATAAAACCGTCGTCCCAAGTGGCGATGGGTCCTGGGTACATGTCCGCTGTTTTGTAACTGGCTCGTGTATCCATTAATAACAAGGTGTTGTCTAGGGGGGGCAAGTCTTGAAAGTATTTTTTGGTCAATTTGAAGTGGTAATCAATATGGCAGACTGCATGGGGGACAATGCCTTCAGATAATAGACGCTTTAATATGGTACCAGTTGCTATTTTTATAACAGGAGCATCTCTTAATAGCTCGATATTTTTTGCCAGTGAAGGCCCTGCACCAATCACTACAGCGGCTTTGTCCTTGGCAATATTTTTAAGATCTGCGATACCTGGGTTGAAAAGAGCTTGGGGCATATTCATAAAAGAGTTGAATTTACTTTGTGCGGCAATAGAGGCGGCGGTGTACAAACTGGTTGTGCCATATTCAATAAAGTTTTTAACAACTTCACTGGTTTGATGAAATAAAGTTTTGTTGATGCGGTGTGAGACATCGTGGGTGATAATTTTGGCCCCTAAAAAAAACTCAACAACGCGAGATTCTAGTTGGCTAAATATATCTTCGGGTGAAGCTCCAACCATCAAAGACAAACGTTTGTCGGCAAACAGAGTGGAAAAATCTTTGTGTTGCAACATACTCAAAAACAAAGGGGCATCAGGTTCTATGACAATAGCTTTGGCTTTAGGGTGCAGTTGTTCCATTAAAGCTTCCACATGGTAACCACAAGCGAAACCGTATACTAAAACCAATCCGGTTTTTTTGATGTCATTTCCTTCAATAAACCGATCGGCTTCTTTTTTAGGATCTATACGGCTATGAAGATAAATGTCTCCTTCATTGCTACTGACTTTAGCCGTGATAGGTCCTTTGCGACTGTCTTCAAAATGAATACGATCAGATGGCACACATCTAGAAAGTGTGAGATGAATGGCAGGGTGATGTTTAAGAAGCGAATGGAGGTTATTGTTGAGTCGGCTCATTGGCCAAAATCTCGGTCATGTGTTCAATAAGTATATCAATAACGGGAATCCATTTTTCAGCGGAGGGACTTATTTCATATTCCACGATATCAGCAACGGTGACATAGTCACGGTTTTTCAAACCTTCTTTTATTTCAAGAAGGTGTTGGGTTAATTTTTTGGTGAGTTCTTCTACATTGCTGCTGTCAACGTTGACACTGGTAAGATTGAAGTTTAAAAGTTTAGAGGAATCGCTGAGAGTTTGAAATAATACGGCCCATACCTGAAACAGCGAACCGATATTTTTGAGAGCTTCGCTCGTTTTTCCAGATTGAAGCTCAATGGCCACTTTTTCAGCGGTGGCGGCAACTTCACTGAGTAAAGGTTTGAATTCTCTTAAGGTGTGTATGGGTAAGGTTTTTGTGTCAACAACCTGAATTTCTAAACTGTCATAGGTGCTGACGTCTTCTCCACTCATGACTTTTTGTTGTTCAGCATTGATGGGAGCCTTATCTACACAGACATTTATCACAGATTGATTTTTTTGATTAAAATAGTCTTCCAAGCGCATAAAGAGATGGCCGAGTTTTTCACTTTCTTCGGGTTGGATCTCTGCAATGGCTTTGTTGATTAAGATTTCCATGATTATTAAGATAACATAAATCAAATTTTTATGTAGGATGTAGTGATGTTTTATTTATTAGCTGAAGAGGTCGTAGAGAGTGGTATCGGGTCACGTTGGTTGGCAGCATTAGGGCTGTTTTGCTTTGGACTAGCCTATAAGTATTATGCGAAATGGCTGGCGAACAAAAGAAATTTTGATTTGGATGATTCACTCACAACTCCAGCTCATGAATTTGAGGATGGTGTAGATTTTGTTCCGACAAATCGACATGTCCTTTTTGGGCATCACTTCACCAGTATTGCGGGGGCGGCACCCATTGTGGGCCCCGCTTTGGCTGTGATTTGGGGCTGGTTGCCGGCTATGTTATGGGTGGTGTTTGGTTCTATTTTTATTGGGGCGGTTCATGATTTTGCCAATTTGGTATTGAGCACTAAAAATAAAGGTAAAAGTCTGGCAGATTTGACAGGCCATATTGTGGGTCCGGTTTCTCGGCAATTATTGCTGGTGTTGGTGATGTTGTTGGTGTGGATTGTGTTGGCGGTTTTTGCTGTGGTGATCGCGTTGTTATTTACTTCATATGCACAAACGGTGATACCTATTAACCTTGAAATTATTGCAGCTGTGGTAATAGGTTTTTTTATTTACAGAATGAAAATAAAAGCATTATGGCCTTCTTTGTTGGTGTTGGCCTGTTTGTATTGTTCCATTGTATATTTTGCACCGCGGGTTGAATGGGTGCCACAGGCTTTAAGAGTTTACACTGTTCAAGAAGCCAAACAGCTGTATCCTCAAAAATTTCAAGCGGCCTACGAGGTGGCAGAAGAAAAACTAAAATCTAAAAATACAAAACTTAAAATTAGTGATAATAAACTGACAGATAAAGACAAAGCCCAGCTCAATGCCAGAGATGCTGTAGGTGGGGCTCATAAGGGTCAGGCGATTTTGTATTGGATATATTTTTTATTGGCTTATTCGGCCATTGCCTCTATTTTACCCGTATGGTTATTGTTACAGCCACGAGATTTTATTAATTCTCATCAACTGATGGTGGGTTTGGGCCTGATGTTTTTGGCGGTACTGATTTACAACCCTGAAGTTGTGGCTCCTACGGTTAGATGGGAAGCACCTATGGACGTCCATGATGTTAGTAAAGGGACGATGCCGTTATTCCCTTTTTTGTTTATCACGATTGCCTGTGGAGCGATCAGTGGATTTCATGGTTTGGTAGGGTCAGGAACCACCAGCAAACAACTAAATAAACTAAGTGATGCCAAACCGATTGGTTATGGGGCGATGTTGGGCGAAGCCTCTCTGGCTTTGATGGCCACGCTTGCTTGTGTCGCAGGTTTTGAACACGAAGGGTTATGGCATAAACATTATGAAAGTTGGGGGGCGGCCGGTGGTTTAACCACAAAAATAAATGCTTTTGTTGAAGGTGGAGCTAGTTTTATTAATCGTATATTTGTGGAAGTCGGTGTGGAGAGTGTTGTGGGTTACAATGTTGCAGCGGCGATTGTTGCGGTATTGGTTATTTCATTTGCGGCAACCACTTTAGATAGTGCCTGCCGCATCCAACGTTTTATCATTGGAGAGATAGGTACGGGGCTTAAACTTGATTTTTTAAATAACAGGTATGTGGCTACCCTCATTGCAGCGGGGACACCGTTGGTTTTGATTTTGATTAAAGATGGGAGTGGAAATCCTATTTGGAAATTGCTCTGGCCTCTTTTTGGATCTACCAATCAACTATTAGGTGCTTTGGCTTTATTGGTGATCACTATTTATTTGGTGCGCAAAGGTAAAAATTTTTGGATCACTTTTTTGCCTATGATTTTTATCATGGGGATGACATACACAGCTTTGATACAGAATATATCCTTATATATAGAAAAGCAAAATGCTTTGTTGATTGTGATAGGGTTTAGTTTGTTGGCTTTGTCTTTGTGGATCAGTGTGGAAGGGATACGGGTGTTGTTGGCTCATAAAAAGGGGACGTTGAAAGATGGGTTTTCTTTGAAATAATGATTTAGGTAAAATCACGCATGACTCGTTAATTCTTAAAAAATGGCGTTTTTAGGAAAATTCTGCCTTGTTTTACAAAAATAGCGCTTATATTATTTGTAAAACGTCGATAAATAGGTATATCTTATTAGTTCAAGTCATTAGGAATGCGTACATGAAATTGGTCTATCAAACTCAAAACCACTGCGTTGTTAAGTACCTAGAAAATATTCTTCGCCATGGCCATATTCTTGCTCATATCGAAAAAAATAATAGTAGAAGAATCAACGATTATGCTTATAAACTTTATGTGCAAGATCGCGAATTATCCTCCGCCAGCGTATTGTTAAAAAAATATCTCGAGGACAAACAAATCGTCGAAGAAACACAAAATACAGAAGAAGATACGGTTGAATGGTATATTCTTTCTGAGGGCGATGAGTCTATCGAAAAACTATAAAAAACAGTAGAATTCTGAGCATGACACAAGAATTTTATATCACAACACCTATTTATTACGTCAATGCCAAACCTCATATTGGGCATGCTTATACCTCTATTGTCGCAGATATCTTTATTCGGTTTCACAAGCTAATAGGGGATGATTGTTATTTTTTAACGGGAACTGATGAGCATGGGCAAAAGATAGCGACATCGGCCAGAGAAAAGGGTACTAGTCCTCAAGAATTATGCGATGAAGTTAGTAAATTATTTCAGGATTTGTTGCCAGAACTTCATATAGAAAACGACCAATTTATTCGTACCACGGATGAATCACACAAAAAAATTGTTCAGCAAGCCTTACAAGATGTGTATGACAAAGGACTGATTTATAAAAAAGATTATTCGGGAAAATATTGTCAGGGCTGTGAACGTTATTTGGATGAAGGGGATCTGGATGAGGAAGGATGTTGTAAAGATCATTTGAATGTTCCTGAAGAAGTCAGTGAAAACAATTACTTTTTCAAGATGTCTCAGTTTCAAGACCAGTTGATTCAACATATTGAAGATAATCCCACATTCATCACTCCCGAACAGTATCGCAATGAAACTTTAGGGTTTTTGAAAGAACCTTTGCAAGACATGTGCATTTCTCGTCATAAAGACAGACTAACATGGGGGGTGGAAATTCCCTTTGACACAGATTTTGTGACCTATGTATGGTTTGATGCCTTGTTGAATTATTGTTCGGCTTTAGGCTACAAGGGCAATGAAAAATTTGAAAAGTATTGGCCTGAAGTGCATCATTTGTTAGCTAAAGATATTGTAAAAACCCATTGTGTCTATTGGCCTACGATGTTGATGGCTCTGGATATCCCCATGCCCAAACGATTTTTGGTGCATGGTTATTGGTTGATGGAAGATACCAAAATTTCAAAATCTTTAGGCAACGCTGTTTCTCCGTTAGAACTTAAAGATGAGGTGGGTGCTGATCCCTTGCGATATTTTTTAGCAGCAGCGATGACATTTGGAAGAGATGCTAATTTTACGATGGATTTGTTTCGCGAACGTTACAATGCTGATTTGGCTAACAATTTAGGTAATCTTGTGAGTCGTAGTCTAACGTTGACGGTTAAAAATTTTGATAGCAAAATTCCTGTGGCTAGCGTAGGTGAAAAAGAAAACGAACTATTTTCTCAATTGCAAAAGTTATGGCAAGAATTGGTGGAACACATCAAAAATTTTCAGCTAGGCAAGGCTGCGAATACCATTCCAGCCATGTGTGGATTTGTGAACCGTTATATTGATGAACATGAACCATGGAAGATGGCTAAAGAAGAAGATAAAAAAGAAGATTTGGCTCGTGTGCTTAAGGCCCAATGTGAAAGTGTGAGATTTATTGCGGGAGCCATTCAATCATTTATGCCAGAAATTTCTCAAAAGATTTTGGATTGTTTTGGATTACAAGTACCCACAGGCCCCGAATTTTTTGAATTGGGTGTTTTGGAAGAAGGCAGTGAGATTAAAAAATGCCCTCCTTTGTTTCCAAGAATATCAGGTAAATAACAATTCGTAATGGCGCACCGACGTGTGCGCCATTACGATAGAAACAAGGTGTAGGCGATGTTGTCGCTTTCTTCAAAAAAACGATAACCCTTTGATTTTAAATGTTTGTTAGCTTTGGCTTTTTCAGCTTCGGGGATTTGTAAACCTAGAAGTACGCGCCCATAATCCGCTCCGTGATTGCGGTAATGGAACATGGTAATGTTCCAGCGTTGGCCCAAGTGTTTGAGAAATTTCATTAAAGCACCGGGATGTTCACGAAACTCTACAAGGTAAACACATTCATTAGGCAATTCTTTGCCATGTCCACCTACCATATGGCGAACATGAAGTTTGGCCATTTCATTGTTAGATAAATCATCAACCGCATATTTTTTATTTTTTAAGTGTTGTAGCAATAATATTCTTTTGTTTTTTTCGGAAGGGAGTTTAATGCCCACAAAAATATGTGCCTTTTCATCTTTGTTGTATCGGTAATTAAATTCGGTGATATCTCGTTCTTGTAGGGCTTGACAAAAAGTTTTAAAGCTTCCTATTTTTTCGGGAATGGTTACTGCCAATAAAGCTTCCCGTTGTTCTCCAATTTCAGAACGTTCCACCACATAACGCAAGCGATCAAAATTAACATTAGCGCCACTTTCAATTGCTATAAGAGTTTGGTTTTTAATTTTTTTGGCCCCTCCATATTTTTTTAATCCAGCGACAGCTAAAGCCCCTGAAGGTTCTGCCACGCTACGGTTGTCGTTGAAAATATCTTTAATGGCCGCACAGATTTCATCGTTGCTTACGGTGATCACATCGTCCACATATTTTTTTGCAAATTTAAAAGGTTCTTTTCCCACCTTTTTAACGGCTACACCATCGGCAAACAATCCTATATTTTTAAGAGTGAGAGGGCGTCCTTTTTCTAGCGCTGCCTTGAGGCAGGCCGAGTCTTCAGGTTCGACACCAATAATTTTTATGTCGGGGCGCAGCATCTTGCAGTAAATGGCGATACCTGCAATAAGTCCACCGCCGCCTACAGGAACAAAAATGGCGGAAATTTTGTCGGAATATTGTTGTAATAGCTCTCTGGCAATGGTTCCTTGTCCTGCAATCACATCAAGATCGTCGTAGGGGTGTACAAATATTAGTTTTTTTGCTGTGGCGAGTTTTTGAGCGTAAGTGGAGGCTTCATCAAAATTATCTCCATGAAGGATAACGGTTGCACCGCGTTCTTTGACAGAATTTATTTTTATTTCCGCCGTTGTGTTGGGCATCACAATGGTGGCTTTGATACCCAATGTGTTGGCCGACAAAGCTACTCCTTGGGCATGGTTGCCAGCGGAAGAAGTGATCACGCCTTGTTTTTTTTCGGCAGGACTCAGCAATCTCATGCGGTTATAGGCCCCTCTGATTTTGAATGAAAAAACAGATTGAAGGTCTTCGCGCTTGATCAATATCTTATTGTGTAAACGCTTGCTCAAGAGTGGTGCTTCTTCCAAAGGTGTTTCTATAGCGACGTCGTAAACGTGGGCCTTGAGTATGTTTTTAAATAGTGCGTTTTCAATGCTCATGTCTTAAGTTTACCCTATTAATGGCTAAGTTGTTTTTTTATGAGTTTTGAAATCAAAAATTAATGCTGTGGCCATTCCCACTACGGTGACAATAGAGCCTACCAAACGAATTCCTGTGGGCCAGGTATCAATGCCAATAAGTGTACCTATAAAAATACTGATAACGGGCAGACATATGGCAGAGAGATTGATCACGACTAATTTAAGACGAGGAATCACAATGTTATAGCAACCATGTCCCATATAAGTGCAAACAAAAGCCAAGCAGCAGACGGCCATTAGACCTTGAGCGGGTTGCCAATCAGAAATCTTTTGGCTTTGCCAGGGATTTAAGCCCAATGATAGGTTGTAAAGTGATGCGGCAACAAATAATAATCCACCTGCGATCAACCAAACAGAAAAATTAAAAGTAATCCACGGCATTTTTTGGCTGATTTTTCTAATCGAGAGCTGATAACTGACAATGGCAACTTCAGCAATCAAGACAAAAATATTTCCCATAGCAGAAGAGTTGGAGTTTTTCCAATCTTCCCAAAAAATGGTGAGCAAGCCCGCAATGGTGATCAATAAACATAAAAGAAAAGAAAAAGATATCCGTTCTTTTTTGTCTCTAAAAGTCATCAAGATACTCACCAGTGGTTGAGCCGCTAAAAATATAACCAAGGAAGAAAGTGAAGAGTAGGCAAAGGCTGACGTCCAAAAATAAAAATGAACCGCCAATAAAAATCCGCTCTTTAAAAGAACTTTGGCATTTGTCTTGATCAACTGTCGTGTTTTCCATAAGTGTGGAACGGTTAATAAGCCAAAAGAGGCTAGAAGTAGCCTAATAGCTCCTACCTGTAATCCCGAGTAGTGTATTTCTTTAACCAATACCGAATTACAAGCCGGTGAAAAAGAGACGGCCAACATGCCGATAAAAAGTATCAAATAATTCAAAAAACTCCTGCAGGTTTTGTTGGATACGAGTGATGGTTCACTTCTGTTTATTTTATCATATTCAGAGTGTATTCTTTCCCCAGTTTCTGTTGTAAACTCGTTTTATCAATAGAGTCGACGAAATTTTATTATTGAGGAGTAAGTATGAACCATTTGGTCCCACTCAGATTTTTTAATGTTTTACTGCTATTGGTTCTGTTAGTTACGTCATCTTGCAATAAAGAAAGCCATAAAATGGTTACTCCTGTAGAAATTTCCCTTAATGATTCTTATACGGGGCCTAAAGAATTGTTGGCTATAGGAAAATTTGAAAACAAATCCTCTTATATGAATGGTATTTTCTCAGATGGTAAAAATCGTATGGGTACTCAGGCCAAGGCAATATTAAAAACTAATCTGTTTAATACCAATCGTTTTGCCGTTTTAGATCGCGATAACCTCAAAGAGCTGTCAGATGAAAGCAATCGTTCCGGAGAAAAACAAAAACTAGCGGGGGCCCAAGTGATTGTTTCAGGAACGGTAACGGATTTTGGCCGTAAAACAGTAGGATCAGGCGTATTTTTTGGCCTGTTTGGTCGTTCAAAAACACAAGTGGCTTATTCTAAGGTGACAGTTTATGTGGTGGATGTCCATAGTTCTCAAATTCTTTATTCGGTGCAAGGTGCAGGGGAGTATCAACTCAAAAGTTCAGAGATATTAGGTACAGGTTCGCGTGCGGGGTATGATTCAACACTCAATGGCAAGGTCTTGAATTTAGCGATTGTTGAGGCCATTAATAATTTGATTAAGGGTTTAGAGGCCGGTAAGTGGTCTCCTTCAAAAAATAAATAAATGAAACGTTTGATTGTGATTGTTGTCACAGGATCTCTCCTGTTGTTGGGTACGGCTTGTTCCAAAAATATATATCATTGGGGACAGTACGAAAATTCTATTTACCGTATGCACAAAAAAACAGCTGATTATAACAATCAAGCTGAAATTGAAATATTGGTTAGAGAAATTGAAAAAACACTCACTAAAGGCTTGCTGGTTCCACCAGGTTTGTACATGCATGTGGGATATCTTGTGAGTTTGGAAGGGGATAAAGAAGAAGCTTTAAAATACTTTGAATTGGAAAAAGTGAACTTCCCGGAAAGCGCAACATTTGTTGATGGCATAGGTGCTAGATTAAAATGAAAAAACTGCGGGGAATTATATTAGTCATAGGATGTTTGTTTCTTGGCGCGTGTGGCAAAAAAAAAGATTACGGCGATTATCTAGACCACATGCCAAAATCAATTTTGGTTTTACCGCCACTAAATAATTCAGTTGATGTGACGGCGACAGATAATTATCTTTCTACGGTTACCAAACCTCTGGCAGAAGCAGGTTATTATGTCTTTCCTGTGACAGTGGTGAACCACATGATGAAAGAAAATGGTTTGCCCACTCCTTTTGAAATGCACAATGTTCCCTTGGATAAACTAGAAAATATTTTCGGGGCTGATGCGGTTCTTTATATTACGATCAAAAATTGGGGTCAAAGTTATCATGTGATCAATACCGTCACGACGGTTTCCTTAGTTTTCAAATTAGTTGATATAAAAACAGGAACTCTATTATGGCAGCAGGCTGAAACAGTACGCTCCAGCTCAGGGGATGGACAAAATAGTATTTTAGGTCAATTGGCGTCGGCTATTGTTGTTAAAGTAGTGGACAGTATGACAGAAAGAGATACATCTCGCCCCTTGGCGATTAACGCCAACCATAGGGCTTTTAATAACAAAAAATACGGATTGATCAAAGGGCACCGTCATCCAAAATATAAAGAAGATCAGTTAAGAAAAATCAATGAACGTGAAAAGTTAGAGACTCAGTAAAGAATTGATTTTTTCTTTAAAAGTATTGTAACCTACAGAACAATCTATACTCTGACTTTTTTTGTTCAGGCAGATTTGTAATCTCTCGGGGATCTTGGGAGTGAGATTAACGGCTTTTTCAATGACATCCGGAAACTTTGAAGGGTCTGCTGTTGCAAGAGTAACGGAGCTGACGACGTCTTTACTTTTCTGGGCGAATTGTAGGCTGCCTCCATATGAAATGGCGGTGTGAGGGTCTACTAGGTATTGGTTTTTTTGCCAGCAGTCTTTGATCAATCTTAAAGTGTCGTCATCGTTGAAACTGTAGCTGGTGATGTCTTTACGAAAGTTGTTGACATCTTGTTTGTAAAAAAAATTGAGGCGATCAAAATTGCTAGGGTCACCTACGTCCATTGCGTTGGCTAATGTTTCTACGGAAGGACGGGGGGAGTAGTTCCCTGAATTTAGGTAATCGTGAAAAACTTTGTTATTGTTGAGCGCCGCTATAAAATGGCAATTGAATTGATACATTTTACTCACTAATAAACCACTGGTGAGGTTGCCAATGTTGCCACTGGGCACGGAGAAGATAACTTTTTTATTTTTAGTGAGTAACTGTGCATATGCGTAGGCGTAATAAAGTGATTGGGGAAGCAGGCGCCCTATATTGATGGAATTGGCCGAACTCAAAGAATGTTTTTCTTTAAAGGGGGTGTCCATAAAAGATTTTTTTGCTAAAGCTTGGCAATCATCAAAGGTGCCATCAATAGCCAATGAGTAAACGTTGTTACCTAAAGTAGAAAATTGTTTCTCTTGATTGTCGCTGATCTTGCCCTTAGGAAATAAAATAACCACATCGATGTTAGGTTTGTTATGGAAGGCGTGTGCGACAGCCGATCCGGTATCTCCAGATGTGGCGACAAGAATAGTTAGGCGCTCGTCTTTGTTTAGCAGAGTGCACATAAGTGAAGCTAATAGATTAGCGCCAAAATCTTTGAAAGCCAGTGTGGGGCCATGAAAGAGTTCTAAGATATATTGGTTGTCGTTGATTTCAACTAATTTGGGTTCAAAATCAAAAGCAAGATCAATGATTTCTTTGAGTTGATTGTTTTCCATCTCCGGTAGAGCAAAATGCTTTAATATGTGGAAGGCCATTTCGTTAAAGGGTTTATCTGCTATGGTTTCAAACTCTTTTATGCTCAATTGAGGCAATGTTTCAGGAAAGTAAAGGCCCTCATCAGGAGCCAGCCCTTGAAAGACGGCTTGTTTTAAGGAGACGTTAGGACAATTATTTTTGGTGGATACAAACTTCATTTTTTTACTTTGGCTCCTGTTTTATTTATTTTAGAAATAAATACATCATTTTTCAGACCAATGCCCTTCATACATTTTTGCATGGCAGCAGCTACTTTTTTACCTTCATTTAAAGAAGCGCAAAGGGCAAAAGAAGAAGGGCCTGAACCTGAAATAGAACATCCTAAGGCACCAGCTTCCATAGCAGCTTCTTTAACTTCAGAAAAACCAGGAATCAAACCAGCTCGTAAGGGTTCAATCACATTGTCTACGAGACTGCTGCCGATTAATTTGTAATCTTCTTTAAAAAGCCCTGCGACTAATCCGGCGGTATTAGCCCATTGACGAATCGCTTTTTCCAATGACACATTTCTCTTGAGAATAGAACGAGAGTCTGAAGTGTTGAGTTTTATTTTGGGATGGATCACCACACAATGCAAATTTTTGGGGACATGTAGAGAAATGATGTCCAGTGGTGCATAATCTCTCACCAACACAAAACCGCCTATCAAACAGGGGGCGACGTTGTCCGCGTGAGCGGTACCACAGGCAATGGCCTCACCTTGCATGGCGTAAGGCACCAATTGAGAACGGGTAAAGGGTCGGCCCAATAACTCATTAGCAGCAACCAAGGCCGCTGCTGAACTGGCCGCTGAACTGCCCACACCACTTCCTGGAGCAATGCCTTTGTGCAATTTCAAATCAATTCCTTTATCGGGTGCCACATCATTGAGTAAGGCTTGCACCGCAACGGCCGCTGTATTTTTAAGTGCAATTTTAGGAATACCGGTTTTTTTACCAGTTAACGCAACAAGCCGTACGCCTTTTTTACGGGAGAGCGTGGCTTTAATTTGGTCTTCAGGAAGATCAATAGCAAAACCTAATATATCAAAGCCACAGGCCACATTAGCTACAGTGGCGGGGGCGGTAACGGTGATTTCTTTTTTCATTAGAAGTGGTTCACTACTCTAAGTACGTCGGCGAATACGCCAGCAGCTGTTACTTCAGCACCGGCGCCCGGACCTTGCACAATAAGTGGGATAGAAGCATAACGATCAGAAGAAATCACTACCATGTTATCAGCACCTTTAAGGCGTGCTAAAGGATGATCTTTTCCGAGAGCATCAACAGAAACTTTGGCTTTGCCCTTACTAATCGAGGCCGCAAAACGTAATACTTTATTGTTGGCTGCAGCGTCTTCGGCTTTTTTTTGCATCACATGATCGTGTTTTTTGAGTTGCTTGTAGAATTCATTGAGGTTTTTTATTTTTTCTAAACCTTCAGGTACAAGGCTTTCAAGGGAAACATCTTTGAGTTCTAATTCAATACCTATTTCACGGGCTAAGATAAGAAGCTTGCGAGCGACATCCATACCGGATAAATCATCCCGAGGATCAGGTTCAGTGTAACCCAAATTTTGGGCTTCAATCACAATATCGCTGAAGGCTTGCCCACCTTCAAGTTTGTCAAAAATATATGACATGGTTCCTGAAAACACACCTTGAATGCTGCGAATATGGTCACCACTATTGATCAAATCTCTAATCGTACTGATGACGGGCAATCCTGCACAAACATTCGTTTCATAAAAAAACTTAACACGTTTGCGATTCAACACATCTCTAATTTCCTGGTAATGTTCCATGGTGTAGGAAAGTGCTTTTTTGTTGGGAGTCACAATGGACAAACCTTTTTTTAAAGCTTCAGGGTAGTAGGATGCGATGGCATCACTACTGGTGCAATCCACCACAACACAATTTGATAAATTAAGAGCGACCATGGATGACACAATATCATTGAGTTGAGAAGGGCGTTTGCTACGTGCTAATTTGTTTTTCCAAGTTTTCAAATCAATACCGTTATCAGACCAACACATTTTTCTGGAATTAGCTATGCCGATGACTGAAATTTCAACTCCTGATTTTTTGAGTGTCGGTATTTGCACGCTAAGTTGATCTAAAAATTGTCCACCCACCACGCCAGTTCCTAGTACATAAAGGTGAATGCGGCTGATCTTTGAAAAAAATTCGTCATGGATACGTTGCATGGCTTTTTGAGCATCACATTTGTTTACCGCAAAAGTAATATTGTTTTCAGAACAACCTTGAGCAATGGCGACAACATTAACACCATGTTGCCCCATGCTGCTGAAAATTCTACCTGACATACCGTGGTAACCACGCATTCTTTCTCCCACCACCGCAATAATGGAAATATCAGGGACGACTTCAACGTTTCGGATAATACCCAAACGTTGTTCCGTTTTTAGTTCGTTGCTCAAAATCTCTTTGGCGAGTTCCATATTTTCTTTTTCAACAGCCAAACAAATTGAACGTTCTGAAGAGGCCTGTGTGATCATGATCACATGAATGTTGTGACGAGCCAATAAGCCAAAAACACGCTCAGCTGATTCAGTGACAGGTAATCTGTCGCTGCCATGAATGTTGATCAGGGCCACGTCATCAATAGAGGTAATGCCTTTGATTTCAGTTAGGGAGTTATCCCATTCTTCTGTGATCAAGGTGCCGGGGTGCTCAGGGTCCAGACTGTTTTTGATTTTAACGGGAATACCTTTTTTGATCAGGGGCTGAATGGTTTTCTGGTGAATAATTTTGGCACCGTAGTAGGACAGTTCCATGGCCTCATCGTAACTGACAATGGGAAGATGAAAGGCGTCTTGCACCACATCGGGATCGGCGCTCATGATACCGTTGACATCTGTCCAAATCTCAACAATATGTGCGTCTAGTAAATTACCAAAAAGAGAGGCGGTGTAGTCTGAACCATTGCGCCCAAAAGTTGTGGTGTGGCCTTTAACGTCTCGGGCAATAAAGCCTGTGGTGACCATGACATTGCAAGGATAGGCTTTGACATATTTTTTGGCGTTCTTTTTGGAGGTGATGAATTGAAGGTTATCATCTTTACATACAAGTATATCTCGAGCATCACAGTAATGAGAAGAGATTTTTTTGGAAGAAAGATAGTGTTGAAAAATGGTACAGGATAGTCGCTCGCCAAAACTTAACACTTCATCTTGAGAAAATTTAGAACATTGTTTTAGTAAAAAAATAGCATAGAGAATGTCTTCCAGTTCGTTAAGCAAAATCTTAATCTTGGCGGTGATGCCACTTTGGTTTCTAATAGAAAATAATTGCTTGATGATGGTGGTGTGGGTTTCTTCTAATTTATTAAGAGAAAGTTTGTATTTTTCATTCCCTTTTTCCGCATAGTTGGTCATCTTTAATAGGGAGTCAGTGACACCGCCAACAGCTGAAAGTATCAAAACAATTTTAGATGAGGGGGCGGCATGTTTGACAATGTCGAAGACATTGAGCATGTGGTCGGCATCTGCGATAGATGAACCGCCGAATTTCATGATTCGGTAGCTTTTTTTGCCTGATCCTTTATTTTTCATTCAAAACCCTTCCTCATTGAGAGCAAAAAAAAACCCGCCTTATGGGCGGGTTCCTTAATTTATCTTTTCAATAAAAAAACCCGTGATTTACAGTTTCCCTGTAATCGTATCCGTGGCATATGTGCCTCTAATAGTATCGGTATTTTTGGTCAATTTATTCATATGCTGTAAATTTAATTGAATTAGGGGGGGTGTGTCAATGGAGTGTTGGAATTGAATAGTAGGGTAATTCTTTGATTTAAATGGTGTTTAACGGTTTAATGGTATCAAGTATGAATTTTCATATTTAAATTTCACAGCTATTGATACCAATTTGATAAAAGTGGATTATTGGACTTAAAATGTGGTTTTATGGGGGAGTTGACGTGATGGGTTGCGTAAGCTATATTCGAACAACTGTTTGGTACGAATGTTCGAATTGTTTTTAGGACGATGAATGAAATGATAAATGAAAATGAAGAGGTTAATACCAAAGACAGGATCTTGTATGTTTCTGAGGAATTGTTTGCTGAAAACGGCTACCACGCTACCAGTATTAGGGATATTACGCGCAGGGCGGGTGTGCATATTGGTTCGGTGAACTATCATTTTTCATCAAAAGAAGGCCTTTTTCAGGCGGTTATAAGTCGAAAAATTTCAAAAATCAATGAAGAGAGGCTTATTTTACTCAAAGAGTCGGGGGAATCAGTGGAAGAGGTGTTGAGGGCTTTTCTATCACCTGCGCTCCATTTTTCACAAGAAGGGAATTCATCTTTTATGCGCTTGATGGGACGGCTTTATGTGGAGCCGGGTGAATTTTGGAAACCGGTTTTTGAGTTGTTTGAGGATGTGGTTAAGGCCTTTTCGGGGGCTCTTGCTCGGGCATTGCCTCATCTTTCTGAAACGGAATTGGTTTGGCGCTTTCATTTTATGATTGGATCCATGTGCCATGTTTTGATGGATACCCAAGGAATTGGATTTTTGTCTGGAGACAAAATAGATTCTAAAGACACTGATTTGATTTTGAATGAAATGGTAGCTTTTTCAGCAGCAGGATTTCGCTCATGAAAAATAAAATGGTTCTACTATTTATGCTGTTGTTATTTGCGTGTGACAATTACAAAGAAAGCCAACCTGTGGAAGATTTATTTATTCCAGAAAAATATGATGCCTCAAAAATTCAAGGGGATGTGCAACATAACTGGTTGGAAAGTTTTGAAGATCATCAATTGGAAGAGTTGGTAAAAATAGCCTTAAATAATAACAAGGATTTGAAAGCGTCTTATTATGCGCTACGTGCCGCAGAATCTGAGGCGAAGATGTCAGGTGCACTTTTGTACCCTTCCATTACTTTATCGGCCACAGAAAGTAGAGAGCTTTTTAATTCAGTTAAAACATCGGGCAGTGAATCACAGAGCAATGCTTTTTTTGATAATTTTAAAGGCCGCCGAAAAAATACTGGTGTGTCTCTTAATGTGAGCTGGGAATTGGATCTTTGGGGACGTTTACGCGCTGCAAGTTCAGCGGCGGCCGAACAATATTATGCAAGTAGAAATGATTTTTACGCCTCACGTCTTAGCTTGGTGGCTCAAGTGAGTAAAAGTTATTACGCGCTACTGGCCTCTAAAGATCAGTGGGCCATAGCTGTAGCTATTGTAGATTTACAAAAAAATAAAGTTGATTTTAATAAACGATATTATGATCAAGGCCTTCAACCCTCAAGTAACTATCGAATTGCTTTAGCAGAACTTTCTTCTTTGGAAGCTGAGGTGGAACAAAGAAGAAGAATATATGTTCAAACGCAAAAACAACTTGAAATACTATTAGGGCATTATCCGGTAGCTAGAGGGCTTAAAGGTTCACAATTCCCCAAATTGATATCTTCTATTCCAGCAGGTTTACCTTCTACATTGTTGGCGAGACGGCCAGATGTGCTGGCGGCCAAAAATCGTTTGTTAGCCGCGGGATTCAAGTACAAAGAATCAAAAGCAAATATGTTGCCTCGTTTTTCAATGACAGCCAGTGGTGGTGGGAGATCACATGATTTTAAATATATTTCAAATCCTTCTTCACGGATCTGGAATTTGGCAGGGAATTTGACTCAGCCTTTATTTGAACTTGGCAGGTTAAGAGAGCAAGTACGTTTGAGTGAAAAGCAACAACAACAAGTGTTGGCTGAGTATGAATCTTTGGTGTTAAACGCTTATGCGGAAGTTGAAATTGCTTTGGCCGCAGATGAATTTTTGTACAAGATTGAAAACAAGCGTTCAAAAGATATGCGGCTGGTCATGGCGATAGAAAACGAAGGACAAAAAAAGTATTCTGAAGGTTTGCAGAATTCAAATGTGTTGATTGACAGTAAAAAAAATACGCTGGTCAAAAAAAGTTTATGGATAAGAGCCAAAAGAGAAAGATTAGAAAATCGTATCGATTTGCATTTGGCTCTTGGTGGAGGATGGGGTGATTTATGAAGGTGTTGTTACCTATAATTATTATTATAGCGGGAGGCTTGATGTGTTCCGTTTTAGTTTTTGCCAAAGAAGATAAAAAAGAAGAGGCGGTTGTTAGGGAGGCTCCATTTGTTTCTACCATTGATATTGTAAAAGAAGATTCTTCAGTTACTGTGTTGTCGCAAGGGACTTTAAAGCCGATAAAAGAAATTTCTTTAATTTCCGAAGTCTCGGGTAAAGCAACTTTCGTGTCTAATTCTTTAAAGCCTGGTAATGTTTTTAAAAAGGATGACATATTAATAAAAATTGATTCGCGAGATTACGAATTATATGTTTTGCAGGCTAAAGCGAAAATCGCAGATGCCAAACAACAATTAATAATGGAAGTGGCTGAAGCTAAAATATCGCTTGAAGAATGGAAGAGTTTAGGTGGAGATAGAAAGCCCAGTTTACTTGTAACTCGAACTCCACAGTTGGAAAAGGCAAAAGCTCAATTAAATTCAGCTAAAGCAATTTTAGAAGAAGCTCAACGAAATGTTGACAGATGTATTTTGAAGGCACCTTTTGATGGTATGTCAAGGGCACAAGAAGTAGATGAAGGTCAGTTTGTTACGGTGGGGACTCTGTTAGCAGAGATTTATGCAACAGAAAATGCTGAAGTAAGATTGCCGATATCTCATAAAGAAATGGCCTATTTGGATATTGAAAATAACAAATCTGTTTCATTGTCTTATTTGTTTGGCACTAAAGAATATCGCTGGCCAGCGATTATCGATCGTATTGAAGGAGAAGTGGATAGCCGCAGCCGAGTCTTTTATTTAGTGGCTAATGTGGCTCATCCCTATAATCCGGAAAAAAATCATCCGGCTTTATTTATAGGTGCTTTTGTCAAAGCGAAAATTTCTGGAAAAGTTTTGAAAGATGTGATAGGTATTGATAATCACGTGATCAAAGAAGGTCATAAAGTTTGGGTTGTTGATAAAGATAATATATTAAGACAACGTGATGTCAACATTGTTTATTATTCTTCTAATAAAACATGGCTGAGCGGTGGTTTGTTAGAGGGTGATAAAATTTGTGCCACCACTTTAAATCCTATGTTAGACGGCATGATGGTGAGAACAAAGGCTGAGACGGCAAAATGAAATCAATCATTACTTGGTTTGCAAAAAATCGCGTTGCGGCCAATATCCTTATGTTTGTTATTGTGTTGGCCGGAGCACTTTCTATCCCCAATACGAAAGTAGAAGTTTTTCCTGAATTTGATATGGACCGCATTACTGTTAATGTGATTTATCCTGGTGGCGCACCAGAAGAAGTAGAACAAAATATTTGTATTTTGATTGAGGAAGAAATACAAGATTTAGACGGTATAAAAAAAATTACTTCTACAGCCACAGAAGGCGTTGGTGCCATTACGGTAGAGGTACAAAATAATTATAGTGTTCAAACCTTATTAGAGGATGTTCGAACACGTGTGGATGGCATTGATACTTTTCCTGCTGAGGCGGAAAGACCTATTATCCAAATATTGTTGAACCGTAAAAAAGTAATCAATATTGCGGTGCATGGCAATGTTTCCAGCAAAATACTAAAAGAGCAAGGAGAACTGATTCGAGATGAGTTGATGGGGCTTAAAGGGATCACTAAAGCGGAATTGGCTGGAGCTCGTCCATATGAAATCAGCATTGAAATGTCAGAAATTCAACTCAAAAGATTTCACCTTACTTTTGATCAGGTAGCAGAAGCAATCAAAAATTATTCCTTAGATTTGCCAGGGGGGTCAGTCAAAACAGAATCAGGTCAAATCTTATTACGTACACAGGGCCAGTCTTATAGCGCTGAAGAATTTGGAAAAATTCCCGTGTTGACTCACAGCGATGGTAGCCGAGTGTTGTTGAAAGATGTAGCGGATATTCTTGATGGATTTGAAGATACAGATGAAGCATCAACCTATAATGGAGAAAACACTGTAGCCGTAAAAGTGTTTAGAACGGGTGATGAAAATGCTTTAGAGGTGTCGGCTTTAGTCAAAGAAGTTTTACCTAAATTGCAAGAAAGAATGCCATCAGGTGTTACCTTAAGTTACTTTCAAGATGAGGCCCGTGTTCTTCAAGGTCGGTTGGATTTGATGCTCAAAAATGCCAAATGGGGTTTGATACTTGTATTCATTGTCTTAGCTTTAGCTTTAAAAATTGATTTGGCTTTTTGGGTAGTGTTGGGGATTCCGATTTCATTTTTAGGAGCCTTTTGGATGATGCCTTTGTTGGGTGTTTCAATCAATATGATCTCACTTTTTGCTTTTATTTTGGTGTTAGGTATTGTGGTGGACGATGCGATTGTTGTGGGTGAAAGTGTTTATTCTGAATCTCGCAAAGGCAAGAAAGGTCTTGCGGCAGCGATAGATGGAACTTTTAAAGTAGGGGTTCCAGTTATTTTTGCGGTACTCACCACTATGGTGGCCTTTACGCCAATGATGGGCATACCAGGTTTTATGGGCAAGATATGGAAGGTTATTCCTCTAGTGGTGATACCTTGTTTGTTTTTTTCTTTGGTAGAATCCCAACTTATTTTGCCAGCGCATTTGGCTCATTTTGGTGAGAAGAAAAAGAAAAATGGGTGGAGAAACTTTATAGCACCTTTTGCTAATAAGTGGTCGAATTTTCAAGCAATTTTTTCAAATAGCATCGAATTGTTTTCATCTACGATTTACAAAAAAACACTCAAAATTTCTTTAGCCCATCGTTACAGTACAGTAGCTATATTTTTGTTTTTGTTTGCTCTGTCTGTCTCATTGATCAAAGGGGGACATATCAAATGGGAATTTTTTCCTGAAGTAGAAGCCGATTTTGTGATAGCAAGAATAGAAATGCCTGAAGGAATTACTGTTAAAGCCACAACTAAGGCGGTAGTTCAGGTTGAAAATGCCATTTTGGAAATCAAGAAAAAATACGATGACCAGAATATAAAAGTTATAAAAAGTGTGTTGGCTTCTGTGGGGGGGCAACCTGTTAGTGATACGATGGATCACGGTGGCATGGGGGGCAGTAGTTCAAGTAGTCCTCATAAAGGAGAAGTATTTGTTGAACTGTATCCGTCAGAAGTGAGGGATGTCTCTAGTAAGTTGATTGAAAAAGATTGGCGATCACTGATTGGAGAAGTTGTAGGTGTTGACAATCTGATTTTATCTTCTGCTTTTGCAAAAGCAGGAGATGCGATCAACATTCAGCTAGAAAGTAGTGATTTGCTAGAGTTGAACAATGCTGCGGAAGACCTTAAAGAAATGCTTGAAAAAGAAAAAGGTGTTATTCAACCGCGACATTCGTACCAAACAGGAAAAGAAGAAATCAAATTTGATATTCGTGAAGAAGCTCAGGCCTCGGGTTTAACACGTAAAGATTTGGCAAGGCAAATCCGCCAATCGTTTTATGGCGAAGAAGTGCAACGTATACAAAGAGGCCGTAATGAAGTAAAAGTGATGTTACGTTATCCGAAAAATAAACGTGATAATCTTTCTGCGTTTGAAGAAATGAAGATCCGCACAAGAACAGGCGATGAGATACCATTTACGGCAGTAGCAAAAAGTTATTACGGTAAAGGTTATTCAACGATCAATAGAGTGGATAGAAAAAGAGTTATTTCAGTTTCTGCTGATGTGGATGCTACTGTGGTGAATGCCAATGAATTGATGATGGAATATAAAGCTAAGGTATTGCCAAAATTTTTAGAGAAATACAAAACAGTTAAATATCAGTTAGAGGGCGAACAAAAAGAACAAAGCGAATCACTAGAACACATGATGAGCGGAGGGATTCTCTCTCTTTTTATCATTTTTGCATTAATAGCCGTCGTTTTTAAATCTTATGCTCAACCTTTAATAGTGATGTCGGCCATTCCTTTTGGTTTTGTAGGAGCGGTAGCAGGACATTTTGTTTTTGGTATGAATCTTAATATCATGTCTATGTGTGGTTTGCTGGCCCTAGCGGGTGTAGTGGTGAACGATAGTTTGGTATTGGTAGACTATATTAACATCAAACATAAAGAAGGCTTGAATCTTAAAGAGGCGGCTCTAGTTGCCGGCGTCCATCGCTTTCGTCCTATTCTTTTAACCTCTCTCACTACTTTCGCAGGTTTGACACCACTGCTTTTGGAACGAAGTATGCAAGCGATGTTCTTGATTCCCATGGCGATTTCTTTAGCATTTGGGGTGCTGTTTTCTACTTTGATTACCCTCGTACTGATCCCCGCTTTTTATATGATCCTTGAAGATGTGAAAAATATTTTTAAAGGCCCACAAAATAAAATTAATTTCACAATGCTTTCATCAGGGCATCATTATTATATATGGCATAAAACATTTATTAAATAATTGTTGATTAGTGGTATAAAAAAAGACCAGTTCCCTGATAGTTACTGGCCTTTGTTATATGTCTAATGCGGTTTCACTATAGGTTAGTCAGGATAGAGGTTGCAAGTTGATAAAAGGTCGTAGCGTTATAGAAGTCTAAAAATTTAGCCTGAACAACTAGCTCCACCTAAAACACAAAATTGAGAGCAATAAATGTGTTTGAGATAAGTGGGTTTGAAGCTTGTGGCCAAATCAGGGCCATAATCAAAAAAAGAATCATAGGGTAAAAGTGTACAGGCAACGATGCTTGGGTTATCGGCTCCTTTCCGTTTAATCACCATACGGCTGCTGGCGCACATCAGTGAGGAAGGGTTGAAGTTAAGAATGCTCCAGCATTTTGTGGTGATTTCAGGCGCTTTGGCGTCATCCAATTTCATTTCAGGGAAAATAATTAATCCACCTTCTTGTAGGGAAATATTGTTTTCGCTAAAAAGCTTTCGGTATTTGTTTGTCGCTTCTTCGAAGGTTTCATCAAATAAACTTCGTCCGGCGATAGCGAGATTGAACCCATCTTTACTGAGGTTTTTGAGGTTGGTGATGGCCGTTTTAAAGCTGCCTTCTCCACGTTCGTTGTCATGCCCCTTTGAACTGTGGTGATCTAAGCTGATTCGTAGTGTGAGTTGGGGTCCGAAACGATTGAGTAAAATGAGAAGCTCTTGGTAATGATTTACAAGTGGTTTCATGGCATTGGTTAAGACGAGTACGTTTAGATCTTTTTCAAGACAACCGCTGAGCATGGGAATAATATCTTTGTTGAGGAAGGGTTCCCCACCCGTGAAACCTACGGTCTTGAAATCGCTTGAGAGATGTTGGCCCTCGTCCACATAGTTTAAGACTTCTTTGGATGAAATATACAGAAGAGTATCATTTGTTGGCGAGCTTTCCATATAACAATGTTGGCATGTGATGTTGCATTGTGAACCTGTGTTGAACCATAAGGTAGTGAGTTGTTCAAAGTTAACAGAGGCCCTATCTGAGCCATCAAGGGTGTGAGTGGGGCTTGTGAATTTTTCTTGAGTTTTCAAAGAATTACTTTTTATTTAAGCCAGTAACAATGGCTTTCACTTCATTGACTGAAAATAGAGCGTCCACCCAAAATCTATTGTCCTTAAAAACGTTATCCGTTTTATTACTATCTATAACAAAGGAAGAAACAATAAGGTTGTCCACAATGATAGCGACCTTTCTTTTATCATTACTCTGCAACAATCTATCTAATTGTTTTATTCCATCTTCATTTAATTCGATATTGATTCCATAAAAATCAACATCCGTTTGAAAAACACGGGTTTTGATGATATGTGATTTGTCTATAAAAGAGGTTTTTTCAACGGCATAAAAACTACCACTCATATCTTTAATACTCAGTAAGCCGTATTTTTCAGGGCGTTGATAAAATTTTTTAGAGATCAGATGAACTCGGAATTGATTCCCCGAAAAATGATTATTGACAGGGGTTACGGGATCGCTGTTAGAACACGCGCCTAACAAAGTGCTTAAAACTAATAAAATATATAGACGTTTCATGTTATTATACTAATGGATTTTGAAGGGAAATGAATTAAGAATATGGATGAATTGTATCTTTGTCTCAACACAAATTTGACACCCCATGATTTAGTTCGTGTGGTATGGGAAGAATTATTTGAAGAATGGTTTTCCCCTGTGGCGGCAGCTACAGAAAAAGGAAAAATCTTATTTGGAGATTTTGCTGATGACACCAAATTAGATGGTCGAGGAAAACTGTTGCTGCCTGCTGAGGTGGCAGAAGGAGATATTTCCAAATTAAACCCAGAATTTGTCCTTGAAGAGGATCAGGAAGCCATAATGTCACATCTTGATGACCTTTGTGAGGAGTTGAATGAACATTCTGAAAAAGCGGAGATTTCAGTGTTGGGCGCTGTGCCATCAGCTTTTAGGGTCAAAATTAAAGAACAATGGCGACCTCGTTTTGCTGCCAGTTTTAGTTTTCAAGGTGATTGTTCATCTTTAGAGATTTCTCTGTTTGATGCAGGTTGGATACTAGAAAAAGAAGATTTATTGGCATTGGCTCAGCGTTATGAAACTTTGGTAGCTGTTATAGGGGAGCGCCGTAGTTCCCAGATCGAGTGGCATAGTTCAGGGGAATTTGAATTAGCTCATGATTTATGGCGTTCTATTTTTGAAAAATTACCTTTGGAAAACCAAAGCTATCGATGAAATTTGTAGTGATTCCTTTGTTTTTGGGGATTTGTGTTCTGGGATTTTCTTATTGTCATTATGAAACGGAAGTCATACAGCCCCAGAGTAATCCTCATTGGATATTCAAAGGACAAGAGTTGGATCTGGAATTAGCGTTAACTGATAAGACAAGAGAAAAAGGATTGATGAAGCATAAAGCTTTAAAAAACAACGAGGGTATGCTGTTTGTTTACAAAGAACCAAAAAAATTATCATATTGGAATCGTAATGTGTCATTCGATATTGACCTTGCCTTTTTTGATAGTCAAAGCAAAATTATCTCCCTACATATGTTGAAGGCTATGGATGAAACCAATGTGTCTGCGCCAAAATTAGCTCAATATGCTCTTGAAATGAGGCGTGGTTGGTTTGATGAAAAGAATATACGCGTAGGTGATTCGTGGCCAGCTTTATTAGAAGAAAAATGGCCTTATGTCGAATAAATTTTTCTCTTATCTTATTTTTTCAATAATTATAGTGCTAGTTTGCAGTTTGTATATTCACACCCTTGGTTTGAACAAATCACTGAAAAAATATTCGCATGTCGCTTTAAAGTTAAGAACCAAACAGAAATTAACATCCTGCAGAATTATTCCTTTGACAGACAATAATTTGGGGAAAGGGGTACAGGTGACTTGGGTGAGGGAATTTACTGACATTGAAAGGGATGAGAAGGATTTTGAAATTGATCAATTAAACAGAAGGTTGGCCTTAAGAGTGATGACGCTGTTACAGCCACTCCCTGATTTTGTTTTTTTGAGAGGAATGAATCGGGATCTTGTAGTGAGTTCGGCAGAAATCACTACAAAACCCTTATATTTGCAAGATTACTTTGATTTTAATGAAAAAAATGAGTGATTATTCGTATTTTATTATCATAATGATGTTGTGTTTTTAAGCTCAAACAATATAATATTGACCTTTCTAAATTTAGCACCGGAGGAACACAAGTGGATTTGTTGAAAGTTGTCGAAAAAAAATATTTGCGCAATCCAGGCGAATTTAATATAGGTGACACTGTCAACGTGCATGTCAAAATCGTTGAAGGTGCTAAAGAGCGTGTTCAGGTGTTTACAGGTGTGGCCATTGCTCGCCGTGGGCATGGCACGGGTGAAAGTTTTACAGTGCGTCGCATTGTGTCAGGTGAAGGTGTGGAACGTGTATTTGCCATTTGTTCACCTAGAATTGAAAAAATTGTTGTAGCCAAACGAGGCCGTGTTCGTCGTGCTAAGCTTTATTACCTCCGCGACCGTGTTGGTAAAGCGACGCGTATTAAAGAAATTCAAAAAATAAGCGAAGAAGCATCTGCTCCAGCTAAATCTTCCGAAGAAAAAGCAGCTGCAGTTTCCTAAGTCAGACGAGCTTGGCTCTCTGGGTGAAAATATCGCAGCTTCTTTTCTGTTAGAACAGAATATTGAAATACATCATCGTAATTGGCGCTGCCCTGCGGGTGAAATTGATATTATTGCAGATGATGGAGAGTACCTTCTGTTTGTGGAGGTCAAGACTCGTAAAAATCTGTCTGCGGGTCATCCCCTAGAGGCGGTGAATCGTAGAAAGCAAAAACAAATTATCAACGCCAGTAAGTTGTATTTACAAAAATACCCTCTTGGCACCCTCTACCCGCGTTTTGACGTAATCGCAGTGCTTTATATCAGTGAGCCTCCAGAGATAGAATGGATTCCCGGAGCATTTGGAGACGCATAGATGTTGATTGATTCCCATAGTCATTTAAATTTTAGAGAGCACTTTGCAGACCTCAATGTCGTACGGCAAGATATGGATGATAATGGCGTTGAAGCAGCCATTGTTGTGGGCATTGATCTTATAAGCTCGGCTAGGGCCATAGATATCGCAAACGAATGGATGTTTCCTACCGTGGGTATTCATCCCCAAGAAGATAATTTCAAAGACAATGATGCAGAATGGAAATCCTTAGAAAAATTACTGGATAATCCTAAGGTTGTTGCTGTTGGAGAAACGGGACTAGATTATTTCCATGGTCGTGTTGAAATGGCCACTCAGAAAAAAAGGTTTATACGACATATGGAATATTCTGTAGAAAGAGAATTGCCTCTTATTGTGCATTGTCGAGATAGAGATGGATCTAGGGAGGCTTCTGCGGACACCGTGGATATTATAAAAAAATATGGGCAAAACAGTAAAGGCGTCTTACATTGTTATGCGGGAGATTTGGAATTAGGACAATATGCTATGGATCAGGGCTGGGCGATTTCTATGGCGGGCAATATTACTTTCAAAAAAGCAGAAAATTTGAGGGAAGCGGTACGTCTCTTGAAAGGCGATCATTTTTTAGTGGAAACAGATTGCCCTTTTTTGACGCCTCATCCTTATCGAGGCAAAAAAAACTCTCCCGGCATGGTGCGGCATACTGCTAAAATATTAGGAGAGGTAAAAGGTTGGAGTTTTGAGGAAACAATCCAAAAAACAAGAAGGTCAACCATAGATTTATTTCGGTTAAAATGTCAGAAGAAAGTGTAGATAAAAAATGAAGGTACTTGTAACGGGCGGAGCAGGGTTTATTGGTTCACATCTTGTAGATGCTCTTGTAGCTCAGGGGGATGAAGTGACAGTGGTTGATGATCTTGTCACAGGTTACCGAAACAATCTCACACAAGTAGAAGATAAAATCACTTTTATTGAAGCTAATGTGGGAGATAAAGAAGTGATGATGAAATGCCTTCAAGACATAGATATGGTGTTTCATGAAGCGGCTATCACATCAGTTCCGCGATCTATGAATGATCCAGAAGAAACTTTTTCAGAAACAATGGCGGCCTCTTTCAACGTTTTGGAATGCTCGCGACAATGCAAAGTAAAACGTTTTATTTATGCAACAAGCTCAAGTGCGTATGGTAATCGTCAAGAAAAAATAAAATCTGAAGATTTGTATCCGGTTCCCATTTCGCCCTACGCCGCTTCAAAGTTATCATTAGAAATGTTCGCGACAGCTTATTCGGGAGGTTTTGGCTTGACTACTGTAGGCTTACGTTATTTTAATGTTTTTGGGCCACGACAGGATCCCAAAAGTGATTACGCGGCAGTTATTCCTTTGTTTATTAGAAAAATATTAGCAGGCGAAGCTCCTATGATCACAGGAGATGGTAATCAATCCAGAGATTTTACTTACGTGACGAATGTGGTGCAGGCTAATCTTTTGGCGATGCGGGCCGACATACCAGACACAGGAACTGTTTTAAATGTAGCGACAGGTCAGCGAATTGATTTGCCACATTTGGTTTCAATTTTAAATCAAGTGGCTGGTACGGATTTGGCACCTCTCTATGGCCCTGAACGCCCAGGTGATGTGCGGCACTCACTGGCTGACATCCATATGGCAGAGAAAATTTTGGGTTATTCAGCTAAGGTTGGTTTTGAAGAAGGTATAAAAAATACTTGGGAATATGCAAAAGGGCACTGGTGAAGTGACTCGACTACAGGATTTACTGGAAAAAAAAATAAAACGTTTTCTTTCAAATAGAAATCGGCTTGGAAATCCTGATGATATTAGAAAAGCCATAGCTTCACTCAATAATTTTTTTTGGGAAAAAACTGAAACGATTATCTCCAATAAAGCACCAAATAAAAATGAAGAACTACAGTTAGACAATGAAGAGCGATTGCTCATTGATATGGGAGTGGTTCATCGAGACCTTGTAGGAGCTAAAGACAGTGACTATGAGACTCTTATATCTGAACTTCAAATAAAAGAAACGAATAGCAATATTTTTTATGTCAGCGAGTGGTTGCAGTACCGCTGGCATTTGGAGGCGGTGCTGTCAAATTTAAAATTAGATCGTTTAACAAATCAAATGACTTTTCAAAACGAAGAAATATATATACGTGAACACGAGAGAAGGGAAAAATCATTTGGTCGTTTAAAACCAATTATTATCGGCATTCCAGGAATGAGCTCTAAAATTTTTAAAACAATGAAAAGTAATCGATTGTTTTACTACTTGGAGTCGGAGCTTTATACAGAAGTGACACAAAAAAAAGTGGTGTCAGATGAATCTCTTCATATGAGACAATATTTCAATAAATTTTTAAAACAATTGCAACAACGATGTTTGACAAAAATTTTAAAAGATTCTTTTTTTGAATTTTCTGAATCTCATAAAAAAATATGTGAATGGATTGTGGATTATTCAACAGGGAAACGTGAAGAAATAAAAGTGGTTGAAACAGAAATTGAAAATCAGAGCACATTAAGTCAAAGTCACATGACTCAAAACCTACATCTCTTGCGATCACTGATTAATTTGGGGGTGACGCAAACTGGAACAAAAAGGGCATTTTCTCCTTTGTTTGTGATAAAGGATCGTACTACGAAAAACAAAATTTTTAATATGATGAAGGGCATAAAATCTGCTGATCCTTACTTGCCAGGCCCACCCGATATTTTATTGGCACCCTATGCAGGCGAAGGTTTTTTTGAATGGGATAGGGATACATTAGTGCTGCCTATCACGACTGAAAAATCATTGGAGGTCACTTTTTCTTCGGCTTTGGCTAAATACCGTATTTTGACGGATGTGTTGAATTTTGAAGGGAAGTTACGGGCCTCTTGGGTTGCTGAATTTGGGAAAGAAAACTTTCAAGAAAACTTTTCTAAATCGTACCACAATTGGATTATTGGGGTGGGACAAGGCCATACCCTAGCGATGGAAAACAAAAAAAAATTTAAGTTTTTCATGAAGCATATAGGTCCGAATCCTTCTGTAGGCATACTTCCTGTGGAACTAAAAAATATGGATCAAGCACAACAGTTGGAAGAAATTAAAAAATGTAGAACAAAATTAAATTCAGGGCGTTATGATAAAAAAACAGTATATCATCTTGCTGCACTTAATTGGTATCGAAATAATATTCCTGATGCTTGTGAGAATATGAAAATAGCTCATGATATGGACCCTAGAAACCCCTCGATTCATTTTTCATGTGCTTATCTCTCTGAACGTTATAATAGGTTAGATTTCGCAGGTATTTATCGCAATATTATTAAAAAACATCCTCGAACTATTTGGAAGGTGTATGCGGAAATTCAATTGGAGTATGGTGGATTATGAGCGGCCTCAAAAAAAATAGACAAAACTTTAGGCCCCAATCATGGAGTAATAAGTATGTTGATATTAATGCGAAAGGTGAAGTGATTGTTAAGATTGACGAAGGAGCGGTTCCACTTTGTAAAATTTATAAACAGTTACAAGATTTCGGTTTTCAATTACCGGCAGTGATTAGGTTTCCCGAATTAATTGTTTCTCAGGCAGATAGCATTACTAAGGCCTTCTCTGTGGCTATAAAAAAATATAAGTACAATAATTTATTTACGGGTATTTATCCTTTAAAAGTCAACCCGATGTCTGCTGTGACAAAAACATTTTTATCTTCAACGAACTTTGGTTTTGAGGCAGGTAGTAAAACAGAATTGTTAGAAGCTCTTAGTTTGGCTTTGCCTAAAAATAGAACGGTGTTGGTCAACGGTCATAAAGATGACTCGATGTTGCAGTCTGTATTGGAAGCCACAAAGTGCGGATTTAGAGTTGTTTCTATTATAGAAAAAATAAATGAGTGTGACAGAGTTGTTGCAATGGCTAAAAAACTTAAAGTCACCCCGCGTTTGGGTGTCCGGGTTCGTTTGCATTCTAGGGGTAGCGGTCGTTGGCGCTCATCGACGGGTGAAAGATCTAAATTTGGTTTGAACACTTTAGATTTGTTGAAATTGGTGGAGAGACTTGAGAGAGAAAACCTTTTGAAAAGTTTTGAATTGTTACATTTTCACATTGGCTCTCAAATCACAGACGTCAGAAAAATATCAAAATCGTTGCGTGAAGCTGCACGTATCTATTGCCGTCTCAAACAAAAAGGAGTCCCTTTAAAAACATTGGATGTGGGTGGAGGCTTGGGTGTGGATTATGATGGCAGTCAGACGTATAGCGATTCTTCTGTGAATTATTCTATTAATGAATACGCTAATAATGTGGTTTATATTGTGGGTGAAGTGTGCGAAGAAGAAGGTGTTGAGGTCCCTGAACTTATAAGTGAGAGTGGTCGCTTTCTTGTGGCGCATCATGCGATGTTGCTTGTTAAATCGTTGGGAAGAAACTCAGTAAACGATGTTTCGTTGCCTCCTAAGCAAAAGAAGGAACATGATCTTATTTCATCATTACGATATTGTTATAAAAACATCAGTAAAAGAAATGTTCAAGAGAGTATTCATGATGCACGTGACTATAAAGAAGATGGTTTGCATCTTTTTGATTTAGGCTACCTCAGTCTTGAAGAACGTTCTGCAATTGAATCTCTTACTTGGGCGGTATTAAAAAAATCAGTTAATTTTTTAAAAGATAAAGAAAAAGAAAAAATTAAACAAGAAATTTCAGACCAAATTATTATGAACTTTTCCATTTTTCAAAGCTTACCTGATTATTGGGCCATGGAACATAATTTTCCTATCATGCCCATAGACAATCTCAATGTCCTTTGTGATCAAGAAGCAACAATATCGGATGTTACCTGTGACAGCGATGGAAAAATTAACTCTTTTATCAGTGGTGATGACGAAAAAAAATCCACACTTAAAATTCATCCCTCAGGAGTGTCAGAAGATGTTATGGGCATTTTTTTGATAGGTGCTTATCAAGATATTTTAGGTGATCTCCATAATTTATTTGGCCCACTCAATGAAGTTGAAGTGGTTTGGAAGAAAGGTAAAAAAAACTTTGATGTCCGCAAATTAGATAAAGGATCTAATGTATCTCAAACATTGGAATTGATGCATTTGGATTCTAAAAAAATAGTTGAAAAGCTTTTAACAACGCTAACAGCCAAATGTGAAGATAAATCCCATATCATTCGCGTAAAAAAACATTTTAAAAGCTGTTTGACAGATAGCACTTACTTTAATTCTCAATCATAGTTCAAAATGCTTAGGTAGATTTTTTAAAATCTTTCTACTTCCCGCGGGCATGCTGATGCCGTCAAACTCTTGAGGCTTGTACCATTTTACTTTTTCTATAGCGCTGTCACCTGGTTTGGCTCGTCCAGAGACAACTTCGCATAAATAAGGGTATAGAGTCACACGAAAACGTGTGTAGGCGTGTTGGGTGATGGGTAGGGGTTCAACAATTTTTATGCGGAGTCCTACCTCTTCCATGATTTCTCTTGTGAGGGCTTCTTCGGCGGTTTCATTTTCTTCTATTTTACCACCGGGGAATTCCCATAATCCTCCCATTACTGTTTTTTGACTGCGTAGGTCTAGTAGGTATTTGCCATCTTTTCTTTTGATGAGGGCAACGGCGACTTTGAGAGGTGTAACGCTTACTTTTCTATTTTTTATGGGAAGAGTTTCCCAGTTGTCTTTACCCAAACAGGAATTTTGCCAAGGACAAAGAAGGCAAAGTGGTTTACGACGTTTGCAAACGGTGGCCCCTAATTCCATCATGGCTTGGTTGAAATCGCCAGGGCGTTTTTTTGATAGAATTTGATCGGCTAATTTTTCGTAGTGTGAATGTGATTGAGTACCGTCGATAGCCTTTGAGTCGTTGTGTAAACGTGAAAGGATACGATACACATTTCCATCCACGACAGAAACTGCTAGTTTATTCACAATGGAAGCAATTGCGGATGAAGCGTAAGGGCCGATACCGGGTAGGGCTTTCCAATCATCACGTGTTTCAGGAAAGCCTTCTTTGATTACAATTTTTGCTGCTTTTTTTAGGTTGCGAATGCGGTGGTAATAGCCTAGTCCTTCCCATAATTTGACAGCGGTATCCTCTTTGGCCTTTACCAAAGAAGAGGGATTAGGAAAACGTTTGAGAAACCGAGTGTAATAAGGAATAACGGTATCAACCGTGGTTTGTTGCAACATAATTTCAGAACACCAAACTTTCCAAGGGTCTTGATCTTTGCGCCAGGGAAGATCCCTTTTGTTGTCGTCATACCACTTCAACAGTTGACGGCGTAATTGACTATTCTTTTTTGAGTTTACCGCATTCATAGGTAAAAATTTCTTTGTCTGAGAATGTTTGTTGGCAGAGTTCAGGAATATCTAGTTTAGCTTCAGCTTCTTCTAATTGTCCAATAGTGGCCTTGATGGCAGGTTTTTGAGGCATTAAAAACCCACAACAGTCATCGTGAGGGAGTTTGGAAATGTCTTCAGTACCAATTTTTTTAGCGATATCCAAAATCATTTCTTTGCTCATCCCTATCAAAGGCCTAAAAATAGGGCGGCGCGCGATATCAGATATGGCGGTGATATTTTCAATGGTTTGGCTAGCGACTTGACCAAGTGAATCACCATTGATCAGCACTTTGGCTTTAAGGCGTTGGGCCCACATGCCCGCTAAGCGTAACATAAAGCGGCGATACAATAATATTCTCAAGGGGTCTGGGCAATGAGCCACCACTTGTTTTTGAAAATCGACAATAGGTACTAAAGCCAATTTGAGTTTACTTTGGGAAAGACTTAAGACTTCACATAATTCTTTCACCTTATCAATTGAAGCTCGGCTCACCATTGGGGCTGAATGAAAGTGAATGCCATGAACTTCAAGACCTCGGCATTGCATGAGGTGAAAAGCGACAGGGCTATCAAATCCCCCACTCAACAAGGTCAGCGCTTTTCCTGAAACCCCCGAGGGTAGTCCTCGGAAACCATTCACCTTGGGGCCAATGCCGACATAAGCTTTATTACTGGCTATTTCAACACAAATTTCTAGTGTGGGATGGCTAAGGTCCACGGGTCGGCCTGTGGCGACATTCACCGCAGAACCAATTTCACGTCCCATATCCGCTGAAGTGAAGGGATAATGTTTGGCATCTCGTCGGCCCCTAATGGCAAATGTGCCTTTGCCTGCGGGGACTTGGGGGGGGATAATGTCGCAAAGAGTTTTCAGATCTGCTGGATAAACGTCAACGATTTGTGAGTTGGCAATACCTGGAAGCCGAGAAATGATCTTCTGTAATGCTAAAAGATCAGTTCCTTCAGTTTCCACAATCATTCTTCCAGCAATTTTTTTAATTTTGCTGTCTTTGAATGGGCCTAAAAACTTCTGAATTTCTCGAAGAAGACGATCTTCGAAATAGCGACGGTTTTTCCCTTTGAGGGCTAATTCATGGTAGTGAATAAGTAATGCAGACATGGAAGCATTGTAAGGTATTTTCCTCTATGATTAAGTCGTTAATGTATAATTTTTATGCGAGAATAATGCTGAAAGAAAATATTTATGAACACTCCCGATTCAACGTTTACAGAACTCAGTCAATTCGCATTGTCCGAGGAAGTAATTACCTTAATCTCCTTGGAATTTTGTTTGGAAAATAATGTGGTGGTGTTGGGGGATGAAAAAAATGCTCCCTCACAGGGTCGACCTGTGGGAATGCTGAATCCCAAAGATAAAACACTATTACTTGAAGTGGAGCGGCAACTGAAATGTCAGATTATTCCTGTGCAGTTGAACGAATGGGAAATTCGTCATGCCCTTGCAGAAGCGTGGGTGATCACCGATGTGGATGACAACAGAAATGATATGATGCTGTTGAAGGAATCAAAAACTATTGACTTTTCCCCTAAAAAAAATATTCAAGAATTATGGGAAGAAATATTATCTGTTGCGGTAAAACAGCGGGCAACGGATGTGCATATTGAATGTTACCGTGAAGACGTAGATTTGAGGTTCAGGGTGGATGGGGTGTTGCATCAAGTGACCTCTCCCATCAGCATAGAGAATGTGGCAAAATGTGTTAGTGCGTTAAAAATTATATCTCGTCTTAAAATAACTGAAAAAAGAAGGCCCCAGAATGGAGCGTTCAGATCACATTATATCACAGAGAGTGGGGAAGAAAAAATAATTGATATGAGAGTGGCTATTTTGCCCGGACCATTCGGTGAGGATACTGTGATTCGATTGTTGGATAAAATAGGCGCCCATGAAAGTCTATCACAATTAGGCATGAATGATCGAACGATAGAGCAATTAAAAAAAGCGATTCAAAATACTTATGGTCTGGTGCTGATTGCAGGGCCAACAGGGGCAGGAAAAAGTAGTACATTTTATTCCATCATTGAACAGATTAATGTGGATGGCAATAAAATTTTATCTATAGAAGATCCTATTGAATACGAAATGAACAAAGTCAATCAAAAACAAGTATCCTCATTATTAGGTTTTGCGGACTACACCAAAGCGTTTATGCGACAAGACCCTGACATATTATTGGTCGGTGAAATCAATGATGAAGAAACGGCTTTAGCGTGTATTCGAGCCTCTCAGGTGGGCAAAATGGTATATAGCACTTTGCATGCCAATGATGCGATAGGGATTGTTATGAGATTGCAGTTGTTGGGTATTCAACATGATATTTTAGCTGAAAATTTGGTAGCCTGCCTCTCACAACGTTTGCTAAGAGTACTTTGTCCCAGTTGTCGCACAAAAGAAATTATTAGTGAAGAAAACAAAGTTTATTTTAAAGGTTTGGATCATGGAGAAGAGCAATGGGTGGCCGTGGGTTGCGATGATTGCGATGCCAAGGGTTATAAAGGTCGCACGGGTGTGTATGAGATCATGTTGGTTAATAGCAAAATAAAAGGTTTGATATCTTCAAAAGCATCTATGAGTCACATTCGTGAAGAAGCCCTTTCTCAAGGTTTTGAAACCTTAGTGGTGGACGCACTCGCTAAAGCTAGGGAAGGCATCACCAGTTTAGATGAAGTGCGTCGTGTGGTTCAAGTTTGGTAAGGTGCCTAGAAATTTCTCATATTCACTGTAAAATTAATAAACTGTTTGTCAGAATAATCTAAGGAGCAAAAAATGAGCGACGATAATAAGATTGCAGGAGAAACATTTCTCGAAGAAAATAAAACTAAAGAAGGTGTGGTGGTTCTTGATAGTGGATTGCAATACAAATCTTTAGAAGAAGGTTCAGGTACGCAACCTGGAGCTAGTGATAGCGTGACGGTGCATTACAAAGGAACGTTGATCGATGGAACAGAATTTGATAGCTCTTATTCACGAGGCCAACCTGCCACCTTTCCCGTTAATGGGGTGATCAAAGGCTGGGTGGAAGCTCTGCAACTGATGAAAGAAGGGGATAAATGGCAATTGTATATCCCTTCTGACCTGGCTTATGGTTCGCGCGGTGCAGGTGGAGACATTGGCCCCGATTCTACCCTAATCTTTGATGTGGAATTGATTAGCGTTAATTAAAACAATGGAGAATCTTAAGGAAATTGTACCCATGATTCAACACTATCTGCCATGGATTATCGTGGTGGGTAGTGTGATGATGGGTTTGATTTTGCAAAAGATTTTTGTGACTTATTTTGCTGCTATTGTCAAACGTACGAAATGGCGTTGGGATGATGTGGTGATTGAGTCGATAGGTCGCTTTCCCTTGTACTGGTGTTTGTTGGGTGGGAGTTACGCCTTACTTTCTACTACAAATGGAATAGATGCCTCACACAAACAACAATTGACTCGTGTGGTGATTAGCCTATTTATTTTTACGCTTACCGTTGTGGTGGCGCGTTTGGTGGGTTCGGCAGTGGGTGCTTTTGCATTGAATAATGGAGGCAAAGCAGCTTCTACTTCGTTGTTTTCAAATGGTTTTAGAATATTGATCTACCTGATTGGTGGTATTGTTATTTTACAAAACCTAAATATTCAAATCACCCCTATTGTCACTGCTCTGGGATTGGGGGGATTGGCAGTAGCCTTGGCCCTTGAAGAAACACTTAACAATTTGTTTTGTGGCATTCAAATTGTGGCCTCACGTTTTGTGCGTATTGGTGATTATGTGAAGCTCGAATCGGGACACGAAGGTTATGTGACCGATATCAAGGCGCGTAACACCACAATTTGCGCCTTCCCAGATAACAATCGCATTATTGTACCCAACAGCAAAATGGCTTCTTCTATTGTGATTAATTACTCTATGCCAGAAAAAAACTTATGGGTACCCATTTCCGTAGGTGTGTCCTATGACAGTGATTTGGATATGGTAGAAAAAATAACAAAAGAAGTGGCATATGACATATGTGAATCCATTGATGGGGGATGCAAAGATCATGAAGCCCTTTTTCGCTACGAAGAATTTGGCGATTCCAGCATTAATTTCACCGTTCGTTTGTATGTCAAACGTTTTAGAGATCAATTTATGATCAAGCATGAATTTATAAAAGCTTTGCACAAACGATATGCGCAAGAGAACATAGATATCCCATTCCCTATCCGCACGGTTTATATGAAGGATCCGACGTGATAGGAGGATTGTTCACATCAATATTAATGTTAAAGGTACGTTGACATCAAAAACGTTCGTATTCGTTGGGAAGAAAATAATACCCCCGTATCAGAAATATTTGAAGACGTTTATTTCTCAAAAAAAGATGGTCTTGAAGAGAGTCGTTATGTCTTTTTAAAAAATAATTTTTTACCTGAAGCGTGGAGATCACAGGAGGCCTTCACTATTTTTGAATGCGGTTTTGGCTCAGGACTTAATTTTTTGGCGACTTGGCAGGAGTGGAAAAACGATAATAATACGGTTGGAACATTGCATTATGTGTCGGTTGAAAAATATCCTCTGAGTGCTGAAGAGATCAATCAAGCACTCAGTCAGTGGCCAGAACTTCAAGAACTAAAAGAAGATTTGTTGGCATCTTATCCTTTGGCTGTAAAGGGTTTTCACCGTTTGAATTTCACTGAAGATAATGTGACTTTGACCTTGATCTTTGATGACGTTAATGCAGCATTCAGTGAATGTCTTGTTCAGGTGGATGCTTGGTATTTGGATGGTTTTGATCCTAAAAAAAATCCCGAGATGTGGAGGCTTGAGCTATTTCACAAAATGGCTGAAAAAAGTAAAAAAGGAACGACACTATCCACGTATACTGCGGTGGGAGAGATCAAACGTCAATTACAGTCTTTGGGTTTTGAGATGGAACGCGTGAAAGGTTTTGGGTACAAACGCCATATGCTAAGGGGCCATTATAACGGTGATCAAATAGTGGAAGAAAAAGAACCTTGGTACACTTATCCCACAGCGACTTATGAACATCAAAAAGCTATTGTGATTGGGGCAGGATTGGCAGGTGCCGCGATTTCTCGTTCTTTGGCAGAAAAGAAGTGGGAAGTAACGGTTATTGAAGAAAAAGAGGTGGCGTGTGGAGCTTCAGGAAATGCTCAAGGAATGTTTCATCCGTTACCTAGCTTAGAAGAAGCGCCACTGAGCCGATTTTACTTAAATGCCTTTCTTTACAGCCTTCCCCGGTTCCAACAATGGTTAGAGCCATCTGACTATAAACTTTGTGGTGTGTTGTTCCCGGCGATAAATAAAGACCTTAAAGAAAAACAACGTCAACTGATTGAAAAAATAAATTGGCCTACTGGCATGATACAGTGGCTAACGAGTGAAAAATCATCTTTATTGTCAGGTCTTGCGATGGATGAGGAAGCGTTGTTTTTCCCTAAAGGAGGGTGGCTCTCACCAAGTAGGTTGTGTGACATTCAACTACAACATCCACGGATCACATTACAGACAAATACAAGAGTGAAAGAATTACGCAAACACAATAGTCAATGGCAAGTGTTTGATGAACAAGGAAAATGTATTTCAGAAGCTTCTGTACTTGTTATTGCTAATGCGAATCAGGCTTTAAATTTTTCACAAACACAATGGCTCCCTTTGCGTTCATTGAGAGGGCAATTGAGTTATGTTACGACTAATAAAAAAACGGAAGAACTAAAAACAGTGTTGGTTGGGGATTCGTATATATTACCTCAATATAACGAACGGCATGTTGTAGGAGCGACGTACAGCCCACATGACAGTAGCAGTGAGGTAAAGAAAAAAGATCACTTAGAAAATTATCACCAGTTACCTTCTTCAATAAAAAAGAGAATTGATGTGGAAACTGTGGAGAATTGGGGAGGCCGAGTTTCTTTCAGATCGGCGAGCCAAGATTACCTGCCTTTGATAGGCCCCGTTCCAGATAGTGAAACTTTCAAAAGAGATTATGGTGATTTACATCATGGCAAACAATTCAAAAAATACCCTCAAGGGTCGTATTTGCAAGGTTTATATGTGACGGTGGGCCATGGTTCACGGGGAATTATTTCAAGTCAGTTGGCGGCGGAATTGCTGATTTCTCATATCAACAAGGCCCCGTTACCTTTGGAAAAAAGTGTTGTGAACGCCTTAAACCCTGCCCGCTTTCTTATACGACAACTGAAAAGGAATAAAATTTAACTTCCTTATCGCCGAGAAGAAATAGGGAAAAATTGAAGGACCCTATTACCGGAGGATGGGGGGGTTGGGACATTTGTATCTCCTTGAACAACTAAAGAAACTTCTTCTATGCGTTCGTCTTCAAGTCGTATCACCTTAAATGAAAGTTCTGTTCCAGGTTGAGAAAAAGCAATCGATGTTCTGTATTTGATGGCATCACTTTTAACCTGAAGATCAACGGCCCTTTCATTTATTTCCAGTATCAAATCACCATCACGCCAGCCTTGTTTGAATGCGACAGAATTGATGGCGATGCGGTCAACACGCAGGGCAGAAGAATAGGCGGCGGGTAAGTAATTTTTATCATCGTCTAAGTGAGCTAGGTAAGGATTCATTTCAAAGCCAATGGTATTGTAGTGATTTGTTTTATCATGTGCTGTTAATAAATTGTCGATACGTTCTTTTGCGATGTTAATAGGAAGCAAATAACCTTCGGCGTTGTTATCGTAGTTTGCTCGGGTATTAATACCAATAACTTCACCTTTGAGATTAATTGATGGGCCACCAGAGTGTCCGGGCATTATTCCCGAGTCTACTTGAATGTATAGGTAATACAAACCACTAATCTTGTCTAAAATGGGCAAGCTATTGAGATAACGGGCGGTGTTAGAAACTTGTCCTGCGCTCACCGTTTTTATTTTATTATGGGGAGCGCCCATGGTAAAAATAAAATCTCCCACATCAACGTTGTCGCTGTTGGCGAATTGGGCTCCCTTGGGCAAGGTATTGCTGTCGCGTAATTTTTTGAGATCATCTTCATTCAATTGAATCAAAGCGATATCAGCTACCGCATCAGTGGCAATTACTTTTGCATGGCACCAGTTGTTGTTCCAAGTCAAAATATTTACCTTGTCAGAAGTTCCAACAACATGGCAGTTACTCACCATAAGCCCTTGATCGTTAATAAAAAATCCGGAGCCTTTATTTTCATCAGAAACTATGTACACCACGTTTACTTGGGCATCTTTAATAATTTTTTTGCGGTATTTTTCAATAATAAAAGGGAGCTGTGAAGTTGTCTGATTCAAAGAGTTTTGTAGTGATTGTTGAGATTTCCTACAACTTACTTCAAGTTTGTTAAACCTAGCAAGTAGTTCTTCATTTTCACACTCTTGTTGATATATTAAGAAAGCAGCTAAAGAGCTAAAAATGATAAAATAAGCATGTTTGCAAGTTTTAAACATAACATCCTTTTGAAAAAAGAAAAAATATTGAGATATAATATATATCGAAGGTAGAAATGGCTTTCTTGCGTTTGCATTTCAAAATTATAGAAATTTTTTGGTCCTACTTTTGCTGTGAAAACGTTGAATTAGGGGATATGCAATGAAAACAACAACAATAATATTATGTTTTATTCTGACAGTTGTTTCTTTCAGCAAACATGTGGCAGATACCGAAAATGCCACAATAAGTGCCTTTCGCTTTCAACCACTTATCCAACAAATTGATGAATTAATTGAAAATGATTTAACCAAGCATCAACTTAAAACCTTGCCACCAATCAATGATGAAGTTTTTGTGCGTCGTATTTATTTGGATGTGATTGGTCGCATACCTACTTATGATGAAGCAAGATTTTTTTTAAATTCAACAAACAAAAATAAACGTGAAAAATTAATCGATCAATTGTTAGATTCAGAAGGCTATGTGAGTCATCATTTTAATTACTGGGCGGATATTTTAAGAATCAAATCAAGAGTATCAGGCAATATTTCGGGCATGCCTTATATAGTTTGGGTGAAAGATAGTTTGAGAAAAAACAAACCCTATGATGATTTTGTGAAAGAAATGATTACATCTACTGGTAGCCCTTGGGAAAAAGGGAATGGTGCAACAGGTTACTACATGCGCGATCCGGGCATGAAGGAAGACAACATGGCCAATACTATACAAATATTTTTAGGAACGCAATTGGCTTGTGCCCAATGCCATGATCATCCTTTTGACATATGGACACGAAAAGATTTTTATAGCATGCTGGCATTTACGGGAACAGTGAGCACAAGAGAAAAGCTAGGAATGCAAAGAATAAATAGAGAAGTTGTGCAAAAATATCGATCAACATCCGCAGAAGCTAAACAGACATTAAGACGAATTAGGCAAGTGTTAGGGCAGTCGGTATCCAGTACAGAGAGAACAACGATCAGACTGCCAAAAGACTATCAATATGAAGATGCCAAGCCCAATCAGCATATTTCAGCCAAAACGGTTTTTGGTGAAGAGTTGGTTGTTTCTTCGGGGCAGGATCCAAGGGTGGAATACGCTAAGTGGATGACCTCTCCTGACAACCCTCGTTTTACCTTAGTAATTGCCAACAGACTTTGGAAAAAAGTAATGGGCCGTGGTTTGATTGAGCCTGTGGATAACTTAAAAGAAAACAGTAAAGCTTCCAATCCCGCATTGATGGAATTGTTGACAAAAGAAATGAGAGATCAAAAATATGATCTCAAAAACTTTTTAAGAATTCTTTACAATACAAAAACCTATCAAAGAAAAGCTTATACAAAAGACGTCAACGAGAATGAGAACTATCGTTTTCCTGGGCCGCTACGCCATCGGATGAGTGCAGAACAAGTGTGGGATTCCATCTTAAGCATTGCTATAGAGGAGTTGGACAGTAAAAAAGGTATGAATTACGAAGATTCAATACAGTATAAAATGTATGAAAATCTCAAAGGAATGCCATCAGCAGAATTGTTGGAATATGCGATTAAGCAAACTAAGGTTCGTGAAAGAATTAAACCTGTTCAGGAAAAGGTGAGAGCCTTGGCCGCTCAGATAAAAAAAGCAAAACAACAGGGTGATTTTAAAAAGGTAAGATACTTGGCTAGTGAAATTAGAGAAAAAAGAAACTTTATTGAACAACAAATGAACGATCAAATGATGGATATGAAAAAAGGTGGAAAAAGACAAGGAGACAAAAACAATATAGCTTTTGTTCGGGCGTCAGAATTATCGTCTCCTTCTAATGCGGGCCATTTTTTGCGGCAATTAGGCCAGTCTGATCGAGAACAAGTTCAAGCCGGTAATTTGTTTCCATCGGTACCACAGGTGTTGTCTTTTTATAATGGTTTTGTAGATAAGACACTGGTTGGCCCCCAATCCCAATTGGCTAAAAATATGAAAAAAGTAACAACTGTTGAAGAGAGAGTGAATGTTGTGTTTATGAGTATATTGAGTAGGCTTCCGACAGATGAAGAAAAAAGTTGGGTGTCACACTATATGTCAGAGAGCGACACGCTCAAAAAAAAGGGTGACAGTTACGTAGACCTTGTGTGGGTGTTGTTGAATACTCATGAATTTATGTTTTCAAATTAGATAAAGGTGTGACGATGAAAAAATGGACTAACAGATTAGATGAAGTGTCACGTAGGGATTTTATGTCACTGAGTGCATTGTCTTGTTTAGGTTTGGGAACAACACCCTTATCTTTTTTGAATAATAAAGTGAGTTCACCCTTATTGAATAATCCTACAGCAAAAAATGTGATTTATTTGTACATGAGTGGAGGTATGAGTCATTTAGATACCTTCGACCCTAAACCGGATAATGAAGAAGTGAGTGGGAATGTCAAAGCGATTGGGACAAAAACAGATGGTATGCAACTCAGTGAATATCTTCCACTATTGGCGAAACAATCAGAAAACATTTGTTTGGTTCGTTCTTTAAATTCAACAGCTGGTGCACACGCTCAAGGTAATTACTTTATGCATACCAGTTACATTCAGCGCGGAACCATCCGGCATCCAGCCATGGGTTCTTGGTTGATGAAAATAAAGGGCAAATCCAATGATACACTTCCGGGTAATGTATTGATACAGGGTGGCAGTGGTCATCCACGTGAAGGATTTATGGAATCAAAATATGGTCCACTTCCTATTGGAAACCCTAAAGAAGGATTACAGAACAGCACTTTGCCTAGAACGGTTGATGAAGAACGTTTCAAAAAACGTCGTGATCTTGCTGAAAAATTTAACAAAGAATTTTTGAAATCTCATAATAAAAAACAGGTGCGTGCCTATAGTGATTTGTATGAAGATGCTATTGCTTTGATGAAAAGTGAAGATTTGAAAGCCTTTGATATTTCAAAAGAACCTGAAATGTTGCGAGAGGCCTACGGAAATGATAATTTTGGACAAGGTTGTTTGCTGGCCAGACGATTGATTGAAAACGATGTCCGTTTTGTGGAAGTGAATTTGGGAGGTTGGGATAACCATAATAATATTTATGATGAGGACGTTCTCCCTAAGAGCGCGGCCACTTTAGATAAGGCATTGAGCACCTTATTAATGGACTTATCACGAAGGGGAATGCTTGAAGAAACCTTAGTTGTGGTCGCGACGGAATTTGGTAGAACGCCGGTTTTTAATCAAAACAAAGGCCGTAATCATTTTCCAAAAGCTTTTTCTTGCCTCTTGGCAGGTGGGGGTGTGCAGGGGGGACAAGTTTACGGAGAAACAAACAAAAGTGGCGATGAGGTGGTGGATAAAAAGATAACCATTCCTGATTTTAATGCCACCATTGCTTATGCCCTGGGTTTGTCTACGGATCATATTGAAATGTCTTCTTCGGGTCGTCCATTTAAAATAGCAGACAAGGGTCGCCCTATTAAGGATATTTTTTAAATGCATTATTTTTTATTGTTGTTTTTTTTCAACTTTTTTATGTTGATTTCAGCTGAAGCAGAGGAAAAAAAGATCAGTTACGAAAAAGATCTTCTTCCACTTTTTAAAGAATCTTGTTTCAGTTGTCATGGTCCAAAAAAACAAAAGGGTGGCTTACGTTTGGATTCGATCGAACATGTTAATTCAGGTGGTGAAAGCGGTGCCATTGCCATTGCTGGTAGCCCAGAGAACAGCACACTTTATATGTTGACGATTTTGCCTGAAGAAGATGATGATGTGATGCCAGCTAAAGGTGATCACTTGACTCAAAAACAAACGGAACTTATACGTTTATGGATCAAACAAGGAGCCTTGTTTGAGGATGGTAGTTCCATTAAAAAAAATAAAAAAGAGATCGTAGAAGACAATAGAATGACAGAGTTGGATCAACTCAGTTTAACAGTGCCAGCTCCTGATGCTATGGTATTAGAATCGTTCAAAAAAATGGGTGTCAAAATTAATTTTTTGAGTAAAAATAAACACCTAATAGCTTTAGATTTTGGTCGTTTGAATAAATCTATCGTATTAAAAGATGAGAATTTAAATGCGCTCACACAACTGTCACAACAGCTTATTTCGTTAGACTTTGCTCATGTGATTATGGTTGGCAAAAAATTTAATTTTTTTAAGTCGCTCAATAAACTTAAAATATTACATCTAGAAAATTCGGGTATTGGTGATAAGGTATTAACAGACGTGGCTAATTTGAGCGAATTAGAGTACTTAAATCTTTATGGGACATTTGTGACAGATGAAGGTTTAAAAAGTTTAAAGACATTAAAAAAATTAAAAGCTCTTTATTTGTGGAAAAGTAAAGTTACTGAAGAGGGCGTAAAAAAACTTAAAGAGGTATTGCCCTACTGTAAAATTACAAAATAGCCTTTTCTTTGGTTGTGATTTTTTATTGATATTATGGAAATGATTGCTAAAATAGCATACTGAATTTTATGGAGAATTTTTATGTTTCGTTTTTTTTTAATATTAGTATTAATTTCTTTCTTCCCCCTTCAGTCTGTTTTTTCAAAAGATAATGAAGACCATGTTGACTCTATTGAAGTGTTGATTCAAAAATCTGAGAAAGTAGGTTATCAAGAGGCCGAAGTTTACTTGTTGGAGGCTATTAACAGGGGGTCAACTAAGGCAGCTAGTTTACTTTTAACTTGGGGTCTATGGGAGGCGACAAGGAATTTTAAACCGTTTGCTGAATCTGTTGTGCTATGGAAAAATAATGATAAAGAAATAGACGGGATGCCTCTGTCCGCGGTTTATGCTGTTTTAGTTTCGAATTGGGCTGCAAGAGAAGAAAACGATTTAAAGAAAAAAAAATTGTATATGGATGAGGCGACACAAACCTTAAAGAAACATGCTGATAAACATCCCATATTACTGAGTGAATATTATTGGTTGTTGAGTGAGCAAGACATTCCTGAAAATAAAAAAGAATCGGAACGTATCAGTCCAACATTAGTACTATTATTTAAGTCTTATGAATCAAAAGCTGTAGGAAGAAATAAAGTAGCGGCACAAAGTTATTTAGGACAATGTTACTCAGAGGGCGTTGGTGTGGTCGTTGATTATAAAAAATCTTTTGAATGGTATATGAAAGCAGCAGATAAAGGCTACTATTTTGCACAATACAATGTGGCTCAGTGTTATATGTATGGTGAAGGTGTGGGGTGTGATGAAGAAAAAGCAATTGAATTTTATATAAAAGCGGCAGAACAAGGTGATTCTTACGCACAGGCTGCTTTAGGAGATTGTTACCTTTATGGTGAAGGTGTGGTGGAAAATTTTAAAATGGCCATTAAGTGGTATAAAAAATCAGCTGGTGCAGGTAATGAGATTGGAATGCATTCTTTGGGATTGTGTTACTTGAATGGTGAAGGGGTTAAAAAAAATGTTGAAACAGCCATTTCTTGGATCACAAAAGCTTCTATAAAAGGCGATGCTTACGCGCAATATGACTTAGGTGATATTTATTATGGGCTTAAAGATTACAAAAATGCGGTTATGTGGTTTTGCAAATCAGCAGCACAAGAAGACATGTATGCTGAATATATGCTAGGAAAATGTCATTTAGATGGAACAGGTATTAACATGGATCGCAAAGCGGCCCTCTTTTTGATCAATAAATCAGCCAAACAAGGGAATGTAGAAGCGATTATGTGGCTCCGTGACAACAAATAGAGTTTTGCGAGCTGCGATCAAATAAAGCAGCAATGAGCTAGTATGAGAGGCGTAAATAGGAAGATTTTTATCATTTTTATCCTTGCTGTATATTAGTAGCCTTGGAAACAAGGTAAATGATGAAAATATTTTTATTATTCATACAAGCTATAGGCTGTATACGATAAATCAATGTGTTGATGAGGCTCACACTTAATGTTTGTCCCCTATTCAGCTCATAGTATGATAAAATTTTGCTGTGAGAAATACGGTATGAAAAAATTTAAAGTAGTGGCTGTGTGTTGTGTTGTGGTGTTTATTTTCTGTTCAGTTTATGGGCAAGACAATCATAGTGTTGAAGAATATTTTTCACAGGGAGAGTACGAGAAAGCATTATCTATTTTTGAAAAAAATGACAATGTCGATCCAATGTTGGGCATTGAACTGCTGAAAACGTTAGGTCACTATGAAAGAGCTCTGACCTATTGGAAAAAATATGCTTTTGTGGCAGGGAAGGCAGATCTATTTTATGAAGGTGTGTCTCTTTATCGTTTGACGGGTCGTAGTGAAAAATTAGGCGAATTATTTTTACGTTTAGTGGCCATGGTGGATATTGGGAATGGCGGTATCTCTGCGTCGGATTTGGTGATTGCTGGCCGATTGGCTCTAGATAATGGTGAAGATGCAGGAGAAGTCTTAAACGATTATTTTGAAAAAGCGATAAAAAAAGACCCTATGGTTAAAGCTGCTTATTTAGCAATCGCCAAATTGGCTTTTTCTAAGGATGATATGAAAACAGCCGGAGATGCTTTGCAGAAAGCCAATCAACAGTTTCCAAACGATTTAGATATTCTTTTGGGATTGGTTCAAGTTTTTGAGAGTAGTAATAAAGCGTACAGTGATTCTCTTCTTAATAAAATAAATGAGATAAACCCTCGGCATTTTCTCACCTTAAAATACCGTTTGCACCGTGCTTTAAAGAATGAAGATCACAAAAAAATCAATGAATTAGTAAATAAGATTGAAAAAATAAATACAAAAGATTTTCAGTTTTTGTCGCTTAAAGCCTGTTATGCTCTATTGAACCATAACAAGTCTGAAGCAGACTCATTGCGTTCTAAAGCGCTGAAAATTTATAAAAATAATCCTGAAGTTGACTCGTTTATTGGCGATTTTTTGTCATACAAAGGAAGGTTCAAGGAAGCCAATTTTTTTTTAAATCAGGCTTTAAAAATCGAAAAAAACCACCAAAAATCTAGAATTAATCTTTGTTTAAATCTTCTTCGTATAGGGAAAATGGAAGAAGGTTTTGATTTGGCAGAAAAAATTTCAGATGAAGATTCTTATAATGTCACGGCATACAACTTGTCTGAATTGAAAGATGTTTTTTTTAATTTGACGATAATAAAAAATGAACATTTTAGTATTCGTATGCCTGTGAATGATGCCAAAATTTATGGAAAAGATGTCGAAGACTTTCTATTGGATGCCAGAGAGAAGTTGGCTGATAAATATGGCTTCGTTATTAAAGAACATGTGCATGTGGATTTTTATTCTGACTCCAATGATTTCGCTATTCGAAATTTTTCTTATCCTTTAGAAATAGGCGCTCTTGGAGTGTGTTTTGGTAATGTGATTACTATGAAAACAGTAGAGGCTCAAAGAGAGGCGCATAACTGGCATGAAGTACTCTGGCATGAGTATGTTCATGTGCTGACCTTAGCGATGAGTGCTAAAAATATTCCTCGCTGGTTGACGGAAGGTATTTCTGTGTATGAGGAATGGCAAGGCCCCGTTGGCTGGGGGCACCGCATGTCGTTATCCTTTAGATCAAGAATATTGGCAGGAGAAATAATTCCAATCCGTGAGTTCAATGCCAGTTTTTATTCCAAGGATGTACATTTTGCTTATTACCAATCGGGTTTGTTGGTGCGGTATTTAGTAGAGAGTAAAGGTTTTGAGAAATTAAAGAATTTTATTGAAGAGTTGTCGGGGGGGGAAAAGGTTTTAGATTTGTTCGAGAAATACTACGGCACGGTCAGGGATGTGGATGTGGCTTTTGCGAAATACGCTAAAGAAAAGGCCGCAGCGTTAGCTAAAGATGTAGATTTTACGAAATTTCCAAAAGGTTTCAAAACAAATGAATTAGAGATGCTTGATGCTTTTCTCGTGGAGCACCCCCATCATTATCAGGCCCTAGGCCTTAAAGCAAAATTGCTCAGTGACAAGCCAGAAGTAACAGAAAACATTTATCTCGCCATGATACAACTCTATCCTGAAGATGTAGATACCAGAGATAACCCTTACGAACATCTTGCCGCCTTTTATCGTCAGCAAAAAAAACAGGATAAAGAAAAAAATATTTTGCATCAGTATTGTCGTTACAGCGCTCATAAATGGAGAAGCCTTAAAAGATTGGTTGAATTATCTGTTCAAGCTAAAGATTGGGATGCGGCTAAAGGATATGCCCTTAGATCACTTTCTGTTAACCCTTTGCAATCATCAATTTATAAAACGCTTGCTTCATATTACAAAAAAAATAATAACACTAAAAAAGCGGTGCGTTATTGTGAAAAAGCATTGTATTGCAAAGATGTGACAGATAAAGCCGGCCTCCATTTTATGATTGCTGAGTTGCTCAAAGAAGAAGATGAAGATAAAGCCAAACAACATATTTTGTTTTGTTTGGAAGAAGCTCCACGTTATCGTGAAGCCTACAAATTATTACTGGAGTTGACCGAATAATGAAGTGTACAAAACGAATCTTAGCCCTGTTTATGATAATTGTATTTGTGTCTGTTGGTTTTGCTGTGGAAAGAGGTTACAACGGTGTTCCCGAATGGCAAAACCCTGAGAGGTTCAAAGAAGATGTGTTTACTTTTGCACGATTGCGTTACAGCGGTTGGGGTCGTAGAAGTAGTTGGAAGGTAGACTTTCCCGACAGTGATCTTAATTTTTCTTATCGTCTGCAACAAATGACAACTATCAAAGTAGACCCTAATCCCGTCGTTGTTGAGTTCACAGATCCCGACATTGTAGATTATCCCATGGTTTATATTGTGGAGGCCGCCAGTATGAACCTGACAGAGGAAGAAGTAAAAGGTGCCCGTAACTACCTAGACAATGGGGGCTTTATGTTGTTCGATGATTTTTGGGTTAACTCGGGTTGGGAAAATGTCAAAGAAAACGTTAGGCGTATCTACCCGAATAAAAAATTTGTTGATCTAGATATCAGTCATCCCATTTTTAATATGGTTTATGATTTTGATGAAAAACCTCAGGTTCCAGCTATCAATAGAGCGATCAGTGGAAAACCCTATGGCATCACCTGGGAATTTGGTGAAGAAGGTAGGCATGTGCATTATCAAGCGTTATATGATGACAAAGGACGGATGATTGTTCTGGCTTGTCATAATACAGATTTGGGAGATGGTTGGGAAAGGGAAGGTGAAAGTGAATGGTATTTCAAAGAATTTTCAGAAAAAAAAGCCTTCCCAATGGGGGTTAATATCATCACTTATATATTAACACATTAAAAAATTATTAAAGGAAACTTTTATGGAAAATGAAGCAGAGACAATCAAAATGGCCCGAGTAGCCAAAGAGAATATTCATAATGAATTGTCTAAAGTGATCGTGGGCCAAAAAGAGGTGATTGATCAGATACTTCTTTGCCTTTTTACGGGTAGCCACTGTTTGTTAACAGGTGTACCTGGATTAGCTAAAACGCTATTGGTGAGTTCTATTGCCAAAGTGCTTCATTTGGAATTTAATCGTATTCAGTTTACTTCCGATTTGATGCCAGCTGATATTACGGGCCTTGAAATTCTTGAAGAAAGTCAAGACGGACATCGGTATATGAAATTTGTTAAAGGCCCTATTTTTGCCAATGTGATTTTGGCAGATGAAATTAATCGTACACCGCCTAAAACACAGTCAGCACTCTTAGAAGCGATGCAAGAGCATCAAGTGACGGCAGCAGGTCAGTCCTATAAATTACCTGAACCTTTTTTTGTGTTAGCTACCCAAAACCCTATTGAAATGGAAGGAACATATCCTCTTCCTGAAGCTCAACTGGATCGATTTATGTTTAATATTTTTATTGACTTTCCGAGCATTGAAGATGAGGTTGATATTGTCACTCAAACCACTTCCAAAAAACCAATCCACCCAGAAGCCTTGTATGGTGCAGGTGATATTCAGGCATTTTGTGATTTATCGATGAAAATGCCCGTGGCACCTGAAGTAGTGAAATATGCTGTGGACTTGGCCGTTCAGTCACGACCTGATTCGAAGGGGTTGGACTTTATCAATGAGTTTGTTAATTTTGGAGCGGGGATACGTGGCGGACAACATCTTATTAAAGGGGCAAAAGCGAGGGCATTGTTGAATGGCCAAAATCATGTGTCAGTGGATGATGTTGTTGCAGTGACCCATCCGGTATTACGTCACCGTATCGGTTTGAGTTATCGAGCAGAAGCTCAAAAAATGAATGTGGAAAACGTCATTGACAAATTATTGGACAGTGTTAAAAAACCATAATTAAGGAAGTGATCGTGAAATCAAAGGAGAGTAGTAAGAAAAATAGTTATAGGTTTGTTGACATTGAAACCTTGATGCTGGTGAAGACTTATGATTTGAGGGCTAAAATCATTGTGGAAAGTTTTATCGGTGGTTTGCACCGTAATTCTCTATATGGTTTTTCTTCTCGGTTCAAAGAATACAAACCTTATGTCGGAGGAGATGATTTACGTCACCTTGATTGGAAATTGTTTGCTCGTTCAGATCGTTACTATATTCGTCGCTATGAAGGTGAAACAAATATGCAATGCCATATTTTGTTGGACCTTAGTCAATCAATGGAATTTGATAATGTGGGCTGGAGTAAGGCAGATTATGCTTGTACCTTGTCAGCTACCTTAGCCTATTTTATTCACGGTCAAAGAGATTCTTTTGGTTTGTTCAGTTTTGATGAGGATCTCTTGGAGTATCTTCCGGCTAGGTTGAAGCAAGGACATCTGAATCATTTTCTCGCAGCACTTGAACACCGTGGTGGGGCTCAACAAAGTCAAATTTCAACAGTTCTTAAAAAATGTGTGGAGGTGGTCAACCAGCGTGGTTTTATGGTGATTGTTTCAGACATGATGATGGAACTAGATGAACTTGAAGTGCATTTAGGCTATCTGAGAGCCGTGGGCCACGAAGTTTTATTGTTTCAAGTGCTTGATCCTTTTGAGTTGGATTTTGATAAAGAGGAGTCCTCGTTATTTGAAGATGTGGAATCAGGAAAAACAATGTTTGTCACCCCTGCATTGGTACGAGAAAATTATCAGAAAAAATTAGAGGTTCATAATAATAAAATAAAATTCATATGCGAGACCCATGGTATTCATTACCAACTTCTTCGTACAGATGAACCTTTGGCCAGTGCCTTAGGAAATTTTTTACGTATAAGAAACCGCATCAAACAATGAGTTTTCTCTCAACATTATTTTTGTTGGGCGCGGCAGCAATGAGTATTCCTATCTTAATACATATGATCCGTCGAGCTCCGCGTGTCAGATTTCAATTCAGCACCTTAAGATTTTTAAGTCCTTCTCCAGAAGTTATGGTCAATAAAAATCGTGTCCAGCATTGGCTGCTGATGTTGCTGAGAATGTTGATCATTTTACTTATTAGCTTGGCATTTTCTCGGCCTTTTATTAAAGAAGTCAAAACGATTGCTGTGACAGAGCCACGAGCTTGTGTGATGTTTTTGGTAGACATTAGCGCCAGTATGCAAAGAAGAGAAGTGGCAGAAAAATTACAACGTAAATTAATTGAAAGAATATCCGCCGTTAAAAAAAGCGATTATATTTCTGTGATGTTGTATGCAAGCCATGTGCATGAACTAATAAGTTTTAAAAAATGGAAGAAGTGGCCTAAAGAACACCGTTTAAAATATCTAGAGAAAGAAATTAAAAATATCACAATAAAATGGGGAAAATCTGATGTGGCGAATGCATTAACTCAAGCGTCTGAAATTGTTGAACGCTTTATGGATCAGGAGAATTCGAGTTCGGCAGATATCGAATTGTTCACAGATGGCCAAAAAGGCGAAGGCCTAGAAAAGCTGTATCGCAATCCATGGAATAAAAATATTAATGTGATTGTAAATAAAATAGAAGCCTCTCAGAAAAATGCAGGCTTGAAGTTGATTGGTTTGAAAGAAGACAAATCAGAGTTGAAGATACGGTTGATTTGGAATGAGTTAAGTGACAAACAGACATTGTTAGTTAAATTGACCTCTGAAGGTGACAACTATTATGAAAAAAAAATAACAAACACAAAAGAAAATCAATTTTTAGAAATCCCTTTAATCGCACTTCCTGATTCGGCCACTTCCTTTGAAGTTTTATTGGAAGGTGATGGGGAAGATTATGACAACACTCTATATTGTGTTGTCCCTAAAAAAGAACGGCGGTCTATTCTATATCTCGGTGACGATAAAGAAAAAAGTAAAAGTAATTATTTTTATCTCAATTTGTTTTTTGAAGGGGATGAATTCTCTGAGTTGTTGTGTGACGAATTGGAAATGCTTAGAAAAAAAGAAATTAAGCCAGCCTTTGTGGTTGTCAACAGGCCTTTTTTTCAAAATGAAATAGATCCCATACGAGAATATTTGAATGAAGGGGGAACCGTTGTTTTTATGTTGCAGGATGTGGCTATGGAAAAATCTCTATCCAAACTAATTAATGAAAAAATAAAAGTGACACAAGCTCAAGCGGATGATTACTTGTTGTGGGGTCAAATTGATGACACACATTGGTTGTTTGAACCATTCTTTGAATCGAAATTTAAAGATTTTTCTTCTATATTTTTCTGGAAATACCGCAAAGTGGAATGGGAGATACAAAGCAAACTAAAACCTATAGCCACATTTGACAATGGAGATCCCGCGTTGTTGTCGGCCACATTTGGCACAGGAGAATTGCTGTTGTTCACGTCGAGTTGGTCGGCAGCAGATAGTCAATTAGCCATTAACAGTAAGTTTGTACCTTTGATCAATGCGATACTTCTTTCGGCACAACGTAACGATAAAGATAAGCAACAGTATTTTTGCGGAGAGGGCGTTTCATTTGAGAAACCAGGTCACTATCTTCATGCCAAGGGAAGCCCTCTGGCCGTTAATGTGTCATCAGCAGAAAGTAAAATGAAACAGCTGTCTGTAGAAGATTATCAAACAGCTGTGTCACTCATCACTGATTCTGATCTAAAAACGCATATGGAAAAACGATATACACAAAAAAAGCAACTGGAAAAAGAAGGTAGTTCAAACAACTGGTTATGGCAGTATATTATAATTGCAGTTTTAGTAATGTCAGCAATAGAATCTATAGTAGCTTATGTAACAAACAAACGAATGGATCTGATGTGAATAATAATGAAATATTAAGCAGAAAACTGGATTCTTTAGCTGGGAACATAAGAGTGGCGCATTGCCTCAAAGATCTTTGTTATTCATCTATAATTCTTGTTGTACTGTTACTTATTCTTGTTCTGACACTTCAAAATGTCGTCATAAATCCCCTACAGTTTTTTATATTATTTGTAATGATTTATGTGGTTATTGGCTTAGTAATCATTTTAAAAAATCGAAAGATTGGACAAGACCGCAAAGAACTTGTCCAAGCTATTGAAAATAATTATCCGGATCTTAAAGAACGTTTGTATACGTTTATGAAAATTGAAAATGCTAATGAAGGCCTCACAATTTTTGATGATGAGTTGATTGGTGAAGTGTTGATTCATAATAAAAAAAATACATGGATAAAAAAAATAATCCCTACATCACTTGCCAAGTTGAAAGGTATTTTTGCAACTTGTCTGATAGCTTATGTCATAACAATTTTGTTTGCCACGATGTCATTTACAAATAGAGCAAGCGAGCAACTATATATTTCTTTAGAGCCCGTAGCACAAGAACAACAAAAATTTTCTGGCTTAACCATAGAGCCAGGGAGCGTGGAAATCGTGCGAGGGAGTGAGCTGTTGGTTACCGGACATTTTTCTGAAAGTTGTCCAACACATGTGGAATTGCTGGTTAAAGGAAAACAAAGAGAAAACAAACTGACAATGAGAAAAAATTTGGGCGATCCCATTTTTGCAGCGACAATTTCAGATGTTGAACAAGAGGTGAAATACTACTTGATTTTTGATTATGAGGGAAAAGAGTTCCAATCGCAGCACTATACCATCAGCGTTTTTGACTATCCTAAGCTTGAACAGTTGGATGTTGATTTGAAATTTCCCGAGTATTTGTCTCTTGAGGCATTGACCTTGGAAAACGTGAGAACCATAGAGGTACCTGAAGAAACGAACGCTGTTTTGCGGTTTAATTTTAATAAAATTGTTGCATCAGCGCAGTTGAAAAATGAAAAAGAAACTATAAATTTGCTGCCTTCAACAACAAATCCAAAACAGTATGTGCTGAAAAGCACATTGAACAAATCGTCTCATTACCAACTCGAAATTTTAGATGATCAAGGCAGAAATAATTTATTTCCTCCCTACATTCGTATTAAAGTGTTGCCTAATACTTTGCCGCGATTTAAAATAAAGTTTCCCCGTAAAGACATTGCAATTTCACCTTTAGCAGAAGTAAACATTGATGTAGAAATTACAGATGATATTAGATTATACGCTTGGGGTATCGAATACGATTTTAATAGCAAAAGTACTAACCTAACCCTCAGTGACACATCAAAAGTATCAGTAAAAAAAGCTATCCTACAATATCCTTTTTCTTTTGAAGAATTGAAGGCTAAACCAAACGATTTGTGTTCCTGGAGATTGTGGGCAGAGGATAAAGGAAGTGATGGTCAGTTACGCAGGACTTACACAGATATTTATTTTATTACTTTTCATTATTTGGAAGAAATTGTCAAAGAAAGTGAAATGGCAGGTGGAAAGTCCAAGCCTATGCACAAAGAGATGAAGAAAAGCCAAGATATTATTAAGAGGCAAAAAGAAATTATTTCAGCCACCTGGAACACCATGAGGAAAATTAAAAGGGAGAGTTTTATTGCCCAAAGAGAAAAAGATCTCAGAGTTATTAGCATGTCTCAGGTAGAAGTGGTGGAAATAGCTGAAAGTATGAAAGCAGAACTTCCTGAAGAGTTAGTTGTGTTTGTAAATAATGCGATAATCGAAATGGAAAAAAGTGTCACTCATCTTAATAATGCTAAAACAAATAAAAATGAAAATTTTTTAGAGGCAGCATTGGCGACGGAGCAAAGTGCTTTGAAAAATATAATGCAATTGAATAACAAATTAAAAAACCTGATGAAGTCTGATAAAAAAATGTCAGGTGAAAATGCGAAAAAAGCAGAGCATCTGGATCTGAAGCCGAAGAAGAATAATAAAAATTATGAAACTAAAAAAGAGGCCCAAAGACTTCAAGAAAAACAGAGAAAAGAAGATCTTGAAATTTTAGATGAACTTAAAGAACTTGGACAAAGACAGTTGGATCTCAATGAACGCATTAAGCAGCTACAGGCGGCCTTGGCGTTGGAAAAAGAAAAAAAGAAACAAGAGGAAATTAAAAGACAGCTCAAACGTTTACACGCAGAACAAGAGCATTTAGCTAAAGAGCTAGATAAAACACAACAAAAAATGAATGAAAAACAAAGCAAGGATAGATTGGCTAAGGATAGTAAAGAACTCGATAAGATCCGTAAAGAGATGCAACAGGCTGCCAAACACCTTAAGGAAAATCGTATGCAAGAATCGATCACAGCTGGTAAGCGAGTGGAACGATCTCTTTCTAAATTAGAAGAAGAAGTAAGAAAACGTACGGCAAGAGAGTTTGAAGAAGAGATGAGACATCTGAAAAATGCAGTTAGGGAGGTTGAAAAAAAATTGTCAGATGTTAAAGATAAAACAGATAAATTGGTTAAAGAAACAAAAAAACTTTCATACAACAAAGATAAAAAAGAACAATCAAAAAAGTTAAAAGATAGTGTAAAAATGTTGGATGAGTTACAGGAAAAAATGAAAAAAATTATCCAGAAATCAGAAAAGTCACAAACAGCTATGTCAAATGAGCTTTATAAGGGTTTGCGTGAATCTCATAAAAAAAATACCAAAGAAAAAATAAATTTAGGTGAACGCAAACTAAGTGCCGGGCTCATGAAAGAATCTGCCAAAGATATTGAATCCGCTCGCAAGGATGTTGGAGAGTTGAAAGAGACTATAGACAAATCCGCGGAAAAAGTTTTGGGTGATGAGTATGAAGGATTGCGTAAAGCTCAGGATGAATTGGAGAAAGTGCGTAGAAATATTAAAAATAATATCGCAGATAAAGACAGTAAAAAACAAGGAAGTGATCTTAGTAAAAAAACTGCTGAAAAAGGCCAAGGAAATGAACCAGGTATAAAAAGTTCTGCTAAAGGTCAAGGTAATGAGTCTAACAAACAAGCGCATAAAGGTAAGGGTCAAGTCCAAGAAGGCAAGATGATTAGCGATGTTCCAGGTTTTAATGGAGGAACCCCTTCTGTGAAAGGTTCAGACAAAACATTAGAATTTAAAAAAATGGATAGTGAGTTAAGAAACATTGAAGACTTTCTTCAAAACTTGGCGTTGCGTCAAGAAGTGGCTCGTATCCGCGACAAGATGCGTCAGATGGCAATTGATAAAACACGTCGTTCTAAAAATCCGAGCGAGGCTGAAATTCATAAACAGTTGTATGAACCTCTTATAGCTTTACAAGATAAAATTAATGATGAATTAAGTAGGTTAAATGATAGTGAAGATAAAGTACGCGTGGATCGTGAACCTGTCCCCATAGAATACGAAAAAAAGGTGAGAGATTATTTTGATAGATTGGGCACAGGCGAGAAATAATGGATGGGATTACCTTTTTCTCTAAAGGGTGGTTGATACCCGTGTCAATCATCGCTTTATTATTTGCGATTCTTTTTTTGGTGTTGTCACAAAAAACTAGTGGAGCTAAGAAGTATGTACGCTATGCGTATCTACTCAAATACTTAGCTATCATTTTATTGTTACTTTGTTTGCTTGATCCTCAAAGGATGACTCAACATCCTGTCAAAAGACAAACTTCATTTTTACTTCTGGCTGATAATAGCAAAAGCATGTCAACCAAACATGTTGATGATAAAGAAAGTAAGGCAGATGAATTAGTTCGCGTATTGAAGTCTGGAGAAAAGAGCTGGCAAAGAGGCTTAAAAAATAATTTTAATTTTCATTCATATTTTTTTGATCATCGTCTCACACAAAGTCAAAACCTTTCAGAGTTAACGTTCGATGGTGAAGCAAGTCATCTAAACAAATATCTTAAGGAATTGAGTGGACGTTTTGTTAAAGATAAAACTGGAGGAATTTTACTTTTTACAGATGCAATTCTTACAGATAAGAAAAATGAAATTGATGTTGAACAACTTCCCGCAATATTTCCCGTTATTATTGGTAAGGATAAAAATAAACAGGATATTTGGATAAAAAATGTAGAAACAACCCTTTCTTCTTTTGAAGATGCTCCCGTGAGCATTCGTGTAGATGTGGGAATAAAAAAATATGAAGGGGCCTTAATTTCCGTGGATATCCTTGATGAATCAAAAAAAATAATAGCTTCCCAACGTTACGCAAACAACGGTTCATCTTCGGGCACATTAAGATTTCAACTCAAAGACGTCAAATCGGGATTGCAGTTTTATACCGTTCGTGTTTCTGAAGTTGATCAGCTTGAACAGTTTACGAATCCTGAGCTATCTCGTGAAGTGACTTTAAAAAATAATACAAAGCTTATGAAAGTAGACCGGCGAGGTGGACCATATCGTATATTGTATGTTTCAGGCCGTCCCAATTGGGAGTACAAATACTTGTCACGGGCAGTGCAGGAAGACAAACAACTTGAATTCGTGGCGTTGATTCGTATCGCCAAACGAGAGTCCAAATTCATTTTCAGAGCAAAAGGCGAAAATGCAGATGTTAATCCTTTGTTCAAGGCCTTGGATAAGGATAAAGTTGCAGCAGGAGAAAATTATGATGAGCCTGTTTTTTTAAGGTTGAACATTTCAGACGAAAAGAGTCTCAAAAAAGGTTTTCCAGATACAAAAGAAGAATTATTTTCATATCACGCTTTGATTATTGACGACTGTGAAGCTGAATTTTTCAACACAGATCAGTTATCTTTGATTCATGATTTTGTCAGTGAACGTGGAGGGGGGCTTTTGATGTTGGGTGGTATGGAATCTTTACAACAAGGTAATTATCAAAAAACCGCCTTGAAAGATATTTTGCCTGTGTACTTGAATGGTTCACCTATTAAATCAACAGATGGAAAAAATCACCGTTACAAATTAAATTTAAGCCGAGAAGGATGGTTGCAAACTTGGTTACGACTTTATGACAATGAATCCAAGGAAGAAGACAGGCTTAACAATATGGTTTCTTTCCGTGTCTCTAACCTCTTAAAAGGGATAAAGCCTGGAGCCCAAGTGCTGGCTTCAGTTAAGGATAACAACGATAAAATTCATCCTGCTTTTGTAGTTCAGCGTTATGGTTTGGGGCGCAGTTGTGTGTTCTCTGTGGGTGATTTTTGGCGATGGGGTATGAAGAATCCAGCTGAACGTGTTCATATGGAAAAAGCTTGGCGGCAGATGATGCGCTACTTGACAGCTGATGTTCCAAAATTTATGGATTTAGAAGTGACCAAAGGCGACTCAAGTGGTGACCCTGTGCATTTTGAATTTATTCCACGAGATAAGAGTTTTAAGACCATAGATAACCTGAATCCCCGCATAGAAATTACAAATGAAAAGGGGAAGGTGGATATCAGAAATTTGAAAAGAGATAACAAACAATCAGGCCTTTACAGTTGTGATTATTTTCCTCAAGAGAAAGGAGTTTTTAAAGTGCGTGCGATTGCTGGCATGGAAGATCAAGTTGAAGGAAAGGGTGAACAAATAGATGCCTTTTATTACTGTAGACAGGCCCCTGAAGAAGCTCATTTTTTACCTGATGAAAATTATATGAATAAATTGGCGAGTACAACGGGAGGTAGGGTATTGGAAGTGGGCGAGATTGAAAATTTTATCAACAATATTCCCAAGGAAGTCTTTAAAGTCATGGAAGAAAAAAATGAATCGTTGTGGAATAGGGGTTGGATTTTTCTTCTTATAGTAGTTTTGTTTTCGGCAGAATGGGCCTTGAGACGCAGCAAGGGAGTGGCATGAAAATTTGTATAGTTTTATGGGCATTGTCCATTTCAATAGCGTTTCAGTATCAGGCTTGTGAAAAGAGTTCAACTGAGGAAGTAGTGAAGCGGAACGATCATGAAATTTTTTTGATCAGAGGTGCCGAAGGCGGTGAAGCTTTTAAAGTACCATTGAACGAGGCATTAAAAAATTGGCAGGAAGTGGCGGCCCGTGCTGGCCTTAGGTGTCGTACATTTTCTGATAAAAATTCACGTAAAAATATTATTTCAATGCTACAATCTTTTCAGAAACCATCTTCTACCGTAGCTTGGGTGGTGTATTTGGGACATGGTACATATATCAACCATGTGCCTAAATTAAATCTCGTGGGTGAAGATATTACAGCGGATGAGATGTTTAAACATTTAGATACTTGTCAGCGCCCCTTGATTTTTATCAATTGCTCTTCTTCTAGTGCTCCTTTTCTTTCTAAACTTTCAGCACCTGGTAGAGTGATTATTTCGGCAACACGAACAGGGGGGCAAAAATACTACACCAAATTCAATGAAATGATGGCCACAGCGATTGCGAATCCTAAAGCGGACTTGGATAAAGATGGACAGGTTTCTTTATTTGAGAGCTACTTATTCGCCTCTAGGCAAGTCAGTCATTTTTATGTTGGTGAAGGTAGAGTGCCGGGTGAAACAGCTTTACTTGATGATAATGGAGACAAATTGGGTGTGAAAGCAGAGTATTTTAGAGGCCTCACGGCCATTAATCCTGACAAAAAATTAGATGGGATACTTTCTCATCAAGTTCATTTGATTCCTTCTGAAATAGAGACTAAAATGTCCCAAGAATTGAGAAAAAAGCGAAATATTCTCGAGATGAAGCTGCATCAACTCAAGTTAGAAAAGCTTCAAATGGACGAAAAAGAGTACTATAAAAAATTAGAAGAAGTTCTTAAAAAAATAGCCAAAATCTACAAAACGGATTAAGTTGTTGAGATAAGATATTTTAAAAGTAAGGAAAAATATGAACAATAGCCGAAATCTAAGGAAAAGGTCTAAGCGACAGGCGAGTAACGTTGTCACAGATCAAAAAAACTTTGATAGCGAAGATTTGAAAAATTCGATTGATAAGGGATCTTCAGTTATTAAAGTTAATGACTTGTCAAAAAAGGGTATTGAAAAAGTCAATGTGATGAACAAAAAAACAATCTATAGATTGATTGATGAAGCTGTTAAAACAATTGTATCGACGCAAACATCACTGATGTCGGATGAGGATAGAAAAATAATCGCGCAAAAATCTAAAGTTGAATTAGATCGTCTGATGAGGCAGCATAAAAAAAATAAAAAAGATGTGGAAGAAATTGTTCAAAGAAATAAAGATCTCTCAAGCCAAGTGAAGAGCTTAAAGGAAAAATTGAATAAGCTTGAAATTGTTCGCAAGGAAGAAGCTATCGCTAAATTTAATGAAGGTGTTGATTCGCAAAAAGAGAATATAAAAAGTAAAGAAGAAGAAATTGTCAATTTGAATGTGACAATTGAATCAATGAAAAATAGACATCGTGAAAATTTATCTAAGAAACAAGAAGAAGGTTTGTCTTCACAAAATGAAATTGTGGAAGGGCAAAAACAAAGAATTCGTGAATTGGAAATTTCTATAGGCACACTTAAAGCAGAGCATGTGTCTGAATTGTCAAAAAAATATGATGAAGGCGTATCGTCTCAAAAAGCGTTTGTTACAGATTGTAAGGAAAAAATCAATTTATTAGAAAATTCGATAGAAGAAATAAAGAAAGAACATGCCGCAGAATTGTCTAAGAGGTATGGAGAGGGTGTGTTGTCACAAGATCTTGTTGTGGAAGGGCAAAAAGAAAAAATAAAAGAATTAGAAAATTTGATTGCAGTGCTTAAGAGAGATCATGTTGCGGAGTTATCTCGGAAATATGAAGAAGGTTTGTCTTCACAAAAAATTGTTGTTGAAGGGCAAAGGGATGAAATTAATAAGTTAAGAACAGATAGTGAATTGCTAAAAAATGGGCATATCTCAGAATTGACGAAGAAATTTGAAGAGGGTGCTAACTCCATGGCCCCTTCCATAGAGGTGCTGAAAGCAGAAATAAACGCTCTAAAAGAAGCGGCGAAACAAAAAGACCTCCTGTACCGTGCAGAGTTAGTTAATTACTTGGAAGAGAACGCGGGTTTACAAAGTAAATTGGTGGATAAGTTAAAGCTGAGTAAGTAAATGTTGATGAGCTCAGTCGTATTTTTCGTAGTGTATTTGTTCTTTTTCGTGGCCTATGGATAATAAGTAATCGCAGACCTCTTCAATCATCGCGTTAACTCCGCATATATAAAAACTACGATCTCCTGCTGTAGTGAGAACCTCTTTTACTTTGTTCTGGACATAACCCTTATCCCCTTGCCAATTATCTGTAGGGCGACTGATACAAGGAAAGTAATGGAAGTTGGAATGTTGTGCTGCAATTTCTTTAAATTCTTCGTCATAAAGAATGCTGTTTTCGTGTCGGTTGCCGTGGTAAAGATAGATATCGGTATCGCAACCTTTTTCAAAGAGGTCGATAATCATACATCGAAATGGAACAATACCTGTGCCGACAGAAATATAATGAATTTCAGGAGGAAGTGTTTCAGGCAAAACAAACTTTCCATAAGGAGCTTTAAACTCAACTGTTTCACCTACTTTTTTGGTACGTATCCAATTTGAAACTTTTCCACCTTCAACTGCGGTGATACACAGCTTGAGCAGACCTTTAGAAATTTCATTGGGAGTGGAAGCAATGGAATAAGCACGGCGAACAGGTCGTGGATCGTTCGGCATAATCAACATTAAAAATTGACCGGGAACATAAGTGAGACCATATTTGAGATCAACAGAAAATTCATAATAGGTGATGCGATCATTGATGTCATCAATTTTAGTAATCTCAGCAGCAATAACTTCCATTTTTACTTTACTCATATTGAGTGGCCTTCCCGTTGGCATTCATCATTGAACAATGGTATTGTAATTACATTGAAATTACCTGACAATAAAATTTATCACAAAATTGACGCTCCCTTATGAATAAAAAAACTAATAACTCATCAACAAGAATCAATGCCCACACTGATCTGTCTGTGGAGGTGAGTGTTAAAACAGAAGATTTTCTGATGAACCTCCTTAAAAGCGAGAAAAGCCCCCTTTTGTTGATTTTGGATGGAATTCAAGACCCTCATAATTTGGGAGTATGTTTGCGTACAGCAAATGCAGCGGGTGTGTTGGCGGTGGTGGCTCCTAAGGATAGAGCGGTTTCTTTAACAGAAACAGTGAGATTGAAGGCTTGTGGAGCAGCAGAACACACCCCTTTTGTGCAAGTGACAAATTTAAGAAGTACATTAGATAAGTTGAAAAAAATGGACTTTTGGATTGTTGGCACTTCAGATAAGGGCAAACAGTCATTATATGATATTGATTTGACGGGGCCATTGGCGATTGTATTAGGAGCTGAAGGTAAAGGGTTGAGGCGTTTGACAACCGAGACATGTGACTTTCTTGCAACCTTACCCGTACACGGTGAGGTTGATTGCCTTAATGTCGCTGTGGCCACAGGTGTGTGTTTGTATGAGGCATTAAGACAACGAAGAAGGTAACAATTTCAACTTTCCATCCCCCCCTATTCTAACCCCAACAATTTGATTTTTTTATCCAAAGTAGGGCGAGAAATGCCTAGTTCTTTTGCGGTGGGTATTTTTTGACCAAAGTTTCTAGCTAAAGCGGTACTGATAACTTCTTTTTCAATAAGGTTAATAGCATCGTGTACGATGTCTTTTAAGGGGCGTCCGTGATGGTGTAGCCCTGACATGCTGGGTTGACTTGTTTTTTCTTTTATTTGGTCTTGAATATCTTTGGGAGAGACTTCGGTTAGTCCTAAGGCGATCCAACGATTGATTTCATTTTGTAATTGACGCACATTTCCGGGCCAGAAAGCTTGTTCCAGAATAACCATGGCTTCAGGTTGAATCTTGATGGCAGATCGATTTTGTAAAAAATGATTCAACAACAAAGGGATATCGCCTTCTCTTTCACGTAGCGGTGGGGATTCAATCAACATACCATTTAAGCGATAATAAAGATCTTGTCTGAAGCGTTCTTCGGAGGATTCTTTTTGTAGATCTTTGTTTGTGGCGCAAATCACCCTCACATCAATTTTTATGTTTTCATTTCCTCCTACGGGTCGTATTTCATTTTCTTGAAGAGCGCGTAGTAAAGATTTCTGTAAATCATAGGGCATTTCAGAAATTTCATCTAAAAACAAAGTACCTCCGTCGGCTTCCACAAACAACCCTCGTTTGTCTTCGGTAGCTCCTGTGAAAGAACCTTTTTTATGACCGAATAAAACAGATTCCAAAAGTCCAGCGGGTATGGCCCCACAGTTTTCTTTAATAAAGGCTTCATTTCTACGAGAACTGTTTGTATGTAAAGCTTGGGCAATCAATTCTTTTCCCGTGCCGGATTCACCTTGAATAATTACTGACAAATCTGTGTCAGCAATACGGTTGATCAATTGTCGTGTTTTTTTTATCGTTAATGATTCACCGATGATTCGTGTGGAGGATAAAGAAGATTGACTTAATTTTTGCAAACGCATTCTCAAATGACGATTTGATTTTTCTAGAGCTTCTTTCTGTATACGATTTTCATTAAGAAGTCGTGCTGTTTCTAGAGCAATGCCTGATTGCACAGAAAATAATAATAAGTTTTCGGTATCGGAAGGAGAAAAGCGTGATCCACCTATGGGCGCATCCAGATAAAACATACCAATGACGTGGTCACCTTTTTTGATGGGGACGGCTAAAATAGAATTAATACCTACGTCCACAATAGATTTTCGTGTAGAAAGCTCAGGACTATCTAATAAACTTTCGACTAATAGAGGTTCAGGTTTGTCTCTAAAAGTTTTAACGAGTGCTGTAGAGATGAGGTCTATATCTAAGGGGAGATTTGTTTTTCCTGCCGCCCGAGCCATCCGCATGTTGAATTCTCCATCACTTGTTTTGAGAAGTAAAAAACCTCGACCGGCTGCTGTGATTTGTAAGGCCTTGTCCACAATCAAAGCCAACAAATCGTTGAGAGGGGTCTGTGAACTGATGGCTAAATTAATTTCCTGCAAAATACTGACAGAAGATTTTTCAAGTTTAACAGCGGTTATGTCTGCTATAGCGAGAGTGTCTAATGTGGTGTGGTCATCTAATTGGGTTAATAGGTCTGCTGCAAGTTTGAGTGTTTTGGTGTTATTTTGTTTGCCTGCCATGTCTAAGGCAATACTTAAGTACTCGGAAGCCTTTTCGCGCTGTCGCATATCAAGGTAAGTTTCTCCGATAGCTAATGATGTTGAAAGAAGTTTGTCAGGCTTGTTCAGGTCTTTGAGGACTTTTTCACTTTTTAAGAGGCATTTAAGGGCTAACTGATACTTTCCTTGGTGACGATATATTCTTCCCAAGTAGCGGTTCAAACTTGAGGAGGTGAAAGGATTGTTGAATTGTTCGGCAACTAATAGGCCTTTGGTTAAAAAGTCAATGGCAGAAGTTTGCTCGCCCTGTTCAAAATATATGGAACCAATATTTCCATAAATTTGACTGCTGTCGCCTTTAGTCTGATTTAAGGTGTCGAGATATAAAGTAAGGGCATCACCTAGTTGGCCTTGTCGATGTTGTTCAACTGCTTTTTTGTAAAGTTCATTTAAAGAATTCATGAAAATATCCTAAAACACTCGCATATAATATCATATATGAAAATTGCATTGGTACATGATTGGTTAACAGGAATGCGTGGAGGTGAAAAATGTCTTGAAATTTTCGCTGAGTTATTTCCAGAGGCTCCTTTATTCACACTTGTTCATGATCCAGGAAGTGTTAGTGAAATTATTGAAAATAGAAAGATAATAACGTCATATTTGCAGAATATAACAGGAATTAAGAACTATTACCGTCATTTCTTACCATTTCTACCCGCGGCAATGCAAACTTTTGATACCAGTGAATATGATTTGATTATATCTTCATCTCATTGTGTGGCTAAAATGATACAAAAGAAGTCAACAACACGTCATTGGTGTTATATCTTTACGCCAATGCGTTATGTTTGGGAGCTTTTTGATGAGTATTTTGGTGACAAATGCTCATTTCCTGTAAGAACAGCGGCCAAGATAGTTGCTCCTTATCTTAGAGCTAAGGATGTGAGTACATCCTCAAATGTTGATCAATATATTTCAATTTCTTCGTTTATTGCAGATAGGGTTAAAAAACATTATGGACGAGACAGCGAAATTATTTACCCGCCAGTCTCTTTGCAACGGTTTCAAGTTCAAGAACAGGTTGAAGATTGGGACCTAGTCGTCTCTGCATTTGCTCCCTATAAAAGGATAGACTTAGCGATTGAAGCTTCGAACAAACTCAATAGGCCCTTAAAAATTATTGGCAATGGTCAAATGCAAGAACAACTCAAAAAAATGGCAGGTCCACAGGTCACATTTCTGGGTTGGTTGTCCGACAAAGAAATTGCCGATCATATGGCGCGTTGCCGTACTTTTGTTTTTCCAGGTTTGGAAGATTTTGGTATCACGCCCGTGGAAGCCCAAGCTTCGGGTCGACCTGTGGTGGCTTATGGGGCAGGAGGAGCCTTGGAAACAGTTCGTGGTTTGGATGCTCAAAAACCATCAGGAGTTTTTTTTAAAGAACAAAATGTTGACTTACTTTGTGAAGCCTTACAAAAAGCTGACGAAGTTGATTGGGATTCTTCAATGATTGTGGAAGAAGTTCAAAAATTTTCTCGTGAGCGCTTTGTCCGAGAGGTCAAGCAATCATTACGAATCTTTAGCGATGGTCAATTGTTTTCTGAATCATAAAACTTAGTTATATCTTTATTTGCTTTAATAAGAGTTGCTCGACATAAATCAAAGATGGTTTCTGTAAACACTTCTTCAGTATTTCGAGTAAAAGGAGCGGCCACAAATAGTAGGATGTGTCGTTTTTGCGATATAGATTCGGATAAGCTGTAACTTCCGACAATGGCGCCATCAGGAGCTTTAATTGTGGTGATTAAATTATTATGGTAATCGGAAAAAGTAGGAATAATGTCTAAAAAACAGCAGGAGCAGCAAAAATTAGCAATGCTGTTAAAGTTGCTGTCTAATCGCACATCGACAGTCAGGTCACTTGTTGCTGAGGAATGTGTGTAGATTTTTGAAAACAATCCAGATTCGACATAAGCTTGAAGGATTTTATTTTCCAATATATTCGTAGTTGTCATTGTAGAAGACCTATACTTTTTTTCTTCAATGTTGTTGTCTGTAAATGCGGCCTCAATATTTTTCTCAACCTGGGTTTCAACATTTACTTTCGCACTATAAAGAGGGATTCCTAAGGGTAGCATGAATTTTTGAGATTGTATTTTTAAAGTGATGGAAGGTTTTATATTTTGTTTGGGAGCGGGAGGCCAATCGTTTATTTTTTGGTAGTCACCGTTTCGGCTTGTGATAGAACAAGAACAAAATAACACAGAGAACAGTAATGCTAAATTGAAAAGGTGAAATTTCATTATTTTAAGATCTCGTAGGATGTAGATTCTTTGGGGGGCACCATTTTTCCTTCTAATATATTTAAGGTTTCTTGGCTATAGTATCTAGCAACTAAAGCGTCGATTTTAAAAACCATTAATTTTTTTGAACGCTCTACAAGTAATGATAGAGATTCTCCAGGTTTGTTTTCACTGACGCGTTTTGCCAGTTCTAAGTTGACGGGAGTTTTTCCGATACTTCGGGGGCTTAAGGGATAACCATTGATGCTTTTAAGAATATCTCCTGCCTGTATACCTATTTTAGAAGAGGGTGTACCGGGTTTGACAAATTTAACCACCATAAATTCTCGTGTCAAAAGACTTTCCCCGACGTCAAAAGCGGTTCCTTTTTTTACAACAATACCTAACATCGCTTTAATGTTTTTCCAAGGTCCCATATTTTTTAAATTATGTGGAGCTAATGTGCTAATGTTGATTTTTTGTGTATGTTCTAGAAGTTTTCCCAACACGGTAGTTCCGGTTAATTTTAAATGATAACTACCTTCTGTGGCGGTCAGGGTGAAAAATCGTTCATCACCAATGTTTTTGACAATGATGGGTGATTGTTGTTTGTTGTCAGGAGTCAGAACAATTTCGTCTAAAGGATAGCCTTCAGGACGTATCAAATAAAGGCCGGTACTGTTGGGGGTGAGTTTGATATTGCTGATCAATACAGGATCCTCGTCGCTTACCTGAATAACCATCTTTTTATTTTCGTAATTGTGCGTGAGAGGTTTAAAGCCTTTAGCGTGAAATTCTATGGTATGGGGGCCATTTTCCAGTGGTACAAATACTTCAGAGGATTGTATGGATCCTGAGATATTCCCTTTACTTTTTCCATCCACGATAAGTTCAACTTGCAAAGGAAATTGTGGTTCAAGAAATACGCCGCCCCCGCTTCGTTTTAATTCTAAATGTGCCAAATGAGGTTCGTAACTTTCAATGACATCCGCAGGATCTAAAAAACGTAATAGAGGGATGCCAAGGCAACAGGGAGCGATACAGAAATGGGCAATGGCTTCTTCTGAAGACATAAAATCAATTTCACGATTGTAATTGAAGTTAAGATCAATGGATTTGTAGCCCGCTTGGGCCACACGATATTGGTACACACTTTGTCCTATGGCTAGGGGGATAATGGCCGGAGTGGTGTGGGGTGTTATTTGACCCTGTTCGTCTATGATTTGAGCGCCTGAAGGGGTACTGTTGATGGCAATGGCGACATGGGTGGTTTCACTGCAGTTGTTGAATAAGACAGCAAGTACCGCCAATAAAATTGACTTCAAAAAGACGGATTTCAATTTTAATACCCTTCAAGAATACGGGTAAAATCCTGAACTCGTTGTTTGACACCCACAGGTGTTTCTTCGGGACGGCTTGACACCAATACATTCTTTTTGTCCTCTTCCCAGCCCTTGCCCGTGTAGATGGTGGCTTGGCCTCCACCTTGCTGAAGAAAAACTTTGACCTCTTGTATGTTGTTGTTGATAGAGGAAACAATTTTTTTGATATCAGAGTTGCCGAGATCTATTTTTTTCAAGACTTTTTTGAAATCATCCTGGTTGTTTTTCATATCGGTTTGATTGTTTTTAATTTCATTCAAATTGACTACTTGTTGAGATAATAAAGAGTTGCTCTTTTTGAGTTGTTTTAATTCTTTTTCCATAATGCTAATAGAATGTGTGTCATTATTGTTGAAAAAAGGAGTTACCTTTTCCCTGTGCAAAAACATCAATAACAGACAAGCGGCAGCCAACACAGTGGCGATGGTTTTATAAGGAAGCCCCTTTTTTGTACGAGTAATAGAACTAATATTTTTAGCTAAATTATCTGATTGAGAAGGAAAGGAAAGAGTGATATTTTGCAAAGCTCCTAAAGCGCTGTCTTTTATATCGTATTCCATATGGCAGGTCGCGCATGTTTCCAAATGGGCAATGATTTTTGATTCAACGGTTGGCTCTAAGCATTGATCTCTAAAGTTATCATAGTGTGAAAGAACATCTTCACAGCTCATACGATCCCACTTCTGTTATAAGACTGAACAAATTTTTCCCTTGCTTTTTTCAAGCGGTACCTTACGCGATCCCTTGTCATTTTCAAATGTTCCATAATCTCTTCGATGGTAAAGCCATCTATTTCTTTTAGAATCAATATTTCTTTAGATTCAGGGTCCAAAGAATTTATACATTCTTGAACATTTTCACTTGGGTTGTCCAAGCTGGTTTCGCCTTGCGAGCGCACCTCATACTTCAAGTGTTCCCGATGTTTTTCCACAACCTTTGTATGCCGATAATGGTCTCTTAGAATGTTACGGGCAATAGCAAAAAACCACGGTTTCATCGATTCTGTGTTTTTGGGCGGGTAATACCGCCACGCTTTCACAAAAGTGTCTTGGGTCAAATCCTCAGCAAAATCACGGTTGCGCACCCTTGTCACAAAGTATGCATACACCATTTGGCGATACTGTTCGCTTAAATCAGAGAATTTAGGTGGTTTTTTAGTCATAAAATGCATTTGTATTAGTTTAAGACGACTAGCTCTCTAATAATAGGGAATGTTTTTATTTTTTTGATCAATTAATACGTATGAGTATAAAATGGCGAATAATGATAAAGGATTAATTTTTAAGAGTTGATACCCAACATTATTATGCGTAAATTGTGCCATTATAAATCAGCAAACCAAAATGAAAAAAGTCAACGAATTTTTAACAGCACAGTTGGTGTTGACGTTCACTGAGAGAAGAAAGAATTCTACTCATTCACTTCATCATGAATTCGGTACGCATATGCTCAAGAACGATAAAACATTTCCAAATTACGATTCTTCGGCCACATAGATTCATCAGTATACTATTCTCCCAGAGAGTCTTTAAGAGATTGGGCGGTTGAATATTATAGCTTCGTCAAAACCGTCATATAATTCGACTTCTGGGATGAGAAGAATTGTGAGGTCACCTGTGATGGTGTCTAGGGCCATAACCTCTTAACATTTTTTAAAATTAATCCAAAACCTTAATAAGTTCTATTTCAAAGATCAGCGTTGAATTAGCAGGTATTTTAGGTTGTTCCTGTGATCCATAAGCTAGTTCAGAAGGAATAGTAAATTTCCATTTAGCTCCCTCTTTCATCAGCTGTAATCCTTCAGTCCAGCCTTTGATTACTCTATTGAGAGGAAAAGTAATCGTTTTCTCTGTTGAGCTATCAAATTCAGTTCCGTCAAGCAGGGTTCCTCGATAATAGACTTCTACCTGACTGGTTGCCTTGGGAGATTTGCCAGTGCCTTTTTTTAGAATTTCATATTTTAAGCCGCTTGCCGTAGTTATTTGATTTGCATTGTTGTTGCTACTACTGTCACTACCCTCTTTGAAGCTTCCTTCAAAAGGATTTGGGGAAGATGGGGTTTCTTCGTCTTTCACCCTATCTATTTTACCCATAGTGAAGCATAGACATATGATAGCTAATACAGAGGTAAAAATAATAATTGTAGTTTTGTCCATAATTTTTTCTTTCAGTCTTTATTTATAGCCTTGAGGACAAGTTAAATGTCGCGATTATTTTTCTTTTTTTCAAAAGTATGGATATCATCCAAATCCCTCTCATTGGCAACCAAACACATAAGATCCAAATTGAAATTCATTAGTGTTTGATTGTCATATATAATTTTAGTTGTTTTAGTAATCAAGAAACACAGAGCTTAAAAACACACAGTATGCCCTTGCATTGGGAATAGAAGCAAACTATTTTAAATATCGCAGTTAGGTAATGATTGGAATGTTGAAGAGGTTAAAGGATTAGATAAGAAAAAATATGGAAATTGGAAATTTGAAAAATTGGTTAACATTGAAGTGTTAAATTTATATGATTCAAATGTCGTAGATATGGTTCAAATTTTGTCTGATGTCTAATAATTACAATTATATTTAATAAGATCCAATCCCCCGAATAACAGAAAAAATAGTGCGCATGAGGATGACGATATCCAGTAGTACGGATTGGTGTTCGATGTAGTAGAGGTCGTAATCGAGGTTGTCATGGATTTGTTGTTGGCGGTCAGCTGAAATTTGCCAGAGGCCGGTGATGCCGGGTTTGATGCGTAAACGTTCTTTTTCTAAGGGGCCGTATTTGTCTGTGATAAAAGACATTTCAGGACGCGGACCCACTAGAGACATCTCGCCTTGTAGAACGTTGAAGAGTTGTGGAAGTTCGTCCAAGCTGCTTCGCCTCAGCCATTTACCCAGAGTTGTGATACGGGTTTCATTTGAAGAGGTGGGCGTAGGCGCATATTTTTTGGTGTCTGAGGCCATTGTGCGAAATTTGATGACAGTGAAAAGTTTGCCATTCAAACCACTACGTTTCTGCGTGAAAAATACGGGGCCATCCTTTTGAAGGCGAATGCTTATTGCAATCAATAACATGAGAGGAGAGACAATAATTAATAACAGAAGTGATAGAATCATATCAAAAAGATATTTGCTTATTTTTTTGAGAGGAGATTTTGAACTGTTATGTAAAGAAATTAAAGGCAGTCCATCAATGTCTCTCAAACGAATGCGGTGAACAAATAGCGTGTGTAACGCGGGAACAAATTCCAGTTCAACTTTTATTTTTTCGGCCAAACGCATGATTTCTACCAAGCGATCAGAGTTCATGTTCGCATCCGCGACAATCAAGCGGTCGATATGTTGTTCTTTACAAAGTGTTTCAAGTTGTGCGGCATTACCCAAGTAGGGAATTTTTTCATTGTTTACATTTTCTAGAGGTTTGTCGGCAATGATTCCCACTAAGAAATAACCACTTTTAGGTGATTGTTTTATTTTTTCACATAGATGCCGAGCTAATTCTTCATTGCCGTAAATAAGAACACGGTCATTGCCAATGCCTTTGCGATGCAGGTGTTGCCCTAATTTGAAAACGAAATATCGCAATGATCCAATAAGAGGAAACATCAAAACAAAAGCAGAAAGTAACTCAATACGTGAAAGATCTTTGTTGAAGCCAGCATTGAAAATATGATGCCTCAACTTATCTAAAAAAGAAAGGTGAGACGTGGGATCAGGATTTCGGCTTTCTTCACTAAAAAAAAGTAAAGTGAATACGATCAGTGCAGCGGTGATAAGACTCTTGAGAATCAATCGGGTTTCTTCTATGTTCAGTATGGTTTTGTGTTTGTCGTAGAGTTTATTCCAGAAAAAAATCAGTAAAATAAGAAAAGCAATGAACCAGAAAGCCTGATTAGTGGAAGGAATTTCTGTTTGAAAAAAATGTTGAGTTAAAAAAAAAGCCATGGCAATTCCCACAACATCACAGAAAAACTCCAACAGTGATAGAAAACGAGAATAGCCTTGTTTGACCATTAGGGAAGAATCTCTCGGTAGAGTGCGTCCAACTGCTGTGATAGCGCCGCGAAGGAATGGGTGCGTGACACGTAATCTTTGGCTTTTTGGCAACGTTCTAAAGTTGCGGAGGGGTTGTTGAGACATTGTTGAAATGCCTCTAAGCATTCTTTTTTACTTCCTGCAGGGTAGAGCAGAGCCCGCTCGGTACCGGCGGCAAGATCAGGGATACCTCCCACATCGGCAGCGACAACGGCCAAACCTTGAGCCATGGCTTCAATCATGGTGACAGGTGTTCCTTCAGAATGTGAGGTGATGGCCAATATATCTAAAGTGGCGTAATATTTTTCAATGTTGTTGCAGGTCGCTTTGAAATGTACCCTATCTTCAATTTTCAATTGCTTCACCTGTTCCTTGATATCATTTTCAAGCTCGCCATCACCAATTATAACACAGTGCCATGTCGAATCTCCTTGAGCGAAGACCTCAAGAAAAAAATGGTGATTTTTAACATGAGTGAGTCGTCCCACGATGCCAATAAGGGGAACATGTGATGGTAAGGCGTTTGATTCTCGTGCTTTATTTTTGTCTTGTGAACAATTTTCAAAACGTTCCAAATGAAACCCTAAAGGGATAACGGGACATTTGTTTTTGTGGGTGATCTTAAACAGTTCGGTAAGATCTTTTTGCTGACTGGGTGAAATGGCAATAAGGCGATGGGCTAAAGGAGAAAGACATTTTTCTACTAGGCAAATAATTTTTGATTTCATCGGAGAATAATGTCCTCTAAACACATTGCCGTGGAAGGTATGAACAACTACAACACCACATAATAAGGCGGCTACCCTTCCTAATAGGCCCGCCTTGGCGTGGTGGGTGTGAATGACATCGGGTTGAAATTTTTTAATTTCGCAGATTAATTCAAACAAAGCCCATAAATCTTTGAGGGGATGCAGGGGGTGAACCAGGTGTTGTAGGGTATGGTGTTCGATATTTTTATTTTCCATATACGCATGTAAACTGACTTCACCTTCTTTGAGTTGACCTGAGAGTAGACGAGTTTTCCAGTTATTTTGATTAACGGAAAGATCAATGGCTTGTAAGGAAGGCCCTCCGACATTCAATCGTGTGATAATGCGTAGTATGCGTAATTCATCAGCCATTTATGATACTTCGGTAAATGTCATCGTGAGCTTTGATCATAAAGTCAATAGAAAAATTATTTGTCAGACGTTGGGCCATTTTTTCTATTTTGTGTGGCCAACTCTCCTTTTCTTCTAGAGCTGTGCGAATGCTGGCTGCAAGAGCTTCTGGATTGTTAGGGGGACATAACCATGCCGTATCACCCAGAACTTCAGGGATAGCGGAAACTTGGGTAGACACAATAGGCAGTCCCACGGCCATGGCTTCCAGCAAGACTCTGCCTAAACCTTCCCAATGAGAAGGTAGAACGAATAAGTCAGAAGAGGCCATCAGGTCATGAAGGTCATTTCTAAAGCCTAAAAAATGTACTCTGTTATTGAGTCCGAGTTGTTGGGACTGTTGTTTGAGTGTTGCTTCAAGTTCTCCTGTGCCACATAATGCTAAAGTTAGCTTTGGTAGTGACACCATGGCTTGTAATAAATCACATTGCCCTTTTTGAGGGACCAGCCGCCCGGCATGTAAAAGTAGGGTGTGATCAGAGGGGACTTTAAGTTCGTTGCGTAGATTTGTTTTAGAAAGTGGAAGTGGAGGTGTCAAGCCGTAAGGGATGATCTTGAATTTTTCAGCCTCTAAACCTTTGTTGGTATAAAAACATTTCACCGCTTGTGAAATGGCAATATGTACTTTTTCCTTTCGGCTAAAGTGTTTGTGTAAAAAGTGAATAAAAGGATTGTTTAAAATAGATTCATCATTGTGGCGACTACCCACAAGAGGCAGGGCTGAGCAAGCCATGGCAGCAAGGGAGTTGGCTTTGAGAAGATGTGAATGAATGAGGTGATGATTTTTGGTATGGGCCATCAGCTGAGTTTTAGCGGAAAATATCTTCGAAAAGCTTTCCATATTTATTTTTGTGACAGGGATGTTTTCCTTTTGAAAAAAAGAGCCTAGTTGGCCTTGGCCTTTAAGATAAACAATATCTTGTTGATAACCTATGTCTTTTAATCCAAGAGCCAAATCACACAAAGCGTTTTCTGCACCGCCGGGGTCCAAAGTTGTGATCACATGGCAAAGTCGTATCATTTATGTTCAGCCAACTGTTGGTAGGCTAAAGCATATTCTTTAATGAGTTTTTTTCTCTCAAAAGTTAATGCCACATCACGCCCTTTGAGGCCTATTTTTTTTGCTTCTTTGGGATGGGCCAGTAGCCAGGCCAATTCTCTTTGTAGTGAATGGGCATCAAAATCTATCAACAAGCCATTTTTTCTATGTAAGATAATGTCAGGCATGGTGCCCACGGCCGTACTGATCACCGGCACGGCGCAGGCCATGGCTTCTAAGGTGGTGCGTGGTCCTCCTTCACTACGTGAGCAACAAACAAGAGACCGGGAAGCGTTGATATGTTCAGCCAATTCTTTATTTGTTTCCAGCCATCCAGTAAAGTAAACACGATCTTGTAAATGATGCTTTTTTACAAATTTTTTGAGTGTGGCCTCAAGGGGGCCGACTCCCACAATACATGCCTTAACGTCGGGCAATTTTCTAACAGCCTGTAATAAATCAAATAATCCTTTGTTAGTTACTAGTCGGCCAATAAACAACACATCATATTTTTTTTCACAATCTTTGGGCAGGAAGGTGTCGCAGTCGGTGTAAGAGGAATAAAGTAATTTTAATTTTTCTTTAGGTACGCCTTGTTTGATTAGCCATTGTGGTACCTGAGTTTTGTTGATCACGCGTATGGCTTTGGCTTCTTGCCATGCTTTTTTGATATAGCAGCTTGTTAGGAAGCACCTGAGGTGCTCATTGCAGTTTACCGCTTTAGGATATCCTTCAATGTGATAGATTTCTAAAATATGTGGAATGCCCGTTTCTTTACTTAGAGCTCTGGCACCTTTGCCATGAAGAAAAGGGGGATAGTCATGGGCTGCTATGATATCGTGATGTTGTTCACGAATGAGTTCGGCCCCTTTTTCTTTTATCCAGCGTGTGCGATCCCATTTATTTTGTGGAGCGATATGAAAATGAACCCTGTCAAATAATCGCTTTTCTTTTGCTTCGGGATGATAGGGAACAAGGATATCAATACGTTTCCAATAACGATGAAATTCCTCAAGAAGATGGTAGTGAGGTCCTTTACGTTCCCTAGCACAGCTTGCGTCACCGGCAATGGAAAGAAGTTTCATTTAATGTGTGACAGAATTAAGTACTTCATTTGTTTGGTCAACATATGATTCCCAACTAAAAGTGTTGTCTTCGTCGTGTTGGTTGATCATCAGATTTTTGTTTTCAAAATCATCCACAAGTTGGAAGAGTTCTTGGCTGTTATCTGCAGAAAATAGCCAGCCATTTTCATCATGTTCTATCATGTCAGGATGAACGCCTCGCCGGCTAGCAAAAATAGCTTTGCTTTGTTTTAAAGCTTCTAACACCACATAATTGAAGTGTCCTAATAAAGAGCTCATCACCAGAATGTCGCATTCTTTAACATAGCCTGCCAAATCTTGTCGGGAGACTTTCCCTGTAAATAACACCCGATCTCCCATATTTTTTTCTAGAGTGACGGCTTTGATCTTGTCGAGGTAGGGACCATCACCTACGACCACCAATCGAACATTTTCTTTTGTTTCAATAGCTTCCAACGTCAGTTCAAGATTCTTAGCTTTAGAAATGTGTCCTGTGGTTATCAACCTGATGTGTTCTTGTTCAGTCCATTGAGCCAAATAGGTGGCTTCTTCCTCTTCTTTGGGATTTTTTGGTAGGGCATTGGGGATGATTTCTATTTTTTCACGGGCAATGCCCCATTCGATAAGTAGTTGGCAGAGGGTATTGCAACTCACCACTGAGTGTTTGGCGAGTTGCGCCAAACATTTTGTGAAACCATGACGGATTGAAGTGATAAAAGGTTTTTTACCTGTATTCCAAGGCACGAGATCGTCTTGGGTTAAACCTTTTTCAACTTGTTCTTCCCAAATGTTGTCTCTCACAAATTTGATCACCCAAGGAGTGCCAGTGATAAATGAGGCCACAGCGGCCTGCCACCACACCCCATAAGTATAAATCACTTGTGCTTTTTTCCCGTGATTGATCAAATTCCAAAGTACGCGAAGACTTCGAACCAAAGAGACTTGAGAGCGGGAGATTCGTTTGACGCGAAAGGGATAGGTGTCTTTGATTTCATGGCGATTGACCACAGCCAATACAGAAACTCGATGCCCTGATTGTTGCAAAGACTCGCAGAGCTCGGGTAGGTGCGTAGCGGCTCCTTCAGATTCTGGAGGAAAAGCGCTGGTCAAAAATAAAATTCTCATGATTTTTCCATAATTTATTATAGTGATTATGCCGTTTGCTGTTCCTTATCGATAGACTCTATATGATGAGGCTAGCATTTTTTGTTCAAATGATTGATCCTAATGACACGATTCGAGGCTTTATTCCGGGTTGGGTTTCTGCTTTGGCCAAAGAAGTGGATGAATTAGTGGTAATTTCACAAGAAATCAACTGTGATGATGTGGAGCAATTAGGCCCAAATGTCCGAACCTTCACATTGGGCAAAGAGCAGGGAAAAGGCAAAATATCGCAATTTTTAACATTAGCCAGTATTTTAAGCGACCCTTCCAAGGGGGGCAGAGTGGATGCCTTGCTCACCCATATGAATCCTACGTATACCCTAGCGTGTTCATTTTTCATGAAAATGAGAGGAATACCATTATTTACCTGGTACGCCCACAAAGAGGTTTCTTGGAGATTAAAATGGGCAGAGCGACTATCAACCCTGTGTTTTTCTGCCAGCGAAGAATCGTTTAGATTGGCTTCCAACAAAATAAGAATTATGGGCCATGGGATAGATCTCACACATTTTTTGGAAGATCCTTCACGATTGTTTCAGCAAAAAAAAGTGTTGAAACTTATTTCAGCTTGTCGTCTTTCTCCGGTGAAGGGATTAGATCTGTTGTTGACGGCATTGAAAGAGTTGCAGGGAGAGTGGACGTTAGATATTGCAGGAGATGCGCCTAAAAGTGATCAAGAACACTATGCCGAAAAGCTCAAAGCTATTTGCCCTGACAAACGCATCACGTGGCATGGCCCCGTGCCTTATGTGGACATGCCCCAGTTTCTCAGTAAGGGAGAAGTCTATGTTAATTTGTCAAAAACAGGATCTTTGGATAAAGGCCTACTTGAAGCGTTGGCTTCAGGATTAACGGTATTAACTAGTAACGAAGCGTTCAAAGATTTTTTAAAAGGTACTGAAAAACGAACTTATCTTGAAAATGTCACACAGGAATCACTTGTAAAACGATTGAAAGAATTTCAAAAAACACCTCGAGATGTTCTGCGACAAGACCAGATATTGCTATGCACACGATTAAAAAAAGAGCATAACCTTGAATCATTCGCTAAAAAAATTGTGTCAGAAATGAAATGTGTTTTATAGAGATGACCTATACGCTGGTAAGCTTTGGGGAAGTGTTGTGGGATAAACTTCCTGAAGGAAAGCGGCTGGGTGGGGCTCCGTTTAATATGCTTTGTCATGCAAAACGATTAGGAGAAGAGAGCATTAAAGCCGTGATGGTGTCAGCGGTGGGGGAAGATGAATTGGGAAAAGAGATTTTAGCCCAATGTAAAAAACATAATGTGATAACAGAATATATAACCGTTGACAAAAAATTTCCAACGAGTACGGTTGAGGTGATTTTAAACCATGAGGGCAATGCTCGTTATCATATACAGGATGAAGTAGCTTGGGATCATATTCCCCAAACAACGGATCTTATGGCCTTAGCAAAAAAGACTGATGTTGTAAGTTTTGGTTCTCTGGCGCAACGTTCTAAAGAATCGCAGGAAACCTTTTTAAATTTTGCTCAATCTCTACCTAACAAAGCTCTTTGTATTTTTGATGTTAATGTGAGACAACATTATTATTCTAGAGAAATTGTTGAATATTCTTTAGAGCTAGCGAATGTGTTAAAAATTAACGAAGAAGAGCTGTTTGTCCTTGCTGAACTTTTTGAAATACAAGGTGATGCGGATCAAGTGATGGAGCAACTGTTCAAGAGCTATCAACTTCAATTGATCGCACTGACAAAAGGTGAAAAGGGTAGTGTGTTGGTGTCAGAGAAAGAAAGATCAAGCCATGCTGGGCTTCGTTCGACAGTGGTGAACAGTATTGGAGCAGGAGATGCCTTTACAGCAGCCCTAATCATAGGGTTGCTCAAAGAATTTGATTTGAACCAAATAAACGCTTTTGCGAATGCCACAGCCTCTTATGCCTGTTCTTTAAAAGGGGCTGTGGGGTAGTGTCAGTGAATATGGCATTTGGGTGATTCTTTTGAAAAAGCTCTTCGAGCTTTTTTGGATACTTTTGTTGCGCTAATATTCAACGTTGTTAAAGATTTTAACGCGGGTAATTTCGTCATTGCTTTATCAGTAATTTTGGTGCCATATAGACCTAAATAAGTCAATGTTGTCAAAGACAGAAGTTTTTCAATCCCGGCGTCTGTAATATTAAGTTCACCTAAAGATAATACGTTTAAGGATGTGAGGCCTTCGAGTTCTGCTAAGCCTTTGTCAGTGATAAGTGTTTTTCTGACAAGTAATTGCGTCAAAGAAGTTAACGAAGAAATACCTTTTAGGCCTTTGTCCGTGATTTTAGTGTCATGCAAAATCAATTCTGTTAAATTTTTCAAAGAAAACAATCCAGTGTTAACTTCATTTGTGATGCTAGTTTCTGATAAATTTAAGACTTTAAGTGAGGTGAGAGTGGCTAAATCTTTAAGGCCTTCGTCCGTGATTTTGGTATTACCTACATTCAAATACTCTAAAGATTTTAAAGCAGATAGCGCTTTCAATCCTTTATTTGTTATTTTTGTGCCACCTAGATCCAGTTTGGTTAAACCTGTGAGGCATTTAATGTACTTCATATCAGAGTCATTGATATTTTCACTGTGTAATACCAACGATTTGATGTTTTTAAAGTTCTTAAGCGTCCATGTTTTCTTTTCAGGGTTCATGTCTTCATTCTGTTTTTTTAGCCATGTCAAGACACTAGAATCGCTTGCTGTTGCGGCTTCTTTGGCGGTAAGTAAAGATGTTGAACTGATGTTCAAAAACAAAGTGAATAAAATGGCCGCGAAACACAATTTTTTAATCATAAAAGTAACTCCCTTTTTGGTTGAAAATTGAGCAAAAACCATGCCATAGTTATTTTAAGAAGAATGTGTAATATTAACCATTTTTTGTGATTTTTTACTTAATTGTGAATTAGAAGTGTGTCCTTAAATACAGACATGTTGTCAGTAAAAAGTAAAAAATTTTGGGAGGCCGATAAGCCTCCCATTAAAAGTGATTCGCTAATTTTTTTTTCTTTTTTGAAGAGGTGGCAAATTGTATTGTTTTCTGGCTTGAGCAAGTTCAAGTTTCATTTTTTTCATGATGTAGGCATAAGCCGGATCTTTTGAAACGTCCTTCATTTCTAGGGGATCTTTTTTGAGATCGTGGAGGTTGTAGCCATCGTCATCATAAAAATTGATAAGTTTATAGCGTTTTCCTCGTACCCCTTCATGACGGGCAACGTTATGCCAACCGGGATTTTCATAGTAATGGTAATAAATAGATTCACGCCATGGTGCGTTGGGATTTTCAAGTATGGACTTGAAGCTTTGGCCTTGAATATCTTTGGGAACTTTTACTCCAGCAATGTCCAAAAAAGTGGGGTTGTAGTCGATATTTTGAATCAAGTGCTGTGTGTTTTTTGTACCAGGTTTTGTGAGGCCGGGCCAAGACACGATCAAGGGCATTTTTAATGATTCTTCATACATCCAGCGTTTATCAAACCAGCCATGTTCACCAAGATAAAATCCTTGGTCGGAGGAATAGATAACAATGGTGTTTTTCATCAAGTCGTTTTCTTCTAGGTAATCAAGAACGCGACCAATGTTTTCATCGACACTATCGATACAGCGAAGGTAATTTTTGATATAACGTTGGTACTTCCAACGAATGAGGGCCTTACCTGTTGGAATATTTTTGAGAAACTTATCATTCTTAGGTTGGAAAGCGGCGTCCCAAGCCTTTTTTTGTTCATCTGTCATACGTGAATACTCACCGTTACCCATTTTTTTGATATGCGCAGGCAAGTTTGTTGGTCTTTTTGAAATCAATTCTGCTGGCATGTCTTCGTGGAAGACCATGTCGTGTTCGTATTGAAAATCTTCCTTAATAGACATTTCATTGGCTTTAAGAGTCACGCTGCGGTTTTCCCAATTGTCAAAGAGAGTGGCAGGTTCGGGAATATCGACATCATCATATTTGGTGAGGTATTTGATATCTGGTGCCCAATTGCGATGAGGAGCTTTATGCTGACACATCAACATAAAGGGTTTGCTGGGATCGCGTTTATTTTTCAGCCATTCCAATGTAAGATCGGTGACAATCGTAGTGCAGTAACCTTCGTAGTGGTTCGGGTTTTCTTCTGTGGCGGTGGTGGTGATAAAATCGGGATTATAGTACTTACCTTGTCCAACAAGAACTTCCCAATAATCAAAACCCGTTGGCTGAGATTTTAAATGCCATTTACCAATAATAGCGGTTTCGTATCCCGCTTTTTTCAAAAGTTTGGGGAAGGTAACTTGAGAACCATCAAATTGATCGCCATTTTGTTTGAAACCGTTTTTGTGGCTGTGTTTTCCCGTCAGAATACAGGCACGACTCGGTCCGCATATAGAATTAGCGCAAAAAGAATTCATAAACACCACACCTTTATCGGCAATACGATCAAGGTTGGGTGTTTTATTGATCTTAGATCCATAAGCCCCAATGGCTTGAACCGCGTGGTCATCAGAAAAAAGAAATAAGATATTTAATTTTTCTTGAGTGGGTTGTAAAGAAGTGTCTTCACAACTCCAAAATGGGAGTACGATAAACAAGAGAACAAAAATTTTTAAGAATTTCATTTTGAGTTATCCTTTATTTATAATTTTTTCCAATTTGTTAACGCCTCTTTTGAGTTCTTCAAGGGAAGGTCCAAAAGAAAAACGACTGTATTTTTCAAAACGGCTAGGGCGATCAGCGCGTTTGCCGCCGGGATTGATGTCAAAAAAAGAACCAGGCACGGTAATCACACCTTCCTTCAAGCAGGCTGTCAAAAATTTCATTCCGGTATTGAGATGTTCTGGCAGTTGACCGAGATCTCCCCAACAATAAAAACTACCTTCAGGCATCACGGGTACAGATATGCCCAACCGCATTAAATTGTCAATTAAGAAGGTTTTTTTGATAGAGAAATTCTTTTGTATGGCAATAGCTTCCTGATCAGCAAAAGATTTTTCAAGCAAGGGCAGCGCTGCTTTTTGCATAGGATGAGCACAACCACCATCCATAAAACTTCCGGCAGAAGCAATACCTTCGATCACCGCCGCTGGGGCTAGTGTCCAAGAAACGCGCCATCCCGGATAACGCCAATTTTTGGTGAGACCATCAATAATAACGACGGGATCTTTATTGACATCTTCAACCGCGGTCGCTGCAGAAACGTAAGGTGTGTTTTCTTTGAATATGTAGTGACTATAGAATTCATCCACGATCATGGTGCAACCTAAATCACGATGAAGTTGTACCCATTTATCAAGCTCTGTACCAGAAATTAATTTTCCAGTGGGGTTGCAAGGGTTGGATAATAAGAGAGCTGACAGCCCCAAACCTAATATTTTTTCTTTCAACTCGTCGGTAGTAATGGAATAATTTTTTTCAGGATCTAACAAAATGGGGATAGGGGTAAACGTCCCAAAAGTGTCTAGTAATTCTTCATAAGCGGTGTAATCAGGTAAAAAATGCCCTACATGAATGCGTCCTAAAGTGGAAACCAAACGCGTTAGTGCGGCACGGCCACCGGGATTGATAGCTACGTTTTCGCGAGTATACAAACTTTTTTTTCCTTGTCGGTAGCGTTCGTTGTACAATTTGGCTACAGCATCTCTTAATTTATTCAAACCATCAATATTGGCATATTCGTGGTCGGCATCTGTTAAATGGATGGTTGTGACACGTTCAGGAGCCCCTTCAAGGGCGCCTGTTTCGGGAGCTCCTTGCCCCAAATTAGTCCAATCGGGATGTCCCATCTCAAAACCTAGTTTAGAGGCTTCAGTCATCACATAAATCACACCCGTTTGCGGAACAGAGCGAAAACCGGAGGGTAAAGAGCTATTTGTGTGAGTTGTATTCATGGCGGCATTGTAACACGATTGCTCGAAAATCTCTATTTTAAGTAGAAAATTAAGGTATAACAGTTTTTAGGTTGTGATGGTTCAAATGCTTTGGTCATTAATGACAATTGTAATTGTTGTTGATGTTTTGGAGTTGTATCAACAATTGTTATAATATATCTATCCTAATAATATGAATGGATATTCTTTGTAGAAAATATTAAAAAATAATAAATAAGGAAGCAGAAAGTAGAAAAATGAAAGTGTTAGTTGTTATTTTATTTTTTATGACATTTATGGTGAGTGTTTCAGGGGAAAAGCTTTCAGGTGGTCCCTTGAACGTCAATCAATCTATTCCGGATACAATTTTTATGAAAAAAGGAGATAAAGGTGGTATCAGTACAAAACTGAAACCAAGCAAAATTCCTGAATTTGAAAAAGATGTGGCGAATGTCAAGGCGGGAAATAACCTCTCAACATCTGTTTCTAGATTAATGAAAGATGGTTTGGGTCATGAAGCGGCAGATGTATTTTCATTTTGTTTTAAAGCTCTAAAAGATTCAAAAAATGAAGAGGTGTACGAAGTTATTGCCAAAAAAATTAAGTCCGTTAAATCTCCGATTGCTTTGGCGGCCTGTTTGAATTTATTACAACATTCCAATGATCCTAAAAATTGGAAAGCCTGTTTGGATTTTGTGGATTCTCCGAACAGAGCCGTGGGACACATTGCGACAGAATTAGCAGGTCAGGGAGTGAGAGAAGCTGTTCCAAGTTTGATCAAAAATCTAAAAAATATAAAAATGAGACGAATGACAACAACATTAATGGTTCTCAACCGCCTCATTGGTAAGGATTTTAAATTTGATCCCATCTATTTCCAAAACTGGTGGTCAGACAAAAAACGACAACAAGAATTTAAAAAAATAATGAAAGAGCCTCTGGAGAGATCGGGAGGCCCAATTGATTTTAACAAAAAAAAGATATACACAGCGGGCTCTTATCATGGTGCTAAAATTGAACGGGCTAATTCAATGTTTTCATTAGACACATCCTTATCTATGAAGCCCGATCAAGAATACCCAAGGCCTGAACCTAAAACGGATAAAGCGTATTTGAAAGGTGGGCTGGAAACGCCATTCCCTCCTATGCCCGCAGGAAATGGTTCTAAAATATGGACAGCTCGTATTGCCTTGGCGACAGCTATTAAAAATCTTCACAGAAAAATGATGTTTGGTGTGATTACCTTTGGTGGACAAATTGATGCTTGGAAGGAAGCGAAGATGTATCCAGCAAGTGACAGGCAAAACTTGATAGACGCTTACACCTGGGTGTTGTATGACACGCCATTGACATTGGGAACAATGCTGTACCAAAGTATAGAGATTGCGACAATGAATGACGATGTTGAAGTGATGTACCTTTTAACCGATGGGGCTCCTGCGATGGCGGGTGGAGGCAAATTAGCCGGAAGTGGCAGTATCAAGTTGAGCAAAAGTGACCCGATCTTGACAGCTGAGTATTATGACACCACTTATATATCTCACTTAGCTCTTAGGCTGTATGAGACAAGACGTGTGACCGTCCACACTTTTCTTATAGGCGGAAGTAAAGGACAAGAAGTTCTTAATATTATCAGTGATGCCACGCATGGTGACTACAAGGTTGTCAATATGAGTGGTGGTAGAAAGAAGTAGTAGAATTAAAAATGGATTTAGAATTTTAAGATCAACTAATATAGTGAAGGAACTTGTGGCAAGTGCAAAGCCGTTAAGGGGAAAAATAATGACAGAGTTGTTCTATGTGACAAAAAAAAGAATTGTTCTAATGGTGATTACGCCTATGATCATTGTCTGTGCCTATAGTAGAGAAGCTGTATCAGACACCTTAAATGCGAAGCAAAGCGTTCAATACAAATTTTTTAGAAAAGGTAATAAGGGTAAGAAGGAGTCTGGTCAAGTCCCTGAATTTGAAGAAGATGTAACCAAGTTAAAAGGAGGGGACACTAACGTTGTGTCGAGATTGATTTTGGAAGGTTTAGCCCACAAAGACGCGGATGTGTTTTCATTATGTTTTAAAGCATTAAGAGACTCAAACAATGAAAAAATTTATGAGGCAATCGCAAAAAAAGTGAGTTCAGTTCAATCTCCAATAGCTTTGGCTGCTTGTTTGAATATATTGCAACATTCCAATAATCCTAAAAATTGGAAAGTTTGCTTGAAGCATGTGGATTCTCCGAATAGAGCGGTAGGGCATATCGCGACAGAACTAGCGGGTCAGGGAGTGAAAGAAGCCGTTCCAAAATTGATCAAAAATCTAAAGAATGTAAAAATGAAACGGATGACAGTCACTTTGCTGGTTCTCAACCGTCTCATAGGTAAAAGTTTTAAATTAGATCCCACATATTTTGAAAATTGGTGGGGAGACAAAACAACTCAAAGTGAATTTAAAAAAACAATGAGAACACCACTTGAGAGATCTGGAGGGGTGATAGATTTTAATAAAGAAAAAAAATTCACGGCAGGCTCTTACCATGGCTCAAAAATCGAGTACGCAAATTCAATGTTTTCATTGGACACCTCATTGTCAATGAAACCCGATCAAGAATACCCACGGCCCGAACCACAAACGGGAAAAGAATATTTGAAAGGTGAGTTGGAAGCTCCTTTCCCTCCCATGCCCGCTGGCAATGGTTCAAAAATTTGGACAGCCCGTATTGCCTTGGCCACGGCGATCAAAAATCTCCATAGAAAAATGATGTTTGGCGTGATTACCTTCGGTGGGCAAATTGATGCTTGGAAAGAAGCGAAGTTGTATCCTGCAAGTGTAAGGAAAAATTTGGTAGACGCCTATACTTGGGTGCTCTACGATACGCCTTTAACGCTAGGCACATTCTTATATCAAAGTGTAGAGGTGGCTACGGCAAACGATGATATTGAAGTGATGTACCTTTTGACAGATGGTGCTCCAGCAAGGTGTAAGCTTAATATTTGTGAGAATGGCTCTATTCCATTAACGTCAGATGATGAAATTTTAAAAGTTAAGTACTTTAACCATGAGTATATTAATCATTTAGCGTTTAGATTATATGAAACCAAACGCGTGACTGTTCACACCTTTCTAATTGGAGGTAGTAGAGGGGCAGAGGTGCTCCAATCAATCAGTGAGGCGACGCATGGTGATTACAAGGTTATTGATATGAAGAAGAATAAAGCCAAAAAAGATCCCCAAGCTAAAAAGAAAGATAAGAAAGAAAGCTGATGTTTATCTTCCGATTCGTTAACAAAACATTTTGAAGAACTGGAAAAACAGCCTGTGAGCAGAACTATAAATATGATAAAAATTCTATTTTGGAAGCACACTGTTAATTAATTTAGAAATTTGTTCTTTGAAAGAAATCCCTTCTTCTTCCCACAGTTGGGGAAACATCGAAATGGATGTGAAACCTGGCAAGGTGTTGATTTCATTGATATAAACCTTAGCAGCTTCTTCATCGTAAAAAAAGTCTACTCGAGCAAAATCTTCTACTTTAAGTGCCTCACAGGCCTTGATAGTTAATTCTCTGATACGTTCTTTTATATTATCAGGCAGTTGGGCTTTCAAAATAATTTGGGCGCCATGGGGGTCAACGTATTTGGCCTCCCAAGAGTAAAATTCGTGTGAGGTGGTGATCTCACCTATTCCTGAGGCCTTACCCAACAGATACGCACATTCCAATTCTCTGGCTTTAAGGCCCTGTTCTATCAAAATATCTTTGCATTCCACAAAAGCGGTTTCCATGGCTTCAATAAGATCTTCCGCACAGTTTACCTTGCTCACGGCAACTGAAGAGCCTGAAGCCGCTGGCTTGACAAAAACTGGAAAGGCGATATCCATATTGGCGGGGAATGGTTTTCCACGACTTACGGTCACCCAAGGAACTACGGGTAAATCATGAGATTGCAGTACACGTTTGCATATATCTTTATGGAAACAAATTGCCGAACCCAGCACCCCCGCCCCTAGGACTTTTAGACCTATGGTTTGAAAAAATCCTTGCAATACCCCATCTTCTCCCCCGTGTCCGTGAACAATAGAAAAAATAAGGTCCAGTTCCAGATCTGAAATATTTTGTGGAGTTCCAGAACAATCAATGTTGGCTCGATTGGGATCATTGGGGTGTAAAATTAGCTCTTTTATATCGTTAGAGGCGTAAAAATTGCGATTTTTTGACCAAGCAAGAGCTACAGGACTGAAATGTTCTTGGTCAATCTGCTGCCATATTGCTTGAGCAGAAATGCAAGAAATACTGCTTTCCATGCTGGGGCCACCAAAAACAAGACCAATTCGCGGTTTTTTTCTTATATTCATCAGAATATATATGTTAATTCATTATTGACCGTTGAATAGAGAAAATTATGTCGTATCTGTAGTAAAAGGCCTAAATTTGCTGCATCTATAGCCTAGATAGGGTATATCTCAATAGGTATAATGCCCAAAAATGAAAGAATATTTTCCTCTTATTTTGTACATCCTGATTTGTATTGGAAACGTCGTCGCGATTGTCGTTGTCTCCAAGATTATGGGTCCAAAACGTAAATCCAAGAACAAGTTCACGGTTTACGAATGTGGTTTGAATCCTTCGGTGGATGCACGGCATAAAGTTAATATTAAGTTTTATCTCACGGCGGTGATTTTTTTATTATTTGATATCGAATTGATTTTTTTACTGCCTTGGGCAGGAACTTATAATTGGCATGCCGCAAATTTTCCAGATTTATCTTTATTTAGATTGGGTGAAGTCGGTTTATTTATGGGATTGCTTGTGTTGGGTTTGATTTTTGTTTATAGACGGAAGGCTTTGGAATGGGATTAGAAGAAGCTAGTCATAGCGAAAGCGAAATGGTGAAAGAATTTGCTGTCACCACAAAGATAGATGATTTGATCAATTGGGGACGTAAAAATTCTTTGTGGCCCATGCCTTTTGGTACGGCCTGCTGTGCGATTGAAATGATGGCTTCTTTAGCTGGGCGCTTTGATATGTCTCGCTTTGGTTCAGAAGTGATTCGGTTTTCACCACGACAATCTGATTTGATGATTGTGTCAGGCCGCATCAGCATCAAAATGATGCCTGTGCTGCTTAAGATTTATGAACAAATGCCAGAGCCCAAATGGGTGATCAGTATGGGAGCTTGTGCTTCTATTGGTGGCATATTTGACACCTATACTATTGTTCAAGGAGTAGACAGATTTATTCCTGTGGATGTGTATATCCCTGGCTGCCCACCTAAACCAACAGCGCTGATTGATGCGGTGATGGAAATCCAAAAGCAAATTGGTAAAGAACGAATGGCGGATCATCTCCATGGTTGATCTCAAAACGGTTGCTGAGCAATTTGCAGGAACGATTGAAGGCGAAGGGGCCCAGGCCTATGTCTACATTGATAGTAGTAAAATAGTTGCGGCCTTAGAACTTTTGAAAAAACAAAAGTACGATATTTTGATGGATGTCACCGCTATAGATGAACTGGGCCAAAACAAGCCTAGTCGTTTTACGGTGGTTTATCACATGATGAACTCCTCTGATTGGAGTCGCATGAGATTAAAGAGTCGGGTTAACAAAAAAGAAACGCATCCAACGGTCACCCATCTTTTTAAAAGCGCGAATTTCGCCGAACGTGAAGTGTATGACATGTATGGCATTGATTTTGAAGGCCATAGTGATATGCGCCGTATCCTTTGTCCGGATGATTTTGAAGGCCATCCTTTACGCAAAGATTTCCCTTTAAGAGGTAAAGGTTATCGTGAAGATTTCCCTAACTATACTAGGGATTTGCTTGAGGAATAATTGATGACAATAGAAACCACCAAACTCAATTTCGGCCCTCAGCATCCTGCCACCCATGGCACCTTGCATATTGAACTGGAATTGGATGGGGAAAGTATTTTTAAGATTACACCCAACATGGGCTTTCTTCATACGGGAATGGAAAAAATTGCAGAATCTGAAACTTACACCCAATTTGTGGTGGTAACAGATCGTATGAATTATTTGTCTGCGCTTAACAATAACATTGCCTACTCACAAGCGGTGGAAGAGTTGCTGCACATCACCATTCCTGAAAGAACGCGCTATATTAGAGTGATGCTGTCGGAACTTAGCCGTATCAGTGACCATATTGTGAGTTTGGGGCTGTCTGCCATGGATTTGGGTGCATTTTCACCTTTCTTATATTCGTTTCAAAATAGAGAACGTTTGTACGATGTGTTTGAAGAAGTGACAGGGGCTCGTCTAACAACCTCCTTCACCCGCGTAGGGGGTTTGGCTCAAGATCTTCCTGCAGGTTTTGAACGTCGTGTTAAAGATGCTTTGGTATACATTCGTAACACCATGGAAGAAATGAATGATCTTCTGGGCGACAATACAATTTGGCACGAGCGCACTCAAGGTGTTGGTTTGTTGAAAAAAGAAGAGGCCATTGCTTATGGAGTGACAGGCCCTGTTTTGAGAGCTTCAGGTATTCCTTATGATATAAGAAAATGCAAACCTTATTTGGGTTATGAAGAATTTGATTTTGATCTTATCACTGAAGATAGTTGCGATGTCTGGGGCCGCTATCTGGTGCGCAAAAGAGAAATTATGGAATCTTGCAAAATTATTGAACAAGCGATGGAAAGAATGCCCGTAGGCGATGTGAATGCCTTACAAGGTAAAATCACCTTGCCTGAAAAGGAAGAAGTGTACACCAGCATTGAAGGTTTGATTCACCATTTCAAATTGATCATGGATGGCCATGGGCATAAACCCACAGGCGAAGTCTATAACTGTTCCGAAGCGCCCACAGGAGAGTTGGGGTATTATATTGTGGCCAATGGCACAAGTATGCCCGCTAAACTTCATGTGCGTTCGCCTTCTTTTTATAATTACCAGGCGATGCCAGAGATGGTGGAAGGGAAGTTGGTGGCGGATATGGTTGCAACCTTATCTTCTGTTAATGTGATTGCAGGAGAATTAGACCGATGAGTTATTCGGATGTCACAGCACCTAAATTCAGCCCTGAGGCGAAAAAAGAATTTGATGAACTTTGTTCTCGTTATCCCAATAAAATGGCACCTTTATTAATGGTATTACATTTGGCTGAAAAAGAATTTGGTTACCTGTCAATTGAAGTTCAAGAATATGTAGCTAACCTGCTTGAGTTATCACCTGCCCATGTTCAAGGTGTTTGCACTTTTTACACCATGTACAAACTTGAAAAGAAGGGCAAGATACGCATTCAGTATTGTGCTACTCTCAGTTGTGCCATTATGGGCGGAGAAAAAGTTTTCGACCATATTTGTTCAAAAATTGGTGTGAGCAGAAAAGGTGGTATGAGCGAAGATGAATTGGTTTCTGTTGAAAAAGTAGAATGTTTAGGCGCCTGTGATATTGGCCCTATGATGCTGGCTAACGATGAAACTCACGGCAACCTCACCCCTGAAAAATTTGACGCCCTTTACGAGAAATGGAAGTCTAAAAATGCCTGAAGTAAGATGGTTGATGGAGCACTGCGATCGTGAAGATCCCCGTTACTTGAATGAGTACGGTGATTACGATGCCTTGAGAAAAACATTTGACAAAGACTCCGCCGCCGTGATTGAGGATATGAAATCTGCCGGTGTCCGCGGACGAGGTGGTGCTGGATTTCCTGCTGGTCTTAAGTGGAGTTTTGTTCCACAGAATGTTGATAAACCCAAATACCTCTGCTGCAATGCCGATGAATCGGAACCTGGAACATTCAAAGATAGAGTGTTGATGGAAAAAGATCCTCATATTTTGTTAGAAGGTATAGCTATATGTTGTTATGCCGTAGGTATTGGAACCGCCTATATCTACATTCGTGGTGAATACCCGATAGCGGCGCGTATTTTAGATAAGGCCATTGCCGAAGCTAAAGAGAAAAATCTCTTAGGCAAAAATATCATGGATAAAGGTTTTGACTTAGAAATTTACGTACACCGTGGTGCCGGAGCCTATATTTGCGGTGAAGAAACGGGTTTATTGGAATCCTTGGAAGGTAAACGTGGGCATCCTCGCATTAAGCCGCCCTTTCCTGCTCTTATCGGATTATTTGGTTGTCCAACAGTGATCAATAATGTAGAAACTTTGGCTGCCGCGACTCTTGTGATGAGGCATGGACCCGAGCGTTACAAAAGCGTGGGTACTGAAAAATCTCCTGGCACAAAAATGTTTTCTGTCTCAGGTCATGTAAAAAAACCAGGCGTGTATGAAATACCCTTGGGCACTCCGGTGAAAGAATTGATTTATGACATTTGCGGTGGACCATTAAGAGACGATAGTCCTATCCAGTGTGTGATTCCTGGTGGATCTTCTGCACCGCCTCTTACGCCTGAAGTTGCTATGGAGTTGACTTTGGATTACGAAGCCATAGGGGCTGCCGGTTCTATGTTGGGCAGTGGTGGCATGATTGTGATTGATGAAACGGTATGCCTTTTAGATGTGCTCTATAATATGACACGTTTTTATGCGGACGAAAGTTGTGGCCAGTGTACACCTTGCCGTGAAGGTACAAGTTGGCTGGAAACCATGGTGCATCGCATTGAACATGGCGAAGGAACGTTGGAAGATCTGGACTTGCTGGATGAAGCTGCCACCAATATGTGTGGTACCACGATTTGTGTGTTGAGTGATTCCATTGCCATGCCTGTAAGAGTGTTCTTGAAAAATTTCCGGCATATATTTGAATCACATATTGAGGCCAAAGGTTGTCCCCACAAAATGGAAATGGTTTCGGCATGAGCGACAAAGTCAAAATCACATTGAATGGCGAAGAAGTTGAAGTAGATAAAGGTACTACGTTGCTTAAAGCGTCATTAGATAAAGGTAATGATGTACCAACTTTTTGTTATCACGATGGTTTGGATAAAAGTGGTTATTGCCGTATGTGTTTGGTGGAAATTGATACCCCGCGTGGCAAACGTTTGATCACTTCTTGCAACACACCTTGTGCTGAAGGTACAGTGTGTGATTCACACAGTGACGCTGCTCTTGTGGGGCGCAAAGCAGTTCTGGAATTTTACCTGGTCAATCACCCTATTGATTGTCCTGAATGCGATAAAGCAGGTGAGTGTACGCTGCAAAACAACAGTTACGATCACGGCCAAGCCAAAAGCCGTGCAAATCTGGAAGATAAGATTGTTAAACCTCGTAAAGACTTTGGGGATAAGATTCGTTTTTACAGTCAACGCTGTGTGGCGTGCCGCCGCTGCACCCAGTTTTTAGATGATGTCAGTGGTACGTCAGAATTAGCTTTTACTCAACGCGGTGCTCATCAGGAATTGGATGTGTTCCCTGGTAAACCTATTCATAACTCTCTGGCCAAAAACATTGTTGATATTTGTCCCGTAGGCGCGTTGATTGATAAAGATTTTCAATACACCGCCCGCCCTTGGTTGATGAGTTCCAGCGATTCGGTGTGTGCGGGTTGCAGTAAAGGTTGTGCCATTACCGTAGATCATAAAGATGAAAAAGCATTACGTTTTAAAGCGCGTTTTGACAAAGAAGTGAATGGTCATTGGATCTGTGATCATGGACGCGATACGGTCAAAACACTAGAAATTAATCGCCATAGTAATGCTTTAGTGGATGGCGAAATTGTTAAAGTAATGGTGGCTAAAGAAAAAGCAGTGAGTTTGCTTGCCAAAGAGTTTAAAGCCCTTGTTTCAGCTTTCAACACTCAAGAAGAAATTGAACTAACGGGTGAACTGACTGACAAAAAATTTGTGGGTGCCTTGGCCCGTGCCGATGGTGACAAAGAAGAGTTTCCTGAGTTCACAATTCCAGCAGATAAAAATCCTAACCGTGCTGGTGTGATTCAGCATGTGGGAGATAAAGCTTTTGACGAAGCGGCGACGATCAAAAATTTAGAAGGTGTGACCACCTTGCTTATTATTAACGCGATCCCTGAGTATCAGGTTTCATCGACTTTGCTTGAAGCTTTAAAAAAAGTGCAAAATATTGTGTTGCTAGAGGCGTGGAAATCAGATATTTCAGACATCGCTACGGTGGTATTGCCTTCAGCAGCCGCTACAGAAAAAGACGGTACGTTTATCAATGATGCCGGTATTGAAAGAAATGTAAATTTCTGTGTGCCCACACCAGGTTATGCAGAGATGGATTTTGATATTTTAAAATTTCTCAACAAAGCTTTAAGCCGCGTTGGGGCTGTGTAGAAGAAAAACAAGGAATTGATGCATAACCTTTTAGCAAACGTGACAGAAACAGCGACTACACCCGATTATTCCATTGTTTATGGCGTTTTAGGTGCGGTTATTGTGTTGCATAATTTTTCCATTTTTATGTTAATTCTTACCTGGTTGAGTTGGTTGGAACGTCGCGTCTGTGCTTGGATTCAAGACCGTAGCGGCCCCAATCGCGTAGGTCCTGCGGGTTTGTTGCAACCTGTCGCGGATGCCATTAAGTTGATGCAAAAAGAGGATCTTATCCCTCATCACGTTGAAAAGTTTCTATATATTCTTGGTCCTGCGTTGGTGGCTTTGCCCGCCTTGATCCTTTTTGTGGTTATCCCGATTGGTACGGATATCCCCTATGAGTGGATAGGCAATCTGATGATCTGGGGTGCAGATGGGGTTAATTATTTTACTGACTCTTTCGCAGTTAATATGACAGAGTTACAAGATTTTGCCAGACAATTTAATCTGGACCATGCGGGCCAAACACGTAGTATGGCCGCAGCGGATCTACCCGTGGGCCTCGCTTTTCTATTGGCTATCGGCTCTTTGGGTGTATATGGATTAGCTTTAGGTGCTTGGTCAGCGAACAACAAATATGCCACCATGGGGGGCGTGCGGGCTTCTGCTCAAATGATCAGCTACGAATTAGCTTTGGGCGTCGCCATACTCACACTTATATTGATGTGTGGCACTTCAGGGTTGTCAGACATGACAATAGGAGATATTGTCAGCGCCCAACAGGGATATCTGGGGGGGTGGCTGCCGAAATGGAATATTATTTTGAATCCTATAACAGCTATTATTTTAATTATCTGTTACTTTGCTGAAACAAACCGTTTGCCCTTTGACTTTGCGGAGGCAGAGCCTGAATTGATTGCAGGTTATCATATCGAGCACAGTGGAATGAAATTCGCCCTATTTATGATTGGTGAATCAGCGGCGATGCTCACGGCTTCCGCCTTGATTGTGACCTTATGTTTTGGCGGATGGGGTTTGCCCTTTTTAGAAGATATTTTGAAAGTAGTTGTTCCAGAAATTATTGATTATCGTTTGGTTTTGTTTTTGGCGTCTATAGGTATTTTTATGACCAAAACAATTGCCATGGTTATGGTATTTATTTTGGTCCGTTGGTCAATTCCTCGCTTCCGCTACGATCAATTAATGAATTTGGGTTGGAAGCGATTGCTGCCTGCTGCTTTGGCAATGTTGGTGATTACCGTGTTTGTTAAAGAACTTTTTACCTATTTTGGAGCCCACTGATGCAATTGGCCATTGAAATGTTGACAGCTTTTATGATCGTCTTCTCAGCGGTAGCGACCGTGAGTCGGCGTAATCCTTTGTATGCGGCCTTGTGGTTGATCAATTGTTTTTTGTTTACGGGAGTGCTGTACGTGATTCAAGAAGCGGTATTTTTAGGTTTTCTTCAAGTGCTCACTTATGCGGGAGCCATATTGGTGTTGATTATTTTTTCAATTATGCTGATGGATTTGCGTGATAACGAAGGGCCCAAAGAGCGCAGCGCAGGAATTCAAATTGTGGCCTTGGGATCTGTGCTTGTGTCTATATTTTTGTTGTCTTGTTTCTTCCTAAGAACATTTGAGAGTAGTTCTTATGCTGATTTGGACCCTAAGACAAAATGGGGTGGTTTACAACATTTGGGACAGTTTTTGTATTCTGAAGGGGGCTTATTTCCTTTTGAATTTATCACCGTGTTGTTGTTGGGAACTTTGGTGGGCTGTGTGCAATTGGCCAAAAGAAAGGAATGGTCATGACAGTTTCTTTAGTTGTGGGTGCCATCCTTTTGTTTATTGGTTTTTATGGGGTGATCACCAAACGCAATTTGATTATGCTGTTGATGTGTGTGGAGTTGATGCTCAATGGTGTCAATATCACTTTAATGACCTTTGCTAGGCAACATGTGGACAGTGGTGCTGAGACCCATTTTCTAGTACTCATTATTTTTGCTATTGCGGCTTGTGAAGCGGCCTGTGGCCTGACTCTTATAGTGACTTTGTTCAAACAAACTAAAAATTTGGACATTGATCAACTTTGTGATTCCTGAAGTTCAAAACCCCATAGAAAAATATACTTCTTGTTTGAAAAGATGTGAGCAGGAAGTTAAAGACTGTGAAGCTAAAGAAGGAAAATTTGGCTTCTTCAGGTTGGTTATTTTTATTGCGTTGATCATTTTTCTAGTAATGAAAATAATGTGGGGCTTGGCTGTTTGTGTTCTAGCTTTTTTAGCCATGATTCATTTTCATGAAAAATTAAAACGCCGTCGCGAAGAAGCAAAAAGAGCTGTGGCCTTTTACCGTTTGGGATTGGATCGTATTAATGACGCTTGGTCGGGTAAGGGAGATGGTGAAGATCCGCTTCCCGACAAACAACATTTATATGCAGATGATTTGGATCTTTTTGGTACAGGCTCAATTTTTGAATTGATTAATATTTGTCGTACACATTTAGGCAAAGAGTCCTTAGCTCATATTTTTAAAAATACAGTAAACGCAAAAGAAATTGTTGAAAGGCAAGAAGCTGTTAAAGAACTTGCTCCCCGAGTTGAATTGAGAGAAAGAACGGCTCGATTAGAAGATCGTTTGGGTGAAAGTAAATTCACCGCCTTTGAAACGTGGACAACTTTGCCACGAATGTTTTTCCCCAAACATTTGCTTATCGGTGCTTTGTTGGCTTTGTTTGCTGTTGTGGGTGTGTTGTTGATGATTTATGTGGAACAAGGTTTTATCAAGCTTACCTTGTTTGTGGCGATTTTTGGGCAATACTTATTTTCTAGAAAGATGCGACCAGTTTATGAGAAATTAACACTTTCCTTGGATCGTTTTCACAAACAATTAAAATTACTTGTGGCTTTAATGAAAGAGTATGAAAAAGAAACATTTGACTCTAAAAAAATGAGTGCTTTACAAGCAGATTTGAAATCGGAAACGGGTTTTGCCTCACAACAGTTTAAAAAATTAGATTTTTGGGTGGCCTTTATGGACCACTGTATGCGTAATCAATTTGTTATTCTTTTTGCGATGTTACTGCAATTGAATGTGCTGGTGTTGTATTACATCGATAAATGGCGTTGCGAAAACGGTAGCCATGTGTTGACGTGGTTAAAAGCACTGGGCGAATGTGAGGCCATGACAGCTCTTTCTGCCTATGCCTATGAAAATCCCGATAATATTTTTCCTAATATCAAAAACAAAGAAGAGTTGTTGTTTGAAGCCAAAGATTTGGGGCATCCCCTTTTGCCAAAAAATGAGTGTGTGAGAAATGATATTGAAATGAACCAACAAACCCGTTTGTTGATTGTCAGTGGATCTAATATGGCGGGTAAAAGTACATTTTTGAGAACAATAGGTTGTAATGGGGTATTGGCTTATACCGGAGCACCTGTGCGAGCAAAGGAATTAACTATTTCACCTATGGCGTTTGGTATGACTTTAAAGATTCAAGATTCTTTGCAAGATGGTCAGTCTCGCTTTTATTCAGAGATCGATCGCATCCGTCGCATTCGTGATTTGATGGATGGAGACTTCCCTGTGATGTTTGTACTAGACGAACTTTTGTCGGGCACTAATTCCCATGAACGCTTGATTGGCTCAGAAGCGCTGTTACGACAATTTTTGAAAAAGCATAGTTTGGGTTTGGTCACCACCCATGATTTGGCCCTCACTGACTTAGGAAAGTCCTTAGATCAAGCTAAAAATATCTATTTGGCAGAAAAATGGAGTGAAGGTAAACCCGATTTTGAATACAAAATTTATGAGGGAGTACAAAAACAAGGAAACGCCTTACAGTGGATGCGTGCCTTGGGTTTGGATGTCTGAATCGTTACAATAAAAATATAAAACCGCTTAAAAATTGAGAGAAGAAGGCGAGTAATCTATGGGTAAAAAATATTTCTACGGCTTTGCGATAGCCGTACTGGCAGGTGTGTTCAACGCCTATGCTGCAGAACCAACTGTTGAATTAGAGGCGCGTCAGTGGAATTCAAAATTTTCATCTAAAGCTAAAGTAGTTAGATTTAACATTGGTCGTACCTTTGATTTAGATAAAGATTTGGGTGTGGGAGATGAAGAAATTTCTGAAGGTGTTTTAACCTTTCATACAGGGAAACAAAGTAAAATTCGATTGTCGTATTATGACGTTGAATTTGAAGGCTCTGAAAGTCTAACACAAACAATAGAGTTTCAAGGTTTTAGTTATAATGTAGGAACAACAGTTAATTCTAGTGTGGATATCCAATATGCGCGATTAGGATGGTTGTATTACTTTGGTGAAGCAACCGACTCTTTTCGCGTGGGAACGATTGTTGAAGCAAAAGCTATTGATTTTGATATTGCGTTAGAAGTTCCTGCACTTCCCTCACAAAATCAAGATGAATCGGCGATAGGTGGTTTGCTGACTTTGGGTTTAGCATTTGAATTTAGACCTGTAGACAAGCTACTGGTGTATGGTGAAGCCGCTGGAATGTCGGGGGGCTCACATGGTCGTTTTGTTGAGGCAGAAGGGGGCCTCAAGTACGAGTTATTCGATTATATGAGCGTATCAGCGGGTTATCGTATGATAGATTTTAAGTTAAAAGATGATCCAGATTTCCTAGAAATGAAATTAGAAGGTTATTTCTTTGGTGCTGGGCTACAATTCTAGGTGGAAAAATGAAGTTTAAAAAAACATTCGCATTATTCTCTTTGGCACTTATCGTAGGCGTGATGACAGCCGATGCGAAAACAAAAAAAGTAGATCCTGATAAAGTAGGAATAGAGTTTCGTTATTGGAGTCCTGACATTAGTACGAGTGCACGCTTCTCGCGTAATGCTATTGGTGATGAATTGGATTTGAAAAAAGATGCTTCGGTAGATGAAGAAGAAATCAGTGAATTCACCTTAAGCTATAAATCTGGTGCGAAAAGCGAACTAAGAGCTTCTTATTTTGCCAGAGAATTTAAGGGTAACGTTGCTTTTTCCCGTGATATAGGCTTCAAAGGGACAACATATAATGTAGGCACCAGTGTACAAACACATTTGGAAATGGATTATTCTAAATTTCAGTGGAGATGGTATTCAGAAGAAAGTCCCGAACCTTTACGTTTTGGCGTGATACTAGATATGAAAGTAATCAATTTTGATGTGTCACTGAAACCTGCCGCAGGTATTTTGTCACAAGAAGAAGAAAAAGTATTTTTTTGGATGCCAGGTGTAGGGGGCATTGTGGAATATCAGGTGTTGCCTAATGGCATCGTGTTTGGCGAAGGATCAGGTATGAGCTTGGATGTTTTTGGTTATAAACCTTCAGGCTATCTTTATGATTTTGAGTACGGATACAGGCATTTGATCTGTGAGGGTTTTGATGTGTCAGTGGGTTACCGGATGTTAGAGTTTAAGTCCAGTGATTCCCCAGATAACTTTGAATTGGGTCTGGATGGTTACTTTTTTGGAGCCCGAGTTAAGTTTTAGATTGTGATATTGATGTTAGGAAGGTCCCCCGTGGCCTTCCTTAATTATGTTGAAATTAGCTCATATATACGATTGAATGCCCATTTCTTTAAAATTACTAATATTTATGATATATTGGCAAAATTAGAAGGTGGGTTATGTCAAAAACTACGTCAGCTATTCTTGGTGATCATTTTTAATAAGATATTACTTAATGAATAAAAAATCATATTATTAATTTCAATATACAAGAACTTTACAGGATCTGTTATCACACCGTATTTATGGACATGCGGCGATCTTCAGAATCGAAGTTCAGTATTGAAAAAAATGGAATTATCCTGAGTACATCGGATAAGAATAAAGTAGTTCCAGATCCCAATTTAAAAATGGTTTTACGTGAATTTCCATTGGAAGGGGATTTTGTCTACCGTGTAACCGCCTCCGTCGCCCCACCTTTGGTTTTGGTTTCAACTGATAAACCTTATGTAACCTACGATGACAAACAAAAAAAGATAAAAAGTTCAGGAGCCATTATCATTCCAATAGACAAGGCTGTCAGATCTGAAAACATCTCTTTTGATAAGGACAAGCTTCGCTTTATGGGCGATAAGAATAAAAAAGCTCAATGTTTTTATGAAGTGGATATCAAAACAACCGATCTTTATCATTTCAATGTGATTGGAATTGGAAACGGTGCAAGACTCGATATGATTATCAATGGCGAATCCCTGAACAGCTTATTTGCCCGTTTCAAAACAAAGGATGGTAAAATATCTGCCTGTGGTATTGGTTTTATGGAAATCAAAAAAGGAAAATTTTCATTTAGCTGGAGTCCCAATAGCACCAAAAAGCTGCCAGCGTTCGCTTCTTTCGCACTCACCCCTACCTGGACAACACAATTGTGACATATGGAAGTGGCAGCAGCAGCACCCATAACAATTCAAATTTTCCGATCATTGTTCTCGGAGGCAGTAAAATGGGACTGAAACACGGACAGCACATCAAACGTGAAAAAGGCCATACCTGCGATATTTTTCTTACTCAGATACAGGCCATGGGTATAGAAACAAATAGCTTTTCTGAAAGTGAAGGAACTATTAAAGAACTTTATTAATATTCGCAGAACCTTTGAGTGTCCCAATAATATTTGAATCCCTACAAAATATTGAGAAAAGACCATTTAGGTTGTCAAAAAAGCTCTTTCAATAAGATATACTGTAACGACAAATTTAATACATAAATCATAAGGAGGATCACCTGATGAAAAAAGCAATGCATATGCTCTTGTGGACTGTGGATGTTCAGGAAGAACATTATCCACTTTTTGGACAACTGAAACAAATGGGTTTTGATGCGGTTGAAGTGCCCATTATTGCGGGTGATGAAGCAGGTTATAAAAAAATGGCTCAAGCTATCACAGATGCGGGTTTGGAATGTTCTACCTTAGCTTTTACCGTGGCAGATACCAATCCTGCCACAACAGATCCTAAGATTCGTCAGACTTGTCTTGATTACCTGAAGTGGACAGCAGATATGAGTTGCATACTTGATAGCAAAATGATTGCAGGACCTTTTTATGGGCCCCATGGTGATTTTACAAGACCCGCTCCTCTAGATGAAGAAAAACAACGTTCTGCAGAAGTCTTAAAAGAGTATGCACAGTATGCTGCTAAATCGGGCATTAGATTAGGTATAGAGCCTTTGAATCGTTTTGAAACTTATTTTTTGAACACCGCTGCGGATGCTAAAAAGTTTGTGGATTTGGTGGGTGAAGATAACTTAGGGGTATTGTACGATACACATCATGCCAATATAGAAGAAAATTCTGTTATTGAAGCGATCAAATGTTTGGGCGATTCGCTATTCCATGTGCATTTTAGTGAAAGTCATCGCGGAGAATTGGGTACGGGTCAAGTAGATTGGTCATCTAATGTTAAAGCCCTAAAAGAAGTGGGTTATGATGACTGGATCACTTTTGAGTGTTTTTCAGATGATGTTGAAATTCTTTCAGATGCGGCTCACGTTTGGCGTAAAGCGTTCACGACCAAACCTGAAGTGTGTCAGCGAGCGGTTGATTTTGTTAATGGTTGGTTTCCTCGAACTCAGGTGGCCGCTGCTGGGAAGTAAAGCCCAAAATAAATCAAAAAACTGGGAAGAAGATTATATTAATTATGCATCGTCTCAGAAAAAAGTGGCTAGGTACCTCAAGCGCTTAAGTTGTTTCACATTTGACAAGTCCGAGGAGCAGAATTACATCTTGGACTTGTTTTGTGGAACCGGAGAAAACACACAGGCACTTAAGTCGCTTAATTGCCAGAATGTCACACAAATGGACCTTTCCTATAATTTATTGCAGCACGGTTTGGCAGGGCAACGTGTCTGCGCGAATGCCTTACAATTACCTGTTAAAGACGAGGTATATGATAAGGTAGTGGTTCAAGGAGGTTTTCACCATCTTGAAGGTCTGGAAGCTTTTCGTCATTGTCTTCAGGAAATCAGTCGTGTTCTGAAAAAAGGCTGTCAGCTTCTTTTTTGTGAATCCTATCTGACGAGACGGCTATCTTGTGTGTTGTGGGCCTTAGAAACCCCCCTTGTTTATTTGCACCCCCAAGCCCCTGCCGTGAGGCGAATGGTGAGAATGGAAGGTGAAACATATCGTCATTGGCTTGAACATTGGAATAGTTATAAAAAAATTGTCCAAGAACTTTTTGAAATTGAAAAAGAACAACATTCGTGGAATACTATTTTTATGAGTTGTCGTAAAATTTTGTGAAGGTTGCGGTTCTGGGTGCAGGAGTTACGGGATTAACAACGATATTATAGCTTCAAACAGTGGGTAGAAAACCGTTTTGGAAAAACTCTTTATAAAATTTATTTTGAACCCTACACACGTAGAGTATGGGGGATTGATACCGATCTTTTAGATCCGAATACCGCTTCAAGCAGGATTAGTTTAGATGGTGAAAGGTGAGAAAAAACGTAGTTCTTTGGCTATCACATGGGCCACTATTTTCCATAGAGGTTGTTTCATGGTTTCTTGTATGCCGATTTGTATATAGAGTTTATCACGTAACACTTCGCCTTCTTGCGGACTTAGTTTTTTTACTGGAATGCCCTTACCAAAATTCCAATGCGGGTAAAGGATAAGGCCTAGTTTGTATCGGGTGTTGAAGAGGTCGATTTCTTCTTGAGAGAGTCCTTCTCTTTTTTTGAGAAGGTCATGACCTACAAGTTTCCAACCTCCTAAGGAAGTGGCAAAGGTTTCAGGGCAATGTGCGGCGGCAAATCCTGTCCCACCACAAGTAGTGACAGGGACGAAGGTATAAAAACTCTGTAGTTTCTAATCGTCCAAGGAGCCATCACTAACAATACCGCAAAGCTAAAGATAGCGGCGGCTTTGGTGGGAAAATGAAATCGAGAAATAAAACAACTTAATACTCCAAGACCTATCAGGATAGGGAATAAAGAAAGGTGGAAGGGTTTGGTGAGTTGAGCTAAGCCAAAAATAAGACCTGCTACAAAAATACGAGTTTTAAAATGATTGTTTTTGTTTTTAAAAGCTTGTCTTAGAATGGTAAATGATAGCAAAATGAGAACTGAAAAAATATTTTCTTGCATCAGGGTATATTGGGCCATCCACCAGTAGCTGTCGAAGAGCATGAAAACAACAGTGAGGTATCCGGCTTTTTTCCCAGCTAAATCTTTTGCGAGCATAAAGGCTAACAGAAGCATGATGGCGCCAAGGAAAGATTGCATAACGCGTGTGACGGAATTGAGGTTGTCTGTGCTATAGTGTTTTTCACCAAATATTGTATAAACGCCTGCAATAAGTACAGGGTACAAAGGGGCACGGTTGGCTTGAGAACCTGGCCAACCAAAATTCCCAGTTTCGATAAGATGGTGGGCTAAAATATGATAATCTTTTTCGTCTCCCATGCATTTGAGAGGCCCCATGATTTTGTTGATGCCCAAACCGATAGTAAAAAAAAGTACAAACATAAGAAGGTATTGCAAGAAGGGCCGCGAAGAAATAGGGCCTGTCGATGTCATTTTATTTTTCTAGCTAATGCAACAACCCTCAACAAAAATATTTTATGAATTATTGAAGGGCAAGCAGTAGGGGGAGCGCCAAAAGTAAATATCTTTTCGGTTGAAAAGCTGAGTTGTTGCAAAAGTTGTTTCAAATAAGTTGGATCGTAATAACGTAGTACAGAAATATCAGGTGAAAAACCATTGATCACATTAAAGGGAAACTGCCACAGTTTAAAATAGGTATTGGGTGTGATAATGGAAACACTAGCTCCAGGGCGCAGCACACGCCAAATTTCTTGAAGTGTGAAGATGGGGTCTTTGACATGCCCTAAAACGTGATGGATCATCACATGGTCAAAACTTTCATTTTCGAAAGGCAGTTCCTCTCCTTGATAAGTCAAAAAAGCTCTATTGGGATAGTCAATTTGAGCTTTGAGTATGGCCTGAGTGTTCACATCCACGCCAGAACCATTAGCCTCAAAAGCCTGACAAATAAAATCAAGGGGTCTTCCTGAATTGCATCCCAGATCTAGAATATGTTGTGGCCTGCTATTTTTGAGGAGATCTCGAACTTTTTCCAATTCGAGCCGTGAAGCTTTGTTGAGAGAATGCTGTTCTGCTTTTAAGACATACTCTTTATCGTAACGGGTGACTTCAAAATCTCCGGGGACAAACAAACGTTTAAAATCGATTAATATATCTTTTAGATGAGTCATGAATATCTTTAGATTATCAGAATAGATACAATAAAACCATGAAGGAAATGAGCATTGGGCATAAAAAAATAGGTGAAAAACATCCTCCTTTTGTGATTGCTGAAATTGGCAATAATCATGATGGGTCGTTGAGTACTGCCAAAGAATATATTGCGGCCTGCGCCAAAGCGGGAGCAGATGCAGCTAAATTTCAATTATTTACAGCGCAAACTTTACTTAATCCTGAAGTTCTTAATGAAGCTGAAGAGTGGGTAAAGCATCCTGCTTGGGAATTGATCACTGAGTTAGCATTGCCACCTTCTTGGTTGCCAGAATTGGTAGCATGTTGCCAGGATCATCATATTTTATTCACTTGCACACCATTTAGCGAAGAGGCAGTGCAGCTATTAGAAGATGTGGATATTCCTTTTTATAAAGTGGGTTCAGGTGAATTAACGCATCGACTTTTACTTGAACGCATTGCAGCAACACGAAAACTTGTAGTGTTGTCTACAGGGATGGGCAACATGGAAGAAGTGAAACAAGCGGTTCAGTGGTTGAAAGATGGAGGAAGTACAGAAATTATTGTGCTTCATTGTGTGAGTAATTATCCACCTAAAGATGAAGATGCTCATTTGAGAACGATCATAACTTTAAAAAACGAATTGCAAACGGTGGTGGGGTTCAGTGATCATTCTGCCGCTTCGGCATTGTGTTCGGCGGCGGTTGCCTTAGGAGCTTCTGTGTTTGAAAAACATGTGACATTTGATCGACGTTTGAAGGGGCCTGATCATCCTTTTGCCTTGGAAGTTGATGAGTTGGCACAATTGGTTGTGGATGTCAATCGTGTTCATAAAGCTTTAGGGAATGAAAGTAAGGAAAGTGTTGCTCAAGAAGAAGAAATGAAAATTCACGCGCGACGTGGTGTGTATGCGTTAAAAGATTTGCAAGAAGGTGAATTGCTGACGAAAGATGATATAGCGATAGTGCGTCCACTACTTCCCAATCATTTGTCTGCAAGTGAAGTCAAACAAAGAATAGGGCAGAAATTAACGTCAGAAGTGAAGGTTAATAGACCCCTCAAATAAAAACAGTCTGTTCCTCTGAGGTCCAAGTTGTAGAGTTATCATAGTATTACCTGCAATAGGGCTTAAGACAAATGCCACAAAGGATCTTTATCTTTAATTATTACGACTCTCTGTTAAAAGGATAACGGAGAAAAAATAACTTATCAAATTTTTATTTTTTATTTTGTAGTGACCGGCAAATTTGGCTCAAAAAAGGATTGTCAAATCCGCTCATGGTCAGATCGGGGACTTTTTCTCCCAAAGCTTGCTTAATGGCCGTATCTCCTAAGCGCACCACGACGAGCTCTAAACTTGGGACGACATAAACTTTGTTGTCTTTAAAGCCCAAAGCGGCGACGGTGTCTTTAGGACAATCAGGGAATATGGGACCCTCATGAGCTTTTGTTTTGTAGGGCGTTTTCCATTGTTTTCCACTGTTCAACCACCATAGATACCCATAACAGGGATTATCACTTTGTGATGCCGTAAAACTTTCCTCAAGAAATGATTTGTTCACCAAAACTTCATCTTGCCACAGACCTCCTGCTAAGACTAATAAACCAAAACGTGCCAAATCACGAACAGAGCAATCAATAAAATGATAATTTTTTGCATCAACGGTTTGTCTTGCACCCCAGTGAAAATGTTGCATTCCCAAGGGAAGGCAAAGATTGTCTCGGCAATAATCTTCAAGGGAGCGTCCGGTAGCTCTCTCTAAAATAGTGAACAGTAATCGGTAGGCTGTGTTGTTGTAGGACCAGTGTTGTTCGGGGGGTGAATCCGTTTCAATTGTTAGAGCAAAATTAAATTCACTGCTGTATTTTTTTATTTCAACAAAATCATTGGTGAAGGAACAACGTAAACCGGAACACATTCCTAGTAGATGTTTTATTTTAATGGATTTTTTGTTACTGTTTTTCCACTCAACCAGATAATCGGTGATGCTTTGATCTAAGGAGTCTATGTGGCCCTCTTTAAGAGCTATGCCAAAAAGAAAACTTAAAATAGCTTTGGTGGCGGAGTAGATGGGGCCGTGGCTGTCTTTGTTCCAGCCGTTCCAGTAACGTTCGGCAATAATGTGACCTTTTTGTAGAACGATTACCCCAGAGCTTCTGCGTTCTTCGGCGTAGTTGAGAGCGTCCTCTAAGATTTTTGTGTCAAAACCTGATTCTTTGGGGTGTGAGATGTCCCAGGTTTCTGAGGGATAGTAGAGATTTTTGGGGAATTTCATAGTTTTTCATTATATCCGGTAGAGGGGTATTTGATTTAAAAATTCCCTCTTATTCACCCACTCTCTCCCCTTTTTATAAATGCTCGTGCACAAAAAACCATAGAACTCAAGGAAATTGGAGATCCATTGGGGAATTTTTAAATCAAATACCCTTCTACCTTTTGCACTTGTCTCTTCTCATATTGCAATAAGTGGGCAATAGAGGTATATTTTGGCCATGCATTGGGATGTGATTATTGTTTTGGTTTTGGCGGCGGTTTGTGGTATTGCTTTGGCGCCTCTATTGCTGCGTCGAGAGAGTTTGATGGCGGCTAGTATTAGCTTTGCCACGGGTACTTTGTTGGCGATTGTTTTAGGACATGTGATTCCTGAAACCATTGCTAATAACAGTGATGAAACTTTGCCTTATTATTTTGTAGGGGGCTTTGTGTTGATGATGCTCTTTAACCATTATATTTTTGAAAATGATCCGTGTTGCGATCATGAGGGTGATCACGGACATGCCAGTGATACGGAAGAAGGGCACAATCATAAATTAGGTTTGGCGACGATTGGTGCTATGACAGTTTGTACAGTTAACGATGGGATTCTTTTGGGGTCCACTCATGAAGAATTGACGATTAAAAGTGCTTTATTGTGGGCTATGGTAGGACATAAGCTTACGGCGGCTTTTGGTCTCTATACCATGATAAAAATTTGCGTTAAAGAAAAAAGTATTCTTTCTACTTTTTTTCTTTTTCTTTTTGTGATTTTAACCCCTGTGTTTTATGTCTTGACAGTTGGTGGAGATTTGTTTCCTGGAGTTATTCTTCCACGTGCTTTAGGACTTTCTGCGGGAATTGTTTTGTATGTGGTCTCAGTGAATTTGATTCCACGTTGCAATGAACATGGTCATCGCTTCCCCAAATTGGTTATTATTTCATTGTTATTAGGAGTTATCTCCACATTTTATTTTGCTCATTTGGAGCACAAAGGTCATGATCATTCAGGACACAATCACGACGCTCATCATTCTGAACACTGAATTCGGTGAAAGACGTAGGAGCTTGAATGGGAAACAGCGGCTTAACAAAGCGGCAATTTAAGGATAGTTCAATAAGACGAAGGGGCATTTGGCTTGCTGTGTTGACAGGTATTTTTTTACCTATCCTTGGACTTTCTATATTCTCTTTTGTTCAGTTGAAAAAAGATCTCAAAAATAGACATGAATTAACTAAGCAAAATATACAGGAACAATTAACTAATTTTTCTCAAGATCTAGATGACCAGTTAACAAATGAGTTGCGATTGTCTTTACGTCAATTTAAAGACTTATCTTTTTCTGATAATCCGCTCATCACTTATCCGTTTTTTTACAGTAAAGACTGGGAAGTGTCATTTCCTTATTCGCAATCACTTAGAAATAATAAACAAGATAAAATGTCAAAAGTTTGGATTGAAGCGTTGAGAGAAGCAGGTAAATCGTTGATTAAGGATCCTAGAAATGAAAAGTCTATAGAAGTTTACGAAGCCGGATTAAAAACGGCTGATGCGACCATTGTTCTTAAGTGTGGACTTGAATTGGGTGCTATTTATTTTAAAGATAAAAATTACTCTAAGGCCTTGGCGGTGTATCAAAAATCTTGGGAAACAGGGAAGGACTTGTTTAATAAAAATGTTGTGATAATAGGGGCACAATATATCCTAACTTTAAATAAAATGGCTTTATACAAAAGGCAGCAGAAATTGACAGGTGAATGGGTCAAACTATTTTTAAGTACGAATGCGTTAAAAGAGGATATAGGTATAACGATATTAATTGAAATGGTTAGGGAGCAAAGTGAAAAAAGCCCGGGGGCCGATACGGTGAAATCGATCTGGGATAGCTTTGATTCACTGTCACATCGCGCAGAGTTACAAAAAATACTAGATGACTGGGGCTCAAAAAGTTTACAAGGTTTTTCAGGAAGAGAAGAAATATTTTTCCTTCACCGAATCGATCCTTTGTATCGTCAGGCTTTAATTTTTTGGCCTGATGCTTCAGGTGGTGGCGTTGGTGGATTGTTAGATTTAAAAGAAGTTGAAAGGTGGTTTCGTCATAAGTTAGAAGGAAGTAAAGTGATTCCAAAGGTTCAAGATGAATGGCGTTGGAACCCTGTTACATTTTATAAAACTCAAAATGCGAATCAGGAATTAAGTCAGGTTGTTTCAAGGCAATTACCCTTTTGGCAAATTGAAGGAATGCCACTTGTGCTATTAGCCGAAAGTGAGCCATCACATTTTTTTGGTATGGTGCAAATTGTTTCGTTGATTACCCTGATCTTATTTTTCTTTTGTTTGATGATGTGGACCCTTAAACGAGAATGGGCGTTACAAGCGATGAAAGAAAATTTTGTGAGCGCGGCCTCTCACGAACTCAGAACGCCATTGGCGTTGATTCGTACAGCGGGTGAAACACTGTATTATGATAGGTCTCCTAGTGAAAAAAAAACGAAGTCATATATTGAAGTGATTGTAAGAGAGTCTATCCACCTCAGTCATTTGATAGGCAATATTCTTGATTTTTCACGTATTAAACAAGGTGAGTATCAATTTAACCAGGAATTTATTGAAACGAATTTTGTGATAGAGGCTCAAGTTGCTGATATCCAAAAAACCTTGAATCAGGGCCAAATTGTTTGGAATATAAATATTGAAAAAAAATTACCACCCCTTTTTATTGATCAATATAGTCTCTTGACGGTTCTTATGAATTTGATTGATAATGCTTTAAAATTTTCAGTTGAAGGGGATCCTTACGTGGGATTGAGTGTGAGCCAGAACAATAAAGAACTGATCATTGAAGTTGAGGATCACGGCCTTGGTATTCCAGCGGATGAAAAAAAAAGAGTATTTGATCGCTTTTATAGGGGGCAACATATTCAAAAACGTGTGACAGGAACGGGGATAGGGTTGGCATTGGTTCATCACATAGTAACCTCACAACAAGGTAAAATAACTATCGAAGATGTTTTTCCACAAGGAAGCATTTTTAGAATCACATTTCCCGTGTTGTCGGAAGGAATGAAATGAAAGGAAAATCATCTGTCGTCTTACTTGTTGAAGACGAATTACAAATGCGGAAAATGTTGGCGGATAATCTCACATTTGAGCAGTATCAAGTTTATACGGCAGAAAGTGCCGAAGCTTCTGAAGCATTGATCACTCGGCATAACCCCGATATTATTATTTTAGATGTGATGTTACCAGGCGAGTCGGGCTTTGATTTTTGCCAGCGTTTGAGACGTGAAGGTGTGAGTGTGCCAATTATTTTTTTGACAGCTAAATCTAATGAAAGTGATAAAGTACTTGGTTTGGAATGGGGAGCAGACGACTATGTTACCAAACCTTTTAGCTTGCCAGAATTGTTGGCCCGTGTGAAAGCTCTATTGAGGCGTGCGGTGCCGGATAATCAAATGTCACATAGTTGTCAGATTGGTGCAAACACAATTAATTTTAAAAGACGTACGGTAACGGATGGTGCAACAGAGCATTTTCTCACACATTATGAAGTGGAGTTGTTAAAGCTTCTTCTTGTGTATAAAGGTCAAAATATTGATCGAACAAAAATTTTAGCCACGGTTTGGGGCGAAAATAATTACCCTAGCAATCGGACGGTAGATAACTATATTGTAAAATTACGTCAAAAAATAGAGAAAAACCCTAAAAAACCTCAACACATACTAACGGTACATGGCACAGGATACCGTTTAGAAATTTAGTCGAATCACACTTTACAATTTTTTACATCTTTATACTTCATAGTGACAACTCAAACTACGTAATCTTTACAATCCTATAAGTTTTAAAGGAAATATAAAGAAAGTGTCACTATGAAAAAATGGTTTCAAAAAATAGTTTGTTTAGGTTTTTTTATGGCTTCTGTTTGTCTGGGAATAGCAGGGGATAATGAAGATAAAAAATCACATGCTGAATTAGCAGAAGATTTGTATCAAAATGGTTGGTATCAACAATATACGTTGAGAGATTTTACAAAAGCGATCAAGCAATACCAAATCATCTTAAAAGACCATCTGAATGAGCGACTTGTGGCGGCTCGTAGTGGTTTGCGTTTGGGAGAGTGTTATGAAGCTCTTGGTCAAAAAGATAGAGCTTTAGATCAGTATAAAGATGTTTTAAAAAGATTTTCAAATCAACAAAACATTGTAAAAGAAGTAGAGGGAAAAATTAACTCTCTCGGCGGATCAAATGACAATCAGAAAAATATGGTGATTAAAAATGAAGATACAGATCTTAAAACAAAAAATCATAATAATTTGACAGAAACTATTATTTATATTGTAGCACTTACTGCACAAGGTCAAACAGCTCGTCTTAAATTTAAACCGGGAGATATTATTGTTAAATACAATAACAAAGATGTAAAAAATATACGCAATTTAAAAGAGGAAATTAAAAAAACAATTTCTGATCAAAAAATTCCTATCGTGATCGATCGTCAAAATAAATTGTTGACATTTTATGTGGCTGAAGGAGTTATAGGTTTATTTTTTAAAGAGGAATCAGGTGTGGTTGTTGAAGCGTTTGGCAAAAGAAACTACAAAGATTTATTGCTCATCCAAATGGTGACAGATGTTAATGAAAAAATTGAAATGCTAAAAGAGTTTGTTTCTCGCTCTAATTTATCAATCATTGAACAAACATCATGTATTGAAATCCTGATGTCGCTTAGTATTGAAGCTAAAGATAGAAAAGAAATTTTTAACAAGTTGATGAAAAATAAAACGTATGACCAGGTGAAAGAGCATTTGACAGCTCGCATTGGTGATTTGCCTGTAGAAGAAAAAGATGAAATTGTCAAATATATTTTTGACTGGAAAAGTCATGTTTTTAAGGGTAAAAAGAAAAAAGAAAAACGTTTTTACGTCCAGTATGGTTTGGACACATGGGATGGTCGTTGGAAAGTTAATGGGGGAGATGGAAGAAACTACCGTGATAAAGGTGAAGTTTATCATTTTGGTGGAGAAATTTTAGCTGACGATATATTTTTAGGAGTAAGATGGTTTGACTCAAAAGATTCGGATACCCTAACAGGCAATTATACTTTTGACAAAACAAATTATTTTTCTAACCAAAATATATCAGAAAGAATCAAGACACTTGATGTGTCTTTAGATTTTAATGATAGATGGCTCCCTAGTATTAATTATCGACGGATAGAATTGAGCACAAAAACGAATACGGGTAAGCGCGAAGAGAACATTGATTTGATTATGTTTGGTTCATTTTTAGATGGGATTGAATGTGAAGTAGATCTGTTTGAAGAGAAAGATTCAAAATTAACCTTGGGATGGAGGGGAAATTTTAGTCTCGGTGATTTGTCATTAACTGGCGGTGCGTATCAACTAAATACTGCCACTGTTTTGCAATATGAATTTTCTAAAGAAGCAATATTGACTCTTGAATATAATGCTGAATATTTCTTCTATCAAGGTGATGGAACTCAGATAGAAAACGTTCAACATGGCCCTAGAGTTGGCCTAGTTTTTCCATTTTAATTCCCCATAACCCATGTGATCTAAGATAATATTTTCTTGATCACGTGGGTTTCTAGTACACCGGTGAGTTTTTTATCTAGTCCTTGATCTTTTAAGGTAAATTTGTGGTGGTCCAATCCCATTTGGTGCAAAATGGTGGCATTCAAATTGTTGATGTGTACAGCATCGTCTTCATATTTTGTGGTGGGTTGACCAACATCACGGCACTGGTTGGACAAATCGCCTGTCACATTAAAATGTTGGTCCCAGCCACGGTGAAAAATTTGTACAAAGCGCACATCGCGTTCAATCATTCTTCTAGCCAGCATGCATTGAGAGGCAATAGAGATCACGTTCATATGTTGATAGGGATTCCTCCTCATATATCAGTATCCAAGGCGGTGTAATATCTCAAGGACAAGAGTTCACACAAGCTGCTGTCGGAATTTCCGAAGTTGAAGAAGAAACATTGGGGCCAGCATTTGTGGGCACGTGGATATTGGGTGGCCAGCAGCGGACTGTTACAGATGAAGTTTGGAAAGCGTATATTGAAAATCAACAACCAGAGGATCCCGATGATGACTTCAAGGCCGTGTGAGTAAGACGGCTTTAGCCGCACAACCGGCTTTCAACCGTCCAACAAAGCCCTCGCTCTTTAGGCGAGGGTCGTACATTCATCTATACTTCCTTGATAACATTTACCAGAAAGTATAGGTCACACATTGCGGTTGAATTCAATTTTTTCAGGGATGTTTGTGAAGGTTTTTGCAAAAGATTCTTCAGCTAAAATATGTTTTCTGCTTGTAAAGTAAAAAAATATGTGGCGCAAGAAAAATTTATCAGTTACTTGAAAAAATTACCTTTCATTTTTTTTGGCAAGTGTTGCGAGATATTGCCAAACCGCCTGGTGTTGTTTTTCAGCATCTCCTCCAAGAATAGGAAAAGGAGTTTTGATTTGATCTTCTTCTTTAAAGCTGTATTTGGGCATGGTTGTTGCAGGATCAATCCTTTGGGGGTTTAACATCCATCTTAAAAAATATTCTTTTTGCAAACGTTGTTGGGCGTACTTCAGGTTGGGCGCGCCACTTTCAAATTGAGCAATGGGTTTTTTGTCTGCGATGGCATGGCAGGCGTTACAACCAGCAGAGGTGACTATTTTTTCACCGTGATCTATTGCTGCGGTATCAGGAGTTATTGGCTGGCGCAGACTTTTGGTGGTTTGAGGTGAAATGCCGTGCTCCATTGCCAGTCCCTTTGAAAGCTTTTCCCCATACGTGCTGAAGGCTGGCATTCTTGCCGCCAACCAAGGTCGTAAGGTGTAAGGCAGCTTGCCTTCAAGTAATTGTTGTGTCCAAGAGGAATGTAGTTTCTCCCCAACCCAGCTGAGAGAAGGTCGATTTTGTGCCAGATGTTTTTCTTTTGTCTTTAAGTGAAGAGTCTCTGTGGCCAATAGAGACCAATGACTGCCTCTGTTATCGTAACTGTGACAGGCTTGGCAATTAAGAGCTGTGAATTGTCGTGTGCTGAATTCGTTAAGTGTATGCTGTCTGAGGGAAGAAAGACCTTGAGAATTTAAAGCTTGTAGGGCTTCTTTTTCCTCAGAAGTAAATCCAAATTTTTCGTCTGTTAGGCATCCTTTTTCGGCCCAATTCTTTTTACTGATTTCTTGCAGGGAAAATGTTTTAAAAGCATTTTTTTCTTTTGTTGCATGGCAATTCAAGCAACCTTTGCTTTGAACAAGTTGTTTTCCTTTTGCGACATTTCCCAAGTACGTGCTTTGTGATTGTGAGGTGGGTTTACTATTGTTGTAAATGAAAGAGGCCAGTGATTCGGCTTCTTCATCACTCAAATGAAAATCGGGCATACGTATCCATTTGTAGTGAGTGTTTGGTTTTTTGATGAAAGTTTTTAAAGCGGAAAATTTCCATTTCCATTTCACATTGTTTAAAGGGATGCGCTGGTGTTTTGTGTCGGAACTTTCACTGTCTGGAAGAGTGTGACAGGAAATGCAACCCAGCGAGTCAAAAAGATGGCCTCCTTCTGTCACCTGTTGTGTTGAAGGTTCTGCAGTGTGGTTGTTTGTGCTCAAACTAGCCAAGTAAGCAGCGATATCCTGTGGGCCTTTGTCATTGTCTTCAAAAAGGTGAGGCATATGAGCCTGAGCCCGAAGTTTGCGAGGGGCACGTATCCAATGGGCCATCCATTCTTCGTTGAGTCGGTCACCAATGTTTGTGAGGTCAGGAGAATCCATATGTAATTCAGGCATGCTGTTAGCGTCAAAAGGAGTTTCGCTTTGATGGCATTGGGTGCAACGTTTAGCGGCAACGAGTTGTCTGCCTCTGCGTTGCAGTCTTCCCTGTTGAAGGCCCTTGTGTTGTTTGACGTGGCTGAATATTTTGGGTGGAATGGGTTCACGAAAAATATCACGGCCTTCCCAATATAGTCGTATGTGGGCATCACCTTTAGCAGGACTAGTGTATTCAAAACGAATTGCGTGTTGGCCACTTCTGAAACGTTTTTCTTTTGACTTGAAGAGAGAAAGATCTTCTCCTTCTGCTTCAAGAAGCACTTCGTTGTCTAATAAGAATTTCACTTTGCCTCGTCCGGTGAGTGAAAATGATAACTTTAAGCGGCTGTCCAAATTTAAGTTGCCTGTCCAAATGGCTTTAAAGGGTCCTTTGTTTATGAAAGGGCTAGGGTTGTTGTTTTCTGGTACATACAACGCTAGCAAACGATCTTGACGGCTGTCTGTGATGTTGTTGTTGGGATCTTGAGATTGTAGGGTGAGAATTAGACCAGGTTCTTGTTCATTGCTATTTTCGTCAGAAGACGCCGTTAACAAAAAAATACTGATAAAAAAAATGGTCATTCCCAATAGTGGAAAAATATATTTCATAGATTATTTTACGATAGGCGGTCCTAGTTTGTGAATAGTATTGTAAATGTCAAATAGGATTTCTTTGCCGTCATTTGATTCAAGATCCACTTTGATATGCATTTGCATGCAGGGTTTAATATCGGGGATTTCTAAAAAGACGGTTTTTTTATCTTCTAATAAGGTACAAGATTTGATCAGCACGTTGTCTTGAACTTTATATTTCCCTTTGAGTGGTGTGAGGTAAGCCTTTTCGACAATTTCTTTATTGGGTTTGTTCACTGAAACATGAGGAGTTCCATACATCGGCCCCCAAATATAATTCCATTGTTTTATGGTATAACTTTCTAGATCTTTGGCTAATTCTTCATCTAGTTCACATGTGAAGGAAAGTTGTATTCCTTTTTCGGTCACATTGAGTTTGTGAGGCATAGCGACGGCTTGCCCTGTATAGCGTATGCGTTGTAAGGCGCAAGGCCGTGGCGCATTGGTTTGCCAACCTTTGAAGCCAATAACGTAAAGCTGATTGTCGTGAGGATTAAAACGTCCACGCATTGCAGATGAGTTGAGCTGAACAGGTATTTTAAAAACCCCTCCTTGCACTTGGCCATTCACTTCTTCTTTCATAACCTTAAGTATGGCGCTTTTGCCATAGGTGAGGTGTAGTAAGTCCCCTTGAAAAGGCCCCCATTTGTCTGTGGTGATCCAGGTTTGTCCACCGCTGGAGTTGTCAATATCGTGGGGAATCCAACACAGGGGTTTGCTGTAGTCTTTGGGTGCGCCATCTTTGACTTTCACAAAAGTACTGTCTTTCCAAATGCTGGGAACCACTCCATGAAATTGACCCTTTTTAGTGGTCCATGTGATTTTGCATTGGGGAACCCAAGTTCCTTCATTTTCACCTGTGGTGACAATGCCATCAGGGCTAACACCGCAGCCTCCAGGCGCCCTTATGCCCGTCGCGTAAACAACACTTTTTAAACCGTCTTCACTTACTTTAAAGATAATGCCATTGTGTGGGGTGTTGTAGTCAAAACCTCGCCCACCTCTGCGAACAGTGTCGGCTTTAGCAAAGTAAAAATTGCCTTCACTATCTGTTTGTAGGTCGAAAGTGAATTCGTGAAAATTTCGAGTGATCATAATGTCATTGTTGAAATTTTCATAATAATCAGCTTCATCATCTTTGTCTAGGTCATGAAGCCGGGTGATCTGATCTTTGCCTGTCACATATATTTTATCATCAACAATTTTTAATCCCAAGCTTTCAAACAATCCTGTGGCATAACGTTTCCATATCAATTTAGACCAGTCACTTTTTAAACCAGAAATAATCCATACATCTCCGTTCCAAGTGCAACATGCGGCACGGTCGCCATCGGCAAAAAAATCAAAACCTCCAAAACGAATATTTGATTGCCAGGGATTGTCGGTGGGAAGAGGGATGTCATCCACCACATAGGAATTTTTTTTGTCGGAATGAAGGCCGGTGACCTCTATTGTTGTGGGCCAAAGTGAAGGACCACCTGTGATTAAAGTTATAGGATTTTCTGCGGGAGTGATTTTTTCAAATAAATTTTTGAGATTAGGATCTTTTTGGTAGCTGTAAGCGATTTTAAAAAGACGTTTTTCTGCCGAAGCATCACATTTTAATACAAGTTGATTGTCTTTTTGAATAAAGCTCAAACCTTTCGCTTGGCTGTGAAGAGAGAGGCTTAATTGTTTGTTGTCATTCACAAGGGTAGCGAAGTTGCCCTCTTCATTGATGTCTATTTTTCCTGATTCAGAAGTGATATCGGCAAGGTAGTGTAATAGTTTGTCTTCATTTGCCGTTATATGAAGATGCCGCGTGTAAAAATTTATTCCATTATATGTTTCAATACCTGGCAATTCATGTATGTCAACAGTATCAACACTATAGTTTAAAATGACTTTGCGACCATGACGATAAAGCCCTTTGTATTTGGCCCAGTATCGGGGTAAGGGGCCATGTGGAATCGGACGTGGGTCTTTAAAGCTTTCTTGATAAGCCCAACCGGGTTGGCGACTGTTGTGGAAGTCAAGTCCGCCGTTGGGATAAGGCATACCACCGTGACTACCATTCCAAGGAGTACCGTAGTAATTCAAGCCTTGACTGAAGAAGCCTGTCATGTTTAAAAGTTCGGTGTCAAACAACCAGTTATTGTATGCTGATTTGTCTAGCCGAATAACCAGTCCCTTGAGTGCGGCCACGTCTTCTCTTGCGTTGAGTTCGCTTGTGTGACTGACAGAAGTGGCATGGTAAGGGCCTAAATCAGCGTTGTTGTACCATTTACTTTTATCGGGTTCTAGAGATTTGATTTGAATATTTTTGTAAAAGACCTTGGAAACAGGATCGTGAGCTTGCAGGGCTATCGTACCACTTTCTAAAACGTTGTGATAAGAATTGACAGTTTTGTTATTGAGTTTAATGGTGACTTTATTGTTGAGTACGATGATTTCACATATGAACCATTCATTATCATTAACATGTTGATCATAGATATTTTTTTTGGCATAAACACTGCCTGTTTTTTTAGGGTCTTTTTCAGTTTGGTTTACCTGACATTCATAACCAACTGTGGGCCATCCCTCTTCTTGATATTGGGTATGAAAAAATATACCACTATTAGAATTAGGGTTTGTTTTAACCTCCATTTTGAGGTGAAAATTTTTGAAGCTGGCTTTGCCATCCGATCCCATGTAAAACAAGTGGGCTCTTTTGCCGTGAGCGATAAGAACTTTGTCTTCAATGGTGAAAGAGTCTGGGTTTTCAGAGGCTTTCCATCCATCAAAATCTTTACCGTTGAACAATGTAACCCACGGTGCTTCAAGTTTTTTCTTTTTTGATTTTTTTTTAACTTTGGGAGTTGGTTTGGATTCTTTACTGTCTTCAGCTTGAATCAGAGAAAACTCAAGAATAATAAACAATAAAATGGGCAGAGTAAAAAACAAAGGGGATATTTTCATAATATTGTCTTTCTTTGGTATTTTTTTTTGCGCTCTGAAGAATTACAGAGGATTATTAATTTTTTGGTGTTATTTGATTTGTACCAATTTTTGATTTCTTTGACCTTACGAAAGCAGCCTGTGCAAACATCATGTTCGTCTACAGTACAGTGTGAAATGCAAGGAGAGGGTATTTCGATTTCTTCATTCATGTGTGAATTTTACCAATTATCAAGATTTTGTGGATTATTACAAAAAAAATCCTTGTAAGTTGTGTTATTTATAGTAAATGCTATCGATAATTGTTAATTGTAATGGATATATGATTAATTAAAAATAGGAGTTGTGATGCGTTCTTACGAAATTCTTAAAAAAGCTATTGATACTGTTGGTGCTAAAAAAGTGGCTATGGATATGAAAGTTTCTACTCCCTTGGTTTACAAATGGTGTCAGGAACCTACAAAAGAGGCTGGAGATGATTCCAGTGGGGCACGTAATCCACTTGATCGTACCTTGGCTGTGTATCGCAGTACCGGTGAAATCGCTATTGTGAATTGGTTGTGTAATAAGGCAGAAGGTTATTATGTGGCTAATTTAGAAGCTGAGAAAAAATTTCGTAAAGGAGGAGTGCGTCATACTCAGACGATGATTCAGGAATTTTCAGATTTGATAAAGGTTATAGCTGAATCTTTTGCTAACGATGGTTATATCGATGGGAATGAAGCTAAAAAGATACGCCGCGAATGGCAAAAATTAAAAAGTTTTGGTGAAGAGTTTGTGACGGCCTGTGAGCATGGTGTTTTTACTGAACAAGAAGAATAATTTTTTGGCTATTCATATTTCAAACATTCAATAGGGTCAAGTCGTGAGGCTTTCCATGAAGGATAAAATCCAAATGCAACACCAATTAATAAGGATACCCCAAAAGCTAGTAGCATGGCATCTACCGACATCTCTGCAGGCCAACCCACGACATGGATGATAAAATAACGGGCAACTTCTCCTAATCCAATCCCTATCAAACCACCCATGGAAGAAAGCGTAGCGGATTCCATCAGGAACTGAAATAAAATGTGGTTTGATTTGGCTCCCACAGCCATACGTAAACCAATTTCGCGTGTGCGTTCTGTCACCGACACCAGCATGATATTCATGATACCAATGCCCCCAATCAATAAAGAAATAGAGGCAATAATGGCTATCAATTTAGACATGGTTTTAGCTTGTTCGCCGTAAGATTCTATATATTTAGATAAATCATAGGCTCTAAAATCATTGGCGTCGCCTTTTTTTATTTTATGCCGATAACGTAGCAATTTAGTGACTTGTTGTATGGCTTCATCCATATGTTCGATTGAGGGAGTTGACATTATCAAACGCTCAACAGTGTTCCGTTTCTTTTTCTTTTTACTCAAGCGCTGGAACATGGTGGTCCAAGGAAGAAATACGGAAGAATCTTGATCACTTCCCCATAAACTGGTACCACGCACTTGTAACAAACCAATAACCAGCATGGGTACGTTGCCGATGCGTATCATCTTTCCTATAGGAGAAGAAAAGGGGAACAGTTCATTTTTAATTGTCATCCCAATCACACAAACTTTAGCTCCCCTGCGTTCATCTTGTTCAGTGAACCAGTCACCTTCAGAGATACGTAATTTCTTGATGGAAGAATAATTAGCTCCAACGCCGGCCATGGTTTCAGGGCTCCAATTTTTGTCTTCATAAATCACTTGTGCGTTGCTGTAAAAGACAGGAGAATAAGCGCTGACCAGAGAGCATTCTTCAACCATGGCTATGCCATCATCAATTGTCAGAGTATTGATAGTGCCTGATCCCATACTTGCACCCTTTGATGAATGTGCACCTGGACGTACATAAAAATAGTCTAAACCCATTGAGTTAGAAAGGGATTTTTGAAGTGAAGACTTTGCCCCCTCACCAATGGCCACCATGGCGACCACGGAGCCTACTCCGATAATCACGCCCAACATCGTAAGGCCAGAGCGTAATTTGTTTCGAAATAAGGAACGAAAAGAAAGTGACAGTAAAAAAAGGAAATTCATTTACGGTAGAACCAAGGCGGTGTCATTAATGATTTCTCCATCTTTCATAGTGATTGAACGTTCGGCATTTTTAGCTATTTCTTTATCGTGAGTCACCAATAAGAAAGTCACTCCTTCACGATTCAACTCCTTTAAAATGGCGAGAACTTCTTTCCCGGAATGGCTATCGAGGTTTCCTGTGGGTTCGTCGGCTAGAATGATTTGAGGGGCGGTCACCAAAGCCCGAGCAATAGCAACTCTTTGTTGCTGCCCTCCTGATAATTGAGAAGGATGATGGTCAAGTCGATCTTCTAATCCCATTCGTTTCAGAACTTTTATTGCACGTGCCCGACGTTCTTCTGTCGATATCTCTGAATGGTATATCAATGGTAGCTCCACATTTTCAACGGCCGAAGTTCGTGACAGTAAGTTAAAATTTTGAAAGATAAAACCAAGTTTTGTGCTGCGTATGGCAGCCCGTTGATCACGATTCAAGGAGGAGGCATCTTGCCCGTCCAACACATAACTTCCAGATGTTGGCCGGTCCAAGCATCCCAAAATATTGAGCAGGGTGGATTTTCCTGAGCCAGAACTGCCCACAAGAGTTACAAATTCTCCTTCTGTAATTGTGAGGTCAATAGATTTCAATACCTGCAAAGTGAAGTCGTGCATACGAAAGTCACGACAAATGTTTTTCATTTCAATCATTATTTTTTTATGCTTCACTTTTTCTTACTTTTAGACTTTGAACGTCTTCTGGCCATAAAGGGATTAGTTGTGCTATTCTCTTCAATGATTTCAAATTGCACACCTTTCACAATTTTCAATGTTTCCTTAACATCTCCGGCGAGCACTTGTGTGTAGCTTCGATCAGAATAACCGGGTTGAAAAACAACTTGTTTTAAAAAACCATTTTCTTCAAGTACCCATACACTTTTACTATTTTTATTTTCTGACAAAAGGACATTTTCAATTGTTTCATTAATCCATTCTTTTTTGGGTTCAAAACGTAAAGCGGCATTAGAAACGCGGAGGTCGTCTTTATGACTTCGCCCAATTTCAAAGAAAAGGTTGGCGGTCATCCCAGGGAAAAGTTTGTTCTCTTGATTGTTTGCAGATATCACAACGGTATATGTCACCACATTTAGCTGAACATTGGGCGCTAGGCGTACTTGAAGCACTTTTCCTTCGAATTGTGTGTCGGGGTAGGCATCCACTTCGAAATTGACGACTTGTCCATTTTTTATCATTCCAATGTCCGCTTCACCTACGGCAGCCAATACATGAACTTCTTCTAGATTCTGCGCGATTTCAAAAAGAACGGGAGCCTGAAAACTGGCCGCTACCGTTTGTCCAACATCCACATTACGTAAAATAACAATACCATTTACAGGGGAGCGAATAGTAGCAAAGTTCAAATTGGCTTCCGACACCTCTAAAGAGGCTTTAGCCTGATTTAATTCGGCTTCTGCAAGTTTTACTTGAGCTTCCAGTGTCTTCACGTTATAACGTTCTTTATCCAGTTCTGATTTTGAAATCAAGCCATCTTTATCTAGTAATTGAGAACGGCCTAGTTCCAACTTGGCTAAGTCTCTATTAGCTTGAGCCCCTTCCAAACGAGCTTCGTTGCGAGCCAAGTTAGCTTTATCTTGAGACACGCGTGCCAAAAGTGGAACTTTATCAATTTCACAAATAATTTGGTTGGCAGTGACTCGAGAATTAAAATCTGCAAAAATTTTTTCTATGCGACCAGATACTTGAGATCCCACTTTCACTAGGGTGATGGGTTCTACTTGTCCTGTGGCTGATACCGTTTGAACCACCACACCGGTGTCCATTTCTTCTACCACAAAAAACACTTCCTTGTTGTCTTTAGATTTGTCAAAATAAAGATAAATGCCATAAACACATAAACCAAGTAATACGATAACTATTATTTTTTTCATATTTATTTCTTCTTCTTGCTGTTTACTAGGCCTATGTTTTCTAATAGACGAACTGACGCTCTTTCATAATCAAAACGCGAACTTACTTCTTCTACTCGAGCCCGAGCTAGACTTAACTCAGCGGTGGTTTGTTCTAATAAAATACCTCGATCAGCATCATATCGTCCTTTCGCCAGCTTCAAGCTTTCTTCAGCGGCACGAATGGACTCCTTGGCGAGAGCCATACGTTTTTTAGCTTCTTGGTTATCTAGCCATGCCTCACTTACTTCCAGATAAGCGAGTTGTTTTGTCTTTGCCAAAGCGGCACGTTTTTCCCGTAGCAGAGCACGAGCCTCTTCTATTTCTGCAGAGGTGGAGAGGCTGTCAAAGATATTCCATCTTAAAGAAGGACCAAAACTCCAGTTTTGTATCCAAGGTGTGCTGCTCCCTGACAAACCATAAGATCCACCTAGGGAAAGTGAAGGATAATAGCCACCCTTGGCCTGGATGAGAGACTGTTCAGCAGCTTTAAATTCTTCCCATGAAACTTTCAAATCCGGACGAGATTCACGAGATTGAAGTACGGCATCTTTCTGAGAAATATCAAAAAAGTGTTGGGGGATATTGCGGTCAACGCGATAACCAGGATCCTCTTCTAATCCCATCGCGGCATTTAAAGTCAAACGTGCTTTTTGTAAACGGTTTTGATTACGTAGTTTTTCTAAACGGGCCTCAGCCAAATCGACCTCAGTACGGGCCACATCTGCTTTGATACCCCGCCCCACAGCAAGAAATTTTTGAATCCTATCGAGATGTTTTTCGAAATTAGCTACAGTCTGTTCGGACACTTCCAAAAGTGCCATTTCCTCTAGATAAGTGAAATAACTTTCTCTGACCTCAAGTAAGGTTTTAAGTACAACATTTTCTAATTCAAATTGTGCGGCATTGGCACGGTGTTTGGTTTGTTTATGAGCGGCATTTGTTTGTCCGAAATCAAAAATCAATTGTGACAGTTCCAATCCTGCAGATTGATGTCGGTTGCTGTCATTCCAATGAATCTGTGAAGCACGGTGAGATCCCGACAGTGATGAAGAATTATTGGTGGAATGTGAATAACCCGCATTCAAAGAAAGTTGAGGGAAAAATTGAGATAAGGCCTGATTTACACGAGAATTAGCTGCCTGAAATAAACTCCGCTGCCTTACCAGATCGGGATGATGGTTTAAAGCTATCTCAGTGGCCTTGATCAAACTGAGATTTTTATCTTTGGCCAATAACGGTTCAGAATTCACGGTCATTTCTGACCAAGAACTTTGTGGAGAAGGAATCTTATATTTTTCCCACATTTCAGGATCCGTTGATAGGCAATTGCACATAAGGCTACAAATCCCAAAGCTTAAAATAATTTTTGTAAAACGTATGTCTGTCATAAGTTGCTTCATTATTTTTATCTATTATTTTTTCGCAGATTTCTATGAAATGCGCATTTTAGTATTTATGAACAAAATCATTGTGAAAAAAAATTCACATTTGCAGCCATTTTACAAAAAATTAACAGTTATGTTAATATTTGTTTTATTAGTTATAAAGATAGATATTTGTCGACAATTCTTTGTCCATCAACGAGTAGTTTGTCCATCAAGCGTTTGGCTTCATTCATGGGTCCTTTAAGTCGTTGGCAGTAACCATTTTCATCAGCAATCACCAAATGCAAAAGCCCTTTAGTGTCAGCATGGGCGGCAAAAGGCACTTGGCAGCCACCACCTAATCGGCGCAACATGGCTCGTTCTACTTCTACAGCGTTTCGACTGGGTCGATGATCTAATGTGTTCACTATTTCTAAAACTCTTTTGTCATCACTACGACATTCGATAGCGATGGCACCTTGAGCCACAGCGGGTGTCATTGTTTCAATAGAAAAAGGATAAACAAAGACTTTGTCGTCCATTGTTATGGAAGGGGGTTCAGCACTTAAGTGCTCTAAGCGGTTGAGGCCTGCTTGGGCCAATAGCGTGGCTTCGCAGGTTCCCGATAGCACTTTTTTAATACGTGTGTGAACATTGCCGCGGATTTCTTGAAACTTTAGTTGAGGGCTGAGAGCCATCAATTGAGCTCGCCGTCTCAGAGAACCTGTTCCAATCACGGTACTCTCAGGTAGTGAGTTAAGGTCTTGCTTGGCAATAAGAACATCTCGGGGATCTTCTCTTTGTAAAATCGCTCCCAGCGTAAGGCCTTCAGACTCAGCGGTAGGAATATCTTTTAAACTATGAACAGCGACATCGATCTTTTCTTCAAGTAGTGCTGTCGAAAGATAGGCAGTAAAAACTCCTCGACCTCCAATTTCTGATAGGGGGGCTGTGGAATTATCTCCTTCACTTTTGATCAAGACATGCTCTACTTCAACGTGTGGGAAAATAACAGAGATGAGTTTGGTGACCAGTTCGGTTTGAGTACGTGCGAGTACGGAGGCTCTTGTCCCTATTTTTAATTTCATTTTTGATCTTCTCCAAAAAATATTTTGTGCAGGTCTTCTTTGCTTTCTAATACTTGGGGAGCATTCTTCTTAAGTGGATGAAGTATTTTATTGCCAAAGCGTCTCAAAGATTCCTGAATCAATGAATGATATTCTGTTGGGAGCTGGTGTTTTATTTTTTCGAATTCATCACTTTTCAGTTCGTCAATACGATTGTCCAGTTGTTTGTAGACCAAACCGATATCAGGGGAAGAGTTTTGATCAATCAGGTTTTGAACTTCAATACTCAGCTTCATGCGGCAATCATCAATCAATGAATGACGATTGGAGGTGTTGTTATCGATGATGTCAGAAAGCCCATCCATATCGTAACGGTAAACGCCTCTTAAATCATCCACGTCTTGGCCGACATTACGAGGTACCGCTAGATCCACAATCAACAAGGGTTTGTGTTGCCGTTTCTTTTGTATGTCGTTGAGGAGACTTTCATCCAATAGAGTCTCGGGAGAAGAGGTTGATGTGATCAGAATATCAGTTGCCACAAGCTGAGTTATCCAATCTTCCCAAGCAATGGTATTACCGCCTAAATCACTGGCGAGGGTTTGAGCATTTTTCAAAGTGCGCGAAGAAATGCTGATGTGGCGAGCTCCAGCAGATTTGAGATTTTCTAATACCACCCGCCCTATATCACCACTACCCAGCAGCAAAATGTTTTCTTTATCAAGATGAGAATAAACTTGGCGACAAAGATCAACGGCAACGGAACCCACACTGACGTGGCCTTGACCTAATTTGGTTTCACTATGAATTTTTTTTGCAGCGCGTATGGCATTTTGAAAGAGGCTGTGAAAAAAACGATCAACCGTTCCTTTGGTTTCGGCGAGTTCATAGGCTTTTCGGACTTGTCCTAAAATTTCAGTTTCTCCAATAACCAAACTGTCTAAAGAGGCTGTCACTTCAAATAGGTGTTGAGCAGCTGAGAGTCCATGAAGCTGGTAATGATGAGCTTCAATAAGCTCGGCATGCTCAGGGGCGAGATCTATCAGTTTTAGGGGAGTATGGTTTGTGTAAATGATTTCAAAACGATTACAGGTACTCAAAATGCTACATTCTTGAGTGAGAAGTTTTAATTTCTCAAGAGTTTCAGAGATATCACCTATGTGTTTCAAATAACTTTCTCTGAGATCCAAAGGGGCCGTTTTATGATTGAGACCTATCAAGTAAAGATTGTTGATCATCAGTGGCCTTGTCCTAACAGAGCAATGATAGTGGCCAGTGCCACTACAAAATTTCCTAAGGCAAAACGTTGGCCTGATATTTTATTGAAAAAATGAAGTAAACTTAAAATAGCCAAGAGGCACCAAGTGGTGATTGTCCAGTAAAATGTGCTGTCATGAGTGGGGCCCGCAGCAGATAGGTCACCTGCACCTATGGCACAGGTTAAGATAATAAGGGCGACATTGTTGAGGGTGCGCACAATTCTTTCCAAAAAATCAAGGCTAGGTAAAGAAACCTTAAAATTAAGTTTGCGTTTGAGTTTGAGATCTTGAAATAATAGCACCACTGACACAAAAGTAGAAAGAAAAATAACAGTAAAACTAGATATCACTAAAAAAATATGCAGAGCGATAAGTGGATCAAGGGGTTTGTGAGCGAGTTCGTTTGGGGGAGTGTTTTCAACCAGTGTGAACCCTATGGCCATAAGAAAGATAGATAAAGGGTTACTCAACATGGGCAATAGAGGTGTTTTGAGTTTGAGGTTAATGCCGTGAGTGGTGGCAATCAAAAAATACGCCATGGGAAGTAGTAGTATACCTACGGAAGAAATTAAAGACACCCCATTTTGACATTGTAAACCTAGGCCAATGGTGAACACCACCAGCGCTACCCAAGAAAATGACGCGTGTTTTTTGACATTATTGTTGAGATGAAACCACGATCTAATGGCGTCGATCACAAGGAGAATAATAACTACTGATCCCCAAGTCCATGGCATAACCATTGTTTAGCTCACACCTTTAGAGGAGTTTTTAAGGTGCTGCGTACGCGATCTGCTATACTTTCCACATCCAAACCGGTTTGTTTTAATTGACTACCACGGCTGGCGGCCTCAATAAATTTATCTTCCACACCTATGCGATGTAATTTTCGTAGATCAATATTTTTGTCACACAATTCAAGCGCTTCAAAACAAGCCGAACCAAATCCACCGGTCAACCAATGTTCTTCCACTGTAAAAACAGGACCATTTTTTTTCATTTCTTTGAGGAGAGTAGTTGTGTCTAGTGGTTTGGCGAAGCGGGCATTGATCACCCGCATATGAATGCCTTCTTCCAAGAGCAACTGTCGTGCTTGCATGCATTGATTGACCATAGAGCCATAAGCAAAAAAACAACCATCTTTGCCATCCACCAAAATTTCAGATTGGCCTAATTCCAAAATGGGTCGTTCTTTAGGCAGTTTGGTCGGGACGTTGTCACGGGGGTAGCGAATGGCACAGGAAGTTTTTTGTTCTTTAGCAAAGAAGAGCATGTCCGTTAATTCTTGCTCATCTCGTGGAGCCATCACAATCATGTTGGGCCAGAGCCTAAGATAAGAAATATCTGCCAAACCATGAGCTGTTGCTCCATCGGCTCCTACCAAACCAGCACGGTCCATGGCAAAAATAACGGGATAATTTTGTAAGGTCACTTCATGAAAGATTTGATCAAAAGCTCGTTGCAAAAAAGTGGAATAGATAGCGGCAACAGGTTTTAAACCACTGTGACTCAAGCCACTACAAAAGGCTACTCCGTGCTGCTCGCAAATTCCTACATCAAAAAACCGATTAGGGTGAACAGTGGCATATTCTTTTAATCCGGTGCCATCAGGCATGGCAGCTGTGAGGGCTACAATTTTTTCATCGTTGTTGGCCAGTTGAATCATGGCATCTCCAAATGCCTCTGAGTAGGATCTTTTTTTTGCGGCGGTTGCTGCTGGAATTTCACAGGTTTGCAAGGCATCAGGGATATCGTTGAAATTAGGCTTAGCTCCGTGGAAGGCGTAAGGATCATCAATAGCTTTTTGGAAACCTTTACCCTTTTCAGTGATCACATGTAATAGGGTCACATCTTCAATATCTTTAACACGTTCTAAGGCTTCGGCGAGAGCTTTATGATCGTGACCGTCGATAGGGCCAAAATAACGAAAGCCCAAGCTTTCAAACATATGACCAGGAGCCAGCGTATTAATGAGGTGTTCGCGTACTTGCCCTGTGATTTGCTCGACACGAGGAAATTTTTCAATCAGTCCTTTAAGATCTTTTCTAAAATCATTGTACAAAGGGGCAGAGCGCAAGCGGTTGAGGTATTTTGAAAATGCACCAACGGCAGGGGCGATGCTCATTTTGTTGTCGTTGAGAATAACCAGTAAATTTTTACCACGTTCACCCGCATTACTGAGGGCTTCAAAAGGTATGCCTGCAGATAAGGCCGAATCTCCGATTAAGCATACTGTTTTGTTGCTGGGTTCCCCTTGCATATCATTGGCTGTGGCCATTCCTAAACCGGCAGAGATGGATGTGGATGCATGACTCCAAGTGTAATGATCGTAGGGGCTTTCATCTTTATGGGTGAAACCAAACAAACCATTGTCTGTACGAATCGTGGGAAATTGACCTTTGCGACCGGTGATAATTTTGTGAGTGTAGCATTGGTGAGAAACGTCAAAGAGTAGCGTGTCTTTCAAAAAATCAAAATGGCGATGAAGGGCAATGGTTAATTCCACAGCGCCCAGATTAGAAGAAAGGTGTCCACCATTTTTGTTCATCGTGTCAATAATAAGAGTACGAATTTCTTCGCTGAGTTGAGGAAGTTCACCAATTTTTAAAGACCTCAGGTCTTCGGGTGAATTGATCATGTCTAAAATACGATGGGTCATTTTAAAAATCCCTATGAATACATTGTTGTACTAATCGACCTAGTGGAGAATCGCTGACATTATCTTGCTGTAGTGTGTCCATAATTTGTTCTTCCAGAGCGTGGGCGATCTTACGTGATTTGTCAACGCCGATCACGGCAGGGTAGGTGAGTTTGTTATCGCGTTCATCCTTGCCAGCTGTTTTGCCAAGAGTTTGACTGTCGCTGGTGACATCTAAAATATCGTCAATAATCTGAAAGGCCAGTCCTAATGTTTCGCCCAAATCGGCGTAACGTTTTTGTATAGCGTTGTCCACATCGGCACAGATGGCGCCACATTCACAAGAGGCCGATATCAAAGCTGCTGTTTTTTTGAGATGAATAAATTTGAGGCGGTCTAGACCATAAGTTTTGTTGTGGTCTGTTGTTTGACTGGTGGCGATGTCTGCTACCTGTCCACCGACCATTCCGGCCCAGCCCGATTTATCAGCAATGACTTTAACCAATGCGGCTGTCCATGAAGGGTTACTACTGTGGGTGGCGATTACTGAAAAAGCTTGAGTCAGCAAACCATCACCTGCCAAAATAGCAAAGTCTTCGCCAAACACTTTATGTGATGTTGGTTGTCCACGACGCATGTCATCGTCGTCCATGGCAGGTAAGTCGTCGTGTATGAGAGAATAGGTATGAATCATTTCCAAAGCGGAAGCGGGGGCTAAGGCTTTGATGGGATCACCACCCAAAGTTTCGCAAGTGGCCAACACCAAACGTGGACGAAGGCGTTTGCCTCCCGCAAAAATACTGTAACGCATGGCTTCATGCAAACGGCCAGGAGGGGTGAGGATCTCCGGCAGCCAAGTGTCCAAGCTTTTTTCAATATGTTCGATGTAGTTGATCGTGGTGGTTTCCATTTTTTTCTCTAAATAAGCCGTTTATTATAACTTACGGCAAATAGGGAAGATACGAAGCAAAAGAATGAATTATTTTAAATATTGTTAAAAAATCGCTACTTGTGAGATCTTTAGGCTTTCTTAGCCATAATCAGTAGGTGAGACCCAAGTCCTTTTATGAAAAAATGGGGCAAAAATCGATGATTTCGAGGATGTTTGCAGCTGAGTTGTTGCAATTCAAAACCACACACATGAAGCAAGGATTTGAGTGAGGCCGGAGTGAAAAAAATAAGATGTGTGGGGTCACCCAAATCTTCTTTTTTAAATAGTAGGTACTTGATGATCCGTTGGAAGGAATAAGGGTTGGGAAGGTCCATAATGAGCACGCCGTCATCCTTAAGAATATTGTTGATATTTTTTAAAATTTTTCCAGGATTTTTCATGTGTTCTAAAATTTGTCCCATATAGATTGTGTCAAAAAAACCCGTGTCGTAGGGGAGAGGGTTTTCTAAATCACCTTGTTGTTGATGGAGGTATTTTTTAGGATCTTTAGGGGTGTAGAGGTCGAAACCATAGAGTGTACAGTTGTCAGAAATTAATTTTTTGAAATTCAGATGTGAGGAGTTTGAGGGTCCTTCACCATGGAGACCTCCCAGATTACCAATATCTAAAATTTTACCTTCTTTGTGGTTTGCTAATAAAAAATCTAATCTATCGAAGTGTGCTTTGTCTTCAAACTGGTTGTGGGTGATACAGGTTGGTTTTGAATTTTTTATCATGACGCCTATTTTTAACCTGAAAAAATCGATTTTACATCAATATAATAAATATCTAAATGCTTGCGGTTTCTTTTCATTATATCTTTAATGAACGTTTAAGTCTTGAAGTTCTTCACCTGCGCACAGAGAGCGCTACAGAATAGGTATGAAGGGTTTGTATTTGGGTTTAGCGTCTTCGGTCTTTTTGAGAGTGGATGGTCTTAAGTGTCAGGGTTGAAATTTTTAAGTTTATAGAGTGCGCCTGCATTGTGACACAGTCTGTTTGGAAGAATGATGTAGTTCCTAAATTTTACTTTGAGGTTGGTGTTTGGCTGTCTGTATTTAGAACGGCTTGTTTGATAATTTCCCATTCGTCTTTTTGCAGTACGTTTTCATAGTGAATGGTATTGAGAGAATCGTTAAATAAGGATCGGAAAAGTATAGAGCAAACCACATAGGCTCCTTTATCTGAAGGGTGGGAGCCATCTTTTTTGTAGAGTTCGTTGCCGAGTGAGGGGTTGTGTTGTCTAACGATGGACCAGGCTTCGCCTACTTTAGCGATGGCGATATGATTTCTTTTGGCGGCGGATAGATAAGCTTCGGTTAATTTATTTTGCATGGTTTGATAATCGGGAAAGATTTCTTTGTTGCGTTGGTCTCCGTCACGGCGTCCCCAAGTCATGTACAACAGAGGTTGAGCTCCAGCTTCTCGGATATGTTGGGTGAAGGTGTCGACAGAGTTGTGAAAAGATTCGGCCTCTTCGGGTAAAGCGGGAACTTGGCTTTGATCTTGAAGAACAACATAATCCCATTTTTCAGCTATGATTTTATCGAGAACTTTTGTGTCATTTAGGTGTCTTTTTAAAGTGGCTCCTCCTTTTGTGATAAATTCAAAAGTGGTTTCTTTGTAGGGAGAGTTTTCTAACATGGTTGTTAGGCGATTCTTGACTTGCGCCGTGTAGCTATTTCCGATAAAAAGAATTTTTTTTGGAATGGATTTAGATGGATTCTGACAGGCGGCAAGAACAAAAAAACCTAGAAGTAAAAGGATTAAGGGTCTTATTTTTGTTCTCACCATCACTCCAGCTTTTAATCTAAAAACTGTTTCTTTTTAATTTTTTCAGGCAAGTAGTTGTCTGATACAAAAGAGATGCCTTTTTTGGACAAGGCCTCGAGTTCTAATTTGACGCCCATTTTGAGCATGTTTTTGATTTCTTTTTGCCAGTGTTTCTTTTGGAACCAAGGATAGGCCATGATCTCTTTGGCACGGCGAATGTCGCCATCATCCAAACGAATCATCACATTGCGTGGTAAATCGTAGGTCACGGCATCGTAGGAACTCAAGCCGATAAAACGTGCTTGGGGAACGGCCATGCGTTCGGATTCGTAGGCTAGGTTGATGGAACCTTGTTTGATAACGGAATAGATATAGTAACCCCAAGGGTCATTATCCACGAAAATGTAGAGTGGGAGCTTGAGTTCGTTGACTAGGCGGTGCAACAAACGGCGTACTCCGCGGGGGGGTTGGCCTTGACCATGTAGCAAAATACAGTTATTTGTTTTCCAAAATTTATCTTCGTTCAAACGTCTCCATACGGCATCTTTCTCAACAAGAAGAACGAATTTGGCTTCGCATTTTTTGAATTGAACAACATTTTCTTCCACGATAGAAGGAATGGACCAACCACCACTGCCCATTTGGCGGCAATTGATAGTGTCACCCGAATCCACCACGGTGATATTGCCCACAAGAGCTCCTTTGGAAGACGCGAAAAGATGTAATTCTTCACGTAGGGAATCAATGGTGACTTCTAGATCTTCAATAATAGGATCAGATTCATCCTGTTCGTCAAAGGTGTTTTCTTTTGTCGTGCCAATGGTGTGTTTTGTCATGTAGTAAAGGTCACGAATGGAGGTGGTTTTACCTTCATCAATTAATTGATTACAACCTTCGGCGACTAGAAGGGTTTGCATGTACTTTTTGGCTTGATTCAGGTTGAAAAACTGACGACGATTGCAGTTGTCGCCCATTTCAATGATGGATTTTTTTTCATTAAAAGCTACATTGGAATACGAGCGGCTGGGCACATCAAAAAAGAGTTCAGTTTCATTTTTACCAGCTGTAAAAACACTTTCGGCCATGTCTTTGATCTTAACCTTAGTGCTACGGTTGTCTCTTTTACGTTTAACCTTCACCAAAACGTTACCACCCACGCTACGTTCATTACTTCCTTTAGTCCCTTTTTTGCTGGACTTTTTGGTTGATTTTTTGATAGCAGCTTTTTTTGTTGTTTTTTTGCTTGCTTTTTTCTTAGCCATGGATCGTTACCCTACTTTTTCTTTTTGCGTTTTTTTGTGGATTTACTGCGGCCTTTTTTACTTTTTGCAGGAAGACCATCATCGAAGAGATCACTTTGTTCTTCCTCTTCTTCCACAATGTTATCTTCCACAATAATGATGCTGTCATCTTTTTTGAGTTTTGCCATATCATCATCCGCTGAATTGTTCAGCATGTTGGCCAATTCGGTACGGTCGTGGGCCATTTTTTTGAGCTGCTTGTGAAGGGTGTCTGATTTTTTACCAGTGATTTCGGCGACAGAGTTACACACTTCATCAATATAGTTTTGAAAGATGTCGCGTCGTTTGGCTTCGTTTTTAGCCCGTAGACGTTTGCGGTTGTAGATACCTAGTTTGCGCCCGCAATCTTTGATAGCCAGAGAAATTTCACCACGAATCACATCGTAATCTGCGATAGATTCCTTAGCTTCGTTGGTGAAAGGTACCCAAACAGAAGCCAAATGTACCATCACCACCAAAGGCCCGGTGGGAAGTGCGCCGCGGCTTTGCTGCAGACCATAATTTTTCCAATTGGTATCTAAAATAGCTTTATGCACACAACAAGAAGATTGTTGGTAGAGCAGAGGAACGCGGTTGGCAAAACGCATGACTCGTGAGAGCTCATCTTTGACTAATTTTCCGCCGAAGGCTATACCCACTTCCACAGCAAAAGGGTTGCCGCGATATACCGTAGGTTTGCGCGTGACAGCAGTGTAAAATTCTGCGCCGATTTCCTTATGCATGCCCGAAAGAATCTGCGAAACACCGATAGGAGCCAGACAATCAGTAGAGGGAGCCATGATTTTGGTTTCTTGTATAGCTTCGTAAAGTTTTTCGGCTTCTTTGTTAGCAATTTTGACGGGTTTGGTACGCGTACTGACTTTGGCCGCGTCGCATATCTTTTTGGCAACTCCATTGGTGACTCGTGAAAATTCGGCAGAGAGAAAGCTAGAAATGGTGGTTTGTTTGGTTTCCTTCATCATCTTTATCAACATGCCCAATTCAATACCATAGGGATGGGGTTTGATTTCTTTGGCTTCAGGAGGAAGTTCTTTGACGGCTCGTGGAAAGGTACGAACTGTTTTATCTGGGTTGATATAACTGAATTCCGCGTGAGGGTTAGCCACGGCAGTTTGTTCTAAATATTCATCTACACTTTGTTTGCCCTTGAAGTAACGCCCTTTAAGTTCAATTGAAACTTCAGTTCCTGTACCTGGATTCCAGTCCACTTCTTTTTCTTTGAGAATGACGGGTTCGTTTGTTTTGGTGTCCATTGAGAGTTCAAGATAAAAGGCTTTGGACTTTTTACCTGGACGAGAAATTACTTTAACGGGTTTGCCTGTGGTGAGCATGCCGTACATGCCAGCGGCAGAAATCCCGATGCCTTGTTGACCTCGACTCATACGTAAACGGTGAAATTTGGAGCCATACAGCAGTTTTCCGAAAACTTTGGGGACATGTTTGACGGGAATACCTGGGCCATTATCAGCCACTGTGACCACAAAACGATCTTCTTTACTCTCTACGGGAAGGATGCTTACTTCAATATCTGGTAAAATCCCTGCTTCCTCACAGGCATCCAAACTATTGTCTACTGCTTCTTTGATAGTGGTAAGTAGGGCCTTGCGTGGATTGTCAAAACCTAATAAATGGCTGTTTTTAGCAAAAAACTCACTAATTGATATGCTACGTTGGTCACTTGCCATACTTTCGGCGGTTTTGCGTCGGGCCAAGAGAGTTCCTTTCTCAGGTTTAATTTTCGTAAGAACAGACTGAATATAAACGATTGTCGGTGAAACTGTGATATGTTTTTAGGAAATTGTGTCGACAGAATAATTGTCAAAACGACGTAACGCCATAAAATTCTATTAATTCGATAATGGAGAAAATGAGTTTTTTAGATGAGTGAAGTGAAAGATCTGTCCGTCACTATGGTGTGTAATGCTCGATTACCTTCAAAAAAGGCACATCCTTGGCAAGTTGTACAAATGTGGGAAGCTTTTGAAAAAGTGGGGGCCGATCCACAGCTTTTGTATCCTTTTCGATTCCAGCGAGATGAAGTCTTAGATGCTTGTGGTCGAAAATTTTGGACATACTATGACATGAATGAAGAGGCCCGCTCAGTACGTTTGCCGACGGTGGATTTATTTCCACTTCTGGAAATGTTGCCTGTATTTTTGAAAAGTTATTCTCGTATTCAGCAATTAAGCTTTGCGGTGGCAAGTGCTCTATGGTTCCAACCGGATACGAGAAAAAATAATGTGATCTGGTCACGAGAGATTCTTGCGTTGCCTTTTTTCAGAAAATGGTATCCTCAGGTTCCGTTATTTTATGAAATGCATCGTTTTCCAGGGTCTTGTGTGGGGCAACAACTCTCTTATTTATCGAAAACAGCGGGAATTATTTGTTTGACAGAAGGATTAAAAGCGAAGTTAATGGAACATCTTTATCCTGAAGATAAAATTTTAGTGGAAGCAGATGCTTGGTCCACACGGTTGTATAAAAAATTGCCCCCTAAAGAAGAAGCGCTCGCCAAATTATCGTTGAATAATAATAAGAAAAAAGTACTGTATACCGGACATCTTTATCGTTGGAAGGGTGTGGATAGTGTGGTTGAAGCGATGCGAACCTTGCCTCAGTATGAAGCTCATCTTGTGGGAGGAGTAGCAGAAGACCGCGAAGCCTTGAAGCGTCGGCATCCGCAGTGGCCCAGTAATGTGCTGATGTATGAACATGTGCCTCCTCAAGAAGTTCCCTATTGGTTGGCGGTGGCAGATGTGGCGGTGGTGCCCAACTCAGCAGAAACGTTATTGTCTAGGGAGTACACATCTCCGTTGAAATTATTTGAAATATTGGCGGCAGGAGTTCCTTTAATAGCCAGTGATTTACCTAGTTTGCGAGAAATTATCAGCGAAGAATCGGCCACTTTAGCTAAGGCCGATGACCCCAAATCTTGGACGGAAGCCATTCAAAATGTTCTAGAAAATAGCGAGAAAGTGGTGGTAAAAGCGAAGATAGGCCAACAACTTGTGGCTCAACACACGTGGGGTAAGCGTGCCGAACGTATTACGGCCTTTATGCAAGAAAAATCTATTCAATGACAAATAAATTTCCAATATCAAATTTATACGTAGGAGAGGTTACACGGGGCCTCCTCTACGAAAAAAATAATCAAACATTAAAATTCTACGATGATTTCTAATACACCTACAGCTAAAAAATGGACGGTGGTGATGCCAATTTTGAATGAGCGGGATCGTTTGCCGGATTTTTTGCCTCATGTAAAAAAAAGTTGTCCACAGGCAGAATTGATTTTTGTGGATGGAGGGTCAACAGATGGTTCTGTGGATTGGCTTGAAGAGCAGGGGGTAAAGGTACTCAAAGAACGACCCAGCAGAGGTGCTCAGATTGATATCGGTGCCCAACAGGCAGAAGGAGAGTACCTTTTTTTTCTACATGTGGATTGTCGTTGTGATAACAGCATGCCTGAGATGTTTTCCCTGATGGAAGAAAGTTTGTTGGCTCCGAAGGTCAGCGCAGGTGCTTTTACGTTTCAAGTGGATTCAAAAGATCCCCGTTACCGCTCGATGGAAAAGGCAGTTCGTTTTCGTAGCCGGATTTTACAAATGCCCTATGGAGATCAAGGTCTATTTATGAAAAAAAGTATGTATTTGTCATTGGGAGGGGTGGCGAAATATGATCTGATGGAAGATGTAGCCTTACACGATGGGCTACGTAAACGTGGACGCATTGTTATTTTAGATACGGCCATTGTGAGTTCAGCGCGTCGTTTTGAAAAACGGGGTTATATGCTTTCTAACATCCGAAATTTATCTCTGTTGTATCTCTTTCACCTAGGGATACCAAACAAAATTCTCAAAAAGATCTATTATTATGAGAGGAACAGAAAACCCGTAGGGGAGGCCCTGTGTCAGGATGGTGAAAAAAAAGAATTACACCGCGATAATATGAAGGTCGCGGTGATTATCCCTGCATTGAATGAAGAAAAATCTTTGCCTCTAGTTTTGTCTGCATTACCCTTGGATAGTTTGGAAGCGGTGATTGTGGTGGATAATGGTAGCGAAGATCAAACGATAGAGGTCGCAAAAAATGCGGGAGCTTCTGTTGTGGTTGAGCAACAACGGGGTTACGGTGCCGCTTGTTTGAGAGGGATTGAGGCCCTGCCCGATGTGGATGTGGTGGTGTTTTTGGATGCGGACTACAGTGATTATCCAGAAGATATTGAGCTACTGTTAGAAAAAATTGCGGGAGGGGATGATTTGGTGATAGGCTCAAGGGTCTTAGGGAGAGCAGAGGCAGGAGCTTTGTTACCTCAGGCACGCTTTGGCAATGCCTTGGCCTGTTTCTTGATAAAATATCTTTTTGGATTCAATTATTCAGATTTAGGTCCATTTCGAGCTATTCGAGCGCCTGTTTTAGCTAGGCTTTGTATGAAAGATAGGGCTTTTGGCTGGACGATTGAGATGCAGTTAAAAGCCGTAATAGTGGGACTAAAAATTTCGGAGGTCTCAGTGGGATATCGACAAAGAATTGGAATTTCTAAGATCACAGGGACGTTAAAAGGGACAATTTTAGCAGGAATAACCATACTTTCGACAATTTTCAAGGTATTTTATTTGCATAAATTAAGAAAAACAAATGAGAACATCAATTTTAATTAACTTGAGATTTGTTCCATGGATATAATAATAACAACAGAGGATTTGAATCATGAAAAAAATAGCTGTACTCTTATTTTTTTTGCTTCCTTCTTTGGCTTTTGCGGATTGGGAAAGTGACTTAATTGAGCGTCTCAAGGAAGAAGGTTATAGCAAAAAGGAGATTGAAATTTTTGTTGAGAGAAAACGACAACAAAAAAACATGGCCGAGAAGGAGATTGTTGAAGCAGAGAAGGCCGTCGTTGATTCTGAAGAAGAAAAAATAATTCCTAAGGAAGAAAAAGAGAATTCAGTGCCAACCAGCAGTAGTAGCAGGTCTAGTAAAGATCAATGGTTGAACAGTCAACTGAAAGAACTCAAACAATTACTTGAAGAGAACGAATGGCCTGAAAGAGAGATTTCTAAGCGTCTTTATGAACAGAAATCTGTTTTACAGAGATGTTTCGGTAAGGATGAGTCAAGTGTACAGGTTGAAATTAGAAAGTTACAGCAAAAGTTGTCTGTGGATTATGCAAAAAAGGCGTTGAGAGAAAAAGAAGTGGAAGATGTATGTTTAACAGAGGTTCATAATGCCTATAAAGAATATGTGAACATTCATGAGGAAGGCCGTCTCAAAAAAATAAATGAAATTTATAAAACTATAGAAAAAAAAATGAAGGATGCTCGTAAACAAATTATGTCCACAGCGAAAGCGAATGTTTTGTTGGAGTTAAAATCACTTTGGCTGGAGGATGATTTAGACAGGAGAATGACAAGACCTAAGGAAGAGAAGCTAAGGTCTATTTTTGAGGTAATGTCAGTATATATCTCTAAAAAAGCATATGAAGATAAGTTGAAAAAAATAACGTCCTTAAAAATATTTAATGCTAAAGAAAAAAAAATTGTTTTAAATAGTTTGAAAAATGAAATACCCATCAAATAAAAGAATAAATTACCTGTTATTTTCTTTCACTTTGCTTTCAACTTCTGGAGCAAATGTGGTTTCTGTGAGTGATGAAACATTCAAGTCTTTTAAGAATTGGAGTAGAGCTTATAAAGAGGTGGATCCCCAAGGAAAATTGCCTGTCTTGGGGGAAAAACTACGTTTACATTCCGTGCTATTACCAGGGATGAGTGCTCAAACTCAACTTCTTGATCCAGGAATTCGACAATTATTGGTGAGAATTATAAAAGATAAAAAATACGAAATAAAAAATGATTCCGAAATGGAAGAACGATGGCTGCAAGCGGAACACGAATTGATTCAGGTTTCAGGTGATGTTAATAATTTAATGAAAGTTTCTCATTTTTATAAAATCGTTTCTAATTTAGGTAGACAACAATTCCTTAGAATGAAACAGGTTTATGGAGTCAAAAATATACAATTGTCCACCAAGGCAAATGATGCCTTAAATTTCTTTTTTATGTCAGATAAGTTGAGAGAGCGTTATTTTAACACGCTCAGAGATAAGGGGTCAGATCTATCTAATGTTCTTTATATGTGTTTGAGAGGAAAAGACCCTTCTTTTCAAAAAACATATAAGAACGTTGATGACAAAACCCTTGCCACTTTTTCGAGTTGGATGGTGGAAGAAGTGTTCAGTGGGATCATGAAAAAAAAAGATGGTCGTAAAAAAATTGAGTTACTAATAGCCTCTAATAAAGAAAAAAAAAACAGTTCGTATTTTTCAAATGAAAATGAACTTACAAGAAAGATCAAACAAAAATTTAATGGACAAATAAATATAAAAATTTCAGATATCGCAGATATTTTTTCTATCCTCATTGAAAAATATAAATAATAGGCTTTTCACATGGCATTGATACCTGTAGAAACAATTGTGGCTGTGAGAGAATCTACTGATATTGTGGCTTTGGTGAGTCGTTATGTGAGAGACCTCAAAGCGACAGGTAAAAACTACAAAGCTCGTTGTCCCTTTCACGATGAAAAAACACCTTCGTTTACAGTGAACCCAGAAAAGCAAAATTTCCGCTGTTTTGGCTGTAGTGAAGGGGGCAATGCCATCCATTTTCTAATGAAGATTGAACAGATACCCTTTCCCGATGCCGTGAAACAATTGGCCAAAGAAGCAGGTATTGTGGTGCCGGAGAAAGTTGACCCTGAATTTTCTAAACGAGAGGAGCTTTATAAGACCAATAAGTGGGTAGCTGAATGGTTCAGCTATCATCTCAGCAGCAAAAGAGGAGAAAAGGCCAGAGATTATTTGCGAAAACGTAAAATTTCAGATGAGATGAAAGAAGAGTTTCAGTTGGGTTATGCTCCCGAAGGTTGGGAGAATCTCGTAGAGGCGGTTAAAGAAAAAAATGTACCCTTAGAGCATTTGGTGAAGTTAGGTCTTTTGGCAGAAAAAGATACACGTCATTACGATTTTTTTAGGGATAGATTGATGTTTCCGATACACGATACGCGTGGGCGTATTGTGGGTTTTGGTGGACGTGAGTTGGATGGCTCAGATGTGAAATATATCAACTCGTATGAATCTGAAATATTTAAAAAATCTTTTAATTTGTATGGTTTGTATAGGGGTGCACGTGCTTTACGTAGAGATAGGCAAGCGGTGTTGGTCGAAGGTTATACAGATGTGATTATGGCTCACCAGTACGGTTTTGATACAGCTGTAGCGGCTTTAGGGACGGCCCTAACAAAAGATCATGCTCGCAGCTTAAAGCGTTATGTGGATAGGGTTGTGTTAGCACTTGATCCAGATGAAGCGGGGAAAAAAGCCGTGAGACGAGCATTGCCCATTTTGTTATCTTCGGGTTTGGAGGTGAAAATGGCTTTGCTTCCTGAAGGTAAAGATCCCTATGATTTTTTGTTGTCTGAAGGAGCGGATGCTTTTCATCATCATATAGATGAGGCTCTGGATATTGTGGATTATTGTTTTAGAGACCTAGATAATCCCAGTCCAGATCAAATTCACGGGACACTCAAAACTTTGGGAGATCTTATATCAGTGATCACTTCTCCTATTCTTCGTGAGTTGTACCAAAATAAAGCTTCTCAGCTCAGCGGCCTCAAAAAGGAGAGTATGCAGGGGTTATTGGCTGAAAAAAATGAGGATAACAAAAGAAAAAAGCTGTATTCTAGGGATAATTTAAGTAATCCGGCTAAAGGTGAAGAGTCGCCTGTGCCAGAACATGAATTATGGGTGTTAGGAGCAATGGTGGCTCTTCCAAAAAAAGCTGATATTATTATTGAATCATTAGGGCCTGTAGAATTGACACACCCCCTAATAATAAGGATGATAACAACTGTCTATGAACATATCACGGGATCTCCCGAGACAACGCCGGCTTTATGTTCGGCAATATTTCAGGAAGAGAGCGAAATGGCTCTCATTGTCAAATGCGAAGAAATGGCAGAAAATAGTCATTGGAAGCATTTTTTAGATGGTTTGAGGAAACTCAAGCAAGAAAAGTTGGAAATGTATGACCGATTAGCCCAAGAAGCTTATAAATTGGGCGATCTTGAAGCTAGAAAAAAATATTTACGTAAGCGTTATGTATTGACAAAAGACCTGAAAGGCGTAACAGTACAAGATTGATAAACTAAGGAGCATGGGATGACAAAAGCTATGACCGTTAAGGCCATGGCCGCTTCGGCGTCTAAAAAAACAAAAGCTGCATCAAAAAGCAGCAAAAAAGTGGCAAAGAAAACGGCTGTTAAAAAGCCTAGTAAAAAAGTTACGTCTAAAAAGAAAGTGGCCAAAAAAGTTGCTAAAAAAGTGACCAAAAAAACAAGTAAAAAAGTAAGTAAAAAAACAAGTAAAAAAGTAAGTAAAACGGCCAAAAAAGTTGTTAAAAAACCAACTGTGAAAAAGAAAGCTGTAAAAAAAACAAAAACTAAAGCTTTAAAGAAGTCTGTTGCCAATAAAAAGGAAACAAAAAAGAAATCCGCAAAAAAAGTTCCTAAAGTTTCTAAAAAAGAAAAAGCCAAAGAAAAAGCGGCAGTAGCACAACTTAAAAAAGTTGTCAAAGAACGCGAAGCCAAAATTAAAGTTGGTAAAACGACTGAGACTGAGAAAGTGACAAAAAAAGCCACGAAAAAATCAAAAGATTTTGCTTATCTTGAAGAAGGTTCAAGTGATGATGAAAACACTTTTGCTAAAGCGGGTACCGTTGAAGCTTCACTTCAGATTTTAGCCAAGCTTGGAAAACAACAAGGCTATGTGACTTACAATCAGCTGAACGAGATTTTACCAGAAACCGATGTTTCCAGTGCTAGAATTGATGCGGTGCTTTCTGTATTGAGCAAGCAGGGTATTGAGCTGGTTGACGAAAATGAAATTTCAGCTGAAGGAAAATTAGTACGTAGCAAGACCATTGAATTGATGGAAGTTCCTGGGGTGATGGAAAAAGTGGATGACCCTGTGCGCATGTACCTTGTGCAAATGGGAGAAATTCCCTTACTCACCCGAGATGAAGAGATTGAACTGGCTAAACAAATTGAAAATGTCAGATATTCTTTCCGGTGTCAGTTTTTTTACACTGATTTTGGTTTGAGTGTAGCCATTGACATTTTAGAAAAAGTGATGAATAGGGAGCTTCCATTAGACCGCACCTTAAAAATACCCAGTCAAGATGAAGCGGTTAAACTTTCTATCATTGCAAAATTACCTAAGCAATTGGCGGGTCTCAAAAAGAAACATGCTGCCAACAGACAAGACTATGAAAGCTTAAAGCGTGGAGGGCAAAAAGAAGATTACCGTCGTCGACTCTTGGCTTCTGCTAAAAATCGTAAGAAAAAAATTATTGCAGATTTGGAAGAAGTGTACATTCAGCTCAAGAGTATTGAACCTCATATTGATTTGGTGCGTATCGAGCACCGTGAGATGAGATCTTATATGAGAACTCTTGAACAATATCGTAAAGAAAAAAAGACAGATTCAAAAGAATACAAGATATTAGATAATATCTTGAAATCTCGTGAAGCCAAGATGAGAATGGACTATGAGCGATATGACAGAAGAATTAAAGTTATTGATGGACGTCTCAAACAATATGAGGTAGCGAAAAAAGATTTATCTAGTGGAAACTTAAGATTGGTGATTGCGATTGCTAAAAAATACCGTAACCGTGGTTTAACTTTTTTGGATCTGATTCAAGAGGGTAATACAGGTTTGATGAAAGCGGTCGAAAAATACGAATACAAACGTGGGTTTAAATTTTCAACCTATGCCACATGGTGGATTCGTCAGGCCATTACCCGTGCTATTGCGGATCAAGCTAGAACCATTCGTATTCCTGTGCATATGATTGAAACAATGAGTAAATTGAGGAATGCTTCTAAAAAAATTCTTCAGGCTACAGGTCGCCGCCCTGCATTAGCAGAAATTGCTAATGAAGCTGGTAAAACGATTGAAGAAGCCAAACGCGTGATGAATATTTACAAACAGCCTATTTCTTTGGATCGTCCTATTGGTGAAAATGAAGACAGTTATTTCGCGGATTTTATTGAAGATAAAGGGGTTGAAAATCCTGTATCGGTTGCCAATACAGAAATGTTGAAAGAGCGCATCAATCAAGTGTTGTCTAGTTTAACTTTCCGTGAAAGAGAAATTATCAAGTTGAGATACGGTTTGAAAGACGGTTATACCTATACACTTGAAGAAGTGGGACGTATCTTTAAAGTGACAAGAGAGCGTGTGAGGCAAATTGAAGCCAAAGCGGTTCGTAAATTGCAACATCCTATTAGAGCCAGAAAACTATCAGGATTTTTAGATGGTCCTGAAGCATGGGTTCAGACCTAACGAATTTGAAGGGATAGAATAATGACAACGATAGCGGTGTTGAAGGCCTTGAATGATATCCAACAGGAAGATTTGGAAATCTTGTCTCTTCAGGAGCAACTAAACAGTTTGTACAGCACGATGCGTGGATACAAAGAGTCCATCAATACTTTGGGTGCTCAAAAAGCTAAAATGGAGTCTGAAGTTAAGGACATGAGGGTTCGTCTAGATCTTGACGAAGTGTCTTTTAAAGAGCAACAAGAAGCGGTGGAAACGTTAAGAACACATTTGAAAGAATCTCGTAATCTTAAAGAATACCATAGCCTTAACACGCAAATTTCAACTAAAGCTGCTCAAATGAACAGTGCGGAAGAAGAAGTGCTTAAAGGTTTGGAAGTTCTTGAGGTTAAAAATAAAGAATTTGATGTGATTGACAAAAAAATTGAAGAACTTATCGCAAAAGTTAATGAGTCAGAAGTTTCTGTTGCAGACGAAGTGGCAGAATTGGATAAAGCTATCAGCGAACGCCAACAGGTGCGTGATGAACTAGCCAAAGATATAGACCCCGAATTACTTCATGAATATGACCGCCTATTCAAACATTATGAAGGTGAAGCGGTTTGTGATGTGGAAGACAAAACCTGCAATGGTTGTTTTATGGCCTTGACAGCAAACAATCTTGTAATGGTCACCACGGCAGAAGAAATTGTTCGTTGCCCGAGTTGTAGCCGTATTCTTTACAATAAACCTGTCATTGAATCGTAATGACTATTCGTCTTTACACTGACGGAGGGTCTAGGGGCAATCCTGGCCCTGCGGCTATAGGCGCTGTTTTATTTGATGAGTCCAAAAATTGTCTTGGTGAAGTTAGTGAGTATATTGGCCGTGCCACCAATAATGTAGCTGAGTACCGCAGTTTGATTGAAGGCTTGAAAAAAGCCCAGGAATTGAATGTCAAAAGCCTTGAAGTATTGATGGACAGCCAATTAGTAGTCAAACAAGTGTTGGGCGAGTATCGTGTAAAAAATGCAGGTCTTCAATCCCTTTGGAAAGAAGCGTGTGCCTTGATCAAACAATTTGATCAGGTTGACTTACAACACATAAGAAGGGAAAATAATGTAGATGCGGATCGTTTGGTGAACCAAGCCTTAGACGCCTCCGCCGGTTTAGATGACTAAAATTTGGGTCGAGCTGGAATCTCCAGGTCTCATGCAATGGATTTTGACCGAACCGAGTCAGGCCTTGACGGGAGCAGCTCTAAAGTTTTGATCCATGTGCCGTGAGGGTGCCTGGTGAGGAAGGTTCGATCCTTTTATTTTTATTAAAAAAAATGAATATGGTATGGCAATAGGGAGCAATGGCGGCATAGAGTGGGGCATGGACTTGAGGGGACGATTGATCTTTGGGTCATGTTTATTTGTAGCTGGATTGGTGGCATTGCTCTTGTGGATCACGCCCAAAATCGATAAATTCAATGCCAGCAAAGAATGGCCGAATGCCAATGGGGAAGTTATTTCTGCAGTGATCAGGGGTGGACACTTGGGCTCTGACAATGAATTTTTGCCAATAGTTACATATCAGTACACAGTCAATGAAAAGATATTTAGCTCTCAAAGGCTTACTTTTAATGATCAGAATCACACGAGTCTTCGGTCAGAAGCTAAGAGACGTCTTAAACAATATCCAATTGGATCTAAGGTGCAAGTTTTTTACGATCCAGAAGACCCGGCCGAAGCCGTGTTGCAGACGGGGGTTCCCCTATCGTTCTATATGTATCGGGTAGTTATGTGGCTCATATTGCTCGGTGGAGTGGTAACACTGTTGGGTGTGTTAAGGTGCAAAATTAAAGGTAATAGGTCTATCGACAATGTAAACGTAGATGAAAAATTACCTTTATAAGTTTTACCTGCTTTTCAACAGTTCTATTTTTTAATCCCCACCCAACATATCTCCTATGCCACCTAAAAGAGAGCCTTCACCTACGCTGCGCCCCCCACTGGCACTACTTTGTGGGGCGCTGGCCACAACGCGTTCGGCCAAACGTGAAAAGGGCATGCTTTGTAAAAGAACCACACCATGTCCACTCAGAGTGGCTAGGAACATGCCCTCACCACCAAAAAACATAGATTTTAGATTTCCAGCGCGTTCGATGTTGTAGTTGATACCTTGAGTAAAGCCTACTAGACAACCAGTGTCGACACGTAATTTTTCACCATTAAGTTTTTTCTTAATAATGGTACCACCTGCATGAACAAAGGCTAAGCCATCTCCTTCAATTTTTTGTAGGATAAAACCTTCTCCTCCAAAAAAACCTGTTCCCAATTGTTTGTTGAAATGCATTGAGATTTTGGTGCCTAAGGCAGCACAAAGGAAGGCATTTTTTTGACAAAATAAGACATTTCCAACTTTAGATAAATTAATGGGAACGATTTTCCCAGGATAAGGAGCCGCAAAGGCCACACGGCTTTTGCCACGACCTTCATGGGTGAAATGGGTGAGAAAAAGACTTTCTCCCATTACCTTGCGCCCTAGAGCTTTAAGGCCCTTTTTGAAAAATCCTTCCTGTGGATTGCTGCCATCGCCCATTTTGGCTTCAAAATTAATGCCATCTTCCATATAGTTCATGACACCAGCTTCAGCAATCACGGTTTCACCTGGATCCAATTCTATTTCGACAAGTTGAATGTCATCGCCAACAATTTCATAATCAAGTTCATGTGATTCCATAGGGTGTTGTCCTTTCGGTGGGTAAAATGTGACTAGATATCAAAGCCATCATCGTAATCTTCAACGGTTGCTTCTTTATTTTTTTTCTGCGTGTGTGATATTGTTGTTTGTGGTGTCCCCTGAGACGTTAAGGTTACCTTTTTCTTTTTTACAAAAAACATAATGATTACAATAGGCACAGTGATTATAGTAAATATGATTATGGCTGTCACAGGGCGATAAAACAACCAAGATAGAGAAATAATAGCTCCAGACAGAATCAAGGAAATTAGTACAGAGAACACACCTGTTATCACTTCAGCAAGGGAGCCCAAAAAAGGAATGACGCCCGCGACCGTAGTGAGGGGAGAGGCCACAGATGCAAAGCCGGCTGACATTAAAACAATACCAATTAATCGTCGGATCCAAGTCCAGTGGCTGTTTTCATCTTGGGCGTTTTGGAACATTTGGTCGATACCAATTTTCCCTACTTGTAGCAGTTCAATATTTTTATCGTTTTTCTTAATATAATAAGGTTCTAAACCTTTTCCTACTTGTTGGTAAACAAGTGATATCTCAGTTGCTGGAAGATAGGTGAAAGTTACACGAACATCGCCGACGTTGGGGGAATTAGGATTGTCACCCAAATAAAGTTGGTTGGAGCTGATTTTGAATTTTTTCTTAATAGTATCGGATATTTGGGAAGCATCAATATCTAAACTTTTGTAGTTATCGATTTTGTTCACAATAGATTTGGAAAGTTCAAAGGCAGCAAGATTTACTTTTTTTGCATGAAAATTTTGTTGCTTGTAAGGTATCTCGTTAGGGTTTTGATGTGTTTGGGCTTCTTTAAAATCACTAGATTTTATAAGCGATGTCGACCATTCTTTACGATAAGAGTATGTGGTGATCTGTTTTTCACCGCCCCCTAATTTCTTTTTGGTTTCAGTTTCTTGGTCTTCTGTCCATTGGTAGATTTCAACTTTACGTTTGAGCATGAGGGCATTTTGAGAAATGCCGAATATTTTATCTTGTAAAATGGCATCGGAAGAAGCTCGTCCACTCGTATGAATAAGTTGACCCTCATTGGTGGGGTCTACGGTATCACTTGTCACGCTGATCGTCTTGGAAATACCGGTTTCCAGCGCTTCTTGAACGTTGATGGCGTTACCCTCATTCCAGAATAAAAGACCGATAGCTGATAGGATCATAATTATTCCAAGAACAAATACGAACAAAGAGTTTTTAAGATTCTGTGCTCCAGAGATATGTTCGACTTCACTTACCATAAAACTTTTCCTTATTTTAAAGAGGAGATTGATTGTAAACTTTTATTGAAAATAATTGTAATAGAAACAGGATATATTTTGACCTTATAAAATCCATAAAGAATTATAATATACGATTTATTGATTTGAAGTGAAAAAGGCACACCTGTAAAGGTGTGCCTTGATTGAAAATGGTTTGTTTAAGCAGTCTGTTCCTGAATGTTGTATTTGTCCAGAAAATCTTTACATGTTTTGGTCGCTTCCCAAGCTTGATCCCAAAAACAGAGATCAATGGTCCACCAACCGTATTTGAGGTCTATTTTTTTCAATTCAGGAATGATTTCATCAAAATTTAAAATTCCTTTGCCAAAGGGAGGATGAGTTGAAGTGTCATCGTTGCCGTCAGCATCTTTATGACAAGTGTTGTCTGAATCGATCACATGTACGTGATTGATACGGTCACGTACTTTTTTCAAGTATTCAATTTGAGTTTCGCCAAATGTTTCTTTTTCACCATTTTGTCTGGAACCCACAACACCAATCATCTGACCGTGGCATGTGTCGTAGAGAAGTCCGAAGTTGTCTTTGTCAACGCCGTCTAAAATTTCTATAATTTCAGAATACTTATTGAATGCAAATCCGGGCTCTGTTTCCCAAGTCACAAGTAAATCGTGGTCAGCAGCGATATCACAGCATACTTTCCAAGTGTCCACTACGCGTTGTTTGGCTGTGGCATAATCCACTTCAGAAAAGATGGTGGGAGGTTGTACAGTGTCGACACGGATAGTTTTGATACCAAGGTCAACGCAAAATTCCGCATTCTTTTTGAATTCGCTAATGTATTTTGCGCAGTTGTCTGTGGCATTGATGAGCTGTTCACCCCATAAGTTGGCAGCGATACCACTGAATTCAAGCCCGTAACCTTTGACTTTGTCGACAATTTCTTGACGTTGAGATTTTTCTGGAAGGTCGTCAGGATTAGGGTGTGGAGCGAAGGCACCGAGTTCTACGCCGTCAAAGCCATATTCAGCGAGTTTAGTACAAACGGTATCAAAATCGATAGGTTTTTCCCCGTAAGGGCCAATAGTGTAGGCCCAAGAACCAATAGATAGTTTCATAATTTACCTCTTCTTTCTAAAATTTTTTGTAACCAGGGCTATTTGCTGGCATGTTGTAGTATTTCTTAAGTTCATCGTCTAGTTTTGTGAGTGTGACCGAGACACCGGCCATTTCTTGAGCGGTGCAAAATTCGCCAAGTTCGGTGGCGTGAATGCTGATGCCTTTTTCTTCCAGATAGCTATGCATGCGACGCATGACAAGAAACATTTCCATGCGGGTGGTGGCTCCATAACCATTAATCAAGGCGATGACTTCATCACCACTTTCAAATGGCAAATCCTTAACAATGTCATCGATCAAAGCTTCTGCAGTGGCATCGGCTGTTTTGAGATCTGTTTGACGCACACCGGCTTCCCCATGAATACCCATACCAAATTCCATACGGCCATCTTCAAGGCTGAAAGTGGCTTTGCCTGTTTCGGGCAAAGTACAAGCAGAGGTGGAAACGCCTAGTGAGCGTGAATTGAAAATAGCTTTGGTAATAAGAGTTTTTAGACTGTCAAAGTCCAAACCGGCTTCTGCCGCAGCACCCGCAATATGAATCACCACATGGTCTGCGGTGGTGCCTCGTCTTTCTTCTTGCTTTTCAACTGGGAAAGCAGAGATTTCATCATTGATCAATACGGTTTCAACTCTTATATCTTCATCTTGGGCCATATCTTGAGCCATGTCAAAATTAAGAACGTCGCCTGCGTAATTGTTGTAGAGCAGGATAACTCCTGAACCTGAATCAGCCGCGCGAATGGCTTGGATGATCTGGTTGGGAGAGGGGGCTGCAAAGATTTGACCGTGAACGCTGGCATCGGCCATACCCTTGCCAATAAATTCCAAAAATAGGGGCTCGTGTCCGGCGCCTCCACCAATCACAATGCCTACTTTATCTTTAATGGGGGCGTCGATACGGGCGCAAACATGAGGACTGATGCGTTTGACGTCTTTGGCATTTGTCAAAACAAAACCATCAATCAATTCCTGAGAGATGTTGTCGGGATTGTTGATAAATTTTCTCATATTTTTTCCTTATTGTTTATTCATTAATGTATTTTGCGAAGGCTTGAATGATCAATGAGCCTGATACGGAACCGGCATCTTTATGTCCTAAACCGCGATCACCCGCGTAACGGGATCTCCCTTTGGCAGCTGTCATTTCTTTGGTATTTTCAACTCCAGTAAGAGCCGCGTCATAACCGGCTTGAATAATCTCTGACAAGTTTTTGCCATCGGCTTGAGCCTGTTTCATGCTATTGACCGCAGGTTCCAGAGAGTCCACTAAGGTTTTATCCCCAGGTTCGGCTTTGCCTAGGCTTTTGACTTTATCTAACCCTTTGCTGAACATGTTGGTGAGGATTTCGCCATTGATGTTGTTTTGATTTTTGCTGGCAACTGCCATACCACGAAACAAGCTGCCAAAAATGGGGCCAGAGGCCCCACCCATACGTTCGATCATTTCCATAGCAAAAGTGTTGATGAGGTCAAAAATAGTGTCGCTAGAATTTTCTTGGACCTTTTCCCAACCTGCTCTTACTCCACGGCTGATAGTGGTTCCATGGTCACCATCGCCGACAACTGAATCAAGTTCGCAAAGGTGATCCGCGTTATCCACGAGCAATTTTGTAACGCCTTCTAGGATATTTTGCATATCCTGTAGCTCTAGTGCCTCTTTCATTAGTTTGAGGCTGCAACTGCAGTGGCTGAATTTTTCTTGAAAAATTCATGAGCTTCTTCAGGGCTAGCACCTTCATGAACCACTTTTCTAACGGCCTGAATCATGGCGATAGGGCTAGCAGATTGGAAGATGTTGCGTCCCATGTCCACACCTGAAGCTCCTTCATTAAGAGCGTTGTGAGCCATCTTAAGAGCGTCTAGTTCAGGAATCTTTTTGCCACCGGCAATCACAATAGGTACAGGGCAACTAGAAGTGATGGTATTAAATTCTTCTTCAACATAATACGTTTTCACAATATGAGCGCCCAATTCAGCACAAATGCGTGTGGCCAAACGGAAGTAGCGCGCATCACGAGCCATGTCTTTACCCACAGCGGTGACAGCCATCACAGGGATGCCATAACGGTTGCCTAGGTCAACGAGTTTGGTGAGGTTAGAAACGGTTTGAGTTTCATATTCACCACCAATGTAAACTTGAACAGCTAAACAATCAGCGTTAATACGAACGGCGTCTTCGATGTCACATGCGATAACTTCATTAGAAAGTTCTTTTAGTATACTTGGCCCACCTGTGGCTCTTAAAGCAATGGACCGTTGAGTGGAGGCAGGGATCAAACTACGACAAATACCACGTGTGAGCATTAAGGTGTCACAATAAGGTTCCAAAGGAAGAACGTTGACATCAATTCTTTCCAAACCTGTGGTGGGTCCTTGAAAATAACCATGATCAAAGGCCAACATTAAGGTGTGCCCAGTTTCAGGATTAAAAATATTAGACAGACGATTTTTCATGCCCCAGCTCAAGTTACTGCTGCCTTTCAAGAAAAATCCAGGTGTTTCTTGGGGGATGTCTGTGTGAAATGATTTTCCTACTTTAACGACTTCTTGAATGTCATCTAGATCTGCCATGTTTTTCTCCTTAGTTTCTTATATTACTCTGTCATTACCGCCATCTACTGGAAATTGAGCGCCTGTCGTTTTTAGGAAGATAGGGCCTACCAGAGCTGCGGTGGCATTGGCCACGTCAGCGGATGTTATTTCTGTTTTTAATAAGTTTTTAGTTTTATATTCTTGAACAGTCATGTTGTAACGCTTGGCTGAACGTTCAAGGACTTCATCGGTCCACAGTTCCGTGTCAAATACGGCGTCAGGGTGAATCACATTAACACGTATTCCCGAGGGTGCCAATTCCAACGCTGCGACACGGGCGAGTTGGGTGATCCCTGCTTTAGAAACACTGTAAGCCGAGGCTCCAGCTCCAGGAGCGGCTACATTTCTTGAGCCCACAAAAAGAAATGTGGGCTCAATGCCTTCTTTTAAATAAGGTATGCATATTTTTAACAGACGTTGTTGGCTGGTGAGGTTGATAGACATGGTTTTGTCCCAGGTATTATCTTCCAAAGCTTCAATGTGAGAGCCTGCCGTAAAGATCCCCGCATTAGCCACAACAATATCCAAACCACCATACAAGTCAATAGCCATATGAACAGCATTCCTTAGATCTTGCTCTATGGTGACATTGCCTACCACGCCTTGAAAGTCTGCTTCACACATGGATTCAAGGACTTTGGGAGAAAGGTCCATGCCTATAACGCAAGCGCCTTGCTGTTGTAATTCGCGGGCGCAAGCCAAACCGATGCCAGCAGCGGAACCTGTTACTAAGGCTACTTTACCTTGTAAAGGTTTTTTGTTGCCACCTTTACTGAGCTTGGCTTGTTCCAGTTCCCAGTACTCGATATCAAAAAGATCGTCTTCCCCTAAGGCATTCCAAGCTCCTAGAGCCTTGGCGTCTTGGGTGGCTTCCGCAGTGTGGCGTGCAATATCTGCAATAATACCACTGTCTTTAAGTGAACTACCAAAACTTAGAATGCCTTTGTTTTTCCAAATTGCAAAATTAGGTGAGGGGTCTAGGCATTGAAGGCCTTCTTGTTTGTGCTTATTTTTTTCAAAGTAAGCTTTGTAATTTTCAACAAATTCCTGAATATCTTTTTCAGGCTCTTTCCCTAGTATAGCAGGAGCACGTTTTGTACGAATGCTGTGGTCAGGCGTTAAAGGGCCTTGGGTAGCGATTTCACCCACATCTTTGCGAGAGGCATAGCCACAAGCTTCTGGGCTGAAGTTTGAATTGACTAATACAGCTGAACCTCTAATTGTAGATATCGATTTGCGGATTTGAGCAAGAGATAGATAATCTTCTGCGGAAGCCTCCTTGATTTCTCTTTCAGATTTTCGGTTATCTTTGATGTAATTTTCGGCGCGGGTGACTGCCTCAATCATCATGTCGTAGCTTTCCTTGGCATCATCGGCAAAGGTAAAGATGCCGTGACTTTTTAAGATAATGCCTTTATATTTACTGACATCACAATTCGTCAAGGCTTTCTGTACCTGTTGTGCCAATACAAAACCGGGCATCACGTAAGGGAGAATGATAAAATCGGGGAAAACTTCTTGGACTACTTTATCTCCATCCTTCGTGTTAGTGAGTACCACAATGGCATCCGCATGGGTGTGATCCACATGTTTGTAAGGAATGATGCCATGGAGAATGGCCTCAATAGAGGGGTTGGGTGAAAAAGGGTCTAATAAGGCCAGACGCAATTGCTTGACCATTTCAGTGTCGCTGAGAGTTTCTTGTTCAGCCAAACGTTTGACGGTATGGAGTTCTAAAGGGGGGAACCCAGCCTTTTCAATTGTTTTGAGATCCCAACCACTGCCCTTCACATAAAGGACATCACTGGTTTCTCCAAAAATATTGGTGCTTGTTGATTTGACAGAGGTGTTGCCTCCGCCGTGGAGTACAAGATCTTCCTCTTGGCCCAATAACCTAGAGCTATAAACTCTTAACGCCAAATCATCATTTGCTATTTTTGCCGCTTCACTTTCAGACCAAAGATTTCTCACTTTTAAGCTGACTGTGATTTCTGAATAATGGGAAGAATATTGTTTTTAGAATAATCACCACATTCAATCGTCACGACATCAGGCTCTGTTTCAGAACGGGGGCATTCGTCTTCAACGATAATCCATCCTTTATAACCATTATCGACAAGGTCTTGAGTGATACCTTCAAAATCGATAATGCCTTCGCCCATAAGAGCCCAACTGCCATCCTCATTCATGTCTTTATAATGAACGTGGTTGATAAGCTCTTTGTATTCTTGCATTAATTTTCTAGGGTCCATTTTGTCATTGGCGATATGGCCCACATCAGGGGTCCACTTGATTACAGAAGAATCTAGAAGAGGCAGTAGTCTTTTGTAATCGGCATCCGTTCTCCAGATAGAGGTGTCAGGTGAGTTGGGGTGGTAAGAGCATTTGACGCCTTTATCGACAGCTCTTTTTGAAATAGCGTTGATACATGAAATCAAATTATTTTGACGTGCGCTCAATTCACCGTCGTCTTCAGGCCGAGTGGTGGGCATTTGACACAGCATCATAACGGTGTCAGGAAAGTGGTTGCTGATGGTATTTATCAATTTGTCCGAGGCGATTTTTTCATCGTCTGTTTCTTGTGGGTTTAGCCAATCGTCTAATAAAACGACAGATGAAAGTTTGACGCCAGATTCTTTTACAGCTTCACCAAGTTTTCCGGGGTCATAAAGATCAAACATAAATTTATCAATAGGCTCAAACCCTTCAAAGCCTGCTTTGTTGCACACTTGGAACATATGATCAACTTTATTGTAGTAGGGATCTGTGGGATCTATACAACCTGCCATCACCCATGCGTATTGTTCTGAGCCAATTTTAATATCCATAAAAACTCCATTTCTTTTTAAAGCTGCTGGCATTCTATCACTTTTTTTATTGGGAACAAATTAAACAATAAGATGTCAAGAAAAGATATAATTTTTTTTCCTTGATTTGTGACATTATCGGCAAAGCGTATGTGGAGTTAAAGTGAAAGTAATAAAAGAATATCCTACAATTTCAGTGAAATAAGAAAGAGTAGCCAAAAAAATAACAATTATCACTATGAAACTGAACATGTAAATTATATGATAAAGACGTCACACATTGGGGATTGGCATATGGATGTTCATCAATTTTCTAAAAAGTTTTTTTTAGATGTGGATCACAACAGTTACGAAGACTTATTTGAATTGTTGCCCGACATTTTTTACTTTGTCAAAAATAAGAATTATCAATTTGTAGCGGTGAATGATAATTTGATGAAACATTTTTTATTTACAGATAAAAGTGAAATAATCGGAAAAACAGACTATGACATCCTTTCTTTTGATCAGGCGGAACATTTTAGGGCAGATGATCAAAAAATCATCAATTCAGGCTCTGTATTTAAAGATGTTGTGGAATTGGTAGGTGATGGAGCGGGTAATGTGAGCTGGTATATCACCAGTAAGATGCCCATCCGAAACAATAAAGGGGAAATTGTTGGTTTGCAGGGGATTACTCGGGATGTGGACAAGAGCAAAAACACTATTGTTCCCTATCACATACTCAAAGATGTCATTGTAAAAATTCAAAAAGAATATATGAACAATCTCACGGTAGATGATTTGGCCAAGGAAACTAAGATGTCAGTCAGCACATTTGAGCGTAAATTCAAGAAATATTTCAAAATGACCCCTATCAAATACATCAAACAACTGCGTATTGAACAGGCTTGCAAGCAGCTATTAGATCTTAATATAAGCTTGTCAGATGTGGCTCAAAACGTCGGTTTTTGCGATCAAAGTTACTTCACCAAAGAATTTAAAAAAATCATGAAAATGACTCCACGGCATTATCGAGAAAAAATAATTCCTGAATAGTCCTGTATTTGACCAAAGGGGAAATGAGCTTGGATGAAATTTCAGATTATCTGGAAATATCCAAAAGTTCTGTGTCCACGAATGCAAGAATGCTAGAGAGTATGAAGTTTACACAAGTTGACTGACTTATATTTTAGCAATGTCAGAATAGCATAAACGAAAAAAGGCAAATAACCGAAGAAGGGTGTATATATCCCAGCCCAGGAATTTGCCTATATGTTTAAGATCGCACAG